>Ga0157372_10000053_pt1 | contig 128824 bp, 112 predicted proteins | sample C55metaG_FD_115307 | JGI IMG/M metagenome (GOLD analysis project Ga0157372, IMG submission 115307) | Corn rhizosphere microbial communities from Kellogg Biological Station, Michigan, USA - C5-5 metaG | ecosystem: Host-associated > Plants > Roots > Rhizosphere > Soil | place: USA: Michigan...
AGTAGGTGCGGACGTCGACGCCCTCGCGCTCGGCGGCGCGTTTGGCGTCGAGCAGCGGGCGCACGTTGAAGCCGATGATGATCGCGTCGGAGGCCGAGGCGAGCATCACGTCGGACTCGTTGATGCCGCCGGTCTGCGAGTGGATGATGTCGATCGCGACCCGTTCCTGCGGCACTTTCGCGAGCTCGTCCTGGAGCGCCTCCAGCGAGCCGGCGACGTCGGCCTTGAGGACGATGTTGAGCTCCTTGATCTCGCCCTCCTGGGCGCGGGCGAAGACCTCGTCGAGGCTGACCTTGCGGCCCTGGCGACGGGCCAGCGCCTCAGTTTTCAGGCGATGGGCCCGCTCCCCCGCCATCTGACGGGCCTGGCGGTCGCCGTCGACCGTCTGCACGAACTCACCGGCGTCGGCGACGCCGTCGAACCCGAGCACCTCGACCGGCATCCCCGGCACCGCCCCCTCGACCGGGCGGCCGGTGAAGTCGTGCATCGCCCGCACCCGGCCCCACTGCGGCCCGGCGACGAGCGAGTCGCCGACGCGCAGGGTCCCGCGCTGGACCAGCACGGTGACCACCGGGCCGCGGCCGGGGTCGAGCTGGGACTCGATCACGTTGCCCGAGGCCTCGGCATCCGGGTTGGCCGAGAGCTCCTCCAACTCGGTGACGAGCAGGATCATGTCGAGCAGGTTGTCGAGGCCCTGCTTGGTCTTGGCCGAGACCTCGCAGAAGACGGTGTCGCCGCCCCAGTCCTCGGGGGCGATCCCTTCCGAGGAGAGCTCACCGCGGACTTTTTCGGGGTTGGCGCCCTCTTTGTCGATCTTGTTGATCGCGACCAGCATCGGCACGTCGGCGGCGCGGGCGTGGTCGATCGCCTCCTTGGTCTGCGGCATGACCCCGTCGTCGGCGGCGACGACCACGACGACGACGTCGGTGACCTTGGCGCCACGGGCGCGCATCGCCGTGAAGGCGGCGTGGCCCGGCGTGTCGAGGAAGGTGATCGTCTTCTCGTCGTGATGGACCTGGTAGGCGCCGATGTGCTGGGTGATGCCCCCGGCCTCGCCGGCGGCGACCTCGGTCTCGCGGATCGCGTCCAGCAGCGAAGTCTTGCCGTGGTCGACGTGGCCCATGATCGTCACGACGGGCGGGCGGTCGACCAGGTCCTCGTCGGCATCGGAGAACTGCGGCTCCTCCGGCTCCTCGTCGGCGGCATGGACGATCTCGACCTTGCGGTCGTACTCGTCGGCGATCGCCGTCACCGAATCGTCGGTGAGCGTCTGCGTCAGCGTCGCCATCTCGCCCATCATCATCAGTTTTTTGATCACCTCGGCCGGGGCCAGTCCGAGCGACTCGGCGACCTCGCGCACGGTGGCGCCGGAGTTGACCTTGGTCGCCTCCGGCTCCGCCGGCGTCGCCGGGGTCGACGGCGGCTCCTCGAGCAGCGGCCTGCGGCGACGGCCCCCGCGGCGGCGCGGCGGGCGCTGCGGCGGCGGGCCGCCCTGCTGCTCGCGGCGCGAGGCCTGAGAGTCGATCACGACCCGGCGTTTTTTCGGGGCGGCACCACCACCCCCGCCGCTGCCCTGCTGAGTGCCGGAGGCACGCACCGGTTTGGTCGAGGTCGGCGACGCTTTCGGGGCGGGTTTGGCCGGCGGTTTGGATGCGTCGGGAGCGGCTTGCTGCGGGGCCGGGGCTGCTGGTTGCTCCGCTTTCGGCGCCAGCGCCTTTTTCGTCGCTTCGGCGCCGCCGTTGCCCTTCGCGGCCGAGATCGCCTTCAGCGCATCGGCCTCCTCGACGCTGGAGGCGGCGGCTTTCGCCTCGACGCCGGCTGCCTTGAGGGCGGCCAGCAGCTCCTTCGAACTGACGCCTTGCGCTTTCGCGATCTCGTGAACCCGCTTCTTAGCCACTAGGCCTGCTCCGCCTCCTCGGGTACCTGCTCAGCTTGCTCTGCGGGCGCTTCTTCGGCCGGAGCGGCCGCTTCGGGGTCCTCGCCGAGCGTCTCACCGTCGACCTCCTCGGCTTCGGTGGCCTCCTGCTGGATGTCCTCTTCGATCGCCTCCTCGGTGGCGACTTCGTCTGCCGACTCGGCCTCCCCCGCGGGCTCCGGCTCCGGCTCGACGAAGTCTGCTTCTGCTCGCGCCACGATCTCTCTGACCTGACCCTCGTCGGCGTCCGGGTCGGCGAGGATCGCCACCTCGGCTTCGGCGAGGTCGGAGACGATCGCGACCTGGCTCGTCTCGAAGCGCGAGAGCGCCTGGTGCTGCGGCAGCCCGCAGTAGGTGGAGCCCGGCAGCGCCGCGTTCGGGCAGCGGCGACCGGTCGTCATCACCGCCATGCAGCGGCCGTCGAAGTTTTCCTCGCCCTCGATCTCGATCTCCTGTTCTTCGGAGGCGAACTCGGTCTCGGACTTGATGTCGACGCGCCAGCCGGTGAGGCGGGCGGCGAGCCGCGCGTTCTGGCCGTCGCGGCCGATCGCCAGCGAGAGCTGGTCGTCGGGGACGATCACGGTCGCCTGGCGCTCCTCGTCGTCGACGATCACCTCGCGCACCCGTGCCGGCGAGAGCGCTTTGGCGACGAAGCGGGCGGGCTCGTCGTTGTGGGGGATGATGTCGATCTTCTCGCCGCGCAGCTCGGAGACGACCATCCGCACCCGCGAGCCGCGCGGGCCGACACAGGCGCCGACCGGGTCTACCCCGTCGGCGTGGGAGACGACGGCGATCTTCGAGCGGTAGCCGGGCTCGCGGGCGACGCCGACGATTTCGACCAGCTTGTCGGCGATCTCCGGCACCTCGAGCTCAAACAGGCTTTTGATCAGCTCCGGGCTGCGGCGGGAGACGACGATCGCCGGCCCTTTGGTCGAGTCGGAGACGTCGGTGATCACGGCCTTGACCCGCATCCCGTGGTCGTAGCGCTCGTTGTAGACCTGCTCGGACTTCGGCAGCAGCGCCTCGACCCGCTCACGCAGCTGGACCAGCGTGTAGCGCTTGTCCGACTGCTGGATGATCCCGGTGATCAGCTCGCCGACCCGGTCCTGGTACTCGTCGTACATCATCTGCCGCTCGGCCTCGCGGATCCGCTGCAGGATCACCTGCTTGGCGGTCTGGGCGGCGATGCGGCCGAAGTCGTCGGGGGTGACGTCTTTGGTGGTGATCTGGTCCTCGTAAGGGGCGATCATCTCCGGATCGAGTTCGGGCTCCTCCGGCTCTTTCATCTCCCCCGTCTCGGGGTCGATCTCCGGCTCCTCCTGCAGCTCGGCGGCTTCGGCCAGCAGCTTCTCCTCCAGCTCGGGCGGCAGGATCAGCTCGAAGACGCGGAAGTCACCGGTTTCGTGGTCGAGGTCGACGCGTGCGTATTTCGCCGCACCGGGAGTCTTCTTGTAGGCCGAGAGGAGGGCGTCCTCGAGGGCGTCCATCAACGTGTCGGCTGAGATTCCCTTCTCCTGCTCGAGCGCTCTAACTGCGTCGACGATCTCTTTGGTCACTGAAGCGACTCCTTGCTTTCGGAACTGGCGACGTTGCGGCGGTCTTGGTACTTGGGCCCCGGCGATGACACCTCGAGCGAATAATCGACCAGCAGGTGCTTCAGGTGCTTGGTGACGCGCTCACAGAGAGCGAGGTCGACGCCTTCCGGGTGGTCGACGAACAGGCGCAGCGTGTCGTTCCCCGGTTTCTCGAGGGCGACGAGGTCGATGTCCGGATCGAGGTCGGACAGCTGCTGCTGTAGCTCTTGCTCAGTGGGGTCGGTCATGCCTGGGGTGTGGGGCTGTTTTGGGTCTGGGCGTAAAAAAAGTGGGCCAGGCCCACTTCTCGACACGCATAGGGGACAGAAAAGCTTGAAGTCAGTATAGCCCGCTCAGGCTGCCGGCCTGCCTGATTTCTCCCGCAAGTGGTCGACCTTGCCCAAGATCGCCTCGGCGATCGCCTCCTTGGAGTCGATCGGCACCTCGGTCTCACCCGCGGCGGTGATCAGCGTCACCGCATTGCGCTCGCTCTCGAAGCCGATCTCGGAATCGGAGACGTCGTTGAAGACGATCAGGTCGGCGCCCTTGCGCTGCAGCTTGCCCCGGGCCCGCTCGACCGCCTCGGCCCTGCTCTCAGCGGCTTCGGCGGCGAAGCCGACGATCGTCTGGCCCTCCACGCGCCGGGCGCTGAGCGAGGCGAGGATGTCCTCGGTCGGCTCCAGGTGAAGGTTGAGGTTGCCTTGGCGCTTGAGCTTTTCGCCCGCGGCAGAGGCGGCGCGAAAGTCAGCCGGGGCCGCGGCCATCAGCAGGACGTGGGTCTCGCCGAACTCCTTTTCGGCGGCCCGGGCCAGCTCGGCGACGGTCTCGACGTCGATCCGCCGCACCCCCGCCGGAGCCGGCAGGGCCACGTTGGCGGCGATCAGGGTCACCTCCGCCCCGCGCTCGGCGGCGGCCGCGGCAAGGGCGATCCCCATGCGGCCGCTGGAGCGGTTGCCGATGAAGCGCACCGGATCGATCGGCTCGCGGGTGCCGCCGGCCGTCACCAGCACCCGCAGCCCGTCCCAGGGACGGTTGCCCGCCGGGAGGGCGGCTTCGACCCGCGCCAGCAGCTGCTCGGGGTGGGGCAGGCGACCGCGACCGTACTCGCCGCGCGAGGCGAGCTTGCCCTCCTCGGGCTCGATCACCTCGACTCCGCGGGCGCGCAGCGTCTCCAGGTTGGCCTGGGTCGCCGCGTCCGCGTACATGCGGTCGTTCATCGCCGGCGCCACCAGGCGCGGCGCGGTGCAGGCGAGGAAGGAGGTGGTCAGCATCGAGTCCGCAGCGCCCGTCGTCAGCTTGGCGATCGTGTTGGCCGAGGCCGGGGCGACGAGGTAGGCGTCGCAACGGGAGGCGAGCTCGAGGTGGCCGATCGGGTCGTGGGCGGCCGCCTCTTCGCCGGGGAAGGCGCCGCGCATCGGGTCGCGCTCGAACTCGGAGGTGAGCACCGGCGCGCCGACGATCCCCTCGAAGGAAGCGGCACCGACGAAGCGGGTCGCGGTCTCGGTCATCAGCACCCGCACGCCATGGCCCGCGAGCGTTGCCAGCCGCGCCAGCTCCAGCGCCTTGTAAGCGGCAATGCCGCCGCTGACACCGAGAAGTATCCGCGCCATGACCCGGTTTTAAAGCACGCCCGCCGCGCGGGCAATCCGAGCGCTAGGCGCGGTACTCGTATTTCAGTTTGCCCTCGGCGAGCTCTTCGAGAGACATCGAGAGGTAATTCCTCTCGGCGTTGGTCTCGACCATCGGCGGCGGGTACTCCCCGAAGCCGCCCTCACCGAGGTTGTGGAAGTAGCTATTGATCTGACGAGCGCGCTTCGCCGAGACGACGACGGCGGCGTAATGAGAATCAGCGTGCTCCAGAAGTTTGTCTACGCGTGGTTTGATCATCGGCGGCGGAGTCTAGCGGTACCGGGGTCCGGTCATCCTCCTCCGGAATTGACCTCCCCTCCGCTTCCGCTCCGGGGAGAACCTGCTGCGGCTTCGCCGCATACATCAGATTGCATATCGCCGAACATTCCTCCGGAGGACGACCGGACCCCTCCCCACACGCATCTCAGGATGGCCCAGGGTCAAGCAGCTCTTTTAAAAGCAGCTGCTGCCCTTGGGCGTCTGTTCAGATTCTGTGGCTGGGGGGGCCGGTGGGGGTCTCTGGGCACTCAACTTCGAGCCGAGCCAGGGAAGCTTGGGGCGTCAGCCCGGGGACGCTGCTCGGCGAGGCAAGAAGTGCCCAGAGACCCCCACCGGCTCCCCCCACCTACTCAAGCTCAGAGCAAACGACCCCGACCAACTCATCGGCGGCCCGACCAATCTCGTCGTTGACGATCTGATGGTCGAAGTCGTCCTGGGCCGCCAGCTCCTGTTCGGCCACTTTGAGCCGCTCGTCGATCGCCTCGGTCGAATCCGTACCCCGGCCCATCAGCCTTTCCCGCAGCACCGCGGGGTCGGGCGGGGCGATGAAGATCTGGACCGAGTCGGGTTTCGCCGCCCTCACCTGCTGCGCCCCCTGCACCTCGATCTCCAGCACCACCGAGCGGCCGGCGTCGAGGCAGCGTTCGACCTCGCTGCGCAGGGTGCCGTAGCGGTTGCCGCTGTAGGTGGCGAACTCGAGGAAGTCCTTCTCCTCGACCCGCTGCTCGAACTGCTCCGGCGTCAGGAAGTGGTAGTCGCGGCCGTTTTCCTCTCCCTCCCGCGGCGCCCGCGTCGTCGCTGAGACCGAGAGCTCGAGGTCGGGGACCCGCTGCAGCAGCTCCCTGATCAGCGTTCCCTTGCCGACCCCGGAAGGGCCGGTGATGACGAAGACTTTGGCCATGCGGGCCGGGATCATGACCGTCCCGGCGGTCGCTAATCAGCGACGGAGCTGACTGATCAACTCAGCGCGCTGACGCTCGGAGAGGCCGCCGATCGTCTTCGACGGCGAGATCCGGCACTGGTTGAGGATCCGGTTGGTCTTCACCCGGCCGTACTTGGGGACGGCGAGGAGCATGTCGAAGACCTTCGCGGTCAATACGTACTCCGGCGGGTCGAGCAGGATCGTCTGGATGCTTGCCCGATTTGCCTTCAGGTCCTTCTTCAGTTTGGCGCGGGCGGTGCGGATGTCGTTCGCTCGTTTGAGGGCCTCCATCCTCTGGTCGAGGGACCGTTCGGGGGCCGCGAGCGAAGATTTGACTGGTGGGGCCGTCATGTGGGCGGCGAGTATAGCCGCGGTTCGGGGCCGTGCAAGGCGATAACCCCGAAAAGCCCCAAAATTCGTCTGAACCTCTAGTGGAGGTCGAGTGTCTACAGGCGCAACGGCGCCTCATACACATCGGTTTCCAGCTCATTTGCAATCCTCGCGCCGGCCCTGGGGTCGCGAAAACTCTCGGTCCCGACCGCCACCAGGGCGGCGCCGGAGAGGAGAAATTCGGCCGCGTCGGCCCCGCTGGAGATCCCGCCCATCCCGATCGCGGGGATCTCGGTGACGGCGGTAACCGCGCGCAGTTGCTGCAGGGCGATCGGGCGCACCGCCGGACCGGAGAGGCCGCCGTGGCCGGCCGCCGGCGCCGGCTCCCTGGTCTGGGGATCGATCGCGCTGGCCTTCAGCGTGTTGATCAGCGAGACCGCATCCGCCCCCCCTTGTTCGGCGGCGACGGCGACGGCACCCGGGTCGGCGACGTTCGGCGTCAGCTTCACGATCAGCGGCTTCTCGGTCAGCGGTCGCAGCGCCCCCATCAGCGCCTCGGTCTCGCTCGGCTGCTCGCCGACGATCAGGCCGGAATGGACGTTGGGGCAGCTGACGTTCAGCTCGATGGCTGCCACCTCCTCGCGAGCCCCGACAGCGTCGACCAGTCGCGCGAAGTCCTCCCGATTCGTCGCCATCACCGAGACGATCAGCGGCACCGGCAGCTCCGCCAGTTGTGGCAAGTCCTCGGCCAGGAAACCCTCGAAGCCCTTGTTCGGGAGCCCGATCGAGTTGATCATCCCCGCCGGGGTCTCCCAGAGACGCCGTGGTTTATTGCCCGCCCGTGGCTCGGGGGTGATCGTCTTCGAGACGAAGGCCGAGAACGGGAAATCCTCGAGCAACTCGTCGCCGAAAACCTTGCGGGCGGCGATCGCGTCGTAGGTGCCGGAGGCGTTGATCACCGGGTGGGCGAGCTGGATGCCGCAGAAGTCAGGCATGAGCCACCTCCGCGACCGCATCGCCGCGGACGACCGGGCCATCGACGCAGAGGCGCATGTAGCCGCCGTCGACCTTCGGCACCGCGCAGCCGAAGCAGGCGCCGAAGCCGCAGGCCATCGGCGACTCCATCGCCAGCTCACAGGCGACGCCGGCCTCAGTACAGAGGGAGCGGACGGCCTCCAGCATCGCCGGGGGGCCGCAGGAGTAGACGACGGCTGAGGTAGCGTCGTCACCGGCCAGCATGGCCGCCAGGAGGTCGGTGACGTAGCCCTGGTGGCCGCTGTGGCCGTCCTCGCTGGCGAGTCGGACGTCGGGGCAGAGGCTGTCCCCGGAGCAGAAGAGCTCGTCGAGGCCGCCGGAGTGCTCTTGGTTGCGGAAGCCGAGTAGGACGCGGAGGGGGATGCCCTGTTCGACCAGGTGTCGGCGCCAGATCGCCATCGGGGCGATGCCGATGCCGCCGCCGACGAGGATCGCGCCCGCGGCATCGGGGTTCACCTGCTTCGGGGTCGAGAACGAGTTGCCGAGCGGGCCGGTGACCCAGACCCCCTCCCCCGCCTCCAGCTCGCAGAGCCGGTCGGTGCCAGGGCCGACGCCCTCGACGAGGAAGTCGAGGCGTACGCCCTCTTTGGCAGGGGCCGTCTCGGCGACCGAGATCGCCCGCGGCAGGAAGGGTCGACCGCCCTCCTCCCCCCAGCCATGCGCGCCGGCGAGCATGTAGAACTGGCCAGGCTCCGGCGCGGGGCCCTCGCGGTCGAGCAGGGAAAAGATCCGGTAGCCGCCGCTCGCCCTGTTCGCGGCGACCTCGCAGAGGCGGCGGCCGAACGGCGCCGTCATCGCGGCTGCGGCTCTCCCGCTGCGCTGCGGTGGATCTCCTGCAGCGAGCGCACCTCGGCGTCCCCCTGCTTGGCGGCGGCGATCGCCCGCGCGGCGGCGGTGGCGCCGGTCATCGTCGTCACGCAGGGGATGCCCTGGCGGACGGCGGCGGTGCGGATCTCGTAGCCGTCGGTGCGGGCGCCGGACCCGGTCGGGGTGTTGATCACCAGGTCGCACTGGCGCTTGCGGATCAGGTCGACGACGTGCGGCGAGCCTTCCTGCAGCTTGTTGATCGGGGTCACCGGCACCCCCATCCGCTCGATCGCCTGGGCGGTGCCGCGGGTGGCGATCACCTCGAAGCCGAGGTCGTGGAAGCGGGTGGCGAGCTGGGTCGCGGCGGCCTTGTCGGTGTCGGTGACGGTGATGAATACCGCGCCCGATTCCGGCAGCCGCACCCCCGCGGCGGCCTGGGCCTTGCCGAAGGCGGTCGGGAAGTCGGCGGCGATGCCCATCACCTCGCCGGTGCTCTTCATCTCCGGGCCGAGGACCGAGTCGGCGCCGGCGAAGCGGGCGAAGGGCAGCACCGCCTCCTTGACGCTGACGTGGTCGAGCGGGCCCTGCGGCAGCTCTTGGTCGGCCAGCTTCTCGCCCAGCATCAGCTTGCAGGCGAGCTTCGCCAGCGGCAGCCCGATCGCCTTGGAGACGAAGGGGACAGTGCGGGAGGCGCGCGGGTTGGCCTCGATCACGTAGAGCCTGCCGCCGGCGACCGCGTACTGGATGTTGATCAGCCCGATCACGCCCAGCTCGAGCGCGATCCGCTCGCTGGTGGCGCGGATCTGGCCGAGCATCTCCTCACCGAGGCTGAGCGGTGGGATCACGCAGGCCGAGTCGCCGGAGTGGACGCCGGCCTCCTCGACGTGCTGCATGATCCCGGCGACGTAGACCTCCTCGCCGTCGCCGAGCGCGTCGACGTCAACCTCGATCGCGTCCTCGAGGAAGCGGTCGAGCAGCAGCGGGTGCTCCTGGTCGGCCTTGACGTTGGCCTTCAGGTACCTCTTCAGGTCCTCGGTCGAGTAACAGATCTCCATCGCCCGGCCGCCGAGGACGTAGGAGGGCCGGACCAGCAGCGGGAAGCCGACCTCTTCGGCGATCACCTCGGCCTCCTCGGCCGAGAGGGCGGTGCCGTAGGGCGGGTGCTCGACCCCGAGCCGGCGCAGCAGGGCACCGAAGCGGCCCCGGTCCTCTGCCAGGTCGATCGCGTCGACCGGCGTGCCCAGCAGCGGCACCCCCGCTTCTTCGAGGGTGCGGGCCAGCTTCAGCGGCGTCTGGCCGCCGAACTGGACGATCACGCCCTCCGGCCGCTCGCGCTCGCAGACCGCGAGCACGTCCTCGGCCGTCAGCGGCTCGAAGTAGAGGCGGTCGGAGGTGTCGTAGTCGGTGGAGACGGTCTCCGGGTTGCAGTTGACCATCACCGCGTCGCGGCCGAGCTCGCGCGCGGTCATCGCGGCGTGGACGCAGCAGTAGTCGAACTCGATCCCCTGGCCGATCCGGTTCGGGCCGGCGCCGAGGATGACGACCGAGTCGTTGTCGCCGCGGCGGATCTCGCTCGCGGGCGGGGAGCCGTCGTGGCGCGGGCGCTCGTGGCCGGAGTAGTAGTAGGGCGTCGCCGCCTCGAACTCGGCGGCGCAGGTGTCGACCGCCTTGTAGGTGCGGGCGAGACCGTCGGTGCCGTCGCCTTCGGTGGCGAGCGCCTGCAGCTCGCGCAGGAACCAGCGGTCGACCTTGCATTGCTCGTGCACGGCCTCGACCTCGATCCCGCGCTCGAAGGCGGCGAGGATCAGGTCGAAGCGCTCGGCGCAGGGCACCTCGATCGCCGCCAGCAGCTCCTCGTCGGACTCGGGGATCTCCGCCGCCGAGTCGAGCTCGCGAGAGCGCATCGCCTTGGCGAAGGACTCGCGGAAGGTGCGGCCGATCGCCATCGCCTCGCCGACGCTCTGCATGTAGGTCGAGAGCCGGCCCTCGGAGCCGGGGAACTTCTCGAAGGCGAAGCGCGGGATCTTGGTGACGACGTAGTCGATCGTCGGCTCGAAGGAGGCGGGCGTGGCGCGGGTGATGTCGTTGGGGATCTCCTCCAGCGCGTAGCCGACCGCCAGCTTCGCCGCCATCTTCGCGATCGGGAAGCCGGTCGCCTTCGATGCCAGCGCCGAGGAGCGAGACACTCTCGGGTTCATCTCGATGACGACGATCTCACCGTCTCGCGGGTCGACCGCGAACTGGACGTTGGAGCCGCCGGTCTCGACCCCGATCGCCCGGATCACCTTGATCGCCTGGTCGCGCAGGTCCTGGTAGAGCGGGTCGGTCAGGGTCTGCGCCGGGGCGACCGTGACCGAGTCGCCGGTGTGGACCCCCATCGGGTCGACGTTCTCGATCGAGCAGATGATCACCACGTTGTCGTTGCGGTCGCGCATCACCTCGAGCTCGAACTCGCCCCAGCCGATCACCGACTCCTCGACCAGGACCTGGTTGATCGGGCTGGCGGCGAGGCCCTCGGTGACGACCTGGCGCAGCTCGGTCTCGCTGCGTCCGATCCCGCCCCCCTGGCCGCCCATCGTGAAGGCCGGCCGGACGATCGCCGGCAGGTTGATGCGGCCGTCGGCGAGCGCCTCCTCGACCTCGGCCAGCCCTTCGACCGTCATCGACCACGGAATCCGCAGCCCCGCCTCGGTCATCGTCTGGCGGAACTCCTCGCGGTCCTCGGCGCGGCGGATCGCGGCGGCGTCGGCGCCGATCAGCTCGACCCCGAACTTCTCCAGGGTCCCGTCCTCGAACAGGGTCATCGCGATGTTGAGCGCGGTCTGGCCGCCGAGGGTCGGCAGCAGCGCGTCGGGGCGCTCCTTTTCGATGATCTTCGTCACCGGGCCGGGCAGCAGCGGCTCGATGTAGGTGCGGGTGGCGAACTCGGGGTCGGTCATGATCGTCGCCGGGTTCGAGTTGACCAGGACGACTTCGTAGCCCTCCTCGAGCAGCACCTTGCAGGCCTGCACGCCGGAGTAGTCGAACTCGGCCGCCTGGCCGATCACGATCGGGCCGGAGCCGATCAGGAGGATCTTCTGGATGTCGGTGCGTTTGGGCATCGGTCCTCCGTCAGGTGGCGAGGGCAAGGAAGCGGTCGAAGAGGTGGCGGGCGTCATGCGGTCCGGGTCCGGCCTCCGGGTGGTACTGGACGGTGGCGCCGGCGACGTCGCGCAGGACCAGCCCCTCGACAGTGCGGTCATAGAGGTTGATCTGCGAGAGCTCGGCGACGCCGAAGTCGGTGTCCCAGCGGACCGGCTCGTCGCCCTCGATCTTCGGCTCTCCACCGGGGCCGACGACGGCGAAGCCGTGGTTCTGGGAGGTGATGTCGATCCGCCCCGTCTCCAGATCCTTGACCGGGTGGTTGGCTCCGCGGTGGCCGAAGGGCAGCTTGTAGGTCTTCAGGCCGACGGCGCGGCAGAGCAGCTGGTGGCCGAGGCAGATGCCGAAGACCGGCTTCTGCCCGATCAGCTCGCGGACGGTGGCGACGACGTAGTCGAGGGCGGCGGGGTCACCGGGGCCGTTGGCGAGGAAGACGACGTCGGGGTCCTCGGCGAGGACTTCGTCGGGGCTGCTGGTGCAGGGCAGCAGGGTCAGCCGGCAGCCGTGCGCGCGCAGCTGACGGACGATGCTGAGCTTGACCCCGGTGTCGATCCCGACCACGTGCGGGCCGTCGCCCTCGAAGCGGACCGGCTCCGGCGGGGTGACGGTGCGGGCGAAGTCGGCGCCGTCCATCGAGGGCTCGGCGGCGACGCGTTCACGCGCCTCGGCTTCCGGCGTCTCGGCCGGGAAGATGCCGCCGCGCATCGCCCCCTGGTCGCGGATGTGGCGGACCAGCGCGCGGGTATCGACGCCGCTGAGGCCGGGGACGCCGCAGTCGCCGAGCCAGTCGAGCCAGGCACCCTCGGCGGTGGCGACGTCTTCGCGGTTCTTGGCGTCGCGCATGACGACGCCGCGGGCGTGGACGCGGTCGGACTCCATCGCTGCGGCGGAGACGCCGTAGTTGCCGATCAGCGGATAGGTGAAGACGATGATCTGGCCCGCGTAGGAGGGGTCGGTGACCGACTCCTGGTAGCCGGTCATCGCGGTATTGAAGACGACCTCGCCGGTGACCGCGCCGTCGTGGCCGCAGGCGAGCCCGTCGAGTCGCGTCCCGTCCTCGAGCAGCAGATAGGCGCTCATCACGACCCCCTGGGCGAGTTTGCAAACCATTGGTTGACAAAGTCGCCAGTCACGCGGCGACTCCGAGGCTGAAGCTGCGCAGGCGGAAGGCGACCTGGCCTGCGGCGACGGTCATCAGGACGCGGCCGGTGAGGGTGCGACCGGCGCACCAGGAGTTGGCCGAGCGGCTCTCGTAGCCGTCCTCGCCGACCGTCCACTCGGCGCCGAGGTCGCAGAGGACGACGTTGGCCTCCGAGCCCGGCGCCAGGGTCGGCCGCGGCAGGTCGAAGGGCTCGACCCCGCCGGCCATCCGCTCGACCAGGAGGGCGAGGTCGATCGTGCCGGGCAGGACCAGCTCGGTGTGGAGGGCGGCGAAGGCGGTCTCCAGGCCGGTGACGCCGAAGGCAGCCTGCTCGAAGGGCACGTCCTTTTCCTCCGGCTGGTGCGGAGCGTGGTCGGTGGCGATGCACTCGATCGCGCCGTCGCGCAGGCCTTCGATCAGCGCCTGGCGGTCGGGCTCTTCCCGCAGCGGCGGGTTCATCTTGGCGCTGTGCGGGTCGAGGCCGCGGACCGCCTCGTCGGTGAGGCAGAGGTGGTGCGGGCTGGCCTCGGCGCTGATCTGCACCCCCGCCGCCTTGGCGGCGCGGACAATCGCGACCGACTCCGCGGCCGAGAGGTGCTGGACGTGGATGCGGGCGTTCTCGTAACCGGCCAGGGCGGCGTCGCGGGCGATCATCGTCGACTCGGAGACCGAGGGGATGCCGCCGATCCCCAGCGCGGCCGAGACCGGGCCCTCGTGCATCGCGCCCCCCATCGAGAGCCGCGGGTCCTCCTCGTGCAGGGCGATGTTGCCGCCGCAGAGGTGCTGGTACTGCAGTGCCCGGCGCATCACCCCGGCGTCGATGATCGGCAGGCCGTCGTCGGAGAAGCCGACCGCGCCTGCTTCGCGCAGTTCGACCATCTCGGTCAGCTCGGCGCCCTGCATGTCCTTGGTCACGGTGGCGAGGAAGCCGACCGGGACCGAGGCGCCGGCGCGGGCCTGCTCGCGCAGGGCTGAGACGTCGGCGGCGGTCGACACCGGCGGCTCGGTGTTGGCCATCGCCAGGATCCCGCAGTAGCCGCCGGCGGCGGCGGCGCGGGTGCCGGTCTCGACGTCCTCTTTGTGCTCGTGGCCGGGGGTGCGGAGGTGGACGTGCGGATCGAAGAAGGCGGGGAAGGCGTGCAGGCCCTCGGCCTCGATCACCTCGGCGCCGTCGGTCTCGGCCTCGCCCGGCGAGGCGAGCGCGGCGATCTCCCCCCCGCGCACCACTACGTCGTGGATTGCGTTGATGTTTGCCACCGGGTCGAGCACGGTCGCCCGGCGCAGGACCAGGTGCGCGTCCTCGACGGAGCGCAGGTCGAGCTGCTCACGCAGGCTCACGCGGAGGTTCCGATCGGGGTCGGGTGGCTGCCCTCGCCCTCGGCGGCGGGGGTCGAGGCGTCGCCGCCGGCGAGCAGCTCGTAGAGGATCGCCATCCGCACCACCAGGCCGGCGGCGACCTGCTCGGCGATCAGCGACTGCGGCGAGTCGATCGCCTCGCCGGAGAGCTCGACGCCGCGGTTGACCGGGCCCGGGTGCATCAGCAGCTGGCGCGGGTTGAGGCGGCGGGTGTCGATCTGGAAGCAGGCCGCGTACTCGCGCAGCGAGGGGACGAAGCTCTCGCCCATCCGCTCCTTCTGCATCCGCAACGCGTAGACGACCTCGGCCTCCTCGATCCCGTCGAGGCTGTAGGAGACCTCACAGCCGAGCTCCTCGATCCCGCGCGGGATCAGGGTCGGCGGGCCGCAGACGGTGACCTCGGCGCCCATCTTCGCGAAGGCGATCAGGTTGGAGCGGGCGACGCGGCTGTGGAGGACGTCGCCGACGATCCAGATGCGGACGCCGTCGAGCGAGCCAAGGCGGCGGCGCAGCGTGTAGACGTCGAGCAGCGCCTGGCTCGGGTGCTCGTGCTTGCCGTCGCCGGCGTTGACGACCGCGGCCTCGGTCCAGCCGGCGACCATCTGGGCGGCGCCGGCGTAGGGGTGGCGGATCACGATCGCGGCGGGGTCGTAGGCCGAGAGCGTCGCCACCGTGTCCTTCAGCGACTCGCCCTTCTCGACCGAGGAGCCGGCGGCCTTGACCGAGACGAGGTCGGCGGAGAGGCGCTTGGCGGCGAGGTCGAAGGAGCTGGAGGTGCGGGTGCTCGACTCGTAGAAGAGCGAGACGACGGTGCGGCCGCGCAGGGTCGGCACCTTTTTGATGTCGCGGCGGCCGACCTCGGCGAAGCTCTCGGCGCGGTCGAGGATCGACTCGATCTCCGCTCGCGAGAGCTGCTCGATCGAGAGCAGGTGTTTCATGGGGTCACCTCCATGGGGGTCTCCTCGGAGATCGTCACTCCGTCTGTGCCGTCGATCTCCTCGAGGCGGACGTTGACGCGCTCCTCGCGCGCCGTCGGCAAGTTTTTGCCGACGTAGTCGGGGCGGAAGGGCAGCTCGCGATGGCCGCGGTCGCAGAGGACCGCCAGCTGCACCCGCCGCGGGCGGCCGTAGTCGAAGAGCGCCTCGATCGCGGCGCGGACGGTGCGGCCGGTGTAGAGGACGTCGTCGACGAGGACGACGGTGCGCTCGCTGAGGTCGAAGTCGATGTGGGAGGCGTGGACGACGGGCTGGGAGCCGGGCGCCTTGGCGCCGACGTCGTCGCGGTAGAAGGAGATGTCGATGTCGCCGATCGGCAGTTCGCTGCCGGTCAGCTCGCCGAGGAAGACGTGGAGGCGGCGGGCCAGGACGGCGCCGCGGGTGTGGATGCCGACGACCGCCAAGCGCTCCGCATCGGGGTTCTTCTCGGCGATCTCGTGGGCGATCCGCCGCAGCGTTCGCGTCAAATCGTCGTGCCCGAGCACGACCTTCTCGTTCACTTCGGTGGCTTCCTTCCTGGCCTCACAGGACCTGGTTAAAGGACGGCCTCACAGTAGCAGCGCTCGCGGCGCCGGGGCAGGGTAGGCCCCTCCAGGAGCAACAGACTGGGGAGGCTCCTGGAGGGGCCTACCCTGCCCCGTTCGTTTCGGCAGCTCCGTTCGGGATGAGATGGGGGTCTCCTCGCTCGGGGAAAGGGAGTTCGATGACATCGAAGTCTTTGGGGGCGACCGTCGGTTCGAAGACCTCGCGCGCCTCCTCGATCACCTTGCCGACGTGGTAGCGGGAGGAGATGTGGACGAGGGCGAGCAGCTTCACGTGGGCCTCGGCGGCGACGGCGGCGGCCTGGCCGACGGTCGAGTGACCGGTCTCGGCAGCGCGCTGAACCTCTTCCTCGGCAAAGGAGGCGTCGTGGATCAGCAGGTCGGCGTCGGCCGCGGCGGAGACGGTGGCGGGGCTGGGCGCGGAGTCGCCGGTGATGACGATGGTGCGGCCGGCACGACTCGCGCCCATCACCTGGTCGGGCGTGACAGTACCGGCGCTCCCGTCGACGGTCTCGCCGCGCTGCAGCGCGGCGTATGCCGGCCCTTCGGGGACGCCGGCGGCCGCCGCAGCCTCGGGATCGAAGCGACCAGGCCGCTCCTCCTCGACCAGCGCGTAGCCGAGGGCACGGGAGCTGTGGGCCGCTTCGAAGGGCCGGATCTCATAGCCGTCGTGCGGGATCGGGTCGGTCTTCGCCAGCTCGATCAGGTCGAGCGTGAACCCAAGTCGCCCGAGGAAGGGCGAGAAGACCTGGAACAGCTCCGTCAGCCCCGGCGGCCCGTAGATCTTCAGCGGCACCTGCCGATCGGTCAGGTCATACGTCTTCAGCAGCCCCGGCAACCCGAGCACATGGTCGGCATGGAAGTGCGTCAAATAGATCTCGTCCGCCTGCACCAGCCCCAGCGACCGCTGCATCTGCCGCTGCGTCCCTTCCCCGCAGTCGAAGAGCAACCGCTCCCCCCCACGGCTGACCAGCACGCTCGCCGTAGAGCGCCGCGCCGAGGGCACCGACCCCCCGGTCCCGAGAAAAGTCACCGCCAGATCCATAGGGCGGCGAGCCTACGCGAAGTTCAATTCAGGTTCCGGCTCAGGAACCTCCTGGTGGATTTGCCTTCTAAGAGATTCCGGCGTCCATCGATCGATCTCATACTCCGACGCGAGTCGGATCTTGCGACGCTGGTTGTTCAGCGGAGGATCCAAGCGCAGCCGCCCCTCGAATTGTGCGATCCCATCAAGCGGAACGAGATAGATGGCGGAAGTCGGCGGGAAATAGACGCCGAAGATGTCGGCGAGGCCAACGTACGACTGTGGACCCCTTCCATGATCGGTCGAGCGGCAATTGAAGACAACACAGCCCCGGACCGGCCATGCACGCTTGCATTGCACTCGGAGGAAGTCTCGACCTCCGAGATCAACCAGGAGGTCATAGGGCTGTCCGCTCCCAAAGGGAATCGAAACCTCAAACCCTCGCTCCACGAGAGCAGAAAGAACCCGCGCCTCCGCCTCATTCCCTCTCTTCGCGCTGGACATGAATGTAATATATTGTCTGTATCAGACGGAAAGCTTCGCCGGCCGCGCAGGTCATCGAGACTGGCTAAGCTCCGCGGCACGCGCCCGTAGCTCAGCTGGATAGAGCGACAGCCTCCGGAGCTGTAGGCCACAGGTTCGAATCCTGTCGGGCGCGTCTTCTGCTCGGATTCCTCGGCGCCTGTCATCTGACGCTTTTCAGCGGGGATCAACCTTCGCTACTCCGCCAATCCCGCCGCCACCAAGAAGCATTACCGGGGCTAAATCGGGGTTGAAGGCCAAGAAAAGCCCCGCCGCCACAATCATGATTCCGGACACGGCCAGCTCAAGGCCGAAGATGACCTTGTCTCGGGTCAACTCGAAGCGAGCACGGTCAGCTGCGGTTTCCGCTTCCCGCCGCTTCGCCCGCTCCATCAGCGCTTGATCCCGTTCTTCAGCGCGACGGCACTCCTCTGGCGTCTCAAGTGAAGGCGGCCGTTCTACCTGCTTGGACTTCCAAGGGGTCTGCGGGAGAAGCATTATCGTCCTCGTGCGCACTCTCCTCATCTCTCCTTGCCTGAGATTTGGGGTGCGACTAAGACGACTGCTTGCCCTCGTCCTTGATATTCCGGCTCCGAGGCAAGGCCGAGAACCGGATCTTCGGCCTCCAACCCACGCGTTCATACGGCGCGCTCGGGCGGTCTACCCGTGCCGAAGCTATGCCGTCCGTTGACGTACGAGAAGAGGCATTCGCCCCCAGGCAACAACCATTCGGCTGTTACGCCAACGAACTGCCGGGATTCTAGCGCCCGCTTCGGTCTCCGCAAGCGGGTTCTTGCCGGGGCGGCTCATATCGTCGACGGGTGGCTTCGGGAGCCGCCAACAAGGAGCAGCGCTCATGGCTCGCGCACCGCCAGCAGACCATCCGTGAGTGGTTAGTGCTGGCAGCAGCGGTCACTGCCGGAGTCGTCGGCTTCATGCAGATTTCCGACGAGCGGAACGCCCGGCAATCTGCCGAAGAGGAAGCGCGGCACATTGAACGGCAGGAGCAGGCCAGCGAAATCAGCGCTTGGATCGACCCAGATGCCGGCTTCGGCGAAGGCGTCATCCTTTCCAACCGCAGTCACCAGCCCGTCTATCAGGCGGTCATTCCACGAGTGACCATTCAAGCCAACGGCTTCCGTACCGGGCGGCAAATCTCGCAGATGATGTCCAGTCAAGAACAGCAGGAGGTCTCGGTCATCCCTCCTGGCGAATACAGCCCTCCCTTCCCGGACGGCTTCGGCGGGATGAGCCAATAGCGTGGCTTCGAGATCGCCTTCCGCGACCAAGCAGGCCGGAGCTGGGTGCGCTGCGGTCAATGTCGAGTTTGTCTCGCTATGCGAGACAAACTCGACACGGCTAGTTTTCGGCGGCTTTGAACCTCGCCACCCACTCGTCGCGGTCGAACCGGGCGGGGTCGGTTTCGGCGAGGAAGCGTTGGAGGGTGGCGATGAAGCGGCCCGGGCGCTCGAGCATGGGGACGTGGCCGGTCTCTTCGAAGATCTCGAGGCGGCTGCCGGGGAGCTGGGCGTGGGCTTCGCGTCCGTGCTCGACAGGGATGATCGGGTCGTTTTCGCCCCAGAGAATCAGGAGCGGCAGGGCCTCGGCGAGGTAGAGGCGGTCGAGCGCGGCGATGCGCTGGCCCTCCATGTCGACGACCGCCCGCAGCGTCGCCAGGAACGCCTTGCGGCGCTCGGAGTCGGCGAGGGTCGCGTAGCCGCGTGCGACCTCGGCGAGGTCGGCGTTCGGGCGGAACCCGATCGCGCCGATGCCGCGGCCGATCACCGAGCCGATCTGGCTCCCCACCCCTGCCGTGGCGGCGATGAAGAGGTCCGCGCCGGGCAGCGCCGCCGCCCGCAGGATCGGGCTGACGTCGGGGCCGAGGCCGCCGCTGGAAACGAGCGCCAGGCGCTCGACCATCTCCGGGAACTGGTAGGTGAACTGCATCGCCACGCCGCCGCCGAGCGAGTGGCCGACGAGCGTCGCCCGCTCGTGCCCGAGCGCCAGCATCAGGTCGCGCAGGCTGCTCGCCAGCCCGCCCAGCGAGTAGTCGCCGCCGCCCGGCGCCGAGGCGCCATGGCCGGGGAAGTCCGGGGCGATCACGGTGCGGTCGATCGCCAGCGGCTCGATCACCGATTCCCAGTTGGCGCAGGTGCCCGCCATGCCGTGGATCAGCAGCAGCACCGGGCCGGAGCCGGCTTCGACGAAGTTCATCGGCCGCCCGTGGACCTCGACTGCCCTCGGCTTTGCCTCGGCCGCGCTCGCCTGCCTCGCATCGACTGCCACGGAGGGAACCTACCCCGGAACGGTGTCGAGGTATCGCAAGCCCGCGAATCCGCTTCCGATTCCAATACTGTCGCGCCGTGGCCGACGCCGCCCAGCCCACCGATCCCCAGGACGACCGGCCGCCGCGCGGTGCGCTGATCGTCGTCGCGATCGGGCTGGTCGCCTGCGTCGTCGCCGCCCTGGCCGCGACCGGCAAGGGCTCGGGTGAAGCAGCCAATCTCGAATGGGTGCAGTCGGGGACCGGCGCCGACTCCCGCACCGCCCCCGTGCCCGGGGGCAAAGGCGAGATGCAGCTCACCGACGCCCACATCCGCGCCACCGGCACCAACGTCAGCGGCTACTCGCTCTTCACCGTCGGCTCGACGCTGAACGTCCCGGCCGGATCGCCGATCGGCGGCGGCCGCGTCCTCTGCACCGTCCGCGCCCCCGCCGGCACCGAAATCGCCCAGAGCGCCGGCGGCCTGCGGGGGACCTACCCCCGCTCCTCCGAAGAAGGCATCTACAACCAGGAAGTGCCGGAAACGGTGTTGATGGACTTCAGCTCCCACAGCAGCGAACTGGCGGTGCTGGAAGTGCTCGACCGGCCCCAGCGATTCACCACCGAACAGGGGGTGAAGCTCGAATGGCCCGCATACGAAGTCGGCAAGGAGCACCTCAAGTACTTCATCGCCGGGAAACCGAAGAAGGACCTGCAGCTGCCCTTCTTCACGATCTGGAAAACGACCAAGGTGCCCGCGGCGGGCATCAGCTGCACGCTGGAAACGAGCGCCGGCGAAGCGACCGTGCAGACCCGCGCGGCGCTGAAGAAGCGCTCGCCGCCGATCGACGAACAAGCCGAAGAAGAAAAGCTCGAAGAAAAAGAAGAACAGGAAGCCGAAGAAGAAGGCTAAGAAAGCTAGACGTCGAGCTGCTCCTGCGGCGCGACCAGCAGCTCCGGCCCTTCGGCCATCCCTTTTCCGACTTTGTTCAGCGCCGGGTTCGCCGGCGCGCCCTCCATCCGCCGCGGGTCGAGCGGCCCGCACATTGCCACCGCGTCCTCGGCGCTCAGATCGGGACGCAGCCAGGCAGCCTCGGCATCCGGGCTCGGCAGGATCGCCGGCATCCGGTCGTGGACCGGCGAGACCACCTCGTTCGGCGTCGTCGTCACCAGCGTGCAGGTGTAGAGGTAGCCGTCGTCGTAGCCGCGCTCCTCCGTGTCGTCCCATTTCTTGCGGGTGCAGAGGCCGGCGAAGGCGAACGGCTCGCCGCCGTCGACGGTGAAGCGCCAGGGCTGGCGCGGCTGTTTCGGGTCCTCGGCCTTCATCCACTCGTAGAAGCCGTCGGCGACGATCAGGCAGCGGTGCCGGTACTTGTCGACCAGCGGCGAATAGGCACGGCTCTTCAGCAGGTTCTCTTTTTTCGCGTTGATCATCCGGTAGCCGACCTTGAGGTCCTTGGCCCAGACCGGCACCAGCCCCCAACGCATCAGCTTCGCTTCGCGCGCCCCCTGTTCGGCCTCCTCAGGCTCGGGCGAGGCGCGGACGACGAGCACCTCCTGCGTCGGGGCGACGTTGAAGCGACCCATGCCGGGAGGCGCTTTGCCCTCTCCCCCGTCCTTCGCACTCTCTTTCGCCGGCGTCCCGCCGCCGCCCCGTTCCAGCGCCTTCTCCAGTTCGACCTGGAAGCGATCGGCGATCTTCTTCGTGTCCTTGGTGGTGTTGGTGAAGCGCCCGCACATATGGGCTCAGCCTAGCTGGCGCGGCCGGCAGCCTCGGGTCGCAGCTCGGCGTGGTCGCGGTACCAGTCGAGGGTGCGGATCAGGCCGTCGCCGAGCTCTATCTCGGGGCTCCAGCCGGTCATCTCGCGGAGCTTGGTCGAGTCGACGTACTGGCGGTCGATCTCGCCGCTGGGGTTGCCGGTGCCGAGGAATTCGGGCTGCAGGTCGGTGCCGGAGACGTCCACCACGGTCCGGAGGACCTCGGCCACCGAGTAGGGGCGCTCGCCGCCGGCGTTGAACGCCTCCCCCGCACCGGGGCCGCCGGCGCCGACCGCGTGCTCGACCGCCAGGTAGGCCGCCACGGCGTCGCTGACGTAGAGGAAGTCGCGTTCGGGGCTGCCGTCGGAGCGGATCTGCGGGCGGCGGCCGTCGAGGACGGCGGCGATCGCCTCCGGGATCAGGCGCGAGAAGTTGGGGTCGCCGCCGCCGTAGATGTTGGCGAAGCGGGTCACTGCCACGGGCAGGCCGTAGGCGGGCCGGTAGCTGAGCGCGATCGCGTCGGCCGCCGCCTTGCTTGCCTCGTACGGCGAGGCGGGCTGCAATCGCATCTCCTCGCGGTAGGGCAGCTCCTCGCTCGGGCCGTAGGCCTTGTCGGAGGAGGCGACTACGAGCGCCGGGGTCTCGGCCCGGCGGCAGGACTCCAGCAGCGTCCAGGTGCCGCGCACGTTGACTTCGAAGGTCTGCGTCGGGTCGGCCATCGCCGGACCGACCAGCGTCTGCGCCGCCAGGTGGAAGACGACGTCGAACTCGCCCGCCGAGATCGCCGCCTCGACCGCCGCCGGGTCGCGCAGGTCGACTTCGAGCAGCTCGACGTCGGATTCGACCCCCTGCAGGGCAAGCCCCGACCGCGGCGGCGGCGCCAGGTCGAGGACGCTGACCGCGTCGCCGCGTTCGAGCAGCGCCCGGGCCAGGTTGGAGGCGACGAAGCCGTGGCCGCCGGTGACCAGCGAGCGCTTCAAGGGGCGTCCACCGGCGCCGCGTCCCAGATCCGCCAGGCGGCGCGGCCGCCGGCCCAGAGGTCGTTGAGCACGACCGCGTCCTTGTAGGTGTCCATGCAGTCCCAGAACCCTTCGTGGCGGTAGGCGCGCAATTCACCATCGGTGGCCAGGCGCTCCAGCGGCTCGCGCTCGAGCACGCTGTCGGGACCCAGATAATCGAGGACCCCCGGCTCGAAGCAGAAGAAGCCGCCGTTGATCCAGTGCTCGCTGCGCGGCTTCTCGACGAAGCCGGCGACCGAGTCGCCGGCGAGCTCGGCGACGCCCCACTGCAGGTTCGGGCGCACGACGGTCACCGTGGCCAGCGCTCCCTGCTCCCGATGGAAATCGAGCAGGCCGTCAAGGTCGATGTCCGCGACGCCATCGGCATAGGTCACACAGAAGCGCTCCTCGGCCAGCCGATCCGCCAGCGCCGCCACCCTGCCCCCCGTCGGCGTGTCGAGCCCCGTATCGACGCACTCGACCCGTACCCCCTCCGGCCAACGCTCGGCGGCGGCGAACTCCGCCACCGCCTCGCCCATGTAGCCGGTCGCCAGCAGGAACCGCTCGAAGCCCTGCGCCGCGTGGATCTGGATCACGTGCCAGAGGATCGGCCGGCCGCCGATCTCGACCAGCGCCTTCGGCACCGACTCGGTCCGCTCGCGCAAGCGGGTTCCACGCCCCCCACAGAGGATTACGACTGGCGGTTTCACCGGTTCCGAGATTGTGGGGGTTATAGCCCCCAAAAGTTCGGAGAGACTCAGCCGCCCGCCACCGCGGGAAGGATGGTGACTTCGTCGCCGTCGTTGATCGAGGTCTCCAGACCCTGCTGGAAGCGGATGTCCTCGCCGGAGACGTAGACGTTGACGAAGCGGCGCAGGTCGCCGTTCTGGGTGATGCGGTCGCGGAGGCCGCCGTGGGCGTCGAAGACGGCGTCGAGGACCTCGCCGACGGTCGCGCCTTCGACTTCGAGCTCGGCTTCGCCCCCGGTCGCGGCGCGCAGCTGGGTCGGGATCTTCACGGTGACGCTCATCTAGGCGGCTACCTCCTGGCGGAACTCGGTCTCGAAGCTGTCGAGGCTGGGGTCGATCTCGTGCATCTGAAACGTATCGCGGGTCGCGTCGAGCGTCTTCAGGCCCTCGCCGGTGATGTAGACGACCACCCGCTCACCGTCGCTCAGCTCGCCCCGGTCGGCCAGCTTGCGCAGGACGCCGACGGTGACGCCGCCGGCGGTCTCGGTGAAGATGCCGGTCGTCTCCGCCAGCAGCTTGATCCCTTCGCGGATCTCCTGGTCGGTGACCGAGTCGACGCCGCCGCCGGTCTTGCGCGCGTGCTCGACCGCGTAGGGCCCGTCGGCGGGGTCGCCGATCGCGAGGCTCTTGGCGATCGTCTCCGGCCGCTGCGGTTTGCAGACTTCCCAGCCTTCGGCGAAGGCGGTAGCGACCGGGCTGCATCCCTGCGCCTGGGCGCCGTTGAAGACCGGCTGCCTGCCCTCGACCAGGCCGAGGTCGAGCCACTCCTGGAAGCCGCGGCCGAGCTTGGTGAAGAGCGAGCCGGAGGCGATCGGGCTGACCACGCGGTCCGGCAGTTTCCAGCCGAGCTGCTCGACGGTCTCGTAGGCGAGCGTCTTCGAGCCCTCGGCGTAGTAGGGGCGCAGGTTGACGTTGACGAAGGCCCAGGGTCGGGTTTCGGCCAGCTGGGTGCAAAGGCGGTTGACGTCGTCGTAGTTGCCGCGGACGCCGACCAGGTTGGTCCCGTAAACGCCGGTCGCGAGCAGCTTCTGCTCCTCCAGATTGGCCGGGACGAAGACGTAGGAGTCGAGGCCCGCGGCGGCGGCGTGGGCGGCGACCGCGTTCGCGAGGTTGCCGGTCGAGGCACAGGCGACGGTGTCGAAGCCGAGCTCCTTCGCTTTCGCGACGGCGACCGCGACCACCCGGTCCTTGAACGAGTGGGTCGGGTTGGCGGCGTCGTTCTTGATCCAGATCTCGGCGCCGACCCCGAGCCGCTCGGCCAAACGGTCCGCCCGCAGCAGCGGCGTCAGCCCCGGCTCCAGCGGATCGCTGGCGCGCTCCTTGAACGGGAGGAAGTCGCTGTAGCGCCAGATCCCCTGCGATCCCGCCTGGATCCCGCGCTTCACCTCGGCCGCGTCCAGGCTGCTGTGGTCGTAGGAGACCTCCAGCGGGCCGAAGCAGTTTTCACATACGTAGCTGGCGTCCAGCTCGTAGGTCGCCCCGCACTCCTTGCACTTCAAGCTCTCGACTGACATCCGATCCTCTTTTCGCTCTTACGAAAAAACCTCGCCATTTGTGGGGCGAGGTCCGATCGGACATCCCCCACATCTTCCAGGTCCCTAATCAAAATCTTTGACCTGCTGGAGTTGGCACCTGTCTCGACCTTGTGGTCGCGATGGTTGCCGGGGCTTCAATGGGCCAGTCCCTCCACCCCTCTAGATGTGGCGCTTATGTGGCAAGAACCTTACCAGGGACCGGCGTCAGCTTCTACCGGCTGCAAGGCGGCTAACCTAGGCACCGCGATGAGCCCGCTGCACGACGAGACGATCGGACTGAACGATGCCGAACCTTCCGAAACCGAGGCTGCGACGGCCCGGCCGGCGCGGCGAGCTCGTCTCTCAGCCGGCGGTGCCTGAGCCCCGCAAGCCCAACGTCGAGGAAATCGAGTCGAACGGCCTGCGCTGGGTCAACATCGAGTGGCCGGGATCGCTGGAGCGGACCTGGCTCGAGGAGCACTTCGAATTCCATGCGCTGGACCTCGAGGACGTGCTCTCGCGCAACCAGCGGCCGAAGATCGACGTCTACGACGACTACCTCTTCATCGTCCTCCACCTGCCGATCTTCGACCCCGCCGCCGGCCGCCTCAACGCCGGCGAGCTCGACCTCTTCGTCGGACCCGACTACGTGGTCACGATCCCGAACCTGCCGCTGCAGCCGGTCGAGTACCTGTTCGAGCGCTGCCGGGCCAAAGAGGAGCTGCGCGAACAGCTCTTCTCGCGCGGCTCCGGCTACCTGCTCTACCGCCTCGTCGACGACAGCTTCGACTACTGCTTCCCGATGCTGCGCAAGATCGGCAACAAGCTCGACGCGCTCGAGGACTCGATCTTCGAAGAGCGGGCCGAGGAGGTCGTGCGCGACATCTCCAACGTCAAGCAGGAGATCATCAACTTCCGCAAGGTGATCCGGCCGCAGCGGCCGGTCCTGCGCGATCTCGAGAAGGTCAAACAGCGCTATCTCGCCTCGGACTTCGACCTCGAGATCTACTTCGACGACATCGTCGACGCCCACGAGCGGATCTGGGACATGCTCGAAAACTACAAGGAGGTCGCCGAGGCGCTCGAGGAGACCAACGAGTCGGTGATCTCCCACCGCCTCAACGACATCCTCCGCGTGCTGACCTCGATCAGCGTCGTGATCCTGCCGCTGACCCTGATCGCCAGCATCATGGGGATGAACTCCTGGGTGCCGGGGGAACACAACGAGGAGGGCTTCTTCGTCGTGATCGGGGTGATGGCGCTGGTGCTGCTCGGCCTCGTCGCCTACTTCCGCAAGCGCCGCTGGCTATAGCCTGAAGCGTCCGTGGCAAATTTCCGCATCTGGGCGCCCTGGCGCCTCGCTTACGTGAAGGACGCGTCGAAGGACATCGAGGAGGAGTGCATCTTCTGCGCCAAGCCGGCGGCGGATGACGACGAGGCGAACCTGATCGTCCACCGCGGCGAGCACAGCTTCGTGATCCTCAATCTCTTCCCGTATACGAACGGGCACCTGATGGTGGCGCCGTACGAGCACGTCGGGCGCCTGCAGGAGATCCCGGCCGAGACGCTGGCGGAGATGATGGCGCTGGCGCAGCGGGCGATGGAGCGGCTCGAGAGCGTCTACCAACCGCACGGCTACAACGTCGGCTTCAACCAGGGGCGCGTGGCGGGCGCGGGGGTCGAGCACCACATCCACATGCACGTCGTCCCGCGCTGGGCCGGCGACAACAACTTCATGCCGGTGATCGCCGACACCAAAGTGATGCCGCAGTCGATCGAGCAGAGCTACGAGGCACTGAAAGGGGCATTCTGATGGCGCGATTTACGCCCGGACGCGGAGCGGAGGACGTGAATCCTGATCCGAAGATCTTCAAGGCCTACGACATCCGCGGCCTCTACGGCTCGGAGATGGACGAGACGACCGCGCTGGCAATCGGCCGCGCCTTCGCCCGGGTCCTGGGGCGGCTGCGCGGCAAGCGGCCGAGCGAGCTGCGGGTCGGACTCGGGCGCGACATGCGGCTGACCGCGCCGCAGATGGCGGGCGCGGTGCGCGACGGCCTCGTCGCCGAGGGCGCGACCGTGGTCGACGCCGGCCAGGTCGCGACCGAGATGCTCTACCACCTGGTCGGCTCCCACGAGCTCGACGGCGGAGCGATGGTCACCGCCTCGCACAACCCGAAGGCATACACCGGGGTGAAGCTGGTCCGCGAGGGGGCGCTGCCGCTCTCCGGCGACGCCGGCATCGGCGACGTCAAGGCGGAGATCGAAGCCGGGCTCGGCGAGGCGCCGGGCGGCGGTTCCACGGAGGACGTCGACGTCTGGGACGAGTTCCACGCCCACGCGCTCTCCTTCATCGACCCGGCGAACGTGAAGCCGATGAAGGTGGTGGTGGACGGCGGCAACGGGATGGGCGGGCCGATGGTCGGCCCGATCCTCGAGCAGCTGCCGCTGGAGCTGGAGGAGATGTACTTCATGCCGAACGGCGAGTTCCCCGACCACGAGCCGAACCCGCTGCTGGAGGAGAACCGGCGGATGATCATCGACCGGGTCAAAGGCAGCGGCGCCGACCTCGGGATCGCCTGGGACGGCGACGCCGACCGCTGCTTCTTCATCGATGCGACCGGGACTTTCTGCGACGGCGACTTCGTCTGCGCCCTGCTCGCCCGCTCGATCCTGCAGAAGAACCCGGGCGCGACGATCCTCTACGACCCGCGCTCGAGCCGGGCGGTGCCGGACCTGGTCGCCGCCGAGGGCGGCCGCTCCGACCTCTCCCGCGTCGGCCACGCCTTCTTCAAGGCGCGGATGCGCGAGGAGGGTGCGGCTTTCGGCGGCGAGGTCTCCGGCCACTACTACTTCCACGACTTCTGGAATGCCGACTCGGGGACGATCCCGGCGCTGCTGGTGCTGGAGCTGCTCTCGCTCGACGGCCGCTCGCTGGCCGAGCTGATGGACGAGTTCCGCTCCCGTTACTTCATCTCCGGCGAGATCAACTCCGAGGTCGCCGACGCGCAGGCGAAGATGGACGAGATCGAAGCGCGCTACTCCGACGGCGAGATCACGCATCTCGACGGGGTCTCGGTCGACTATCCCGACTGGCACTTCAACGTCCGCCCCTCCAACACCGAGCCGCTGCTGCGGCTGAACCTCGAGTCGCTGAGCTCGCGCGAGGACATGGAGCGGCGGCGCGACGAGGTGCTCGGCCTGATCCGCTCGTGACGGCGACGCCCGAGCAGGCGCTCGAGCAGGCGGCCCTGGCCGGCATCCACCGCTTCGCGATCCCGACCCCGTTCGCGGTCGGGCGGGTCAACTGCTACCTGATCGAGGACGAGCCGCTGACCCTGGTCGACACCGGTCCGAACTCGGGCAAAGCGCTCGACGAGCTGACCGCGCGGCTGGCCGAGCGCGGGCACGAGCTCGCCGACCTGGAGCTGATCGTCGTCACCCACCAGCACATCGACCACCTCGGGCTGGTCGAGATCCTGGTCGAGCACTCGGGCGCCGAGGTGGCGGCGCTGGGGGCGGCGGCGAAGCGGTTGGCGGCCTTCGACGAGGACGCCGAGGAGGAGGACGCGTTCGCGGTCGAGGTGATGCTGCGCAACGGCATCCCCGAGGACGTGACCGTGGCGCTGCGCAGCGTCTCCCGCAGCTTCCGCGGCTGGGGCTCCCACGTCGAGGTGACGCGGCCGCTGGAGGACGGCGGCACCCTGGAGCTCGGCGACCGGCGGCTGGAAGTCCTGCACCGGCCCGGGCACAGCCCCTCCGACACGGTCTTCTGGGACGAGGAGCGGCGGATCCTGATCGCCGCCGACCACCTGCTGCCGAAGATCTCCTCCAACCCGCTGATCACCCGGCCGCTCGACGGCTCCTCGCGCCGGACCCAGGCGCTCGCCACCTACATCGAGTCGCTGCGCAAGACGCGCGAGATGCCGGCCGAGATCGTCCTTCCCGGCCACGGCGAGCCGATCACCGACCACGCCGAGCTGATCGACTCGCGGATGGCGGGCTACGACCGCCGCAAGGAGAAGATCCACCGCCTCGTCGCCGAGCAGCCGCGCAACGCCTACGAGCTGGCGCAGGCGCTGTGGGGCAACGTCGCCGTCACCCAGGCCTTCCTCACCCTCTCCGAGGTGATCGGCCACGCCGACCTGCTCGTCAACGAAGGCCGGGTGCGGGAAGTCGACGACGGTTCGGTGATCCGCTACGAAGCGAGCTAGTGTCGACTTTGTCCGGGATAGCCGTACAAACTCGACACTCCTAAAGCTGCGCCCCGATCGCGTTGCCGAGGGCGGCCGCGCCGAGGCCGAGCGCCAGGCTGAGGGCGACGTTGACGACGGCGCCGCGCCCTTCGTCGCGTGCCTCCAGCTCCTGGGTGTCGAGCATCCAGGTCGAGAACGTCGTGTAGGAGCCGAGCAGGCCGACGCCGGCGAGGAGATAGCCGTTGCCGTGGAGCGCGCTTCCCGCCAACACCCCCAGTACGAAGGCGCCGCTGACGTTGACGACGAGGATGCCGTAGGGGAACCGGAACCCGGCCCGCATGGAGACCAGCCAGTCGACGCTGAAGCGCAGCACCGCCCCCACGCCGCCGAGGACGGCGACCCCGATCCAGACGCCGATGCTCACCGGACCTGCGGCCTCCGCGCCAGCGTGACCCCGGCCTGCACCCCGATCAGCCCGGCGACCACGCTGGCCCCCGCGTAGCCGAGCGCGATCCCGAGGTGCCCGGCTTCGAGCATCTTCAGCATCTCCACCTGCAGCGTCGAGAACGTCGTCAGCCCGCCGCAGAACCCGGTGGTCCAGAGCGGCCGGTGCCGGGTCACCGGCGGCAGCGCCGTCACCAGGTAGCCGAGCAGGAACGCCCCGGCCACGTTCACCACGAGAGTCGCCCAAGGCCACCCCGGCGCCCCCTCCCCCATCGCTTCGAACAGCCCCGCCCGCAGCAGCGTCCCCAACGCCCCGCCGACGAAGATCGCCCCCAGCTCGCGTCGGTCGATCATCGGTCCTCGACTCGCTGTTCAAGCCAATCCTTGAGACGATCCAGCGGCAGAATCCGTAGTGAAAACTTCTCTTCGAAGCGCTCGACGAAGTCGCGAGCCGCCCAAGGAACCACGACGACGATCTCCTCGGTCGGAAAAGTGACTCGGAGCGTCTCCATCCCCTGCAGCCGCTTTCCGAAGATCGCCCCATCCGTCGTTGCCCTCGCCTCAACGATGACCCGAAAAGGCGAGGTGATGAGGAAGTCGGAACGCAGATGCCACCTCTCCTTCGAGGGCAGAACCGGCTGCCGCTCGAAATGAATCCCAGGGATGCCTTTCAGCACCTGCTCGACCTGCTCTTCGAATGCCCGAGAGGCCCTCGTCCGTGCTCGTGAAAACGAAGGCAGCAGTCGCGCACCGATGGCCACGAGCCGAGCAGCCTCGTCGGGATTTACCCCACTGCCATGGACATAGGCGTTCCTCAGCCCGACCAGATCCAGCACGATCCTAGCCTCCGATGCGGTAACCACCCCGTATCGCGTCAGAACGTCAATCCGTCTAGCAATAGAGACCTTTTCTTCTCCCTCGCGTTCAAGGGGTCGGAAGAGATCCCTGATCGCACCTTCCATTTCCTCAAAGAAGGCGATGACCGCACTCCCGGGATCGGCCATGGCGACCGAGCGCAGATCGGGGGATCGCAAGAGTTGATCGACATCTGGCTGGTCCTCTGCCTCTCCTTCCAGCTCCTCCCCTGACTCCTCCTCCTCCTCAGCAACCACCGCGTCGACTTCCTGTTCGAGCCGCGCTAGGAGCGCCTTGCGGAACTTGACCTCGAAGCCGCCGATACGTGCCGACTCCAGCTCACCGGCCAAAGCCAGAACCACGAGAAGACCAAGAATGCTCATGGTGTAGCCATCGATGACGAAAGACCGGTCGAAGCCGTGCAGCAGCAGAACTGCAACCAAGATGACTCCGACAAGACTTCTCCACCCGAAGCGGACGCCGTCTCCTCTGATCTGGCCGCTTCGGTACCAGTCCATCCCATGAATCTTGAGCGGGACTCCGGACATAGACCACAGTCCCGCATTAGGCTCCAGCGTCCGTGTCTGCCCAGCTCCGCCACCTCCGGCGCCGCAAGTCGGCGAAGAAACGGATGCTGCTGATCGTCAACCCTTATGCGACGACGGTTTCCGATCGGCTGAAAAACCTCGTGGTCTATGCGCTGCAGGGGCGCTTCGACGTGGAAGCGGTCTCGACCCAGGCGCAGAACCATGCGACCGAGATCGGGCGGGAGGCGCTGGACGGGGGCTACGACGTGGTCGTGGCCTTCGGGGGCGACGGGACGCTTAACGAGGTCGTCAACGGGTTGGCGGGGACGGAGCTGCCGGTGGCGATCCTGCCGGGGGGCTCGACCAACGTGGTCGCGCGGACGCTGGGGATGCCGAACGACGTGGTCGACGCGACCGAGCACCTGCTCTCGCTGGCCGACGACTGGCAGCCGCGCCGGATCGACCTCGGGATGGTCGACGACCGCTATTTCGTCTTCGCCTGCGGGGCCGGAATCGACGCCAGCGTCGTCAAACGGGTCGATCGCAACCCGACGATGAAGGGCAACGCAGGCCCCTACTACTACTCCTGGGCCGGGGTCTCCAGCTTCTACCGCAAGTACCTGGTCAACCCGATCCGGATGCGGACGACGGTCGAGGGCCGCGAGCCGGTCGAGGGCGTGACCACGGTCGTCCAGAACTCAGACCCCTTCACCTACTTCGCCAGCCGCCCGATCCGGGTCTGCGAGGGGGTCGCGATCGACGACGGCACGCTCTCCCTCGCGGTGCTGAAGCGGGCGACCCAACGCGACATGCCGACCCTGATCAACCGCCTCTTCAGCGAGAGCCGGCCGGCGGCCCGCCACAAGCAGATCGCCCACTTCGACGACGTCGCCCACGCGGTCGTTGAGACGATCACCGAGGACCGGGACGGCTCGCTCCGGCCGCTCCCGATCCAGGTCGACGGCGACTACATCGGCGAGCGCGAGAGGATCGAGCTGCGCGCCGTCCCGGCGGCGCTGACCGTCGTCGCCTGAGCGGGCGGCGACGTCGGCGCGGCGATCGGCGGCACCTCGTCGATCACGGCCGCCAGGGCGGCGCGGCCCGCCTCCCGCCGTCGCTGGTCCCGGCCGCGACCGGCCGGCAGGCCCGCTCGCAGGGCGTAGCGGAGCGCCATCGCCCAGCGGTACGGCGAAACCCGGGAGAAGTGCTTGCGGGCGAACTGCAGGCGGGCGTAGGCGGCCTGAGCTTCCATCAGCGGGCTGGCGGAGCGCTTGCTCTCGAAGTGGCGGATCGTCACCAGCGGCAGGTGCACGATCCCCCAGCCCCCGCGCCGCAGGCGCCAGCAGAGGTCGGTCTCCTCGGAGAAGAGGAAGAAGCGCTCGTCGAAGCCGCCGCAGACCCGCACGGCCTGGCCGCGGACGAGCATGAAGGAGCCGGAGGTCCAGTCGCAGGCAGACTCGCGGTCGTAGCGCCGCGGATCGAGGACGCGCTCGCCGAAGAAGCGCCTCAGCAGCGGCACCTTCTCCACCGCCAGCGCTTCGGCGACCATGTTCGTGGTGGACGGAAAGCGCCGCATGCTCGGTGCCAACTCGCCGGCGCCGCCGACCTGGCGCACCCCGACGAGGCCCACTCCGGGCCGACGGTCCATCACCGCGATCAGCTCGGCGAGGTTGCCGCTGAGAAATTCGGTGTCGGGGTTGAGGAAGAGGACGTAGCGGGCGTCGGCCGTCGCCAAGCCCTCGTTGTTAGCCGCCCCGAAGCCGCGGTTCTGACAAGTGATCGTGCGAGCGCGGGGAAAGTGCTCCTCGACGTGGGCGGCCGAGCCATCGCCGCCGTTGTCGACCACGACCACATCGAGGTCGAGCCCACCCGCGCTGGCGAAGAGGCTGCTCAGCGCGGCGTCGAGCCAGCGCTTGCCGTTGTGGGAAACGATGATCACGCAGACGTCATGCATCACGAGAAATAACGTCGCGTCGCGGCCGGAGCTTGCGCCGATTCCTGCTGGGTAAGGGGGTGAGATCCCACCCTTCCGAACTTTGGGGGGCTATGACCCCCCAAAGTTCGGAGAGGCGAAGTGTCACGTCCCGCGCCGCTACGATCCCGCCCTCATGGCCGGTGTGACCCTCCACCCCTCCGATCTGGCACCCGGCCTGTTGCTCGGCGAGGGCGTGGAGATCGGGGAGGGGGTTCTGATCGGGGGGCATGTGGTGATCCACTCGCGGGTCCGGATCGGGGCGGGGGCTCGGGTCGGCGACCATGCGCAGATCCGTGATGGCGCCGTGATCGGGGCCGGTTCGACGGTGGGCAGCTATGTGTCTGTCGACCCTGGCGTCACGATCGGCGAGCGGGCCAGCATCCAGACCCGCTGCTACATCACCGGCGGGACCAGGATCGAGGACGACGTCTTCGTCGGCCCCGGCGTCACCTTGACCAACGACAACACGATGGACCGCCACGGGCCGCAGTTCGAGTTCGAAGGGCCGCTGCTGCGGCGTGCCTGCCGGGTCGGCGGCGGGTCGACGATCTGCCCGGGGGTCGAGATCGGCGAAGAGGCCTTCGTCGCCGCCGGCGCCGTGGTCACCGCCGCCGTCGCTCCCCGCACCGTGGTGATGGGAGTGCCGGCGCGAGCGGTGCGCGAGGTCGCCGAGGCGGACCTACTGCAGCGCTGGCGCTGAGCCCACCCGCCGCTCGGGCAGGACCCGCGCCGGGTTGCCGACCACAGTGGCTCCGGCGGGGACGTCGGCGACGACCACGGCACCCGCCCCGACCGTCGCTTCGGCGCCGATCCGCACGCCGCCGAGGATGGTCGCCCCGGAGCCGATGCTGGCGCCCCGCTCGACCACCGTCGTCTGCAGCTCCCAGTCCGCCTCGCCCTGCAGGGAGCCCTCGGCGTCGGTCGCCCGCGGGTGCTTGTCGTTGACGAAGACGACGCCGTGGCCGACGAACACCTCGTCCTCGATCCGGACGCCGTCGCAGATGAAGGTGTGGCTCTGGATCTTGCAGGCCGACCCGATCGACGCCCCCCGCTGGACCTCGACGAAGGTGCCGATCCGCGTGCCCGACCCGACCGTGCACCCGTAGAGGTTGGTGAAGGAGTAGACGGCGACGCCCTCGCCCAGCGAGACGTCGTCGAGCAGACGATACGGAGCGTCGTTCGCAGGGGCTGCCGACTCGTTCCCACCCATTGCCCTCTCAACGAGCCCTGCGTGCGCAAGCTTTTGGTCACTTCGTCCGTTTGTGATCCGTGGCCGTCCTCAGTGAGCCAACCGCTGCTACCCGAACTTCAGCCGACCAGCTCTGCGTGGTCCTCGGCGCCGACTCGGGGGAGATCCGCCGCCGCATCGAGGGGGCGCTGGAGCGGCTGGAGCGAACCGCCGCCCTGATCTTCGTCGACGAGGCCGAAGAGCTGATCGGCCTCGGCCTCGAAGCGACGGCGATCGCCGTCCTCGTCTGCGATCTCGACCGGCCCGCTGAGATGGCGATGCTGCGCCGCGCCCGGCGCGAGATACCAGGCGTGGCGATCATCGCGATCTCGCCGCCGGCGACCGGCACCGGCGTCCGCCGCGGCCTCGACGCCGGCGCCGACGCGATCGTCTTCGAGCCGCTGATCGAGTCGACCCTGGCGGTGACGGTCAGCGCCGTCGGCTCCGGCCAATCGGTGGTGCCGCGCGAGCTGCGAGCCACCGTCCAGCCGCCCGCCCTCTCGCACCGCGAGCGGCAGGTGCTCACCTACGTCTCCGAGGGACTCACCAATGCCCAGATCGCGGAGGAGCTGTACCTCTCCGAAAGCACGGTCAAGAGTCACCTCTCCTCCGCCTTCGCGAAGTTCGGTGTGAGCTCGCGGCGCGAGGCCGCCGCCCTGTTTCTCGAGTTTGACCAGTCCACTCCCAGAGAGGTAACCACTTGAGCACCGCAACCGCTTCCAATCCCGTTCTGCCGCTGGCCGCAACCGAGGGCACGAGCGTGCCCTTCATTCGCCTCGACAGCGCCTTCCCCGAGCTCTTCGCGGAGCTGATGGACGTCGTCGAGCGCATCGCCCGCAAGTCCGCCTTCACGCTCGGCCCCGAACTCGAGCGCTTCGAGGCGGCCTTCGCCGAGTTCTGCGGCACCGAGTACGCGGCCGGGGTCTCCTCCGGCACGGCGGCGCTGGAGATCGCCCTGCGGGCGCTCGGGATCGGCCCCGGCGACGAGGTCATCGTCCCCACCTACAGCTTCATCGCCACCGCCGAGGCGGTCAGCACGGTCGGCGCAACGCCGGTGATCGTCGACGTCGAGGACGACACCGCGCTGATCACGGCGGAGATCGTCGAGCGCGCCCTCACCCCGAAGACCCGCTGCGTGATCCCCGTCCACCTCTTCGGCCGCCCGGTCGACATGGACCCGCTGCTGGCCCTCTGCCGCGAGCGCGGGATCGCCGTGATCGAGGACGCCTGCCAGGCGCACGGCGCCCTCTACCGCGGCCGCCCGGTCGGCTCGCTCGGCGACGCCGGCTGCTTCAGCTTCTACCCGACCAAGAACCTCGGCGGCTGGGGCGACGGCGGCGCCCTCGTCACCAGCGACCCCGAGCTCGACGCCAAGGTGCGACTCCTGCGCTCGCACGGCGAGGGCACCCGCCACCATCACGAGCTGGCCACCGGCACCCACCGCCTCGACACCCTGCAGGCGGCGATCCTCGAGGTCAAGCTGCGCCACCTTCCCGACTGGAACCAGCGCCGCCGCGACGCCGCCCAGGCGTTGCGCGAGGGGCTGGCCGGCAGCAGCGTCATTGCCCCCGCTCCGGCGGCCGCCGACAGCGACCACGTCTACCACCTCTTCGTCACCCGCTGCGCCGAGCGCGACGCGCTGCGCGACCACCTCGACTCCCGCGGGATCGCGAGCGCAGTCCACTACCCGACTCCGATCCACCTCCAGCCGGCCTACGCGGACCTGGGCCTCGGCCCGGGCAGCCTGCCGGTGGCAGAACGGCTGGCCGGCGAAAACTGCTCGCTGCCGATCTTCCCGGCGATCGAGTACCGGCAGATCGACGAGATCGTGGCGGCGGTGAGAAGTTTTGAAGGCCCGGCAGATAACTGAGGCCCCACCGGCCACCGAACGCCGTGGTGGCCTGCGGGTCTGCATGGTCCACTACTCGGACTTCGTCGTCGACTCCCGCATCCAGCGCCAGGCCCGGGCCCTGGCCGAACGAGGCGACCGCGTCGACTGCGTCTGCCTCAACGAGGCAGAGGAGATCCGCGTCGGCTCCGGCCAGATCAACCTCCACCAGGCCGCCCCGACGAAGCCGCGCGGCGGCGCCCGCGCCTACCTCAGCGGCAACGCCCGCTTCCTCGCCGGCGCCGCGCGCAAGGTGAGCGCCCTCGACCGGGAAGACCCCTTCGACCTGATCGAGATCCACAACATGCCCGACGCGCTCGTCTTCGCCGCCTGGCGGCCGAAGCTGCGGGGGACGCCGATCATCCTCAACTTCCACGACACCTTCCCGGAGCTGTTCGCGACCCTCTTCGACCGCCGTCCAGGCCACCCGCTGGTGCGGCTGATCCGCACCGAGGAGCGGGTCAGCGCCGCCCTCGCCGACGGCCTCGTCTTCGTCACCCCCGAGGCTCGCGATCTGCTCGCGGCGCGCGGCGTCACCGCCGAGCGCACGCAGGTGGTGATGAACACCCCCGACGAACGCGTCTTCGGCGAGCGCCGGACGCCCTCCCCGCCCCCGACCGAGGGCGAGCTGCGGATCGTCTATCACGGCGGCCTGGCGGGCCGGTTCGGCGTCGAGACCCTCGTCCAGGCGGTGGGGACGCTGCGCGGGCGCGGTGCCGAAGTGAGGCTGGATGTCCTCGGTTCCGACGCCGAGGCGGCCGCCCAGCTTGCCGCCGTCACCGCCGAGCTCGCCCCGGAGGGAGTGCACATCGCGCCCCGGCCGACCCCGGTCGAGGAGATTCCGGCCCGGCTCGAAGAAGCCGACCTGGGAGTCGTCCCCACCCTCCGCGACGACTTCACCGAGCTGCTGCTGCCGGTCAAGCTGCTCGAGTACGTGCACATGGGGCTGCCCGTGGTCGCCTCGCGCCTGCCGGTGATCGAGCGTTACTTCGGCGACGACGTCCTCCTCGCCGAACCGGGCGACGCGGGGTCGTTCGCCGCCGCGATCGAAGGGGTCCGCCGCGCGCCCGAGAGCGCTCTGGCCCGCGCCGAAGGAGCCTCCGAGCGACTTGCCCAGATCGAGTGGCGGCGCCAGCGCCGGCAGTACCTCGAGCTGGTCGACGGCGTGGTCGAGGGTGCGAGGAGCGTTTGAGGTGTCACGCCTCCTCCTCGTCACCCCCGCCTACAACGAGGCCGTCCACCTCGAGAGCACGATCCGCGCGGTGGCGGCGCAGAGCCGCCCGCCCGACCTCTGGCTGATCGTCGACGACGGCTCGACCGACGAGACCCCGCGGCTGCTCGCCCGCTGCGCCGAGGAGGTGCCGTTCCTGCAGATCCGCCAGGCGCCGGCGAGGAATCGGCACGCAGGGGAAGACGGCCTGGCCCTGGCCGCGGAGGCGGTCGCCTTCAACGCCGCCCTGGGGAGCGTCGACCTCGATGACTTCACCCACGTCGGCAAGCTCGACGCCGACGTCGAGCTGCCGCCCGAGTACCTGGAGCGCCTGCTCGAGCGCTTCGCCGAGGAGCCCGACCTGGGGATCGCCGGCGGCGCCCTGCTGGAGCCGGGCGACGGCGGTTGGCACCCGACCAAGGTGCCCGCCCACCACGTGCGGGGGGCGCTGAAGCTCTACAGCCGCGAGTGCTTCGAGGCGATCGGCGGGATCCAGGAGCGGCTCGGCTGGGACACGATCGACGAGACCTACGCCCGCATGCGTGGCTACGAGACCCGCTCGCTGCCCGAGCTCGCCGCGCGCCACCACCGGCCGGTGGCCACCCGCGGCGGCACCCTGCGCGGCCGGGCCCGGCACGGCCAGTGCGCCTACATCCTTCGCTACGGCTTCTGGTGGGTGGCGCTGCGCTCGCTGAAGGTTGCCTGCCTGCGGCCGCGGGGGCTCTCCGGCCTCGCCTTCCTCTACGGCTACGTGCGGGCGGCGCTGCACCGCGAAGGGCGCGTCGAAGACGAGCAGTACCGCCGTTTCGTCGCCCGCGAGCTGCGGGGGCGGGCCCGGGCGGCGGGCAGCCTTAAGGGAAGATTTAGGGTGAGTTCGGAAGCGGCGAAAGTTCCTACGTTTTTCATGCGTTCATAGCTCGATGGCATTCGTCGAAATCGCCCGAGAGCTGTGGCAGCGCAAGCTGTTGGTCGGCCTGGTCGTCGCCCTGGCTTTCATCGCCGCGATCTACTCCGCCTACCAGATCAACCTCAATCCGCCCGGGATCCACAACCGGGAGCTGTCGGTGTCGGCCGCCTCCAGTCAGATCCTGATCGACTCGCCGCAGTCGACCCTGGTCACCGGCGCCGAAGCGGGGACCCTCGACGCCCTCGCGACCCGGGCGAAAATCTACGGCCAGTACCTGAGCAGCCTCGCGGCCCGGGCGAAGATCGCCAAACGCGTCGGCATCCCACCCCAGACGATTTCGACCAGCGGCCCCTTCAGCCCCGCCAACGGGCAGCAGGGCTACGCCTCCCAGCCCGCCGACGAACGAGCCGAAGAACTGCTTCAGGAAGGCGCCCAGAACCGCCTCGTCTTCACCGCACAGGAAGGCGTGCCGATCCTCACCGTCTCCGCCCAGGCGGCGACCTCCGATCGCGCCGTCGCCCTCGCCAGCGCCTCCTTCGGGACCTTGAAGGAATACGTCCAGGAACTGCGGACCGACGGCACGCCGGTGCGCAACGGCGTCATCGTCCGGCAGCTGGGCGCGCCCGAGGGGGGCACCCTCGGCGGCTCCAACAACGCGATCATGATGGTGCTCGCCTTCCTCCTCGTCTTCGGGCTGGGCTGCGCGGCGATCCTGGTCGTGCCGACCTTCGTCGCCCGCTGGCGGACGCTCAACCGCCTCGACCAGCGGGCGGCCGCCCGGGCCCCCGTGCAGCCGGTCCACGATGCGGTGCAGCCGGTGCCTGACCCCGGCTCCGGGTTCGAACCGCCGCGGCTCGCCAAAGACGAGCCCGACGAGCCGGTCGCCAAACGCGCAACGACGCCGCTGCGCTAATGGAGGCGACGACCGGGTCCGGCCCGCTGATCGGGCAGCCCGTGAGCGGCGCGCGGCGCGTATCCGCGCGCACCGTGCTGCACCCCGAGAGCCGCACCGCCGACTGGCCGCGGACCACCCGCCTGCTCCCCTGGGCCCTCTTCTCCTTCGTCGCGATGCTGTGGCTGGTCCCCTTCGACAGCATCAAGCTGCCGGTCGGGGGCCCGATCGACGCGACCCTCGACCGGCCGATGCTGGTGCTGCTGATCGGCCTCTGGATGCTCAGCGTCAAGGCTGTCCGCAACGGCTGGTCGCTGCGGCTGAGCCCGGTCCACTGGGCCTTCGCGATCTTCACCGCGGTGGCCGCGATCAGCATCCTCCTGCGGGGGGAATCGCTGATCAGGCTCGGCGAGATGGAACTCGCGGTCAAGCAGCTCGCCCTGCTCGCCACCTACGGCATCTTCTTCGCGCTTTCGGCCTCGATCCTGCGGGCAAGCGAGGTGACAAAGATGATCCAGGCGATGCTGGTGCTCGCCTGCATCGTCGCCCTCTCGGTGGTCGCCGAGTACCGGCTCGGGATCAACCCCTTCCACGACTGGATCGGCCCGATGTTCCCCGGCTACGTGCGGCCGCCGGAACTCGGCATGGTCGACTCGATCGGGCGGGTGCAGATCTTCGGGCCCGGCATCCACCCGCTGGTCCCCGCGGTGATGCTCTCGATGACGCTGCCGTTCGCCTTCGCCTGGCTGCTGAAAGCGCCGGATCGCTCGAAGCGGCTGCTCTACGGGGTGGTCGTGGTGGTGCTGATCGCGGGGGCGGTCGCGACCCAGAAGAAGACGGCGATCGTCGGGCCGGTCGTCTGCGTCCTGGTCCTGACCGCCTCCAGGCCGCGGGCGATGCTGCGGCTGACGCCGCTCGCCCTGGTCCTGTTCGTGGTGATCCACCTGACGGCGCCGGGGGCGCTGGGCGGCGTGATCAACCAGTTCGCGCCGGGGTCGGTCAACAAGGTCAACACGACCCAGGACCGGGTCAGCGACTACGAAGCGGTAGTTCCCGACGTCGTCGACCACCCGTTGCTCGGGCGCGGCTACGGCAGCTACGACCAGAAGAAGCACCGGATCCTCGACAACCTCTACCTGACCCTGGCAATCGGCGTCGGGCTGCTCGGCCTGCTCGCCTATCTGGCGATCTACGTCACCTCCTTCCGCGAGGCCAACCGCATCGCCCGCTCCGGCGACCCCGAGCGGGCGCCGCCGGCGATGGCGGCGGCGGCGGCGATCATCGTCGCCTTGATCAGCGGCGCGCTGCTCGACTTCCTCTCCTTCCCCCAGCTGCCCTATCTCTTCTGCTTCATCGCGGCGATCGCCTTCGTGCTCGCGCGCGACCAGACGACCCGGAAGGTCGCCTGATGAACACCACGCTGATCGCCAGGAGCACCGCCGCGCCCTCGCGCCCCACCTGTCCCGGCTGCGGGAACCAGGTGGAGCGGCCGCAGGCACTGCTCCGCGGCCACGACCGGCTGACCGGGGCGCCGGGGAGCTTCAGCGTTCTCTCCTGTCCCGGCTGCGGCCTCGCCTTCACCCATCCGCGGCTGCGTCCCGAGGATTTCGCCACCTACTACCCCGAGAGCTACAGCGCCTACGAGCCGAACGTCGGCGACCATCGCCCGTCGCTCGGCGAACGGCTGGGGGCGCTGCAGCGGCAGGCCATCGTCCAGTTCGGCCCCTACCGCAAGGTCTGGCAGCGCCCGCCGGGCCGGCTCCTCGACGTCGGCTGCGGCACCGGTGACCTGGCGGCGATCTTCGGCCGCCGCGGTTGGAGCGTCGCCGGCATCGAGCCCTCCGCCGCGGCCGCCGAGCACGCGCGGGCAATCGGGGTCGAAGCGGTCGCCGGCACCCTCGCCGACGCGCCCTGGAAGGACGGCGAGTTCGATGCCATCCTCTTCAACCACTCCCTCGAGCACATCGACGACCCCGCCCAGGCCGTCGCCGACGCCGCCCGCCTGCTGCGCCCCGGCGGGCTGCTGGCGATCGCAGTCCCCAACTTCGGCAGCTGGCACCGCCGCCTCTTCGGCTCTGCCTGGTTCCAGCTCGACCTCCCCCGCCACCTCCAGCACTTCGACCGCGACTCCCTCTCCACCCTCGTCGAAGCCGCCGACCTGCGACCGGTCGAGATCACCGCCGCCTCGATGCGCCCCAGCCCCCTCGGCAGCCTCCAGTACGCAACCCTCGGTCGCCTCCGTTTCGAGGGCCGCGGCTTCCGCATCCTCGCCTGGGCCCTCGCCCCGCTCCTCTTCCTCAGCGACCGGGTTCTAGAGGGCGACTGCCTGCACCTCGTCGCTGAGCGCTAGCGCTGGACCATGAGGTTGCCGGGCTCACCCTCCGGGAGGGTGCATCTCGGCTTCTGCCCACTCGATGGCGAGCGCGGCCCACAGCAGAGCATCCTGAGCAGCAACTGCGCCCGGATCGCCGAGGCCATAGCGAACTGCCGCCGCGTAAGGGGTGAGGCGATCTGCCTCCGTGAGATCGGCGGGCACCTCGAAGCCGGCGTCCTGACAGAGCTGGATCAGAAGCCCGATGTCATGGGTGAAGGGAAAGTCCTGATCGCGATGCGCGATCGCCGCCTTCAGTGCCTTCTCGACGGCCTGCTGGGCATGGAACCCCACCGGCGCGTCTGACACCCGCTCCTCTCTGTCCAATGCCTCGGCGGAGGCGAGATCCTCGCGCGCAAGGGCGAGAAGGTCGCCAGGCAGGTCCGGTGCAGAATTCATCCGGCCAGGACCCGGCCCTGCGAAAGAGCCGCGTGGACAATGCCGCCGCGCACCTCTCGCCAGCGGTCGGCGTACTCGCGACTGACGACGATGACATCGGCCGGCATACGCAGATCGCGCAGGGTGCGATGGAGGCGCACCGACTCCTCCGCCTCGTTAGCGACTTCCGGCTCGACGACAAGGAAGTCGACATCGCTGCGAGAGGTGGCCTCCCCACGAGCGTGGGAGCCGAAGAGAATCACCTGTGCGTCGGGGGCAGCCGCGGCCAAGCGGCGACCCGCTTCGGCGATCAAGGTCTCGTCGACTATCTGCATGACCCGAAATCGTAGTCGCCATCACGGATAACCCTGGGCGACGAAGCGTGCCCAAGCTAGTGCCGCAGAAGCTCTGATCGCGGCGACTCGGACGAGAGCGCCAGGTCCAGGACCTCGGCGGTGCGGGTGGACCAGGAGTTCTCGGCGATGAAGCGGTGGCGGTCGGGTTCGGGGGTGCGCCCGTTGGCCAGGGCCAGGCGGACGGGGGCGACGAAGTCGCCTCCGGGGGGAACGCGGAGGACCGGGCCGTCTACTCGGCGGACGGGCTCGAGGTCGGTGGCCACGGTGGGGCTGCCGGAGGCGAGGTACTCGTAGAGCTTCAGGGGGCTCATCGCCTCGGTCAGGGGGGTTTGGCGATGGGGAATGAGGCAGGCGTCGGCGGCGTGGGCCAGGGCGGCTACTTCTTCGCGGGACACAGGCTCGTGCAGGACCACGTTCGGCTCGGCCAGGGCCGGGGCGAGGTGGGCGCGATCGGCCAGGGGGCCGACCAGGACGACCGAGCCTTGCGGCTGGTCGCGGGCCACCGAGCGGAGGGCCTCGACGTCGAGCCGATCGTCCAGGGTCCCTATATATAGGAGCCTCGGTCCGGGCAGTTCGGAGAACCAGGCGGGCGCCTGGTTCGGCTCCGACCAGAGGCCCGGGTCGACCCCGTTCGGCACGACCGCGCTCGGCCCCTGCGGATCGATCCGCTCGACGATCGCGCTGCTGACGGCGCAGACCCGGCGGCCGCGCTCCCCCACCTCGCGGTAGGCGGCCAGGAGGCCCTCGCGCCAGCGCTGGTAATCGCGGTGCGCCGCAAGGTCGTCGCTGGCGTACAGCGTCACCGGCCCGGCCCACTCGAGCTCGGCGAACCCGGCCAGCAGCGGCTGGGAGGTGATCACCGCCGGCCGCTCCAGCCCGGCGCGTTCGGCCACCCGGCGCAGGCGGCGGTCATAGGCGGCGTAGGCCCGGCGCAGCGCATCCACCCCGCTGGGGTCCTGCCGCCGCAGCCGCAGCGGCTGCCAGAGCCGGGCCCGCTCGCTGTTCTCGAAGCGGACCGGCCGCTGGAGCAGGTCCCTGGCCAGCTTGACCGGGGCGCTGCGGGGCCGGTCGCAGATCAGCAGCCGCTCGATCGCGGGATCGCGCAGCATCGCCAGCACCAGCTGGTCCTGCGGAAAGCACATCCCTCGCGCCTGCGCAGCCGCCCAGGTGATGTCGTCGAAGGTGTAGATCGCGTGCCTGGCGCCCATCGCCTAAACAACGACTGAGGCGAGCTTCGGCTTGCGGCGCAAGTCACCCGCCCCATCAGCCGTTGGTAGTGCGTGAGGCAACTCGACCCCGATCAAGGGGAGATCTCCCAGGCGGACCTGAAGCAGGCCGCGGTCACCGGCGTGCGCTGGACGACCGCGGGCCGGATCGCGATCGAGGCGATCACCTTCGCCTCCGCGGTCGCGCTCGCCCGCCTCATCCCCCCCTCCGGGTTCGGCGAAGCGGTGGTGCCGCTGATCCTCGTCCCGCTGGCGGTCATCTTCACCTTCGAGGGGTTCGGCAGCGCCCTGGTCCAGCGCAAGACGATCGAGCGCGCCCACGCCGAGGCGGCGATGTTCGCCAGCATCGTCACCGGGGCGATCTTCACGGCGCTCGTCGTGGTCCTCGCCCGCCCGGTCGGCGAGCCGCTCTTCGGCGCCGGCCCGGCCCGGCTGCTGGTGATGATCTCGCCGGTCTTCCTGCTCGCCGGGATCGGCGCCGTCTCCCGCAGCATGCTCTGGCGCGAACTCGACTTCCGCCGGGCCAGCCTGATCGAAATGCTCTCGCTGGGCATCGGGGCAGCGACCGCCGTCGCCTTGGCGGCGGGCTCCGGCCTCGATGCCCCGGCGATCGTCCTCGGAGCGCTCTGCGGCTCCCTGGTGACGACCGTCCTCCTACTGATCGCCGCACCGCCCCCGCTCCCGACCTGGCACCGCGGGGCGCTGCGCGAGGTCCTGGCCTTCGGCCTGCCCGCCTCGGGCGCCGGACTGACCTACGTCGCGATCACCAACGCGACCCTCGCCGTCGCCGCCGTCCGCCTCACCGCGGCGCAGGTCGGCATCTTCTGGCGCGCCTTCCAGCTCGGCGTCATCTACCAGGAAAAGATCAGCGGAATCATGATCCGGCTGGCCTTCCCGGTCTACTCCCGGACCAGCGACCTCGGGCAGCTGCGCCGCTTCCACGAGCGGGCGACGCGGATCCACGCGGCGGTGCTGCTGCCGCTGCTGACGCTGCTGGCCGTCACCGCCCCCGAGCTCGTGCCCTGGCTCTTCGGCGAGCGCTGGGCGCCGGCGGCGGGGCCGGTCCAGATCCTCTGCGTCGCCGGGATGATCGCCGCCGTCCTCACCGGCTACCCGCAGATCCTGCTCGCCGCCGGCAAGCCGCGAGCGCTGCTCACCTTCAACGTCATCCTGCTCGGCGTCTACGTCCTCGTCTCCTGGGTCGCCGCCCCGCACGGCATCACCGCGCTGGCGATCGGGGTGGTCGCGGTCCACGTCTTCCTGCTCGTCACGGTCTACGGCGTGCTCTTCCGCCGCGTCCTCGAGATCCCGATCCGCCGCCTCGTCACCGACCTCCTCCCCGCCGTCGCCTGCAGCGTCCTGCTGGTCGCCGTCGCCGCCCCGGCGGCCGAGCTGATGCGAGGGATCGAAGCGCCGGTGCCCGTCTTCCTCTTCGCGGTCGGCGCCGTCGGCGCCGTCGTCTACCTCACCGCCCTTCGCAGCCTCTTCCCCGCCGTCTGGGACGACGTCGCGCAGTTGACGCGACGCGTCCTGCCGGTGCCAACCAATCCAAGCGGCGTGCTCCGAGTGCGCCGCACGGCCGAGCGAGCCGTAGGAGGAACCTGAATCGATGACCGCCAGATCTGCCCGTATTTGGAACTTTGATTCGACCCGTGGCCACGACAATTGGACCATGCGTCAAATGCTCGCCTGCGTCGTCGGGCTCCTCCTCCTGATCGCCGCGATCGGCCCGGCAAAGGCCAGTGCCGTGACCTGCCCGAACGCGAACCCGGTCGTCAACGAGAACCAGTGCAAAACCGGCAGCTCGAGCTGGGAAGTCAACGAAGACAGCCCCAACCTCGGCGGCTTCACGACGCAGTCGAGCGTCAACCTCGGCGAACCCGTCGTCCTCAAGATCGGCCGCAACGCCCCGATCTCACCGACCAGGACGGTGAAAATCGAAGTCTTCCGGATGGGCTACTACGACGGCCTCGGCGGCCGCCTCGTCAACAGCGCGTCCAACGTCGCGATCAACAACACGTTCTCCTGCAAAGCGATGGACGAAACGACGGGCCTCGTCGACTGCAGCAACTGGGCTCCGACGTACACGATCCCGGCCGGCGCCTTCACCGCCTCCGGCATCTACCTGGCGAAGCTGACCGCGTCGTCCGGCGAGCAGACGCAGGTGGTCTTCACCGTCCGCGACGACAAACGGACCCCGGCCTCGAAGATCCTCTACGTCCTCCCCGACGCCACCTACCAGGCGTACAACACCTTCGGCGGCAAGTCCCTCTACTGGGGATACGAAGGCGGAAACACCGTCTCCGGCACCGACCGCGCGGTCAAGGTCTCCTTCAACCGCCCCTACGCGCAGGCGGGCGCCCTGCAGAACTGGTTCCTCGGCCCCGACTTCGAACTCCTCTCCTGGATGGAGGAGCAGGGCTACGACATCTCCTACACCGATGACGTCGCGGTCCACAACGAACCGGCACTGCTGCGCCAGCACGACATCGTCGTCGTCTCCGGCCACTCCGAGTACTGGTCGCTGCCGCAGTTCGACGGCTTCCTAGCCGCTCGCAACGCCGGCGTCAACATCGCCTCCTTCAGCGCCAACACCGCCTACTGGAAGGTCCGCTACGAGGACGGCAACCGCACCCTCGTCTGTTACAAGACCGTCCAGGGCAGCGGCACCGAAGGCAACGGCACGGTCAGCGAAAACGACTGGGGCCCGGACGGCATCAAAGGCACCGCCGACGACGCCCTCGGCCTCGACGGAGTCGCCGGGACCAAAGACGACAACCCGCAGAACTCGACGACGACGTTCCGCGACAACGGAGCCCCCAAAGGCGATCCGTCGGCGCCCGCCGGCGGCCGCGTCGGCCCCGACATGCCGGAGAACCAGCTCTTCGGTGTGATGTACGTCGGCGACAACGACTCCATCAGCTTCCCGCTGACCGTTCCCGCCAAGAACGCCAACGGCGAATTCGCCGGCGACCGCTTCTGGCGCAACACCGGGATCTCGGAAAACACCTCGACCAGCATCGGCAGCAGGCTCGTCGGCTGGGAGTGGGATGCGATTCCGACCCAGGCGCAGTACACCTCGCGACAGCCGAGCGGCCTGATCAAACTGACCTCGAGCAACGTCCAGACGTCCTCGACCAACTCCTGGCTGCAGGACGAGGGCCGGCTGCGGAACACCACCCCACCCCCCGGCCAGCCGGGCACCGTCAACGCGGTCAAGTACACGGCCTCGAGCGGCGCCGAGGTCTTCGCCAGCGGCACGATGCAGTGGGCCGAGGGCCTCTCCGACCAGGCCGACCCGCGGATCGAACAGGCGACCTACAACGTCCTCTCGGAAATGGGAACCCAGCCGGAAACCCCGGAAGGCATAACCCTCGACCCGGGCGGCTCCAACCGGGCGCCGAACGCCAGCTTCACGGCGACCCCGAACCCGACCAAAACCAACACCCAGGTCACCTTCGACGGCTCCAGCTCGACCGACCAGGACGGCTCCGTCGTCAAATACGAATGGGACCTCGACGGCGACGGCAGCTTCGAGACCAACTCGGGCAGCAACCCGAAAGTCACCCACAGCTATGCCAGTGAGGGTGAAGTCGACGTCCGCCTCCGCGTCACCGACAACGGCGGCGCCACCGACCTCGGGGTGGAGACGGTGACGGTGATCAACAACCAGCCGCCGACCGCCGCCCTGACGGCGACCCCGAGCACCCCGAAAGCGGGCGAACCGGTCTCCTTCAGCGCCGCCGGCTCGAAAGACGTCGACGGCACGATCGCCAAATACGAATGGGACCTCGACGGCAACGGCAGCTATGAGACCAGCACCGGCACGACCCCGACCGCGACCCACACCTTCAGCAGCTCCGGAGAAGTCCAGGTCGGCCTCCGCGTCACCGACAACGGCGGCAAGACCGGGACCGCGACCACCACGGTCACCGTCCTCCCCAACGGCGTCAGCAACTACTCGCCGACGGTTCTGGGCACCCCCGGCCTCACCCACTACTGGCGGATGAACGAGACCGGCGGCACCAGCTTCAAAGACGTCGTCGGCACCAGCGACGCGACGACGAGCGGCGAACCGACCCTCGGCGTCCCCGGCGGCATCCCCAACGATTCCGACCTGGCCGCCCGCTTCGACGGCGTCAACGACGCCGCCAGCGCCCCGGTCAACCTCTCCGGCCCCCACGCGGTCACGGTCGAGTTCTGGCTGAAGTGGAATGCCTACGCCAACGACGACCGCCTCGCGATGGAGTTGACGAAAAACTTCAACGAAGAAGCCGGCGGCTTCCTGGTCGATCCCAACGCCCCGCAGCTCGGGGGCACCTTCGGGGTCGGGATCGGGGTCGGCACCTCGCGCAACAACGTCTTCTTCACCCGGCCCTCGGCCGGGGTCTGGCACCACTACGCCTTCGTGCTCGACACCGGCGCGCCGGCGGCCCAGCAGATAACGCCCTACGTCGATGGCAAAGCCGTCACCTACACCAAGCTCGACAGCGGCACCGGCGGCACCGGCTTCGCCAACTCGAGCCTCTACTTCATGTCCCGCGCCGCGACCGGGCTCTTCGGCGCCGGCGACCTCGACGAGGTGGCGCTGTACAACCAGGCGCTCGACGCCGGGACGATCGACGAACACTTCAACAGCGAAAGCGCCAACAAACGCCCGAAACCGAGCTTCACCGCACCGCTCTCGGCCAAAACCGGCGAAACCGTCAACTTCGACGCTTCCGCCTCGACCGACCCCGACGGCACGATCGCCAAATACGAATGGGACCTCGACGGCAACGGGACCTTCGAGACCAGCACCGGCACCACGCCGACCGCCAGCCGGATCTACACCAGCGGCGGGACTGTCGTCGTCGGCCTGCGGGTGACCGACAACGGCGGCGCCACCGGCACCACCACCCGCACGGTCACGATCGAAGGCGAAAACCCGCCTGAAGAAGAAATCATCAGCAACTACAGCCCGACCGTGCTCGACACCCCCGGCCTCGCCCACTACTGGCGACTGGACGAGACCAGCGGCACCAGCTTCGCCGACCTGGTCGGCGGCAGCACCGCGACGACGAGCGGCGAACCGACGCTCGGCGTCCCCGGCGGCATCCCCCACGACAGCGACAAGGCCGCCCGCTTCGACGGCGTCAACGACGCCGCGAGCGCCCCGGTCGACCTCTCCGGCAAATCGGCGGTCACGGTCGAGTTCTGGCTGAAGTGGAACGCCTACGCCAACGACGACCGCCTGGCGATGGAGTTCACGAAAAACTTCAACGAAGAAGCCGGCGGCTTCCTGGTCGACCCGAACTCGCCCCAGTTCGGCGGCACCTTCGGCGTCGGCCTCGGCAGCGACACCTCGCGCAACAGCGTCTTCTTCGCCCGGCCCTCGGCCGGCGTCTGGCACCACTACGCCTTCGTCCTCAACACCACGGCCCCGGCGGCGGAAGAGATCACGCCCTATGTCGACGGCCTGCCCGTCACCTACCAGAAGGCCGACACCGGCACCGGCGCCCCCACCTTCGCCAAATCGAACCTCTACTTCATGTCCCGAGCCGCGTCCGGCCTCTTCGGCGCGGGCGACCTCGACGAGGTGGCGGTCTACGAACGCGCCCTCAGCGGCGCGACCGTGGCCGAACACTTCAACAGCGAAAGCGCCAACAAACGGCCCACCGCCAGCTTCCAGGCCCCGGCGTCGGCCAAAGTCGGCGAAGCGGTCAGCTTCGACGCCTCGGCTTCCAAAGACGTCGACGGCACGATCGCCAAATACGAATGGGACCTCGACGGCAACGGCAGCTATGAGACCAGCACCGGCACGACCCCGACCGCGACCCACACCTTCAGCAGCGCGGCGGCGGTCAACGTCCACCTGCGGGTGACCGACGACAAAGGCGCCACCGGCACCGCGGTGCGGGTGCTGACCGTCGAAGGCGAAGCCGGCCCCGAAGAAGAAGGAACCAAACAGCCGAGCTACTCCGAAGGCGTCCTCGCGACGTCCGGGCTGCTCGACTACTGGCGCCTGGGCGACGCCGTCGGCCCCGCCCTGCTCGACAGCGCCGGGCACAACAACGCCACCGCCGGCGGCGAACCGACGCTCGGCGTCGGCGGCGCCCTCCCCGGCGACCCCGACACCGCCGTCCGCTTCGACGGCGTCAACGACGCCGCCAGCGCCCCGGTGCAGCTGGAAGGCAAGAGCGCGATCACGGTCTCGTTCTGGCTGAAGTGGAACTCCTACGCCAACGACGACCTGCTGGCGATGGAGTTGACGAACAACTTCAACGAACAGGCCGGCGGCTTCCTCGTCGACCCCAACAGCAGCTACGGCAGCTTCGCCGTCGGGATCGGCAGCGGCTCTTCGCGCAACGTCTCGATCTTCGCCCGGCCCTCGGCCGGCGTCTGGCACCACTACGCCTTCGTGCTCGACACGCAGGCGCCGGCGGCCGAACAGATCGTGCCTTACGTGGACGGGCAGCCGGTCTCCTACACCAAGGTCGAGAGCGGCACCGGCGCGGGCAGCTTCGCCAGCTCGAACCTCTACTTCATGTCGCGGGCCGCGTCCGGCCTCTTCGGCGCCGGCGACCTCGACGAGGTGGCCCTGTTCGAACGCTCGCTGAACGCCACGGAAATCGCAAAACAGTACGCACTCTCGATTCCCAACACCCCGCCTGAAGCATCCTTCACGGCCACGCCCAACCCGGCCCTGACCGGGGCCTCGGTCACCTTCAACGCCGGCGCCTCGAAAGACCCCGACGGCTCGATCGCCAAATACCTCTGGGACCTCGACGGCAACGGCAGCTACGAGACCGACACCGGCACCGCCTCCAGCGTCAGCCGCTCCTACCCCTCGGTCGGCAACCGCCAGATCGGCCTCAAGGTGATCGACAACAAAGGCGCGACGGCAACGGCCGGCCGGACGGTGACGATCCAGAACAGCCCGCCGGTCGCCTCCTTCACCGCCACGCCCAACCCCGTCTCGGTGGGAGCCACGGTCGCCTTCAACGCCGGCGCCTCCAAAGACAGTGACGGCACGATCGCCAAATACGAATGGGACCTCGACGGCAACGGGACCTATGAGACCGACACCGGGACGACGTCCGCGATCAGCGGCTCCTACGGAACCGTCGGCGAACGGACGATCGGCCTGCGGGTGACCGACAACGAAGGCACGACCGCGACGGCTACCAAATCCCTGGTGGTGCAGAACGCGCCCCCGACGGCCTCCTTCACCGCTTCGCCCGACCCGGCCCCGACCGGCACTTCCCTGACCTTCAACGCGGCCGCCTCGAGCGACCCCGACGGGACCATCGCCAAATACGAATGGGACCTCGACGGCAACGGGACCTACGAGACCAATACGGAAACGACGGCGAGCGCCACGACCTCCTACGCCACCCCGGGTGCCCGTACCGTCGGCCTGCGGGTGACCGACAACGGCGGCGCCACGGCGACGACCACCCGCACCGTCACCGCCCAGAACCGGGCCCCGTCCGCGTCCTTCACCGCGACCCCGAACCCGGTGCCGACCGGCACCGCGGTGAGCCTCAACGCGAGCGCCTCGGCCGATCCCGACGGCACCATCGCCAAATACGAATGGGACCTCGACGGCAACGGGACCTACGAGACCAATGCCGGCACCACGGCGACCATCAGCCGCACCTTCACCCCCGCCGGAGAAAAGACGATCGGCCTGCGCGTCACCGACAACAGCGGCGCCACGGCAACCACGACCCGCACGCTGACCGTCACCAACCGCGCCCCGACCGCCTCGTTCACCACCACCCCGAACCCGGCGCCGACGGGCACCACCGTCACCTTCAACGGGTCGGGATCGACCGACCCCGACGGCACCATCGCCAAATACGAATGGGACCTCGACGGCAACGGGACGTACGAGACGAGCACCACCAGCTCCTCGACGACGAAATCCTACGCAGCCATCGCGACCCTGACGATCGGGCTGCGGGTGACCGACAACAACGGGGCGACGGCGACGACCACCCGGTCGTTGACCATCACCAACCGCGCCCCGACGGCCTCGTTCACCGCCACGCCCAGCCCCGCCAAAGTCGGCGAAACCGTCAACTTCAACGGGTCAGGCTCGACTGACCCCGACGGCACCGTGACCAAATACGAATGGGACCTCGACGGCAACGGAACCTATGAGACCAGCACCGGCAGCGTCGCCACGACCAGCCGCTCCTACACGCCTGCCGGTGACCGGACGATCGGCCTCCGCGTCACCGACAACAACGGCGCCACGGCGACGACCACCCGCGTCGTCTCGGTCCGGGCGACCTACGAGACCGCCGTCCGCGCCACGGCAGGGCTGATCGACTACTGGCGCCTCGGCGAGACCTCCGGCACCTCGCTCGCCGACGTCATCGGCGGCAACACGGCGACCGCCCGCAACGGAGTCGCGCTCGGAACCGCCGGAAACCTGACGCTCGACCCGAACACCGCGGCGAGCTTCGACGGCACCAACGACAACGCCGCGGCCTCGGTCAACCTCTCCGGCACCTCGAAAGTGACGATCGAGTTCTGGATGAAATGGACGACGTTCGCCAACAACGACGACCTCGCCTTCGAGTTCACCAACAACAACACCAACAGCAACGGCGCCTTCGTGATCAACCCGAACTCGACCACCTCGACCAGTCGCTTCGAAGTCGCCCTCGGCCGCAACGGCTCCCGCAACAACGTCTACTTCGCCCGCCCCTCGGCCGGCGTCTGGCACCACTACGCCTTCGTGCTCAACACGGCGGCGCCGGCGGCGACCCAGATCGTCCCCTACGTCGACGGGCTGCCCGTCGTGTTCGTCAAGGGGTCGAGCGGCACCGGAGCCGGCAACTTCGCCAACTCCACGCTCAACTTCATGTCCCGCAACGGCTCCTCGCTCTTCGGTGCCGGCGCCCTCGACGAGGTCGCGATCTACAATCAGGCCCTGACCGCAACGCAGATAGCCCAGCACTTCGCGGCCCGATAGGGATGTCGACCTGAGGTCGTCGGCCCTGTTCCTGGTCGCATTCGCGACGCTGGCCGGCGGCCTCGCGCCCGCGCGGGCGACCCCGAAAGGGCACACCTGTCACCACAAAGGCCACAAGCCCTGCCACGGCAAGCACCGCAGGCACCTGAAGATCGGACAGCGGGTGGCACTCACCCCGCCCTCCCCCAAGCGGTCCGGCAACTCCCCGAATGCCGCAGGCGGCACGCCGACGAGCTCGGCCGTCTCCCAGCCCCCCGCCGAACCGCCGCCGCCCGACGAACCGCCGGAGGAACCGCCGCCGTGGGAACAGCCGCCTGAAGAACCGCCCTCCACCTGCACCGACACGGTTGCGACCCTGCCGGCAGCGGTGAGCGCGGTCGCCGCCGCCGAAACCGAAGCCGTGGTCTGCCTCGCCGACGGCAGCTACGGCGCCGCGACCCTCTCCGCCTCGGCCGGGGTCAGGGTGACCATGCGGGCCGAGAATCCCGGGCAGGCGACGCTCGCCGGCGCCATCCTGGACGGCGAAGACCTGACCCTCGAACGCTTCGTGATCAGCGACGAAGTCCAGATCCTGCCCGGCACCACCGGCATCACCGTCGCTCACAACCGCATCACCGGCGGCGGCGAGGGCATCGACGCCTGCCCCTCGACGATCATCAGCTGCGACGACATGAAGATCGTCGGCAACCAGTTCGTCGGCCCCTTCGGCGAAGACGCGATCCACCTCAACCGCTACCACGACAGCGACGGCGACGGAATCGGGGTGCTGATCGAGGACAACGAAATCAGCGGCGTGCGCGAGAACGGAAGCCACTCCGACTGCCTGGAGACGGTCTGGGTCGGCGACCACCTCGTCTTCCGCGGCAACTACCTGCACGACAACCGCTGCCAGGGCTTCTTCGTCAAGGACCAGGCGAGCCCGGTGGTCGGCGTCACGGTCGAAGACAACCTCTTCCTCCGCAACACAGAACCGTGCGGGCCGCCGCTGGGCCCGACCGAATGCGGGCAGCCCAACTACCTCCAGGTGTTCGGCCCGTATGAAGGGCTCGTCATGCGGCGCAACACGATCTGGGGCGACGGTGAAGACTCGGTGGCCACCTTCCGCGAAGGCACCGGCGCCGACACGTTGATCTCGCGCAACGTGATCTACCGCCTCTGGACCGACACCGACATGAGTGGGATCAGCCTGAGGGAAAACACCCTTTGCGAACGCGAAGGCAACTGGCCCTCCTCGACGCCCGGCGAGATCACCGCCTGCAGCCTCACCTTCGCCGACGTCGCCAAAGACGACTACCGGCTCAGCGGCAGCAACCGCGGCGTCGACTGGGCGCCCGCCGAAGTCCACTTCGGTCCCTGAGCACAGAAAGCCCTGCAACCGACGGCCCAGTTTTGGGTGGAGTGGCCACGGGTACTAGTACACCCGTTGGCAGATGGAGGAGGTCGTCGCTGAGGAGCACCTGAGTGTCGATCCATCTGCCCATGCAAAAGGGCGAGGCAGAGGAGCAGACGATGCGTCTTACCAGTCGCAGGACCAGTCGTGGCCGTTCCCGGATCCTTCTTATGACCGTCATCGTGCTCGGGTTGCTGGGCGCGATGACTTCACTCGCGGTGGGGCGCGGACCCCTTCACACCTTCCTCGCCAAGGCCACCCACGCGGACGCCAGGCAGGGACATGTCGGCGGCCACACCACGGTCAGGGCCAGCGGAAAGCGGACCCCCAGCGGTGACAGGACCGCCCCCGAGACCTCCATCTCCAACGGCCCGTCGGCGACCACGACCGCGACCAGCGCCACCTTCTCCTTCATCTCCAGCGAGTCCAACTCGACCTTCGCCTGCAAGATCGACAGCGGCAAGTGGTCCCGCTGCAGGTCGCCCCGGGCCTACACCGGCCTCACCGTCAAGGCGCACACCTTCGCGGTCCGCGCCAGGGACGCCGCCGGCAACGTCGACTCGACGCCGGCGACCTGGAGCTGGACGGTCGAGACCCAGGCGCCGCCGCCGGTGGAACCGCCTGCAGAAGAAACGCCCCCGGCCGACACCACGCCTCCGGACACGGCGATCTCCAGCGGCCCGACCGGCACCACCACCGCGGTCACCGCCAGCTTCGCCTTCACCGCGACCGAGGCCGGCTCGAGCTTCGAATGCAAGCTCGACGGCGCCACCTGGACGGGTTGCACCTCGCCCAAGGGCCTCTCGGGGCTCGCGCTCGGCTCGCACACCTTCTCGGCCCGGGCCAAGGACCCCGCGGGCAACGTCGACACCACTCCGGCGACTCGAAGCTGGACCGTGGAAGCCGTGCCGCCGCCGGTCGAAGAAGAAACGCCGCCGGCCGACACCACGCCTCCGGACACGGCGATCTCCAGCGGCCCGACCGGCACCACCACCGCGGTCACCGCCAGCTTCGCCTTCACCGCGACCGAGGCCGGCTCGACCTTCGAATGCAAGCTCGACAGCGCCACCTGGGCGGGCTGCACCTCGCCCAAGGGCCTCTCGGGGCTCGCGCTCGGCTCGCACACCTTCTCGGCCCGGGCCAAGGACGCCGCGGGCAACGTCGACACCACCCCGGCGACCCGCAGCTGGACGGTCGAAGCGGAACCCCAGCCCGAACCTGAACCGGAACCCGAACCGAGTGAAAACTGCACCACCACCGTCTCCAGCGTCTCCGCCGCTCAGTCGAGCGTCTCCTCGGCCGCCCCCGGCGCCGTGGTCTGCCTCGCCGACGGCAGCTACAGCAAGGTCTCGCTGAACGCGTCGAAGGCGAAGCCGGGGGTCACCCTGCGCGCCGCCCACCCCGGCGCCGCGACGATCGCCGGCGCCAGCCTGCAGGGGTCGAACCTGACCCTGGCCCGCTTCGTCTCCACCTCGAGCGTCTCGATCCAGCCCGGCGCCAACGGGATGACGATCGAACACAACCGCATCACCGGCGGCGGCGAGGGAGTCGACGGCTGCCCCTCCTCGACCACCACCTGCAACGACATGAGGATCATCGGCAACGAACTGATCGGGCCGTTCGGCGAGGACGCGATCCACCTCAACCGCTACCACGACGGTGACGGTGACGGTGTCGGCGTTCTGATCGAAGGGAACTCGATCACCGGCGTCCGCGAGAACGGCAACCACTCCGACTGCCTGCAGACGGTCTGGGTCGGCGACCACATCGTCTTCCGCAGGAACTACCTGCACGACAACCGCTGCCAGGGCTTCTTCGTCAAGGACCAGGCGAGCCTCGGCGGGGTCTCCGGCCCGATCGCCGGCATCAGCGTCGAAGACAACCTCTTCCTCCGCAACAAGGAACCCTGCGGGGCGCCGCTGACCAGCTGCGGCCAGCCGATGTACTTCCAGGTCTTCGGCCCCTACAGCGGCTTCAAGATGAAGCGCAACACGATCTGGGGCGACGGCGTCGACTCGATCGCCGCCTTCCGCGAAGGCACCGGCTCAGACACCCAGATCTCGAACAACGTGATCTACCGCCTCTGGACCGACACCAACATGAGCGGCGTCAGCCTCACCGAAAACACGCTCTGCCAGCGCGAAGGCAGCTGGCCCTCCTCACGCCCCGGCGAGACGATGGCCTGCAGCCTCCCCTTCCTCAACCCCGCCAAAGACGACTACCGACTCAGCGGCAGCAACCGCGGCGTCGACTGGGCTCCCGCCGAAGTCCACTATGGTCCCTGACATGGGAGCCAAGATGCTCCTGTTCCTTGCGGTCGCCCAGCGGCCCAAAGGAACGGGCAAGGGCGGAGGCAAGCGGCGGCGACTGGGCACCCGCCGAAGGTCACTAGCCCGCGTGCCATTGCTGAGTTAGCCCGCCTATAGCGGGGTTAACTCAGCAATCGCACCCCACTCCCTTCGGTCCGGAGAGATTGAAATCAAGAATTGTCGCCTTTACGCAGCATGGATTCGGGCTGATTTCTATGGGTTGGGAATTTATTTCTAGGAGCTGAATCCTGTCGAAGTGAACACTGAGGGTCTGTCGATTTCAGACAGGTCGTCTGCTTAAACGGGGACCACGAATTCGGCGGTTCGTCCTGGATTTTGCGCCTGAGCCGTTGCCTTAAGTGGACATTGCGTCCAACTAGATGGCCGTTTGCAAAACGTCGTTACCGTTTCAAACGGTCGTTCCAAACGCTACCCAAAAGTACGTTTGACACTTCTGGAAAAGCGTGCATGATGCCGCCCCGACAGGGGAGCCGCCGCGGTGGCCGCTCCAACGTGACGGGAGGGAACCTTGGGATTCAGTTCGATGCGGCCAACGCCATCTGCACACAAGTTCGGAGTCGGCGCCATTTTGCTGGTGGTCCTCGCGATCGCCGCATTCGCGATGCTGCCGATCGCGAGCAGCGCGGGCGATGCCGAGGAAGGCGAAGCCGCCGGCACGCAGGCGCCCTCCGGGGTCGAACTGCCGGGCAAGCGCACCGCGACCTCCGACACCTACCGCCTCGACTCCGGCGAACTGGAGACGCAGGTCTACGGGACCCCCGTCAACTACCGGGACGAAGAGGGCGAATGGCAGCCGATCGAAGAAGGCCTCGAACCCCAGCCCGACGGCAGCGGCCTCGAAAACGGCGCCAATGCCTTCGACGTCAGCCTGCCCGAACGGCTGGGCGATGCGCCGATCCGCCTCACGCTCGGCGATAAGTGGGTCGGTGTCCGCCTCCTCGGCCAGGACTCCGAACCGCCCGAGCTCGAAGGCGAAGCCGCGACCTATGAAGCCGCGGCGCCTGATACGAGCTTCGAATTCACCACCCTCGGCGACGGCCTGAAGGAGAACATCGTCCTCGCCGATCCCTCCGCCCCACGCCGGTTCCGCTTCGAGCTGACCGCCTCCGAAGGGGTGGTGCCCGCCCTGACCCCGGAAGGCGCGCTCGATTTCCGCGACGAGAACGGCGAGGTGGTCTCGACCCTGCCGGCGCCGATGATGCTCGACAGCTCCCCGGAAGCGAAGGCCTCCACCGACGTCCACTACGAACTCGAAGAAGCGGGCGAAGGCCGCTGGATCCTCACCGTCAACGCGGAAAGCGCCTGGCTCGACCGGCCCGACCTGAGTTGGCCGGTGGCCTTGGACCCGACCCTCCACGTGGCCGCCCCCACACTGGACTGCTGGATCTACTACAGCGAAGCGACCGGCGGGGAAGGCAGCCACACCTGCAGCGGCCCCACCCTCTATGCGACCGACTACCAGGGGACCAAAAACGCCTGGTATCACTCGCTCGTCCGCTTCAGCCTCAGCTCGATCCCGACCGACGCCGAAGTCACCGGCGCAACGATCGGGCTCTACGGCTCGGCCAAAAACACCAGCGGCGTCGAAATGCGCAAGGTGACGAAGAACTGGACGAGCGTCGTCAACTGGAGCCTGTATGACGGCCACACCGCCTGGACCAAACCGGGCGGCGACTACACCTCCGAAGGCGCCACGATCCTCACCTCCGAACATGGCTCGGGGGCGGGCTGGTGGAACTTCTCGAGCGGCCTGGTGCCGGTCGCCCAGCAGTGGGTCTCGACCCCGGCCGCCAACAACGGCGTCCTGCTGAAACTCCGCGAAGACCCGCGCGAATGCAAAGAAGAAAGAGGCGAACTGGTCTGCACCCAGCGCTCGGCCACCTTCGAAGGCTCAGCCGCCCACGAAACCTCCCAGCGCCCCTACATGGACGTGACCTACGTCTACCAGGCCCCCTCGACCAGCAAGATGACGAGCCCGAGCGCCGGCGCCGTCTCCTCGCGCTGGCTGAAGCTGAAGTCCACCTGGACGACCTCCGGCACCACCGGGGTCACCTACCAGTACCAGGTGATCAACGGCCACGAAGGCTGGCAGACGATCCCGTCGAGCCTCGTCCGCGACGCCAAAGGCAAAGAAGTGACCTGGCCGATGGCGGTCTCCGGCACCTCCAGCGAACCCGTCTACTTCGACGCCGCGAACGCCGGCAGTCTGATCAAAGAAAAAGGCGGCACGGTCCAGGTGCGCGCCCTCTTCTCCGGCTCGACCGAAGCCTCCGGCCACAGCGTCGCCGTGGACGCCGAAGTCAACCGCTTCCTCGGCGCCGGTCGCGATGCGACCACCCAGGTCGGCCCGGGAACGCTCGACCTCGTCACCGGCAACCTCTCGCTGGCGCGGACCGACGTCTCGATGCCCGCCTACGGCTCCTCGCTCGAATTCTCCCGCTCCTACAACTCGCGCGACACGGCAGCCGCCGGCAAAACGAACGTGCTCGGCAGCGGCTGGGTGCCGAGCGCCCCGGTCGAAGCCGGCGAATCCGAATGGCAGGGCGCCTTCGACGCCGAGGCCTCTGCCGCGGCCGAAGAAGCCCAGGAAGCAGCCGAAGGCTACGAACCCTTCAAACGCGAAGAACACTTCGTCGTCCTCACCACCGGCGAAGGCTACGAAGTCGCCTTCGAATCGAAAGGCGGCAGCTACGTCTCGCCCCCGGAAATGACCGGCTATGTCCTCTGGCGCCAGGACGCGACCCACCTCGCCCTCAGCGACCCGTCGGGCAACCGCACCGTCTTCCAGAAGAGCGAAAGCGGCTACGAATACGCGCCGAGCTCGGTCACGATGCCGGGCGGGGCGGGGAACAAGGCGCGGATGGTCTACGAATTCGCCGGCGGCATGCAACGGCTCAACATGATCGTCGCCCCGGCTCCCCCCGGGATCGACTGCAACACGGCGCCGACGACCACGTTCGGCTGCCGCTACCTGACCTTCAGCTACCAGTCCGCGGAACTATGGGGGGCACCGCCCGGCTACGGCGACCGGCTTTTCTCGATCACCTACCACGGCCCGTCGCGAGACGAAGCGGGCAACACCTCCTGGGTGTCCCAGTCTGTGGCCCGCTACACCTACAACCCCCTGGGCAAACTCACCTCCGAGTACGACCCGCGGCTCGGCTCCCTGCTCTCGGAGTCCTACACCTACGACTCGGGCTCCTACCTCTCGACGCTGACGCCGCCCGGGCAGAAACCGTGGACCTTCGTATACGCGGCGGCGGGCAGCGAAAGCCGCGGCGGCAAACTGACCGCGGTCAAACGCTCGACCCTGCTCGAAAGCCCCGCGACCGCGCAGACGACGATCGCCTACGGGGTACCGATCAGCGGCAGCGGCGCGCCCTATGAAATGAGCGCCGCGACGGTGGGGCAATGGGGGCAGAAAGTCGTGCCGACCGACGCCACGGCGGTCTTCCCGCCGAGCGAAGTCCCCTCCTCGCCGCCCGCCGCCTACACCCGCGCCAGCGTCAACTACATGGATGCCGAAGGCAAGATCGTGAACTCCGCCACGCCTTCAGGGGCAGGCACCAGCTCGCCCTCGATCACCACCATTGAAACCGACGAATACGGCAACGTCGTGCGCGAACTCAGCGCCCAGAACCGCCTGCGCGCGCTCGCCGCCGGCTCAGGTTCGGTCGCCAAAGCCGAAGAACTGGCGACCAAACGCGTCTTCTCCGCCGACGGCACCGAGATGCTCGAAGAATGGGGGCCGACCCACCAGGTGACCCTCGAATCGGGCTCGGTCAAACAAGCCCGCATCCACACCGTCGTCGAATACGACAAAGGCTTCGAAGACCCCCACGAACCCGGCACGCCGAAACCGCACCTGCCGACCAAGGAAACCACCGGTGCCGCCATTGTCGGCCAGCCGACCGATGCCGACCAGCGGGTCACCGAAACCCACTACAACTGGAGCCTGCGAGCGCCGACGGAAACGATCGTCGACCCCGGCACCAGCGGCACCGAACACCTCGACCTTCATACCCGCTTCGCCTACGACGGCGAAACCGGCCAGGTGACCGAACGCAGCCAGCCCGCCAAACCGACCGGGGGCGATGCCCACACGACCAAGACCGTCTACTACACCGACGACCCCCACATCGAAGGCCCCTGCACCAACAACGCCGCCTGGGCCGGCCTGCCCTGCAAGATCGAACCGGCGGCCCAACCCGGGACCGCCGGCCTGCCCGAACTCCCGGTCACCGAAGTCCTCTCCTACAACCAGTGGGGCGAGCCCCTGGTGACCAGGGAAAACCTCCCGCATGGGGAAGCCACCCGCACGAGCAGGCTGACCTACGACTCCGCCGGGCGCCAGAAGACCAAGCAGATCGAAGGCGGCGGGACGGCGATCCCGAAGGTCGAAACCACCTACAGCTCGACGCTCGGCGCCCCGACCGGCGAAAAACTCATCTGCGACGAAGCCCACGAAATCTGCTCCGGCTTCGACAACCAGGCGGTCAGCACTACCTATGACACTCTCGGGCGCGTCACCGCCTACGAAGACGCCGACGGCAACAAAGCGACGACCACCTACGACTCCTCCGGCCGACCGGTGACGATGACCGACGGCAAGGGCAGTCAGACGATCCGCTACGACTCGGTCACCGGCCTGCCGTCCGAAGTCGAAGACTCGGCCGCCGGCAAATTCACCGCTTCCTACGACGCCGACGGCAACCTGGTCAAACGCGGCCTGCCGGACGGGCTGACGGCGGAAACCACCTTCAACGAGGCAGGCGAACCCGTCCATCTCACCTACACCAAGGCGAGCTCCTGCGGGACCAGCTGCACCTGGCTCGACTTCGGCCTGGAACGCTCGATCACCGGCCAGATCCTCAAAGAAAGCGGGACCCTCGGCACCGACGCCTACGGCTACGACAAAGCGGGACGTCTCGTAACGGCGCAGGAAACTCCGCAGGGAGGCGGCTGCACCACCCGTGTCTATGCCTACGACGCCGATTCCAACCGCGAATCGATGACGACCCGGTCCCCCGGCATCGGCGGAGCCTGCTCGAGTTCGGGCGGCACGACCCAGGAATACAAATACGACGCCGCCGACCGCCTGCTCGGTAGCGAAATCACCTACGACAGCTTCGGCCGCATCACCAGCCTGCCCGGCACCTACGCGGGCGGCAAAACGCTGACGACCAGCTACTTCTCCAACGACATGGTCGCGAGCCAGTCCCAGAACGGGATCACCAACACGTTCGAACTCGACGCCTCGCTGCGCCAGCGCAGCCGCCTCCAGGGCGGGGGCGGCCTGGAAGGCATCGAAGTCTTCCACTACGACGGACCGTCGGATTCGCCAGCCTGGACCGCTCGGGGTTCGACCTGGACCCGCAACATCGTCGGCATCGGCGGCGAACTCGCGGCGGTGCAGGAAAGTGGCAAAGAAATCACCCTGCAGCTGACCAATCTGCACGGCGACGTTGCCGCCACCGCGGCGATCAACCCCCTCGTCACGAGCCTGAAAGGGACTTTCGGCTACGACGAGTTCGGCAATCCGACCTCAGGTAGCGCGGGTCGATTCGGATGGCTTGGGGGTAAGCAGCGGCGGACGGAACTTCCGTCCGGTGTGATCCAGATGGGGGCTAGGAGCTATGTGCCTCAGCTGGGACGGTTCCTTACCACCGATCCTGTTCTCGGCGGATCCGCGAACGCATATGACTACGCAAACCAGGATCCCATCAACCAGTTCGATATCGGCGGCACCTGCCCGAAAAATAATCCGGGTGACCCATGCGGACCGAACGGAGGACCTGCGACCGCAAAGCAGCTAAGGCGCAGGGCTCGCCGGGAAGCGAAGGCCCATCACTTTCACCAGCCGGCGATTAGCTGTTACGGGCGTCTCGGCTGCTACAAGATGCATGGTGATCCTAGTGGTGCAGTGCATATTCCACATACTGTTCTTGAGGTAGCACAGGTTGTTGCTGAAATCTCTTTCACGAGGACCACTAACCAAATCCCCCACGGCGGAAACATAGAACACCTTCAAGACCACCTGGCCAATCTAATTGGGACGTTTGCAGGTAAGGAAGCCGATGCGATCAACTCTTGCGTGGAATCATCGACTCAAGAAGCCGCAAAAAATAGCTACCTGTGGAGAGCTGGGAAAAAGGGTCGAGAAGCTCTAGCGTTGTTCGCAGGAGTGGTCTGTATCGCACATTGGCTTACGAGTGGATGATGCCTGCGCTGGGGGTCTTCAAACGTCTATCCTTAGAGCCGTGGACCTGAGGAAGAGATGTTGTCTGACCTAGAATCACATAAGTCTTTCGGCGAACGGACGCTGGGTGCTGTCACCGGAAAGTTTCAGCAGCTGGCCGCAAGTGCTGCTCATGATCCAAACGCACCCATAGCCAACGGCTGGCTGATCTTCTACCTGGCCCTGCTGGTTGCAGTGCTCGTATTTGTGGTGGGTGCTGTTGCTGAATGGCATGATGGTGCGGGTCAGGGCAGTATCTATGTCGATGTGTTATGGCGAGTGACGTGGATTACCTTTACGGTGCTGAAAACGACGCTCATCGTCCTCGTGGTCATTTGGGGGTACCGCCGGTTCATCAGCGGAAGAGAAGAGCGCAGTGGCTGACCGAGATTCACACTCCATGAGACTTGGACTTGGGATGGCTATGGGCTCTAGAATATTTAAAGCTTTCTGTCTCTCTATATGTATTGCCGGATTGAGCGCAGTTGCTGCCTCTAGTTCTTCGGCTTCGACGGTGACGGTTGGTCCTACGCTGCCGATGCCCGTGGCCGACAATTTCCTGATCGGCTGCGGCAGCTGCCTGGTGTTCAACCCCTCTGCCCCCGGTGCTACTTCAGACGTCTCCCCCGTTGACGGCATTGTTTTACGCTGGCGCCTCTACTATGGATCCATTCTTTACCCTCCTCAAAATGCCCATCCCGAATATAGGCTGCGGGTAATCTCTCCTCTCGCACCATCAGGTTATCTTGGAGCTGGTACCAGCCCGGTCTCGATTCCCATCAAACCCAAGACGGTAGAAACGTTTCCGGCACATCTCCCAATCAAGGCAGGGCAACTCATAGCTCTCGAACTTGTTAACCAGGAAGCCAAAAGCCATTTCGGAGGCTCCACGGCCGTGACCTCCGTGGTTATCGAACCGTCGATGGCCGACGGGGAGGTCGGTACGCCGGCTCCTGGTTGGGAAGACGGATTTGTCTTTCCTTTCAATGCCGATGTGTTGCCGCGACCGTCGATTGGCGACATCAGCCCCAATAGAGGCTCGATCACCGGGAAAACCGAGGTTGTAATTACGGGCTCAGACTTCGCCGAAGTCGAAAGTGTCACCTTCGGCGACCAACGGGCTACCTTTACGGTCGACTCCGAATCTCAACTTATAGCCGTGGTGCCGCCAAGCCCCAAACCCACCTCGGCTCCAGTGACTGTGGTCACGGCAGCGGGTAGCGCTGTAGCTTCCCAAAAATATGTCTACAAGGGCTGCGTGGTCCCGAGACTGAAAGGTAAAACGCTAAAGCGGGCGAGAAGATTGCTGCGCCGCAATGAATGCAGGCTCGGTCGTGTCAGGAAGCGCCCCGACACGAGCACCAAGTCCAGTCAAGTTCGGCGCCAGAGCCCCCATTCAGGAACCGTTTTGCCTCCGGGGGGACGGGTCGAAGTGGCTTTAGGAACGTGATTCGAGCCGCCCAAGTTCGCAGGACGCCCACCCCGGTGCGAGAACCGCGGGTCCCGCGCGTTGATCGGGTGTGAGCGGGAGAGTCTCTTCGCGTAGATCGCTGGCGCTGCTCGGTGTCGGACTGGTCGCTGTGGTGGCGGCGCTGCTGCTGCTGCTCGGCGGCGGCGGTGACCAGGGCCATGCTCGCGCCCAGAGCTCTCGCGAGCCCGAGAAGGGCTGGGTGGCGCCGTCCTGCGGGGCCACGCTGGGCAGCACCAGGACGCTGCAGGCTCAGACCGCCCAGGCCGACGCGGGCACGGTGCTCTGCCTCCGCAACGGTCACTACGGGCGTCTGGACCTCGAACGCAGCGGTTCGGGGGGCGACGTCGTCGTCCGCGCCGAGAACCCCGGCGGGGCGACGATCTCCGACACCACGCTCAGCGGCTCGCACCTGGCGCTGATGGGCTTCGACGTCGAGGGCCAGGTGACGATCGAGCCGGGCTCGCGGAAGATCTCGGTCCTCCACAACCGCATCAGCGGCGGCTACTTCGGGGTCGAAGCCGGGCCGACCACGACCACCTACGTCTCCGACACGACGATCGCCGGCAACCGCTTCGTCGGGCCCTTCGGCGAGGACGCGATCCGGCTCAACCGCTACCACGACAGCGGCGACCGGGACCCGTACGGGGTCCTGATCGAAGGGAACGAGATCTCGGGCGTGCGTGAGAACGGCAACCACAGCGACTGCCTGCAGTCGGTCTGGGGCGGCGACGGGCTCTACTTCCGCCGCAACTACCTGCACGACAACCGCTGCCAGGGCTTCTTCATCAACGACCAGCCCGAAGCGGTCCGCAACGTCGTCCTCGACGACAACCTGATGCTTCGCAACGCCGCCCCCTGCTCCCCGCCCGACAGCGGCTGCGGGCCGCCCTCGATCGTGCAGACGTTCGGGCCGATCCGCGGCTTCAGGATCAGCGACAACACGATCTGGACGCAGAGCAACGATTCCCCGCTCGCCCTGCGCGAAGGCCCCTACGGCCGGATCAGCCTCAGCGGCAACCTGATCTACCGCGTCTGGAGCGACTGGAGCGGCCCCTGGCGGCGGTTCAGCCAGCGCGACGACACCGTCTGCCGCTGGGAAGGGACGCTGCCGCGCCTCGACCCGAGCGCCCGGCGGGACTGCTCCCCCGCCTTCGCCGACCCCGCCCACGACGACTACCGCGTGCCTGGCGGCGCCGGGGTCGACTGGGCGCCGCGGGACCAGCATTACGGACCTTGATCGGCGCAGGAAGTAATCAGCCGCTCCAGCCGTTGGTGGGATATGAGCACCACCGTGGTCGCGACCAGCCCGAGGGTGAACGCGAAGCCCATCACCGATAGGGACGGCATGCGTGAGAAGCACGCGCATGCCGGTGTCGCGATGGCGGTGGCCACGCTGGCGATGGGGATGGCGTCCGGGATCCAGGCGCTGCTGTACCTGAGCTCGTTCGGGGCCGGCGCCAAGACCGACGGCTTCTTCGTCGCCTTCGCCCTCTACACCAGCTTCGGGGTCTTCAGCCAGAGCATCAGGGTGACTTCGGCGCCGATGCTGGTCGGCGAGCGCCCGCGACTGACGCAGGGCGAGTTCGCGCTGGCGCTGGCCGCGCTCGCCGTCCCGGTCGGGCTGGCGACGATCCCGCTTGCCGGCCCCCTCGCGGGGCTGCTCGCCCCCGGCGTCGGCACGGCCGGGCGGGAGGTGGCCGAATCGGCCCTGCCGATCCTCGGGCTGGCGATGATCCTCCAACTCTGGGCCGCCGGCGGCGCCACCGTCCTCGCCGTCCGCGACCGCTTCGACCGCATCGCCTTCGCCTACATCGCCGGGGCCGCCAGCGGCCTCGTCGTCTATCTCGCTGTCTCCGGCCCCGCCGGGGAGCTTTCGCTTGGCTGGTCGATGCTGGCGATGGCGGTCGTCACGAGCGCCCTGATGCTCGACGGCGTCCGTGCCGGCCGACCGGCCTCGAGTGGCGAGAGGAGGCGGCCGAGCCCCGGCCGCCTCCTCCGCTGCGTGCTGCTCGTACTGGGCAGCACGGCCATATACCTTGCCTTCAACGGACTTTACGTGATTACTCTCGCTTTTGCGAGTAACTACGGAGCCGGCGGGGCGACGGTCCTCTCCTACGCCTACCTCTTCGCCAGCTACCTGGTCGCCGCCACCGGTTTCGCGCTCGGCATGTCGCGGATCGCCGACATGCGCCGCGGCGCCCTCGCCGACTGGCGCGAGGTGATCGCCGACACCGTCCCGGCCGGCTTCCGCTACTCGATGCTGATCGCCGCCCCCGCCCTGGCGGCGCTGATCGCCGGCGGCGCCAACCTGATCGGCGAGGTCCTGCCCTCCAGCTTCGACCCCTCCCAGGTCGGCCAGCTGAAGGTGTTCGGCGCCCTCCTCTGCGCCTGGACGGTCGCGGCGCTGCTGGTCAACCTGCTGCTGCCGGCGATGTTCGCCCTCGGCCGGGTGAAGTTCGTCAACGCCCTCGCCCCGGTGATCGTGCTCGCGCACGTCGCCGTGACCGCCCTCGGCGGCGCGCTGTTCGGGATCAACGGGGTCGTCGGCGCCTTCTTCGTCGTCCCGATCGCCTTTGCCGTGGCGCTGATGGCGGTCGGCGCCGGTCGCGCCGGCATCCCGATCGCCCGCGAGCTCGCCCGCGACGGGCTGCGATTCGCCGGCGCCGCGGCCGTCTGCTTCGGGATCGGCTTCCTGGCGGGCGACGCGGTCGGAGGCAACCTCGGGCCCGCGGTGACGATCGGCCTCGGCTCGATCCTCTACGCCTCGCTGACGCCCTGGCTCGCGCCCGACCAGGTGCGCCTGCTGGTCGGGGCGCTGCGCCCGGCCCCGGCCTCGGCATGAACGTCGCCGTCCGCACCCCGGCCGAGCGTGCGGCGGCGGAGCGCACCGCGCCCGAGGCCCGCAACGGCTCGCGCGCCCGGGAGATCGCGGCCAACGCCGACGTCCGCGCCCTCGCCGGCCTGACCCTGATCTTCGCCCTGCTGGCCGCGCTCAGCTGGCGCAAGTGGGGCGTCCCCTCGGTCGACTCCGGGCACGAGCTGACGGTCGCGGCCGCGATCGCCGAAGGACACCTGCCCTACCGCGACATCCGCTACTTCTACGGGCCGATCGGGGTCTTCTCGCTGGGCGGGGCCTTCGCCGTCTTCGGCACCGGCTTCACCACCGCCTTCGCCTTCGGGCTCTGCCAGGCGGCGGCGATCATCGGCGCCTTCTACGCCCTCGCGCGGCAGCTGCTGCGGGTCCTCCCCGCCTTCCTCGCGACCGCCGTGGTCGCGGCAATCGGCTTCTCCGGCACCGCCTTCAACTTCGTCCTCCCCCACACCAACTCCGCCACCTTCGGGATCCTCTTCACCCTGCTGACGCTGCTCGCCCTCTGCCGCGGGCGGCTCGGCCTCGCCGGGGTGGCGATCGGCTTCGCCTGCCTGACCCGGCCGGAATTCGCCGCCGTCGCCGCGCTCGCGGGGGCGGCGTTCCTGGTCGGCGAGGCGCGCCAGCACGGCGCCCGCCGGGCCCTGCGGGACCTGCCGTGGCTGGCCCTGCCGGCGCTGCTCGTCGCCGGGCCGGTGCTGGCCTGGCTCGCCTCCGAGGCGGGGGCAGCGAACCTCTTCACCGAGAACCTCTGGCCGGTCGACTTCCTCCGGGTCGGCGGCCTCAGCTCCCAGCACGCCTGGGCGCCGCTCGACTTCGAAAGCCTCACCTCGACCCTGGCCAGGGTCGCTGTGTACGGAGGGCTGCTGGCTGCCGTCGTCGGGACGGCGGTGCTGTGGTCGAGGGCCGACCGGCGGGCCGCCCGGGTGCGGGCGCTGTGGCCTCTGCCCGCCGTGGTCGCGATCCTGGTCGTCGGCGACGCGGCGATGAAGTACCTCTCACTCTGGCCCCATACGCGGGACGGCGTCCAGTACGAGGCCACCCACCTGCTGATCGGGATGAGCTGGCTGCCGGCGCTCGGGTTCGCGGTGGCGGCCGTGGTCGCCGTCCGCTTCCTGCGGAAGGGCTCTCCCCCGCTCACCGCCTCGTGGGGGTTCGACCTCGCCCTGGTCGCCGTCGCGGCGGCGCTCGGCGCCCGCGCCTACAACGCCTTCACCACCGAGGCCTCCTACGCGACCTACTACGCGGCCCCGCTGGTGCTGATCCTGGCGCTCCTCCACGACCGCCTCGCCAAGCGCTGGCCGCAGGCGCGCGTGGCCGCCTACGCCGCCCTCGCCGCGGTCGCTATCGGGCTCGCCGCCTACGCCCAGGTCGGCCTCTACCGCGACAACGACGCCACCGTCACGACCCCGCGCGGCAGCTTCGACACCACCGCGGCCGCGGCACCCGGGCTGCAGGGGGCGATCGACTACATCAGCACCCACACCGCGCCCGGCGAACCGCTCCTGGCGGTGCCCTCCGACGCCGGCATCAACTTCATGACCGGCCGCCCCGCGGCTCTCTACAACCCGATGTTCCTGCCCGGCCTGCTGGACACGCGCGCCGACGAAGTGCAGGCGATCGACGAACTCGAAGCCGAGGGAGTCCGCTACGCCGTGGTCAGCAGGCGGCGCTTCGACGGCTACCGGTTCAGCTACTTCGGCGGCGACTACAACCGGCTGCTCGCCGCCCGGATCGCCCGCGAAGGACCGCCGGTGGCGACGTTCGGAAGCGGTCCCGCGGTCGGCGGCACCAACCCCGCCACCTCCTTCGCCGTCTACGAGCTGACGCCGCCGCAGCCGTGAGCGGCGACGGCCGCCGGCAGACCGTCGGCCTCTTCCCCGCCTCTGCCCGCGACGGGCTGCAGCGCCTGCTGGGCGCGCTCGAGGAGGCGTTCCCGGTGCGCTTCGAGGGCCGTCGGGAGGGCGAGCTGGCCGGGCTCGACGCGATCCTCCTGCTGGGCGACGGCGATCAGGCCGAGGCGGGCGCGGCGCTCGGCACCCCGGCGCTCCACCTGCTTGCTCCCGAGCCTGCGCGGCCGGGAGAGCCCGTCGTCCAGGAGCTCGCCTCCGACGGGGCGCTCGACCGCTCTCTGCGGGGAGCCGAGCTGCCCGACGATCGCCTTGGCGCCGCCGAGCGGGCGCCCGGGACGGGTGCGGTGCTCGCGGCCTGCCGCGGCGTGCCGACCTGGACCGCTCGCGGCCGGCTGCAGAGCGCCCTGCTGATCCCGCGTGAGCTCGAGCCCGAGGAGGCCCTGCGCGAGCGGCTCCGCGACGGGCGCAGCGCTGCCCTGCTGCCGCTCGTCCACTTCCTGCGTGAGGTGACCGCGAGGGTCGCCTGGCAGCCTCCCGCGCTGCGCGCGAGCTTCCTCTTCGACGACCCCAACCTGCACTGGCCCTCCTACGGGTTCGTCAAGCTCCCCGCCCTCGCCGAGCACGCCCGCCGCCACGGCTACCACGCCGCCCTGGCGACGATCCCGCTCGACGGCTGGTTCGCCCATCCGGCGGCGCGGCGGGCGCTGCGCGAGAGCGGCGGTGCCCTCTCGCTGCTGGTCCATGGCAACGACCACTACGGCGGCGAGCTCGGCCGGCCGCGGACCGCCGCCGAAGCGGTGGCCCTGGCGGCCCAGGCGCTGCGCCGGGTGCGGTCCTTCGAGGAGCGCACCGGGATCGCGGTCGACCGGGTGATGGTGCCGCCGCACGAGGAGTGCTCGCGGGCCACCGTCGCCAGCCTGCGCCGCTGCGGCTTCGAGGCGATGACGGTGACGCAGCCGTTCCCGTGGCTCGGCGACGGCGAGGAGGGCTGGCTGGCGCGGCCGCCCGGTACCGGCCCACTGGCCGGATGGGGCCCCGCCGACCTCGCCGAGGGGCTGCCGGTCCTGCTCCGCCATCCGCTGAGCGGGCGCTCGCTGCCGGAGCTGACGCTGCGGGCCTTCCTCGGCCAGCCCCTGGTCCTCTACGGCCACCAGGCCGACCTGCTCGAAGGCCTCGACGTGCTCACGGAGGCGGCGGCCGACATCGAACGGTCGGGGCCAGCCAGGTGGTGCTCGCTGGGCGAGATCGCGGCCTCCAGCTTCGAGACCCGCCGCGAGGGAGACCGGCTCGACGTCCGCCTGTTGAGCCGGGTGGCACGGATCGAGGTACCCGCCGACACCGAGCAACTCACCGTCGACCCACCCCCCGGCCTGTCCGCCGACGGCGAGCGCCTGCTCGTCGACGGCCGCGAGCGCCGCTTCGGCGAGCCGATCGACGCCGCCCCCGGCTCCACCATCAAGGTCGTGCTCCGCTCCGAGGACACGGTCGACGTCGCCGACGTCCCGGCGCCCCGCCTGCGCCCTCTCGCGATGCCCCGCCGAATCCTCAGCGAGAGCCGCGACCGCCTCCAACCCCTGCTCTCCCGCACCCGCTAGGGGAAGCGTCAGGCGCTCAGAGCTCGCACGACGTCAGCGACGACGCGGTCGGGTTCTCCTTCGATCTGCAGGTCGGTGAAACGGAGCACGGTGAAGCCCTGTTGCCGCAGGTCGAGCTCGCGGGCGTGGTCGTCCTCGAAGGCGACAGAGCCTTGGTGGTAGGTGAAGCTGTCGGTCTCGACGACGACGTTTTGCTCGCGCCAGAGGAAGTCCACCTCCCAGCGGCCGATCTTGACGTTGGTCTCAGGGGATGGGATGCGCTGGTGGCTGTGGACGAGGAGCGCGTAGAAGTCTTCCTCGAGGTCCGAGCGTGCGCGGGTCCCCTCGGCGCCTTTGAGGCGGACGCGTTTCAGCTCGGCTTGGCGCTTGGCGCGGCGCAGGAGGTAGGGCGCGACGGTGCCGTCGAGGTCGTCGATCGTGCGTTGGATGGTGGTGACGGGGATTCGGTGGCGGTGGGTGGTGATCCCCTGTCCTCGCCCTCCTCTGATCGGCAAGGAGGAGGGCGAGAGGGAGGGCACTCGGTGGAGGTGGATTCCGGAGCGAGAGATGCGCCCCGAGGTGGTTGGGATCGATACGTGAATCGGACCCTTGATGGGTCGCAGGAGCTCCCAGAGGGCTGCGGCGGAGTGGTGACTCAAGACCGCGCCCTCTCCACATGCGAGTACTGCGGCCATCCAGCGTTGACGATGAGACACAGGGAAGGCGCCAAGGGCATAGATGCCTTGGTGCACGCGGAGCAGCTGTCGTTTACGCACGCGGATCGTGATCGCCTTCGAGCCGAGTCCTGACGCTTCGAGTTGCCTCCGCGTGAGTACTCCATGCTGCGAAGCGGCGATTTGGGCGACCCGAGCATCCGGCGTGTCGGTTTTTGCGCCCATATGGACGCATAAGTCGACAGGGGCCTCGGACTCGCCCCCCTTACCCAGCTGCTTTTTCGCTGTTAGCGACCCAGGCGCACCGGGGAGGTGGCGTCTTTGACGAGGAGCTGGGGTTCGCCGCTGCCGTCGGCGGGGACGGTGTAGACGTTGGTGCCGTCGGAGTAGGCGAGGGTGGCGTCGTCGAGCCACTCGACCTGGTCGTCGATGGAGCGGTTCTCGGCTACGGGGTGGTCGGCGAGGGTCTTGACGTCGAGGACGTGGATCCGCCAGCGGTTTTCGGTGCCGATGCGGCTCTTGTAGGCGATCTGGCGGTTGTCGGGCGAGAGCGAGGGGCACTCGACCCCGTCGCGGAGGACGCGCATCGATTCGGTCGCGACGTCGCCTTCGACCAGGTAGTGGTGGTCGCCGGTGGCGAGGGTCGCGTAGAAGCGGTTGGGGTCCTTGGCGAAGGTGACGCCCCAGAAGTTGAAGTCGACCGCGTCGAAGGGCTTGCCGTCCTTGGTCACCTCGTACTGCTCGAGCTGGCCGATCTGCCTGCCGTCGGCCATGTCGAGGATCGTCGTCCGGGTCGAGAAGGCGGTCGAGTTGCCGAGGTAGGAGTCGCCGGCGACGAAGACCGTCATCGCCCCGTAGCGGCCGTCGGCCGAGACGCGCGCCCGCGAGGGCAGACCCGTCAGGTCGATCGTGTGCAGGGTCTGGAAGTTCGCGTCGAAGATCTTGGCGGTGTAGTCGACGCCCGAAGGGGCAACCCCCATGCAGATGCCGCGCCCGGCGGCGTAGTAGACGCGCTCGCAGGCGAGATCGCCGGAGCGGCGGCTCACCTTCCCGTCCTCGACCACGAAGACCCTGCCGTTCAGCGTCGGCTTGGAGGGGTCGACGGCGCGGACCATCACCCCGACGCCGGTCGGCGCCGCGCCCGCCTGCGGGCGCGCCTCGGTGGTGGTCTGGTCGGGCCCGAGGGCGGCGTAGGCCAGGTAGCCGCCGCCGAGCAGGACGCACAGCACCACCAGCACGATCGTGATCTTGCCGTTGCGGCTATCCATCTAGAGCGGCGGCGCGCTGGGCGCGGAGGAGCAGCGGCGCCGCCAGCATCATCGCCAACGCCAAGGCGGCAACGAAGCAGATCACCGCGCTCTGCAGGCCGATCGCGAACCAGAGCCCGCCGAAGGCGAGCGAGGAGGCCAGGCGGCCGAGGCTGGTGACGGTGATCAGCAGGCCGATGCCGCTGGCCTGCAGCTTCTCCGGCAGGACCGTGCCGGCCAGCGCCGTCAGCACCCCTTCGGTCGCGGCGAAGTAGCCGCCGAGGGCGAGCAGGCAGAGGACGAGCGCCCCGTAGCCGACCGAGCCCATCATCAGCACGCCGTAGGTGACGAAGAGGAGCGCCTGGCCGCCGAGCAGGACCGGCACCTTGCCGATGCGGTCGGCGAGCTGCCCGAACGGGATCGCCAGGCCCATGAAGACGATCGCGGTCATTACATAGAGCAGCGGGAAGACGGCGGGGTCGAAGTCGATGTTGCGCTGCAGGCCGACGTAGATCATCGCGTCGGAGACGCTGGCGACCGAGAGCTGGCCGGCGGCGAGCAGCAGCGGCGCGAAGCGGGGCGCGGCGAGCAGCCCGAGTGCGGCGCGGAACGACGGCGCCGCCTTGTCGCCCGCGTCCGCGGGTGCCGCCCCGTCCGGCTCGGACCGCCGCAGCCGCTGCGGCCTCCCGTCCACGTTGAGGATCAGGACCGCGAGCCCGAGGACCGCGAACAGGGTGCTGACGACGAAGACCGCGTCGAAGCGGGCGGGCGCGACGAAGAGGATGCCGAAAGCCACCAGCGGCCCGAGCATCGCGCCGACGCTGTCCATCGCCCGGTGGACGCCGAACGACGTCGCCAGCCGGTCCTTGGCGCTGGAGAGCGAGATCAGGGCGTCGCGCGGAGCCGTGCGGATCCCCTTGCCGACGCGGTCGACGGCGATGATCGCGCCGATGCCGCCGATCGTGTTGCCGGCCCCGACCAGCGCCACCTTGCCGACCGCGGAGAGCCCGTAGCCGAGGCCCGCGACCCCCTTCGGCCGCCGCCAGCGATCGGAGACGAAGCCGCTCGCGACCTGGACCAGCGCCGCGGCGCCGCCGTAGGTGCCGTCGATCGCCCCGAAGACCAGCGGGCTGGCGCCGAGCGAGAAGACCAGGTAGAGCGGCAGGACCGTCGCCACCATCTCCGAGGAGACGTCGGTCAGGAGGCTGACCAAGCCGAGCATGACCACGTTTCGCGGCACCCGCAGGCGGGCGGCGCGACCCGCCCAGAGGCGGGGTTTCAGCAGCGCTTTGGAGGCTTCGACCTGATACATGGCTTCTCGGAGAGAGCCAGGACCAAGGTGGCGGTCGACCCTCTAAAGGTTCAACGCGCCGACTAGTCCGTTTTTCGCACTTTGATCCGCCGGCTTTCCGGGAAGGCCCAGCCGCTCGGCGACTTCGCCCGCGACCTCTTCGGCGAAGCCCATCACCGAGTCGCCGTTGAGGAGGTAGGGGTAGATCTGCGCGTTCGAGGCCAGGGCCAGGCCGCCGACGCCGGGCCAGACCGGCGCCACCCGCGGCTCGGAGCCGCCGCGGACCTGGTGCACCGGCTCGACCAGCTTCGCCCGCTGCACGGTCCAGTCGACGACATCGTCGCGGCTGAACCCCGGCGAGAGCCGGGCGAGGTAGTCGGTGAAGCGGCGGTAGACCGACTCGTCGTCCTCGCTCTGCTCCGGCGCTTCGGGGTCGCAGTACTTGGGCAGGTAGACCAGCTCCAGGCCGTCGGTATGCTCGGTGCCGAGCACCTGAGTGGTTTCGACCGCGCTGGTGAGCGGCGTCGGCTCGGTTATGTTGATCGCGTAATAGGGCAGCAGCCGGCGCCGCACCTTGATGATCGGGCAGACGACCCCGAGCCAGCGCTCGGGATAGGGCGCGAGCAGGTGTCGGTGGCGCTCGGGCAGCAGGAAGCGCAGGGCCGGCGGCTGCAGGGTCGGAATCGTCAGGTCGAACTCGAGCGTCTCGTCCTCCAGCTCCACCCCGCGCACCGAGCCGTCCTCAGCCAGGGCGAGACCGCTGACCGGCGTGCCGGTGCGGGCCTCGACTCCGAGCTCGCGCGCCCGCGCGACCATCGCGTCGATCAGCCGCTGGTGGCCGCCGACGATGTGGCCCATTTCCTCGCCGCCTTTGCCGCCGCCGCTGCGCGCCCCGGACATCCGCCGGGTGCGCGCCCAGAGGTAGGTCGCCGGTAGCCCCGAGGGGTCGCCGTCGAAGCGCGTGTCGAGCAGCGGTTTCCAGATCCGCTCCCAGACCTGGTTGCCGCAGATCCGCCGCAGCCAGGTCTCGAGCGGGATCGTCTCCAGCTTCTCGTAGGAGCTGCGCAGCTGGCACTGGGCGACGAACAAACCAAGGCGCAGCCGCGCCGGTGGGCTCAGCGGCGAGAACCGCAGCAGGTCGCCGATGCCGTTGAAGTCGTGCATCTCGCCATCGGAGAAGAAGCCGGCGCCGACCGGGGTGAAGCGCAGCTGGTCGCCGAGCCCGACCTCCTCGGCCATCGCGATCATCCGCTCATCGGAGGGGGTGATGACGTGGTAGAAGCGGTCGACCTCGTGGCCGCCGAAGTCGAAGGTTCCGGCGAGCCCGCCGAGGCTCGGCCCGCGCTCGACCACGGTCACCCGCGCCCCCTGCTGGGCGAGCCGCAGCGCCAGCGAGACGCCGAGGACGCCGCCGCCGACGATGCCGACGCGCGGTGCGGCGCCGCTCATCAGCTCTGGGCGACCGGGGCGTGGCCGTTGGCCAGGGCGCTCTCGGTCACCGTCGCGGCGGCCGGCTCGGGCAGGCCCAGCGGGGCCGTCGCCTCGGCCAGCGGCGAGACCGGCGGCGGCTGGATCCGGCCCACCATGTGGGCGGCCATCACCCGCATGTAGGCGAGCACGGTCGGTTTCAGCTGCATCTTGGACTCGCCTTTGCGGGTCCGCCAGTCGTTCGTGGTCGGGACCTCGGCCACGGTGGCGCCGGCGTTGTAGAGCTTCAGCAGCAGCTCGACGTTCGCCGCGAAACCCGGCTCGCGGACCAGCAGGTAGCCGTACGTGTCGGCCGCCTTGCGCAGCGTCCCCGCCCGGTAGACCCGGTACAGCGAGGACAGGGTGTGCATCTCGCGCAGGCCGCCGAGGTAGCGGAAGGTGTTGGAGACCGATTTGCTCGCCGCCAGCCGCCAGCCGGCGACCCCGATGATCTTGCCGCCGGGGGCGTAGACCGAGGCGAGGACGACGTCGTTGCCCTGTTCGAAGAGCTCAATCATCCGCGGCAGGTCGGAGAGGTCGGAGGTCGTGTCGGCCTCGAGGGTGACGATCGCGTCGTCGTCGGAGGACTCCTTCAGGGCCGAGCGGATGCCGGTGTTGATCGCGGTGCCGAGGCCGCGGTTACGGGTGTGGGTGACCACCGCCAGGTGCATGTCCTGGGCGTGTTCGCGGATCACCTCGCCGGTGCCGTCGGACGATCCGTCGTCGACGATGATCACCCGCGCCCCCAGCTCCCTCGCCACCGGGGCGAGGTCCGAAAGCAGACGGGGGATGTTCGCGGCCTCGTTGAAGGCCGGGATTACGAAGCGGATCATGCGAAGACCTCCAACGGTCGGGGGGCGGGGATGTCGAGCAGCTCTACCGGCCTGCGCACGGCCGCCGACTCGCGGACTGCCAGTGCCGCCGCCAGGGCCTTGACGCCGTCGTGGGCGCTGACCGGCTCGGGCGTGTCGTCGAGGACGCAGCGGCAGAAAGCTTCGAGCTCGGCCCGCAGCGGCTCGGCCTTGGCGAGCGAGAACCGCACCGCGGCGCCCTCGCCGTCACCGCGCAGGACAGAGAGGCCGTCCCACTGCAGGGGCGCGGTCGTCGACTCGACGAACCAGACGTCCTGGGTGATGTAGCTGGCCCGCAGCAGGCCGTTCTCCCCGATCAGGGCGATCTCGCGCTTCTTCTCGGGGGTGAGCCAGTTGACGTCGAGCAGCCCCAGCGTCTGCGCCCCGCCGTCGCCGCCGAAGCGGGCGAGGCAGGTCAGCAGGTCCTCCTGGGAGTTGTGCTGGAAGCGGCCGCCGTCGGCGTAGATCTCGTGGATCGAGGTGCCGAGGACGTGCTGCATCACGTCGAGGTCGTGGGTGGCGAGGTCGATCGCCACGCCGGTGTCCTGGATCCGCGTCGGCAACGGCCCGACCCGGGTCGCGTGCGCCCGGTAGACGGTGCCGAGGCGGCCGTCGGCGACGAGGTCGCGCAGCTTCGCCACCGCGGGGTTGAAGCGCTCGACGTGGCCGACCATCAGCTTGCGGTCGGCCTCGATCGCGGCGCCGCGCATCCGCAGGGCGTCGGGCAGCGTGGTCGCGATCGGCTTCTCGACCAGGACGTGGAGCCCGGCGGCAAGCGCCTCGAGGGCGACCTCGGCGTGGTGCTCGGAAGGGCAGGTGATCGAGATCGCGTCGAGGTCTTCGGCGTCTTCGATCAGGTCGCGCCAGTCGGAGAACTCGAGCGCCTGCGAGCCGGCCAGCGCCCGCCCCCGCGCCTCGGGGTCGGGGTCGGCGACCGCGACCAGCTGCGCGCAGTCGAGCTGGGCATAGTTGCGGAGGTGGAAAGCGCCCATCCGGCCGCAGCCGATGACGCCGACTCGAAGCTGCTCAGACAAGGGAGCGCTCCCGCGGTCGGTCGAGATGGCCGACGGTGAGGGCGGCGATCCGCTCCGCTGCCCGCCCGTCGCCGAAGATCGGCGGACGGGCGTCTGGCAGCGGCTTGGCGAGGGCCGCGCGGAACTTCTCCGCGTCGACGCCGACCAGCGTGTTCCAGCCGGTCGAGACCGTCTCGATCCACTCGGTCTCCTCACGCATCGTGATGCAGGGGACCCCCCAGAGATAAGCCTCGCGCTGGACCCCGCCGGAGTCGGTCGCGACCGCGACCGCGTCCCGCTCGAGCACCAGCATTTCGGTGTAGGTCACCGGATCCCGCAGCTCGACGTTGGCGGGAACCTCGAGGTTCCAGGTCTCGATGCTCTTCCGCGTCCGCGGGTGCAGCGGGAAGATCACGCGGCACTCCGCGGCGCCGAGGCATTCGAGGACGGCGGCGAGCCGCGCGGCCGAGTCGGTGTTGTAGTTGCGGTGGGCGGTGGCGACGATGTATTCGCCCTCCTCGCCGCGCTCGGGCAGACGGGAGCGGGTCGCCAGCAGGACGTCGGCGAGGACGTCGCCGGTGACGTGGACGGCGCCCTTCACCCCCTCTTCAACGAGGACGTCGCGGGCGTGCTCGCAAGGGGCGAAGAGAAGGTCGGAGAGTTCGTCGGTCTCGATCCGGTTGGCCTCCTCCGGCATGTCCTGCCGGTAGCTGCGCAGGCCCGACTCGACGTGGATCAGCGGCACCCCGGCCGCAACAGCCGCTCTGGCGCCGGCGATCGTCGCGTGGGTGTCGCCGCGGACGAGGACGGCGTCCGGTTCGCGGCTGGCGATGACGCGGCCGATCCGCTCCTCGGCCACGGTCACAGCCGCGGTCGGGGGCAGCGAGCCGACGCCGAGGTTGAACTCGGGCAGCGGCAGGCGCAGATCGGCGATCTGCAGGTCCGACATCCCCGGGTCGTAGTGCTGGCCGGTGTGGACCAGGATCTCCTCGACGCAGCTCGAGTAGGCGAGCGACAGCGGTGCGGCCTGCACGATCTCGGGCCGCGAGCCGATGACGGAGACGATTCTGGCTGCCATGACTGATCAACGCGCGAAGGGGCCGCGTCTTTTCGCCCAGGCTGAAAAAAGTCTGTGCAAGCGGTCCGGCGCAAGTGTTTCCGGCTTGAGACCGTTGTCTCTAGCGAGGATGGAGGCACACGGACTCACTCGCAGCGAGGCACCCGCCCGGGCAGACGGGCAATCTCGCGCTATCGGCGTCCTGCGGCGTCTCTTCGACGTCGCCTTCGCGGTGACGCTGATCCTCCTCTTCAGCCCGATCCTGATCGGAGTCGCGCTCGCGATCCGCATCGACAGCCGCGGCCCCGCGCTCTTTCGCCAACGGCGGGTCGGCTACCTGGAACGCGAGTTCACGCTCTTCAAGTTCCGCAGCATGCGGATCGACGCCGACCCGCAGAGCCACCAGGAGTACGTGACGGCGCTGATCAAAGGCGAAGGAGCCACCAGGAACGGCGCAAACGGGGACGGCGAGAGCCTCTACAAGGTCGCCGTCGACAACCGGATCACCGGCGTCGGCCGTTGGATCAGGCGCTGGAGCCTGGACGAGCTTCCCCAGCTCTTCAACGTCGTCCGCGGCGACATGACCTTGGTCGGCCCGCGGCCGGCAATCCCTTACGAGGTCGCCGAGTACCCGAGCTGGTACCGCGAGCGCTTCGCGGTGAGGCCGGGCCTGACCGGCTACTGGCAGGTCAGCGGGCGCAGCGAACGGACCTACGAGGAAATGGTCCGGCTCGACATCGAGTACGCCAAGCGTCGCAGCCTCGGCCTCGATCTATCCATTCTTCTCAAAACCCCGTGGGTCGTCCTCAGTCGAAAAGGAGCAGCGTGAATCCAGCAGGAGCCATCGGAACCATGGTCGTCGGTTACGGCTATTGGGGCCCGAACATCGTCCGTAACGTCGTCGAGCGGCCCGAGTTCCGCCTGATGGGCCTCTGCGAGCTCGACGAGGGCCGCGCCGAAGACTTCCGGCGCCGCCATCCCGGGATCTGGGTCGAGCCCGACCTCGACGCCGCCCTCGCCGACCCCCGGATCGAGGCGGTTGCGGTCGCCACCCCGCCCCACACCCACTACAACCTCGTGCGCCGCGCCCTCGAGGCCGGCAAGCACGTCCTGGTCGAGAAGCCGCTGGCGCGGACCGCCAAGGAGGCGGCGGCGCTGATCGCCCTGGCCGAGGAGCTCGACCTGGTGATGATGCCCGGCCACACCTTCGTCTACAGCCCCTCCGTCAACAAGGTGCGGGACCTGATCCAGGGCGACGAGCTGGGCGAGATCTACTTCATCACCTCTTCCCGGATGAACCTCGGCCTCTACCAGCAGGACGGCGTCGTCCTCGACCTCGCCCCGCATGACCTCTCGATCCTCCTCCACTGGCTCGGCAAACCGCTGGTCGAGGTCTCGGCCAGCGGGCGCAGCGTCTTCCAGGACGGCGTCCACGAGACCGCCTTCCTCACCCTGCGCTTCGAGGGCGGCACCCAGGCCAACGTCCAGCTCTCCTGGCTGGCGCCGCGCAAGATCCGCCAGATGGTCGTCGTCGGCAGCCGGCGGATGGTCCAGTACGAGGACACCGCGGCCGACGACTCGGTCCGGATCTACGACCGCGGCCTCGACTTCGCCGAGCCGCCGGCCAACTTCGGCGAGTACCGCCTCACCTACCGCACCGGCGACATGGTCGCCCCCCGCGTCCAGGCGCTGGAGCCGCTGGGACAGGAGCTGAGCGACTTCGCCACGGCGATCCGCGAGGGCACCACGCCGGTCTCGAACTCCCACCTGGGGCTGGAGATCGTGCTCTGCCTGGAGGCGCTGGAGGAGTCGCTCCGCAACCAGGGCAAGCCGGTCGCCGTCCGCCCCGCCGCCGAGCTGCTGAACGCGGCCCGGACCGACCTCCTCAGCTACAGCAAGGACTAGGAGGGACGCCCGCCCTCTCTGGGGGCGGGCGGCTTGACGCCGAGGAACTCGAGCTCGGCGAGGTAGACGAAGACCGCGTGGGTGGCCAGGCGGCTCATCGTCACGTGCTGCTCGTCGGCCTCCTCGGACAGCACCGCCTCGGTGGCGGCGTCGAGGGTGAGGTCGAAGACCGCCTGCGGAGCAGGCGGGTCGCCGAGGAAGTGAGGCGGCGCGATCGGCCGACGGCCCACCCTCAGCTTGTAGGCGTAGTGGACCAGCGCCTTGCGGGCAGCGGTCGGGAGGTCGGGGCCGAAATGGCCTTCGAGCCCCCTACATGCGAGTTCTCCGAGCTGGACGTTCACCACTTACAACCAAAGAACTCCCCCGAGACGGCCAACATTGCGAGCCTGGACGAAGTTCCTCCTATCTTCAGACTTTCCACGCACGGGTGACTTGAGGGCAAAAAAGTCCGCCTCTGATGGAAACTCGTGTCAGAAACACCTAATAGTTGGAATTTGTCTTTGACATTTGGCCGTCACGGTGATCAGCTTTCGGCCAAGTCCTCGCCGGACGGGAGAAAAGGTTTCACAAGATTTCCCCCAGTTTGGGCTTTGATGTGGAATGTTTGTTCAACAAAAGAGGTCCCCGCCGCCCCAAGGCAGCACGGACTTGAAACCCAGTTAGGAGTGGCGTGCGGTGAGCACGCGGGAGAGCATCAATGAGCAGCGCAGTAGTGAGCCACGAGGCCGGCGCCCTCACTCGGAAGGCCGTGGCTCGTGCCAAGGCCGGCGATTCGGAGGGCCTGCACTACCTCTACGTCCGCTATGCGGACGACGTGCTTCGCTACGTAGCGGGCTTCATCCGCGACCATCACGAGGCCGAAGACATCACCCAGAACGTCTTCGCCAAGCTGATGACCGCGATCAACAAATACGAAGAGCGCGAGGTGCCCTTCGACGCGTGGATCCTGCGCGTGGCCCGCAACGCGGCACTCGACTACCTGCGGGCTAAGCGAGCGATCCCGACCGAGGAAGTGAGGCTGGCCGACACCGGCCGGGCCGAGACCGGACAGGACCGCTGCCGAGCCCTGCGCCAGGCACTGGAAGACCTTCCCGAGGACCAGCGCGAGGTGCTGGTCCTGCGGCACATAGCCGGCCTCTCGCCGGTGGAGATCGCCGACGCCCTGCACAAGAGCGAGAGCTCCGTGCACGGCCTTCACCATCGTGGGCGCCGCTCCCTGCGCGCCAACCTGGTCGAGCTCGACGCCGCGCCGGTCGTGGCTGCGCCGCCGCGGAACTGAACCTCTTTATTCGGCGTTATTCGCCGTCGGTCGACCGCGGGTCTTCGAGGATGCGCTCGGTGACGCGGCCGGCGTCGAGCTCGGCGGCGAAGTAGAACGCCGCGTGCTCGGTCAGCTGCTCGACCGAGATCCCCTGCGCCGAGGCCTCCGCCTCGAAGTCGCTCCAGAGGTCCTGCTCGACCTCGAATGCCACCTCCAGGTCCCCCTGCGTCTCGGTGCCGCGGAGAAAGTCGGGATAGGGCCAGGCGGGGCGCTCTGTGTCCCTGTCGCCCAGATAGCAGCGCAGCGCGTTCTCCGTCCTTACCGCGACCTCCGCATCCCTGTCGGCCTCGCTTCCCATCAACGCATCGAAGGCGAGCCGGCTGAGGCTTACCGTCACATCCCGTTTCCCCGCGTTTTCGTCGCGAGCCACGATTGATCCTTCCAATCTCATTCCCATATGGATATGCCTACCCGCCTGGACAGATTGGCAACACCCCCGGCCTATCTTTACCCGATATTCATCCCAACGCAAGCAATTCACCGATATCAGCGCTCAGTCCGGAAAAAACTGGTCACCTAGTCCAATAGGCCCGCCGTACGCGCCCCGGCAACCGTCTGTTCGAGGGTTTCCATAACGTCGAAGTGCGGTTTCCACCCCAGCTCCCGGCGGGCCTTGGCGGTATCCATCAGCACCGGAGTGTCCAAGGCCGCGGCCCACTCCAACCGGGGCGAGGCAAAGGTGAGACGGCGAGCTGCAGCGCTGCCGACGCTCAGCGCCAGGCCCGGAACGGGGACCGAGCGCCAGCCGAGGGCGCGGGCGACGTCGGACATCGTGACCTCCCCCTCGCCGGCGAGGTTGTAGGCGCCCGGCGAGCCCTCGCCGCAGATCGCCGCCGTCATCGCCCGGGCGACGTCGTCGTGGTGGACAAGCTGTAGCGGGACACCGGGGTCGGGGAGGATCGGCTTGACCAACGGCAGCTTCTCCACCCCCCTGCGCAACAGCGGCAGCGGGTCGCCGACCCGGACCGCGTCGACGGTCTGCTCGATCAGCATCGTCGCCCGCGGGCCGGCGACGACGCAGGGACGGAAGACGTAGGCCTCGACCTCGCTGTCGTCGAGGAGCTCGTCGAGCACCTCCTCCAGCTCGGCCTTCTGGCGCGAGTAGTAGAAGCCCTCGCTGCCGCGCGCCGGCACCTCCTCGGTCAGCGGCTGCGGGTTCTCGGGGTGGAAGCCGTAGGCGGCGACCGAGGAGGCGTAGACGAGGCGTTTGACCCCCGACTTGATCGCCACCTCGAAGACGTTGCGCGTCCCCTCCAGGTTGACCTTGCGGGTTTCCTCGCGGCTGCCGAAGATCGCGAAGGCGAGGTGGACGGCAACGTCGGCGCCATCGAAGAGCGCCGCCAGCGCACCGCGGTCGAGGATGTCGCCGCGCCGGTAGGACGCCTTCTCCCAGCCCTCTGCGGCCGGGTCGAAGGGCCGGCGCGCCATCCCCGCCACGCTCTCGACCTCCGGCCGCCGCTCCAGCTCCGACAGCAGCGGCTTCCCGATCTCCCCCGTGGGGCCGGTTACGGCGACGGCTAAAGGCATCTACCCCGTCCGCTCGACCGTCCTAAGCGGCCGGGGTAATCCGATACGCATCGAATACCGACTCGACGTTGCGGAGGCGGCTGATGCAGTGTTTGAGCTGCTCCGTATCGCCGACCTCGACCACGAACCGGTTCTTCACCATCGGGTGGTTGGTCACACAGGTGGCGCCGAGGATGTTGATCCCGACCTCGGAGAAGGTCCGCGAGAGGTCCTCGAGCAGGCGGGTGCGGTCGTAGGCGTCGATCTGCAGCTCGACCCGGTAGGCGGCCTTGTTTTCGCCCTGCCAGGCAACCTCGACGAAGCGCTCCGAAGAGCGCTTCAGCGCCTTCACGTTCTTGCAGTCGGCGCGGTGGATCGTGATCCCGCGACCGAGCGAGACGTAGCCCTCGATCTCGTCGCCGGGCACCGGCCGGCAGCACTTGGCGAGCCGCACGGCGACGTTCTCGACCCCCTTGACGCTGATCCCGTAGTTGGAGGCGTCCTTGGTGCGGCGGGCGCGGTCCTCGCGGCCGGGCTGGGCGCCGGCGGCATCGTCCTCGACGCCCTCCCCCGCCTTGAGGCGCTGCATCAGCTTGTTGGCGGCGGTCTTGGCCGTGACTTTGCCCTGGCCGAGGGCGATGTAGAAGTCGGTCGCTTTGCGGAAGCCCATCTCGCGGATCACGTCGGCGAGCAGGGCCGAGCCGGAGACTTTCTGCATCGGGATGCCGCGCGTGCGCAGCGCTTCCTCGAGCTTCTCGCGGCCGTCGCGCTCGGCGTCCTCGCGCCGCTCCTCTTTGAACCAGGAGCGGATCTTGTTGCGGGCGCGGTTGGTCCGGACCAGCTTCAGCCAGTCGAGCGAGGGGCCGCGCTTCTGCTTCGCGGTCAGCACTTCGACGATGTCGCCGGAGCGCAGCTGGTAGTGCAGCGGCACGATCGAGCCGTTGACCTTGGCGCCGACGCAGCTGTGGCCGACGTCGGTGTGGACGGCGTAGGCGAAGTCGAGCGGGGTCGAGCCGGCCGAGAGGTTCTTCACTTCCCCCTTCGGGGTGAAGACGAAGACCTCGTCCTCGAAGAGGTCGACCTTGAGCGATTCGAGGAACTCGGTCGGGTCCTGTTCGCCCTCGGCCTCGACCAGCTGCCGCAGCCAGGTCATCTTCTCCCGCTGCGGGTCGCCGCTGCTCCCCTCTTTGTAGGCGACGTGGGCGGCGATCCCGTACTCGGCGAGCTTGTGCATCTCCTCGGTCCGGATCTGGATCTCCAGGGGCTTGCCCTCGGGCCCGATCACGGTCGTGTGCAGCGCCTGGTACATGTTGGCCTTCGGCATCGCGACGAAGTCCTTGAAGCGCCCGGGCAGCGGCTTCCAGAGCGAGTGGATGACGCCGATCGCGCCGTAGCAGTCTTTGACCGAGCCGACGATCACCCGCATCGCGGTGAGATCGAAGATCTCGTTGAACTCGCGGCCCTTCTTCGCCATCTTCGTGTAGATCGAGTAGAAGTGCTTGGCCCGGCCTGAGATCTCGGCTTCGATCCCGACCTGCTCGAGCTCGCCGGCGAGGAACTCGCCCGCCTCGGTCACGTAGTTCTCCCGCTCCTCGCGCTGCTGGGCGACCAGCTGCTTGATCTCCGCGTACTTGCGCGGGTGCAGGGTGGCGAAGGCGAGGTCCTCCAGCTCCCATTTGATCGCGTGGATCCCGAGCCGGTGGGCGAGCGGCGCGTAGATCTCCAGCGTCTCGTGGGACTTCAGCGTCTGCTTCTGCTTCGGCAGGGCGCCGAGCGTGCGCATGTTGTGGAGGCGGTCGGCCAGCTTGATCAGGATCACCCTGACGTCGGTGGCCATCGCCACCATCATCTTCCGGTAGTTCTCGGCCTGGCGCTCGTCGCGGCTCTCGAAGGTGATCCCGGTCAGCTTCGTCACCCCGTCGACCAGCTGGGCGATTTCGTCGCCGAACTCGGCCTGGATTTCATCGAGGCTCGCGGTCGTGTCCTCGACCGTGTCGTGGAGCAGGGCGGCGCAGAGGGTCTCGGTGTCGAGCCGCATCCCGGCGCAGATCTGGGCAACCCCGACCGGGTGGGTGATGAACTCGTCGCCGGAGCGGCGCAGCTGGTCGGCGTGGCGCTCGCAGGCGAAGTCGAAGGCCTGCTCGATCTTGGCACGGTCGATCGTCGCCACCGCGACCGCGGTGCCGCCGCCGGAGGCGCCGTCTCCGTTCGCGCTCCCGTTTTCGGCAGCGCTGGAGTCGAACTCCTCGATCACGGCGAAGAGATCGGCGAGGAGATCCTTGTGCGCTACTGCGGTTTCGGTCTTGCGAGGTATTGCTGGCCCTCCGAGAGTCTGTCGCTGTAGGCGCGGAATGCAGCCGAGCGCTGCAGATCCGTCCCCTCTGAGGATACGACCCGGACGGTGCCTGCGCCGCTCGCGGGCGAGCCCTGCAGGAGGCCGAGCTCACTCAGCACCCGGAAACGGCGGGCGCAGGCCTCCGGGCAGAGCGGGTACCTGCCGGCCCCCGCCAGCGCCCGGCGCAGCTGCTCGCCGCCGCACTCGCCCTGCTCGCGCAGGGCGCGGAAGGCGGTCGCGACGGTGTCCCGCGAGGGCCACCGCTCGGCCAGGGCCTTGGTGGCGAAGCCGACCTCGGCGTCGGTCCAGAGCAGGTGGAGGAAGCCGGGCGCACCGTCGCGGCAGGGCGCCCCCGCCCGCAGCTCGTCCCCGGCGTCGCTGGGCGGATCGACGAGGACGACGTGCTCGAAGGCCCCGGCCAGCTCCGGCGCCCGCTCCAGGGCGGCGTAGTCGGTGAGGGCGAGCCCGGACTCCGCTTTCCCCGCGAGCCGCGCGATCTCCTCGTCGCCGCAGCGATGGCAGGCGATCAGCGCAGCGCCCCCGTTGAAGCGGGCGAGCCCGGCGGCGCCATTGCCGAGGCCGGCCCGTCGCGAAGCGTCGGCGCAGACGGCGAGGACGCCCGCGCCACTCGAAACGAGCTCGGCGACAGCGACCGTTACGGGGGCCCCGTTCTGAACAACCCGCCGCTCGGCGGATCCGCGAGTCTGTGAAAACCCTCCTTGAGGGACGGTTTTCACGGACTCGCCGGCGAGCGGGGTCGCCAACTCGGCTTCGAAGCGCGTCCACCATTCGGGTTCGTCGCCGGAGCAGGTGTGCGGGAGCGTCGGCGCCTCCTCATCCGTCTCGGGCTCCTCGAGCGGATAGAGCTCCTTCAGGACCACCCTTGGCTCGATCGAGCCGTTCCAGTGGTTGACCTCCAGACGCACACTTGCATCGAGCAGGTCCTCGTCCTCGACGCCGAGGCTGGAGCGGCCGAAGGCGACGCCCAAAGCGCGGTGGGAGCCGCTGTGGAGGCTGAAGCGGGCGTGCTTGCCCTCCCCCATCGCCCGCACGTCGGTGACCCGGGCCGAGGGGACCAGCAACCGCACGCCCGGGTTGCCCATCCCGAACGGGCCCAGCTGCTTCAGCTCCTCGGCGAGCTCCAGCCCCAGACCGACGCCGCCGACCATCGCGTCGACCCGTTCGGTCCGCCGCAGGTCCTCCGGCGCGAGCGCCGCGTTCGCGTGCGCAGCGAAGGCCTCCTGGAAGGCGGCGACGTTCTCGGCCTTGATCGTCAGCCCCGCCGCGGCACGATGGCCGCCGAAGCCCTCCAGGTGCTCGGCGCACGCCTCCAGCGCCTCCAGCAGGTCGAAGCCGGAAATGCTGCGCCCGGACCCCTTGCCCTCACCTTTCCCGTCGAGGGAGATGACGACGACCGGCCGGCAGTGGCGCTCGACCAGCCGCGAGGCGACGATCCCGACCACCCCCGGGTGCCAGTCCTCCCCCGCCAGCACAAGGCCGTGCGCCCGCCGCAGGTGTTCGGGCAGCTCCCGGCGCGCCGCCTCGGCGCCGGTGTCGACCTCGCGCTCGGTGGCGCGACGCTCCGAGTTGGCGCGGCCCAGCTCTTCGGCGATCGCCATCGCCCGCGCATCGTCCTCGGTGAGGAAGAGCTCAACCCCCGCGTCGGCCCGGTAGAGCCGACCGGCGGCGTTGATCCGCGGCGCCAGGCGGAAGCCGAGGTCGCCCTCGTCGAGCCGCTCGGGGTCGCATTTCGAAGCCTCCAAGAGCGCGCGGATACCTGGTCGGTTGGCTCGCCGAATCTCGGCCAATCCCCGGCGTACGAGGCTGCGGTTCTCGCCAACCAGAGGCACTACATCGGCAACCGTCGCCAAGGCCACGAGGTCGAGGTCAACCGCAGCGTCTTCGGGGGAACGGGGGAGGGACTCGCCGGACCCTCCCCGCTGTTGTCCGCCGAGTCCCTCCCCCGTTCCCTCCAGGGCGCAGCTCAGCTTCCAAGCCACCGCAGTCCCACAGAGCGACTCGAACGGATAGCCGCTGACCTGCGGGTGCAAGATCAGACAGTCCGGCAGCTCGTCCTTCGGCTGGTGGTGGTCGGTGACGATCGCCTCCACCCCGAGTTCCCGCGCCAGCGCCACCTCCTCGACGCAGGTGATGCCGCAGTCGACGGTCAGCAGCAGCTGCGTACCGCGCTCGGCCAAGCGCCTGACGTTGTCACCGCTCAGTCCGTACCCGTCCTCGAGCCGGTTGGGGATGAACCAGTCGCAGTCGGCGCCCAGCTCGCGCAGCGTCCTCACCATCACCGCCGTCGCGCAGACGCCGTCGACGTCGAAGTCCCCGTGGACGGTGATCCGGCGGTTCGCGGCGATCGCCGCCCGCACCCGCTCGACCACCAGCTCCATGCCTTCGAAGGCCGTCGGCGGATGGGACTCGTCAGCGGTGAGGAACGCGCGCGCCTGCTCGGGCGTCCGGTGCCCGCGCCGGACCAGGGTCACCGCGACCGGCTCGCTGACCCCGAGCTGCTCGCTCAGGGCGCGGGCCTCCGCGTAGGAGTAGGGCTCTACGGCAAACGCATTGATGGTTTCCGCCACGTTTCCAGGCTAGGAAGCGCGGCGGCGGAAAGCGCGGGCGGCGGCGTCCCAAGTTGCGCGGAAAACGCGCCGCTCAGACGTGCTCGCCCTCGGCCCTGACGCCGATCGCGTAGACGACGCCGAGCCCGATCAGAACGCCTGGAACGGCGATCAGGGCGGTCCCGAGGTCGGTATCGCCGAGGCCCTTGCCCTGCACCTCCTGAACGATCATGCCGAAGATGATCGCTCCCAGGACCGAGCCGATGAAGGCGCCGACGATCCCCTGCCAGAAACGGTCGGGGACGAAGACGGTGAAGTGCCAGAGGGCGATGCCCATGGTGAAGAAGACGACGAGTGCCATGACCTAACGACTCCTCCCGTGCTTGCGGCGGGCCTGGCGGCGCGCTTTTCGCTCGGCGTTGCGTTTGCGCCGCTCGGCCGAGGCGGAAGCGGCCGCATCGGTGTCGCCGTTGGCGATCGAGCCGGCGCCGTTGCCGGACCCGTCGCCGGTCCGCTCCACCGTCGCCACCGCGCCCGGCGCCGCCTCCGCCGCAGGCTCCTCGGCCGCGGCGGCCGCTTCGCCTTCACGCTCGTCGTCGCGGCCCAGCTTGGCCATCTCGATCTCGTCCGCGTAGGCCGGCACCCGGCCGCCCTCGACTTCGGCGATCCGCAGGCGACGGCGGATGAAGCCCGGCTCACGTTCCTTCCAGGCCGTCAGCACCGGCGAGGCGATGAAGATCGAGGAATAGGTTCCCGAGGCGATCCCGACCAGCATCGCGAAGGCGAAGTCCTGCAGGGTCGCGCCGCCGAAGACCAGCAGCGAGCCGACCGCCAGCAGGGTCGAGAAGCTGGTCGCCAGCGACCGGGTCAGCACCTCGCTCATCGAGCGGTTGACGATCTGCGAGAAGGCTGCCCGCGGCATCCGCGGCACGTTCTCGCGTATTCGGTCGAAGACGATGATCGTGTCGTAGATCGAGTAACCCAAGATGGTGAGGAAAGCGGCGACCGTGCCGCTGTTCACCTCTTTTCCGGTCAACGAGTAGACGCCACCGGTGATCAAGATGTCGTGGAAGATCGCGATCAGGACCGGCACCGCGAACTTCGGGTCGAACCGCAGCGCCACGTAGCCGCAGATCACCAGCAGCGAGAAGATCAGCGCCTTGAGGGCGCTGCTTGCCACCTGCTGGCCGAAGGTGGGCCCGACGCTGGTGCTTTCGAAGCCGTTCTTCTGGATCCCGTATGCCGAGGCCAGCTCCGCTTCGGCGCTGTGGACCTCGCCCGGTTCGAGCTGGTGCGACTGGATCTGGAAGACGTTGGAGCCGAAGTTCGGGTCGTCGACCTGCTGCACCTCCTCGCCGTTGACCCCGATCGCATCGAGGGTGCTGCGCACCCCTTCCTCGTCGGTCGGCTTTTCGAGCGCGACCGTCATCCGGGTGCCGGATTCGAAGTCGATCCCGAAGTTGAGCTGATTGGTCGCCAGCGAGAGCGCGCCGACCAGCAGGATCAGGCCCGAGATCGAGAAGAACCAGCGGCTCGCGCCCATGAAGTCGAAGTGCCAGCGCCTGCCCTCGCCGCCGGCACCGAGCGCGGCGGGTGAGCGCAGCAGGCGCGAGCGGCTCATGCTGCCGAGCAGCGCCTGGGTGAAGACGACGGCGGTCAGCAGCGAGACGATGGTGCCGACGCCGAGGGTGAAAGCGAACCCCTTGACGCCCGCGGTCGCCAGCACGAAGAGGATGAAGGCGGTCAGCAAGGTGACGACGTTGGCGTCGACGATCGTGCTGATCCCGCGTTTGTAGCCTGCGGAGATCGCGCTCGACATCGAGCGCCCAGCCCGCACCTCCTCCTTTATTCGCTCGAAGATGACGATGTTGGAGTCGGCTGCGACGCCGATCGTCAGCACCAGGCCCGCGATCCCCGGCAGGGTCAGGGTGATCGGGATCAGTTTGATCAGGGCGAAGAAGATGACCCCGTAGGCGCCGAGGGCGACCGAGGCGATCAGGCCGAGGAAGCGGTAGTAGAGGAGCAGGAAGATGACGACGAGGCTGAGGCCGATGATCCCGGCCTTGATTCCGTCGTGGAGGGCCTGGCTGCCGAGGGTCGCCGAGACCTGGGTCTCGCTGATCAGTTTCAGGTTGATCGGCAGGGCGCCGATCTGCAGGGTCGTCGCCAGGTCCTGGGCGTCCTGGATGCTGTTGAAGCCGCCGGAGATCTGGGCCCCGGTGCGGCCGTCGATCCCGTCGGGATTTTCGGCGAAGTTGATGATCGGCCGCGTCTTGACTTCGTTGTCGAGGATGACCGCGAAGTGGCCGGAGAGGGCCGCCGCTTCTTCAGCGCCGACCGGGCCGATCGCCGAGGCCTGGCCGCGCTGGGCGATCCGGCGGGTCGTTTCCTGGAAGGCTTCGCGGCCGCTGCCGGTGAACTGGAAGGTGACGATCGGTTCGTTGTTGGGCCCGTAGGACTGTTCCGGGTTGGTGATGTCGCTGCCGCTCAGCGCCGGTTTGTCCTTCAGCGCGTACCAGCCGGGCTCGGCGGTTTCGTCCAGTTCCCCTGCTTCGTTGCTCGGGTATTCGGAGACGAGGATCGTGCCGGCGGGAACTTCGACCACGATCCCGTCCTTCGGCCGTTTTTTCCCGGTCGGGCTGATGTAGAGGTCCTTTTTCGCCAGCTCCGGCCCGGCGATCAGTTCATGCGGTTCCGCTTTCTGGAACAGGTAGTAGCGGGGCTTGGCGACCGAGCATTCCTGGCAGTTTTCGACCGGCTTCTGTTCGGCCGCGAGCTGGGCGGCTTCATAGGCGGTAGGGAAGGCACCGGCGAAGATCAGCTGTCTGCTCTCCTGGCTGGTGACGTTGCGGCCCGCTTCTTCCCAGCGCTTTTCGGACTGTTTCAGCGGGCCTTCGGCGGGTTCGCGGCCAGGGTGCCCGCCGATCGCGAACTCGGGGCCGATCAGGTTCGGTTCCCAGTCGTAGTAGTAGAGCTGGGCGGTGGTGCCGACCTGTTCGGCGGCGCGGTTGGCGTCGGTGATCCCGGGCAGGGAGACGGTGATCTCGTCGGTCCCGAGCCGCGCCACTTCCGGCTCGGAGACGCCGAGCTTGTTGATCCGCTGTTCGATGATCGAGATCGAGTCTTCGATGTCTTCACCGCTGACTTCGTTCGAGGTGCCGGTCGGCTGCCCCTGGTAGACGAGCTCGAGGCCGCCCTGCAGGTCGAGGCCGAGCTTCGTTTCCTTGCTCGCGATGACGATCGCGGAGATGGCGACCAGCCCGACCACGAACAGGAGGACGAAGAGATGCCGGCGCCGGGTTCCCATCAGCTAGCCCTCCGGCGTGAGGACGAGGAGCAGGCCGCCGTCGTCGTCGTAGGCGGGAAACACGTCGGCAACCGCCTTGGCCGGCAGATCGCCCTCCGCGTTCACCGAGACCCGCTTGCCGAGCGAGCGGACTCCCCACTCCAGCGAGGTCTCGATCGGGTCGGTGACGCCGTCGCCGTCGGTGTCGGCCTCCTCGCCACCGTCGCCGGCGTCGATCCAGTCGAGGCCGAGGACCTCGCGCACCGGGCGGCCGATCACGTCCTCGTCGGTCAACCCGGTCAGCTCGAAGCTGCCTTTGCCGGCGTCGATCACGCGTTCCTGCTTGTCACAGACGAAAAAGGCAGCATTGGGAGCCGGATAATAATCGTCGAGTAATTCGAAGACAAAGCCGAAGCCGCATTTCGAGCAGCCCTTGGGACGGGTGCTGAACCCCGCGGTCCTCTCCCCGCTCACCTCCCGGTGTCCGCAATTCGGACAGATGAAAAACGGCATAGGCGACAGGCTAGATGATTGGTTCCCGATCCGGATTCGACCGGCTCAGAAGAGGCTGGCGGCGTTTTCGGGGGCGGGGACCCCGAGGTGGTCGTAGGCGCGCCGGGTCAGCACCCGGCCGCGCGGCGTCCGTTTGAGCAGGCCCTGCTGCAGGAGATAGGGCTCGAGCACGTCCTCGATCGTGTCCTGCTCCTCGCCGATCGCGATCGCCAGGGTCGAGAGCCCGACCGGCCCGCCCGCGAACTTGGTCGCGATCGTGTCCAGCAGGGCGCGGTCGCTGCGGTCGAGACCGCCCGCGTCGACCTCGAGCATTTCCAGCGCGGCAGCAGCGACGTCGACCCCGATCGCACCGCTGCCCTTGACCTCGGCGAAGTCCCGCACCCGCTTCAGCAGGCGGTTGGCGACCCGTGGCGTCCCCCGCGAGCGGGAGGCGATCGTCTCGGCGCCGGCGCTGTCGATCTCGACCCCGAGGATCCCGGCCGAGCGCTCGATGATCAGCGCCAGGTGCTCGGCCGAGTAGTACTCGAGGCGATGGGAGACGCCGAAGCGGTCCCGCAGCGGCGTCGTCAGCAGGCCGGCGCGGGTGGTGGCGCCGACCAGGGTGAAGGGCGGCAGCGGCAGGGTCACGGTGCGGGCCCCGGCGCCCTGCCCGAGCACGACCGGCAGCTCGCCGTCCTCCATCGCCGGGTAGAGCGTCTCCTCCACCGCCCGCCCCAAGCGGTGGATCTCGTCGATGAAGAAGACGCTGCCGGGCTCCAGCGCGGTGAGGAAGGAGGCGACGTCGGCCTTGCGCTCGAGCGCGGGGCCGGCGGTCTGCACCATCGGCACCCCGAGCTCGGCGGCGACGATGTGGGCGAGCGAGGTCTTGCCGAGCCCGGGCGGGCCGGCGAGGAGCACGTGGTCGAGCGGCTCGCCGCGCTTCTGCGCCGCCTCGATGAAGATCGAGAGCTGGTCGGTGACCTGCTCCTGGTTGACGAAGTCGCTCAGCGTCGGCGGCCGCAGCGAGCGGTCGAGATCGTCGTCCGGCGCCTCCGCCCGCGCGTGGTGGACCTTCACCTCGGCGTCGACCGGCACCGGATCGCCGTCGATCCCGGGGGTGCGGATCCGGTTGCTGCCGATTTCGGGGGGCCCGCTCACGCGGCGTTCCTCGAGGTTCCGGCTTTGCGCAGCGCGGCGGCGACGAGCTCCTGCGGCTCGGACCCCTCGATGCCGTCCAGCAGTTGCTCGGCCTCGAGCGGGGCGTAGCCGAGGTTGACGAGGCCGTCGCGGGCAAGGGTGCGGGCGCTCCCCTCCTCCCCGGCGACGGCGACCACCTCTTCCTCCAGCGCCCCGGCGACCTTCTCGCGCAGCTCGACGATGATCCGCTCTGCCGTCCGCTTGCCGATCCCGGGGACCGCCTGGAAGCGTTTGGCGTCGCCGGCGGCGATCGCGCGCAGGAGGTCGCGGGTGCTGCCGCCGGAGAGGGTCGCGATCGCGACTTTGGGGCCGACGCCGCTGACCGTGATCAGCAGCCGGAAGAGGTCGCGCTCCTCCTCCGCGGAGAAGCCGTAAAGGGCCAGCGAGTCTTCGCGGGCGATCAGCTCGGCGTGGAGGAAGGCGTCGTTCCCCGCCGCCGGCACCGCCTTCAGCGTCTCGGAGGAGACCGCCAGCCGGTAGCCGACGCCGGCGGCGTCGATCACGACGTGGTCGGGCCGCCGCACCATCACCTCTCCGCGCACCGCAGCGATCATCGGGCGACCCGCTCCCCGCGCTCGCTTTCGATCTCCTCGACCGCGGTGACGGCCTGCCGGTGGCCGCTGCCGCCGCCGTGGCAGATCGCAACCGCCAGGGCGTCGGCGGCGTGGTCGGGGGTCGGCGGCTCGGGCAGGCCCAGCAGCGTCTTCACCATCCGCTGCACCTGCCGCTTGCCGGCGGCGCCGGAGCCGCAGACGGCCATCTTGATCGCCTGCGGCGTGTAGGAGAAGCAGCCGACGCCCTGCTCGGCGGCGGCCAGCATCGCGACCCCGCAGGCCTGGCCGACGGCCATCGCCGAGCGCACGTTCTTGCCGAAGTAGACCTCCTCGATCGCCATCGCCTTCGGCTCGTGCCAGGCAATCAGCTCGCGCAGCGCCTCGTGGATCCGCAGCAGCCGCCGCTCCATCGGCAGATCCGGCGTCGTCTCGACGACGCCGCCGTCGAGCGCGACCATGTGGTTGCCCTCGACGCGGACCACTCCAAAGCCAAGGTTGGCGGCGCCAGGGTCTATGCCCATCACTACCTGCATGGGTAGTGATTCTGTGATCCGGGTCGGATGCCTTCCCGAGGCCGGGAGCCTCAGGCAGCGAGCTGCTCGAGCACCTCGGCCGGGATGTCGAAGTTGGCGAAGACTTCGTCGACGTCGTCCTGCTCGTCGAGCGCGTCGAGCAGCTTGAGCAGGCGTTCGGCGTCGTGGCCTTTCAGCTCGACGGTGCTCTTCGGTTCGACCGCGAGGCCTGCCGATTCGAACTCGATCCCTTCGCCTTCCAACGATTCCTTCACCGCCGTGAGGTCGGCCGGGTCGCAGATGACGCGCAGTTTCCCCTCGTCCTCGCGGACGTCCTCGGCGCCAGCGTCGATCGCCCCGATCAGGTCGTCCTCGCCGTAGCGGCTGCCGTCGACGACGATCGAGCCCTTCCTCTCGAAGATCCAGGCGACCGAGCCCGGCTCCCCGAGGTTGCCGCCGTGTTTGGAGAAGGCGTGGCGGATCTCGGCGCTGGCGCGGTTGCGGTTGTCGGTCAGCGCCTCGACCAGGACGGCCACGCCGGCGGGCCCGTAGCCCTCGTAGACGACCCTTTCGATCGCGGCGCCGTCAGAGCCCGCCCCGGTGCCGACGTCGATCGCCTTTTGGATTTTGTCCTTCGGCATCGAGGCGTCTTTGGCCTTCTGGATCGCCGTCGCCAGAGTCGGGTTGTGATCGGGGTCACCGCCGCCGTCCCGCGCCGCGACCGTGACCGCGCGCGCGAGCTTGCTGAAGAGCTTGCCGCGTTTCGCATCGGCGGCGCCCTTCTTGTGTTTGATCGAGTGCCACTTGGAATGCCCGGACATCGCCTGCCATTCTATGAACTAGGACTATGGAGACGAGAGCGCACATGCACCGAGCCGGCCAGGGGGTTGCGGCGGGCTTCGTCTTCCTCGCCATGCTCCTCGCCGCCTTCTCGCTCTGGACGGCGATTCCGCTGAGCTGGGTCTACATCGCCTCCAAGCTCTCGGAAACGCAGTTCCCCAGCGGCGGGCCCTACGCGATCGTTGCCGTCGGCATCGTCGCCTCGATCCTCTTCGTCGCCTGGCTGATCGGCCGCCTCAACAGCCTCTACATCCGCATCACCGGCACCAACCGGCTGCAGCCGATCCGGCCGACCTGGCTGAAGAGCATGCGCGACACGGGGTCGGCGCCCAGCTCGGTGACCGTGGTCGAGGCGGTGCTGATGGGCTCGGTGCTGCTGGCGATGCTCGCCCTCACCATCTGGTTCTTCCTCTGGGCCGGCTCGCCGATCCCGAACCAGTAGTTCCACTTCCGTGGCAGAGCTGTTGCGAAACTTTTAGATTTCGCGCACAACACGTTGCATGTTTTCCCCTAGGGTGCCATCATTGCCGTGATGGCAAGGGAAGTCTGGACCGACGAGCGCCTCGACGACCTAAACAAGAAGGTCGACGAAGGCTTCAAGGACATGCGCGAGGAATTCCGGGCGATACGAAACGAACTCTCGCGCCTTACCTATGGCTTGATCGGGACGATGCTGGTGGGCTTCCTGGGAACGATCACCGCGATCGTCACCCAGATGTGAGCTCAAACGACGAACTTGCCGTCTTCCTGCATCACCACTCCATCCACTTCGAGCTTGCCGCCAAGCCGCAGGTCGCAGACGAGGTCGGTGTGGACGGCGGACTCGTTCTCGCCGCCGGACTCGGGGTAGCTGGAGCCGACCGCCATGTGGACGGTGCCGCCGATCTTCTCGTCGAGCAGGACCTCGCGGGTGCCTTTGCCGATCCCGTAGTTGGTGCCGATCCCGAGCTCGCCGAGGGTGCGGGCGCCCTCGTCGGTGTCGAGCAGCTTCAGCAGGTACTCCTCGCCGCGGTCGGCGGAGGCGTCGACGACCCTGCCCGCCTCGAAGCGCAGGCGCACGCCGGCGACCTCGCGGCCGCCGATCACCGCCGGCAGGTGGAAGCTCACTTCTCCCTCGACCGAGTCCTCGACCGGGCCGGTGAAGAACTCGCCGTCGGGCATGTTGTTGTCGCCGACGCAGGGGATGAACTTGCGGTCGGCGATGCCGAGTTTGATGTCGGTGCCGGGCGCGGTCACCCGCACCTCCTCGTGGCCCTCGACCCAGTCGGCCAGCCGCCGCGTCTCCTCGGAGGCGCGCTGCCAGGCGGTCAGCGGCTCGGGGTCGGTCGCCAGGCAGGCGCCGTAGTAGAAGTCTTCGTAGTCGGCCAGGCTCATCTCCGCCTCCGAGGCGTAGGCGCTGGTCGGGTAGAGCGTGTAGCACCAGCGGAAGTCGCCCTCGGCGGCGCGCTTCATCGCCCGCGTCATCAGGTCGCCGGTGGCCGACTGGCGCAGGGTCTGCCGCTCCGGCGGCACCCCGGAGAGCTCGCGGGTGTTGGTGCTGGCGCCGATCGCGATCCGCACGTCGGCGTTGTCGACCATCCACTCGGCAAAGGGGGAGATCCATTTCAGCTGCCGGTCGGAGGCGTGTTTGAAGTAGGCGGCGACCTGCCCCTCCAGGGCCACGTTCAGCATCGGGTGGCCGCCCGCCTTCAGCACCTCCTCGTAGACCGCCAACAGCAGCGGCCCCGCCGCGCTCTCGCCGTCGATCGCGACGACGTCGTCCTTCTTCACCCCGGTCGAATAACCGACCAGGATCTTTGCCAGGTTCTGGACCCGTGGGTCGCCGCCGCTCATGATCTCGCCGCCTCCTCCCCCGCCCGCTCCCGGGCAGCGGTAGTCATTGCCATGAAGATCGCGTGAAAGCGCGGGTCGTCGGTCAGCTCCGGGTGGAAGGCGCAGGCGAGCACGTTCCCCTCTCGGATCGCCACCGGATGACCCTCATAGGAGGCCAGCACCTCGACGCCCGGGCCGTGGGACTCGACCCACGGCGCCCTGATGAAGACCGCCCGCAGCGGCTCGTCCCCCGCTCCCTCGACCTCGACGTCGGCCTCGAAGCTCTGCAGCTGCCGGCCGAAGGCGTTGCGCCTGGCGGTCGCGTCGATGAAGCCGAGGTGCTCGGCGTCGCAGACGATCAGCCCGGCGCAGGTGCCGAGGATCGGCCGCCCCGCCTCGTGGTGCGCGCGCAGCGCCGGCTCCAGCTCCGCCGAGGCGATCATCTTGCCGATCGTCGTGCTCTCGCCGCCGGGGATGACGAGCGCGTCGAGCCCCTCCATGTCGGCGGGGGTGCGGACCTCCCGCGGCTCGGCGCCGAGCCGGCGCAAGGAGTCGAAATGAGCCTCGAAGCCCCCTTGCAGCGCGAGGACGCCGACCCTCAGTCCGGCCACTAGATGAGTGGTTCCACGGCCGGGTGCGACTGGGGGCGTGCCTGGCCAAGCAGATCAAGGACGCAGGGCGCAGCCTTTGCTGGTTGCAAAGGCAAGCCCGAGGACGCCGAGATGCGCAGTGCCAGGTGCGTCATCCAGGCGTGCCTGGTCGTGGAACCACTCATCAGGCTCCGCGGTTCTGCAGCAGGGCGTCCTCGGCGGCGAGGCCGGCGATCTCGAGCCCCGGCATCGCCTCGCCGAGGCCGATCGAGGCGGCGGCGACGCGCTCGGGGTCGCCGTAGTGGGTCGTCGCCTCGACGATCGCCCGCGCTCGGCGCTCCGGGTCGGCGCTCTTGAAGATGCCGGAACCGACGAAGTTCCCTTCGGCGCCGAGCTGCATCATCAGCGCCGCGTCCGCCGGGGTGGCGATCCCGCCGGCGCAGAACAGCGGCACCGGCAGGCGACCGGCCGCGGCGACCTCCTGGACGACTTCCAGCGGCGCCTGGTGTTCTTTCGCCGCCGCGGCAAGCTCCTCCGGGCGCAGCTGCGCCAGCCGCTTGATGCCGGAGGTGATCTCGCGCATGTGGCGGACCGCCTCGACCACGTTGCCGGTCCCGGCCTCGCCCTTGGAGCGGATCATCGCCGCCCCCTCCCCGATCCGCCGCAGCGCCTCGCCGAGGTTGGTGGCACCGCAGACGAACGGCACCTCGAAGGCGAGCTTCTCGATGTGGTTCGTCTCGTCGGCCGGGGTCAGCACCTCGGACTCGTCGATGTAGTCGACTTCCAGTGCCTGCAGGACCTGGGCCTCGGCGAAGTGCCCGATCCGCGCCTTCGCCATCACCGGGATCGAGACCGCCCCCTGGATCCCCTTGATCATCGCGGGGTCCGACATCCGGGCGACGCCGCCGTCGCGGCGGATGTCGGCCGGGACCCGCTCCAGCGCCATCACCGCGCAGGCACCCGCCTCCTCGGCGATCTTCGCCTCCTCGGGCGTGACCACGTCCATGATCACGCCGCCCTTCAGCATCTCCGCCAGGCCGGTCTTCAGTCGGAAAGTTGCTCGCTCGCTCATGGAACCCATCTTACGAGTAGCGGCGTCTCTCCCGCGGGTGGCGACGATCGGGAGGACTCTCCCGGCAGGGAGAGCCCCCGATCGGAGACAGGACCCGCGGGCAGTGCGCCTTGTCTACTTCAGTTTGTACGCGCGGATGCGGTCTTTGTGCACGGCTTCGTCGCGGGCGTAGAGACCGTGCGCCAGGCCCTGGATCAGCGCCATCAGCGCCGTGTGCGAGCGGGTGAAGCTGGGGCTGTTGGAAGAGAAGTAGAGCGTCAGCTCGGCGTGCTCCCCCACCTCCGACATCGTCGCGTCGGAGATCGCCAGGGTGCGGGCGCCGCGGTGCAGGGCCAGCTTCATCGCCCGCAGCAGCAGCGGGTGCGCGCGGCCGGCGGAGAGGGTGATCACCAGCGTGCTCTCGTCGATCCGGCCCAGCCGCTGCAGCGATTCGCCGCCGGTGCTGGCGACGATCTCGGCGCGGATGTCGAGCAGGCTGAGCGTGTGGCGCAGGTAGCTGGCGAAGAAGGCCATCTGGTCGACGCCGACGATGACGACGCGCTGGGCTTCGGCCAGCGCCGCGACCGAGGCGTCCACCTGCTCGGGGGTCAGCTTGCGCGCGGTTTCCTCGAGGTTCGAGTAGTCGGCGCTGAGCGATCCCTCCATCTCGGAGTGGTCGAAGGAGAAGAGGGCCCCGCCGGCGGCGCTGGTGGCGGCGATCGTCGTGCGGTACTCCTCGATCGCCGCCTGCTGCAGCTCGGGGTATCCCTCGAAGCCGAGGGCCTGGGAGAAGCGCACCACCGTCGATGACGAGGTGCTCGCTCTCCTGGCCAGCTCCTCGGCGGTGAGGAAGGCTGCCTCGTCGAGGTGGTCGACGATGTAGCGGGCGACGTCCTTCTGGGAGCGCGAGAACTCGTCGAAGCGCTCCTGGATGTAGTCGGAAAGGCTTTTGAGCTGGGGGGACTTCGTCGCAGTCTTGGTCACGGCGGTCCATTTCGCCGAACCTGACCCTTTCCCTTCCGGCTTCTGGTTGGATTTGTCGAACGATGACTCTCGAAGAGGCCCTGCGCCTTACCAACCGGAACATGATCGCCTTCGACCTGATGCTCGGCAGCGCCGCGATCGCCGCCCCCGCCGCGACGCTGAAAGTGCTGGGCCACGACGAGCCCTCGCCGGACGCGAAACACCTCTTCCGCCGCTGCGGGCCGATCTGGCTGACCTTCGCCGCCGCCCACCTGGTGGCCGACCGCCGCGGCAAGCCCGGCGACTGGCAGGCGCTGGCCTGGCTGCGCGGGACCGAGATCGCGACCGACGCGCTCTGGTCCGCCTCCCCCGCGGTGAGCCGACCAGGCGCCAAGCTCGGGCTGCAGCTGGCCGGGGTCGCCAACCTGGCGATGGCGGCCGGGTTCGCCTGGATGTCAAGGCGCTGATGGGCCAGTTCGAGGGACTGCCGAGCATCCGCTGGAGCCTCACCGGCATCAACGAAGAGGGCGACGAGGTCTACCTGATCCGCGGCATCGCGCGCAAGCTCTACCACTGCCCCGGCTGCCACGGCGACATCCCCGTCGGCGAGGAGCACACGATCGTCCAGTTCGTGCGCCGGCTCGGCGGCACAGACCATCACCACTGGCACCGCCGCTGCGCCGAAGAACTGCTGGTCCCCGAGCTCGGCAACCTCAAGCGGATGCCGGCCTCGGACTCGAGCCAGTCGAAGCTGGAGCAGCGGGGACGCCGTCCGGCCGGGCGCCGCGACCGCCGCTGAGCGTGGGCTTCGGCCGCCGGCTCGCCGGCACCTACGCGCGGATCTGGCGCACCTACCTGGGCTGGGCGCCGTCCCTCCTGATCCTCGCGGCGGTCGTCTTCCTGCCGCTCGGATTGCTCGACGCCCTCAGCCTCCAGGTCGACGTCGACTCGCTCGACATCACCAGCGGGATCAAAGTGGCGGCGCTCGTGCTCGCCGTCGGGGCGGTGACGATGACCGGCCTGCTGGGCGAGATCTTCTTCAGCGGCGCGATCGCGATCTCGCTCACCCACCCCCACGGGGAGCGGCCACCGGGGCTGCGCGAGATCGCCGCCCAGATCAAGTACGGGCGCCTGATCGTCGTCGACGTCGCCTTCGTCGCGATCGTCGCCGTCGGGCTCCTGATCGGAGTCGTGCCGGGGGTCCTGGCCTTCGTCTTCCTCGGCCTCTCCGGCCCGATCGTCGAGATCGAGGAGCGCTCCGCGAGCGCGGCGCTTCGCCGCAGCTTCCACCTGGTGCGGGGGAGCTTCTGGCTCGTCTTCTGGGTCCTGGTCCCGATCGAGGTCGTCGGCGACGCGATCGGGGGCGGGCTGGCCAACCTCGTCCATCACCAGCTAGGCGACACCTTCCTCGCCACCTGGCTGGCGGAGGCGGTCTCCAACATCGTCCTCTCGCCGGTCTTCGCGGTCGCGGCGGTCCTGCTCACGGTCGACCTGATCGCGGCCAAGGAGGGAGACGCCCCGCCCCTACACTCGGCTCCGGTGCCGGCATGATCCTGACCACGGCTTCGATCTTCAGCGACTTCTGGGGGAACCTGGAAGAGCACGACGAGCAGGGCCTGTTCCTCGTCCTCGTCGGCTTCATCCTCTCCTTCGCCTTCATCCGCATGAGCACGCGGCTGATGCGCAGCCCGAAGGTGCCGTGGTGGCCGGGGAGCATCGTCAGCGACAGCGGCGTCCATCTCCACCACCTCGTCTTCGGGATCGTGACGATGATGATCGCCGGCGCCGGGGGCTTCCTCGCCTTCGGGCATACGCCCTGGACCGAGATCTGCGCCTTCGCCTTCGGGATCGGCGCCGGGTTGACGATCGACGAGTTCGCCCTCTGGGTCTACCTCGACGACGTCTACTGGGCCGAGGAGGGACGCAAGTCGATCGACGCCACCGTGATCGCCGCCGCCGGGATGATGCTGGTCCTGCTCGGGTTCACCCCGCTGACGATCGAAGACGCCTCGATCGGGTCGATCCTCGGCAGCTTCCTCAGCGCGCTCTTCGTCTTCGGACTGGTCGCGCTCTGCTTCCTCAAGGGCCGGGTGCTGCACGGCAGCGTCGGCTTCTTCGTCTTCCCGATCGCGCTCTACGGCGCCTGCCGCCTCGGCAAGCCCGACTCGGCCTGGGCGCGGCGGCGCTACGGCGAGCGGCGCCCGAAGAAGCAGGCGCGCTCGGAAGAGCGCTTCCCGCCCGACCGCCGCACCGATCGCTTCAAGAACGCCTTCCGCGACGTCGTCGGCGGCAAGCCGAGCGAGGGGTTGGAGGCGGCGCGCCAGGAGGCGATCGCGGCGACGCGGGAGGCGAGCGAAGAAGTGCGGCAGCGGGCCGAACGCGTCACCCACGTCGAACGCAACCGCGACGACTCCTAGATGGCCTAGCGACCGAGGCGCCGCTGCAGGTTGGCCCGCACCTGGGGCCACTCGTCGTCGACGACGCTGTAGTAGGCCGAGTCGCGTTGGCCGACGTCCGGGACGATCATGTGCTTGCGGAAGACGCCCTCGAACTGGGCGGGCAGGGCGGCGATCGCGTTGCGGGAGCGCTCGTTGCGGGCATCCGTCTTCAGCTCGACCCGGACGCAGTCGAGGTCCTCGAAGGCGTAGCCGAGCATCAGCAGTTTCGTCTCCAGGTTGACGCCGGTGCGCCAGGCCGCGGGGTTGAACCAGGTCCAGCCGATCTCGACCGCCCGGTCGGGGCGGCGGACGGCCATGAAGCGGCTGCTGCCGACCACGGCGTCGTCGCCGCGACGACGGATCGCGAAGACCCCCTCCCGCTCTTCGGCGGTCGCTTCGAGCGAAAGCGCGAACCAGCGGTCGAAGAGCCCGCGGTCCTCGCCGAGATGCGCGAGCCATTCCCAGATCCGCTCGTCCTGCGCCGCCCCCCACAGCTCCTCCCGGTGGCGCTCCTCGAGCGGCTCGAGGACGACCAGCGATCCCGACATCTCGGTCGCGAGCGGTAAGAGTTTTGGCTGACCTGCATCCATGAATCACACCGCTCGGCGGAGATCGCCGTGGTAGCCGACGCGGGCGATGACCCTATCGCGCGTGCGCCTGCCTCCGAGCAGTGTGACTTTTCCCCGCTATAGGGGGATAAGTCGCACTGCTCGGCGGGTAGCGTCGAGGGCAAATTTGGCCTCGGACCGGCCGCCGCGGTTAGCCATCGCTCAACCCCAGCCGCCGGATCGAGCACCTAGACTCGACGGCGAGGAATGAGACGCCGCCTCGTCATATCCGCCTTGCTCGCCCTCTTCGGCCTCCTCGGAGTCGCCGCCTCCCAGGCGGAGGTGGTGCCGGACGGCAACGTCCGCGTCAAGTTCGACGCCGAATTCGACCCGCACTCGCTGCCGCGGCAAAAGCCTGCGCCGGTGCGGATCAAGATCAGCGGCTCGATCAAAACCACCGACGGCGGCCACCCGCCGCCCCTGCGCATGCTCGAAGTCGAACTCAACCGCAACGGCAAGCTGGCCACCGTGGGGCTCCCCGTCTGCTCCGCCTCGCGCCTGCAATCGACCACCACGGAACAGGCAGTGGACCGCTGCGGCCCTGCCGTCGTCGGTCGCGGCAGCTTCCGGGCCGTGGTCGCCCTCGGCGGCGACGTCCCCACGAGCGGGAAGATCGTCGCCTTCAACAGCCGCCTCGACGGCAAGCCGGCGCTGCTCCTCCACTTCTTCGCCGCGGTTCCCGCCCGCTTCACCCTGATCGTGCCGTTGAAGATCATCCCCGTGGACAAAGGCGAGTTCGGGACCCTGCTCCGTACGCGGGTGCCGAAAATCGCCGGTGACCTCGGCTCGATCACCAACATCGACCTGACCGTCGGGCGCCGCTATTCCTTCCGCGGGGAGCGACGCAGCTATGTCTCCGCCGTCTGCAGCGCCCCCGCCGGGTTCACCGTCGTCCCCTTCTCCTTCGCCCGCGCCAGGTTCCGTTTCGCATCCCACCGCGTGGTCCGCTCCACGCTGGTCAAAAACTGCCAGGTCCGCTCGTCCTAGAGGCCGAGCCCCCCGACCCCTCCCTCGTCCCAGCCCAGGTGATGGGCAAGCTCGTGGCGCAGCGTCCGCTCGACCTGGCGGGCGAGCAGGTCCCGGTCGTGGCCGAAGTCGCGTTCGAGAGTGTCGCGGTAGATCACGATCCTGTCCTCGTAGCGTTCTGCCGCCAATCCGTCGCCGAAGTACTCGCCGTAGGCATTCCGCTCGGCGCCGAGGTCGGAGACGACGACCGCCACACGCTCGAGGATCCGCTGGAATTCCTCCGGCAGGCGATCGATCGCATCCGCGATGAGAGACTCGAAGGCATCCGGGTCGGTCTGATTCACTGCCCGACCACGTTAACCAGCAAATGACGATCGGGAGAGCATGAACATGACGAAGACCCCTCGCGCCCTCGGCGCCCTCCTCGCCGTGATCGCGATCGGCGCCGCCGGCGTCGTCTGGTCCGGCTGCGGCGACAGCAGCGACACCGAAAGCATCACCAACAAGGCCAAGGAAGAAATCCAGGAAGGCACCCAGAAGGCCGAAAAAGGCATCCAGGAAGGCAAGGAACAGGCCGAAAAGGGTCTGAGCGAAGCCAAGGAAGAAGTCGAAAAGAACCTCAAGGGCAAGACCAAGCAGAAGGTCGAAAAGGCTCAGAAGGAAGCCGAAAAGGGCCTGGAAGAAGGCAAGGAACAGGCCGAAAAGGGCATCGAAGAAGCCAAGCAGCAGGCGGAAAAGTACCTCGAATAACCGCCCTTCAGGGCCGTCTCAGGGGTGGAGGTCCTCGGTCGCGTCGATGCTCTCGCCGAGGATCTCCACCGCCCTGCCCATCGTCTCCTCGGAGATCGTGAAGGGCGGGGCCAGGCAGAGGATGTCGTTGAGCAGGCCGCGGGTCAGCAGACCCCGCTCGCGCGCCTCGGCCGCGGCTCGCCGCCCTCGCTCCGCCTCGGCCGGCCAGCGCTGTCGAGTCGCCTTTTCGGCGACCAGCTCGATGCCGACCATCAGGCCCATCTGACGAACCTCCCCGACGCGGGGATGCTCCCGCAGGGGAGCCATCAGGCCGGCCAGCGTCTCGGTCTTCTCGCGCACAGCCGTCAACAGGTCCTCCCGCTCGATCGCCTCGATGTTCGCCAGCGCGACGGCACAGGCGACGGGATGGCCGCAGTGGGTGAAGCCGTGCCACAGCACGCCGGGGTTTGCGGCCGGCTCGCGCAGCTCCTCCCAGAGGGCGTCGCTGACGATCACCCCGCCGAGGGGGACGTAGCCGCTGGTCACCCCCTTCGCGAAGGTGATCAGGTCGGGCGCCACCGACTCGTGCTCGCAGGCGAACCAGGTGCCGGTGCGGCCGAAGCCGGTGATCACCTCGTCGACGATCAACAGCAGCTCGTGCCGGTCGCAGATCTCCCGCAGCCGTCGCAGGTAGCCCGGCGGCGGCACGATCACGCCGCCGGAACCGAAGACCGGCTCGACGATCACCGCGGCCACGCGCTCGGCTCCGAGCTCTTCGACCTTGCGCTCGAGCGCCTCGCCGGTGCAGACCGTGCAGTTCTCGGGGTCGCAGGGAGTCCCGGCCGAGCAGCGGTACGGGTACGGCGCGGGCACCTCCTCGATGTCCGGAGCCGCGACGCCGAAGTCCCCGTGGTAGGGGCCGAGCCGCGTTGCGGTCGTGGTCACTCCCGCCAGGCCGTGGTAGCCGCGGTCGTGGGCAACGACGATCGACTTCTCGGGGCGGCCGGCGCGGACCCAGTGCCGGCGCGCGAGTTTGATCGCGGTCTCGTTCGCCTCGCTTCCTCCCGAGGCGAAGAAGACGCCGCTGAGGCCGGGCGGGGCGAGCTCGGCGATCTTCTCGGCGAGCTCGATCGCGGGCGGCGAGGAGACGCCGCCGAAGGTGGCCGCGTAGGGGAGCTCGCGCAGCTGCCGCACCGCCGCCTCGATCAGATCCTCCCTGCCGTGGCCGAGGTTGACCGCCCACAGACCCGCCATGCCGTCGATCAGGCGATGGCCGTCCTCCGCCACCAATTCGCAGCCCTCCCCGCGGACGAGCACCAGCGGTCCGGTTTCCGACAACCGCGAGTGATCAGTCAGGGGGTGAATCAGGTGAGCCAGATCGCCCCTGACATAATTTGATGCAGACGTCACTTCCACTCAGCCTAGCGAAAGTGGACAATATGTCTACGCCTCAGAGGTGGACCTTCTACCCAGCGGACTCTGTGGTGCTTTCGACGGGGGTACCGAGCAGATCGAGTACCAGTGCAGTAGCGCCAACTGGTGGGCGACGCGGCTGATCGTCTCCTCGTCAGAGGAGACGGGAAAGTTGGCGAGGATCGCCTCGATCATCGCGTAGGTGGCGCGGACGCCGAATTCGAGGTCGATGTCGTTGCGGATCAGGCCCGCCGACTCGTCGGCGGCATGGACCGCCATGATCCAGCCCAGCATCGCATCGTCTGCTGCTTTGTCCGCCTCGTCCCAGCCGGAGCCACGGAGGTTCTTCGCCACGGCGACGATCGGGCGCACGTCCGCGTTCTGCACCCTCCAGGTGAGCGCCTCGCGCACCATCTCCTCGACCAGGTCGAAGGAAGTCTGCCCGGAGCGGGCATTTTCGCGCAGTTTCTGTGGGATCTGCGCGTAGCCGACCATGTAGTCGCGGATGATCCCGGCGAGGATGTCCTGCTTGTCGTCGAAGTTGTTGTAGACGGTCGCCCGCGCCACCTGGGCGGCCCGAGCGATGTCGCCCATCGAAGTCTCAGAGAACCCGCGGCGAGCGAACAGTTTCCGGCTCGCTTCGAGAATCTTGATCCTGGCCCGCGGCTCCCCGCTCCTCGGCCGCGTCATTTTTGGCCTCTCTCCCCACGATTGGTCAGCCCCTTCACATAAGCGAGACTATCTAAAGTAAGTGACACTCCCCACCTCAATGGACTTCCTCGGGAAGCTCGTACCAGCGCTTGCGGTCTCCGATCCGGGAACGCAGCCTCCACCCTCTCGTCTTGGGGACGCTGTCCAGTTCTTCCCGCAGGTGACGTAACCGTTCGGCAACCGGCTCCGCGGCCTCGAATTCAGGCAGCTCGAGCGCAAAACTTTCAGCCCGTCCGGCCACCATCCCCAGGGTTCGCCACAGCCCCCAGTCAGAGGCGGCGAGTTCGGCTATATAGGCGGAATTGACGCCACTGTCGTCCGCGGTCAGGGGATGGTCGGCGAAGATCGCGCAGAGGTCCAGGTAGTCCTTTTCGTTCGTCTCCACCACCTGGAGCTTCAACACCGTCAGGTCCGCGAGTGACAAAGTCTGCGGAACCTTGTCGATCCGGCGCTTGAGGTCGATCCGGTGACAGAGGTTCGCCTCGTCTACAAAGACGTCCACCTGACGCTGGTTGCGCTTGTCCCAGAAGTAGAGGCGGCGGTGTCCGTGAAGGATGTTGAACTCTTTGTCACCCGCATAACCCAGCGATTCCAGGAGACGGATCGCATCCTTCTTCGCGCCGCCCACCGAGGTCAGGTCGATGTCGGCGTACTCCCGCGCCAGCGGCGGCCGGCGGGCGCTGGGACAGGTGAGTGCGATCGCGACCCCGCCGAGCACCCGGAGCGGAATCCCTCTTTCGGCGGCAGCCTCGGCGATCCGCCGCCCCTCGGCGACGGGATCCGCAAGAGGCTCCATATCGCGTCCCTCCACTACTCCGGCGGGATCTCCGCTGCGAGTTTGTCCACGTCGACGCCTTGGCGCGAGCGCGCGGCGCGAGCGACGAAGAAGGTCAGGAGCGAAGCCCCGAGGATGATCGCGGTGTCGCGCAGGAAGTGCGGCTTGTCGATGCCGAGCGCTTCGTAGTGCATGTAGACGAAGAACACGGCAGCAAGCAGGACCGCTAGGAGGCCGCCGGAGAGGCTGACCACCGGGATCCCGAAAACGCGCCTGGTGCTCGCCGAGGATCGCCAGGCATCGGGACGCCGGTAGGGGAGCAGCATGGCTGAGATCCCGATCAGGATCATCGCGAGCAGCTGCACCGCGACGGCCTCGACCAGGACACTGAAGAAACCTCCGCCGTTTAACACCGCCCAGCCGAGGGTGGCGACGCTGAGGGCGACGGTGAGGGCAATCGCGGCATTGGGTGCGTGCGTGCGAGAGGAAACCCGCGAGATACTCGTAGGCAACAAGCCGTCCAGCGACCAGGCGAAGAAGGTGCGGACCGCGATCGTGATGTTCGGGATCATCAACAGCGGATATGCGGCTGCGAAAGTGATCAGGAGCCACCAAGCAAGCAGCGTGCTGCCACCTGCGATCGAGGTCAGGAACGTGTAGAAGGGAGGCGCCGCGAAGGGGTAGCTTTCCGATTCACTGAGGCCGTTTATCGCCACGAAGAACTCGTGGCCGAAGGTGCTGAAGAAGAGGACAGAAAGGACCATCGCGATCGCGATATGGACGGTGCTGGCCAGGCCCATTACTTTCACCTGGGTGGTATCGCGCGCCCGCCGTACCTCACCGGAGATGTAGATCGAGAGCCAGGCAAACAGCGTCAGGCTGCAGATCAGGGCCCAGGTGGGCCAGGTGTTGTGCATGCTGAAGGCCGGGTCGGTGTCGATCCCTTCCTTGTGGGCGTTGGCGATGATCGTCTTGTAAGTGTTCGGTTCGCCGGTGATCGAGCCGGCGAACTGGTTGAAGCTGTGGATGAAGCCGTCCTGACTCTTGAACAGGAGGACGAGGAAGACGGTGCCGAGGCCGAGCATCATCAGCAGCCAGAAGCCGTTCATGATCCGGGTGGTCCAGCGCCAACCACCGGCCAGCAGCAGTGAGGAGCCGACGATCAGGGCGGTCCCGATCCCGAACTGCCAGCCCTTGCTGGTGGCGAGGGTGTCGCCGGCGGAGACCAAGGAGTTGTGTCCACTGACCAGCCCCACGGCGGTGAGCGAAGGACCCAGTGCGACGGTCACAAAGGCCAGCGCGATGAAGGCGATCGAGAGGATCACGCCCCAGGTCCAGAGGAAGGACGACACCAGCCCGATGATCGGGTGCGTCACGCGTCCGACGAGGACGTAGTCGCCGCCGCTGCGGGGAATCGCGGAGGTGAAAAGGCCGTAACAGACGGAAATGACAAGGGCCACCCCGAGGGCCATCGCGAAGCCGAGCCAGATCGAACCCCCCGGGAAGAGGGCGAGGGCGAGGAAGACCGAGGTCGCGAGGAGTACCGAGGTCGGCTGCCCCGCCATGTTGAAGACGAAGGTGGAAAACGGCGAGACTTCCCGCACCAGCCCGGTCGCCTTACGCGCATAGGTCCCTTGCGGTGGCGCCGGCACCGTCGGTCTCTCCCCCAGCTCAGCCATTCTCTCCTCTCCCTTTCGTTTCTAACCTGAGACCAGGTAGTGGTTGACCACACGTTCCGGTGCGATATGCACCAAGCAGCCGTCCAGGTGGCCGCTACCGTAATCGGACCCGGGGTTGATCGCCACCGTTCGCCCGATTCTCGTCACTCCCTTGCTCTCGTGGATGTGACCGTGCAGGCTCAACAGCGGCTGCACCTCTTCGATTACCTGCCGCACCGCGTGGCTGCCGCAGGGAACCTCGTGCGGACGCCCGCCCTTGGTGACGTAACGCAGTTCCTCGTCGACCTCGAAGGCGGTGTCGAGGCTGCTCTCCCAGGGTGGGACGTGGATGTTGAAGATCGCCCGCTCGGGCGCCTCCAACTGTTCCGTCAGTCGCTTCAGCCGCTCGTAGATCTCGTCCTCGTCCAGCTCCCGCGGCGTGTGCCAAGGCGTCCGGTTGGAGTAGCCGAGCGAGATCATCTCGTGCGGGCCGATCTGCTCCACCCTTTCGTCACAGGCGACGACGTGGTCGCCGCTCGCCAACACCTCGTCCACCGACCACGGGTCGTCGTTGCCGGGGATCACGTAGGCGCGGGTATCGGTGCCGGCGAGCCGCTCGTCGGCGAGCTCGACCCAGAGTCGCAGCTCGTCCAGCAGCGCCCGCTCGAAGGCGTCCTCGCGGCGAGCAGGGTCCTCCCCCAGGCGCCGCGCCTCGTCGGGGTCGACGATCAGCGGGTACATCCCGCTGGTCGAGATCGCCTGCTGCATATGGTCGAGCTCCTCGGCCGTGCGCGCCAGCCGCTGCTCGCCGATCACCTGAGCGCTGTAGGAGCCGTCGCCCTCGCGGACGATCGGGACCAGCGCCTTGCCGCACAGGTCTCCGCCCATCACCAGGACGTCGGCCGGATAGTGGGCGGCTGCGTTGACAAACTTCTTCCAGCAGACGCGCGAGCCGTGCACGTCCCCCGCATAGAAGACGCGAATGGTGCTCTCTTTCTGGCGTTTCCTGAACATCGTTCCCTGGTTCCCTTCCCGAGATCATCCGTCATTGCAAGGACGATCGGCGAGCGGTTCGCAGCTAAAGATTGGTCAGGTTGTCTCTTTTTCGGCGGGCGCCAGCTCGCGGTGCAGCAGGCGCGCCGCCGCGTCGGCGTCATGCGTCGCCAGAATCCCGGCGGCGGCGAGGATGTAGTTGGAGTCGACCTCGAAGGCCGGGTCACGGGGGGCCAGCGAGCGCGGCGCCCGGCGCGCGAGAGCAGCGCGCAGGATCTCCGGGCCGTCGTCTCGATGCACGAAAACCCCTCCGGTACCCAAAACTCTCTCCACCTCCCGCAGATCCGGCCCGTCGCGGACGAGCGTCGGCGGCCCCTTTTCGGCGCGACTCAAGAGCATCGTGCCGCAGTGGCGCCAGAGTGCGTGGGTCGCGCACCCGACCGCCAGCAGGCGGTCCAGCTCCGCCTCTTCCGGGCTGTCCGGAATCCACTTCGAGTCTTCCGAACGGAATGAGACAGCTCGTCCAACAGCCGCCTCGTCCATCGCCGTCTTCCCCTCGATCCAGCGCCCGTCGGCGGCGAGCACCCCCGCCGCGCCCGAGCGCAATCCGAGGTCGCCCTCGACCGTGCGCAGGGTCGAGGGCGGCGGCAGCAGCGGGTCCTCGATCCCCGGCGTCGCCGCCTCGGCGACCCGGGTCGAGTGCACGTCGGTGGTCGCGCCGCCGACGTCGATCACGATCACGTCGCCCACCCCCGGGACGGTCTCGGTGCCCCGCGAGAGCAGGCGGGTGGCCTCGAGGACCGCCTCGGGGGTCGGCATCCGCACCATCCGCTCGAAGGCGGTGCCGGCGCTGAGGCCCTTGCCGCCGATCACGTGTTCGAGGAAGACCCGCAGGATCGCTTCGCGGGCCGATTCGATCTCGAGCTCGCCCAGCTTCGGCATCACGTTGGCCGCGACTTCAGCCGGCGCCCCGGCCTCCCGCAGGAGCTCCGCGACCTCCTCGGCCACCTGGGAGTTGCAGGCGACGACGAAGTGGGCGCCGATCCCGGCGCCGGCGAGGCGGCGCGCGTTCTCCACCACCAGCTCGGACTGGCCGCCGTCGGTGCCGCCGGCGAAGAGGACGATCTCGGGCCGGGCCGCCCGCAGCTCGTCCAGCTGCTCGTCCTCGAGCGTCCCCGCCAGGACCGTCCCCACCCGGGCACCGGCGTTCAGCGCCGCCTGCCGCGCCGCCGCCGCGGTGAGGTCGGCGACGAGGCCGACCGCGGCGACCCGCAGGCCGCCCCCCGCGCTGGAGGCGGCCAGCTCATTCTCGACCTCGACCGGCTCCCCGACCCTGGCCCTGGCGGCCTCGAGCGCGGCGGCGTAGCCGTCCATCAGGTCGGTGCCTATGCTGGTCGGCGCCTCGGCCCGCGCCAGCAACCGCCCCTCTCCGGGCTCCACGAGGCTGAGCTTGGTGTAGGTGCTGCCGAAGTCGGCGAGCGCGATCGCGCGCACGCTAGGCCGGAACGCCCCCGGCCCGGCGCTCGATCAGCGCCTCGACCAGGCGGTCGATCGTCCCCGGCGTCTGGATCCCGGAGGCGTTGAGGTCGGCGCTGACGTCTCTCGGCACGTCCGAGCCCTCGACGTCTTCGTTGAGGACGCCGCCCATGAAGACGGGCACATCCCTCCCCCCGGCAGAGTCGAGCTCGCTCATCAAGAGCTGGCCGAAGTTGCGGGCGACGCCGTTGTGGGTGCTGATCACGACCGCGTCGGCGTCGGTCTCGATCACCGCTTTGACGATGTCCTCGGGGTCGCGGTTGATGCCGAAGTCGATCACCTCCGTCCCCACCGCCGAAAGCGTCGAGGCGAGCAGGAAGGGGGCGAATTCGTGGACGTCGGTCGAGGTGACGAGCACCTTCATCCCCCGGATCGCCTCCTCTTCGTGGCGACCATGGAGCTTGGCCAGCAACTCCTCGCGCTCTTCCATCGTGCTCTTGACCAGGTCGGTTTCGAGCACCGGCCGGCGCCCGCGCGGGAACTCGGGGTCCGGGTCCCCCGCGCCGAACAGTTCCTCGCAGCGCTCGGAGCCGAGGCGTTTCAGCACCAGCAGCATCTGCGCCGGGTCGCGGACGTCGATGCCGGCGCCTGCGAGACCGTGGATCGCGGCGTCGTAGAACCTGCGGCCGCCACGCACGAGTTGATCGCGCATCGCCTCGATCTTCGCCCAGTCGACCACCGGGTCGACCATCGGCACGTAGTCGTCGAGGCGGCGGCTGATCGTCTGCACCGTCGCCACCTCGTCCCAGGAGGGGATCCGTTCGGTCTCGGTGACCGGCACCGCGATCGGGGCGGTGCCGAGGCGGTAGCGCATGTCGACCATCTTCATGAAGAGGACGTCGGTGTTGAGGACCGCCATGTTGGCGTCGAAATCGGGCGTGTTGCCGATCGTGTCGCCCTGCGTGTAGTTGAAGGGGACCTTGTCGAAGTTGACCGCCTCGAGCGCCAGCGTCACCGCCGACTTGACCACCGGGTTCTGGGTCAGCCCGCCCCAGGACGGCGAGTAGGCGGCGCCGATCAGCTCTTCGCTGACGTAGCGCTCGACCATCGCCCAGCCGACGTAGTTGGCGTAGTCGTGAAAGACGCCGGGGTAGCCGTCCTCCAGGTAGGAGTCGAAGACGACGCCCTCGTCTTTGAAGGCGGCCAGCAGACCCGCCCCCTTCAGCGTCACCATCGTCTGCCCGACTTCGTCGTCCCAGTAGGGCCAGCGCCACGAGTACTGGGAGAGGACGCCGATCGTGGTGATCCCGGCCTGCAGCGCGTCGACGGAGTTCTCGACCGAGGCCGGGCTGCCGACGTTGTTGTCTGCGGCCTCCGGCTCGATCGGCACCGTGTGCGCGAGGTCCCACCAGTCCTGCCCGCTCATCATCACCGGTCCCGTCTCCTGCGGGGCTTCGGCGCGTTTGTCCTTCGGCAGCCCCTGGCGGCGCTCGGCGATCAGGTTGAAGCGGTCGGGCGGGCGGACGCCGCGCGAGAGCGCGTCTTCGTAGATCTGCCCCAAGGCCTCGAAGGTGTCGGCCGAGGTGTTGAGGCCGATGTTCATGCAGGTGCAGGAGATGCCCTCGGCCCGCGCCTTTTCGCGCCACTCCCGCTCGGATCCGACCCCTTTCTCCTGGCAGTAGAGCGATCGATCGCGTTCCAGGCCCTTCGCCATCGCCTTCCCCTCCTCGACGGCTTCGCGCCCGTCGGGCAGGTCAGCCGGCAACAGCGCACTCAGATCGACGTCAAGCTCGGTCACGGTTCCTCCCTCATTCCCTCTTGTCCCAAATCCAGTCCCTGGTCCAGCCGTCTCCAACACTCCAGCAGTTCCTGAATAGGGAAAATCTACAGAGGTATGCAAGCCGCGCCGAAAGGACGGCCACAACCGCTGACCGCCCGTCAAGCCCTCGGCCGTGGACGCCGGTCTTCGCTCGGCCTCAACGGTGCCCGTCGAACCGAGCGAAGACCGCTTCCACCTCCCTCAGCAGCGAGACCGGGCGACCGGCTGCGGGCAGGGGATCCGCAGCCGGCCGTTGACCATGTGCCCCGGCGGGGGAAATGCTCGGCCGGCCGTCGAACCGGCGCCGGAAGGGGCGAGGCGCCGGGTCTTTACCTCGATCGAGCACTAGAAAGGACGATAGACCCAGGAAGGCCCTCCGTTAGAGTGGCTGCACCCGCCCTAGGAGGGGTATTTCGGTGGAAAATCCACCGGTCGACATCCATAAGATCCTCGACGCGCTGCCGGCGATGGTCAGCTACTGGGATCGAGATCTGTGCAACCGGATGGCGAACGAGGCCTACGTCGGCTTCTTCGGCAAGTCCCCGCAGGAAATGCGAGGGATCCACATCAGCGAGGTGCTCGGCCCTGAGGTGTACGAGAAGAGCCTGCCCTTCATCGAAGGAGCCCTGCGCGGCGAGTCGCAGGTCTTCGATCGCGAGACCCGCACCCCGTCCGGGGAGGTCCGCTACACCCAGGCGTCTTATGTGCCCGACGTCGGCGAGGACGGCGAGGTGCGGGGGTTCTTCTCCCTCGTCACCGACATCACCGAGCGACGGCGGATCGAAGAAGAGGTCGAGCAGAGCCGGGCCCGGCTCGCGGAGGCGGAGCAGGTGGCGCGGCTCGGCAGCTGGGAGTGGGACATCGCCACCAAGCGGATCGCCTGCTCGGAGGGCTTCTTCGCGATCTATGGAATCGGCCCCGACGAAATCGGAGGCCGCTTCACCCCGGGCGAATCGAAATACGTCTACCCCGAAGACCGCGAGCGCGTCGAGCAGGAGATTCGCCAGACGGTTGAGAGCGGCACCCCGATGGACTTCGAGTACCGAATCGTCAGGCCCGACGGCCACGTCCGTCGTCTCCACAGCCGCGCCGAGCTGATCGCAGATGCGGCGGGCAATGCCCTGCGGATCACCGGCACCGTCCAGGACGTGACCGAGCTTCGAGCCGCCGCCGAGGTGCTAAACCAGACCGCGAGCGACCTCGGCCGCCGCGCCGCCGAGCTCCACAGCCTCCCCTCCCACCTCGGCTCCGGCGATGACCTCTCCAAGCTCCTCACCGACCGCCAGGTCGAAATCCTCTCCCTCGTCGCCGAAGGACTCAGCAACTCCGAGATCGCCTCCCGCCTCTACCTCGGCGAGAGCACCGTCAAATGGCACATCCGCAAGATCCTGCGAGCGCTGGGGGTGGCGAATCGGGCGCAGGCAGTGGCGCGGTACCTCGCCTATCGATAAACGGGGGTCGACGAGAACGGGCTGCGGTCACGGCCCGAGACGCTCTGTCTTACCTCTTGGCGGACGAAAGGTAACGAGGTTGACTCTCGCTGTTGCCTGGCCAAGGGTCGGTAGACAGCCATCAAGGTCGCGGGCACCGCCCGCGCCGTTCTAGCCGCCCTTTGATCGACTCGGGCGCCGCTGCCTTCGCCTGCGAAACGGTGGGTTGGTCGATTCAGGCCGGATGTTCAGAGCCCTGCACGCCGCTGGATGCAGCCACATCTTCTCGTTCCGTCGCAACTGCGCATGAGGATTGCGGTACTTGACAGTTCGCAGCGGTACTCCATTGAGCCACTCGATGTTCCCGATCACGCTGCAATCGAAAAGGACCTTGACCATCGCCTTCAAATCGAGCGTGCTCAACTCGCTCACTTCCTGCTGAACCTTTTCAAGATCCTTAATGCGAAACTGCTGACGGCCGAGTTCGGTCAGCAACTGCTCAGCCTTTGGAACGTCTGCTGGAGCGATGTGTCCGTGCATCTCGTTACGGATCTCTGGCAGAAAGTAGTCGAGGGAGTAGCCGCGGAAGGCACTGCGCACCTCTTTCGGCGTCAATCTCTCGCCACGGTGAGAAAACGACTGGAGATAGCGAAAGAGCTGCACGAGATCGCGTGGCGTATGACGAGTCTGGTCGAGAATCTCCTTACGTATGGGGCGGCCATTGATATCGGCGGGAAGGAACTCGGAGAAGACGTTCACCGACCGCTCCAAAGAGCGGCTTGCACGCAGGTTTACCAAGCGCACCAGCCGGGTCCTGCCAGGATGACCCGGGTCCTCGTACCAGTGGAGCATTTCGGCGTGATCCTGACGAATTTTATTTATGTTGGCCCCCGGCAAGCGATCAAAGATGTCAGTTCGACAGAGGACAACAATCTTCAACGGGGCACCAACCTCGCGGAAGCGATTGTTGAGCCGAGTCGACGCACTCATAAGCGCCGCCAGGGCCTGGAACTGCAAGTCGCGCTGGCCGAGGATCTCATCGAGGCCATCGAGGAAGAGCACATGGCGTCCCTGCGTAGGGAAAGACTCTGCAGCATTTCGGAGAGCGTGTACTGCCTGTCCTAGCTGCAGATCCTGCGCGCTTGCAACTTTCTGCTGCGTGAAGTCGAAGACTTTTGGAAGCGAGAGCTTGAAGCTCCGCTTGGAGGAGGTGACAACGAGCGAGTTGAGCTCCGGAGTCGGAATCAGCCCAAGCTTCTTGAGACCTTCGGCGGCCAGCCTGTAAGCCGCCGGTGCCGTCTCCTTGCCGAGCTCATCCTGCTCAAGCGACTCGAACAGCGCCACGAGCAGCAGCCAAGTCCATACCGTTGGATAACGCGTTTGAGGCTCCCCGCTCCCGGCGGCGCTTTTGAAGTCTCCATACGGAAACTCATCTAAGGTCGCCACCTTGGTGAAAAGCATCGGATCGGTTCTGGCCAGCAACTTAGCCCGCTCCGCGATCGCGGTCTTCCCCGATCCCTTATAGCCGAGAAAGATGAAGTGCCTGCCGCTTAGCGCCATCTCCACCAGCCCGTCTTCGTCGAGAAAGCCATCCCGAAGCAGTCCGGGGGCCTCGGCGCCCTCGGTCTGGGCATCGGCAAAGCCGAACTCGATCTTTCGGAACTCGTTCATCGCGAGAACCTCATCCCCCCCTCGATTTTCCCTTTTGCCACCCCAAGCGGTCGGGAGTCTTTCAAGGCCTGCGTACCACGGTGTTTTCAGGACTCACTATTAGTCAGACCCTGTTTCTAGACCTCAAGGCGCATCACGTTCATCCGCGACCGCCCCAGTGATTCGCGAGGGCCACCAGGTCTCGATGCCGAACTGTCCGCCTCAGCGCTCACCAGGCCTCATCAGCCTTCCTTCCCGAGCGAAATGTGGCCCGGGATCGATATGGCATGGGGCGGGCTGGACTCGAACCAGCGACCGACGGGTTATGAGTCCGCTGCTCTAACCAACTGAGCTACCGCCCCGAGCCTGCGATTGTGCCCCTATAAGGGGGTCGATTGCAGGTTCGCCGAGCGTACCGCGCCCACAGCGCTAGGCGCTGAAGAGCTGGGCGAGGGAGCGGCCGACGTCGGGGGGCTCCTCTTCGCCCTTGGCGGCGGCGGCGGCGCCGTCGGCGAGGGCCTTGGCGGCGTCGGCTATCTGGTGGTCGCGGCCGCCGCGGATCGTGCCCGTCTTCTTCGCTTCGGCCAGGTCGGACTCCATCAGGCCAGCTAGCTCAGCGAGACGGCGGAGGCCGACGACGGCGGCGGTTCCCTTCAGCGCGTGGGCTTCGGCCCGCATCGTCTCGAAGTCGGTGGTGGCGGTGGCGAGGCCGGCGGCGATCACGTCGCAGCGTCGCTTCGCCTCTTCGGCGAAGGACTGCAGGAGCTCCTCCTCGGTGGCGGCTGCTTTCTCGTTCATGGTTCGATCGCCTTCTCGACGGCTTGATGGATCAACTTGAGCCCGAAGGCCCCCTCGACCGCGTCTTTGACGACGCCGTTGCGGTCGATCGTAAACAGCCACGGCTCGCTCGGCAGGTGGAATGCCCGCACCTGCGGCCGCACCCCCTTGGCGGGGTCGTTCTCGTTGTAGATCTCCATATGGATGAAGGCTGCCTTGTCTCCGAATTCGTGTTTTGCCTGCTCCGCCACGTCGACGGCGGGCCCGCAGACCCGACTCTGGCAGAACTGGGGGGTCGCAAACAAGAGGACTATCGGTTCTTTGCCCAGCGCGTCCGCGTAATCCACCTTGTTCTGCGTGTCCGGGGGGATGCGAGTCGTGATCTTCGACAGGTCCCCGTCCGCGTCCTGCGCGGTCGGCGTGTGGATGAGAGGCGCTTTGTGCCTCACTTTCGGGACTTTTTTGAATTCTCCGACGATCACGCCGGGCAGCAGGGCCCCCTTCAGTTCTCCGTCTTCCTTGAGAATCGCGGCGAGGCGCCAGTCGCCGTCGCCGGGGAAGTCGAGCGGGACCGAGTAGACGACGCCGGCGGCATCGGGGTCTTCACTCGTCGATCGAGCGCGAAATTCGGGCTTGGTGGCAAGGCTTTCGAGCGAGGCCGGAAATGGTCCGAGAGCCGGCTCGTCGAGCGCCTGGGCTTCGGCTTTCGCCTCCTGCCCGCGGACCCCGGACTTCGATTTCGCTCCGGGCTTCGGTTCCGGCACCTTGGCGTAGTAGAGGGCGACTTCGGCGTCGTCGACCGGGGCTCTGCTCTGGCGTTCGAAGACCTCGAACGGATAGCGGTTCCGGCCCGGGTAGAAGACCACCGCGGCCGGTTCGACCATGAGTTCGGCGGGGCCGTCGGCGGCCTTCAGCACCTGTCGCAGGGTCCTCCCTTCCGGGCTCGGGAAATCAGACTTCGGCGGCGCCGGGCGGCTCTTCGCCGTCTCCGTGTTGCCTGGAGCGGTGCCGGTGGAGTCGGAACCGCCCCCGCAACCGGCGAAAAGCGCTGCGACCGCAAGCAGGCAGGGCAGCGCAGGGGCGAGGCGGGGGGCGCGCATCGGCGGCATGTTATGGAGAGATAGGGTCCCCGGGGTTCTCGACGAGAAGGAGATGGAGATGGCCGATCGAGCGGCGTTGGTAACTGGAGCATCGAGCGGGATCGGGCTTGCGATCGCGAAGGTGCTGGGCGAAGAAGGCTATGCGCTGACCGTTTCCGCCCGCCGGCCGCAGAAGCTCGAGGAAGCCGCCGAAGGGCTGCGCGGCGAAGGCTTCGAGGTCGAGCCGATCCCGGCCAACATGGCCGAGGAGGACCACGTCGTCGCCATCTTCGCCGCCCACCGGCAGAAGTACGGCCGGCTCGACGTGCTCGTCAACAACGCGGGGGTCGGGATCGGGGCGCCGATGGAGGAAATCCAGACCAAGCACCTCGACATGCAGCTGGCGGTCAACCTGCGGGCGCTGATCCTGGGCACGCGCGAGGGCCTGCCGATGCTGCGCGAGGCCGGGGCCGAGCACGGCAAGGCGCTGATCGTCAACACCGCCTCGATCGCCGGAAAGGGCGGCCAGGCCTGGCTCTCGATCTACGCCGCGACCAAGGCCGCGGTGATCAACTTCACCCAGTCGACCCACCGCGAGGCAGGGGGCGCCGGCATCCAGTGCACGGCGCTGGCGCCGGGCTTCGTCGAGACGCCGATGACCGAGTTCGTCCAGGGCCAGATCCCACCCGAGGAGATGATCCGGCCGGGGGACCTGGGCGAGGCGGTCCGCTTCCTGCTGCGCACCTCGCGCAATTGCCACATCCCGGAGCTTGTCTTCACCCGCCCCGGTGAGGGTCTCGATACCCCTTGACGGCCCCTGGAACCGCCATCCGGCGTCCTCGGTCGCCTAAATGGCGCTGCCATTCAGGCTCCCTGCGTCCTTGACTGGCGGCCCCAGGACCTCGTCAATGCGCATCCTCGTAGCGGCGTTTGGCGACGCTGGGCACGTCTTTCCGGCGATAGCGCTCGGCAAAGCGTTGGCCGGGCGCGGCCACGAGGTCGTGATCGAGACCTGGGAGGAGCGGCGGCAGGCGGTCGAGGGCGAGGGGCTCGGGTTCGCCGCGGCAGAGGAATACCGGATGTTCCCGCCGCCGGACCCCGATTCGGAGGAGGGGCAGCACGCGGCAGAGGCGGCGCGGGCGCTGCTGCCGCTGCTGGAGAGCTTCCGCCCCCACGTGGTCGTCAGCGACATCCTCACCCTCGCCCCCACCCTGGCGGCGGAGCGCGCCGGAATTCCGCTGGTGACGCTGATTCCCCACATCTATCCGGTCGTCGAGCCGGGCTTCCCCTTCTTCGCGATCGGGCTCTGGCCGCCGCGGACGCGGTTGGGTCGCAGGGTCTGGCGTGCCGGGCACGACCGGGCGCTGAAAGTCGGCCTCGAACAGGGCCGGCGCGACCTCAACATCCAGCGCGAGCGACTCGGCCTGCCGCCAATCGACCGCTTCCACGGCGGCATCAGCCCGGACCTGGCGCTGGTGGCGACCTATCCCCAGCTCGAGTACCCGCGCCGCTGGCCGGCGGGTGTGGAGATCACCGGCCCGATGACCTTCGAGCTCCCCCACCCCGAGATCGAGCTGCCGCCGGGAGACGCGCCGCTCGTCCTCGTCGCCCCCAGCACCGCCCACGACTCCGACAACCACCTGGTCCGCACGGCGCTGGCGGCGCTGGCCGAGGAGCCGGTGCGAGTGGTGGCGACGACCAACCGGGTGGCACCGCAGCACCCGATCGAGGTGCCCGCCAACGCCACCCTGGTCGAATGGCTCAGCTACAGCCAGCTGATGCCCGCCGCCTCCCTCGTCATCTCCCACGGCGGCCACGGCACCGTCGCCCGCGCCCTCGGCGCCGGCACCCCCGTCCTCGTCTGCCCGATCATCGGCGACATGAGCGAGACCGCGATGCGCGTCGCCTGGACCGGTGCCGGCCTCTCCCTGCCGTGGCGCCTTTGTCGCCCGGCGCCGCTGAAGTGGGCCGCGCGGCGGTTGCTGGATGAGCCGTCTTTCGCGACGAAAGCGCGGGAGATAGCCGCCTGGGGAGAGGAGAACGACGGCGCAGCACGGGGAGCGGAGCTGGTCGAGCGCCTAGCGCTGAGGAGCCTAGCCTCCGCCTAAGAAGCTCCGGGGGTGGGACTCGAACCCACAACCGCTCGATTAACAGTCGAGAGCTCTTCCATTGAGCTACCCCGGATCGTGCTATGCCAGTTGAACTACCCCGGAATAGCGTCCGGAACAAAATTTAGCGGCACCGCCGCAATTCCTGCCTCCACCTCCCCGTGGCAGTTGGCGCAGAGCAGAACGCACTTCTTTGCCTCGGCCCTAGATCTCGCCAATGACCGGGTGACGCCGTTGAGAGCAAGATGGAACTCCTTCGTACTGGGGTCAAGATGGTGAAACTGGAGAACCTGCTGACAGCGGTCGTACCCGCAGATCAGGCACTTTCCGCCAGCCTCTTCCACTAGCTTGCGCTTGATTATTCGCCTCCGCTGCGACACCCGTTCCATGCGGCAACGCTTGCATCGGTAGTAGCCACGCCCCTCGCGGACGAAGGAGGTCTCCCCATGGTGCCTACAGCGGGACTCCATCTCCCGCGGTCCATCTTTACTTCCACGCTTACGCCGCGGCGCCGGCTTCAGCTCGTACTTGCGCATCCAGTGGCGGACCGTCGCCAAGCTCCGATCCAGTCGATGGGCAACCTCCCGCAACGACAGCCCGGCCGCGAGAAGTCGTTCCATCTCCTCCTTCGACGGCGCCCCCTTTGGCTGATGCTTCTCCGCCTGCGCCGCCGCCAACCCATACTTCTTCAGCCAATAGCCGACCGTCGATTCGTGTTTGCCGGCGCGCTTGCCGATCGCTTCGAGGGACATTCCCTCCGCCAGGCACTCTTCGAGGAACTCTTTGTTCACGGGGGCATCCTTACAGGTGCAGCAGACAGAACGATGCACAGCGTAAACGCTACAGGCTGCTCGCCGGGCGCTCCGCGTGGGCGATTCGTTCGACCAGGGCGGCGCGTTCGCGGCTGAGGGCGGCGCGGCGCTCGTAGTCGCCGCGCTCGCCGGCGGCGGCGATTTCGTCCTCGAGGCGGCGCTGGTCGAGGAGGAGGAAGTTGAGCTCCATCGCTTCGTGGGAGGAGGGCTCCTCGCGGGACATGATCACCAGTTCGGCGATCACGCCGGCGAGCTCGCCGTCGTCGCTCGGGAGGTTCGACGCCGGGTCGTCGGGGTGCTCGCGCAGCCAGGCGGCGGCACGCAGGCCGGTCGGCGAGAGGTGGGCCTCGGTCAGGCGCGCCAGGTACTCGCGCCCCTCCGCCGGGATCGCGATGCACATCGCCAGCAGCGCCCGCTCGCGCCGTTCGCGCGAGGTCAGCTCGGCGAGACGACGCGGCTGCTGCCGCGGGGCATCCCGCCGTTCAGGGGCTGCCTCTTCTCTGCCTCCCGTGGCTGGCACCCCAGCGGTCACACGGCCCGCAAGCGTAGGAGGATCGATATCCATTCGGTCCGAAACCCGCCGTTCCAACTCTTCCCGAAGCCCTTCCTGACTCTCATCCATCCCTGCAAGGATGGGAATCAGCTCGGTGGTCAGAGCTCGATCGCGAGCCACGGGATCAGACGCATCGGTCCGGCCGAGGACGAGCCGGACCTGAAACGCGGTCAGCTCCTCGGCTCCCTCGAGCAGCGCCCGGAACCGCTCCGCCCCGCCGTCGGCGGCCATCATCTCCGCCGGGTCCTCGCCCGCCGGCATCGCCGCTACCCGCAGTCGCATCCGCCTCCCCGCCGCCACCCGCTGGGCCCGCAGCATCGCCTCCTGCCCGGCCGAGTCGGCGTCGAGCGCCAGCACCACCTCCTCGACCATGCCCGAGAGCGCCGCCACCTGGTCGGGCGTGATCGCCGTCCCCATCACCCCGACCGCCTCCTCGACCCCCGCCTGGTGCAGGGCGAGGACGTCGGTGTAGCCCTCGACGACGACGGCGCGGCCGGCTTTGGCGATCGCCGCTTTCGCCCGGTCGACCCCGTAGAGGATCTGGCTCTTGTGGAAGAAGTCGGTCTCGGCGGTGTTGACGTACTTGGCGCCCTGGTCGGCGCGCATCGCCCGGCCGCCGAAGCCGAGCACCCGGCCGCGGCGGTCGCGGATCGGGAACATGATCCGCTCGCGGAAGCGGTCGTAATCGCCGCCGCTGCGCCCGCGCTGCGTCAACCCGACGCTGCGCAGCTCCTCCACCCCGAACCCAGCCTGCTGGCCGCGGACGAGGATCTTGTCCCAGGCGCTGGGCGCGTAGCCGACGCCGAAGGCCCGCAGCACCTCTTCGCCGAGCCCCCGCCCCGCCAGGTAATCGCGTGCCTTCCCGGCCTCCTCCGACTCCCAGAGGTAGTTGGCGTAGTAGGCGGCGGAGCGGTCGAGCAGCTGCTCGAGGCGGCGGCGGCGTTCGCGGCGGCGCTCCGCCTGCGGGTCCTCCTGCTCGCGCTCCAGCTCGACCCCGTAGCGGTCGGCCAGCAGCTCCACCGCCTCGGTGAAGCCGACCCCCTCCTTTTCCTCGACGAACTTGATCACGTCGCCGCCGACCCCGCAGCCGAAGCAGTGGTAGAGCTTTTCCTGCGGCTCGACCGAGAACGACGGCGTGCGCTCGTCGTGGAACGGGCAGAGGCCGACGTAGCGGACGCCTTGGCGGCGCAGGTCGGTGTGGGCGGAGACGACCTCGACGATGTCGGCCGCCTGCTTGACCCGTTCCAGGCTCTCGTTGGAGATCAGCGCCATCAGAACCTCGACTCTTCCGGGACGGTGAGCTCGGTGAACTTGGCGATGCAGAAGCGATCGGTCATCCCGGCGATGTAGTCGGCGACGCGCTGGCAGTCGCTCGCGGTGGGGTCCCGGCTCGGGATCTCCTCCGGGTGCGCGAGGTAGTGCTGGAAGAGCCCGCGCATGGTGCGCTCGACGCGGTCGTGCTCGCTGCGCGCCTCCGGCCCCAGGTAGACGCGGTCGAACATGAACTTGCGCAGCCGCAGCATCGCCTGCCCGACCTCGCGCCCCTGCTTGACCTCCTCCTGCCCTTCGGAGTAGTCGACGATGTCGCGGACCAGCGTGTCGATCCGCTGCGAGCCGGTCGGCCCGAGCAGCTCGATCTCCTCGACGGGCAGGTCGTCAGGCCGCAGGATCCCCGCCCGCAGGGCGTCGTCGATGTCGTGGTTGATGTAGGCGACGCGGTCGACCAGCTTGACGATCTGGCCCTCCATCGTCGCCGGCCTGCGCGAGCCGGTGTGGTTGAGGATGCCGTCGCGGACCTCCTCGGTCAGGTTCAGGCCGTGGCCGTCGCGCTCGAGCACGTCGACCACCCGCAGCGAGTGCTCGTTGTGACGGAAGCCGCTGTCGCAGTGCTCGCGCAGCGCTTCGTCGAGCGCCTCCTCGCCGGCGTGCCCGAAAGGCGGATGACCCAGATCGTGGCCGAGACCGATCGCCTCGGTCAGGTCCTCGTTCAGCCGCAGCGCGCGAGCGACGGTGCGGGCGATCCCGCAGGCCTCCAGCGTGTGGGTGAGGCGGGTGCGGTAGTGGTCGCCCTCGGGGGCGACGAAGACCTGGGTCTTGTGCTTCAGCCGCCGAAAGGACTTGGAGTGGACGATGCGATCGCGGTCGCGCTGGAACGGCGTCCGCAGCGGACTATCCGGCTCCTCCCGCTGCCGATGTGCCGGGTAGGAGCGAGTCGCCTGGGGCGAGAGGAACTCCTCCTCCCAGGCGGTTATCCGGTCCTCGAAGGTGGCGGTGGCGGGCACAGACCGAGTCTAAGCCGCAGCGCGAAGCTGCACGTGCGCGTGGTGCTCCAAAGTCTCGCCAACTGCGCGCTCGACCTGGCGCAGCGCGCGGGGTTCCGCCTCCGGCGCTTCGTCGAGGGGTTTCGCCAGAGCCTCGACCATGAACCGGTGGGCTTCCTCGTCGAGGGGGAAGGAGCTCGCTTCACAGCCGGCGCAGGCGACGCCACCTGCCGCGCCGGAAAAACCCACCAGGTGCTCGGCCTCGCCGCAGCGGGCGCAGGAGGCGAGCTCGGGGGCGAAGCCGGCGACGAGCGCCAGCTTCAGGCGGAAGGAAAGGGCGACCTCGAGGCCGGTTGCGCGGGGCTCGGTGGAGTCGTCGAGCAGCGAGAGGTAGCGGCAGAGCAGGTTGTAGGCGGGCGGGTTGGGCTCGGCCGCGTCGAGCAGGCGCAGCACGGCGTCGCAGGCACGCGCCCCGGCGGTGATGGCGGCGCCGGAGGAGCGCAGGCGGGGATAGCCGTCGACGGTGCTGGCGTTGGTCACCGTCATCAGCTCGCCGCGGCCTTCGTGGAGCAGGAGATCGAGCCGGAAGAAAGGCTCCAAGCGGCCGCCGAACCGGGATCGGGGTTTGCGCGCCCCCTTGGCGATAGCCCCGATCCGGCCGCGGCTCTTGGAGTAGAGGTGGAGGATGCGATCAGCCTCGCCGTAGCGAATGCTGCGCAACACAACCGCCTCAGTCTTGACCGTAGTTCCGGCCACGTAATCATTCTGCCCGGCGTCTCGGACGTCTTCGCAATCGCACCTGGCAGCTCGGGCAGAAGTAGGTCGAGCGGCCCCCGACGACGATGCGGACGATCGTCCCGCCGCAGCGCGGGCACTCCTCGCCCTCGCGCGTGTGGACGAGGAACTCGTTCTGCATTGCCCCCTTCTCGCCGCGGGCGTCGCGGTAGTCGTCGATCGAGGAGCCGCCGGCGTCGATCCCCGCCTCCAGCGCCGCGACGACCGCGTCGCGCAGCGCCTCCAGGTGCTCGGGCTTCATCGACCCCGCGGGCGAGAGCGGGTGCAGCTCGGCCCGGAACAGCGCCTCGTCGGCGTAGATGTTGCCGACCCCGGCGACGCCGGACTGGTCGAGCAGGAAGGACTTCAACGGCGCCGTCCGGCCCGCCGTCATCTCCCCCAGCGCCTGCGGGGTGAACTCGGGCGAGAGCGGCTCGACGCCGAGCTTCGCGAAGCGCTCCTCCAGCCGCGAGTCGTCGATCAGGAATGCCTCGCCGAAGCGGCGCGGGTCGGTGAACCAGAGCTCGCGCCCGTCGTCGAGGACGAAGCGCGCCCGCAGGTGCCGCTCCTCGGTCGAGCGCTCGCTCTCATATAGACGGCGCCCCTCGGACGGGTCGAGCATCTCCTCGCCCTCGCGCAGGATCAGGTTGCCGGTCATCCGCAGATGCATGACCAGCGTCCGCTCGCCCTCGAGGTGCATGAGGATGTACTTGCCGCGGCGCCCGAGGCGCTCGATCGTGCCGCCGCTGACCGCCGCGCCCAACTCCTCCGGCGGCACCGGCCGCGACCAGCGCGGGTCCAGCACTTCCAGCCGCTCGATCCGGTGCCCCTCGACCTCCGGCTCCAGCTGCCTGACGACGGTCTCCACCTCCGGCAGCTCGGGCATCAGCCCGTTCTACCGCATGACGTGTCTGACTAGAGGCCCCGTATAGGGGGCATGAAGTCAGACACCCCCGGGAGTTCAGTCGCTGGCGCGGGGATGGGCGCTGAAGTAGACCTCCTTCAGCCGGTCGCCGGAGAGGTGCGTGTACATCTGCGTGGTCGCGATGTCAGCGTGGCCGAGCATCTCCTGGACGGCGCGGAGGTCGCAGCCGCCGGCGAGCAGGTGGGTGGCGAAGCTGTGGCGCAGCGTGTGCGGGCTCATCTTGCCGGCGAGGCCGGCGTCGCGGGCGTGGCGCTGGACGATCTTGTAGAGGCCCTGGCGGGTCAGTGGGCCGCCGCGGAAGTTGACGAAGAGGCGCGCCTCGTGGCGCTCGCCGACCAGCTTCGGTCGGCCGCCGCGCAGGTAGCCGTTGACCGCCGCGATCGCCTGGCGGCCGAGCGGCACCAGCCGCTCCTTCGAGCCCTTGCCGTGGGCGCGCAGCACCCCCTCGCGCAGGTCGACGTCCCCCAGCTCCAGCCCGATCGTCTCCGAGGCCCGCAGCCCGCAGGCGTACATCACCTCGAGCAGGGCACGGTCGCGCAATGCCGTCGGCTCGCTGCCCTTCGGGGAGGCCAGCAGCTTCTGCACCTCCGAGTAGTTGAGGACGTGCGGCAGTTTCTTCGAGCGCCGCGGCGCCGTCAGCGCCGCCGTCGGGTCGTCGCCGATCAGCTCGTCGCGGCGCAGGTGCTTGTAGAAGGAGCGCAGGCAGGCGGCCTTGCGATGGATCGTCGCCGCCGCGCAGGCCGGTCGCCCCTCACCGGTCGCCAGCTCGGCGAGGAAGTCGGCGACGTCGGCGCCGGTGGCCTGCAGCGCGTCGCGGTCATGGGCCGAGAGGTATTCGCCGTACTGCAGGAGGTCGGTGCGGTAGGCGTTCAGCGTGTTGCGGGAGAGGCCGCGCTCCAGCTCCAGGTAGGAGAGGAAGTCCAGGACCAGGGACTCGAAGCGAGCGTCGGCGCCGGGTTTGGCGGCGGCACCGGGCGACTGAGGTTTGATGGCTACCGCCATGACGGCAGGTTCGCTCTGCTTATGGGCAGTCCTTGCAGCGCAAGGGACTGTGCGTCGGGGCCGGGAAGGGAGACCCTCCCCAGACACCTCTCGCTATGGCTCGAGGTTGAGTGTCTGGGGAGGGTCTCCCTTCCCGGCTACCGGCTCGGCGAGCAGATGACCTGCCGCAAGGGGAGCGGCGAAGAACAGCGGATCGTCGTGCAGGGAACGGCCCATCGTGGTCGTGGGCAGATTTGCCGCGGCGTAGCCGTCTGGGTCAGTTGGGAGCTGGTGCAAGCGGTGCTGGGAGGCTTCCAAGGTGTTCGCCAGCTCGGACTCGCCTTCGGGGATAGCTACGTCGACCGGCGCCAGGAGCAGGTCTAGGACGGTGCGGGTGTGGTGGCTTAGGCCGCGGTGGCGGTCGCGGGGGTCGGATGAGGACAGGCGGGGGGAGATCAGGGTTGGAAGGTTGAGGCTGAGGGCGGCGTGGGCGTTGTCCAGGGCGGCCATGCCGCCGTGGCCGTAGGCGGTGTCGGAGCCGATGATCCCGGGGCCGGGGCCGACGAGGATCGCGTCCCAGCCGAGTTCGTTCGCGGCCGCGTCGAGGGCGCCGACGGTGCTGAGCGCCTCGTGTTCGCCGCCGTAGGCGGGGGCGGCGGTGATGTGGCCGGCGAGGAGGCCGCGCTCGCGCAGCTGTTTGACGTCGCGGGAGAGCGATCCCGGGAGCGCACCGCCGCCCGTCTGCACGTAACCGACACGCAACTCAGGCGCAGCTTGCGCCGCCGACCATGCGGCCGGCGCCAAGTGGCCGTGGAGCGGCAGGACCAGGACCGTGGGTGGTGCGCCTTTTCCGGACATATCGCGGATAAGGCGCACTGCTCCCCGCTCCACCGGCTCGACCGGGTGCTGGAGCGACGTGTAGTTGAGCTTCATCACGTGCGCGTCGCCCCCTCCCCCGCCTTCGAGGCCACGAGTCAGATTGACGTGGACGACGTCGAAGCCACCGGAGCTAAGAGCGAGATCGACGGCGGCGACGTTGACGACCACCTCGTCTCCCTCGCGCATCTCGCCCAGCAGGACCTCGTCCGCCCAAGCGCGGCGGCGCTTGCCGTCGACTTCCACCTCCAACGGGTCGGCGGAGACGACGACGCCCCGCCGCAGCTTCAGGCGGCCGCCCACTACTCCGCCGCCGCGGCGACGATCCGCTCGCAGACCTCGAGCATCTTGTCGAGCGACCGCGCCGGGACCCGCTCCTCGGAAGTGTGGACGTCGGAGGTGCCGTTGGAGAGGAGGACGCAGTCGAGGCCGTCCCGGCGGAAGACGTTGGCGTCGCTGCCGCCGCCGATCGCCACCCGTTGCGGCTCCAGGCCGGCGGCGCTCAACCCCCGCTCGGCCAGCCCCAATGCAGCGGAGTCCTTCGGCACCTGGTAGCCGCGGAAGAGCTCTTCGATCCGCACGTCGACGTCGCAGCCGTGCTCGCTCGCGCCCCAGGTGCAGGCGTCGGCGATCTTCCCGGCCACCTCAGCCGCCCGCTCGGCATCGAGGCTGCGCGCCTCGGCGTGGATCCCGCAGTGGCCGGGGACGACGTTGCCCGAGGTACCGCCCGCGATCAGGCCCACGTTCGCCGTCGTCTCCTCGTCGATCCGCCCCAGCTCCATCCGTGAGATCGCCGCCGCCGCGGCGGCGATCGCGCTGCTGCCGTCTTCGGGTCGGATCCCGGCATGCGCCTCGACGCCGATGAAGTCGGCGAGGATCTTCTGCTGGGTCGGGGTCGAGACGATCACCTCGCCCACCGCCCCCGCGTGGTCGAGCACGAACCCGGCCCGCGAGCGCAGCTGCGAGGCGTCGAGCGCCTTCGCCCCGCGCAGCCCCTGCTCCTCGGCCACGGTCAGCACCAGCTCGATCCCGACCGGCGTCGGCCGTTCGACGTGGCGGGCGATCAGCTCCATGAAGACCGCCACCGCCGCCTTGTTGTCGGCGCCGAGGATCGTCTCGCCGCGGCTGCGGAAGACGCCTTCGTCCTCGACCACCTCGACCAGCCCCTTGTGCGGGACGGTGTCGACGTGGGCGCAGAACATCAACCAGCAGTCCCCGGTCCCGGCCGAGCGCGCGATCAGGTTCCCCGCCCCGGCCTGGGCAGCCCCGGCGGCGTCGTCCTCGGAGACCTCTAAGCCCATCGCCCGCAGCTCGGCCGCCATCGTGTCGGCGATCTCCCGCTCCTCCCCGGTGGGGCTGCGGACCTCGCAGTAGCGGATGAACCTCTCGTACAGCCGTGAACTCACGGCCTCAGGCTAGCCCGAGCGGACTTCTGACTGCTCGGCGCCGATCTCCTCCGACGCCTCGATCTCGCCGCCGTCGGCCGGTCGCTCGCCGGCCTGCCGCACCGCCGCGCCGACGAACTCGCGGAAGAGCGGCTCGGGCCGGTTCGGGCGCGAGTTGAACTCGGGGTGGTACTGGGAGGCGACGAAGAAGGGGTGGTCGGGCAGCTCGATCATCTCGACCAGGCGCTCGTCGGGGGAGGTGCCGCCGCAGACCAGACCCTCGTCTTCCAGCCGGCGCCGCAGCTGGTTGTTGACCTCGTAACGGTGGCGGTGGCGCTTGTAGATGACCGCCTCCTCGAAGATCTCGCGGGCCCGCGTGCCCTCGTGCAGTTTCACCGGGTCGGCACCGAGGCGCATCGTCCCACCCATGTCGGAAACCTCCTTCTGCTCCGGCAGCAGGTCGACGACCGGGAACGGCGTCTCCGGGTCGAACTCGGCCGAGTTGGCACCGTCCATGCCGGCGACGTGGCGGGCGAACTCGACCACCGCGATCTGCATTCCGAGGCAGATCCCCAGGTAGGGGATCGACTTCTCGCGGGCGATCCGCGCCGCTTCGACCTTGCCCTCGATCCCGCGCTCGCCGAAACCGCCCGGGATCAGGACCCCGTCGCAGCCCTGCAGCTTCTCGGGGTCGAAGTTCTCCGAATCGACCAGCTCGACCTTGACGTCGACGCCGTGGTGGAAACCCCCGTGCTCGAGCGCCTCGATCACCGACTTGTAAGCGTCGGCGAGCTGGACGTACTTGCCGACGACCGCGATCCGCACCTCACCGGTCGCCGAGTCGGCGCGCCGCACCATTTCCTCCCACTCGGCCATGTCGGGCGAAGGCGCCTCCATCCCGAAGTGGTCGAGGACGAGGTCGTCGACGCCCTCGGCGCGGAAGACGAGCGGCACCTTGTAGATGTTGTCGACGTCGTGGGCGGAGATCACCGCGTCGACGGGAAGGCTGGCGAAGAGCGCGATCTTGCCGCGGATCTCGCGGTCGAGCCGGCCTTCGGAGCGGCAGACCAGCGCGTGCGGCTGGATCCCGATCCGGCGCAGCTCGTTGACCGAGTGCTGGGTCGGCTTCGTCTTCAGTTCCCCGGCGTGGCCGACGTACGGCACCAGGGTCAGGTGGACGAACATCGCCCGCTTCTGCCCGAGGTCGGTGTAGAGCTGGCGGATCGACTCGAGGAACGGCAGCGACTCGATGTCGCCGACGGTGCCGCCGATCTCGGTGATCACGAAGTCCACCGCCTGCGACTCGGCGACGATCAGGATCCGGTTCTTGATCTCGTCGGTGATGTGCGGGATCACCTGGACCGTCGCCCCGAGGTAGTCGCCGCGGCGCTCGCGTTTGATCACCGAGTTGTAGACCGCGCCCGCGGTCACGTTCGACGCCCGCGAGGTGTTTTCG
>Ga0157372_10000054_pt1 | contig 128386 bp, 114 predicted proteins | sample C55metaG_FD_115307 | JGI IMG/M metagenome (GOLD analysis project Ga0157372, IMG submission 115307) | Corn rhizosphere microbial communities from Kellogg Biological Station, Michigan, USA - C5-5 metaG | ecosystem: Host-associated > Plants > Roots > Rhizosphere > Soil | place: USA: Michigan...
AGCGAGGAGCGGAGCGAGCGGCGATGAGCGCTCGCGCGAAGAGAGATGATCAGCGAGTGAGCATCGCAGCGAGCTGGCGAGCGAGGAGCGGAGCGAGCGGCGATGAGCGCTCGCGCGAAGAGAAATGACCGACTACGAGCACTATCCGCCGCACTGGGAAGCTGATGTGGTGGTGTCCGATGGCGGCACACTGCACCTGCGGCCGATCACGCCGGACGATGCCGAGGCGCTGGTGCGCTTCCACGCTGGGCTGTCGATGCGTACCCGCTACCTGCGTTACTTCTCGGCCTACCCGAGCATTCCGCAGCGGGATCTGCAGCGGTTCAGCCATGTCGATCATGTGCATCGGGTGGCGTTGGCCGGCTGGCTGGGCGGCGAGATCATCGCGGTGGGTCGGTTCGACCGACTGATCACCGACGAGGATCCGCTTGGGCTACTGGCCGAGGTGGCGTTCGTGGTGGCCGACGCGCACCAGGGTCGCGGCATCGGCTCGGTGCTGCTGGAACACCTGGTCGAGATCGGCCGGGAACTCGGGGTGGCTAGGTTCGAGGCAGTGGTACTGGCCGAGAACCAGGCGATGATGCGGGTGTTCCTGCAGGCCGGCTTCGAGGCCACCCGCCAGTTGGCGGGCAGCGAGGTCAGCCTGGAGTTCGACATTGCGGCGACCGAACGTACCCAGAAGGTGATGGCCGAGCGGGAACTGCGCGCCGACGCCCGCTCGATCGGCCGGCTGCTCAACCCGCGGTCGGTCGCGGTGGTCGGTGCCAGCGCCGATCCGGCCAAGGTCGGCCATCTGGTGCTGATGAACCTGCTGCGGGCCGGCTTCACCGGCCCGATCTTTCCGATCAACCCGAACGCCCGCTCGATCGCCGGCATCCTGGCCTACCCGAGTGTCACCGAGGTGCCGGGCGAGTTGGATCTGGCGGTGCTCGCGGTGCCGGCCGCCGATGTGCCCGAGGTGGTACGCCAGTGCGGCGAACGTGGCGTGCACGGGTTGGTGGTGATGTCCGGCGGGTTCGGTGAGTCCGGCGACGAGACGATGAGGGCGGCCGGCCGTGAACTCCAGCGCTCGCTGGTCGCGCAGGCCCGGGCGCACGGCATGCGGGTGGTGGGGCCGAACTGCCTGGGCCTGCTGAATACTGCTACGACTGTCGCGCTCAATGCGTCGCTGTCCAACGTCGCGCCGCTGCCCGGTCGGGCCGGTTTCTTCTGCCAATCCGGCGCATTGGGCGTCGCCGTGCTGGGCGAGGCGGCCCGTCGCGGGTTGGGTGTGTCCACCTTCGTCTCGGCCGGCAACCGAGCCGATGTGTCCGGCAACGACCTGCTGCAGTACTGGGAGACCGACCCGTCGACCGCGTTGGCGTTGCTCTACCTGGAGAGTTTCGGCAATCCCCGCAAGTTCGCCCGGATCGCCCGCCGGTTCGCGCGCAGCAAGCCGATCGTCGCGGTCAAGAGCGGCCGGGGTTCGATGGTGGCCGGTCTGCAGCACACCTCGGTGGAGGTGCCGGAGGCCAGCGTGCAGGCGCTGTTCGAGGCATCGGGCATCATTCGTACCCAGAATCTGGCCGAATTGTTCGATGTTGCGCTGCTACTCACCACCCAACCGCTGCCGGCCGGTGACCGGGTTTCGGTGGTCGGACACTCCACCGCGCTCGGCGTGCTGGTGGCAGATGCGCTGGCCACCTCCGGGTTGACGTTGAGCAGGCTGGTCGATGTCGGAGCGCCCGCCGGCCCGGATGCGTTCGGCGATGCCTTGCGGGCCGAACTGGCCGCCGACGACGTGGACGCGGTGATCTGCATCTTCGTGCCGCCGATGCGGCGCGGCGCGGAGGCCGAGGTGGCGGCGCGAATGCGGGAAGCCATTGCCGGCCAGCCGAAACCGGTGCTGTCCACCTTCCTCGGCTTCGACGGGGTACCTGCGGAACTGGCCGTGCCCGGCCCACAGGCGCCGATGCCGGGCTCGATTCCGTCCTATTCCTCGCCGGAACGGGCCGTTGGCGCGTTGGCCAGGGTCTGCCGGTACGCCCGCTGGCGGCGGCGAGAACCGGGCCGGCTGCCCGAATTGGCCGGTATCTTGACCGATTCGGCCAGGTCGTTGCTGGCCGGTGTGCTGGCCGCCGATCCGGCCGGCCGCTCGCTGACCGATGCCGAGTGCCGAGAACTGCTCGGTTGCTACGGCATCGCGATGGTGCCGGGCGAGCAGGTGACCGGTGCCGACGAGGCGGTTGCCGCGGCGGAACGGATCGGTTGGCCGGTGGCGGTCGCGGCCCGCGTCGGGGTGCGGCTGCACCTTGCCGACGTCGAAGCCCTCCGCGAGGCGTGGCAATCCCTCGGTCTGACCAAGCCAAGCGCGGCCGTCGTGCAGGCAATGGCACCACGCGGGGTTGACACCGTGCTGCGGGTACACGACGATCGATCCTTCGGCGCGCTGATCTCCTTCGGGGTGGGGGGCGTGGCCACCGATCTGCTGGCCGATCGCGCATATGCCGTGGTGCCGCTTACCTCGCTGGACGCTGCCGAGTTGATCGGTGGGCCGCGAGCGTTTCCACTGCTGACCGGCTATGGCGGCGCGGAGCCGGCCGACGTCCCGGCGCTCGTGGAGTTGGCGCTGCGGCTGGCCCGGCTCGCCGATGACCTGCCCGAAGTGGTGGAATGCCTGCTCGCGCCGGTGATTGCCGCCGCCTCCGGCGCGTATCTGCTCGCCGCCGAGATCCGGGTGGCGGTGCCAACGGCCCGCGATGAGCGAGGTGCCAGGCGGTTGCGCGGGCTATAGCGCTGCTTTGATTGCCGACCAGATCCAGCCGAGTTGCCGACTAGATTCAGCCCGATTGCCGACCAGATCCAGCCGAGTTGCCGGCTAGTCCGGCTCAGTTGCCGACCAGATCCAGCCACATATAACGGTGCGGTCCGTACTCGGTGGTGAACGGTTCGCCGTGTAGTTGCCAGCCGCAGCGCTGGTAGAAGCCGATCGCCGGTTGGCGTGCCGGGCACCAGAGCAGTTCGGCGCCGCGGTCCCGGGCAACCTCAGCCGCCGCGCGCACCACCGCGGCGCCTGCGCCGGTCCGGCGTACTGTCGGCTCGGTGGCCATGCTGCGCAGCCGCCAGGCCGGTCGCCCCCGCTGCCACTCGCAGGGTTGCGGAAGGATCATGCAGGCGCTGACCAAACTCGATCCGTCGAACGCCGCCAGATGCAGCGCACCGGGCAGGTCGTCACCGCTCAGTGCAATGCCGGGTTCGAGATGTGGCCGTAGGGCCGCCCGGCGCAGTTCCCGGCTTTGGCCGGCATCGATCAGCCGCACGGTCAGCTCAGCCATGTCCAGCAGCCTAGACCGGGCTTTCGAATGCCCCCATGACACAGGTGGTAACCGGCATGGAGCGGTCGCCGGAAACGGTGTGTCGAAGCTTGACAATGCCGGAATGATGGCAGAATTTGCTGCGATCCGGCCAGATTCTCGCCCGCAAGCCACAGTCGATGGGAGAGTGTTACCAGACGAATCAGAACACGATTTCACATCTAGCACTACTGGTGTCACACTTTCGATAGGAAACGCAACACAATTAAGGAGATCTAGGTTGAACAAGACCCAGTTCATCGACGCCGTTGCGGCTCGACTGAATGCCGACCACAAGTCCACCGCCGCGATCCTGGATGCGATCCTGGACGAGGTCTACACCAACGTGTCGAAGGGCGAGAAGGTCATCCTGACCGGCTTCGGTGCCTTCGAGCGTCGGGATCGCGCCGCTCGCATCGGACGAAACCCGGCCACCGGCGCGAAGGTCCGGGTCAAGAAAACATCGGTTCCGGCGTTCCGTCCCGGCACCGAGTTCAAGGAGATCATCGCCGGCCGTCGCAAGGTCGCCAAGGCCGCGCCGGTGAAGAAGGCGGCGAGCAAGGCTGCCGCGCCGGTGAAGAAGGCCGCCACCAAGGCCGCCGCGCCGGCCAAGAAGGCGGCGAGCAAGGCCGCTGCTCCGGTGAAGAAGGCTGCCGCACCGGCCAAGCGGGCCGCCTCCACGGCCGCCAAGGCCGCCCCGGCTCGCAAGAGCGCGGCGAAGAAGGCCCCGGCGACCAAGGCCGCCGTCAAGCGCGCTCCGGCCAAGAAGGCTCGCTAAATCACCTCTCGCGTGGCCGGCTTGCCGACCGCGTAGCGAGTATCAGACAGCACGTGGCCCGGCGGGTAACCGCCGGGCCACAGCTGTATCAACGGCAAGGGCTAGGCCGTCCGGCGCCTGCCGTTGCGCGACTTCAGGTAGTCGGCGACGACGTATTCGCCGAGTGCGCCGGTGCTGGGCAGGAACACCCGGCCGCCGTTGCGCCGGCCGATCTCGTGCATGAACTCCACCAGCCGCCGCTCGTCATCCAGCATGAAGATGTTGATGGTGGCCCCGCGCCGGGTGCAGCGCTCGACCTCGGCCAGGGTGGCCGCCACCGTCTCCATCGACGGTGGCCAGCAGAAATCGGAGTATCCGTCGACGGTCAGGTGCGCGGTCGGCTCACCGTCGGTGATCACCAGGATGATCGGCTCGGCCGCACGGTGTTTGTCCAGGTGCCGACGGGCCAGCATCAACGCATGCTGCAGATTGGTGCCGTACACCCGTTCCCAGTCGTGATTGACCAGATCCCGCGGGGTCATCACTCGGGCATAGTCGGAGAACCCGATGATCTCGATGGCATCCTGCGGAAACTTCGTGCTGACCAGCGAGTGCAGCGCGAGCGCGGTCGTCTTGGCCTCACCCCAGGTGCCGCGCAACTCCATCGAGTAGGACATGTCCACCAGCAGGGCGACCGCGGCCGAGGACCGGCGTTCGGTCTCGATCACCTCGAAGTCCTCGGCCAGCAGCCGGATCCGGCGGCCGGGGCCGGTACGCACCACCGCGTTCCGGACGGTGCGCACCACATCGAGCGGCTGCTCGTCACCGAACCGCCATTCCCGGCTGGAACCGGTGAACTCACCCGCGGCGCCGGCGTCCCGCACGTCGTGGTCGCCGCGGCGAGTGTTCTGCAGGGTGGCGAAGACCTTGCGCAACGCGGTGGCACCCAGCCGGCGCAGGGCTCGCGGGCTCAACTGCAGACCCTGGCCGGTCTGCTCCAGGTAGCCCTGCCGCTGCAGCTCCCGCTCGATCTGGCGCAGTTGCTGGAGATCCTGCACGGCCTGCTGGCCGAGCGCCCGCTCCACCAGTTCCTCGTCGATATCGGTGAGGCTGGCGCCGGGGTAGTCCTGCCCGGCCAGGTCGGCCAATTCGTCCAGGTCGGCCAGGTCGGCCAAGGCCTCGGTGCCGTCGGCGTAGCCCATCGAACGCTCGCCGGTCATCCGCTCGGAGCCGCCCCAGGGCAGATCCGGCCGAGCGGCCCGTAACGAACGCTGCAGCCGGGCCATCCGATCGGCCAACCCCGCCGAGTTCATCGCCTGCTCCATCAACGCGCTGAGCTCGTTGCGCTGCTGCTCGGTGAGCGAGTTCAGCAGGCGCTCGGCGGCCGCCGAGCGCCGGGCCAGTGAATCCACCAGCTCGGCCAGGTTGCTCGGATTGTCCGGGAAGAACTGGCCGTGCTTGGCCATGAAATCCTCGAACTGTTGTTGGGTGTGCTCGCCGCGGGCGTCGGCGTCGAGCATCTCGTTGAGGTCGTCGAGCATCTGCCGGATCTGTTCCATCGCGCGGGGATCCGGATTGGCCAACGCGTCGCGCAGGCCGGCGAACTGGGCGTCGAGCACCTCCGAGCGCAGCAGGTCCGAGATCTGCTGGTACGCCGCGGCAGCCTCCGGCGAGCGCCACTGGTAGTCGGCCAGCTGGCGTACGGCGCGCGCGGTGTCGGACGGCAGCGCGTCCAGTTCGGCCTCGGCCAACCGGGCGGCGTCGGACGGATCCGGGAACAGGGCGGCGCGCTCGCTGTCCAGTGCCTGGTCGAGCAACTCACGCACCTGGTCGAGGGTGCCGTCCAGCCGGGAGGAGTTGCGCAGTTGCCGAGCGCGCTCGCGTGCCCGCCGGCGCAGTGCATCCAGCCCGGATCGGCCGTCCACCCCACCGCGCAGCAGCCGCTGCAACGCGGCCCGCGGTGACATTCCGGCCAGCACGTCCTCGCCGATCTCGTCCAGCGCGCGGCGGATATCGTACGGCGGTTCCAGCGGGTCCGGACCACCGTGCCAGGCGCCGTAGCGAACCGCCATCAGCCCTGCTCCTTCCAACCGGAACCGCGGATCATCAGGCGCCGTAGACGGTGCGACCGCCGGCCGATTCCTTGGCCAGCCGGCGATTGAGATACAACCCCTCCAGCGCGAACTCGACCGCGGCGGCGGCGATTCCGACGGTGGCCGGCCCCTCGTGCACGCTGTCCGGCTCCAGGCGTTCCAGCAAGGTGGCCAGCCCTGGAATGGAACCGAGTTGCTCCAGCAGCCGGTCGGCCGACACCGTGTCGCCGGACTCGACCAGCAGGCCGGCGTCGAACTTCTCCTGCAGCGGGCGCAGATCCAGCCCGGCCAACCGAGACCGGGAGGTTTCGGCGACCGCCCGACGCAGCAGGTGGTCGAGTACCTCCAGTTCCCGGCCCTCGTCGGCGTCGTCGAATTCCACCTTGCCGCGCGAGGACGGCACGATCGCCGGCAGGTCGGCTATCCGGGCCACCGCGGCCGGCTCGCCGCTCATGGCCGCCCGACGCACCGCGGACGCGGCGACGGTTTCCACCGCCGCGATGGCGAAGCGGGCCGATACCCCCGACCGCTGGTCGACCTGCGGCGCTTCGCGTACCGCTCGGGCGAACCGCGCGATCACCTCCAGCAGGTGCGACGGAACCAGCGGCGCACCGTGGCTGATGTCGTCCTCCTCGGTGCCCCACAGCACCGCGGCCTCCTGTGCGATCAGGGTGAGCTCGTCGGACAGATCCAGCGGATAGTGGGTACGCACCTCGGCGCCGAAGCGGTCCTTGAGCGGGGTGATGATCCGGCCGCGGTTGGTGTAGTCCTCGGGGTTGGCGCTGGCCACCATGAGCAGGTCCAGCGGCAGCCTGAGCTGGTAGCCGCGTACCTGGATGTCGCGTTCCTCCAGCACGTTCAGCAGCGCGACCTGGATCCGCTCGGCCAGGTCGGGCAACTCGTTGATGGCGAAGATGCCGCGGTTGGTGCGAGGCACCAGGCCGTAGTGCACCGTCTCCGGGTCGCCCAACGACCTGCCCTCGGCAACCTTGATCGGGTCGATGTCCCCGATCAGATCACCGACCGAGGTGTCCGGCGTGGCGAGCTTCTCGCCGTACCGCTCGCTGCGGTGTCGCCAGGCGATCGGCAGATCATCACCGAGCTCGGCGAGCAGCCGGATCGATGCGGTGGTGACCGGCGCGTACGGATGCTCGTTGATCTCCGAGCCGGCGACCACCGGGGTCCACTCGTCGAGCAGCCCGATCAGGGTCCGGATCAACCTGGTCTTGCCCTGGCCGCGCTCGCCGAGCAGCACTAGGTCATGGCCGGCGAGCAGCGCCCGCTCGACCTCAGGGGTCACGGTGTCGGCGAAGCCGACGATGCCGGGCAGCGACTCCTCGCCGGCGGCCAGCCGGGCGATCAGGTTCTGCCGGATCTCGGCCTTGACGCCGCGATGGACATGCCCGGACGCGCGCAGCGCGCCGAGCGTGGTGATGTCTGGTGCTTGGTTCACTAGCAAAACGCTACGACGCACCACCGCGAACCGCCACGTGCCACTGCTGGCGGTATCTCCGCGCCGAGCGAGCCTGCCGAGCGAGCCTGCCGAGCAGCGACGCCGGACGGTCGGCCGGGTGCGGTGGGCGGCAAGCCGGCTAACCCGCCGGTCGTGGCCGGTTCAGCTGCTGTAGGGCTTTGCTGAGATCAACGTGACGCTGATCGTCCTGCCGGTAGGGGTGTTGTAAGAAACGGTGTCGCCCTCCTTGGCGCCGGTCAGCGCCTGGCCGAGCGGGGAGGCCGCGGAGTACACCTCCAGATCAGTGGTGTCGGAGACCTCGCGGGAGCCGATCAGAAAGGTCTCGGTGTCCTCGTCGTCGGAGAACCGGACGGTCACCACCATGCCCGGCCCGGCGGTGCCGTCGGTGGTCGGCGCCTCACCCACCCGGGCGTCGCGCAGCATCTGGGTCAGCTGCAGGATCCGGCCCTCCTGCTTGCCCTGCTCCTCCCGGGCCGCGTGATAGCCGCCGTTCTCCCGCAGATCGCCCTCTTCCCGCCGATCGTTGATCTCCTTGGCCATCGCTTGCCGGTTGGCGATCAGCGCCTCCAACTCCCGGGAGAGCCGGTCGTAGGCCTCCTGGGTAAGCCAGACGGTCCCTGGTGCCGAATCGCTACTCACGGTTCACTCCTATGGCGCGGGTATTTGCCTCAAGTCTTCCAACGTAACACCGTCGCCCGATGCCCGCGCCGGAATACCGCAACCGCTCACCGGCGACCCGCCACACCCGGTTGTCGGAGCCATCGGGGACAATGACAGGGTGCCAGATGCTTACCAATACCCCGCGATGCTGACCCAAGAAGCGCTGACCCAAGACGCGCTAACCCAAGACAAGCTCGCCCGAGACACCGCGGTGGGCCCAGCCGGTGAACGCGCCGATGGCGCCGCCGGGCTGCGGTTGCTCTGCGTGCACGCGCACCCCGACGACGAGTCCAGCAAGGGTGCGGCCACCATGGCCAAGTACGTCGACTCCGGCGTCGAGGTGCTGGTGGTCAGTTGCACCGGTGGTGAGCGCGGCGACATCCTCAATCCGGCGCTGAAGGACCGCCCGGAGATCCTGGAGCACATGGCCGAGGTGCGGCGCACCGAGATGGCCAATGCGCAACGGATCCTGGGTGTGCAACATCACTGGCTGGGCTTCGAGGATTCCGGGCTGCCCGAGGGTGACCCGCTGCCGCCGCTGCCCGATGGCTGCTTCGCGCTGGTGCCCCTGGAAACCTCGACCCGCGCGCTGGTCGAGGTGGTGCGACGGTTTCGGCCACACGTTATGACCACCTACGACGAGAACGGCGGCTACCCGCATCCGGACCATATCCGCTGCCATCAGATCTCGGTCGCGGCGTTCGAGGCAGCCGGCGATCCGGGCCAGTTCCTGGACGCTGGCGAGCCCTGGCAGCCACTCAAGCTGTACTACGACATCACGTTCACCCGGGAACGGGTCGAGGCACTGCACAACGCGATGCTGGAGCAGGGTCTGGAGTCGCCGTACGCCGAGTGGATGAAGAACTGGGAGGAGGCGGCCAAGGACCGCCGGGTGCCCAACGTCACCACCCGGGTGAACTGTGCCGACCACTTCTCTCGACGGGACGCCGCGCTGCTGGCGCACGCCACCCAGGTGGATCCGGAGGGCTGGTTCTTCAAGGTGCCGCTGGACGTGCAGAAGCGGGTCTTCCCGTGGGAGCAGTTCGAGTTGGCCCGGTCGCTGGTGGACACCGAACTGCCGGAGGACGACCTGTTCGCCGGCGTGCGGGAGAAGGTGCAGGCTTGATCCAACTGGCCGCGGCACCGATGCCGCTGGCCGATTCGGACGCCGGCAAGGGCAGTCCGATCGGGCTGCTGGTGGTGCTGCTGCTCGTCGTCGCCGTGTACTTCCTGTACCGATCGATGAACCGGCACCTGCGCAAGGTGCCGGGCCACTTCGACCAGCAGGGTCCGACGGCATCATCCGGGCCGCAGCCAGAGCCGCCGGTGCAATCAGAGCCGCCGGGGCAATCAGGGCTGTCGGCGCAACCCAGAACGCAAGCAGAGCCGCCGGGGCAGTCCAGAACGCAAGCAGAGCCGCCGGTGCAACCCGGGCCGCCACCGGCGGAGCAGCAGTAGATCCCGCCTGCCGGTGGCGGCGAACGCACCGGTGAATGGCGCTAATCAGGCCTGATGGCCGCCCGGCCGGCCTTTACCTGGCCGCGTTGCTTCTTGACATCGAGACGTCGCTGCCGGGCCGCACGGGATGGCTTGGTGGCTCGCCGCGGTGGCGCCGGCGGAGCGAGCGCGTCGGTCAGATACCTGATCAGCCGCGCCCTGGCTGCCTGCCGGTTCTGCAACTGCGCGCGGTGTTCGCTCGCCACGATGGTGAGCACGCCGTCCACCAGCCGGCCGGACAGCGCGGCCAGTGCCCGGCCGCGCTGCTGTTCGGTGAGCGCGGCTGAGTTCGCGACGTCGAAGCTCAGCTCGACCCGGCTGTCGCTGGTGTTCACGCCCTGACCGCCCGGTCCGGACGAGCGGGAGAACCGTTCGAACAGCTCGCTATCCGCGATGACCAGGCCAGCCGGGATGCCGCGGGCCGGCGGCACTCGGAGCTCGCCGGGTGCCATGCCCGCCGCCGGCCGTGTTAAGGCGTTACCGGACGCGACTGGACGTGCCGCATCCAGGCGGTGAGCTCGTCCGGATGCCGGGGCAGCGCACCGGAGAGGTTGACCGGCGCGCCGTCGGTGACCAGCACGTCGTCCTCGATCCGGATGCCGATGCCGCGCCATTCGGCCGGCACCGTGCGGTCGTTCGGCTGGAAGTACAGGCCGGGCTCAACGGTGAGCACATAGCCGGCGCCCAGCGGACCCTTCTTGTAGGTCTCCTCCCGGGCCGCCGCGCAGTCGTGCACGTCGGTGCCGAGCATGTGGCTGGTGCCGTGCAGGGTGTAGCGGCGGTGCAGGCCGGCGCCGGGCGCGTCCTCGTCCTCGGAGCAGGAAACCTCCGCCGTCACCGGCAGGATCCCCCAGGTGTGCAGGTGATCGGCGAGCACCCACATCGCGGCGTTGTGCGCGGCCAGGAAGTCCGCGCCGGCCTTCACCTCGGCGATGCCGGCGCTCTGCGCCTCCAGCACCGCGGCGTAGATCATCCGTTGGGTACGGGTCCACTCACCGCTCACCGGCAGCGTCCGGGTGACGTCGGCGGTGTAGAGGCTGTCCACCTCCACGCCCATGTCGGCGAGCAGCAGCTCGCCCGGCCGGATGTCGCCGTCGTTGCGCCACCAGTGCAGCGTGGTGGCGTGCCGGCCGGCCCCCACGATCGAGCTGTAACCCACGTCGTTGCCGGCCTGCCGGGCGCGGCGCCAGAAGGTTCCCTCCAGCCAACGCTCGCCACGCCGCCCGCCTGCTGCCAGCACGTTCGGGATCTCGGCGGCGACGTCGGCGAATCCGTCGATGGTGGCATCACAGGCGGCCTGCAACTGGGCGATCTCCCAGTCGTCCTTGACCAGCCGCAGCTCGTCGATGACCTGATTCAGCCTGCCGGTCTGCGCACCAGGCAGCAGCCGGTCGACCTCGGCGTCGATGCCGCGGGGTATCAGGGTGTCGGCTGCGTGCTGGCGCAGCGCGTCCGGCAACTCCGTCAGCGGCCGGACCCGGATGCCCAGCACTCGCTCGGTCTGCTCCACCGACGGCACGTTGCCCACCCAGAGCGCGCCGTGCACCCGATCGGTGAAGTAGCCGGGCTGACCCGGCCCGGCGTACTCGCGGATGTAGAGAGTCGCGGTGTGCGAATCGCGCTCCGGCGTGAGCAGTAGCACCGCCCCCTCGACCGTCTCGCCGGTCAGCCAGGTGAAGGGTGAGTAGGCCCGGAACGAGTAGTCGGTGTCGTTGGCGCGCACCTTGAGCTGGCCGGCCGGTATCACCAGTTGGCTGCCGACGAACGCCTGGGACAGCGCCTCGCGATGGCGGGCGAAGCTGGCCGCGCCCGCCGACTCGCCGCCGTCCCGGCCGGCCGGATGCGGCATCACCGGCGCCGGTGCCCAGTCCTCGGCGATCGCCTTGGCCAGCCCGGCGGGCAGCGGAATGTCATGTGAGGTGGTGCCGTCGTCGCTTTCCGACAGCGGCTCGGCGGTGGTGGTCTGGTGGGTGGCGCCGGCTTGGGTCATGGTCCAAGTTTAGGCATCCGGCGCGGCGCTGACAGCCGGTTATCCGAGCCATGCGCAGAATGGGACTTCGACCGGGTACCGAGGAGGAAACCGAGCGTGAGGTTGGCCGCCGCCATCCGGGCCGAAGCACGGTGGGTCCGTGTGCGGACGGCTGCCGGGTTGGTGGCGGCGGCGTTGCTGGCGGCCGGCTGTGCCGCGAAGCCGTTCCCAGCCGCTACGCCGGGCTCGGTCAGCCCGAGCGACAGCCAACCGCCGGTCATCACCGAGAGCGCGCTGCCCAGTGACAGCACGGACGACAGCGGCCTGTCCTACACCGGCGGTTCGTCGGACAGCCAGAGCCCGTCCGATGTGGAGAATCCGTCGGACCCGCTCCGGCCGAGCAGTTCGGCCCCGATCAGCTCGCCGCAGTCGGCGGACGGGCTGGCCGACTGTGCGCTGCCCTTCCTGCGGGTGAGCGTGCGTCCGGGACCGGCCCGCAGCTCACACGCCGGCTATCTGCTGAGCTTCACCAACACCGGCCAGATCGCCTGCCGGCTGATCGGCTATCCGGCGGTCACGGTGCTGAACTCCAGCGGCCAGCCCGTGCTGCGTGCCACCGCCACGCCGTACGGTTACCTCGGTGGTGTGCGGGGCAAGCCGAGGTTGGTGGTGATCGCCTCCGGCCAAGCCGCCTCGGCGCTGTTGGAGGGTGGGCTGATCGACCTGAACGGCAACCGCTGCCGGCCTCAGCCGGGCCTGCGGATCACGCCACCGGCCAGCACGGTGCCGGCCCGGGTGCCGGTTGCCACCGCGATCTGCGGGGGTGTGCAGATCCATCCGGTGGTCGCCGGCACCACCGGCTGAGCGTTAGAGCCAATCCCAGCTACGATCTCTTGGCCGTCTGCGAGGCCGAGCTCATCGCCAGGGATGCCGCCAACCGCTCGGCGAGGCCGTCCCGTCCGGATGCCTGAAGCTGCTGCAGATATGCCTCGAGGTCAGCGCGGATAGCCGGCCGCAGCGGCCTCGCCGGCTCTCGCCGCTCGGCGAGCAACTCCTCGATGAGGTTCGCCGCGCCGCTGTCGTCCTGAGCGGTGACGGTAGCGCGAATGAACGCATCGAGCGCCATCCGCTGAGCGTGATTCAGCCGGTTGGCCTCCGGTGTCGGCACCCAGGGGGAGTCCTCTCCGACGGGCATTCCCACGACAGCACGAAGCTCGGTCAGCGACACGGCGGGCAGGCCGGCGGCAAAGGCTTCGAGTACCGCCTCGCTCGGGTGCTGCGGATGGCGCCCGGCCAGGTATCGATAGACCGTGGCTCGATCGATCCTGCCGTCGAGCGCTTCGACGACCTGGGACTTCGACCAACCACTCGGGACGTGGGCATTGAGGTAGTCCGACAGCTTGGACACGGCGTCAGAACTCCTTGATCTTGACGTTGACTCGACCTGGCTGTGATCGATCGCTGGAGCCTATCGCACGTCGCAGAGAGCTGCGAAGGGTCTGCAACAGGCGGTTTCGGCACAGCGTCAACGGTTAGGGAACGGGAGGTCTGCGCTGTCACCAGGCCGCGGCCCCGCTAGCGTGGGTCCATGCCAGCTGAACTCACCCCGACCGCGATCCGGACCGCACCGAAGGTGCTGCTGCACGACCATCTGGACGGTGGCCTGCGGCCGCAGACCATCATCGACCTGGCCGCGGCCATCGGCTACGACCGGCTGCCGGCCACCGACGCCGAGCAGCTGAGCAAGTGGTTCGTCGAATCGGCGAACTCGGGCTCGCTGGTGCGCTACCTGGAGACCTTCGCGCACACCGTGGCGGTGATGCAGACCAAGGAGGGCCTGCACCGGGTGGCCAGCGAATGTGCCCAGGACCTGGCCGACGACGGTGTGGTCTACGCCGAGGTGCGCTGGGCGCCGGAGCAGCACGTCGAGGACGGCCTGAGCCTGCCGCAGGTGGTGGAGGCGACGCTGGAGGGCTTCGCGCACGGCGTGCAGGCCGCCGCCGAGCGGGGCAAGCAGATCCGGATCGGCGCGCTGGCCACCGCGATGCGGCATGCGGCCCGCTCGCGGGAGATCGCGGAGCTGGCGGTGGCCTTCCGCGACCGTGGCGTGGTCGGTTTCGACATCGCCGGTGCCGAGGCCGGCTTCCCGCCCACCCGGCACCTGGATGCCTTCGAGTACCTGCGCCGGGAGAACTTCCACTTCACCATCCACGCCGGCGAGGCGTTCGGCCTGCCGTCCATCTGGGAGGCGATCCAGTGGTGCGGCGCCGACCGGCTTGGTCACGGCGTGCGCATCATCGACGACGTCACGGTGACCGGCGACAGCCTGGAGGAGCAGGTCGCCACCGCTCAGCTCGGCCGGCTGGCCCAGTGGGTACGGGACAAGCGCATCCCGTTGGAGATGTGCCCGTCCTCCAATGTGCAAACCGGCGCGGCGACGTCCATCGCCGACCACCCGATCGGGCTGCTGCGCCGGCTGCACTTCCGGGTCACCGTGAACACCGACAACCGGCTGATGAGCGGCACCGACATGACCCGCGAGATGGCGCTGCTGGCCGAGGCGTTCGACTACACCTGGTCGGACCTGCAGTGGCTGACCGTGAACGCGATGAAGAGTGCGTTCATCCCGTTCGACGACCGGCTGACCATCATCAACTCCCAGATCAAGCCGGGCTACGCCGCACTCAACGTGTAACTGCGCTCGCCGCAAGCAGCAAGGCATCCTGCAGGCATCGCGCCGGCGTGCAGCGGCACGATGCATGCAGGTTCAGCATGCAGCTCAGGTCGCGGCGAGCAGCTCGGCAGGCGAGCAGGTCGGCAGGTGGATCCAGCCCTCGATCAGGGCCCGCTCGGTATCGGTGCCCTCGGCCGGCCGGATGGTCCTGCCGAGCGCCGCGGCCCGGGCGGCGAACGCGGCGATCAGCGCGTCCAGCGCGTCATGGCTGGCCACGCAGCGCTCGGCCACCTCGGCCGGCAACCCGATGCCGAGCGCGCCTTCCAGCAGCTCGACGATCGACTGCCGGGCACGCTTGGACTCCGGCCGCTTGTAGCTCTCCCGCCCGCTCAACTGCCACACCCGCAGGGTGGCCGCCGGATAGACCTCAGCGATCGGCCCGGTCAGCCCACTGCGGTCGAGCGGCACGCCGTCCCGCTCGACCTCGCCGAGCAGCCGGGCGCAACGCAGCGCGACCACGCCGAGCAGGTTGGCCGCCACCGACAGCGGCGGCCGGGACCCGACCTTGTTATAGATCACTTCGTCGGTCATCCGGTACAGCAGCGGGTTCAGCGCCTTGTGGTCCGACCGCCGGATCAGGTCGGCCGACGGTGGCAGCGGAGCATGCGCGCTGTGCGCGACCACCGTGGAGACGAAGTCGATCGGCCAGCCCAGCGGGCAGTCGATGCCGACCCAGTGGCCGGCGGTGGCGCTGCGAGCCAGCAGCCGCACCAGCGCCGCGTCGTCGCAGTCCTGCTCGAACTCGACCTGCAGGCCGCCGGGTCGCCAGTCCACCCGGCACACGGCGGTGCGCTTCGCGCTGCCGGCCAGGTCGATGCCCACCGTCGTCTCGGTCATCAGACGCCTACAGGCTCGGGAAGCTCGGCGGCGGCAGCAACCGCTCCAGCGCGGCGGCGTAGCCCAGCAGTTCCAGGTCGGCACCGCGCCGGCCGAGCAGGCTGATCCCGATCGGCAGCCCGTCGGCGGTGCCGGCCGGCAGCGTGATCGAGGGCGAGCCGGTGATCGCGCACAGCGAGGAGGTGAGCAGCGGATCCCGTTCCGGCGTGCCGTAGCTGATCGGCCAGGCCGGTGAGTTGGTCGGTGAGATCGCGAAGGCGCAGTCGGCCAGCACCCCGGCCAGCGAGCGCGCCGCCGCGGTGCCGCAGGCCAGCCGCGCCTGCTGGTACTGCGGGGCCGAGATGCCGCCGGCGGCATGGGACTGCGCGCAGAGCTGGAAGATCTCGTCGGAGAACCGGGACAGTTCGATCTCGTCGGCCCGGTTGAAGGCCAGCAGCTCCGGCCAGGTCCGCGGATGCTCACCCGGTCGAGCTGCCAGGTAGGCCGGCAGTGCGGTGGCGAACTCGGCGACCAGCGCCTCCAGTTCGGCGTCGTCGAACGGCCCGGACGGCTCGTCCGGGGTGCCGGGGTCGGTGACCACCACGACCGCGCCGGCGGCGGCGAGTTGCTGCTCCACCCGGGCCTGCATGGTGGTGACCGCCGCCGGCCCGTCCGGTTGGCGCCAGCTGGCCACCCGCAGGCCGGCCAGGTCAACCTCCGGCATCGGCGTGGTCGCGCCGGCCAGCACCCGGTAGAGCACCGCCGCGTCGGCCACCGTGCGGGCCATCGGCCCGGCGGTGTCCTGCTGCGGGCTGATCGGCACGATGCCGGCGGTCGGGATGCTGCCCACCGTGGGCTTGAAGCCCACCACCCCGCACACACCTGCGGGCGACACGATCGAGCCGTCGGTCTCGGTGCCGACCGTCAACGGTGCCAAGCGGGCCGCGACCGCCGCCGCCGAGCCGGAGGACGAGCCGGAGGTGTTGCGGCCGGGGTCGTGCGGATTGACCGTCTGACCGCCGACCGCGCTCCAGCCGCTGGTGGACGCGGTGGAGCGGAAGTTCGCCCACTCCGACAGGTTCGCAGCACCCAGCAGCACCGTTCCGGCGCCGCGCAGCTGTCCGACCAGCGGCGCGTCGGCCACTGGCGGGGACGACAGCAGCGCACGCGAGCCGGCGGTGCCCGGCAGCCCGACCGCCTCGATGTTGTCCTTGAGCAGCACCGGAATCCCGTCCAGCGGGCCCAGCAGATCACCGTTGCGGCGCCGCTGGTCGCTGGCCCGGGCAGCCTCGGTCGCGTCCGGCGCGGTTGCGATCACCGCGTGCAGGACCGGGTTCAACCGTTCGATCCGGGCCAGGTAGGCCTCGGTCAGCTCGACCGAGCTGACCGAGCCCGAGGCCAGCAACGCGGCGGCTTCGGCCGCCGAGGTGGCCGGCTCAGTCATCGAGCTCGATGTCGTCGGTGGGTTGCTCGATCGGTACGGCGGCCGAACCCTGCCAGCTGAGCCAGCTCTGCACCCGGGCCTCGGCCCGCTCCCAGCTCTCGGCCACCACGCTGCCCAGCCGGGACCACTCGGCCCGGCCCTCCTTGCCGGTGTGGTAGTCGGTCTCGCCCTCCACCAGCAGGGCGTATTCGCGGGTGCCGTTCAGCAGCGAGCGGAGCATGCCGTCCTCGCAGCAGTCGGCGATCCGAGCGGCGATGTCGACCGTGTCGGCCAGTTCCGAGACGGTCTCCGGGTCCGGCTCGGTGGCGGCCAGCTCGTAGACCGCGTCCAGGTCGTACCTGGCTTCCGGGGCCGGCTCGAGCACCGACTTGCCGCGCTGGGAGAACGCGGTCCAGGCCGGGTGGTCGGCGAGGTCGTGGTCCGGGTGGTCGCCGAGCCAGGTGTTGAGCTCGTCCGAGTTGCCGAGCAGCACGATCTTCGCGCCGTCACCCAGAAAGCCCTGCCACTCCTCGCCGTCGGCGTCCTCCCACGGCGGTGCGTACAGGGTTATCCCACTGCGGCCGCCGGCGGTCAGCCGGATGGCAACGATCGGTTCGGCAAAGGATGGCATGCAGGCAACCTACACACCCATCGGATGCCAGACCGTCTTGGTCTCGGTGAACGCCGCGAGCCGGGAAAGGCCCGGGTCCGCGGTGGGGTCGAAGCCGGCCGGGGCGTAGACCCGCTTGACGTTCTCGGTGGCGGCCTCGGCCAGCGGTACCCGGTCGGCGGCGGCCACGCCGGTGAGATCCAGGCAGTTCACGTCGCGGTGGCCGGCCAGCCACGGCGCGAGTTCGGCCACCGAACCGGTGAGCAGGTTGAGCACCCCGCCGGGCAGGTCGGCGGTGGCCAGCGCCTCGGTCAGCGAGACGGCCGGTAGCGGCCGGTCGGCCGAGGCCACCACCACCACGGTGTTGCCGGTGGCGATCACCGGCGCGACCACCGAGACGAAGCCCAGCAGCGAGTCCTGCTGCGGCGCGATCACCCCGACCACGCCGGACGGCTCGGGCAGCGAGAAGTTGAAGTACGGCCCGGCCACCGGATTGGCACTGCCGGCCACCTGGGCGTACTTGTCGGTCCAGCCGGCGTACCAGACCCAGCGGTCGATGGCGGCGTCCACCCGAGCCGCCGCGTCCTCGGCCGAACCACCCTCGGCGGCCACCACCTCGGCGACGAACTGGGCGTGCCGGCCCTCCATCATCTCCGCGATCCGGTACAGCACCTGGCCCCGGTTGTACGCGGTGGCCCCGGCCCAGCCGGCGAACGCGGCGCGCGCGGCGAGCACGGCGTCGCGCAGATCCTTGCGGGAGGCCTGGGCGGCATGCGCGAGCAACTCGCCGGAGGCACCGGTCACCGGGTAGGAGCGGCCGGACTCCGAGCGGGGGAACGCCCCGCCGATGTAGAGCTTGTAGGTCTTGCGTACCGCAACCCGGTCGGCTGTCGAGTCCGCATCCTTGCGAGATCTAATGGGCAAGATAAGCCTCCAGGCCGTGCCGGCCGCCTTCCCGGCCGAAGCCGGACTCCTTGTAGCCGCCGAAGGGCGCCGCCGGGTCGAATCGGTTGAAGGTGTTCGCCCACACCACACCGGCGCGCAACCGGTTGGCCATCCAGAGGATTCGCGAGCCCTTCTCCGTCCAGATGCCGGCCGACAGCCCGTACGGGGTGTTGTTGGCCTTGTCCACCGCCTCGGCCGGAGTGCGGAAGGTCAGCACCGACAGCACCGGGCCGAAGATCTCCTCCCGGGCGATCCGGCTGGCCTGGCTGACGCCGGTGAACAACGTCGGTGGGAACCAGAATCCCCTGTCCGGAATGGTGCATTGCGGCGACCAGCGGTCAGCGCCGTCGGCCTCCCCGGAATCGGACAGCTCGCGGATCCGGGCCAGTTGGGCGGCCGAGTTGATCGCGCCGATATCGGTGTTCTTGTCCAGCGGGTCGCCCATCCGCAATGTTTGCAGGCGATCTTGCAGCGCGGCCACCACCTCGTCGTGGATGGACTCCTGGACCAGCAGCCGGGAACCGGCGCAGCAGACATGACCCTGGTTGAAGAAGATGCCGTTCACGATGCCCTCGATGGCCTGGTCCAGCGGGGCGTCGTCGAAGACGATGTTGGCGGCCTTGCCGCCCAGCTCCAGCGACAGCCGCTTGCCGGAGGCGGCCACCGACCGCTGGATCTGCTTGCCCACCGCGGTGGATCCGGTGAAGGCGATCTTGTCGACTCCCGCGTGTTCCACCAGGGCCTGCCCGATCGCCGGGCCGCCGGGCAGCACGTTGACCACGCCCGGTGGCAGGTCGCACTCGGCGATGATCTCGGCCAGCGTGATCGCGGTCAGCGGCGTGGTCTCGGCGGGCTTGAGCACCACCGTGTTGCCGGCGGCGAGCGCCGGTGCGATCTTCCAGGCGGCCATCAGCAGCGGGAAGTTCCACGGGATGACCTGGCCGGCCACGCCGATCGGCCGCGGGTCCGGGCCGAAGCCGGCGTAGCCGAGCTTGTCCGCCCAACCCGCGTAGTAGAAGAAATGCGCCGCGGCGGTGGGGATGTCGACATCGCGGGATTCCCGGATCGGCTTGCCGTTGTCCAGTGACTCCAGCACCGCCAGTTCTCGTGCCCGTTCCTGGATGGCCCGGGCGATCCGGAACAGGTACTTGGCCCGGGCGCTGCCGGACAGCGTCGACCAGCTGCCGTCGTAGGCCTGCCGGGCGGCGCGTACGGCGTCGTCGACATCGGCCGCGTCGGCCTCGGCCACCTCGGCCAGCGGCTCCTCGTTAGCCGGGTTGACGGTCTTCACCGCCTCGCCGCGGCCCGGCCGGAACACGCCGTCGACGAAGATTCCGTAGGACGGCTTCAACCTGGCGATGCTGGCCGATTCCGGCGCTGGCGCGTAACTGAAGCCGGTTTCGGCTCGTGCTATCTCGGTCATGTCCGTTATCCAGCGATCCCTAGTCGAGAGTGACGTAGTCGGGTCCGTCGTAGGCCCCGGTGCGGAGTTTGTGGCGCTGTAGCAGCAGATCGTTCAACAGGCTGGACGCACCGAAGCGGAACGTCGCTGGATGCAGCCAGGGTGCGCCGGCCACCTCGTTGACCATCACCAGGTAGCGGATCGCCTCCTTGCTGCTGCGAATGCCGCCGGCCAGCTTGACGCCGCGAACCTGCCCGGTACGAGCGGCGAAGTCGCGGGCCGCCTGCAACATGACCAGCGCAACCGGCGGCCGGGCGGCCGGATTGATCTTGCCGGTCGAGGTCTTGATGAAGTCGCCGCCGGCCAGCAAGGCCAGCCAGGACGCGCGCCGCACGTTGTCCAGCGTGACCAGCTCACCGGTCTCCAGGATCACCTTCAGGTGCGCGGATCCGCACGCCTGCTTGACCGCCACGATCTCCTCGTACACCTGCCCGTATCGGCCGGCCAGGTAGGCGCCGCGGTCGATCACCATGTCGATCTCTCCTGCGCCGGCGGCCACCGCCTCGGCCACGTCGGCGAGCTTCGTCGGCAGCGAGGCCCGTCCGGACGGGAACGCGGTCGCGACCGAGGCCACCGCGACCGCGGAGCCGCGCAGCGCCTGGACGGCGGTGGCGACCAGGTCGGGATAGACACAGACCGCGGCGACCGGCGGCACGCTCGGATCGGACGGATCCGGGCGCATCGCCTTGACGCACAGCGAGCGGACCCGGCCGGCGGTGTCCGAGCCCTCCAACGTGGTCAGGTCGACCATGCTGATCGCGGTGTCGATCGCCCACGCCTTGGCGGTGGTCTTGATGCTTCGGGTGGCCAGCGCCGCGGCTCGTGCCTCCGCGCCGACCTGGTCGACGCCCGGCAGGCCGTGCAGGAACCGGCGCAGCGAGGCGTCGTCGCGGGTCAGGTCGCCGGTGTCGGGGGCCGACAGGCCTGGCCGGACGATGCCGTTGGCCGGCCGGCCGGACGAACCGGCGTCCGGCTCGCCGCTGGATGGCTCGGTGCCGGCCGGACCGGTGCTGGGTCGATCGGTGCCGAGCGGGCTGGAGGTGGTGGCACTCACCGCGCCAGTCTAGTTGGAACCGAGCACTCGCGCCCCGGCCGCTGGAGGGCGATAGAGTCGGCGGCCGTGCAGACCGTCGTCGTTGACCACCCGATCGTTCGATCCAGGCTCTCCGTGATGCGCGAGCAGTCCTCCAGCAACGCCGAGTTCCGGGCCGCGCTACGCGAACTGGCCACCCTGCTGGTGTACGAGGCGACCCGGGAGCTGGCGGTGCGGGAGGTGCCGATCGTGACCCCGGTAGCCCCGGCCGTCGGCACCGCGCTGGCCAACCCGCCGCTGCTGGTGCCGGTGCTGCGGGCCGGGCTGGGGATGGCCGAGGCGGCGTTCAACCTGCTGCCCGAGTCGCAGATGGGCTTCGTCGGCCTGGCCCGCAACGAGCAGACCCACCAGCCCGAGGCCTACATGTCCTCGCTGCCGGAGGACCTCAGCGGCCGATCGGTGCTGCTGCTGGATCCGATGCTGGCCACCGGCGGTTCGCTGATCCACTGCTGCGGATTGCTGGCCAGCCGCGGTGCCACCGACGTCACCGTGGTCTGCGCGCTGGCCGCTCCGGAGGGGGTGGCCGCGGTCGAGCGCAGCGGCTTGGCCGGCCGGCTGTTCACCGCCAGCATCGATGAGGGGCTCAATGCCAACGCCTACATCGTGCCGGGGCTCGGCGATGCCGGCGATCGCCAGTTCGGTCCCCGGTAACGACCGCGATAACGACCGGACGTTCGGCCGGAAAACAAGGCGATTCGCTCGCCGAAACCGACCGCCCGTTCGGGTTTGCAGCCATTGGCTGCGCAAGACGTCACAGCTCGGTATCAAAAGCGGTTCAGAACGGCTCCTCAGCGTGTTCTGATCTGCAGGACGTTTAAATACTGCAGCGGGTGTGCAACGTCCGGACCGGTTCGTACGTCTAACCCGGTAGCAGGGTCCGCATGCCCGCGGCGCAGGCAGGAGAGGCACGCATGTTCGAAGAGGTCCCGCGCGCTCGGCGCGGCCTCGCCGGGCTGACCGCGCGACGCGTGGTGCTGGGCCCGTTCGTGATCGGCGGTGGCGTGCTGCTGGCCGCCGTCGGGGGCTCGGTCGCGGTCGCCGCCACCGTACTCACCGCCTCCGGCATCCACGCCAGTGACGTGCCACCCAAGCCCGCCCCGCATCCGGTCGTAGCGACCAGCAGCGCACACCGGCCGGCCGCGCCGACGCGCCAGCAGCCGGTAGCCGCCCGCCCGACCGACCGGCCGGCCGGTTCCCGGCCGGCCACCGCCGTTCCGGCGCCGAGCGCCAGCCAGCTGGTCCGCGTTCCGCCAACCGCTGTGCTCAATCCGTCCCGCCCGGTGCCCAGTTCCGCCTCGGCGGCGAGCTCTGCGCCGGCCAGCAGCCCGTCGGTGAGTTCCAGCGGCCCGAACGGGAACGCGCTGATCTACGTCACCGGATACGACCAGGCCAGCAACCGGGTGCTGTTCGAGTTCGCGGCGGCCGAGCCGGGCGCCGGTCCGAACGGCAGCGACGTCTACCGGGTGCAGTCCACCCGCCAGTACAGCGCCACCCTCGCCACCGACCTGACCATCACCTCCGGCGGCCAGTTGTGCCCGCCGGCCGGCAGCCGGTGCAGCATCGATCAGCTGACCGCCGCGGCCGGCACCGGCTTCTTCGCCATCGCGGCCATCGACCCGGCCGACCAGCTGCACTCGGTCATCGAGGTCGACAACGTCGGCACCAGCTTCGCCCCGGCAGCCACCGCGACGCCAACGCCCAGCCCGACCAGTTCCTAAAGCGTCCATGACCGGCCTGGCGCGCGCGGCAGCCGCCGCCCTGATGCTCACCCTGCTAGCCACCGGCTGCGCCTCCCAGCGGCACGGCAACCCCGCGCCGTCAACCACCGCGCCGTCGACCGTTGCGCCGGTCACCCAGCCGGTCGTGGTGCCCTGCGCGGCGCACCACTGCACGCCGGAGCCAGCGATATCACTGACCGGCGGCTACTCGGTACGACTGTGGAGCTATCCGGCGCCGGCGGTCCCGGACGCGGCCACGCCGATCGTCGAGCTGCTCAGCGGTGGCCGGCATGTCAGCTGGTGGAGCGGCCGGCTCGGGTTCGGCTGGGCCGCCAAGCTCAGCTGCCTGGCCAGCGCGAGCCAGCCGAACTGCGTGGTCACCTCGGCGCTCGGGGCGCACGCCGGCAGCGCCGAGACGCTGCTGCTGCGCTCCGGTGCGCTGGTCAGCCCGCCGGCCGCCAGCGTGACCTTCGACAGCAGCATGCCGGTGGCCACTGACCTGGACGGCGACGGCCTGCTGGATGTGGCCGGCATGGAGAACGACTACCAGCCGGACTACGCGCACGGGCACAACTACTGGGCGACCTACCGGCAGGCCGGGTCCGCGCTGCACCGGACCGGCTGCGCGCCGGTCAGCGGCACCGTGCCGCCGGCCAGCCTGCTCACCGGCCGCTGTCCGGTCGTGCCGCACGACTGAGCCGAACCCCGGCTCGGAGTGGACTGACGCGCGATTACAGCGACAGCACCGCGGCGATGGAGCCGGCCAGCTCGTCCAGCCAGGTTTTCGCGGTGGCCTCGGCGGCGGCCAGATCCCGGGCGTCGGCGACCACCACCTCCAGGTAGGCCTTGCACTTCGGCTCGGTGCCGGACGGCCGGACCACCACCCGGCCGCCCTCGAAGCGCAGGATGACCACGTCGTTGTCCGGCGCCAGGTCGGTCACGTCGACCGGCCGGGACAGCAGCCGGGCCGGCGGATCGGCGCGCAGCCGAGCCATCGCCTGGGCGATCAGGTCCAGATCGGCCACCCGCCAGGACTGCTGCCGGGTGGCGTACAGGCCGAACTCGGCGGCCAGCTCGGCCAGCCGCTGCGGAATGGACGACGCGCTCGCCTTCAGCACAGCGGCCAACTCGGCGATCAGCAGCGCGGCGGAGATGCCGTCCTTGTCACGGACCAGCGCAGGCGCGACCGCGTACCCGAGCGCCTCCTCGTAGCCGTAGACCAGATCCGGCGCGGCGCGGGAGATCCACTTGAAGCCGGTGAGCGTCTCGGCGTAGCCGACGCCGGCCCGCTCGGCCAGCGCGCCGAGCAGCTGGGAGGACACGATGGTGGTCGCGTAGGTGCCTCGAACGCCCTTGCGTAGCAGCCAGTCGGCCAGCAGCACGCCGACCTCGTCACCGCGCAGCATGCGCCAGTTGTCGCCGAACCGGGCCGCCACCGCACACCGGTCGGCGTCCGGATCGTTGGCGATGACCAGGTCGGCCTCGGCGTTCTCGGCCGCCCGCAGCGCCAGATCCATCGCACCCGGTTCCTCGGGATTCGGAAAGGCCACCGTCGGGAAGTCCGGATCCGGCTCGGCCTGCTCGGCCACCTCCAGCGGCGCCGGAAAGCCGGCCGCGGCGAACACCGCCCGCACCACCGAACTGCCCACGCCGTGCATCGCGGTATGCACTATGCGCAGCTGGCGTGGCGAGTCGGCCGACATCAGCCGGCTGACCGCGGTGACGTACTCCTCGAGCAGCTCCTCGCCGAGCACCGCGTAGTCCTCGGACAGCGGAACCGCCCGAGCCGAGGCCACCGCCTGGATCCGCGCCTCGATCTGGCTGTCCAGCGGCGGCACGATCTGCGCGCCGTCGGCGGCGTAGACCTTGTAGCCGTTGTCCTGCGGCGGATTGTGCGAGGCGGTGACCATGATCCCGGCCGCCGCCTGCAGCCGGCGCACCGCGAAGGCCAGCACCGGGGTGGGCAGCAGCCGGGGCAGCAGCCGAGCCGCGAAGCCGGCCGCGGCGAAGATCCGGGCGGTGTCGACGGCGAACTCGTGCGACCGGTGGCGACCGTCGTAGCCGATCACGACCGGCTGCCCGCCCCGGCCCTCGGCGATCAGCTGCGCGGCGATGCCGGCCGCGGCGCGTCGGACCACCGCCGCGTTCATGCCGTTCGGCCCGGCCCGCAGCGGCCCGCGCAGCCCGGCGGTGCCGAAGGTCAGCGGCCCGGCGAACCGGTCGGTGAGTTCGACGACGTCGCCGGCGGCCAGCAGCCCCCGCAACTCGGCGGCGTCGGCGTCGTTCGGATCGTCGGCGATCCAGGCCTCGACCCGCTCGGCAAGCTCCGGCGAAACAGTCATGCTTCGTTCTCCGCCGCGGCGATCTCATCGATGCCGTAGCTCGCCGCGGTGAAGCCACCGCCGACCAGGCGATCGGTTACCGCCGCGCCGCCGTCCGGCGTCCCGGCCAGCGACGCATCGGATTCCGGCCGGTAGCCGACCGGGTTGACCAGCGACCACCAGCGGTCGGCGTTGGCCGACACACCCCAGATCAGCGCGTAGCCGAGCTCCGGGCTGCGCAGGCAGCAATCCACCAGCCGGGCGCAGTCGTCCGGGGACAGCCAGGTGGACAGCGCCCGGCGGTCCGGCGGCCGGTCGGCGAACGTGCCGATCCGCAGGCAGGCCACCTCGAAGCCGTACCGATCGTGGTAGTAGCGGCCCAGCGCCTCACCGAACACCTTGCTGACGCCGTACAGCGTGTCCGGCCGGGGCGGGGTGTCCGGCGGCAGCTCGGCCGCCTCATCCGACGGACGCGGCGTGAAGCCGGCCGCGTGGTTGGACGAGGCGAACACCACTCGGCGCACGCCGGCCCGCCGGGCGGCCTCGAACAGCTGGAAGCAGCCCTCGATGTTCGACTCGCGGATCACCGGCCACGGCCCCTCCGTCGGCTGCCCGGCCAGGTGTATCACCGCATCGACGCCGGCCATCGCCGCGTCCAGGGCCGCCGGGTCGGTGAGCTCGCCCACCACGTCCGCGCCAGCCACCCGGTCGAAGCCGCGCAACCGCCAGCCCAGGTCGGGCAGCCGGTCCCGCAGCGCGGTACCGATGATGCCTTCGGAGCCGGTCAGCAGGACCGATCGCCAGTGGTCAGTTCCGGCGCGAGTGGTCACTTCTCACTGCCCACTCGGCGCACAACTGACCACTCGTCGCGAGCTACGCACGTTTCGGACCCGCTCACAGCCGGCCTAGCAGGTCGATGAGCAGGCCGCCGGCACGGCTGGCGGCGGCCTTGCCGGCTGCCAGCACCTCCTCGTGGTTCAGCGGCTCGCCGGTCATTCCTGCGGCGAGGTTGGTCACCAGCGAGATGCCCAGCACCTCCGAGCCCTCGGCGCGGGCCGCGATCGCCTCCAGCGCGGTCGACATGCCGACCAGGTCGGCGCCCATGATGCGGGCCATCCGTACCTCCGCCGGCGTCTCGTAGTGCGGGCCGGGGAACTGGGCGTACACCCCCTCGGTCAGCGTCGGGTCGATCTTCTGCATCAACGCACGCAGCCGCGGCGAGTAGAGGTCGGTCAGATCGACGAACCGCGGCCCGACCAGCGGCGAGCTGGCGGTCAGGTTGATGTGATCGGAGATCAGCACCGGCTGTCCGATGCCCATGTCGGCGCGCAGCCCACCGCAGCCGTTGGTGAGCACGGTGATCCGGCAGCCCGCGCGGGCGGCCACCCGCACACCGTGCACCACCGCGGCCACGCCGTGCCCCTCGTAGAAGTGGGTGCGGCCGAGGAAGGCGAGCAGCCGCTTGCCGTTGACCTGCAGCGACCGGATGGTGCCGGCATGCCCGGCCACCGCGGGCGGTACGAAACCGGGCAGCTCGGTGCTCGCGAAGGTGATGTCGGCATCGGCCTGCTGGGCGAGCTCGTCCACGGCCGGCAGCCAACCGGAGCCGAGCACCAGCGCCACGTCGTGCCGCTCGGTGCCGGTGCGCTCGGCCAGCGCTGCGGCGGCCTCGGTGGCGAGCCGGTCGGGATCTGGCGGGGCGTCGGTGGTCGCGGTCACGGGCACAGAGCCTATCCCGGCCCTGTCGGCGGACGTGCGATCAGCTGGCGCGGCCGATACCGCGGGCGGCAGGCCGGGGAGGGACCGGGGAGAGACCGGGGGAGAGATAAGCCACCACCGGCGGCCGGCCGGGTGGGCATCGTCCTACCATTCGGCACATGAGCGTGCAGGACCAGCCGCTTTCGCTGGCGGCCGACTTCGCACCGGCCAGCCGGCAGCGCTGGCGCGAGCTGGTGGCCGGCGTGCTGGCCAAGTCCGGCGTCGCCTACGACGAGGCGGAGCCGGAAGCCGCGCTCAGCCACCTCGGCTACGACGGCATCGACATCGCCCCGCTCTACACGGCCGAGGACCTGCCGGCCGGGCTGGCCGAGCCGGGCCGGCCGCCGTACGTCCGCGGCTCGTCACCGGCCGGGCGGTTGAGCTGGGACGTGCGCGGCTGCCAGGACGATCCGGACCCGGAGCAGGCCAACCGGGCGGTGCTGGCCGATCTGGCCGGTGGCGTCACGTCGCTGTGGCTGCGTTTCGGCCCGGACGCGCTGCCGGTCCCGGAACTGGCTGCGGTGCTGGACGGGGTGTATCTGGAGCTGGTACCGGTGGTGCTGGATGCCGGCGCGGATTCACTCGACGCAGCAAGGCGATTCCTCCAACTCGCCGGCAACCTGGCGCCGGCCGAGGTGCGCGGCGGGCTGGGTATCGATCCGCTCGGCACCGCGGCCCGCACCGGCGGCAAGGCGGAGCTGGACCAGTTGGCCCAGGGCTGGCAGCTCGCCGAGGGCTATCCGAACCTCACTCCGATCACCGTGGATGGCACCGTCTACCACACTGCCGGTGCCAGCGACTCCGACGAGCTGGCGATCAGCGTGGCGGTGGGGCTGGCCTACCTGCGAGCCGCCGAGACGGCCGGCCGGCCACTGCCGGCGGCCTACGCCGGCATGGAGTTCCGGTACGCGGTGACCGCCGATCAGTTCGGCTCGATCGCCAAGCTACGAGCCGCCCGGCGAATCTGGGACCGGATCGGTGAGCTGTCCGGCATCGAGCACCGGCCCGGGCAGCGGCAGCATGCGGTCACCTCGACGGCGATGCTCACCCGCCGGGATCCGTGGGTCAACCTGCTGCGGACCACGATCGGCTGCTTCGCCGCCGCGATCGGCGGCGCCGAGGCGGTCACGGTGGCCCCGTTCGACGCCGCGCTCGGCGTACCGGATGACTTCGGCCGGCGGATCGCCCGCAACACCCAGGCGATTCTGCATGACGAGGCCAGCCTGGCCCGGGTCACCGATGCGGCCGGCGGGGCGTACTACGTCGAGGCGTTCACCGATCGGCTGGCCACGGCCGCCTGGACGAAGTTCACCGAGCTGGAGCGCCAGGGCGGCGCGTCGGCGGCGCTGGAATCCGGCGCGCTGGCCGAACTGCTCGAGCGCAGCTGGCAGGCACGCCGGCGCAACCTGGCGCATCGGTCCGATCCGATCACCGGCGTCAGCGAGTTCCCCTTCCTGGCCGAGCAACCGGTGACCCGGCCGGCCCGGCCGGGTCGGCCCGGCATCGGGTTGCCGGTGCACCGCTACGCCGAGGAGTTCGAGGAGCTGCGGGATCGCTCGGACCGGCAACTGGCCGAGACCGGCTCCCGGCCGGCCGTGTTCCTGGCCGCGCTCGGCCCGGTGCCGGTGCACACGCCGCGGCTCAACTTCGCCAGCAACCTGGCGCAGGCCGGCGGCATCGAACCGGTGATCGGTATCGGCGATCCGGCCGAACTGAGCAGGGCGTTCGCCGCCAGCGGCGCCGGGATAGCGTGCCTGTGCTCCTCGGACAAGGTCTATGCCGAGCAGGCCGGCGAGGTAGCCGCCGCGCTCAAGGCCGCCGGCGCCCGCGCGGTGTGGATCGCCGGCAAGCCGGAGCTGGTCAGCGGCGACATCGACCAGGCTGTCTACACCGGCTGCGACGCCATCGACCGGCTGCGCTCGATCTACTCCAGCTACCAGGAGGCCGAGGCGTGATCCCGGATTTCAGCAGCGCGTCGCTGACCGACGGCGCCGCGCCAACCCACGGCATCGCCCCGAACGACGCCGCGCCGACCAACGGCATCGCCCCGAACGACGCCGAGCTGGCCGACTGGCTGACCCCGGAGGGCATCGCGGTCAAGCCCGGCTACACCGCCGACGACCTGGCCGGCCTGGACTTCCTGGCCGGCTACCCGGGTATCGCGCCGTACCTGCGTGGCCCGTACCCGACGATGTACGTCAACCAGCCCTGGACCATCCGGCAGTACGCGGGATTCTCCACCGCCGCCGAGTCGAACGCGTTCTACCGGCGCAACCTGGCGGCCGGCCAGAAGGGCCTCTCGGTGGCCTTCGACCTGCCCACCCACCGCGGCTACGACAGCGACAACCCGCGGGTGGCCGGCGACGTCGGGATGGCCGGGGTGGCCATCGACTCGATCTACGACATGCGCGAGCTGTTCGCCGGTATCCCGCTGGACCGGATGAGCGTGTCGATGACCATGAACGGCGCGGTATTGCCGGTGCTGGCGCTCTACATCGTGGCCGCCGAGGAGCAGGGGGTGGCGCCGGAGCAGCTGGCCGGCACCATCCAGAACGACATCCTCAAGGAGTTCATGGTTCGCAACACCTACATCTATCCGCCGACGGCGTCGATGCGGATCATCAGCGACATCTTCTCCTTCACCTCGCAGCGGATGCCGCGGTTCAACTCCATCTCGATCTCCGGCTACCACATCCAGGAGGCCGGTGCGACGGCCGACCTGGAGCTGGCCTACACGCTGGCCGACGGCGTGGAGTACCTGCGTGCCGGCGTGGCCGCCGGCTTGGACATCGACACCTTCGCCCCGCGCCTGTCGTTCTTCTGGGCGATCGGGATGAACTTCTTCATGGAGGTCGCCAAGCTTCGGGCGGCTCGGCTGCTCTGGGCCAAGCTGGTTCGGGAGTTCGGTCCGAAGAACGAGAAATCCCTTTCGCTGAGGACACATTCGCAAACCTCCGGCTGGTCGCTGACCGCGCAGGACGTGTTCAACAACGCGGTGCGCACCTGCATCGAGGCGATGGCCGCCACCCAGGGCCACACCCAGTCGCTGCACACCAACGCGCTGGACGAGGCGCTGGCGCTGCCGAGCGACTTCTCCGCCCGGATCGCCCGCAACACCCAGCTGCTGTTGCAGCAGGAGTCCGGCACCACCCGGGTGATCGACCCGTGGGGCGGCAGCTACTACGTCGAGCGGCTCACCTACGAGCTGGCCCGGCTGGCCTGGCAGCACATCGAGGAGGTGGAGGCGGCCGGCGGGATGGCTGCGGCCATCGACGCGGGTTTGCCGAAGCTGCGGGTGGAGGAGGCCGCCGCCCGCACCCAGGCCCGGATCGACTCCGGCCGGCAACCGGTGATCGGCGTCAACAAGTACCGGCTGCAGGTGCCCGACCGGATCGAGGTGTTGAAGATCGACAACGCCGAGGTTCGCCGTTCCCAGCAGGCGAAACTCGACCGGCTGCGTGCCGAACGCGATCCCGGACAGGTTTCCGTCGCGCTGGATCGGCTGACCGCGGCGGCGGCCGCCGCGTCCGACGGCAGCCGGCCCGACGGGCTGGCGCAGAACCTGCTCGCGCTGGCGGTGGCTGCCGCCCGAGCCAAGGCCACCGTGGGTGAGATTTCCGACGCGTTGGAAAAGGTCTACGGTCGGCATGCCGGTGCGATCCGGACGATCTCGGGCGTATACCGGGACGAGGCGGCGAAGGGGGAGGGTGGCCAGAGCGTGTCAGCCATCTCCGAAATCCGTGCCGCCGCCGACCGGTTCGAGGCCGAGCACGGCCGCCGGCCGCGGATCCTGGTGGCCAAGATGGGTCAGGACGGCCATGACCGCGGCCAGAAGGTGATCGCGACCGCGTTCGCCGACCTGGGCTTCGACGTCGACGTCGGCCCGCTGTTCCAGACCCCGGCCGAGGTGGCGCGGCAGGCCGTCGAGGCCGACGTGCACATCGTCGGGGTGAGCACGCTGGCCGCCGGCCACCTCACCCTGGTTCCGCAACTACGCCAGGAACTGGCCGCGTTCGGCCGGGAGGACATCCTGATCGTGGTCGGCGGGGTGATCCCGGAGCAGGACTTCGATGAGCTCCGCAGGGCCGGCGTGGCAGCCATCTTCCCGCCTGGCACGGTGATCGCCACCGCCGCCCGGGAGTTGCTCGACACGCTGACCGAGCAGCTCTCGCACGCCGGCTGATGTCGCTTCGGACGACCCGCCGCCCCGCCGAGTGGTCGGTTCCTCCGCGAGTGGGCAGCTTCAGGTGACCACTCGCGACCGAAGTGACCACCCGCGGCGGCGCACGGCGGCGGTCCAGCCGGACCACCTCGCAGACCGGGTGCTCGCCGGAAACCGGGCCGCGATCGCCCGCGCGATCACGCTGGTCGAGTCGAAGCGAGCAGACCACCGGGCCGATGCCCAGCGGCTGCTGGCCAGGCTGCTGCCGCACACCGGGGGCGCCCAGCGGATCGGGATCAGTGGCGTACCCGGGGTGGGCAAGTCGACCTTCATCGACACCTTCGGCAGCAACCTCACCGCCGCCGGTCACCGGGTCGCGGTGCTGGCGGTGGATCCGTCATCGGCGCGTACCGGCGGCAGCATCCTGGGTGACAAGACCCGGATGGCCCGGCTGGCGGTGGACGAGCACGCGTTCGTTAGGCCCTCACCCAGCTCCGGCACGCTCGGCGGGGTGGCCCAGGCGACCCGCGAGACGATGCTGGTGATGGAGGCCGCCGGCTACGACGTGGTGCTGGTGGAGACGGTCGGGGTCGGCCAGTCGGAGTTCGTGGTGGCCGACATGGTGGACAGCTTCCTGTTCCTCACGCTGGCCCGGACCGGTGACCAGTTGCAGGGGATGAAGCGCGGCATCCTCGAAATCGCCGACGTGATCGCGGTGAACAAGGCCGACGGCGAGCACCAGGCCGAGTCGGAGAAGGCCGGCCGGGAACTGTCGGCGGCCTTGCGCCTGCTGCGCGGGCCGGACGATGCCTGGCAGGTGCCGGTGCTCACCTGCAGTGCCTTGCACAACACCGGTATCGACCGGGTGTACGCCAAGCTCGCCCGGCATCGCGAGTACCTGCTGAACGGTGGCGAGTTTCAGCGCAAGCGGGATCGACAGCTGGTGCAGTGGACGCGCGATCTGGTGCGCAACCGATTGCTGGACCGGCTGCGCGAGCCGGCGGTGCGCCGGGTCGCCGAGGCCGCCGAGCAGGCGGTGCTGGCCGGCGAGCTGACCCCGGACCAGGCCGCCGGACGGATCCTGGACCGCCTGGATCTCACCGATCCGCCGGCCGGCTGACCTTCCCGCCAAGGGCAGGAGGAGCGGATGCAACGATCAGGACGTGCCACCGCATCGTCCTGATATGCGCATTGTTCGACTTGCCTGCCTGCTCGCGGTGCTGCTGGCGCTGGCAGGCTGCGCCTCCGCCGCCCAGCCCGGTAGCCCGCCCAGCCACGGCACCGGGATGAGCGACAGCGGCACGGCAACCGCCCCGCCGGTCAGCGCCGGCAACTCGCCGAGCGGCTCGGGCCAGCTACCCGGCCCGGCGCCCAGCGACTCCGACGGCCTGCAGGTGAGCGGCCCGGTGCCGGTTTCGCTGCTGTCCCGGGCCGGCCCGCTGCAGCCGGCCGGTCCGTATCTGGGCCGGACGCTGTCCGGGTTGCTCGGCCACTACCGCGCCGGGGCCGGGGGAGCACCGGCCTGCCTGCCGGCCGGCTGTTGGTCCGACGCCCAGGTTCCCGGCGGCACCCTGCTGCTGGGCCTACGGCCGGCGCCGGTCGCCTGCTACCAGGTGCTCAGCATGCACACCACGCGACCGGCGCCAGCCGCCGTCCAGCTCGACCTGCAGCTGAGCTACACCTGCCGGCCGGGTGCCGGGAGCGCGGCGCGGATGGCCGGCTGGCTGCTCTCGCTGCCGGTGCCGGCAACCCCCGGGCTCAGCGTGACCGTCCGGGTGTCGCTGCGGCCGGGTACCGGCTTCAGCACGCTCGGCACCGCCACCCTGTGACCGGCGTGCCCCGGCCGGCCGGTGACCGGTGTGCCCGTCACCCGTGACCGGTGTGCCTCGTCAGGCTGGCGGGCCCTAGGCTCGCCGCATGGCGGCAGCGCGCTTCAAGGATCTCTGCATCGACGCGGTGGACGTCCGGGCGGCGGCCCGGTTCTGGAGCCAGGCACTGGGCCTGCAGGCGCGCAACGAAGGGGACAGCTGGTGGCTGGCCGGCCCGACCGAGCAGCACACCATCTGGCTCAACCAGGTGCCGGAGCCGAAGAAGGTCAAGAACCGGGTGCACCTGGACGTCCGGACCGGTTCGGTGACGGAGCTGGCCGAACTCGGTGCCAGCGAGGTCGGCCCGGTGCGGAACTGGACGGTGATGACCGACCCGGACGGTCAGGAGTTCTGCGCCTTCGTGCGCAAGCGGCCGCCGGAGTACCGGCTGTTCGACCTGGTGGTCGACGCGGTGGACCCGCGCACGATCGCGGGCTGGTGGGTCGAGCAGTTCGGTGGCCACAGCCCGATCCGCGAGCGGGGCTACTGCGACGTGGCCGGCATCGACGGCCTGCCCTGGCGCAAGTTCACCTTCCTCGCGGTGCCCGAGCCGAAGACGGTCAAGAACCGCGTGCACTGGGACGTCTACGCCGACCCGGACGAGCTGGTGGCCCGTGGTGCCACCCTGTTGCAGGCCAAGGGCGGCGATCTTGGTTGGCACGTGCTGGCCGACCCGGAGGGCAACGAGTTCTGCGTGCACACCGAGGGCTGAGACCGCCCGAGCACCGTCCCACCCGCCGGGACGGCTATCGTGCAGGCGTGCGAAAGAGGTTGCAGGACCGGGCTGTTGCCTGGCTCACCGGCCACGACGACGAGCTCGTCGGCTGGCGCCGGGATCTGCACGCGCACCCCGAAGTTGCCTACGCCGAACACCGCACCACCGAGCGGATCGCTACTCTGCTGCGTTCGTTCGGGCTGCAACCCAGACCGCTGTCGGTGGGCACCGGGCTGATCGTGGACGTCGGCAGCGGCCCGCCGGAGACCGCGCTGCGGGCCGATATCGACGCGCTGCCGCTGCCGGATACCAAGCAGGTGAGCTATGCCTCACAGAACCCCGGTGCCTGCCATGCCTGCGGGCACGATGCGCACACCGCGATCCTGCTCGCCGTGGCCGCCGTGCTCGCCGAGGCGGACCGGGCCGGCGAGCTGCCCGGCCCGATCCGGCTGATCTTCCAGCCGGCCGAGGAGCGGTTGCCCGGCGGCGCCGAGGTGGCGGTGAACGACGGCGCGCTGACCGGGGTGCTGCGGATCTTCGCGCTGCACTGCGATCCGAAGCTGGACGTCGGCCAGGTCGGCCTGCGGGTGGGGCCGATCACCGCCTCGTCCAACCAGTTGGACATCCAGCTGACCGGTCCGGGCGGCCACACCGCGCGGCCGCACCTGACCACCGACGTGGTCTACGCCCTCGGCAAGCTGATCACCGAGCTGCCCGGCCTGCTGTCCCGGCGGGTCGATCCGCGGGCCGCGGTGGCGCTGGTCTGGGGCACCGTGCACGCCGGCTCCGCGCCGAACGCCATCCCGACCGCCGGCACCCTGTCCGGCACCCTGCGCATGCTGGACAGCCATTACTGGGACCAGCTGGAGGCCATCGTCACCGAGCTGGCGGAGCGGATCGTGGGACCGACGGGCGCGGAGTTGAAGATCGACTACGACCCCGGCGTGCCGGCGGTGGTGAACGACGGGACGCTGGTCGCGCTGCAGACCCAGGCCGCGATCGCGGCACTCGGCCCGGAAGGCGTATCCGACACCCCGCAGTCGATGGGTGGCGAGGACTTCGCCTGGTACCTGCGCACGGTGCCCGGCGCGCTGGCCCGGCTGGGGGTCCGAACCCCCGGCACCATGCCCGGCGACCTGCACAAGTCGGACTTCGACCTCGACGAACGGGCCCTCGGGATCGGCGTCCGGTTCACCACCGCGCTGCTGGACGAGATCCACGCCGCCCAGAACTGAGCCGTCCAGAACTGAGCCGTCCAGAACTGAGCCGTCCAGAACTGAGCGCTCCAGAGCTGAGGGCGACGAGCCGTCAGGCGTGTTCGGCGGCGAGCTTGGCGCCGAAGCCGAACATCGCGCAGCCGGTGGCGACGTCCAGGGCGCGCCGTACCTTGCGCCGCAGGAGGATCCGGCGTGCTCGATCGAGGCCGGTGACCAGGCAGCTGAGATAGAGCAGCGAGAGCACCGCGTGGCTCAGCGCGAACAGCAGCAGCGCGAAGATCGGGGCGTGCGGGCCGAGGAACTGCGGCAGCACCGCGAGGTAGAACACCAATACCTTGGGATTGGTGATGTTGGACAGGAATCCCTGCCGCCAACCCCTCAGCTGCTGGCCGGGATTGCGCTCGGCCGGAACGTCGCGGGTGGCGTAGTCACCCCGCCTGGCCGAGCGGAAGGCCTGGACCCCGAGGAACAGCAGGTAGCCGATGCCGGCCCACCGCACTGCCTGGAACAGCGGTTCGATGCGCACGATCACCGCACCCAACCCGCCGGCGGCCGCGATTCCCTGGATCGTGTTGGACGAGGCGACGCCGACCGCGCTCCAGCCGCCGCGACGCCGACCGCCGACCAGGGTGTTCCTGGTGACCACGGCGAAGTCCGGGCCCGGCACGAGTACCAGCACCACGGCGAAGGCGAGGAACGAGGCGTAGGAGGTCCAGGTCACGCATCGACCCTATGGCCGGGCTCCTCGAAGCCGCCAGGGGTTGCTGGTTGCCGCGGGGTTTTGCGCGGTGTGGTCAGTCGCGGTGTCGTCCGCGCGGGGTCCGCGATGTCAGCCGATCGACCGGCAGGGCCGGGCGCGCAACTCGCTGACGTAGTCGCCGGGTGCGCCGGCCTTCTCGGCCGCCTCGGCGATCAGCCCGAGGTAACGGGCCGAGGGCAGGCCGCCCTCGTAGCCGTTGAGCACATAGGTCCAGGCCAGCACGTCGGTGTCCAGCGTGGACACTCGCAACGTGATGGTCTGGTAGAGCCCGGTGTCCGCACTCTCCCACTTGTCGAGGGAGATTCGGTCGTAGGCGGTGATGTCGTACAGCCCGACGAAGACCGCGCCGACCGGATCCTCTACCAGGGTTGCCAGCGCACCCTCCCAGCCCAGGTCCTCGCCGCCGAAGGTGAGCCGCCAGCCCGGGATCCAGCCGGTGCCGGCGAACGGCGAGTGCGGGCAGCGGGTGCGCATCTGGGCCGGGTCCATGTTGGATCCGTATGCGGCGTAGAGGTGCACGATAGGGCAGCCTACTAAGTCCACTTGCCGGCACTCGATCATGCCGGCCGGGACGGGTCCGCTGGCAGGCCCCGGCCGGCACTCGATCATGCCGCCCCACCCGGCGCCCGGATCGGCGGTACCGGGACAATGGGACCGTGAGCAGGATTGCCATCATCGGCGGCGGCCCGGCCGGCTATGAGGCCGCGCAGGTCGCGGCCGGCCTCGGCGCCCAGGTGACCCTGATCGAGTCCGACGGCATCGGTGGTGCCTGTGTGCTGTACGACTGCGTGCCGTCGAAGACCCTGATCGCCACCTCCGAGCGGGTCACCGCGCTGCGCGCCGCTCCGGAACTGGGGCTGAGCTCGACGGCCGATGTGCGCGTGCAACTGCAACTGGTCAACCAGCGGGTGCAGGAGCTGGCAGCCAACCAGTCGGCCGACATCCGGCAGCGGCTGACCGCGGCCGGCGTGCGGCTGCTCACCGGCCGGGGCCGGTTCGCGGCCGAGCAGTCCGGACGTACCTTCGGAATCGAGGTGTTGCCACCGGACGGCCCGGACACGGATGCTGCCGCGCCGACCGAGCAGCTGGACGCCGACGTGGTGCTGCTGGCCACCGGCGGTACGCCGCGCATCCTGCCGGGTGCCGAGCCGGACGGCGAGCGGGTGCTGTCCTGGCGCGACATCTACCGGCTGACCGAGCTGCCCAGCCACCTGATCGTGGTCGGCTCGGGCGTGACCGGCGCGGAGTTCGCCTCGGCGTACAGCGAGATGGGGGTGCCCACCACACTGGTGTCCAGCCGGCAGAAGGTGCTGCCCGGCGAGGATCCGGACGCCGCCGACGTGATCGAGCAGGTGTTCACCTCACACGGCGGGATGCTGATGAAGCAGGCCCGCGCACAGACGGTCAAGCGCACCGCGGACGGCGTCGAGGTGGTGCTGACCGATGGCCGGACGGTGACCGGATCGCATGCCCTGATGTGCGTCGGCTCGGTGCCCAATACCGAAGATCTCGGCTTGGAACATGTCGGCCTTGAGCTCACCGAGGCGGGTTACCTCGAGGTCGACCGGGTCTCCCGGACCGCGGTGCCCGGCATCTACGCGGCCGGTGACTGCACCGGCGTGCTGCTGCTGGCCTCGGTCGCGGCCATGCAGGGCCGGGTGGCGATGTGGCACGCGCTGGGTGAGGCGGTGCAGCCGCTGCGGCTGAAGACGGTGGCTGCCAACGTGTTCACCCATCCCGAGATCGCCACGGTCGGTATCGGGCATGCCGCGGTCAGCTCCGGCGAGGTGCCGGCCCGGACGGTGCTGCTGCCGTTGACCGGCAACGCCCGGGCCAAGATGCAGGGCGTCGCGGAGGGTTTCGTGAAGCTGTACTGCCGGCCGGCCACCGGCGTGGTGATCGGCGGCACCGTGGTGGCACCGGCCGCCTCCGAGCTGATCCAGCCGGTCGCGATGGCCGTCCAGCTCGGGCTGACGGTGAACCAGTTGGCGGCGACCTTCACGGTGTATCCGTCCATCTCGGGGTCGGTGATCGAGGCCGCTCGGCAGCTGATGCATCACGACGATCTCGGTTAGCCTGACGGAAACTCGAAGTAGGAAGGATTCGATGGATCTCTCGCCGGAACAGGTGGAACGGTCGCGGCGGACGATCCGCGCAGCCGCGGTGTTCGCCGAGAACGCGCCGGTGATCGCGGCCCAGGTGGTGGAACTGCCCGAGGACCACGTGGTGGTCGCCGTGGTCAGCGAGGAGTACGAGTTCGCCGGGGTGCATCACGTCCCGCGCGCCGAACTGGTGGAGCGGGTGCCGGCGCTGGAGGGCGAGAACGGCTGGGCGATGGTGTTCTCACCGGGCGCCGACGAGGAGCACGTGGCCGCCCGGACCAGCGAGATGATCTCGCTCGCCGACAAGCGGATCGAGATGATCCGCCGGATCGTGGGCCGCCGGGGAGCCCAGTAGCCCCGCTCCGCCGAGCGGTCAGTTTCCCGGCTCGAGCGGTCAGTTTCCCGTCAGCCTGGTCAAACGGACGGGGTCAGCTTCAATCCGGATCCGGGCCCTGCGGCGGCATCATGCCGTGCTGACGCAATCGCCGGTCGCGCAGCTCGTCGCCGTAGGCCAGCCCGACGAACAGCGGCCCGATGACCACGAACGATGCCGCCCCGATCCGGATGCCGATCGGGCCGGGCAACAGCAGCAGGACGGTGATCGGAATCACCGCGAACAGCATGATCCGGCCCGCCTCGCGCAGCCGCCAGTCCGGTCCGGTGAGGTCGGCGAAAACCCAGTCGTGATAGCGCTCCGGCAGCGTCCCGCCGAAGGCGTAGAGCAGCCAGCGACCCACTCCGGGGTGTTCTGACTCACCGCTCACAGCTACTAGTGTGGCGCTAGCCTCGCAGGAGTGGACAGCGCGTTCTACCAGGATCTGACGGTCAAACTGACCGGTACGGCGGCCGAGGTCGAGCTGCGTGCCGAGGTGGTCAGCAACCCCGCCTGTGGCGGTCCCTGGCAGCCACAATTGCAGCACGGCGGGCCGCCGAGCGCGCTGCTGGTGCGGGCTGCCGAGCAGTTGGCCGCCGAGGCCGCCGGCCGCGATGACCTGCTGGCGGTGCGGCTGGCGGCCGAGTTCATCGGGCCGGTGCCGGTCGCGCCGCTGACCATCACCGCCCGGGTGGACCGGCTGTCGCGGACCGCGGTGCTGGTGCAGGCGGCACTCGGACCTACCGACGATCCGTCCCGGATCTGTCTGCAGTCGCGGATCTGGCTGCTGGCGCCGGGCGAACTGCCGCCGCGACCAGCCGGGGACCCAACATCGCCCGAGCAACTGCCCGAGCCGGACGGCCTACCCGAGTTCGGATTCGACAGCTTTCCCTACGCTCGCCACCTCGACTGGCGGCTGGCCAGCGGCAGCGGCCGGGCGCCGGGACCGGCCGCTGCGTGGATGTCGGCGCGGGTACCGCTGCTGCCGGGCGAGACGTACAGCCCGATGCAGCGCACCGCGCTGTTCGCCGATTCGGCGAGCGGGATCTCCTCCGAGCTGGATTGGGCAAGCTGGTCCTTCGCGAACGTGGACCTCGACCTGCACCTGTTCGCCGCCCCGAGCGGGGAGTGGCTGCTGGTGGACGCCGTCACCGAACTCGGTGCCGGCGTGGCGATGACCCGATCGCGGCTGTCCGATCGCAGCGGGCCGGTCGGCGCCGGATTGCAGACCCTGCTCATCCGGCGGCTCGGCGTCTGATCATCGTCGGCGCGGCCGAGGCGGGCGGGACGAGGCTCACATTCGAAGCGGGGCCTTGCGGAATACCAGCGGCGGCCACATAGTTGTGCCAGCAATAGTTGAGTACTAAACAAAGGAGCTTGGCATGACCTCCACCGCCCCCGCCGCACCCGGATACGTGACCGGCACCTGGCAGATCGACCCCGCGCACTCCGACGTGTCGTTCTCGGTACGGCACATGATGGTGAGCAAGGTCAAGGGCCACTTCCGCACCTTCTCCGGCACCATCGTGACCGCCGAGAACCCGCTCGCCTCGAGCGTCACTGCCGAGATCGACGCGTCCACCATCGACACCAACCAGGAGCAGCGGGACAACCACATCCGGTCCGCGGACTTCTTCGAGGTGGAGAAGTACCCGACCATCACCTTCACCTCGACCTCGGTCGAGCCGAAGGGCGACGACTTCCTGGTGCACGGCGACCTGACCATCAAGGGCAACACCCGGTCGGTGCCGTTGAAGCTCGAACTCAACGGCTTCGGCCCCGACGCCTTCGGCGGCACCCGAGCCGGCTTCACCGCGACCACCGAGATCAGCCGCAAGGAGTTCGGCGTCGACATCGACATGCCGATGGACGGCGGCGGCGTCGTGGTGGGCGACAAGATCACCATCACCCTGGAGATCGAGGCGGTCCTGCAGCAGGGCTGATCGATCCGCGAGCTAAGGCAGGCACCTTAGCCGAGCAGTCTCTCTGGGGGCCGGTCTCAGACCGGCCCCCAGGGGCATTCCTTGGGCGTGTACAGCGTGCTCCAGCAGGGTGCCGTGCCGTCGATGTGCGAGTTCACCTTTCGCAGATCGAGCGCGGTGTGCACCAGCAGCGTCACGCAGATGACCAGTTGGACCGCGGCGATGAGCACGCGCATCTGCTTGGTCACCAGCGCCACCAGCACCGGCGGCGCGCAGATCAGCAACGGGATGAGCAGGAACAGCATCCGGTCCTCGTGTGCCTGCTGATGCAGGGTGCAGATGCCCCGGCAGTGTGAGCCGTAGTAGCCGGACACCACCAGGCCGACCACGAAGTCGAAGATCGCGGTGACCGCCACCGCCACCGCGACGTCGAACCAGGAGACGTCGCGCAGCCGGCGCCGAGCCAGCGCCCGGAAGCCACGGCCGGCCAACTCCGGCTCGGCCGAGCGCCGGGCCCAGGAGAAGGCGCCCTGCCCATCCCCGCGAGCCTGTGTCACCGATGCTCCTTCGATCCCGCGACCGGTACCCGAAGGCCCGGCCCGCGTAATGGCACGGAGGCAAGTTAACGAGGCTAAGTTAACAGCGCTCGGCGGCCGGCACAGCTGAATTTCGCGGGCGGCGGCTGGCTCGGCTGGCTCAGTCCTTGAGCTCGCAGGTGCTGGCTCAGTCCTTGATCTCGCAGATGGCCGCTCCGGAACTGACCACGGCACCGGCCTCCGCATTCAGCGCGGTGATGGTGCCGGCCTTGTGCGCGTTGATCGGCTGCTCCATCTTCATCGCCTCCAGCACCACGATCAGGTCGCCGGCTGCGACTATGTCCCCGTCGCTGACCGCGACCCGGACGATCGTGCCCTGCATCGGTGCGGTGAGGGTGTCGCCGGAGACCGCGTTGGCCGCCTTCTTGGTCGCCGACCGCTTGGGCGCGGTCTTCATGGCCGCCGGAGCCGAACCACCCGAACCGGCCGCGAAGCCGGCCGGCAGCGTCACCTCCAGGCGGCGGCCGTTCACCTCCACCAGCAGCCGCTCCCGCTCGGGCGCCGCGGCCGGCTCGGCGGCAGCGGTGAACGGCGGGATCTGATTGTCGAACTCGGTCTCGATCCACCGGGTGAATATGGTGAACGGCTTGCCGTCGGCCGGCGCGAAGGCCGGATCCCGAACCACCGCGCGGTGGAACGGTAACGCCGTGGCCATGCCCTCCACCACGTACTCGTCCAGCGCCCGCCGGGCCCGCGCGAGCGCCTCGTCGCGATCCTCGCCCCAGACGATCAGCTTGGCCAGCAGCGAGTCGAACGCACCGCCGATGGTGGAGTTCGCCTCGATGCCGGAATCGACCCGTACCCCCGGCCCGGCCGGTTCCCGATAGTCGGTCACCTGGCCCGGCGCGGGTAGGAAGTTCCGGCCCGGGTCCTCGCCGTTGATCCGGAACTCGATCGCGTGCCCGCGCGGGGTCGGATCCTCGGTGATCCGCAGCGCCTCGCCGTCGGCGATCCGGAACTGCTCGCGCACCAGGTCCAGGCCGGTGGTCTCCTCGCTGACCGGGTGCTCGACCTGCAGCCGGGTGTTGACCTCCAGGAAGCTGATCACCCCGTCGCTGCCGACCAGGTACTCCACCGTGCCAGCGCCGTGGTAGTTGGCCTCGCGGCAGATCGCCTTGGCAGAGCTATGGATGCGTTCCCGTTGCTCCTCGGTCAGGAAGGGGGCCGGCGCCTCCTCGACCAACTTCTGGTTACGCCGCTGCAGCGAGCAGTCCCGGGTGCCGACCACCACCACGTTGCCGTGGGTGTCGGCCAACACCTGAGCCTCGACATGCCGCGACCGGTCCAGGTAGCGCTCCACGAAGCATTCGCCGCGGCCGAACGCGCTGACCGCCTCGCGTACCGCGCTGTCGTACAGCTCCGGGATCTCCTCCAACGTGCGGGCGATCTTCAGGCCGCGACCACCGCCACCGAAGGCCGCCTTGATCGCGATGGGCAGGCCGTGCTCGCGGGCGAAGGCCAGCACCTCCTCCGGTCCGGACACCGGCTCCTTGGTGCCGGGCACCAGCGGCGCGCCGGCGGCCAGCGCGATGTGTCGAGCGGTGACCTTGTCACCCAGATCCCGGATGGACTGCGGCGACGGGCCGATCCAGGTCAGCCCGGCATCCAGCACGGCCTGGGCGAAGTCGGCGTTCTCGGAGAGGAAGCCGTAGCCGGGGTGCACGGCGTCGGCGCCGGACTTGCGCGCCGCCTCGATCACCTTCTCGATCACCAGGTACGACTCGCCCGGGGTGTTGCCGCCCAGCGCGAAGGCCTCATCGGCCATGCGGACGTGCAGCGCGTCGGCATCCGGCTCGGCGTAGACCGCCACCGAGGCCAGCCCGGCATCGCGGGCGGCCCGGATCACCCGGACGGCGATCTCACCCCGGTTGGCGATGAGCACCTTGTGCATCTGCCTCCACCCTCCAGCCAGTCGGCGGTCAGCTGGCGAGCCGGGCGTCCCGGCACTCGCTGCTGCAAAGGTACCAACCGGCCAACTGCGGCCCGCTCGCGTCTCGCTCAGGTACCGCCCGGCGGCTGGAAGCACCCGATCGCTGATCGTCAGCGGCTGCGCCCGGACGGCTGCCTGGACCGCAGGTGCAGCCGCCGGATCCAGGTGGTGGCCACGCCGGCGAAGATCAGCGCGAAAGCCACCCCGAACAGCCCGCCGTCGGCGGCGGTGCCGGCCGGCTTGCCCAGGGTCAGCGCGCCGCGCAGCACCAACATCACACCGGCCAGCAGGAGCAGGCCGGCCCACACCACCAGCAGCGGATCGCGGCGCGGAATGCTCGCGGCGAACCGCAGCAGTGCCGGACCACCGCGGTAGCGGGCCCACACCAGCGCGCCGAGCACGATCAGCAACACCAGCCCGGCACTGGCCTGGGCCGAGAACGGGCTCAGCAGTAAGGCCAGGAGCATCGCGTAGTGCAGCAACTGCACCGTCCGGATCGCGATGTTGTGCAGGTTGATCCGGGTCTGCGGAATGGTCGGATCCATCCGGCCGACCGCGAGGAACCCGGTCACCGACTTGCCCAGCCGAAACCGTCGCAGGTGCGCCCGGGCCAGTTCGTGGCGGGCGATCGAGTTCTCCGGGTCCAGCCGCAGCGCCTGCTCCAGCGAGCGGACCGCGAGCCGGGACTTGCCCAGCGCCAACGCGACCTGGCCCACCAGGTTGTGCGTGCTCGGATCGTCCGGTGCCAGTTCGCGGGCCCGCTCGGCGGCGGCCATCGAATGCTGGGTGACCGCGTCCGCCCACAGGTCGGTGTTGGCCACCAGGTAGTGGGTCTGCCAGTTCGCCGGCTGGATCAGCACGCTCCGCCGAGCCAGTTCGGTCGCGTCGGCATGATGTCCGAGGTTGCGATGCGCGATCGTCTGCAATCGCACCGGCCAGTCGTCGGTGGGGTTCAGCTGCGCGGCCCGCCTGGACAGCTCCAGCGCCCGCTCGGGTTGCTCCAGTGCGATCAGCGCCTGCGCGGCCAGGCAGAGCGCGAACCAGTCGTCCGGCTCGCCGGCCAGGTACGGCGCGAGCAGCCGCATCGCGCTGGCCGGGCTCAGCTGCACCAGCGCGGCCGCCTGCCGCACCGGCGAGGTCACAGCCGGCCGGCCCGCTTGAGGTAGCCGCGCAGCTCGGCGTAGGTGCCGTCGTCCTCGCCGAAGGTGACCAGATTGCGCGCGGTCTCCAGCCAGGGACCGATGGACGGCTGGATGCCGGCCAGCGCTTGCTCCAGATCCGCCATGCCGATCGGGCGCGGCTGGCCGGACGCGACGCTGGCCAGCAGCGCGTGCTCCGCGGCCAGCTCGCAGGCATAGGCGATGTCGGCGCCGGACAGCCCCTCGGTCCGTCCGGCCAACCGGCGGGTGTCGATGCCGGCGATCGGCCGGTGACTCAGGTGATGCCGGAAGATCGCCTCCCGGGCCGGCTCGTCCGGCGGCAGGATCAGCACCGTGCGGTCCAGTCGGCCAGGCCGGCGTAGCGCGGGGTCGACGTCCCACGGCTGGTTGGTCGCGGCGAGCACGAAGACCCCGTCGTTGTCCTGCTCGACGCCGTCCAGCTCGGTCAGCAGCTGGTTGATGGTGCCCCGCAACGCGCTGTTGCGGGTCTGCGAGCGGCGTTGGCCGAGCGCGTCGACCTCATCGAAGAACAGCACGCAGGGCGCGGCCCGGCGCGCGGCCAGGAACAGCTCCCGGACGTTGCGTTCGCTGCTGCCGACCAGCTGGTCGAGGACGTCGGTGATCTGCACGCTGAGGAAGCCCGCCTGCAGTTCGCCAGCCAGCGCGCGTGCCAGGTAGGTCTTGCCGCAGCCCGGCGGGCCGTACATCAGCAGGCCGCCGCGCAGGCTCTTGCGATACATCCGGCGCAGTTCGGGATTGCGCAGCGGCGCCAGGAAACTGGCCTCCAGCCGCTGCTTGGCCTGGGTCATGCCGCCGACCTCGGCCAGGGTCAGCCGCGGTCGCTCCAGATCGAAGACCGAGTCGCTGATCGGCTCGGTATCCGGCTGGTCGACGAACATGGGTGGCACGTCCAGGCCGAGCTGCTCCTCGGCGGCCGACCAGTCGAAGCTCGCTCCGCTGGCCGGCCGGGGCGCCGGCGCGGCCTCATCGGGCTCGGTGTCGGCAGCGGTGTCGGCAGCGGTGTCGGCAGCGGGCTCGGTTTGTGCACCGGCGTTGAGCTCGGTTTGGGCAGCGGGCTGAGTTTCGGCAGCGGGCTGGGTCTCGGCGGCGGCCTCGGGGCGCCCGCCGAGCGCCTCGGTCATCAGCTGCCGGGCGGCGGCATTGGCCGGCTCGCTGGCCAGCACCGTCGCCAGCTCGGTCACCGCGCCGGACGGATCGCCGCTGTGCAGCAGCAGCTCGGCAAGATGCAGTCGTAGCGGCAGATCCTCGGGATTGGCTGCCACGGCCCGCCGCAGCGAAGCGATCAGCGGCTGGCTCATGCCGGTCAGCCTACCGGGGCCGGTGCGGGCGTCGGCCGAATCGTGCGCTGCTCGCAGAATCGTCCGGTCGGATCAGTTCACTCCACGATCGCCTGGTGGATCAGTTGGCGTAGCAGCGGCCGAATCGGTAGCGCCGAGGACGGCATCAGCTGGGTGTAGAACTCATACGTCAGATCGAGCTGCGGATCGACGACGAACGCGGTGCTGGCGAAACCACCCCAGCCGTAATCGCCCACGCTGCCGGCCATACCCGCGGCGGCGACGTCCAGCATCGTGGCCATGGACAGACCGAAACCCATGCCGGCCATCGGGAACTCGGCGAACAGCAGCCGACCGACGCTGGCCAGGTCCTGGTTGCCGGGCAGGTGGTTGGCGTGCATCAGCCGAGCGGTGGCCGGTGCCAGCAGCCGTACTCCGTCCAACTCGCCGTCACGCAGCAACAGTTGGGTGAACCGCCGGTAATCGGCGGCGGTGCTGACCAGCCCGGCGCCGCCGGACGGCCAGCGTTCGGTGAAGATCGCCTCGGAGATGCTGCTGGCCGCGGTAAAGCCCGCGGGGGTGGACAGGTACAGCTCGGCCAGCCGGTCGCGCTTGTCCTCCGGCATCCGGAAGGCGGTGTCCACCATGCCGAGCGGGCCGAGGATGTGCTTGTCGAAGAAGGCATCCAGCGGCGTGCCGGAGACCACCTCGATCAGCCGGCCGAGCACGTCGCTGGCGATCGAGTACTGCCACTCGGTGCCCGGTTCGAAGACCAGCGGCATCGCGGCCCACTGCTCGGACATCTGGGCCAGCGTGTTGCTGCCGGCGCCGAACTCGTCCAGGCCAGCGTTGCGGTACATCATCGCCACCGGATGCGCGCGCAGGAAGCCGTAGGCGAAGCCGGCGGTGTGGTTGAGCAGGTGCCGTACCCGGATCGGCTCGGTGGCCGCAACGGTGGTCGGCGCCAGATCGGAGCCGCCGACGAAGATTTGCGGGTTGGCGAACTCGGGAAGCCAGCGGCTGATCGGATCGGTCAGCAGCAGCTCGCCCTGTTCCACGAGGATCATCGCGGCCAGCGCGGTGATCGGCTTGGTCATCGAGAAGATCCGGTAGATGGTCTCCGACTCGATCGGCAGGTGCCGGGCGGCATCCCGCTCACCGCGGCAACTGGCGTGCACCACCTTGCCGTGCCGGCTGATGACCACCTGCCAGCCGGCCAGCCGGCCCTCGTCGACGAACCTGCCCAGGCGGTTGTCGAGCCGGTTCAGCCGATCGGGGTCGAATCCGGCGGCGGCCGGCTCGATCTCGACTTCGAGGTTCGTCATCTGGTCAGTCTCGCAAACCCACCGGCTTCGGTGGGCTGCGGAACAGGGACGGTCGAGCTACGGCAGTTCGGCGAGCCGGCCCCGGCACTGCGCGGCCACCTCGGTCACCTCGGTGAGGGTGCGCGCCAGGTCCTGCTGGCGGGCACGCAGATCCGCCGCGATCTCGCCCAGCCGATCCAGCAGGATCTCCAACTGCTTGCGCTCGGAACTGGCCGCGCCGTCGTACATGTCGACGATCTCGCGGATCTCCGACAGCGACATGCCGAACCGCTTGCCGCGCAGGATCAGCCGCAGCCGGGTCCGGTCCCGGTGGTCATAGATCCGGGCGCTGCCCGAGCGGGCCGGGGTGATCAGGCCCTCGGCCTCGTAGAAGCGCAGGGTGCGGGTAGTCACGCCGAGTTCCTCGGCCAGCTCACCGACCGTCCAGGTCTTGGCTTCCGTCTGCGCTGTCATGCGAGCTATAGTAGCTCCTAACGTTGACGTAAACGTCAACCGCTTTCGTCCACTTTAGTCCATAGGCGCCGCTGGAGTCCGTAGGAGCCCCCATGTCCTTCGAGTTGTCCGCAGACCACGAACAGTTCCGCAAGGTCGTCCGTGAGTTCGCCGAGTCCGAGATCGCGCCCCACGTGGCTGCCTGGGACCGGGAGCACTACTTCCCGACCGAGTTGGTGACCAAGATGGGCGAACTTGGGTTGTTCGGGCTGGTGGTGCCCGAGGAGTACGGCGGCAGCGGGGCGGACTTCAGCTCGCTGTGCGTGGCCATCGAGGAACTGGGCCGGGTCGACCAGTCGATCGGCATCACCCTGTCGGCGGGGGTGGGCTTGGGCATCAACCCGATCCTGACCTTCGGCAGTCAGGAGCAGAAGCAGCAGTGGTTGCCGGATCTGGTGGCCGGTCGCGCGCTTGCCGGGTTCGGCCTCACCGAACCGGAGGCGGGCTCGGACGCCGGCGCCACCCGGACCCGGGCCGAACTGGTCGACGGGCAGTGGGTGATCAACGGCAGCAAGGCGTTCATCACCAACTCCGGCAGCTCGATCACGTCCTGCGTCACGGTGACGGCCCGTACCGGCAGCCGGGACGGCAAGGCCGAGATCTCGGCGATCATCGTGCCCTCCGGTACGCCGGGCTTCGAGGTCCAGCCGGCCTACGAGAAGCTCGGCTGGCGGATCTCCGACACCCATGGCCTGGTCTTCGACGACTGCCGGGTGCCGGCGGAGAACCTGCTCGGCAGCCGGGGCAGCGGCTTCAAGCAGTTCCTGGCGATCCTGGACGACGGCCGGATCGCGATCTCCGCGCTGGCGGTCGGGTTGGCCCAGGCCTGTCTGGAGGAGTCCACCCGATACGCCAAGCAGCGCAACACGTTCGGCAAGCCGATCGGCGCACGGCAGGCGGTCGCCTTCGCGATCAGCGACCTGGCGGTCGCGGTCGAGGCGGCCCGGCTGCTCACCTACAAGGCGGCCTGGCTCAAGGACGCCGGCCGGTCGGCGGCCGAGGTGAAGCAGGCCGCGGCGCTGGCCAAGCTGTACTCCACCGAGGCGGCGGTGACCGCGACCCGGACCGCCACCCAGGTGTTCGGCGGGTACGGCTTCATGGAGGAGTACCCGGTGGCCCGCTTCTACCGGGACGCCAAGATCCTGGAGATCGGCGAGGGCACCTCCGAGGTGCAGCGGATGGTCATCGCCCGCGCACTGGGCCTGCCGGTCGAATAGGCCTGCCGGTTGAGTAGGCCTGCCGGTTGAGTAAGCCTGCCGTGTCTGCCGGCCCATCCCGGCGATCTTCATACGATATGCACGCCATCACGACGGTTTCGTATGAAGATCGCGCCAAGTGCTAAGGAGCGGAGTACCACGTGAGCGATGCGGAGAAGGTAGCCGCGGCTAGGCAGGCCACGCTGGCGCCGTCCGGGAAGGCGGCCGAGAAGCTGGCCGCCGCCGGCAAGCTGTACGTCCGGGACCGGATCGGGCTGCTGTTCGACGAGGGTTCCTTCGTCGAGGACTCCCAACTGGCCAACGCGCTGGAGCCGGGGCTGCCGGCTGACGGCGTGGTCACCGGCCACGGGCTGGTGGACGGCCGGCCGGCGCTGGTGGTGGCGAACGATCCCACGGTGAAGGCCGGTTCCTGGGGTGCCCGGACGGTGGAGAAGATCATCCGGGTCACCGAGCGTGCGCTGACCGAGGAGCTGCCGATCTTCTGGCTGATCGACTCGGCCGGCGCCCGGATCACCGACCAGGTGGCGCTGTTCCCCGGCCGCCGTGGTGCCGGCCGGATCTTCCACAACCAGGTCGCGCTGTCCGGCAAGGTGCCGCAGATCTGCTGCCTGTTCGGCCCGTCGGCGGCCGGCGGCGCCTACATACCGGCGTTCTGCGACATCGTGATCATGGTGGAGGCCAACGCCTCGATGTATCTCGGCTCGCCGCGGATGGCCGAGATGGTGGTGGGGGAGAAGGTCAGTCTGCAGGAGATGGGTGGCGCCCGGATGCACGCCACGGTGTCCGGCTGCGGGGACAACCTGGCCGACGACGACGCCGACGCGATCGAGCAGGCGAAGCTGTTCTTCTCATATCTGCCGGGCAATTGGCGATCCGGCCCACCGAGTTATGCCGCCGAACCGCCGCTGGTGGAACTGGCCGACGACGTGGTTCCGGTGGCCGAGTCGATGCCGTTCGACATGCACGCGGTGATCGACGGTCTGGTCGATGACGACTCGTTCTTCGAGATCAAGCCGGAGTTCGCGGCCGAGGTGATCACCGGACTCGGCCGGCTGGACGGCCGGCCGGTCGGCGTCGTCGCCAACAACTCGGCGGTACGCGGCGGTGTGCTGTTCGTCGACTCGGCCGACAAGGCGGCTCGCTTCATCTGGCTCTGCGATGCGTTCAACATCCCGCTGCTCTACCTGGCCGACGTGCCCGGTTTCATGATCGGTTCGGACGTCGAGCGGCAGGGCATCATCCGGCACGGCGCCAAGATGATCACCGCGGTGGCCGAGGCGAACGTGCCGCAGCTGTCGGTGCTGGTACGCAAGGCGTACGGCGCAGGGCTGTATGCGATGGCCGGCCCCGGGTTCATGCCGGACGCCTGCATCGCACTGCCCACCGCTCGGGTGGCGGTGATGGGTCCGGAAGCAGCGGTGAACGCCGTGTACGCGAACAAGATCGCCGCGATCGCCGACGAGGAGGAACGGGCTCAGTACGTCAAGGACCGGCGGGCCGAGTACGAGGCCGACGTCGACCTGCTGCGGCTGGCCGCCGACCTGGTGATCGACGCCATCATCAACCCGTCCGAGCTGCGGGCCGAGTTGGTGCGCAGGTTCGCCGGGCTGGCGCACAAGGCCCGGCCGCTGGCCGACAAACGGCACGGCGTACCCCCGGTGTAGCTCCGGCCTCCGGGCGGCAGGGCTAACGGCATTCTTCTCGGGCCGCTGGGCAATAGTCACCGCCGCCGACAGCGGCATAACGGGCCGCGCCGGTCCTGCATGGTTTGCTTTTCGCTACGTCCCAACAAGGCGGCAAGCGCGACCGCTGGAAAGTTGAGTACGTGGCCAAGCACTGTCGGAATGTCTTCCCGGCGGCAGCGCATGAGTGCGGTAATCGAAACCGCGAAGAACATCAGAAGGCCGCAGAGAACGAAGAAGGCGATGAAGCCTTGCGGCCCGAGCCGAGTGTTGAGCTGTGCCGCTTGGGCGAAGCTATAGGTCAGGTGTTCCATAGCTGCTATACAACTGCTAGGTGGACGGGTTAACTATCGATCAATCGGTAGTCCAGACAGGTCCAGACAGGACAGCCGCTTCTCGAGCTGCGAGGTGCCGTTGGGTCGGATTCCGCTTCCGCCACCAGCTCTCTCGATCGCTCGACGCTTTACCACCGACCTGCAGGCATTTGTGCGTGCACATGGCAAGCCGTCGGGACGGCAAATGGCCAGGCAACTCGCTGGGCCCGATGCACGCAGCCACGCCGTGCTGTCGGCAGCGACTTCTTCTCGCCCAACCTCCTTCCCGACTTGGGAAGCGGTCCATGCGGTCCTAAGCGCTTGCGGTGCTTCCGCCGACCAGGTAGCTATATGGAAGCTCCGCCATGATGCGGATGATCAGGCCATCACAGATGTGCGCTACCCGGAGCAGAAGCTAGCATCGTCAAACCTCCCTTCAGGTAGGTCCCACATATGGCACGTTCCAGTTTCCCGTCGCGCGGACTTCGAAGGGCGGGCAGAAGATCTCGAACGTATCGACAAGTGGTTCCGCGATGGTGGCAGGGTTCTTACCCTTCATGGTCTTCCAGGGATCGGAAAGACCCAGTTAGCCGTTCACTACGCCCACCTGGCTAGAAGCCGTTACGACCTTGTGTGGCTTATACGTGGCTCGAGTCGCTCGTTGATCCGATCTGGATTGGCATCGCTGGCGCGGGACCTCTTAGGGGCGAGACGCACAGGTATCAAAGAACCGGAGTTGGTCGACGTTGCTCGGAACTTCCTAAGTTCCTCCCACGGATGGCTCCTCATCGTCGACAGCTTGTTCGACCAGTCCTTAATCGGGCCGCTGCTGCCTGACGGCGATGGCTCCCTGCTGGTCACCACAGCCCACGCTCCGCCGCATAATCTGGGCTTAGTTCACGAAGTGCGACCGATACGGTTGCAAGCCGCTACTCGCCTGATCGCTATGCAGAGCGGCGCCCGCGGTGCGATATCACTCGCTCGTGATGTCAAGGGGATCCCCTTGGTCATCCAACAAGCCAAGGCATACATGCGAGTGGCCGGCATCGACGCCACTGAATACCGGCGGCTACTTCGTTTGGAGCCAGGCGAAATGCTGTCCAGTTCGCTTCTGCCCGATGACTACGACCTTCCTGCCAGTCGAGTTTGGCGATTGTCACTCACATTAGCAAAAAGGCGAAATGCCGATGCGATCACTGTTCTCAACGCGCTTGCTGTGGGAGCAGAGAGCCCATTCCCAATAGCCCTGCTAACAGATGCATTATTCGGAACGCAATCCCCGGCCGCTGGCAGGTCGCGTGTTCTTGCGGCGCTCAAAACCCTGGAAGATCTAGCTTTGGTCACCCCCGAGAAGGCCGGACTAGTCGTTCACCCACTTTTCGGGGTAGCAGCGAAACGCTGGTACATGAGATCAGGCGAAGGACATCAAAATCTGGCCTTAACCTTGCGTGCCAACTTGCCGTTCGAGGCGGCGAGAGAAGCGCACCGAAGCGTGTGGGCCTCAGCGCTGCCGCACGTGCTCGAACTCCTCTCGGGGTATGACCAGGAGGTCCTGACTGATGCAGAGGTCAGAACCTGGTTGCACAACCGAGTTGGCACATTTATAGAGTCCCGCGGTCGGCTGTCGGAAGCATTGGCCCATTTCGAAGCGGCTGTCAAGCTTGCGAGCAGATACCTTGAGCCAGGCGATCCCTATTATCTCAGTATACGCAGCGACATGTTGATTTGCGCGTTCAAAGAATCCCAGGAAGCAGCGACTGTGCTTGCTGAATATCGCACGCTGATATCAGCCTATGAGCAAGGCCTGCGACGAGCTAGAAGAGTCGAGGATGGCGAACTTAGCCGGCGAATCCAGATCGACCTTAGCGATGCGCATAACAATCTCGGTTACATATTAGTCTCTTCCGGGGATCCGGCTGGTGCCATCACTCATCTCGACCAGGCTATAACCACCTACCTCCAAGTATGGCGATCGAAGGCCGAGCAAGGTAAGAGGGCAGGATTGATTGATGCCTATCTCAATCTCAGCTGGGCCCGAATAGAGTTACGCGATTATAAAGGCGGCGCGGGCGCGGCTCGGAATGCATTGGAGATCGTCCGCGCGGGCGCATTCATGGGCGAGAATGAAGAAGCAATAGCCTTGGAAAATCTCGGAGTGGCGCGTGAGATAATGGATCCAGTCGTAGCGCTGCGGTGTCACCGGGATTCACTCAAGTTACGGTTAAAGTTGTACGGGCCGAATGACTATCGAACTTTGGTAAGTCGATTAAATCGAACAGGTGCTCAACGCGAGGTCGCATACCAGTCCAGAGATATAAAGTTGATCCGAAACTCCAGAGCAAGCTTCGAGACGCTTATTACGCAAGTATCCGCGCTCAAGGACCCCCGCCGGGATGAGCTGCTAGAGACAGTGCATCTCAATCTCGGCTTCAATTGGTACCTTGAGGGAAAGCTGATTGAACACAAGGAAAGATCTGATATCGGTTTTTCTGCGCCGCAGGTGACGGCACGTAAGCGGCAGGCTTTTCAACGCGCCGAACGAGAATATCGTATAGTGCTCGCGATGCGGGCCGCGACCTCTTCGCATATATCACGCATTCAAGTCATGCGGGGTTTGGCTATGACCGTACTCGAGTTAGGTCGAGGCTCGGAGGCGCTTCGCTTGCTGTCCCATGCTATTGATGCAGCACCCCGGACGGAGAGCTATATTCTCGCAGAGTTGCTTTATAAGCGTGCCCTCGCCCACGAAGCTGTCGGTGACCCCATTGCTTCGCGTGCAGACGCGAGGTCGGCGCTTGAACTTTCGGATGTCTCATGGGAGAGAGCAATTCGCGTAGACATCAAAGATCTTCGGCGTCTCGCAGCAGTCTGAACGCATATGGGCTGAGGTGAGTACGCCGTGTCGGCATGGCCGTTACCGGGGAAATATTGGCAGGTCGCCGACCCGGTAGCCGAGTTGGCCGAGCAGTCGGCGCAGCAGCGGCAGCGACAGCCCGACCACGTTGTGGTGATCGCCGACGATGGATTCGATATACCAACCGCCGAGGCCGTCGATGGTGAACGCGCCGGCAACGTGCAGCGGCTCGCCGGTGTCGACGTAGGCCGCGATCTCCTCGTCGGTCAGCGACGCGAACCGGACCTCGGTGCTGGCGACCGCCTCGGCCGTACCCCGGATCTCGCCGTCGCGCAGTTCCAGCAGCGTATGGCCGGTGTGCAGCACGCCGGACTGACCGCTCAACCGCCGCCACCGATCCACCGCCTCGGCCACCGAGGAAGGTTTGCCCACCACCTGACCGTCGAACTCCAGCATCGAGTCGCAGCCGAGCAGCAGCAGGTTCCCGGTTAGCCGGCCGGCCACCGCCCGTGCCTTCGCGGCAGCCAACGCCTGCACCAGGCCCGGCCCGGTGTCGGCCGTGATCGCGTCCTCGTCCACGTCCGAGACGATCACCTCGGGTTGCACGCCGGCCGCGCGCAGCGTCTTGAGCCGGGCCGGCGAGGCGGAGGCGAGGACGAAGCGCACGAGCAAGCAGGCTAGCCGAGACGGATATCAGGCGTTGCAAGCATGATCAGGATGTGTACTGTCCGTCCTAAGCCGATCTTCGAGCCGTCGCGGCCGCGATCGGGTTCCGCGTCAGGCTTGGGGGAGCATCATGCGCGTATTACTGTCCAGCACGGTCGCCGCCTGCGCGGCGATGCTGGTGCTCACTAGCACCACAGCAGCCAGCGCCGCACCGAGCACCAGTCTCAAGATCGAGCCCAAGACCAGCGCGATCTACCAGTACGACCCGAGCCCCGTCGGCGGCGGTCCGCTGTACGACACGGTGACCGCGTACGTCCAACTGCGCCACTGCCCGGCCGGCAACTACCTGCTCGATATGAGCCTGGTCCAGGACGGCGTCAGCTACCCGTTGGCATCCTCGGCACTGGGGGTGGGCGAGTTCAGCTGCACCGCCGCCGACCCCGCTCCGCGCCTGGGTATCGCCTTCTACGGCAACGGCCTGCATCCGGGCAGCGCGACCGTCACGGTTGGCGCTCACGACGAGGAGAACGGCACGCCGCTGGTCGAGCAGCAGAGCGGCACCGTCCGGATCCCGAATGGGCCGAACAACCCGTCCTGACCCGACCTGGGCGGCCAGACTGGAGACCGGCCTTAGCCGAGCTTGAGCGAGCGGCCGATGATCTCCTTCATGATCTCGGTGGCGCCGCCGTAGATCCGACTCACCCGGGCGTCGGCGAACGCCCGGGCGATCGGGTACTCCTGCATGTAGCCGTAGCCGCCGTGCAACTGCAGGCAGCGGTCTACCGCCCGGCCCTGCAACTCGGTGCTCCACCACTTGGCCTTGGCGGCGTCCTCGACGGTCAGATCGTCCTCGTTGAGGGCCAGCACGCAGCGGTCCAGGTAGGCCTGCGCGACGTCCACCTCGGTGGCCACCTCGGCCAGTACGAACCGGGTGTTCTGCAGCGAGCCGAGCGGATTGCCGAAGGCCTTGCGCTGGCGCACGTAGTCCACGGTCCAGTTCAGCGCGGCGCGTGCGCTGGCCAAGCTCGAGATCGCCAGCGACATCCGTTCCTGCGGCAGGTTGGAGACCAGGCCGAGGAAGCCGCTGCCGAGCTCGCCCAGCACGTTCTCCCGCGGCACCCGGACGTCGCTGAACGACATTTCCGCGGTGTCCTGGGAGTGCAGGCCGAGCTTGTCCAGGTTGCGGCCGCGTTCGAATCCCGGCATGCCGCGTTCGACCACCACCAGGCTGAGCCCCTTGTGCCGCTCCGGTCCGGTCCGCACCGCGGTGATCACCAGGTCGGCGTTGATGCCGTTGGTGATGAAGGTCTTGGCGCCGTTGACGATCAGGTCGCTGCCGTCCGGCCGGGCCGAGGTACGGATGCCGGCCAGGTCCGAACCCGCGCCGGGTTCGGTCATCGCCACCGCGGTGATCAGCTCGCCGGACGCGATGCCGGGCAGCCACCGCTGCTGCTGCTCCTCGGTGCAGTAGCGCAGGAAGTACGGCAGGCAGATGTCGTTGTGCAGGGTCAGCCCGAGGCCGGCACCGCCGACCCCGGCAAGCGCCAGCTCCTCGTCCAGGATCTGGTTGAACCGGAAGTCGGCTACCCCGCCACCGCCGTACTGCTCCGGAATCTGCATGCCGAGGAATCCATTGGCGCCGGCTGCGGTGAACAGCTCGCGGGGCGCCAGGCCGGCGGCCTCCCATTCCAGGTAGTGCGGCAGGATCTCCTTGCCGATGAAGGTACGGACGGCATCACCGAAGGCCAGCTGGTCCTCGTCATAGTGCTTGCGCTGCATCTGCTGCTCCGCGACCGGGAAGGAAAGTACTTTGACGTCCTAGTATCTGCCTCCGCACGGGGATATAGCAAAGTCAGGGCGGCAGATCTCACCTGTTGGTTTCGCGCTTCGCCTCGATGCTCACTCGCTACTGTATGGCTCTTCGCGCGAGCGCTCATCGGTCGCTCGCTCCGCGCCTCGGCTTCGCCTCGATGCTCACTCGCTAGTGTGCTCGGGGTGACGACAGCGCAGGCAGAGTTCGGCGTCATCGGCGGCTCGGGTTTCTACTCGCTGCTGGAGGATGCCCAGACGGTGCCGGTCAGCACCCCGTACGGCCCGCCGAGCGAACCGCTCACCATCGGCACGCTGGCCGGCCGGCGGGTGGCCTTCCTGCCTCGGCACGGCGCCGATCACCGCTATCCACCGCACCGGGTGCCGTACCGGGCGAATCTATGGGCGTTGGCCTCGGTCGGGGTGCGGCAGGTGGTCGCCGGTTCCGCGGTGGGCTCGCTCACCGCATCACTGGGTCCGGGCAGCCTGGTGCTGCCGGATCAGATCCTGGACCGCACCTGGGGACGACCGCACACCTACAGCGACGCCGACACCGGGGTCGCCCACCTGTCCTTCGCCGATCCGTACTGTCCGACCGGTCGAGCGGCCGCCGTCCGGGCCGCGCCGGGCGCCGGAGTGGAGCTGGTCGACGGTGGCACCCTGGTGGTGATCAACGGCCCGCGCTTCTCCACCCGCGCCGAGTCCCTGGAGTACCAGCGCACCGGCGCCTCGATCATCGGCATGACCGCGATGCCGGAGGTTGCGCTGGCCCGCGAACTCGCGCTGTGCTTCACCTCGCTGTGCCTGGTCACCGATCTGGACGCGGGGGTGGAGGCCGGTCAAGGGGTCACCCACGCCGAGGTGCTGCGGATGTTCGCCGCCAACCTGCCCCGGATGCGGGACCTGCTGATCGCCACTCTTGCCGAGTTGCCGGCCGAGCAGGGCGGTTGCCCGTGCGGCTCGGCGCTGGACGGCGTCCCGGTGCCCTATCCACTGCCCTGAACGGCATATATACTCGATCAAGATGTCGCATATACGAAAGGCCCAGGATGACCAAACGGCTGATCGAGTTGGATGACGAGTTGCTGGCCCGCGCTCGCCAGCAATTGGGCACGGTCGGCGTCAGCGATACGGTGCGTGCGGCCTTGACCCATGCGGCCAACGCCGGCGCTCGAGCTCGTCAACTGCAGTGGCTCACCGACGGTGGTTTGGAATCTCTCGCCGAGCCCGCCGCTCGTGCCGAGATATGGCGCTGACCGCTCGAGTACTCATCGATACCAGCGCAGCTGCCCGGATGCGTATGCCAGCGGTTGCCGAGCAGCTCACGCCGCTGATCGAAGCAGGGCTGGTTGCCACCTGCGCCACCTTGGACGCCGAAGCGTTGTACAGCGCCCGCAGCCCGAGCGAGTATGAGCAGTTGCGATCCGATCGGCGCGTCGCCTACGAGTACCTGCCCACCGATGACGAGCACTGGCAGCGGGCATTTTCCATCCAACGTGAGCTGGTGCGAGCCGGGCGGCATCGCGCGGTAGGCATTGCAGATCTGCTCACCGCCGCCTTGGCAATCGAGCATCAACTGATGCTGCTGCACTACGACGCGGACTTTGACACGATCGGCCGCGTGACCGAGTTGTCACACCGTTGGATCGCGCCGCGGGGCAGCCTCTGAATCGCCTGCGTCGGCACGGGTTACCGGCCTGCGCTGACCACGGCTCAGCCGGCCAGCGGCAGCCGGACGGTGAACGCGCAGCCGCGGTCGGCGTTCTCCACCACGACGCTGCCGTCGTGCGCGGCCACGATGCCGCGGGTGATCGCCAGCCCCAGCCCGGCACCGGCGCCCAGGCCGGGCTGGTGGGTGCGTGACGGTTCGCCGCGGAAGCCCACCTCGAACAGCCGAGGCAGGTCGTCCGGGGCGATCCCGCCACACTCGTCAGCGACCGTCACCTCCGCCGCCGGCGCGCTCGGGTCGTCAGTGGCACGCAGCACGATCTCCACCGTGCCGTCCGGGCAGGTGTGCCGAATGGCATTGACCAGCAGGTTGGTCAGCGCCCGATTCAGCTCCGCGCCGTTGCCGACCACCTCGGCGGCCGACGTTGCCCGGCCGATCAGCCGAACCCCCTGCAGGGCGGCCACTGGCTCCAACGCGGCGACGCAGTCGGAGACCAGATCGGCCAGGCTGACCCGGTCGGTCCGGGTGCTCGGCGCCCCGGCCTGCAGTCGGGAGATCTCGAAGAGGTCGTCCACCATGCGGGTCAGCCGGTCCACCTCGATCCGGATCTGCTTGTGGTAGCGCTCCGGCGAGGCGGCCACGCCGTCCTCCAACGCCTCGGCCATCGCCCGCAATCCGGCCAACGGGGTTCGCAGATCGTGCGACACCCAGGCCACCAGCTCACGCCGGGACGACTCCAGGGCCCGTTCCCGGTTGCGCGACTCGGTCAGCGTCCGGGCGGTCCGGGCCAGCTCCACATGCAGCCGCTGCAGCTCACCGGACAGTCGCCGGCCGTCGGCGTCCGGCACCTTGCCCTGCCGCAGGGCGTCAACGGCGGCCTGGACGGAACGGTTGTCCCGAGCGAACGTACGGGCCGAGAAGGCAGCGGCCAGCGCCGACATCACCCCGGCCACCAGGGCGACCACCACGGTCGCGAACGCGCCGTTGCTCTGCAGCAGCATCGCCCGGGTGTTGCCGAACACCGCAGCGACCGAGGCGACGGTGGCCACGATGGACACCGAGATCAGCACGCCGGCCTGTGACCGGCGGCGTACCGGCCAGGTGGCCAGCCAGGCCAGTACCGCGCCGCCGACGCCCCAGAGCAGGGCGGTCAGAACGATGCCGGCGGTGTCAATCATGCGAGATCATCCGCGGCGATCTCACGGCGCTTCCATCCGGTAGCCGACGCCCCACACGGTCTGGATCAATTGTGGACTCTGCGGATTGTCCTCGATCTTCTCCCGCAGCCGGCGGACGTGCACGGTGACCGTGGACTGGTCGCCGAACGTCCAGCCCCAGACCGCGGCCATCAACTCGGTGCGGGTGTAGGCGGTACCCGGCCGGGCCATCAGGTAGGCCAGCAGGTCCAGTTCCCGGCCGGTCAGGTAGAGCTCCACGCCGTTCTTGGTCGCTCGCCGGGCGGCCATGTCGATGGTCAGCGGTCCGAGCATGAGCAGCTTGGGCGGCTCGGTGTGCGTGCTCAGGCTGCGCCGCAGCACCGACTCCACCCGCAGCACCAACTCCCGCGGTGAGAACGGCTTGGTGACGTAGTCGTCCGCGCCGACCTCCAGCCCGGCGATCCGGTCGTCCTCCTCGCCTAGGGCGGTGAGCATGATCACCGGCAGGTCCGGGTGTGCCTGCCGGAGCAGGCGGCAGATCTCGATGCCGTCCAGCCCGGGCAGCATCAGGTCCAGGATCACCAGGTCGATGTCGCTCGTCTTGTCGCTGGTCAGCAGCGTCGCGGCGGCGCGGCCGTCCCGCTCGGACCAGGTCTCATGCCCTGCTCGGTTGAGATAGGAGACCACGACCTCGGAGACGGTCGGGTCGTCCTCGACGACGAGTACGCGGGCCATGCGTGAAAGTCTTACAGAACGCGGCGGCCAGCCCACTAGTCCGGCTTGTCGAATCCGGGAGATTTCCCCGACCCGTAAGGCTGCTCGGCCGGGCCGAACAGCCCGGTGCCGGTACGCCCTCAGCGCCTGTCGGTACGCGTCAGCGCCTGCCGGTACGCCTCAGCGCCAGGTCGAGTTGCGCCAGGCGCCGGGGCCGGGGGCCGACATTCGGGGGAGGCGCAGCGAAAGGTCCGACCAGCCGCTCGGCGGCGGCGGTTGCGCGACCGTACCGGCTCGGGCCAGCGAGGTCAGCACCACGGTGACGGCGGCCAGCTCCGCCGGTGTCGGATCGCCGCGGACGATGCGCAGGAACGGCTCGTCTGCCGGCTGGCCCTTCGAGTCAGGGCTCACAGCGCTCACAGCGGGATGTTCCCGTGCTTCTTCGGCGGCAGCGTGTCCCGCTTGGTCCGCAGGATGCGCAGCCCCCGCACCACCTGGGCCCTGGTCTGCGACGGTGGGATCACGGTGTCCACGTACCCGCGTTCGGCGGCGACGTAAGGGTTGGCCAAGGTGTCCTCGTACTCGGTCACCAACTCCGCCCGGCGCGCCTCCTGTTCCGGCAGCGCGCTCGCCAGCTTGTTGAGCTCCCTGCGGTAGAGGATGTTCACCGCGCCCTGGGCGCCCATCACCGCGATCTGCGCGGTCGGCCAGGCCAGGTTGATGTCGGCGCCGAGGTGCTTGGAGCCCATGACGTCATAGGCGCCACCGAAGGCCTTGCGGGTGATCACGGTGATCTTCGGAACCGTCGCCTCGGCGTAGGCGTAGATCAGCTTGGCCCCACGCCGGATGATGCCCTGCCACTCCTGATCGGTGCCGGGCAGGAAGCCCGGCACGTCCACCAGGGTCAGCACCGGCACGTTGAACGCGTCGCAGGTGCGGACGAACCTGGCCGCCTTCTCCGAGGCGTCGATGTCCAGGCAGCCGGCGAAATGCAACGGCTGGTTGCCCACCACGCCGATCGGCGAGCCCTCGATCCGGGCGAAGCCACAGATGATGTTGGGGGCGAACAGTGCGTGCACCTCGAGGAACTCGCCGTCGTCGACCAGATGCTCGATCACCGTGTGCATGTCGTAGGGCTGGTTCGCCGAGTCCGGCATGAAGCTGTCCAGGAACTCGTCCTCGGCGGTCACGGTCAGATCGTGTGAGGCCGGAAAGGTGGGCGGCAGGTCGAGGTTGTTGCTGGGCAGGTAGGACAGCAGCGCCTTGACGTAGTCGATCGCGTCCTGCTCGTCGCTGGCCAGGTAGTGAGCATTGCCGGACTTGGTGTTGTGCACCCGGCCGCCGCCCAGGTCCTCCATGCTGACGTCCTCACCGGTGACGGTCTTGATCACGTCCGGCCCGGTGATGAACATCTGCGAGGTCTGGTCCACCATCACCACGAAGTCGGTGAGGGCGGGGGAGTAGACGTGGCCGCCGGCTGCGGCGCCCATGATCAGCGAGATCTGCGGGATCACCCCGGAGGCCCGCACGTTGCGGTAGAAGATGTCGCCGTACAGCCCGAGGGAGACCACGCCCTCCTGGATCCGGGCGCCGCCACCCTCGTTGATGCCGATCAGCGGGCAGCCCGTCTTGACCGCGAAGTCCTGCACCTTGCGGATCTTCTCGCCGTACACCTCACCCAGCGCGCCGCCGAAGACGGTGACGTCCTGGCTGAACACGCATACCGGACGTCCCTCGACGGTGCCGTAGCCGGTGACCACCCCGTCGCCGAACGGACGGTTCTGCGCCAGGCCGAACATGGTCGACCGGTGCCGGGCCAACTCGTCGAACTCGACGAAGGAGTCCTCGTCCAGCAGCATCGCCACCCGCTCCCGGGCGGTCTTCTTGTTCTTCGCGTGCTGCTTGGCAACGGCTCGGGCCGACCCGGCGTGCACCGCCTCGTCGTACCGCCTGCTCAGCTCGGCCAGCTTGCCCGCGGTGGTATGCGGATCCTGGCCGGCTGCCGGAGCGGATCGGTCGGTGCCGGGCGGGACGGACTCGGCGCTCATGAGCTACAGAGCCTAATGGGTATGCATTGCGCTGGCTGAGCCAGAGTGGTGGTCGAGTTCCCCGGAAGCCGAACGTGGCATGGGGCACACTGATCGGCATGACCGGGAGCGAGACGAGCCGAGCCCCGCTGAACCAAGCCGCGCTGGCCGGCCGTCTTCCCGCCGGTTGGCAACTGACCGTGGTGGCCGAGACCGGTTCCACCAATGCCGACCTGCTCGCCGCCGCCGAACGCGGCGCCGCCGACCGCACGGCGCTGGTCGCCGAACTGCAGACCAGCGGTCGCGGCCGGCTGGATCGGGGCTGGGACTCGCCGGCTGGCGCGGGACTTACCGTCTCCGTGCTGCTGCGGCCGCCGGTGCCCAACACCGGCTGGGGCTGGCTACCCCTGATCGCAGGTCTGGCGCTGTGCCGCAGCCTCGGTGAGCGGGCCAGACTGAAGTGGCCGAACGACCTGCTGATGGGGGACGAGCAGGCCAAGGTGGCCGGCATCCTGGGCGAGAGCAGCGGCGATGCGGTGGTGCTCGGCATTGGCATCAATGTCTCCACCATCGCCGAGGAGCTACCGGTTCCGACAGCGAGTTCGCTTGCATTGCAAGGACATCCGGTGCTGGACCGCAGCGAGTTGCTGGCCAACCTGCTGCTCGGCCTGGACGCCGAACTGGCTCGCTGGTACGCCGCCGACGGGAACGCGGTGGCGGCCGGCATTGCCGGTGACTACCGGAGTCGATGCGCCACGCTGGGCCGCGAGGTCAGCGTGCAGCTGCCCGACGGCACCGAGCGCGGCCGGGCAATGGCGGTCGACGACCTCGGCCGACTGGTGGTGCAACCGACCGGCGGCGGTGAGCCGATCGTGGTGGCGGCGGGCGATGTCACCCATATCCGAGCGGTTCCGGAGTAGCTTCTGCTCCAGCGCCGGCACCCGGGCCGGCGACGAAGGAGCGGGCCGAGGATGCCGTACCCGGAAAAGCTGTTGGCCGACGACGAGGAGATCGTCGAGCACCTGCACCCGCACTGGCTCACCCTGCTGCCGGCGGTCTGCTGGTTCCTGCTGGTGTGCGCACTGACCGGAGTGGCGATCGCCTTCCTGCCCGACTCCGACAGCAACCATACGGCGCACCAGGTTCTGCTGCTGGTGGTGATCGTGCTGGCGCTGCTGCTCATCGCCTGGCTGACGGCGGCGCCACTGATCCGCTGGCGTTCGACGCATTACGTGTTCACCACCCACCGAGTGCTGATCCGGCGCGGAGTGCTCAAGCACGTCGGCCGCGACATCACGCTCAGCCGGATCAGCGACGTGGCCTACGAACAGTCGCTGATGGACCGGCTCTTCGCCGCCGGCACGCTGCACATCGAGTCCTCCGGCGAGCACGGCCAGGAGACCCTGGTGAACCTGCCTCGCGCCAACGAGGTACAGCAGACGCTGAACCGGCTGATCGAGAACGACTCGACGCGGCGCGGGTACCAGCCGGGGCAGGTGCACCGGCCGAGCGATACCTGAGCCGCAGGCATCGCGGCCGGCCGGTTCGCGGCCGATACCTGAGCGGCAGGAAGAGCCGGTCGGTTCGCGGCCGGTCAGCGCGGCTCGGCTGGGTTACTTGGCCGGCTGCTGGGGCCGACCGGTCTTGGGTTGTCCACCATTCGGCCGGGCTGGCTGGCCCAACCGAGCCGTGGGTTGATCGGCTTGGGCCGTGGGTTGCTCGGCTTGGCCCGGCTGACCGGTGGAGGCCGTGTCGTCAGTGGCCGGCTGGCTCGAGTCGGGCCGGACCTTCGGTGCCGAACCGGCTGACGGCTGCGCCTGACCGGCCGACGGCTGCGCTTGCCCGGTTGACGACTCGGCCTCGTTGCCTGACGGCTGCGCCTGGCCGGTTGCCGCCTGGTCGGTGGACGCCTGATCGGTTGCCGCCTGATCGGTTGACGCCGGGCTGGTCGACGGCTGCGCAGGCGCCGGTGCCGGCTCCACCGGGCTGGCCGGGGCGGAACTGGACAGCGTTGCCAACATCTGCCGGACGTTGGCCAATTGGGCGTTGATGCTGTCCCGCCGCTGGGTCGCCGCGGCCAACTCCCGTTCGGTCTCCGAACGAATCCGGTCGGCTCGGGCTGCCGCCTCGGCGACGATCTGCTCGGCCTTCTGCTCCGCCTCGGCGATCAACTGCGCCGACTTGCGGGTGGCCTCGCTGGCCGCGCGGTCGGTTTCGGCCAGCAACTGCTCGGCGTGCTGCTGGGCGGTGCGGAGCTGGGACTCGGCCTGCGCGGTGCGCTCCCGGAAGTCCTGCTCGGCCTTGTTCCGGCGCTCGGCCAGCGTCTGCTCGAATTCGTTGGCCGCCTGGGCCGCCTGCGCCCGCTGCTGCTCGTAGACCGCCTCGGCCTCCTCCCGGCGGGTGACGGCCTGCCGGTTCGCCTCGTCCATCAGCTGCTCGGCCGCCCGCTTGGAATCGTCGATGATCCGGGCCGCCTCCCGTTCGGCGCCGATCCGGGTCTGGGTGGCGTACCGGTCCGCGTCGGAGCGGGTCTTGGTCGCGCTGGCCTCGAGCTCGGTCAGCTTGCGTCGCACCTCGACGGTGGCGGCGGCCCGGATCTCGGCCGCCTCGTCGCTGGCCAGGGTGAGCATCTGCCCGATCCGTTCGCCGAAGTCGGCGAACGTCGGCTCGGCCGGCTTGGCGGTCGCCTTGGCAGCGGCCTGCCGGGCGGCTGCCTCGGCCGCGGCCAGCTGTTCGGCGCGGCGGGTCTGGGTGGCCGCCTCCTGCTGGGCGGCCTGCACCGCGCCGGCGAGTTCGGCGATCCGCCGCTCGACCTGCTGCGGGTCGTAGCCCCGCATGACGGTACGGAACTCCTGCCTGCTGCTGTCGCTCATTCGGCCCTCATCATCTCGTCGAGTAGGAAGCGGGATTCGGCCTCGTCGATCTGCTCGGCCGCACGCTCACCGGTCGGGTCGATCTGGTCGGTCGCATCATCGGTGATTTCGATCTGGATGGTCGCATCGTCGATCGTGTCGCCCTTGTCGGTCGCATCATCGGTCGGGTCGCCCTCGTCGGTCGTCTCATCGGTCGGCTCGATCTCATCGGTGTCGCCGGCCCGATCAGCGGTCCGCAGCGGCCGGCTGCCATTCGCACCGGCCGGCGGCAAGGCCCGGTTGGGATCGGCCGGTCCGCCGCGGCCCTCTTCGAAGGCGAGCGCCTCGATCACGCCGGAGAGCTGTCCGAGTTCAGCCGCGATCGCATCCCGCCGGCGGGTCAGCTCGGCCAGTTCGGAGCGGGCCGCGGTCAGCAGCTGCTGGCTCTGCTGCCGGATCTCCGCCGCTTCGGCTCGCGCCGCCGTGACGAGCTCGTCGGCCTCGGTTCGGGCGGCTCGTCGCTGCTGGTGCAACTCACGCTGAGCCTCGCCCAATTGCTGGGCGACCTGTTCCCGCACCGATTGGGCGCCGGCCGCCGCCTCGGCCAGCCGACGTTCGGCCCGTTCGTGCTGAGCCTGGGCCGCCGCAGCCGCCTCGGCGCGCATCCGAGCGGCCTGCTCCCTGGCCTCGGTGAGGGTGCGGGTCGATTCCGCGGCCACCTCGGCCCGCTGCCGGGCCAGTTCGGTGGCGGTCCGCTCGACCTCAGCGGTCAGCGCGGCTCGACGCCGGCGCAGCCCGCTGCCGGCGGTGTCGAGCACCGTCCGTAGCCGCGATCGGATCTGCGCCACGATCGCGGCCGCCTCGGCATGGGCTCCTTCCCGGATCCGCCGTGCCTCCAGCTCGGCCGCCTCCAACAGCCCGGCCACGGTGGCCTGTGCCCAGCTGATCTGCTCGGTGGCGCTGGCCAGCTGGGTCTCGGCCTGCGTACGGGCCTGCTCGATCAACCGCTGACCCTGCTCTGCCGCCGCGGCCTGGTCGGCAGCGGCGGCCGCCTCAAGCTGCTCGGCCCGCTGCCGCCCGGCCAGCACCAATCGGTCGGCCTCGACCCCGGCATCGGCCAGCCGCTGGGCGGCCAGTCGGTCGGCATCGGCCAGGATCTGCTCGGCCCGTTCGGTGGCCTGCTGTGCCCGCCCGGTGAGCTCGGCCTGCTGCTCCTCCTGTCGCTGCCGCAGCTGCTCGGTCAGCTCGGCATGCAGCCGGTCGGCCTCGCTCCGGGCGGCCCGCAGCACCTCCTCGGCCTGGCCGCGGAACACCTCGGCGGCGGCGCGTGCCTCGGCCTGCTGCTCGGCGGCCTCGGCGCGTGCCTCGGCCAGCAGCTGGTCGGCTGCTTCCTCGGCCGCCTGGTTGAGCAGCATCGCCTGCTGGGTGGCGTCGGCGATCAGCGCCTGCGCCTCCTCGTGCGCCTCGACCAGGCGTGCCGAAGCCGCGGTTTGCTTGTTCCTGGCGGCGGCCAACGCATCGGCGATGTCGGCGCGCAGCAGCATCGCCTCGTCGTCATCGACGAACGGTTGCTCGGCCGGGAATGGTTCCGGCGAGGCGTCCTGCATATAACAGATAGTTGCAGATACCGCGCCTGCGACACACCCGGCAGCCCCGTGCGACCGCTTCCTGGCATTTGTCCGGATGACCGTCGCAGGCGCCGCGCGAATGACCGCCAGGACCGGATCACCCCGCGGGGCAGGCGAATCTCGAACGGTTGCGATCCAGGAGCGGCCGGACGGTCGGTGCACCGGATCATCCGGACAACAGCGGGCGGCCCGGATCCGGAGTGTAGGACCGGCATCAACTCCTTCGTGGGGATACTCTTTGCAGGGCGCGGCGACGGCTGGGTCGCCTGGCGCCGACAGTGCGAGGAGGCACTCGTGACCACCGTGGCCGGCAGGGCGGTGGGCCAGCTTCGGCGGCTGGCTCGGCACGTCGCCGACCGGGTGTACACGCAGCGGCTGTCCCGGGAATTGGCGGATCTACCACGGCCGCGACACGTCGGCATCATGCTGGACGGCAACCGGCGCTGGGCCAAATCGGTCGGCCATGACGACCCGAGCGAGGGCTACAAGGTCGGTGGCGCCAAGGTCGCCGAGTTCCTCAGCTGGTGCCTGGCCGCCCGGATCGAGCACGTCACGCTTTTCATGCTCTCCGACGACAACCTGCACCGGCCGGCCGACGAGTTGGCACCGCTGATCAACATCATCGAGAAGGTCGTCGACGAGCTGTCCCATCCCGGCTATCGCTGGGAGGTCGAGGTGATCGGCGCGCTCGACCTGTTGCCGGCCCCCAGCGCCGCTCGGCTCAAGGACGCCGCCAATCTGACCAAGGGCCGTGCCGAGGCGATGAAGGTCGACATCGCGGTCGGCTACGGCGGTCGGCGGGAGATCGCCGACGCCGTGCGTGCCGCCTTCGCCGCACACGTCGCCGAGGGCGGCGATCCCGAGGAGCTGATCAGCAAGTTCGACGTCGAGGACATCTCGAAGAACCTGTACTCCTCTGCCGGCGCCGAGTGCGATCTGATCATCCGGACGTCCGGCGAGCAGCGGCTGTCCGGCTTCCTGCTGTGGCAGTCGGCCTATGCCGAGGTGTACTTCTGCGAGACCTACTGGCCGGACTTCCGACAGATGGACTTCCTGCGCGCACTGCGTTCGTTCTCTCGGCGCGACCGCCGCTACGGCCGTTGAGGTATCGCCCGGTCGATCGGGCGCTCCTATTGGTCAAGCCGGTTTGCTGTGCAGGGGTTCCGGCTTACGCTTAGCCGCACTCGACTCATGCAGAAGAGCCTCGCAGGAGGCGATATGTCGGAAAATAAAGAGAATTTCCCGTCGGAGACGTTCATTCTGGCCATCGAACCGGATGTCGAGGAGTGGGGCAGCCGCGAGGACCAGCGGTGGAAGGACGATCTGTTCACCCTGCGCCAAGCGGTGGAATTCAGCGCCGGCGACGCGGTAGCGCCGGCGCCGATGGCCAAGAACGCGATGGGTTTCGAACTCGTACCGATCGTGGTCGCGCTCGGCAACGCCGGCGCCTTCAGCGCGCTGGTGGCCGGGCTCAAGGTCTGGCTGCGCGAGCGGCCGCAGCGGCGCACCATCACCGCCAGTTGGCAGATCGGGGACCGGCGTGGCACCGCGACGGTGACCGGTGACGACCTGGCGAGCAACGACCTCAGCGCGTTGATGCAGGAGATCGTGAAGTCCGGAGCGTGACCGAGTGGCGAATAAGGCACTGCTGATCGCGAACTGGGCATATGCCGACCCGGAGCGCACGCTGGAGGCACTCAAAGGCCCCGAGCACAACCTCGGCCTGCTCGCGAAGGCGCTCACCGACGAGGCCTACGGGCTGTTCGAGCCGGCGAACATCCGCCTCGAGAGCAACCTGGCGATGGCCGACATCCGCACCGCGATGTGGGATTTCACCCACCACGCCGTGCCGGAGGATCACCTGCTCATCTACTACACCGGCCATGGTGTACGGCTACCGCAGGGCAAGCTCGGACTCTGCGGGGTGGATGCCGGGCGGGACAACCTCGAGCCGCGCAGCTTCAACAGCGTGGAACTGCGCGGTTGGCTGAACGAGACCCGAGCCCGGTCGAAGGTGGTCGTGCTGGACTGCTGCTACGCGGGTGCCTTCCTCGGCGGCGCGGTGGACGAGGACGTGCTGGACAGCGCGTTCGGCGACGGCATCGGGGTGCTGGTCAGCGGTGGCATGGAGCCGGTGCCGGACAGCCTGACGGCCGGCCCCACTCCGTTCACCGACGCCCTGATCTCGGTGCTGCTCGATCCGGACATCGCCGCAACCCGGTATCTGTTCATCGAGAATGCCTATGCCGCGCTGCAGAATCGGCAACCGCGGCTGATCCCGGAGCCCCGGTTCAGCCCGGGTCCGCGCGGTCAGATGCCGCTGGCCAGGCGTCCGGTGCCGGACGATTCCGACGACGAGCTGCCCGGCTGGACCGACGTCGACTTCGACACCGTCGAGTTGCAGCTGGCCGAGTCGGATCTGCAGGTCACCATCAACGGATCCGCGATCAGCCACCACGGCCTGGACCGGACCCGGCAGATGATGCTGCGCCGGCTGCCGCAGCTCATCGACGCGGTGGTCCGCGACTGCGAACAGGACGAGGTTCGTGACCGGGTGGTCCGCAAGGCCTGGGACTGCGTGGGCACCAGTCTGTTCGAGGCGTTGCCGGCCGAGGCGCGGGAGTGGATCTGCGCGGTGCAGGCGGGTCCCGGGCGGCAGGTCTTCCGGCTGCGGGTGGGTTGCGCCGGCACCGAACGAGCCCAGCCGCACCAGCTGTTCCCGTGGGAGTATCTGCTGGCCGCACAGGGACATCAGGACGATCCGCTGCGCCCGTTGGGAATGCGTGAGCATGTCGTGGTGGAGCGGGTCTACGGCGGCACGGGCCGGGAGCCGGGCCGGGTCAGCTCGGCACCGGCCGGCGGCACTCTGCCGCGGGTGACCGCGATGAGCGAGCGGCTGGCCGAGCCGGCCAGCGTGACGGCCGAGCGTTCCGCGCGTCGGGCGGCAGCCGCCGAGGAGCACGCCGGATCGCTGTCGATAGCCAGCGTGGGACTGGTGAACGGCCTGTCGGCGCATCGCAGCCTGGGCCTGCGGCTGGCCCAGGAGGTCAAGGCGATGAAACGGGCCAGCCTGATGTACGAGCTGGGGAACGCGAGCAGCCGCGCCGACTGGCCGTCCTTCCGCGACACGCTGGCGCAGAACCCGCACCACCTGGTGTTGGCGCTGCCGATCCGCCGACGGGACGGCGAGGTACGGCTCGGCTTCGACGGCATGCCGGACTGGCGCTCGTTGAGCGAGGTGCTGACCACCTTGCGCGCGGTGGACAGCCTGCGCACGCTGATCCTGATCACGGTTGCCGCGCAACCCGGCCGCGACACCTACCGCGGTATCGCGGTGGCGGCCCAGTACTTCGCCCACAAGCTGGAGAAGCCGGTGATCTACGGCTGCCATCGCACGGAGTACTGCTCGGCGGTGGCGGCGTTCAACAAGACCGAGTTGCAGACCTTCCCCGGCCTGCTGATCGGTGCGCTGGCCCACGGCAAGCCGTTGGACCGGGCGTTCTGCTACGCCCGCAATCGCAGCATGCTGCACGTCGACGAGCCGATGCTGGCGGCGTTCGGGGTGCCCGGCTACTACGTCGAACGCGGCTTCGGTGAGCGCGGCCTTGGTGAGCGCGGCACCGCCGGTCGCGGTGCTGGTGTGGCCGGACAGCGACTTCGCGACGATACCGCGGGAGCGCACGAATGAGCACCAGCGTCCGGATGGCGATGACGGCGCTGGCCGACGCGCTGGCCGAGCATCCCGACCGGCTGGACCAGGCCGAGGCGGCGCTGCGCGATGCCCGCGCCGAGCCCGGTGACCAGCCGGCGGACTGGGCACTGCTGCGCCGGCTCGCCGAGTTGCAGTTGCGTGGTCAGGGCCGCGAGGCGGTCGCGTTCGGCTGCTACGTCGAGGCGATCCGGGACGCCGCCGGCTCCGGCGATGACGACCTGCTGGTCCGACCTGCCCTGGAACTGCTCCGCGGACCGGCCGGTTTGGACTGCGGCCGGGCGGTGTCCGACGAGGCGGTCGCCGAGCTGCGCCGGCTGGCCGATCAGGCGTCGGACAGTCGGTTGACGGTGTTGGTCAGCCATCTGCTGCTGGTCCGCGGCGCGGTGGACGAGGCCAAGCAGGTGGTGGACGGGCATGCGACCGAGCACGGCTGGTCGGCCGATCCGACGCTGGAACTGGTGGAGCTGGCCAGCCAGGCCGGCCGGCTGCTGCAGCGGGATGACCTGACCGGCGCGGAGCAACTGCTGTTCCAGTCCGGGCTGTCCGTGCCGGACAGCCCACTGCGGCCGTTACGAGCGTGGCTGCGCTACGTCCGGCATGATTTGACCAGCGCGCTGGCCGAATGCCGGACCGGTGAGCTGACCAGTGACCTGGCCATCGCCGAGACGCTGACCCTGCTGCGGGCGATCGCCGAGCAGAGCGACGGGGCTGCCTCGCCACGCGACGCGCTGGCCGCGGTGACCCGGGCCACCCGGCTCGAGCCGCGGGCGGCGGAGGTGCTGCTGGTGCGGGCCCAGGTGCTGCTGGAATGCGACCTGGACCTGACCGAGGGACGGGAACTGCTGGCCCGTGGCCTGCGCCGGTTGACCGGTGGCCCGGAACAGTTCCTGTGGTGGGTACTGCAGGAACGTGGGCGCCGGGACGACCGGTACCGGTACTTCCGGCTGGAGTGCGCGGCGGCTGCGGAGCGGCCCGACGCGGTGCTGGAGCTGCACAAGCGCGGGGAGTGGACGGAGCTGGCCGACCGCCAGCATGCCGCGGTGCAGCAGCAGGTGGGCCGGGCCTACGAGCGGCTCGGTTGGCCGGAGGAGGCGGTGCTGTCGCTGGGCAGCGCCGCGATGAGCTATGCCGACGCCGGTGACGATGCCGCCGAGCTTGCCTGCCTGTTGGAGCAGGCCGAGATCCAGCCGAGCGGGCCGGCCGCGTTGGCTGCGGCCGAGCGGTTATGGGCGACCACCTACAACGCCTCGGCACTCGACTGGCCGGAGCGGCTGGGTCAGGCCAGCCGGATCGTGTACGCGGCCGGGCCGAATCTCGCGGTCCGCGATGCCGGCCGGGCGAACATCCTGTTGGGATTGCTGGCATATCGGCGCAGCGCGCTGTCCGGCGGCAACGCCGAGTCGTACTGGCGCAGCCTGCCCAACCTGATCATCTCCGCCGAGGTGGAGCCGGCCGAGCCGTACGCGCAAGGGCATCTGGCAACCGCACTGGCCAGCGCGACGCTGGACCGATGGGCCCAGCACTACGCCCGTCGCGGGCATGCGCTGCTGCCCGCGGACCGTTGGCTGCAGGAGTTGGTGACCGCGTGTGATCTCAGCTGGCTGGGTGGGTTCGATGAGTTTCTGCTGGAACGGTTGGAGGATCCGCAGTTACGCCAGGCCTATCGGCTGCATGTGTTGATGTTGTCCGGCCGGTTCGAGGAGATGGCTGGCATCGACTTCGAGTCGGTGTTCTCGATGCGTGACATCTGGGAACGCAATCTGCATGCCTACTACCGGCTCTTTGGTGAGGGCTTCGAATCGACCCGGCCGGAGTTCGAGCGGGTGCTGGCCGAAGGCATCGAACTCGGCGAGGCCGGCATCATCGGCGACCTGGCCGCCCTGGTCGCGCCGCAGGTGATACCCGCGCAGATGAAACGGGCCGTCGCGGCCGGCCGGATCAACCAGGATCGGGCGCTCGGGTTCGAGGCGCTGGCCGAGCTGGTGAGCTCGGACGGTGAGCGCGGGGCGGCCGGGTTCCGGGCGTATCTGAACGGGGTTACCAAGCCGGCTCTGCTGTCCGGCTTCGTCAACGTGGACCTGCCGGCGTTGCGGGCGGCTCACCCGCAGGCGCATGGTTTGCATGCCGTTCTGGATGAGCTGGCGCGGTCGGCCCGGGACCGACTGCCCGAGGTGCTGAACGCCGACCTGGTCTCCGCGCCGGTGCCGAGTGATCTAGGGCCGGCCGGCTCGATGCGCACGCTGGTGGCGCTGCTGCTGCGGTGCGCCGCGGAGGAGGCGGCCGGCCGCCGGCGGCAGGCGATTCGCGCGCTGGATCAGGTGGATCTGGCGATGTTCGAGTCCGGCGACCGGATCGCCGAGCGAGGCCTGCAGGCCTGGCGGGAGCGGCTGCGGCAGGCCGGCTGATCTGCCGGCGCGCGCCGAGTTATCTACTGTTTGGCCTGCTGCATCCGGGGTCTTGTCCGGCTATTTGTGACAGGTGATGTGCATCCCCGATGGTCTGCCGAGGTATTCCGCCCAGAATCCCTCGCCGCGCTTGCGTTCCGAGTCCGGCGGGATCAGGAATGGCTCGATCTTCCACGAGCGGAATCCCACGGTCTGGAAAGCTTGTTCGTACGCTTCCCAGGGCAGCCAGCAGAAATCGAATTCCACCGTCTTCTCGCCGAGGAACAACGTGCCGCGAAGCCTCGCCCCCTCGTGCAGAGTTTCGTCCATCAGGCGGAAGGAGAAACCGTACTTGCGCTGATCGAAGAGGGGCTGCGGCGGCTGCAGGATGTTGGCGATGCTCGCCACGAACTGCTGGCCCGGCTTGAGGTTGTCGTAGGCCGTCCGCACCATCTGGCGTAGCTGGTCCCGGTTCTCGGCATAGTGCAGGAGGTAGGCGGCGGTGACCCGGTCGAACTCGCCGATCTGTCCCAGCGTCGCGGCGTCAGCGACGCGGTAATCGATCTCCATGGGCTCGGCATCTTCCCGCTGCTGGGCCAGCGCGATCATCTGCGGCGAGATGTCGACGCCCACCACGCGCGTGGCCCCCCACTGCCTGAGGAGGCGGGTTCCCATCCCGTCGCCGCAGGCCAGATCGAGGACGGACAGACCGGTGAGGTCGCCAAGCCGGACCCGCAGGGAGTACCACTCGGCGTCGCGGAGCGGCACGGCGGCGGAGATCTTCTGATAGTCGAGGGCAATCGAGTCGTACTGTGCCACGTCTCTCCCCGGGGGTGGTTAGCGGTTTCCACTGAATCTAACGCCGGAGTCCAGCCGCGCAGGTGTCTCGGCTAAGCAGCAGGGCGCCACCAGGGCGAGCGGCCGCATGGCGCGGAGTTATCCACAGATTTGTGGATCAAGAAGCGGACCACCGCTGACCCCGTTAGTGTTCGCCTAACTGATCAAATCAGACAGAAGAGGCGAACATATGCCAACCGGCGTGGCGATCATTGAGGACGAAGTGCGCGAGCTCGTCCGCCGACGCGCTCTGGACCCGGTGCTGGAGCCCGACGCGACGCGTCGGTTGGTCGAGGAGGTGGTGGCCGACTATCTCGACCGGGCGGCGGTCTCCACGCTGCCGCCGCTGGTCGACCCACGGCAAACCGCCCGCGAGGTCTTCGACGAGGTGGCCGGTTTCGGCCAGCTGCAGCAGTTCTTCGACGATCCCGCCATCGAGGAGATCTGGATCAACGAGCCCGGCCGGGTGTTCATCGCTCGCCGCGGTCGCTCGGAGCTGACCACGGTCATCCTCACCGCCGAGCAGGTTGCCGACCTGGTCGAGCGGATGCTGCGGATCTCCGGCCGGCGCCTGGATCTGAGCCAACCGTTCGTCGACGCCCAGCTGCCGGACGGCTCGCGGCTGCACGTGGTGATTCCGAACATCACCAGGCAACACCTGGCGGTGAACGTGCGTAAGTTCGTGATCTCGGTATCCGGGTTGGCCGAACTCGTCCGGCTGGGCGCCCTGACCGATGCCGCCGCCCGCTTCCTGGAGGCCTCGGTCGTCGCCGGGTTGAACATCCTGGTGTCCGGCGGCACCCAGGCCGGCAAGACCACCTTGCTCAACGCGCTGTGCTCGGCGATCCCAGCCGCCGAACGGGTCATCACCGTCGAAGAGGTCTTCGAACTCCAACTCCCGCTGCCCGACACCGTGGCCATGCAGACCCGGCAGGCCAACCTGGAAGGCACCGGCGAGATCACCCTGCGCCGGCTGGTCAAGGAAGCCCTGCGCATGCGACCGAACCGGCTCATCGTCGGCGAGGTCCGTCAGGAGGAATGCCTCGACCTGCTGATAAGCCTGAACAGTGGCATCCCCGGTATGTGCACGCTGCATGCCAACTCCGCCCGCGAAGCGCTCACCAAGATGTGCACGCTGCCGCTGCTGGCCGGTGAGAACGTCAGCGCCGCGTTCGTGGTGCCGACCGTCGCCACCTCGGTCGACCTGGTCGTGCACCTCGGCACCGACTCGCACGGCCACCGGCGGGTCCGCGAGATCCTCGGCGTCACCGGCCGTACCGAGGGCGAGGTCATCGAGACCGCCGAGCTGTTCAGCAGCCGGGACGGCACCCTGCAGCGCGCCGGCGGCTACCCGCCGCACCAGGACCGCTACCAGGCCGCCGGATATGACCTTGCCGAACTGCTGCAGGGACAAACTCGATTCCAGCCAGGCGGGGGCGGCTGAATGGGAGCGTTGCTCGGCCTGCTGTTCGGAGCTGGCCTGCTACTGATTTGGCGGTCCGGTCCACGCGCTCCGCAGCGGCGCGGCGCCAGCCCGAGCTGGACCACCCGGCGGACGGAGCTGCTCCGTCAGGCCGGCGTGGAATCGATCAGCGCCAACCAACTGCTCGTACTGCAAGGCCTGTCCGCCGTGCTCGCGCTGCTCGTCGTGCAGCTGCTCACCGGCACCCTCGCGGTCGCCTGCTGCTTCGGGCTGTTCGCCTTCCTCGGGCCAGTTGCCGTCGTGCGCCGGCTCCGGCACCGCCGCCGGGTCGCGCTGCGCGAGCTCTGGCCGGAGGCCATCGACAACCTCGCCTCCGCGGTGCGGGCCGGCATGTCGTTGCCGGAAGGGCTGGCCGGTCTCGGCCTCAGCGGTCCGCAACCGCTGCGTCCGGCGTTCGGCCGGTTCGCCATCGCCTACCGGGCCAGCGGCCGCTTCGCTGACTGCCTGAACTCGCTCAAGCAGGATCTCGCCGATCCGGTCGGCGATCGGGTCTGCGAGACGCTGCGAGTAGCCCGTGAGGTCGGCGGGGCGGACCTCGGCGGCGTGCTGCGCACCCTGTCCGAACTGCTCCGGGTGGATGCCCGCACCCGCGCGGAGCTGGAAACCCGGCAGGGCTGGACGGTGAGCGCCGCCCGGCTGGCCGTCGCCGCACCCTGGCTGGTGTTGCTGCTGCTCGGCAGCCAGTCCACCACCTTGCGCAGCTACGACTCCTCGGGCGGCGTGCTGCTGCTCGGCATCGGCGGTGCGGTCTGCCTGCTCGCATACCGGATCATGCTGCGGATCGGCCGATTGCCCGAAGAACCGCGGGTGTTGCGATGAGCGGCTGGCTCGGCGCGGCCCTCGGCCTGGCGTTCGGAGCCGGCCTGCTGTTGACCGTGCTCAGTTCGCCACCGCTGCGGCCGATCCGGCTGTCCGACCGGATCGCACCGTATCTCGCCGAGTCCCCGGCACCGTCCCGACTGCTCGGCCGATCCGGCGCCGCGCCGCGAGGCAACGCCCGGCGCCGGCTGCTCGGGCCGGCGACCAGCCACACGGTGCGCTGGCTGGACCGGCTCGTCGGTGGCTCGGAATCGGTCCGACGCCGGCTCGGTGGCCTCGGATCCACCATCGGTGTCGAGGAGTTCCGGATCGAGCAGGTGGTCTGGGGTGCGCTCGGACTGGTCGGCGGCGTGCTCACGCTCACGGTGCTCACCGCGCTGCGTGGCGCCGTCGATCCGGTGCTGATCGCCGGCGCCGCGTTGATCGGCGGCATCGGCGGCGTGCTCGCCCGGGACTGGTGGCTCAGCCGGCAACTCGCCCGGCGAGAGGCCGCGATGCTGGCCGAGTTCCCGGTGATCGCCGACCTGCTGGCACTTGCCGTGGTGGCCGGCGAGTCACCGATCGATGCGCTGCAACGGGTCTGTCGGCTGACCACCGGCGAATTGACCCGCGACCTGCGCCGGGCGCTGGACGACGCTCGCACCGGCATGCCGATCACCCGTGCGCTGACCGCGTTGGCCCAGCGCAGCACGCTGGATCCGTTCGCCCGGTTCGTGCAGGGGCTCGTCGTCGCGATCGACCGCGGCACTCCGCTGGCCGGTGTGCTGCGGGCCCAGGCCACCGACGTGCGCGAGTCGGCCAAGCGTGCGCTGCTGGAGGCCGGCGGCCAGAAGGAGCTGCAGATGATGGTGCCGGTGGTGTTCCTGATCCTGCCGGTGACCGTGCTCTTCGCGCTCTATCCCGGCCTGCTCACCCTGGTATCCCTGGCCAACTGATCGAGAGGATGACGATGACCCAAGCCCAACTCACCGCCGCCTGGTTCGGCTCGCTCTACCTGGCCGGACGCCGCCGGCTGTGCGAGGTCGGCATCGGTGACCCGGCGGGAGGCGAGCGCGGTGACGTGCCTGGCTGGGTGATGATCACGGTGATGTCCGCCGGGCTGGTGGTGGTGATCTTCGGCGTGTTCAAGTCCAAGATCACTGATGCCATCTCCAACGCCCTCGATTCGGTAACCGGTTCCACCCAGTAGATGCGCCGACTGCACGATGACCGCGGCTCGGCGGTGGTCGAGTTCGTCCTGATCTCGGTGTTGCTGTTGATGCTGCTGTTCGCGGTGCTGCAGGTCGCGGCGCTGTTCTACGTCCGTTCGGTCGCCTCGGCGGCGGCGGCCGACGGCGCTCGGTACGCAGCCAATGCCGATGTGCCACCAGACGAGGGCGCCCGGCGGGCCAACGAGCTGATCGGCCACGGCCTCGGACCGGCGATGTCGGCCCGCCTGCCGTGCACCGGCCAGCTGGTGCCCGACCCGGCCTCGAACCTGCAGATCGCCCAGGTGCACTGCCAGGGTCGGATCCGGTCGCTGCTGCTGCCGCTCGGCGCGTTCGTGCGAGTCCAGGTGACCGGCCAGTCGTTGAAGGACCGGCCATGACGCTCGCCGGTCGGGTTCAACCCGGTAGGGACGATGGAAACGCGATCATCGAGTTCGTCTTCGTGGCGATCCTGGTGCTGGTGCCGCTGGTCTACCTGATCGTGGCCGTGGCGGTGGTGCAACGCAGCCGACTCGCGACCACCAACGCCGCCCGGGATGTCGGACGAGCGGTCGCCACCGCCGACCGGCTCGCCGAGGCGCCGGCACGAGCCCAGGCCGCGTTGCGCATCGCGTTGGCAAATCAGGGCTTGCGACCGCCGGACGTGCAACTGCGGTTCGTCGGGGTCGGTGCCGACTGTCAAGCCGGCAGCGACCAGCAACCGACGCTGGCCGCCGGTGCCGAGTTCCGGGTTTGCGTGATCCGGCACCAGCGCCTGCCCGCCGTGCCCGGCGTGCTGGCCGGCCGCGGCATCATCACCATCGGGCAGTACGTGGTGCACGTCGACGACTTCCGGCCCAGTCGATGAGGCCACGCCGACTCGATCTGAGGGCCGAGGACGGCTCGACCATTCCGCTCGTCCTCGGCTTCTTCCTGATCGGGCTGCTGGTGGTGGCCGGCGCCGTGCTGGCCAGCGATGCCTACACCCAGCAGCGGGATCTGCAGAGCATCTGCGATGGCGCCGCGCTGGCCGCTGCCAACGCCGTCGACTTCGGCGCCGCCCGCACCGAGAAGCTCGATGAGGCGCTGCCGCTGGCGGGTGTGCAGCAGGCGACCGAGACCTACCTGGCTCGGGATCCGGCCCGAGCCGGGATCAGCGTCCGTGCCGCGGTGGCGACCGACGGCCGGACCGTCACCGCCGACTGCCGCCGGCACGTCCGGGTGGCTTTCGGCTCGGTGATCGGTCGCGGCGATGGCATCGACGAGCACGCCACCGCGCACGCCCGCTCCGTGCTCGGCTGACCAGTAAGCGGCGCCAGGGACCGCCGCCGACAACCCATCGCTGACCAGTCGCCAGCCTGGCGCATACGCTTGGACCGGTGGCGGCCGATACAGGTGACACCCAGACCCGCGAGGACCCCAAGACTGACCGTGCCAAGAAGACCGAGGGGTCCGAGGAGAGCACCCTCACCGTGCTGCTCGCGCTCGGCGCGAACCTCGGGGTGGCCATCCTGAAGCTGGCCGCCGGCCTGATCACCGGCTCCGGTGCGCTGCTGTCCGAGGCCGCCCACTCGTTCGGCGACAGTTCGACCGAGCTGCTGCTGCTCACCGCGCTGCGTCGCTCGGAGCGTCCGGCCGACCGGGTGCACCCGTTCGGTTACGGCAAGGAACGGTACTTCTGGTCGCTGCTGGCCGCGGTCACCATCCTGGTCTCCGGCGCGGCGTTCTCCATCTATCAGGGCCTGGCCACCATCCTCGGCGGTCATACCGAGTCCGAGATGCTCTGGATCAACTATCCGGTGCTCGGCCTGGCCGCGATCCTGGAGGCGATCAGCTTCCGCCAGGCGATCGGCCAGGCCAGGGGAGCGGCCGCCCGTGGCCGGCGCAGCTTCACCTCCTACATCCGCGACCCCGAGGACCCGACGGTCAAGAGCGTGGTGCTGGAGGACTCGGCTGCCCTGATCGGCCTGGTCTTCGCCGCCATCGGTGTCGGGCTGCACCAACTCACCGGCAACGCGGTCTACGACGGCATCGCCTCGCTGGCCATCGGGGTGCTGCTGGTGTTCGCCGCGTTCGCGCTGGCGCAGAGCTGCGAGGGCCTGCTGATCGGCAAGCAGGCCGACATCCGGATGCTGCAGGCGATCAGCAGACGGCTGGAGGCGGAGCCGGAGATCCTCGACGTGGTGGACCTGCTCACCATGATGACCGGGGTCAACCGCATCCTGCTCTGCCTGCGGGTGGACGTGGAGAACGCCTACACCGCCGCTGAGATCGAGCAGGCCTGCGTCCGGATCGATGCCGACCTGCGCGAGGAGTTCCCGTCCTTGGACGAGATCTTCATCCAGCCGGTGCCACGCAGCGATGCCCGGCTGCGTAGCCGGGTGCTGAGCCGGTACGGCCGAGTGCTGGCCGACGAGCCGGCCGCGGAGGAGGACGACCGGCAGGCCTCACTGGCCGCCACCCGGGACGGACAGCCGCCGATCGAACAGCCAGCCAGCGGAGAGTAGCCAGCGGGCGGAGAGTAGCCAGCCGGCGGACTAGCCAGCGGGCAGTAGGCTGGACTGCTGTGACTGACGTAGCCGCCGAGCTGAAGGAACTCTCGGCCACCCTGGCCAGCATCGAGGCGGTGCTCGACGTCGGCAAGTTGCGCGCCGAGGTCGCCGAACTGGAGAAGCAGGCCTCCGACCCGGCGCTCTGGAACGACCCGGACAACGCCCAGAAGGTCACCACTAAGCTCAACCACACCCAGAACCAGATCCGCCGGGTGACCGACCTGCGCACCAGGCTGGACGACGCCGAAGTGCTCTGGGAGATGGCCGAGGAGGCCGAGGACGCCGAGTCTCGAGCCGAGGTCGAGGTCGAACTCCCGAAGCTGACCAAGGCTGTTGGTGAGCTCGAGGTTCAGACGCTGCTCTCCGGCGAGTACGACGCCCGGGAGGCGCTGGTCACCATCCGATCCGAGGCCGGCGGGGTGGACGCGGCCGACTTCGCCGAGATGCTGCTGCGGATGTACCTGCGCTGGGCCGAGCGGCACAACTACCAGACCGAGGTGTACGACACCTCCTACGCCGAGGAGGCCGGCATCAAGTCGGCCACCTTCCAGGTCAAGGCGCCGTACGCCTACGGCACGCTCAGCGTCGAGCAGGGCACCCACCGGCTGGTCCGGATCAGCCCGTTCGACAACCAGGGCCGCCGGCAGACCTCGTTCGCCGGCGTCGAGGTGCTGCCGGTGGTCGAGCAGTCCGACCACGTCGACATTCCCGAGGACGACCTGCGCGTCGACGTCTACCGCTCGTCCGGGCCCGGCGGCCAGGGCGTGAACACCACCGACTCGGCGGTCCGGATCACCCACCTGCCGACCGGCATCGTGGTCAGCTGCCAGAACGAGCGCAGCCAGATCCAGAACCGGGCGTCGGCGATGGCCGTGCTGCAGGCCAAGCTGCTGGAGCGGCGGCGCGAGGAGGAGCAGGCCAAGCTGGACGCGCTCAAGGACGGCGGCACCAGCTGGGGCAACCAGATGCGCTCCTACGTGCTGCACCCGTACCAGCTGGTCAAGGATCTGCGTACCGACTACGAGGTGGGCAACCCCGCCGCCGTGCTGGACGGCGACCTCGACGGCTTCATCGAGGCCGGCATCCGCTGGCGTCGCTCCGCGTAGGCCCCCGGAGCCAACCCGCGACCCGCCTAACGCGACCCGCCTAGCCCGACCCGCAATCAGCCGCCCCGGCCGCCTCGTCCGCGAAGGCGACGGTCACATCACGCCTAATCCTCGTCGGAGCCCTCCTCCATCTTCACCGGTTCGGACTCCTCATCCGCCTTGTCGAGCTTCTTGTTGCCCTCCCGGAACTGTCCCTCATCCTGCAGGTTCTCGCCGTTGAAGAGGATCTGCGCCGGCCCGCGCGCGCCGGTCTTGGGGTTGACCGGCCGTACCATCACCGTGAAGCCGGTGGGAAAGAGCAGGCCCTTGCGACTGCCCTGCTCGGGGTGCAGGTACGGCTTGTAGTGCAACTTCACCAGGTACTCGACCTGCTCGCCGGCGCGCTCCTTGGTCTTCGCGATCTCCAGAGCGGCACGCTCGGCGGCACGCCAGACACCGACTGATTGAAAGTGCCCGAACTGGGCCACGATGTTCGCCCCGACATCGGGGCCGCCGAGTTCGAGGGCGACTATGTGGCCCTTGTGCGCGTCGCCGATGCCGGAGTTGCGCGGATCGAGGCCGCTCTTCTTGCTGGTGCTGACCCGCAGGCCGCTGGCCGGCTCCGGCGCGGACAGCCGCCCGGACGTGACCGTAGGAGCGATCAGGCCGCCCGCGCCCACCGGCCGGTCGAGCCGACCGAGGCTCACGTGCTCGATCGACTGGTGCGAAACCTCAACCGGCCCGTAGCCCCGTGGCCTTGACCCCATGCCGCCGCCCTTCTTCTTGTGCGTCACGGCGAAGGAGAGGGTGGGATCGACCGAGGGTGCGGCGGATTTACGGGGTGCCCGCTTGGCTGGTTTCTTCTTCGACGAGGCGGAAGATGCGATGCCCTCCTCCGGGACGTAATCCGGATCGTCGTCGGAGAGGTAACCGGAATAGTCGGCCGCCATCGCCTCGGCCACGTCCTCTGCCGGTCCAGGTAGATCCGGTTGACTGCGTCGATACGCGACCAGCAACTCATCACGCTGATTGAGCGAGTCAGGATCGCCTGCCTTCGTCCAGGCCTCGACCTGCCGTTGGACGTCGGCGTCCGAGGTGAAGGTGAGGTCCCGTTCCTCGCCCCAGGCAATCGCGTCCTGCAGGGTACGTCGGATGGTGGTGGCGTCGGGTGTCGCCTGCCGACCGGTCACGGTCGCCGCCTGTCGGCGCAGCGCGGCGACCGGATTGGCCATCGCCTGGCGGTGAACGGGATTGACTGGCCCCGGCTCAAGCTGTCCATCGGCTCCGTCAGCGAGCGGGTTTCTCACCGACGCGCGGCGGCGCAGGGCCCGCACGACCGGCTCAACCGGGACGGCTTGGCGAGCACCCTCAGCGCTGCCTGGACTCGCAGCGCCGCCGGGACCCTCAGCACCGAGCGGCGCCGACCGCGGAGTGGGCAGCGCCAGTCCGGTCAACGCGACACCGACCGACGCGCCAGCGTCCGAGGCGGCGTCGGCAGTCTCAGTTTCGGCAAGTTCGTCGGTCGGCCGGCGACCCGCGGCCGTGCGCACACCTCGACCCATGCCACTGGCTCTTCTCGTCGGCCCGGTCGGATCCGGGTGGCAGCGCGAGCCTAATCCGCGAGATACCACAGACCGCTAGGGCAACGCCGAAGTAGAGGTGTATTCAGCGACCCGACCTAGGAGCCCGCGCATGCCCGGCAGTGTCTACGTGTTCAACCTCTTCAACGAGCCGATCACCAACCTGTCGGTTTCCGGCTTTCCAGCCGGCAGCATCGACGGGTACGCCACCGGCATGAGCGCGCCCATGTACACACCGGCGAGCCTGGTCGTGCCGCGTACCAAGTCCCCGGCCGATTCGGCTGCGTTCGCCCTCGGTGACAACAACCTGACCATCCCGTGGGACTCGTTCCGCGGGATGACCACGGTCACCATTCCGAATCCGGCCTCCGCACCGGTGAGCCTGGACGACCCGCTGATCCTGCTGCTCGCGGTCAACAACGCGATGCTGCTATCCACCCGGGGCTACCTGCTGGCCACCTTCGGAGTCTCGCTCTCGATGGGCGCGGAGCCGGCCCTCGAGGTCGAGCAGAGCTGACCCTGATCGGCCGTCCGACATGCATGCCCGATGCCGTCGGTAGCCGGCCGGGCGCATGCATGTCGGACGGAACAATCACCAGACAGCTACGGCAACGCCACGTACGGCGCCAGGAACGAACGCGCCGAGTCGCTGTCCGTCCGGTATGCGACGTTCGTTGCGAAGCACGGCGTGTCACCGGTCACCGTGTCGCCGACCAGCAGCATGGTGCCGTTCAGGGTGACGAAGTTCGGGCCGCCGGAGTCGCCGTAGCAGGCGCCGCCGTAGCCCTGAGACTCCTGCATGGACAGCCGCAGCCAGGACGGGTTGAGCGAGTCGAAGCCGAGTGACGCCTTCAGCCGCACGCCACCGCCGGGGTGGGTCTGCGGACCGCCGCCGGTGGTCGCCTCCTCGACCCCGTAGCCGACCACCAGCCACGGCGCGGCATTGAGCTGGCTGCCGGTCAGCCCGGAGAGCTGGCCGGCGGTGGGCAGCCGGGCCGGGGTGAACGTCCACCGGTCGGCCGGGGTGACCGACCAGTGCGCGAAGTCGACCACCGCGATGTCGTGCGGGTCGGACTGACTCTGGTTGTAGTCGGGATCGACGATGCCGCTGCCCTCCACCGCCTCGCCGTGTGCCAAGAAGTACCGCGCCTCGGCGGTGCCGGACAGTCCGAGCGCGGCGGCGGCGTCCAGTTCGCCCTGTACGTCCTGATCCAACGAGACGTAGAAGTGGTCCAGCGACGGGTCGGCCGACCAGTCGGCGATGCAGTGCGAGGCGGTCAGGAAGGTGTTGTTGTCGATCATGGCGCCGCTGCAGTGCCAGTCGAACGAGTCGTCCACGCCGTCGCCGTTGGTGTCCCAGAGCACCAGCAGCGCCCCGGTCTCGGTGCGTTCGGGTGCGGGGGAGGCGTTGTAACTGTTGATCGCGCCGGCCGGTGCGGCCAGCAGACCGGCCGTGGTGGCGGCGGCAACCCCGGCCAGCAAGAGCGTGGTCAGGCGACGTCTCATAGAACACTCCTCATGGATGATCGGTGCGGTATCGGTACGAAACAGCACGCAGCTTGGCACTTCGCCCGGCCCTGACGGAAGAGGGCACACTCGGTCAGTTAGCTGCTAGCCAGCTCAAAATGGCGGTCTGGCCGGCCGCCACGCCACCCGATGAACCGGAGCACCGATTACCGGACGGTAGGATGGCCTTCCGTGATTGCGCTCCAGAACGTCACCAAGATCTATCCGGCCAGCACCCGGCCGGCCCTCGATGGCGTCTCCCTGGAAATCGACAAGGGCGAGTTCGTCTTCCTGATCGGGGCTTCCGGGTCCGGCAAGTCCTCGGTGCTGCGGCTGCTGCTGCGGGAGGACACGCCTACCAAGGGCAGCGTGATCGTCAACGGCAAGGACATCGCCCGGCTGCCCGGCCGCAAGGTGCCGGAGCTGCGCCGGGGGATCGGCTGCGTGTTCCAGGACTTCCGGTTGCTGCCGAAGAAGACGGTCTTCGAGAACGTCGCCTTCGCACTGGAGGTCATCAACAAGTCCCAGCGCTCGATCAACCGCTCGGTGCCCGAGGTACTGGAGATGGTCGGCCTGGACGGCAAGGCGCACCGCTATCCGAACGAGCTGTCCGGTGGCGAGCAGCAACGGGTGGCGATCGCGCGGGCGTTCGTGAACCGGCCGCTGGTGCTGCTGGCCGACGAGCCGACCGGAAACCTGGATCCGGACACCAGCCAGGGCATCATGGGCCTGCTCGAGCGGATCAACCGCAAGGGCACCACGGTCGTGATGGCCACCCATGACAACAACATCGTCGATGCCATGCGTCGCCGGGTGATCGAGCTCGACCTCGGCCACGTGGTGCGCGACCAGAACCGCGGGGTGTACGGCATCGGCCGCTGAGCCGAACCGCCGAAGCTTCGAGCCGTCCCGGCAACACGTTAGCCGCTGCCAGAGGAGCATGTCAGAACGATGCGCGCCAGCTACCTGATGTCCGGGGTCGCCACCGGCCTCCGCCGCAACGCCAGCATGACCGTCGCGCTGGTGCTGTCCACCGCGATCGCGCTGTTCTTCCTGGGTGGTGCGTTGCTGATCAACAAGGAGATCGCCAAGACCCAGACGGCGTACAAGGACAAGATCAACGTCTCGATCTACCTGTGCACCGCGACCTCCAACCAGACGCCCGGGTCCAACTGCAAGCATGCGGTGACCGACACCGAGCGGCAGGCGTTGCAGGCCCGGCTGCAGTCGGATCCGCAGATCAGCAGCGTGGAATACATCAACGCCGACGAGGCGACCGCGATCGCCAAGCAGCGGCTGGGCGAGAAGGTGGTCGACGAGGCCGGCCCCGGCGCGATCCCGTCGTCGTTCACCATCAAGCTGAAGGATCTCAAGAGCGACTACCTGCCGGTGGCATCCCGCTACGCCAAGGCCGCCGGCGTGGAACAGGTGCAGAACCAGGACGTCAGCCTGAAGACCATGCTGCGGCTGTTCGACACCGGCCGGGTCGGTTCGTTCGTGATGGCCTTCATCGTCGGCATCTGCGCGCTGCTGCAGATGGCCAACACGATCCAGGTGGCCGCCCAGCAGCGACGCAACGAGACCGGCATCATGCGGCTGGTCGGTGCGTCCCGCTGGATGACCCAGCTGCCCTTCGTGATCGAGGCGATGGTGGCCGCCGTGGTCGGCGCGGTGCTGGCCATGGTCGGCAACTGGATCGCCAAGCTGGTCTTCCTGGACGGTTTGCTCGGTGATCAGGTGAGATCCCGGATCCTGCAGCCGATCGTCGGCAACGACATCCTGCTGGCCGGCGGAGTCGGCCTGATCGCCGGTGTGATCCTTGCCGCGGCTACCGCCTGGGGAACCCTGCGGCTTTACGTTCGCCTGTAATCGGGTCCGCTTGTAATCGGGTTCGCCTGTAGGTTGTTCTCATGGCCAGTACAGCGAAGTCGCCGAAGAACACGGCGAAGTCGTCGAATCGGCCGGTACGCAAGCTGATCGCGCAGAACAAGAAGGCTCGGCACGAGTACTCCATCCTGGACACCTACGAGTGCGGCGTGGTGCTGATGGGCACCGAGGTGAAGTCGCTGCGCGAGGGCCGGGCGTCGCTGGCCGACGCGTTCGCCACCATCGACGACGGCGAGGTGTACCTGCACAACGTGCACATCCCCGAGTACGCCTTCGGCTCCTGGACCAACCACACGCCGCGCCGAGTCCGCAAACTGCTGCTGCACAAGGGCGAGATCCAGCGACTGATCGGCCGGACGAAGGAGTCCGGGCTGACCCTGGTGCCGCTGTCGCTGTACTTCACCGAGGGCAAGGTGAAGGTCGAGCTGGCGTTGGCCCGAGGCAAGAAGACCTGGGACAAGCGCCAGGATCTCGCTCGCCGGGATGCCGACCGCGAGGTACGCCGCGAGCTGGGCCGCCGGCTCAAGGGCCGGATCTAACTGGTTGTGCTTACCGATACCGAGGTGCCGGCGGTCTGGCGACGGCTGGGGTTGCCGGGGCTTGCCGATATCCACGTGCACTTCCTGCCGCCCAGCATGCTGGCCAAGGTGTGGCGCTACTTCGACATGGCCGAACAGCATTACGGCATCGCGTGGCCGATCAACTACCGGACCTCCGACGCCGACCGGATGGCCACCCTCGGTTCGCTCGGCGTCGAGCGATTTCCCACCCTGTGCTATCCGCACAAGCCCGGCATGGCGGCCTGGCTGAACCAGTGGTGTGCCGACTTCGCCGCCGAGCAGCCGCGCGCGATCCACAGCGGCACGTTCTTCGCCGAACCGTCGGCAGCGTCGGACGTACGCCAGGCGCTCGAGGCCGGCGCCCGGATCTTCAAGGTGCACCTGCAGGTCGGCGGTTTCGACCCCGCCGATCCGGTGCTGGAGGAGACCTGGGGGCTGCTTGCCGAGGCCGGCGTGCCGGTGGTGGTGCACTGCGGATCCGGGCCGCTGCCGGGCACGCACACCGGTCCGGGGCCCATCGGGGAGGTGCTGCGCCGGCATCCGCGGCTGGTGCTGGTGATCGCGCATGCCGGCGCGCCGGAGTACGCCGAGCACCTGGACCTGGTGCTGCGCTACGCCAACGTCCGGCTGGACACCACCATGGTCGGCACGCAGTTCATGAACCGGCTGGCGCCGATCCCGCCGGAGGTTATGGCGCGTTATCGCGATCTCGGCGATCGGATCGTGCTGGGCAGCGACTTTCCGAACATCCCGTACGACTACGCCGAGCAAATTCAGTCGCTTCTGGACTGGGACTTCGGCGAGGATTGGCTGCGAAGGGTGCTCTGGCACAACGGGGCCGGGCTGCTCGGACTGGCATAGCTGCTCGGCCTGGCATGGCTGCTCGGCCTGGCATAGCTGGCCGGGGCTGTATCGGCGGCTGAGGCTACGGGACGGAAAGGCAGATCGATGACCCTGCGCTGGCGGCCGCTGGAGGCCGACACCGTCGAGGAGTGGGCCGAGCTAGTGAACGCACTCGCCAAGGCCGACGGCACCGAGGAGTTCTACGAGGTCGAGAATCTGCGCGAGGAACTAGGCCATAGCGGCTTCGACCCGGCCAGCGACTCGGTCTCCGTCTGGCAGGACGACAGGATGGTCGGCTACGCCAAGCTCTGGGTGAGCGGCAGCCTCGGTGCGGACGGCCGGGGCGCGGTCGGCATCGAAGGCGGCGTGCATCCGGACTTCCGCGGCCGCGGCCTGGGCCGGCAGCTGATGGATCAGATCGAGCCGCGCGCGAACCAACTTGGTGCCGAACGGCATCCCGGCGCCGAGCTCTGGCTGCGGGCGTCCGGCGGCTTGGCCGGCGCGTCGGTGCGGCCGCTGCTCGAGCATCGCGGATTCGAGCCGGCCAGGTACTTCCACGAGCTGGAACGGCCGCTGACCGGCACACTGCCGGCGACTGATGCGCTGCCGGCTTCGGTTCGGCCTTATGCGCCGGAGCTTGCCGAACCGGTCCGGCTGGCGCACAACGAGGCGTTCGCCCAGCACTGGGGCTCCTCACCGCGGACTCCGCAGTACTGGCAGGAGTTCGTGGAGTCACGGGCCTTCCGCCCCGAGTGCAGCTTCGTCAGCCTGGCCGAGGACGGCTTGGTGGACGCCTACGTGATCTGCCGGCAGTGGACGGCGGGGGAGCTGTATGTCGAGCTGGTTGGCACCCGGCCGCGTGCGCGCGGGCGCGGGTTGGCCCGAGCCTGCCTGTCGGCCAGCCTGCATGCTGGGGCCGAGCACGGTTTCGCCAAGGCGGCGCTGGCGGTGGACGCCCAGAACGCCGACGGCGCGGGTCGGCTGTACGAGTCGATGGGTTTCGAGCCGGTCCGGGTGACGGCCGCCTACAGCAAGCTGGTACGGCCGCCGGCCGGTTAAGCCGCAGCGTCCCCGCGGCCGCCGCGGCCCTGCTCATCGGTGCGTACGCCACCGAAGTTGCGCAGTCGCAGGCTGTTGGTCACCACGAACACCGAGCTGGCGGCCATCGCGGCACCGGCGATCATCGGGTTGAGCAGGCCGGCCGCGGCCAGCGGGATGGCGGCGACGTTGTAACCGAATGCCCAGCCGAGATTGCCCTTGATGGTGCGCAGGGTCGAGCGGGACAACCGGATGGCATCCACCACGTGTAGCAGGTCCGGCTGCACCAGGGTGAGGTCGGAGGCCTCGATCGCGATGTCACTGCCACCGCCGACGGCCAGCCCGAGGTCGGCCTCGGCCAGTGCGGCGGCGTCGTTGATGCCGTCACCCACCATCGCCACCGTCCGACCGGTGGCCCGAAGCTGGCGGATCGCCTCGGCCTTGCCGGTGGGCAGCACCTCGGCGATCACCTCGGCAATGCCGACCTGTTCGGCGACGGCGCCGGCCGCTCGGCGGTTGTCGCCGGTGAGCAGCACGGTGCGCAGACCCATCCGGTGCAGTCGCTCCACCGCCTCGGCCGAGCTGGGCCGCGCGGTGTCGGACACCACGATCAGGCCGGTGATGTCGCCGTCCCAGCCGATCCAGATCGGAGTACGGCCGCGGTTCTCGGCGTCCGCGGCTGCTTGCTGGAGCCGGTTGGGCACCGTGGCGTCCGGCCAGTGCTCGGTCAGCCAGCCGAGCCGGCCGACCCGTACTCGTCTTTCCGCCACGGTGCCGGCAACTCCCAGGCCGCCGGTGTCGGCGAAGTCGGTCACCGGAAGCAGTTCGCCCTGGTAGCTCTGGGTGATCACCCGGGCGATCGGGTGCGCCGAGGCATGCTCGACCGCAGCGGCAAGGGAATGCAGCTCGTCCGGGTGGATGTGCTCGGCGGCGATCAGGTCGACCAGTCGCAGCTGGCCGGTGGTGACCGTGCCGGTCTTGTCCAACACCACGGTGTCGATGGCGGCGGCTGATTCCAGGACCTGCGGTCCGCGGATCAGGATGCCCAGTTGCGCACCCCGGCCGGTGCCGACCAGCAACGCGGTCGGAGTGGCCAGGCCGAGCGCGCACGGGCAGGCGATGATCAGCACCGCGACCGCGGCGCGGAACGCGTCTGCGAACGGGTGTCCGGTGATCAGCCAGCCGAGCAGGGTGACGGCCGCGAGCACCAGCACGATCGGTACGAACACCGCCGACACCCGGTCGGCCAACCGCTGAGCCGCGGCCTTGCCGTTCTGCGCCTCGCTGACCAGCTTGGCGATCTGCGCCAGCTGGGTGTCGGCGCCTACCCGGGTGGCGCGTACCACCAGTCGGCCGGACAGGTTCACCGTCGCACCGATCACCTCGTCGCTGGGGGAGACCTCGACCGGCAGCGATTCGCCGGTGATCGCCGAGGTGTCCAGCGTGCTGGTGCCGCTCACGATCACGCCGTCGGTGGCGATCCGCTCGCCCGGCCTGGTGACGAACTGCGTGCCGACGCTCAGTTGCTCGATCGGTACGAGGTGTTCGCGGCCGTCGACCAGCAGGCTCACCTGCTTGGCGCCGAGGTCGAGCAGTCTCCGCAGGGCGGCGCCGGATGCTTGCCGGGCACGGAGTTCCAGGAAGCGGCCGAGCAGGATCAGCACGGTGACCGTGCTGGCCACCTCCAGGTAGCTGTCGGCGTTGCCGGTCGCCACCGCGTAGATCGACCACAGGTAGCTGGCGGTGACGCCGAGGGAGATCAGCGTATCCATGCTGGTGGCGCGGTGGCGGGCCTGCAGCACCGCAGAGCGGTGGAACGGCCAGCCGCCCCAGGTTGCGACGGGGGTGGCCAGCAGCAACGCTAACCAGCGCCAGGCCGGCGCGTCCAGGCCGGGCAGCATGGCCAGCAGGGCGACCGGGATCGCCAGCGCCACGCTGCCCAGCAGCCGTCGGCGTAGTCGGGTGAACTCGTCGTCTTCCTCGTCCTGACCGGCCGGCCTGCGCGGTGCGGCGGAATAGCCGATCGCCTCGACGGTTTTGACGACGTCGGCGGCGTTATTAGCATCGGTGACGACCGCGACGCCGGTGGCGTAGTTGACGCTGGCCTGGACGCCGGGCAGCCGGTTGAGCTTCTTCTCGATCCGGGCCGCGCAGGAGGCGCAGGTCATGCCGCCGATGGCGTACTCCGTTGGCTGGGTGGTGGCTTCGGCCGTCTTGTGTGTTGCGGTCATGTGTCAGTCGGTGGCCAGTTGGTAGTCGCCGGCCTCGTCCAGCGCGGCGGCGACCGCCTGCTCGGCCAGCGGCTCAGCGCTGGTCACGGTGACGGTAGAGATGCCGCCGGCGACCAGATCGACCCGTACCTGCCTGACGTCGGGCAGCGCACGCAGCTCCTCAGCTACCGCGGTGACGCAGTGGCCGCAGGTCAGGCCGGTCACCCGGTAGGTGGTGGTGGTGCTCAAGGTGGTTCCTCCTTGTTCCTGTTGGCTCAGGACTTGACCAGCCGGGCGATCGCCGCCGAGGCTTCCTTGATCTTGGCGTCGGCCTCGGCCCCGCCGGTGGCGATGGCGTTGCTGACGCAGTGGTTCAGGTGCTCGTCCAGCAGGGCCAGCGCCACCGACTCCAGGGCGCGGGTGGCGGCCGAGACCTGGGTGAGCACGTCGATGCAGTAGGTGTCCTGCTCGACCATCCGCTGCAGGCCGCGAACCTGGCCCTCGATGCGGCGCAGCCGTTTCAGGTGGGCCGCCTTGTGCTCGGCGTAACCGGGTTCCATTGCTGTTCTCCATACCCGTTCTTCATACCCTGGGGGGGTACCTGTTGAGACCCAGCGTAGCCGGTACGGAAACCGGCTGCCACCGGCTGGGCCGGAAACCGGCTGTCAGCGGCTGGGCCGGCATGGCATGATTGATGGGTCAGATGCAGTAAAAGTGGTAGTACCGACCAGGGGGTGAATGGTCTCGACTTCGGACGTCGAGATGCGGAGAAGCGGGCCGAGGACCGCATTGCTGACCTCGTTAAAAAAGCGATGCACACAAAAATAAGCGCCGATAGTAATCGCGCTGACTTCGTTCTCGCTGCCTAATCAGCGATAACGGGTCTGTCAGCCCGGGTTCGTCACCGGTCCGGATGCTGGCATCAGCTAGGTGACTCAACCGTCCTGGCCGGTCGCGGGGCAGGACGGGACAACTCACAGCGACTGGGCCTGTCACACCGACTCGTGTGCGTGATCGGTGGGGCCGAGTAGAGGCACAGCACACTGCGCCCGGAGAATGCCCATCGAAGCGACGAAGGACCCGGGTTCGATTCCCGGCACCTCCACCAAACAGGGTGTCATCGCACCCGGTGCTAGCGAATGGACGCGGTAACCATGGGTGCCGCGTTCGTTGGTTTCTGGATCCTTGATCGGACTTTTGTTCGATGGTCGGCGGTCGGTGTTGTATGGCGGCGGCCTTGACCGCTGGCAGCCTCGGTACGCCTGGGTGCGGTGACGACCCGCTGCGGACCCTCGGTGTCGAGCGGGATGCGTTCGAACCATGCCTGGTTGTAGGCACGGCGCGGCCTCGTCGTCGGAGCTCTCATAGCCGCGCCACAGTCAACGATCAGCGGTGACCCATCGCGTCATGCGGCCTTGGTCGAGGGTCTCGATACGTGTGATGCACGTCACTTTGCACCCGCATGGACACGCTCCGTAATCGTCCCTAACGTCGTGGGTCACTCACGGTATTTATTCACCTGGACCTTAGGTCGAACGGACTGGTTACATGCGGCGGATTTGTTCGATGCGGTCAGGTCTGAATCCTTTCGTCAAGGCGCTGCGCATGTCGCAGCACCTTGCCCTACCGCTCTGCCTTGCCGCGGCGCTGACGTCCGTGGTGCTTGGTGAGCCTGCCCAGCCGGGGCTTCGGCTTCTGTCGGCTGGGACGCAGCCTGCTGCATGGTCCACGACCGTGACCCTGCCGAACGGCGCGGTGTCTACCTTCGCCGGTAGCGGCACCAAGGCGGTGACCAATGGGGTCGGTACCGGTGCCTCGTTCAGCACGCCGTCGGGGATGTCCATCGCGAACGGATTCGGTTATCTCATCGACTCCGGCTACGTGCGCAAGGTCGACCTGACCTCGGGAAGCGTCACGACCGTCGCGGGCAATGGCACAAACGGTTGCACCGACAGCGCGACACCGAGCCTGGTGGCGCTCGGGACTGCGGTGAACAGCTCGCTGGCCAACGATGGCAGTTACCTGTACTGGTCCGATGCGGCCTGCGGCTACGTCCTTCGCCAGATGTCTCTGGCTACCGGTGCGGTGACGCGCATTCCTGGGTCGGTGGGTGCATCGGCTGTGACGATCGGACCTGGCGGAACCGTCGATGTCGCCGTCAACAATCAGGTCCGATCCGTCGATACGTCGACCGGAGCGACCCAGGTCATTGCCACCCTGCCGAACCCTCCGTGCCCCGGCTGCGGTGGTAGCACCTACGCGCAGAACATCGTCGGAATTGCCGCTGACAATCTCAACTTCTGGACCACCGCGTCGTCGTATCCGTCGACGTTGGTCATCAGCCAGGTCAGCCCGACGGGAACGGTCACCACGCTGATCGATCGCGGCAACTCGCCCAACCTGGCAGGCCCGCTGGTCAGCGCAGGGTCGTATCTGTACGTAGCCGGCCCGAACCGGATCGAGCGGATCACCAAATCGGATGCGACGGAGGTGGGCATCGCCGGGGCCTCCGCCGGGTTCGCGGACGGGGCCGGGCCAGAGGCCTGGTTCAACGCATTATCGGGTATCGATACCGATGGAACGAATCTGTGGGTGACGGACACTGGCGCCTACCGGGTCCGCCGGGTGGCAGCCACGCCGGCTACCCAGCCGGTACAGCCGGGCGCGTGGACATCGACGGTGTCCATGTCGCGAGGGGCGGTGACCACCTGGGCAGGTAACGGTACCCGTGCCGAGCTGGATGGCGCCCATGCCGCGGCCGAGTTCGATCAGCCTTCTGGGCTGTCGATCTATGCCGGCTCCGCCTACGTCGCCGATGGCGCTCGGATCCGGCGGGTGGACCTTACGACCGGCGCCGTGACCAGCGTGGCTGGCAACGGAACCTCGTCCAACACCGGGATCAGATGTATCGACTCGCCGACCGGAAGCTCGGCGTCGGCCGCCCCCGCGATGCACAACTCAATGGTCAACGACGGCCACTACTTGTACTGGCTGGACACCGGCTGCGGACTCGGCAGCGGGTCCGGGGTCCTGCGCCGGATGTCGCTCGTGACAAATGCGGTATCAACGATTGCCACAAATATCTACGCCACCAACATGACCGTCGGGCCGGACGGATCGTTGTACGTGCTCGCGGGGCTGCTGTACAAGGTCAACCTGACGAACGGAACAGAGACGCAGATCGGCGGTGCGTTCGGTAGATACGCGACCTTCGGAATGGCGGCCGATGCCACGAATGTCTACATCACGACGGAGAATTACGACCAATTCCCAGCCGTCCTGGCGATGAACCTGGCGACGGGCGTGGTGTCGACCGTTACGCCGAATGTGGTTGACGGCAACCTCGCAGGGGCAATCGTCAACGCGGGCTCCTACTTGTACGTCGCGGCCGGCGACACTGTCACGGTGGTTTCCAAGGCGAGCGGGGCGTACTCCGTCGTCGCCGGCGCGCATGGTGTCGCCGGCTATGCGGATGGGACCGGGTCGGCCGCGCAAATGAACAGCCTCGGTGGAATCGACACCGACGGGGCGAGCCTATGGATCGCCGACACCCAGAACTTCCGGATCCGACGAGTCGACGTGTCGGTGCCGTACCGGTACCTCCCGTCGGAGACATCGCCGACCTACCCCAACAACGGGCTCAGCCAGACCGAAAGCCCCGGCGGCAGCAACCCGAGCGAGCACTGCAACTGTGCTCAGGGGCAGGCGACCGGGAACCCGGTGGATACCGCATGGGGCAGTTTCTGGCACACCTTCACCGACCTGTCGACGCCCGGCCGTGGGCCGGGGCTGCAGGTGACTCGCACCTATGACAGTCCGAACGCCGCCCAGGATGGATTGTTCGGGCACGGCTGGTCCACCTCGTATGGCGCGCACCTGACCGGGGATCCCGCAACGGGCACCGTCACGGTCCACCAGGAGGACGGCTCCACGATCGCCTTCGCGCAGACCAACGGCTCGACCCTGACGCCCGTTCAGCCGAGAATGCTGGCCCGGTTGGTCAACAATGCCGACGGGACCTACACGCTCACCCGCCAGGCGCGTACCACCCTGACGTTCAACGCCGCCGGCCAGCTGACCGCAGTCGCCGACCTGAACGGCTACCGCACGACGCTGGGCCATGACTCGAGCGGGAATCTGCAATCGATCACCGATTCTGCCGGGCGCTCGTACACGGTGGTGGTGACGGGCGGCCGGATCACCAAGATCACCGACCCGGCGAACCGCTCCTACAACTACGCCTACTCCGCAGCGGGCGACCTCACCAGCGTGACCGACCCGATGAACGCGACCTGGACATTCAGCTACGACACCAGCCATCGACTGCTGACCATGCTCGATCCGCGTCAACAGGGCGCGACGTCACCCGCTCCGCTCACGAACGTCTATGACAGCCAGGGCCGGGTAACCAAACAAACCGACTTCGCCGGCCGCGCCACCAACTTCGACTACACGAGCATCCCGGGCGCGACCAAGGTAACCAGCCCCGCAGGAAAGGTCACCGTCGACTATTACAGCAACGGGCTGCGGACCAAGACCACGTCCGGATACGGCACCAGCATCGCCGCGGACACCACGTACACCTACGACCCGACAACCGAAGCGCTCGCGAGCGTGACCGATCCGCTGAACCACACCGTCCAATACCAATACGACAGCGCCGGCAACGAACTCACTGTGACCGACGCGCTGAACCGGGTTACCCAGCGCACCTACGATGCGCTCAACGATGTGCTCACCAGCATCGACGGCAACCAGGTCACCACCACGAACACCTACGACGCGAACGGTAACCTGCTCTCAACCTCGACACCCCGGTTGTCATCGACCGGGGCGGTCCTCGACACCCGCACGGTCGTGTACGGCTACCACGACGCAAGCCATCCCGGCGACGTCACCGACATCACCGACCCGGACAACAACGTCACCCACTTCGCCTACGACACCTACGGCGATCTGGTCACGGTCACGGCGCCGCCCACTCCCAAGAACTCCAGCGGCAACCAGACCACCTTTGGCTATAACACCGCCACCGGCTGGCGCACCAGCATGGTGTCGGCCAAGGGGAATGTCGCGGGCGGCAACCCCGCCAGCTACACCACGAGCTATAGCTACGACGCCGACGGCCGGCTGCTCCAGACCAAGGATCCGCTCTGGTCGGCCACGGCCCCCAACCAGCACCAGGCCGGCACCAGCTACGACCTCGACGGCAACCGGGCCAGCAGCACCGACGGAAACGGCAACGTCACCGGCTACGGCTACGACGCCGACAACGAGCTCACCACCACCACCCGGGCCGACACCAGCACGATCACCCAGCAATGGACACCCGACGGGCAGCTACTCAGCCGCACCGACGCGGCCAACAACATCACCAGCTACGGCTACGACGCACATGGAAACCTGACCAGCGCAACGGACCCGCTCGGGCACATCACGAGCTACAGCTACGACCTGGCCGATCGCCTGACGCTGAAGGCCGCACCCGGCGCGACCTGCACCGGAACTCCGACCGCCGGCTGCACCAGCTACACCTACGACGCCGACGGTGAGCTCACCTCCCGGTTGTTCCTCGACGCAACGACCACGGGCAGCATCACGAGCATCAGCTACGACAGTGACGGGCACCGAACCGCACAGAGCGACAGCAGCGGAAACCTCAGCTGGAGCTGGGACTCCCTCGGCCGCCTGACCAGCAGCACCGACGGGAACGGCGTCACCACGAATTACGGCTACGACCTAGACGGACACCGCACCACCGTCAGCTACCCAGGAACCGGACACACCGTCACCGACGGCTATGACGCGGCCGGCCGGCTGACCAGCACCGCGGACTGGCTGGGCAACACCACCAGCTACGGCTACGACAGCAACAGCAACCTGACCACTACCACGCTGCCCGACGGGACGGGCGAGACCGACACCAACGCCTTCGACGCCGCCGATGAGCTCACCGCGATCACGGATACCGAGTTGTACGGTCGAGTCTCGAACACCCTGGCCGGCTTCAGCTACACGCGCACCGGCGACGGCCAACTCAGCAGCGCCACCACCGTCGGGATCACCGATCCCAACCAGTCCTACGGCTACGACAGCTTGAACCGGCTCACCGCCTCCGGCTCGTCCACCAGCTACGGCTATGACCCGGCCGACAACATCGCCAACCGTGGCACCACCAGCGGAGGTTCGGCGAACACGCAGGCCTACAACGCCGACGGTCAAGTGTGCTGGTCAACATCAGCCACGGTGACGAGCCCAAGCTGCACCAGCCCGCCGACAGGTGTCACCAGCTACGGCTACGACAGCAGCGGCGACCGCACCAGCAGCACATTGGGCGGCGCGACAAGCACATTCGGCTATGACGAGTCGAACAACCTCACCTCGGCTCCCAACGCCGTGACCTACACCTACGATGGCGACGGGCTACGACAGACGAGGACGACGCCCACGAGTACCACCCACTTCACCTGGGATCACTCGGTGTCCGTGCCGCAACTGCTATCCGACGACGCCAACTACTACATCTATGGCCCGAGCGGGAGACCGCTCGAGCAGATCTCCATTGCGACGGCGGCCGTGAGCTGGCTGCACACCGACCAGATCGGGTCCGTGCGTCTGCTGACCGACAACGCAGGCGCTGTTGTCGGAACCCAGACCTTCGATCCCTATGGAAAGGTCGTGACGACAACTGGCACAGCGTCGAGCCCGTTCGGGTTCACCGGCGAATACACCGACGCCGACAGTGGATTCGTTTACCTCCGACACCGCTACTACGACCCGAGCACGGCGTCCTTCCTGTCGGTCGACCCGCTCGTCGGAGTGACGCAGCAGCCCTACGGCTACGCAGCAGATGACCCGGCCAACAACAGCGACCCAGCCGGCTTGAGTTCCTGTGGGCGCCCAAAGAGCTTCTTTGACATACTGGGGAGCGTGGTCGACTGTGCCTCCAAGGGCGATGCCGGAGGGGCTGTCAGCACAATCAACACCAGCGGGCTTCGTGCCGCGGCGACGGTGGCCCCCTATACTCCGCCCGGTTGGCTTCTTGACCAGGCCAGCAAGGCCACTGGCATATCGATCGGCCAATGCCTCGGTGGCAGCAGCTACTTCGGCTACGACGTGACGGGATCGATCTGCTACTACGCCACGCCGTCCGGCCAGAATGGCTTTACCGTGACGGGCGGCGGTGGCGGGGGCGGTCCCTTAGGAGCGAACGGGATGGCGGCAATATCGTTCAGCAACGCCCACAAGCTTTCGGACTTCGGCGGTCCGTTCATATATGCGGGTGGCACTGTTGGTGAAGGAGCCGAAAGCGGCGGGGTTCAAGGTCAGCTAGGCCGCAACAGTTGTGGAAGGCTGATCTGGGTGGGATCGGTCGGCTGGACACCTACCGGGGACTTCCCCACTCCGTTCAGTGGCGAAGCTGGAGTCAGCAACACCGCGACCTTTGCGCCATGGTGACCCCGTGGCCCAGGACGTTCACGGTTGGCCTGATCACGCCGGACCTGTGGAGGGGCGGCGGTACCTTGTGGGTGTCTGCTGGGTCGCTGGTGTGCGTTCCTAGGGCGATGACTGCACGCAGGAGTTCTGCTCAGCCGGTGACCCACCAGGGAACCGAGGTTCATATCTATGTCGCCAGGCTGGTGCCGCCTTGGTTCAACGTGACCGTCCCGGTACAGGGCGATGCCGGCACGCTCATCGCTTCGATGTGGATTCTTGGCAGACGCAACCTCCGGCGAACCCTTCAGGCGGCAGGTTTCGATGTCACCGAACATGTCACCTGGTTCGACCGCGGTTTCTGTTGGATCGAGACGAGGCGAGCGAAGCCTTCGGATCGCCCCCATGGGACTTGAGGTAGCGAGGGGAGGCGCGTCGGCGCCCCGGGACTGGTCAGTCCCGGGGCGCCGATCGCGCGGTCAAGCAGGTGAGCTAGACGGCTACCCGCGTGTGTGGAACCACGCGTCCTTGCCGGCCGTCCCGAAGGCGGCTATCGAGGTGGTGTCGGTACCCAACGATCCCCAGCTACCGCTGTTGAAGTAGCCGATCGTGACCAGGGCCGGGAAGCTCCGGGCCTGGCTCGGGATGGCCTTGAACCAGGCCGGCCGGCGCGGGTCGGCGACGCAGCCGTACTCACCCAGGCCCAGCGGCAGTTTCTTGGCGGTCGCGTCGACCGGGTCCAGGAGCCCGCCCCGGATGGCGTTGTAGAACGGCGCGACGATCTGAGCGAAGCTGAGCCAGTTGGACGGGTTGTGGTTGTAGGGGTCCCACATAATGAGGTTGACGTAGCCGGGACCGGGCCAGAGCTGCTGCAGCGACCAGGCCTTGCTGGGGTCCGACGCGGTCCAGCCCGACATGGTCCATGCCCACAGAATGTTGGTGACGCCCCGGGTGCGGAACCGATCGACGATGTGGCGGTAGGCCGCCGCGTACTCGGTCCGGGTGCCGGCGGCCGCCCGGATCTTCGCAGTGCCACCGATGTCGGGGCGGTCGTCGGTCTCGGGGTCGATGTCGACGATGAACTTGTACGGGGTTGCCTTCACCTTGGCCGCCACCGCGTCGAGGTAGCGGTCAAGCGAGCCGTTGGTCACCTGCTTGTAGGTCCAGGTCTTCTGGACATGGCCACTGCGGTCGGTCGACGAAGCGCCGGGCGCCGGCTGCAGGGCCGCGTCATAACCACCGTCGTAGGACACCAGCTCCCAACCGATGTGGATGGTCCGGCCCCCGGCAGCCTCGGACAGCATCGCCGACGTCGGCCACATGTTGTTGGTGGCGTCGAAGTCCTTGAAGTGGTGGATCAGGTCGAACTTGCGTCCGATCTTGCTTTCCATCGGAGCAGGATCGGCGCCGCCGGCCGGGTAGTAGCCGAACAACGCGCCGGTGCCCTGAGCCGGCAACACCCCGGTGGGAGTCGTGGCGGGGGCTGGGGTGCTCGTCGTCAGCGGCACCATGCTGACGTCGTCGACCAGGAAGGACTGGCCGGCACCGAGGTCCCAGACGAGGGCGTTCAGGTCGATGCTGTCTCCGCCGCGGGAGGCCGCCAGGTCCACCGTGAGCTTGTGCCAGGTGGTGTCGGTGGCCCAGTAGGAGCTCTGCTTGCTCGTCACCAGCGCATTGCCGCTGGTGTACTCGAGCAGGCGCAGCACCAGGGTGGTATTGGCCCGGGTCGCGCGCAGCCATGCGGTCGCCTCGTAAGTCCGGCCCGCAGTGGTGCTGGTGACGCTGTTCGGCGAGTCGTTGAGGACCGTGGTGGCCGCGGCGGACGAGGTGTTGGACACCTGGGCGGCGTAGCTGCCGGTGTGGCCGCCGGAGGCCCGGGCCAGCGGTACGGGAGCCGTCCCGTCGGCCTTCGGGGTGGCGACCCAGCCGCTGGTGCCGGTCTCGAACGTCCCGTTCGAGACTGCGTTCTCGGCTGCCGAGACGGTCGAGGTTGCGACGACGCCACCGGTGACCATGGCCGACAGGCAGGCCAGGGCGGCCACGGCCCAGCCAAGGCGTTGACGCGGGCTTGCTGCGGACGATTTCAACGGGGCGGCGTGCCTGGGGACGCTTCGGTCAGCGCGGTGCGCAGGGTTGTGCGCTGCCGCCGTTGGGGCATGACGGAGCAAGGGACATCCTCTCCTCACGCCTGCGGGGTGAGCTGTCGGGTTCGGGCAGGAGGCGCCCGGCCGCGAGTCTGCGGCTTCACCCCTAGGTCGCACGCGCGACCGTCACCTTGGTTCCCCCGCTCCTGCCGAGTGGTTCGAAAGGATGGTCCGAGCGGGGCAGGACTCGGCGAGCCGCACGGACAGCGCCCACTGGACGCGGGTTGCACCCTATGGGTTGCGGTTGCATAACGGCAAGCGCCACGCCAAGGCCTACCGATAGGTCCGGAATGCCTGACCGTTTTGCCGGTCGCGCGGGAACCTCAACTAGAGGTCGAGAACGCGCGCCAGCCGGCTGCGTTCAGGATCAGAACCACTCTTAACACGCCCAGCTGGCTGTTCGAACCGCGCGGTCTCGCCATAGCTGTTCACCCGGTCCGTCGGGGTCCCACCGGCGGCAGAACTGCTCCAGTTCAGAGCAGCGGTCAACCAGGCTGATCGCCGCTTCTCCCAGGCAGGTGTGCAGCCGTAGGCCTCGAAGAACTTCGGTAGCGCAACCGTCGCTGCCGGGTGATGCATGCGCACGATCCAATCGCACCACGCGATGTCGTCGATGGCGTCTCCGATGCCGGAGAACTCCCAGTCGAGCAAGGCAGTCACCCGCATCGTTACGGGGTCGAAGAGGACGTTGTTCGGTCCGAAGTCGCCATGCCGGATCAACTCCGGTCGTGCTATCTGGCCGGAGCGTCGCCGGCGGGAGCTGGTGGAGGCGTTGAAGCAGCTCGCCACATCCAGTAAGCACAGCCTCGGCCCGTCCCGCCTCGATGAGGTCTTGGCCGTGCTCGCCGGGGATGAGGGAAAGCACCAGCGACGTCTGGCTGCGTGCGATGACGGTCGGTATCGGCATTACCTCGGCAAGGCGGGTGAGCGCTCGCAGCTCAACAGCGAGCCGGGCCGGGGCGTCCGGGCCTTCGTAGTGCTTGTGAACCTCGCCGTCGGACAAGTCAGTACGGTTCGTATACCCGTGACGCATCCCGTCAGTGTGGCAAGTCGCCAAGCGCCGTGCCGAAAGTGTGGGAAGGCAGCCTCGACCCGCATAATGCGAGCCCGCTAGGACAAGTGGCGGCGGAGGTAGGTTTCAACGCCGTCCGCTGGGAGGTGTCCGCCTGCGATCACGTCATTGAGTGCTGTGACGACGGCGCCGACGAATGATCGATCGCTCGGGAACACTCGGTTGACGAGGTAGATCAGTCCGGCATGGCTGCGTCCGCGGCTGCTCCAGGACGCGTGGATGGCGGCGAAGTCCCGAATGTTCGCCGTGACCAGCAACCGCCCGCAGGAGGTCGCGTGCGCGAGCAACTCCTCATCAGACATGCCGACCAGGGCAGGGTCTTCGACGACCGCGGTCACGTCGTGACCCTTGTCCCGAAGCCGCGCAGCGATGTCGCCGCTGAGCATCTCGTCGAGCAGCAGCTTCTGCTCAGCGGTCACGGGCGAGCAGGTCCTGGCGTCGCTCCCAGGCCAACAGTGCCCGTTCCTCGAAGGACTCGACCTCGTCGATCCAGGCGTCGATCTCGTCCGGGTAGGCCGCCCAGTAGCGGATAGCGGTGTCGACCAGACGCCCAGCTACGCCGGTGTTTGTCGACACCAAGGCGACGATCTGCTCGGCGTTCAGTTCTGGCTCTGCCGCCCGCGCCGACTTCACGGCTCGGATCACCTCCCGGACATCCGGGCCGCCGATCAGGACCGCTCGCCGACCCGTCGGCCCATCTCGGAAGATGACTCCGGGGTGATCCTCCATGCGCAGCGCTTCGTCGACGAACCGGTTGGCAGCGGACGAGCCCGACCACCCCGGGTGGCTCGCGACGTAGGCGGTCAACCGGTTGCTGACTCGCTCGTCGAATCTGATCGATCGTGGAGTCGGACTACTCATGACTACAGTGTAGTTACAAGTCACCGCCTCGACCAGCAGTTATCCACAGGCCGCCGGCAAGGTGATCATCTTTACGGCATGATAGGCCGATGCGGGTTGTACGGTCTTTGCGGTGCTTTGTCCTGGCGGTGCCAGCAGTGCTTCTTGTCGCCGCATGCACTCAGGGCAATGCGACTCCCAACCTGTCGCCGGTCTTCTCCGCACCGGCTACCTCCCCTGCTGTCTCTTCGGCGACCGCCTCACCGTCAGCATCGTCCGCCTATCCGGCCGACGTTCCGCTGACGGGCCACAATGTCCGGCTGGGGGAGAAGCCACCCGTGTATCCGGCTGCCGCGCGGGCACATACCCAGGCTGGCGCGAACGCCTTCGCGGAGTTCTTCATGCGAACGCTGGATTGGGCCTACGCCACCACGAATCCGTCGTACCCACGACACTTCTCAGGCTCGAGTTGTGGCCTGTGCAATGGCTTGGCAGTCGGCATGGGCAAGACTGCTGCACGTCACCTTTGGTATGAGGGTGGCAGATTCACCATTCATGCCGCGACTGCAACTGCCATTGGACCAGTAACCGCACCTGCTGACTTCTGTTCGCTGATAAGGGTCGATGTAACGGCCGAGAGCGTTGTTGATAAGACCGGCAAGATTTACAACGGCGACGGTGCGCACTCGAACTTGAAGTTCAAGCTCTGCGCGAAGCAGACCACTTCATGGCTGACGACATATTTGGCACGCATATGAGGGCCAGTCGTGCTTGGTTACTGCTGGTCCTCTGTCTGCTCACCTCGGTCGTTGGCGTGAGATTCGCCGAAGCCGAAGGTAGCTCCACTGGATGCGGCACCGAGGGCCTTGGCTCGTTCGCAGGAGATACAGGCGCTGGTTCTGTCTCGGTTTCGGGGGAGTGCAGTGTGCACTCGACCGACCTTCCCGATGCGAGTGGGTTGCCGGTGCTGGTGATCGACTGCGGTTATGCCACGGCGACCGATGATCACACGTTCTGGAACAAGGCCTGCGGCCCGACCGGGTTCCCGTGCCCAGCCATTCCCGGCAACCCGACGCCGCACCAGTTCCTCACCACCGCGGCGCTGACCGATCCGCCGGTGCCGATCGCGCAGTGGTGCGCGGGGGTGAACACTCCGATGCCATCGGCGGCTGCGCTGCGCGATGAGGTCATCAGGCTGCTGCACCCACCCGCGATCGGCGTCTCGCCGGACACCGGCACCGGCCTGGTCAACCTGAAAACCCTGTACTGGATCAACACCGCCACCACGGTGAATCTCGGCCGGTCCGCGCTGATCGGGTTCCCCGTCGAACTCAGGGTGAACTATGACCGGACCGAGTTCGGCTTCGGCGACGGCAGCAGCGACACCCTGCAACCCACGCCCGGCTCGCCGTACGACCCGGCGCACGACTGCGGCCCTTGCACCGCCGAGTTCGGCCACACCTACACCCAACCCGGCCCGGTGACCATCACCGCGCACACCTACTGGCACGCCGAATACCGCATCGCCGGCCAGCCCTGGACCCCGATACCCGGCACCGTCACCGCCCTGCAACCGGCCACCACCACGCTGACCATCACCCAAGCCAGAAGCGTCCTGGTCAGCCGATAGCGCCGTAGCCGAATCTCCGACTTAACGGGGGTTGACAGAGCTGAAAAGAGGGCGTTCGCTCATAGACGGTCCGTAAGGGACTAGCCACAGTCCGTGATGGACCCAGCCACAGCAGCGTGGCTCTCTGCGGGGGCTCCACCTCCCGCCGCTCACCCGGGTAGGCGTGATGCGCAAACTTACCGCCACCGTAGTTACAACGTTGATGATGTCCTCGGCAGCCGTAGCCGCGGCAACAACCTCGCCAGGCGTGGCGGCAACGCCGCCGCATACGGCTGCGGTGAGACAAGTAGCCGAAGCGCAAGGGCTGACCACGGCCCAGCGCGCCGAACTGCAGGCCATCGCCCGCGACACCTGGCGGTTCTACAGCACCGACGTGGACCCAACGACTCACCTACCGCTCGACAACGTCACCTTCGCCGGCGACTCGCCCACCCCTACCGGTTACGGCCGATACACCTCGGCGGCCAACATCGGGGTCTACCTCTGGGCGGTCGTTGCGGCACATGACCTCGACCTGATCAGCCGGCCGGCGGCCCGCACACTCATCCAACAAACCCTGCGGGAAGTACAGAACCTCAAGCGATCTAACGGCTTCCTCTACCAGTGGTACGACACCACCAACGGGCAGGTCATCCGGAACCCCGGCGACATCGACTGCAGCACCGAACCGACGCCGACCTTCGACAACTGCTACTTCATCTCCAACGTCGACAACGGCTGGTACGCCTCCGGGCTGATCGTGGCACGACAGGCGATGCCGGAACTGAGGCACCTCATCGACGGCCTGATAAGGCCAATGAATTTCGGCCTCTTCTACGACGCCCGGCCCGAGACGCACTGCAACACCAACCCGGCGATCCCCGGCAACCAGCCGACCGGCCAGATGTACGGGGGCTACTACGTCGGGCTGCCGCCCGACCAGGGCGACAACTGGACGCACTACTACCACAACGGCGCCCTCTACAGCGATCCGCGAATCTCGGCCTACATCGGCATGGGACTGCACCAGATGCCGGGCAATGTGTGGTGGCGTAGCTGGCGAGAACTGCCGCCACCAGCGCCCTTCCCGGACTGCCAAGCCACCGATCCCGATTTCTCCTGGCAGGGCCAGTGGCCGATGCCCGGCTCCTGGCAGACCTACACCGACCCGCAATCCGGACAACAATTCCCAGTGTGGGAAGGCCATTACGTCTACCCGGGCTCTGACCTGACCTTCATCCCCACCTTCGCCGGCGGCATGTTCGAGGGCCTGATGGCGAACGAGGTGGTGCCGGAGACGTCCTGGGGTCCGCGCAGCTTCGGCCTGGCCGACGTGCGTACCGCCGACGTCCAGATCAAGTACGCCACCGAGCAGCTGCACTACCCGGTCTGGGGAATGTCGCCGTCCAGTACACCGGATGACACCGGTGGCTACGGCGGTTACGGCGTGGAGGGACTGGCCTTCCCCTACTACGGCGCCGGTGCCGACGCCAGCCATCCGAACGAAGGCCTGTCCCAATGCCACGGTTGCGCTACCGAGGACGTCGTGACGCCGCACGCCTCGTTCCTCGCGCTGGACGTCGCTCCACAACAGGCCCTTGCCAACATCGAGACGCTGCGCAGCCGGTACCCCGACGTGTACGGGGTAGACGGGTTCTTCGACGCGGTCAACCCGACGACGGGCTCGGTCGGCCACCGGTACCTGGTGCTCGACCAGTCGATGATCATGGCGGCGCTGGACAATGCCCTGAACCACCGCAGCTTGCAGGGCTATTTCGCAAAGGACCCGGTGTCTTGGGCGGCCCGGGTCTACCTCGGCATCGAGGACATGCGGCTCGACTGAGCCCGAACGCCAGCAGAACCCAAGAGCTAAGAGACACAAAGCTGCGAGACACAAAGCTGCGAGACACAAAGCACAAGAGGGAGGCCACGGTGAAACACTGGAGATTCTTCCGTCGAGGACGGGTGATTGCGCTGGCCGTGGTACCGATCGCAGCCGGGGTGCTGGTGGGCGGGGCCACCCACACCGCCAGTACCGCCAGTACCGCGCCGTCCCACCAACCGGTCGAGGCACGGGTGAACGCGCTGCTGGCGAAGATGACGGTCACCGAGAAGCTGGAGCAGATGCAGCTGCTCGCCGACTGGCAGGCGACCGACGCCGAGGCGGCGAAGGGGGTCGGCGGGGTCTTCAGTCTGACCGATCCGCAGAAGATCAACCATCTGCAGCACGTCGCCGTCGAGCAGACCCGGTTGCACATCCCGATCCTGTTCGCCTTCGACACCATCCACGGTTTCCGCACCGTGTTCCCGGTCCCGCTCGCCGAGGCAAGCAGCTTCGACCCCGCCGTGGCCTACGCCGACGCCAGCTACGGCGCCCGCGAGACGGCAGCAACCGGCATCAAGCAGGTGTACAGCCCGATGGTCGACGTCTCACACGATCCCCGATGGGGCCGCATCGTCGAAGCATCCGGCGAGGACCCCTACCTCGGCTCGGTGATGGCAGCGGCCAAGGTGCACGGCGACCAGGGCAACAACTACGCCGCAACCAACAAGGTCGTGGCGAGCGTCAAGCACTTCGCCGCGTACGGACAGCCGGAAGGCGGCCGGGAGTACAACACCACCGACATGTCGACGCAGCGCCTCTACAACCTGTATCTGCCGCCGTACAAGGCCGCGATCGACGCCGGCGCCGGCACCGCGATGTGCTCGTTCAACGCGATCAACGGCGTCCCGGGCTGCGCCAACCACCAGACCGAGACCGACATCCTGAAGCAGTGGGGGTTCGACGGGTTCATCGAGAGCGACTACACGGCGGTTGCCGAACTGCGCGCCTGCCCACCGGTGAATCCGAATACCGGTCCGTGCGGCCACGGCGTCGCCGCTGACGGTCCGGACGCCGCGCGGCAGGCCATCAAGGCCGGCACCGACATGGAGATGGTCAGCACCAACTACGTCGACTTCGGCAAGCAATTGCTTGCCCAGGGCAAGATCACCATGGCGCAGATCAACGACGCGGTGCGCCGGATCCTGCGGGTCAAGTTCCGCGCCGGCCTGTTCGAACACCCCTATGTCAACTGGCAGGCGGCCGACTCCAAGCAGTTGCTGCCGGACGCGGTCGCGGCCGAACGCACGGCGGCGACCGAGTCGATGGTGCTGCTCAAGAACGACCACAATGCCCTACCGCTGGATCCGACCAAGTCCGTCGCCGTCATCGGCCCGCTCGGCGACGACCAGCACGACATGCTGGGTCCGTGGTGGGGCACCGGTCGTGACGAGGACGCGGTGAGCGTGTACCAGGGCATCAAGGCCCAGGATCCTCAGACGACCTTTGCGCAGGCGTGCGTCATCGAGGACAGCAACGCCCCGTACCAGGCCGGCAACGAGTGCGCCTCCGATGCGGGATTCGCCCAGGCCGTGGCCACCGCGAGTGCCGCCGACCAGATCGTGCTCGCCCTCGGTGAGACCCGCGGCGCGAGCGGCGAGGCGGAATCACGCAGCAACCTCGACCTGCCCGGCAAGCAGCAGGAACTCATCGACCGGATCGCCGCGCTCGGCAAGCCGTTCGTGGTCACCCTGTTCAACGGACATCCGCTGACCCTGGCCGACGTCGCCGCCAAGTCACCGGCGATCCTCGAAGCCTGGTACCCCGGCGTTCAGGCCGGCAACGCGGCGGCCGACGTGCTGTTCGGCAAGGTCAACCCCGGCGGCAAGCTACCGGTCTCGCTGCCGGTCAACGTCGGCCAGATTCCGATCTACTACAACCACGAGCCGACCGGACGGCCGTGCGACGTCACGTCGAAGTACAACTCCCGCTACCGCGACCTGCAGACGTGCGAGCCGCTCTATCCGTTCGGCTACGGGCTGAGCTACACGACCTTCTCGGTCACGAACCTGCGGCTGAGCTCCACCCGGATGGACGAGGACGGCAGCATCACCGCCAAGGCCGACGTCACCAACACCGGCACCCGCGCCGGTGACGAGGTGGTGCAGCTCTACATCCACGACCCGGTGGCGAGCATCTCCCAACCGGTGCGGCGGCTGCGCGGCTTCCAGCGGGTGCCGTTGGCACCGGGCCAGACCAGAACGGTGACGTTCCGGCTCGGTCGCAGCGACGTCGGCTTCTACGACAACACCGGGCAGTTCGTGGTCGAACCCGGCCGGATCGATGTCTACGTCGGCGACAGCTCGCAAGCCACGATGACCAAGTCCTTCACAATTCGATAGCGGGACGGCCGAACGCCCGTTACCGCCACTTCGAGCAGCCGACGGTTGACGCAATGTCCGTCGCACGGTAGACGTGTCTGCTACGGCAAGCGCAAACCGTACAAGATGATCCTGCTGCCGCGGCGCAGTGCGGATCACTCGGTGAAGGAGTTCCAGGTGGCCGAAACTGACCAGGTCCGAGCGGTTCGCGACTACTACCTGCACGACAACGGCGACGAGCCCAGCATTTACCACATCTGGGAGCGTGGCGCCGGACGCGGGAACGTGACGACCCCATCCACCTCCAGCGAGCCGTACCGGCAGTGGATGACCGAGCGGCTCCGCGGCCTGCTCGCCGAGAGCCCGAATCCGGCGTTGCTGAGCGTGGGATGCGGCAACGCGATAATCGAGGCCGGCCTGGTGGCGGACGGATTCCGGGTGCTCGGCGTGGACCCGATGGAGCCGGCGGTCGAACTGGCCAAGGCGAAGGGGGTGGCGGTGGTGTGCGCCGACGCGCTCAACTGGACCCCGCCGCCGGGGCCGTGGGGCGTCGTGTACGCCGATGGCAGCCTGGGACATCTATACGATCCGGACACCGGGGTGCGGCCGGCCCTGGACCGGTTCAAGTCCTGGCTGGCCGACGGCGGCACCCTGGTGCTCTCGGTCGATCCGCCGTGGCAGGAGGACGATGGCGTCTCCAAGCATCCCGACCTGCGGTACTACTTCCTCCCCGAAGCCTACCTGAGGCGGCAGCTCGAGGAATGCGGATTCCGGGACGTCAGCAGCAGCATCTTCGTCTTCGAGAAGCCGGAAACCGGCCCGCGGGACCGGCTCGTCTTCACCGGCCGGGTCTGAGCCGGTAGCGCGGAGCCTGAGTCGATAGCGCGGAGCGGCCCGATCGCCGGATCAGGCCGTTGCGCACCATTGGGCCGCTCGACGTGCGCCTGGCGGGCGCTGTCGTCAGCTGGGCTGAGCCGCCATCTGCTGCTCGGCCTCATCCGGTTGAGCCGCTCGTTGCAGTTCGGCGTCCCAGGCCTGGCCGAGTTCCCACTCCCGGTCGGCCAACTCCCGGTAGGTGGCCAGCGCCTCCGGGGTAGCCGGCAGGTCGGCGCGAATCAGCGCCAACCGTGCCTCGGTGGCTGCCACGTACTGCTTGGTCAGCGCGGCGAAATCCTCATCGGTCATCCTTGTCATCCCCGTTCTCCATAGAGCGGATCGGCATCGGGTTTGCGTCAACCCAGCCGGTCGTGGTGGATAAGACGCGACGTGCACGTCTTCCTCGACTGAGGTGGCGGACGGACCGGCGCCGTCCTGTTGGCTCAGGTGCCTCGCGCTGTCGGAAGGCACTCAGACGTCGGCACCTCTTGTCTAGCGCGTCCGCACGGATTTGGCTACTACAAGCGCCATTTCAAGCACCGCTTTCAACCGCCGATCAGCGTCGAGCTCACCAGCGCTCGGACCGACGCCGAGTCCTCGAGGCCGAGGGCGGTCCGCGCGAGCCCGGCGCAACCGGCCAGTTCCAGCGTGCGCACCTGCGCCTTCACGGCAGGTACCGATCGCGGTCCGACGCTCAGCTCCCGCACGCCGAGGCCGATCAGCAGCGGGATCGCCAGCGGGTCGGCTGCGGCCTCGCCGCAGACGGCCACCGGAATGCGGCCGGCGACTGCCTCGCAGACGTGCCGGATCAGGCCGAGCACGCCAGGGTCCAGCGGGTCGGAGAGCGCGGCCACCGCGGCGTTGCCGCGCTCGGCCGCCAGCGTGTACTGGGCCAGGTCGTTCGTGCCGATGCTGACGAAGTCGAGGTACGGCAGGAACGATGCGATCTTCAGTGCGGCAGTGGGAATCTCGACCATCATGCCCACCCGCAGGCCGGCCGGCAGGCCGTCGGGACCGGCCGCCTCGGCGAGCACTCGGCGGGCGTCTCGAAGTTCGGCGACGGTGGCCACCATCGGGAACATCACGCTCACCGGCCGGTCCCTGGCAACCGAGCAGACCGCGGCGAGTTGCTCGCGCAGCACCCCCGGATGCGCCAGGCCGAATCGCAGGCCGCGCAGCCCCAGATACGGATTCTCCTCGGCCGGCACCGGCAGATAGCGCACCGGCTTGTCACCGCCGATGTCCATCGTGCGCAAGACGATCCGGCGCCCGGCCAACGCCTCGGCGATCGCCAGGTACTCCGCCGCCTGCTCGTCCTCATCCGGCGCCCGGTCACGGTCCAGGAAGAGGAATTCGGTACGGACCAGGCCGGCGCCGTCGGCACCGTGCTCGGTCGCCGTCAGCGCATCGGCACTCGATCCCAGGTTGGCGGCGACCTCGATGCGGGTGCCGTCGAGGGTGCGCGCTTGTTCGCCGGCGGCCTGCCGGTCGCCGACCTGCCGAGCCGTCAGCGCCGCCGCCCGCTGGCCGAAGGCTGCGAGGGTTGCCGGCGGCGGATCGACCTGCAGCTCACCGGTGCCGCCGTCGAGCGCGACCAGGGTGCCCTCGGCCAGCCCGAGCGCGTCCGGACCGGCGGCGACCACCGCCGGAATCCCGCGCGAGCGCGCCAGGATCATCGCGTGCGAACTCGGGCTGCCGGCGGCCAGCACGATGCCGTCGACCGCGTCCGTGCTCAGCTCGGCCAGCTGCCCCGGAGTCAGTTCTCGCGCCACCAGGATGCCGGGTCCGGACACCTCGACCGCGCGGCTGCCGGTGAGCGCGGCCAGCAGCTGCGCAGTCACCGCACGGACGTCCTCGGCCCGGGCTTGCTGGTACGGATCGGCCAGTGCGGACCACTGCCGCTCCACGGCACCGAAGGCGGCCGTCCATGCCGTTGCCGCATCCGCGCCGTCGGCCAGCCTCGCCCGCACGTCGGCGACCAACTCCTCGTCGTCGAGCATCAGCAGGTGGGCATCGAAGATCGCCGCCTGCTGCGGGCCGGTCCGCAGTGCCAGTTCCCGGAAGCGCTCGATCTCGTCCCGGACCTGGGCGATCGCCGCGGTGCTGCGCCGCCACTCGTCCGCCGGGCTGCCAGGCCGGTGGGGCTCGGCCGGCGCCGTCGGGTAACGCAACACTCGCACCGGCCCGATGCCGATGCCGGGGGAGGCCGGCAGCGCCCCGGTGGACAGTGCTGGTTCAGACTGCGCTGGCTGGGACGACGGCTCGGACGGTTGCGGCTGGCCGTCCGCACCCGCAAGCGGTTTGTCCTTGAGCGGCTGGTTGTCCTTGAGCGGCTGGTTGTCCTTGAGGGGTTGGTCGTCCTCGAGCGGTTCGTCGAAGTGCCGACCGGCGAGCGCGACCAGACGACTGATCGTCTCGCTGGCCTGCGGCCCGCAGGCGCGTATCTCGATCCGGTGGTCGCGCAGGGCGCCGAGGGTGGCAACCCTGGTCAGGCTGCTGGCCGGCACCGGCCCGGCGCCGGTGGTCAGGTTGCGCAGCAGCACCCGAGCGTCCAGCCCGCGGAGTTCGCCGACCAGCCGAGCGGCCGGGCGGGCATGCAGGCCATGCCGGTTGCGCACGGCGAAGTCGGCCACCAGCCCATCGACGGCCACCAGCTCGTCGCCGGCTAGCGACTCGGTCGACTTCGCCACGGCAGGCTCCGTCGATCCGGCAGGCTCCGCCGATCCGGCCAGCTGCGCCGCCTTGCCGAGCAACGCGCCCTGCGCCTCGGCGGCCACCTCGGCCCGGTCGGCCCCGCCGGCGGCGGCCACCGCGGCCACCACCAGGCCCTCGACGAGCGGAGCGGCCGACAGCACGACGCGCTCGGGCAGATCGGGATCGTCCAGCAATTCCAAGGCGAGTTCGGCGCTGAGCACCGCGCTGCCGAGGTCCATCAGCACCACGACGCCTGCCGGACCGGCCACCTCCTCGATGGCCGCCTTGATGGCGACGGCGTCCGTACCCAAGGTCTGCTCGTCCAGCCCGGCGGCGATCGCGATCCGGACCGGCTTGCCGTGCAGCATCTCCGAAGCGAGCGACACCGCCGCGTCGGCCAGCGCCCGGCTGTGCGAGACGACGACCAGCCCGACCAGCTCCGGACTTGCGGATGCCCCAGCCGCCGCGGTCACAACGGCGCCCGCACCGCTGCCGCGACGAGCAGTGCCACCGTGGTCGCACCGGGATCCTGGTGCCCGACGCTGCGTTCGCCGAGGTAGCTGGCCCGGCCCTTGCGTGCGAGCATCGGAGTCGTCGCGTCGCGGCCCGCTTCGGCGGCCGACAGCGCCTGCCGTAGCGCGTCGGCCTTCGCGGTGCCGGCAGCGGCGGCTTCGGTCAGTGCGGCGACGGCGGGAGTCAGCGCGTCCAGCATGGTCTTGTCACCCGGCTCGGCCTTGCCTCGCGCGACGACGCCGGCCAGGCCGGCCCGCAGCGCCTCCGCGAGCTGGCTCAGCGAGATCTCGCCGGCATCGCCGAGGGATGCCCCGATTCGCAGGAACATCGTTCCGAACAGCGGTCCGCTGGCGCCGCCGACGGTGGACACCACGGTCATGCCGGCCTTTTTGAAGAGCTCGGCGGGGGTGGCAGGGTCGGCCGCGGCCAGTGCGTCGACCACGGCACGCATGCCCCGGTCCATGTTCGCACCGTGATCGCCGTCGCCGACCGCCGAATCCAGCTCGGTCAGGTTGTCCTTGTGCTCGGCGACCAACTCGGCGAACGCAGCCAGCCAGGCTCGCAGACCGTCGACCGACACCGTCTCGGTCATCGTCAGATACCCCAGCGCAGCGACGGAGTTCGCACCGGCGCGTCCCAGAGCGAGATCAACTCGTCGTCGGCCTTGAGCAGGGTCACCGAGGTGCCGGCCATGTCCAGGGAGGTGATGTAGGAACCCACCAGCGAGCGTGCCACCCGCACGCCGTGCCGGCTCAGGATCCGGTTCACCTCGTTGTACATGAGGTAAAGCTCGAGAAGCGGGGTGCCGCCGAGGCCGTTGACGAACGCGATCACCCCGTCACCATCGGTGAACGGCAGGTCGGCCAGCACCGGCTCGACCAGCATCTCGGCGATCTGCCGGGCCGGCGCCAGCGGTACCCGTTCGCGGCCGGGCTCGCCATGGATGCCGACGCCGAGTTCCATCTCGTCCTCGCCGAGCCCGAAGGTCGGCTTGCCGGCGGCCGGCACCGTGCAGGAGGTGAGCGCCATGCCCATGCTGCGGCCATTCGCGTTGACCCGGCGGGCGATCTCGGCGACCTGCTCCAGCGGCCGGCCCTGCTCGGCGGCCGCGCCGGCGATCTTCTCCAGCAGGACGGTGACGCCGACTCCGCGCCGGCCGGCCGTCCAGGTACTGTCCTGCACCGCGACGTCGTCGTCGGTGACCACCGAGACGACCTCGACCCCGCCGTTCGCGGCGGCCAGTTCCGCGGCCATCTCGAAGTTCAGCACGTCGCCGGTGTAGTTCTTGACCACGTGCAGTACGCCGGCTCCGCCGTCGACCAGTTTGGTGGCGGCTAGCACCTGGTCGGGCACCGGCGAGGTGAACACCTCACCGGCACAGGCGGCGTCCAGCATGCCCAGCCCGACGAAGCCACCGTGCAGCGGTTCGTGACCGGAGCCGCCACCGGAGACGATGCCGACCTTGCCGGCGCGCGGCGCGTCCGACCGGCTGATGATCCGCAGTTCATGGTCGACCCGCAGTTCAGGATGCGCCGCGGCGATTCCCAGCAGTGCCTCGGCAATCACGTCCTGCGGGTCGTTGATGAGCTTCTTCATGCCTGATCTCCTACCGACACCGGCGCGTTCAAGCGTGTTCAGCGTTTCCAGCCGAGGCGAGCGCCGCCGACACCTGCCTCACTAGCTCGGGCCCCATCACGCTCACCGCGCGTCCACCGCAGCCCGGCCCGCTCGGCGACGGTCCGTCCCCGCATCGGTCGTTCCCGCGTCGGCCGTCCCCGCGCTGTTCGTTCCCGCGCTGTCCGCCCCCGCGTCGGCCGGAGTGGCGGCGTCCGGCCGGGCCCGGTCCGAGGGCAGCAGCAGGGTGGCCGCGGCCAGGACGAAGGCGCCGGCACCGAGCAGCAGGTAGTAGTTCGGCAGCCACGCCGTGTGGGTGGCTACCGAGCCGCCGACCAGATTGCCCACCACCCCGCCGCCGCCCTGGAACACGTTGGCCAGTCCGAAGATCAGCGTTGCCTGCGACACCGTGGAGATCCGTCCCACGTAGGCGGGCACCAGGCCGTAGATCGGATAGAAGCTCAGCCCGAACAGCGCCGCCGCGGCGAACGGCGGCCAGCCGGACTGCGCGGCGTGCAGCAGCAGGCAACTTGCCAGGAACATGCCGTAGCACAGGGTCAGCGTGCGTCGCAGGCCGAGCAGGTCGCCGAGTCGGCCGACGGCGAAGCCCGCCACCGCGCCGACGACGGCGATCGTCAGCCAGACGGCCGAGGAGTAGCCGATCGTCTGGCCGCCGTGATCGCGCAGCAGCGGCGCCAGGAAGTTCTGGTAGGACATGAAGGAGAACCCGTTCATGAACTTGATGGTCCAGATGCCGACCATCCAGACGCTGACGAAGGCGACACCGGCGGCCAGCGACCGTCGCCGACGGGCACCGGACGTAGGCCGCTCGCTGCCGCCGGCGCGAGCCGGCAGGTCGGTGAACAGCCCCAGCCGGGAGAACAGCCGCACCGCGACGATGAGAAGCACGACCGAGACGGCGGCCACCGCGAACCAGACGGCACGCCAACCGACGGTGCCGGTCAGCGCCGGGATGATCGCGGCCGACACGAAGACCCCGTAGGTGGTGCCGCTGGAGATGATGCCCAGCGCCGTGCCGCGCCGGTTCCCGTCGATCAGCCGCGGCACGATCTCGACGATCGGGACGTACACCGAGGCCGACGTGCCGGCGGCCACCGCCAGGCAACCGGTGAGCACCACGGTGCTGGAGGTCAGTCCTACGCCGACCAGGCACAGCGTGCACAGCATCGCCGAGCCGACCACCACCACCGCGCCGTTGAACCGGTGGCTCAGCCAGGTCGCTCCGAAGGCGAAGACGATGAAGAGGAACTGCCCGATACCGGTGATCCGGCCGGCGGTGGCGTAGGAGAAGCCGAGGTCGTCGGACATGGTCGGCAACAACTGGCTGAAGACGTAGATGCCGAAGCCGTAGGTCACCCCGACGAACGCGGCGATCAGCAGCACCGCCGACCAGCGCTGCACCGCGGTGCCGGTTCGTGGCGTCATGCCGTAGTCCTTTCCAAAGCTCTCAGGCAGCGGTCAGTCGGCGCTACGCACAGCGCGGTGCAGGAAGAACCCGGAGTCATCGGCCGAATCGATCAACCGCTGATCACCGTAGGACTCGACGCGGCCGAAGCCCGCGTTGTACAGATCCTCCCGCAATACCTCGAAGCGCAGCGAGTCGACGGTGAGGGTGCGGAAGAACCCGTCCCGATAGCGGTAGCCGAAGCTGGTCGCGGCCGGGTCGCTGGCCTCCAGCGAGACCTCGACGTTGCCGGCATAAACGCTGCGGCCCGGCGGCATCGCCTGGTGCGCAACGATGTAGTCGAAGTTGCGATGGTCGACCAGCAGGACGCCGCCCGGTAGCAGCAGTTCGTGGATCCGGCGCAGCACGGCCCGTCGCTCCTCGACGCCGGCATGCGGGATCGAGGAGCCTAGGCAGATCACGGCGTCGTAGCGCGGTACTGAAAGCGGCCGCAGGTCCTGCCACGCCAACTGCTCGACCCGGATGCCGGAGCCGGCCAGGTTGACGCGGGCCCGGGCGACCATCTCGCCGCTGCCGTCGGTCGCGTCGACCTGGTAGCCGGCCGCGGCGAAGTGGGCCGCGTGGAACCCGGTGCCGCAGGCGATGTCGAGCAACGCGCGCCCGGCCGAGGAACCGGCGACCAACCGGTCCAGGAAGTCACCCTCGACCTCCAGCCGGCGCGTCCAGTCCACCAACTCGTCCCAGCGGGCGGCGAAGCCCTGCGCGTACTGATCGGTGACGAGCCCGGTCATGCCGCACTCCGGGCCAACTGCAGCGTGCCGAACGCCTCGTGCATCTCGTGCGCCCGCTGCCAGGCCCGCGTCGGCTCGATCGGATCGTGGTTGACCGGGAAGTGCCGTTCGAGGATCGCGAGCTTGTCCGCCCGGATGGTCGCGGTGCCGGTGTGCGGGTCGATGTCGGCGATGCCGTCGGCGTACTGACCGATCGTGTTGATCAGCACGGCATCGGACTCGTCGATGCCTGCCGGCAGGCTCAGCTCGAAGCCGGCCCGGCTGGCGAGCACCGGGTAGCCGCCGGGCAAACCGTCCGGGGCCGGCGCGTGCACCAGGGTCGGCCGGTCGCTGATCAGGGCGCGCACGACTGTCAGCACCGAGGATGCAGTCAACGCCTGCCCGTCGATCCCGCCGGTACGCCGGCAGAAGGTGGACACGCCGTGCTGGATGGCCGCGAGTTCCTCGCCCAGGCCCAGCACTCGGCCGCGGTGCCGAATCTCCAGTTCCGCGCGGGAATCACCCGCATCGCCGCTGCGCGGCAACCGGTGGCTGTAGTAGTGCTGCGCCACCAGCCGCACCTCCAGTTCTTCGACCGGCAACCCCAGCACCCTGGCCGCGGACCAGGTGATGGCCGGCACCACGTTGGCGACGTTGCCGGCGCCGATGGTCGGTGCGAGCCCCAGTGCTGTCAGGACTGGCCCGACGGCATCCGGGAACGCGCAGTTGATCAGCACCGGCGCGCCGCCGTAGGCGCGGATCGCCTGGCTGAGCGCCTGCGCGGGAGCCAGATGCATCGGCAACCACGGGCCGAACTGCGCCTCGTCGAGTTCGCGGAACAGCGCGGGCGACAGTTCGGTGAGCCGTCGCCACGATTGCACCGTGGCGCAGTTGATCACCATGCTGGGCTCGAAGGCGTTGAGGGCGGCCAGCGTGCTGGCCGGCTCCTGCAGGTCGACGACGTATCCGCTCACCTCGCCGTGGAAGCCGTGGTTCATCCCGGTGAACCGCAGCAGGTTGGCGTCCCGCTCGACCTGCTCGGCGCCCCGGCCGGTGACCCCGATCGCCTCGAAGCGCTGATCGAGGACGAGTGCGTTGGCGATCTTCTTCCCCAGATCGCCGTAACCGACTATCAGAACGCGATTGTGGGACGTCGGACTGAGCTGCATGACGTGCCTCCTTCAGCGCGGGTAGGCGCCGTTGTCGACCGGAATGGTCTTGCCGGTCAGGTTCCGGCTGGCGGGGGAGATGAGGAACTCGATGACCTCGGCGACCGAGGCGGCGTCGAGCCGGGTGGTCAGCTGCTCCTGACGTGCGTACTCGGCATGCCGGTAGGCGGGAATGCGGTCCTCGATGGCGGTGTCGCGGACCATGCCGGGGGACACGCAGTTGACCCGGACCCACGGCGCGTAGTTCATCGCCTGGGACTTGGTCAGTCCGATCACTGCCGCCTTGGACGATCCGTAGACGGCGTCGGAGCTGCCGACCTCACCCGCGGTGGAGGAGAGGTTGACCACGCAGCCCGGTTCACTCCGCTCCACCAGCGGGGTGGCGTAGGCCTGGGTGAGCAGCATCGGCGCCAGTACGTTGACCCAGAAGTCGGCCTCGATCGTCGGTACGTCGTAGGTGTGCAGCGGGTTGCCCCGGTAGCTGCCGGCATTGTTGATCAACGCAACCGGCCGCTCGAGCTTGGTCATCGCCTCGCACACCTGCGCAACACCGGGTTGACCGGACAGGTCGGCGGTGAGCAGCCGCGGCGCAGCCGGCAACTCAGCGGCGAGTGAGTCCAGTCCGGCACCGTTGACGTCGACCAGCAGCAACTCGTAGCCGGCCCCGGCCAGTCGGCGGGCCAGCGCGCGGCCGATGCCGCTCGCCGCACCGGTCACCACGCAGGTGCCGCCGGTCATCGCATCGCCGGTCATCGCATCGCTGGTCATCGCGCCGCCGCCTTCTCGATAGCCGCGGCCCGCAGCTCGGCATAGATCTCGCACGCCTCGGCGTACACCGCCTCGAGCTCGGCCGGGACGGTCCAGTCGGGCGGAACGCTGGCGGCCCGGCCGAAGCCGCGGCTGTGTGCCACGTCGACGTGCCAACCGGCCCACTTGGCCCAGTCCGCGTTCATGTCGGCCGACCAGCTCAGGTGCCGCGGGTCGAAGGACAGGCCGGCGAACCGGCACAGCGCGCCGATGGCCTCGGCCGGATCCGCGTTCAGCCGGCCGGCTTCGATCACCATCAGGTGCGCGCCGGCCTGCTCGAGATGCCGGTACCAGCGCCACAGATCGGCATAGCCGAGATTCTTGGCGGTAACCTGCGCGCGCAGCTTGAAATTGCTGTAGATCGTCTCGCGCGGCTCGCGCACCAGGAACACGTGATGCTCGCCGAGCCAGCGCGGATCGGCGCACAACTCCTCGATCGCGTGGTACGGGAAATCCTTGTGTACCACGGGAAGATCGGCCGGTTGGAGCAGCAGCCGGGCAGCCTGCTGGTAGGTCCGACCGCGATCACCGTCGATCTTGGCGTGCGCGATGGGCTCGGCGCGGCGGTGGATATAGTAGTAGTCGGCCAGCACCTCGTGGTAGGTGCGAACGTCACCGCGGTTGTTGAAATACCTTTCCAACGCGGTGGAACGCGAGCGCGGATGGCTCCACAGGGACAGCCTCATGCGGCGTGCACCCCCCCGATCAACTTCAGGTGGGACGAGCTGGCCTCGGCCAGGGTCTGCAGGAACTGCGGGATGGTCCAGAACTCGGCGGCCGGCAGATCCCGGTTGAACAGCGGCCGGATCAGCTCGGGCACCTCGGCGCCGGAGCCGACCGCCTCCACCTCGTCGAGCAGCGTCTGATCGGGATGGAAGACGGCGCTCGTGTCGATGCCTTCGAGTGCCGCATAGGTGTCCGGCTTCATCGTGTACGCGACCGGCTTGTCCAGGGTGGCGGCGATGTGCAGGCACTCCTGGGCCGCCCCGGGGTCGACGCGCACGCTGGACAGCAGGACGCAGCTGCACGGCTCGATCTCACCGACCAGATCGGAACCCCGCCGGGCCAACGCCGCCTCGGCCACCCGGAGGTTGTGTAGGTCGACCGGTGTCCGTCCGCTGTAGGCGCGAACCGCGTCACCGACCCGGCCGGCCATGTGCGTGACCACGGTGCGAACACGCGCGTTCTCGGTGGGACTGAGCCAGCTGCGACCAGCGGCAACCGCGGTGGCGAACGCCTCGAACTGGGCCAGGCTGAAGCTGAGCGTGCCGTTGACCGAGACCCCGTTGCGGACCAGTTGCTCGATGGCGCGGTAACCCTGCTGGGATCCGGGGACCTTGACCATCACGTTCTCGGCGAGGGCGGAAAGCTGCAGGCCCTCGGCCACGATGGCCTCGGTGTCGAAGGTGTGGCACGGCGAGACCTGCGCCGACACCCAGCCGTACCGGCAGCCGGAGGTCCGGTGCAGCTCGCGCATGGCCTCGGCGGCAGTGGCGATGTGCGCGTGGTAGCAGGCATCGCGGGTCGCGGCCGAGCGTGGCGCGCTGGTGTGCGTGCGCAGCCGCACCACCGAGTCGTATTCCTCGATGAGGTTGGGATTGGTGGTCACCCCGGTGAGCTGGGCCGCCAGTTCGGGAGACCCGACCGGCGACGGCCCGTAGTGGCTGAGGGTGTCGGCGACCGCCTCGTCCGCGGGCGTGTCCGGCGCCTGGATCCGCGGGTGGCCGTCCAGCCAGAACTCGATGGCGGGGTTGCTGGCGCGGGCGGTCCGGATCTCCGCGGCCAGGCAGGCATGGCCGACCGGTCGGGCAGCAGGCTGTGCGGCAGCAGGTTGTGCGGTGGCCGGTTGTGTGGTGGCCGGCGACGCGGGCGGTTCCGGCCGGTTGGCCCGGTGCCGCCGGGCGGTCGGTTGCTCTGGCGGCCGGGATACCCGCTGGGGGGCGTGGCGAGTCATACGGCAGCTCCTTGGGTGACGAGGTTCGCGGTGAGGAGACGGGTCTGCAGGTGGTTCCGGCTGCGGGCCACTGCCAGCGGGTGGGTCGGGATCGCCTCGTCCCGGCTGTAGTGGATGACCCGCATGCCGGCCGCGTGCGCGGCCTGGATGCCCGCGTCGCTGTCCTCGACGGCCAGGCAGCCGGCGGCGGGTACGCCGATACCGGCCGCTGCCGCCAGGTACACGGTGGGCTCCGGCTTCCAGGACCCGAGGTCGTAGGCGCTGACGTACTGGCGAGCCGCGCTGCCGTCCAGGCCGGCGCAGGCCAGGCCGTCGCGGATCTTCCAACCAGGTGCGTTGGACACGATCGAGTACGGCACCGCGACCCGGTCGAGCAGTTGCTGCGCATGCGGCTCCGGCCGCAGTTGATGGCGATAGGCCGCGGAGACCCGAGCCCGGAAGTCCTGCTGGAACGTCGCGGGTAGGCCGGTCAGCGGCAGCGCCGAGAAGAGCTCGGCGATCCAGGTGGCGACCTGGCGGCCGCGCAGCAGATCCAGCGCGGCGGCCTCGGAAAACGCGATGTCGCGCTCGGCCAGCATCGCCGCGAGTACCGATGCGGACAGTGACTCGCTGTCGACGAGAACGCCGTCGCAGTCGAAGAAGACGGCCATGATCGGGGCTTGCGGCAGAACGGAGAACAGCTGACCTGCTCTGACCATTCGTTCATCGAACAGTAGGCATATCCCTTTTACAAGGCTAATCGGACGTAAACCTTAAAACTGGCAAACAGTGCCAGCCTCGGAACGATATTGGGGCAGGTGGTGACGTACGTCACTGACACCGGTCATGCGGCGGCAACAAAAGACCGGCCGCTCGCGCAATGCGCGAGCGGCCGGCTGGGTGCGCCAGGAGCTTTGCGAGGAACCTCGCCTTGCCCTGGTGCGGTTGGCTAGAACGGTTTAGTAGACGGCCACTCCGTACACGGACAGCGCCTCGGTAACCGGCTGGAAGAAGGTGGTGCCGCCGGAGCTGCAGTTGCCGCTGCCGCCCGAGGTCAGGCCCAGCGCGGTGCTGCCAGCGAACAGCGGACCGCCGGAGTCACCACCCTCGGCGCAGACGTTGGTCTGGATCAGGCCGTACACGGTGCCCTCGGCGTAGTTGACCGTGGCATTGGTGGCCTGGACGGTGCCGCTGTGCACACCGGTGGTGCTGCCGCTGCGCTTGACCGACTCGCCGACGAAGGCGTTGCCGGAGCTGGTGATGTCCTGGCTGCTGCCGTTGTAGAGGTCGACGGTGCCCGGCGGCACGGTGCCGTTGGTGTAGCGGACGATCGCGTAGTCGTTGCCCGGGAAGCTGCTGCCGGCGGTGGTGCCCAGCACCGAGGTGTGCGAGGAGTTGGAGTACCAGGTGGAGGCGATGTTGCCGCAGTGGCCGGCGGTCAGGAAGTAGTAGGTGCTGCCCGAACGCACGTTGAAGCCGAGCGAGCAGCGGTACTGCCCGCCGTAGATCGCGTCGCCGCCTGCGATGCGCTTGCTGAAGGTGCCGGACACGTGCTCGATGCGGGCCTGGTTGCCGAACTTCGCGACGACGGAGGTGATCCGGCTCAGTTTGGCGCCGGTGACGGTCTGGTCCAGCGAGACCAGGACCTGGTCGGTGGTCGGGTCGATGGCCCAGGCGGTGCCCGGGATGCGAGCGGAGCTGTCCAGCGCGCGGGTGACGTTGGTCAGTGCCGCGGTGCTGTACTTGACCAGCTTCGGCGTGGCGCCGATGGCCCGCACCTGCGCGGCCGCGGCGCTGTCGGTGACGGTGACGACCTGGTGGCCGGTCGAGTCGAGGTAGGCACCGGCGGTGTGGCTGCCGAGCTGCGCCACCAGCGTGCTCGCCGAGGCCGGGCTGGCGGCCGGCGTCGGGGCGGCCTGGGACGAGGTGGCGCCGAGCAGGGCGCCTGCTGTCAGGGCGGTGGCCGCGATACCGATCGCGGTCGTGCGGAGAGTGGGTCTCACTTACGAGCCTCCTATCAGCGGGCTGGACACGGGGGTTTGGCGCGTCCAGAGGGTGCTCGGCAGACCGTTCCTCGATCCCGTCCGCTGCTACCTAGCGAATGAGGCCGACAAGAAGGGCAATACCGAGGTGCAGAGTTTTTAGCACGTTACGGGCGAAGCGGACAAGATGTGAGCCGAATTAGCGTCAGCTGGATACCAGCCGGGTGCCGCCTCTCGGCACACTGTGCCGTGCCGAACTCACGCGGTAGGGGGTGACACTGCCACCGCATCGGAGGTTCGAAAGAGATGAGCACTGTTGAGCACACCGCCCGCGAGTTGGCGGGCAAGTTCGTCACCTTCCTGGAGACCGGCGAGTCAGCCGAGGGGCTGTGGACCGCGGATGTGTTCTGCGACTTCACGATGCCGCAGTGGCGGCTGCAGGCGCAGGGCATCGAGGAGGTGATCGCCCTGCGCAAGCAAGGCCATCCCGGACCGGGCCGAGTACCGCGGACCAGGTTCGACGCGACCGCGACGGGTTTCGTGCTGGAGGTGGAGGAGCAGTGGGAGCAGGACGGCGATTCCTGGTACTGCCGCGAACTTTTCCGGATCGAGGTGTCGGACGGATCGATATCGGAACTGTCGGTGTACTGCACCGGTGACTGGGATTCCGAGCGGATCGCCCGGCATGCCGAGTCGGTGCGGCTGATCCGGCCCTGACCGCGGAGGGACCGCCCTAGGATGTGCGCATGGAGGCTGCGCCGGCGCCGGCCACCGACCGGCGAGCAGCTGCGATCAGCGCCTTGCGCGCCGCCCGGGACGCAGGTGACGTCGCGGCGGTCATCGACGCGGTGCTCAGCCTGCCCACCGGACAGCAGTTCGGCGTCCATCCGGGCCAGATTCCCGCGCTGGTATACGAGATCTACGCCGAGACTGCTGAGCCGGCCGCCCGCAGCCGGCTCGCCGCCGCGCTGGCCCGCGCCTGGGTCTACGGCGGTGACGCGGCCCGAGCCGGCAGCTTCGCCGCCGAGGCGCTGAAGCTGGCGGAGCGGCTCGAGGACGCCGAGATCCTGGCCGGTGCACTGGATGCCATGCTGCTCTGCCGATGGGGGCCGGACGACTACCCGGAGCGGCTTGGTCTGGCGGTTCGGCTGGCCGACACCGCGGCACACCTGGCCGCCCCGGAGCCGAGATTGTCAGCGCATCTCTGGCGATTGACCACGGCCTGGGAATCCCTGGATCTGCTTGCCGTACAACGACAATTGCGTGCCCTCGAGCTGCTGGCCGAGGAGTCGGGCTCGGCTCGCGCCGGCTTCTTCGCGGTATCCCGCCGCGCTATGTACAGCCTGGTGGTGGGTGAACTGGACGAGGCGGACGAGCTGATCCGCCGCGCCGAGACGATCGGTGCCGAGGCGGCCGAGCCGGATCTGGCGGCGGTGCTGCACAGTCTGGCGGCCAGCCGCGCGGTGCGGACCGGCGATCGCGCCATCCTGGAGCGGGAGGCTGTCGCCTTCGAGGCGTTCGGCACCGAGCAGGGCATCGCCTCGGTGGTCGCGGAGGCCGCGCTGCTCTGGCTGCACGCCGGATTCCCGGCGCAGGCCACCCTGCTGGCCCGTCGGCTCGCGGGTCCTGGTCTTGCCCAGACGATCCCGCGCGACGTCGACTTCCTGCTGATCGTCGCCTCGCTGGTCGAGGTCGGCGCCGCGACCAGCTTGCGGGAGATCGCCGAAGCCGGCGCCGCGCTGCTGGAACCGTATGCCGGCCGAGCCATCCTCAACGCCGGGGCGGTGAGCTTCCACGGCGTGGTGGACGACTACCTCGGCCGGGCGCTCGGCGCGCTGGGCAGTACCACGGCCGCACGCTGGCAGGCCAGCGCGGCGGCGTGCTACCAGCGGCTGGGAGCCCGGTCGTGGTCGGATCGGTTGCGTACCGGTGCGCCGGTGCCCGTCCAGCCACCGATCGTCGAGCCGCTGATCGTCCAGCTGCACCAGGTCGAGGACAGCAGCTGGGTGGTGGGCCGGTTTGGCACGACCGGTAGCTTGCCCGACCTGCGCGGGCTGCACCACCTGCGGGTGCTGCTGCAGCGCCCAGGCCAGGATGTCAGCGCGCTCGAGCTCGCCGCCGCCTCCGCCGGCCATCCCGGCGCGACGCTCGCGGAAGCGACCGGCGAGGTGATCGACCTGCAAGCGCTGCTGGCCTACCGGAAGCGGCTGGCCGAGCTTGATCAGGAACTGGCCGAGGCCGAGTGCTGGGCGGATCCGGTGCGCATCGACCGACTCGCGGCGGAGCGCGGTGCGCTGCTGGACGAGGTGGCCCGCGCCACCGGGATCGGTGGTCGGCTGCGGCAGTTCGCCGCTCCACCGGAACGTGCCCGGACCGCGGTGCGCAAGGCGATCGTGTCGGCGCTCAGCCGGATCGAGGAGCACGATCCGACGCTCGCCCGGCTACTTCGGGACACCGTCCACACCGGCTCGAACTGCCGCTACGAGCCAGACCCGGCACGGCCGGTGGCCTGGCGACTGGACGCCTGATGCTGACTTGACGGCTCAGCTCGTTCGGTCACCGTCGGCCAGCCGGACCGAGGCTTCCAGCAGCAGCGCATGCACGAACGCCTGCGGCAGGTTGCCGCGCAGCTGATGCTGCTGCGGGTCGAACTCCTCGCTGAGCAGTTGCGGCGGCCCGCAGGCCGTGCGGGTGCGTTCGAACCAGCCGCGCGCCTCGGTGTGCCGGCCCAGCTGGTGCAGCGACAGCGCGACCAGGAAGCCGCAGAGCAGGAACGAGCCCTCGGCCTCGGCGAGCGGGCGCTGGTCGTGGCGGAACCGGTAGGCGTAGCCGTCCTGGGTGAGGTCGGTCAGGTAGGCCTGCAGGGTGGCCACGCTGCGCGGGTCATCCGGCGGTACCGCCCCGCGCAGTCCCGGCAGCAGCAGCGCGCCGTCCACCTGCGGATCCTCCGGTGAGCGTTGCCAGCGCCCGGACGGGTGCAGGGACGACCGGTCGGTGTCGGCGATGATCCGGTCGGCCAGCGACAGCCAGCCGATGGCCGTCGGCGTACGCGGGGCAGCTGCCGCAATGGCACGCAGACCGGCCGCGGCGGTCAGCCGGCTGTGCGTCCAGGGCCGGTCATCGATCTCCCAGATGCCGGCATCCGGTTCCTGCCAGCGCTTCTCGATCGCCGCGGCGGCGATCTCGGCGGCCTTCCAATGCTCGACCTCCAGCCGGTCCCGGCCACCGGCCGCGGCCAGCAGCAACAGTGCCTCGCCGAACGCGTCCAGCTGGAACTGCTCGACCACCCGGTTGCCGATGATGTCGTAGCCACCCGGATAGCCCGGCAGGCCGATGTGCCGCTGGTCCGGAATCGGCCGTCCCGCCATGGTGTAGGCCGGCGCCAGCCGGTCTCCGTGCTCCAGCAGCCGGGCGGAGACGAACCGGACGGCCGCGTCCAGCAGGGGTTCGGTGCCGGCCGCCGCGGCGGCCAAGCCGGCATAGCTCTGGTCGCGGATCCAGACGTAGCGGTAGTCGTAGTTGCGGCCGGCCTCCGAACGCTCCGGCAGGCTGGTGGTGGCGGCTGCCACCATCCCGCCACTGGCTCCGGTGAGTCCGCGCAGCACCGCGTAGCTGTGCCGGGTGTCCTTCGGCGCCACGCAGTTCCGCAACGGCGGCACCGCGTGCTGCCAGGCCGTTTCGGTGCCCCGCCACATCTCGTCCGGCGGCGGCAGCTCACCGTCGAGCTGGCCGCTGGCCAGTTCCAGCACCAGATCATGCGATTCGCCGGGCTGCAGTTCCAGCCGCAGCTGCAGCAGCTCACCGTTGTCCCTGCTGCGGGCGCCGGTGCCGCTGCTCCATCGCAGGTGCAGGTCGCCCACCCGGCCGGTCCAGACCCCGTGATGCTGGTGCAGGTCGGTGAGCGGGTGCCGGTCGTAGTCGGAGCGCGGGCGCAGTTCCACCTGCATCGCTGCCGGCCCGCCGATCGCGGTTATCCGGCGCAGCAGGACGACCCGATCGGACTCGGCTGGATAGCGCAGCGCGTCCCGGCATTCGACGATGCCGTGGTCGGTCACCCAGCGATTGCGCCAGATCAGCGAACCCGGCTCGTAGTAGCCGCCCCAGACGTGGCGTCCGATCGGCGCGACCACGTAGCTGCTCCGGCCACCGACCAGGGTGGCGAAGACGGATCCGCTGTCCCAGCGGGGGAAACACAACCAGGAGAGGTCACCGGACGGGCCCACCAGGGCGCCGCGCTCGCCGTCGGCCAGCAAGGCGTATTCCCGCAGCACGTGCGGTCCATAGCCGGTCACCGCCGCCGTCCGATCATCGCTGCCGCTCGGTGGCCGGTCATCGTTGACGCTTGGTGGCGGCCAACCCGCCGGCCGCCGAGGCCAGGGCCAGCGCGGCGCTGACCAGCGCGACCTTCCGGTAGCGCGGCCGACCGACCGCGACGGCGAGCATGCTCGCCGCGTGCACGGCGTCGACGGCGGCGCCGAAGCGCACCACCGACCGGTTGGTTCGTGCCAGTTCCAGCCCGCTCTGAGCCAGTAGCCGGCCGCCGAGCAGCCGGATCAGCCAGGCCGCCGGCAGCCGGCCGCCGAAGGTGGCGGCCTTCGCGATCCGGTCCGGCCGGGCGAGCAGGGCCAGCGCCAACAGCGCCCGCGCGATGCTGATCGCCCTGCACGTCCGGATCGACCCACCCCGCAGGCCGCTCGTGCGGCTCACGCGGTTCAGGCGGTTCAGGCGGCTCATGCGGCTTTCCGGCGCCAGAGCAGCGCGGCTGCGGCCGCCAACCCGGCGCCGGCTCCTGCCAGCACGCCGTGGTGCTGGGAGGCCCACAGCTGCGGGTCGAACCGGTGCGACCGGCTGTCGAACTCGCCGTGCGGACCGTAGTCATGACCGCCGGCGCCGTCGGCCGGCTGCCAGAGATTTCCCTTGCCCTGCCGGGTGTTCGGCTGGTCGGTCTGCTGGGAGGAGAAGCCGGTGCGGCCGAGATAGCGATCCAGCAGGCCGGGCACGATCGCGTTCGCGACGAGGGTGGCCATGGTGCTGCTGCCCACCCAGTACTCGCGCCGGCTCGGATGGTCCGCGGCGTACAGCACGGCCCGCGCGGCGAACTCGGGCTGATAGATCGGTGGCACCGGTTGGGCATGCTTGGGCAGCCGGGACAGCACCCAGGAGAACTGCGGAGTGTTCACCGCCGGCATCTGCACCATGGTCACCCGAACACCGCTCTTCTCGTGCAGCAACTCGCAGCGCAGCGCTTCGTGGAAACCCTGGATGGCGTGCTTGGCGCCGCAGTAGGCGGTCTGCAGCGGGATGCCGCGATAGGCCAGCGTCGAGCCGACCTGGACGATCGTGCCGCGGTTGCGCGGCTTCATGTGCCGCAGCGCGGCCATGGTGGCATAGACATAGCCGAGGTAGGTCACCTCGGTGACCCGTCGGTATTCCGCCGGTTCGATCTTGTCGAACGGTGCGAAGACCGAGGTGAAGGCGACGTTCACCCAGGTGTCGATGGGGCCGAGTTCGGACTCCACGCGCTCGGCTGCCGCGAGGACCGCATCGGCGTCGGCCACATCGGTGGGCAGCACCAGTGCCTTGCCGCCGGCCCGCTCGACGTCGGTCGCGGCACCGGCCAGGCCCTGCTCACCTCGGGCGATCAGCGCGACCCGGGCACCGCGCTCGGCGAACTTGATCGCGGTGGCGCGGCCGATCCCGCCGCTGGCTCCAGTGACCACAACGGTTTGTGTCATCGATTCCACTTCCTGCTACGAGTGATCGCCTTCGGCACACTGCTGTGCAACTCGATCACCTCGGTCCGTCCACCGGGACGGATACGTTCACCAGCCCAGTTCTGCCATGGTGCCCGCGTTCGGTTCGGGCTCACCGGCGGCATCGGCGAAGGCGCGCAACGCCTCGATCAATCCGGCGCGCTGTGTAGCCGGTATCGCCTTGACGATGCCGGCGATTTCGCTTCGCCGGGCGCTGGTCACCTCGCGAACCACCTGCTTGCCCTGGTCGGTCAGCCCGAGCACCACTTCACGCCGGTTCGTCGGGTTGTCCCGTCGGGTCACCAGGTTCGCGGTGAGCAACCGGTCGATCATCCGCATCGCGGTCGACGGCGTGACGCCGAGCAGATCGGCCAACCGATTGAGGTTCATCTCGCCATGGCCGGCGAGCACCACCAGCGTACGGAACTGGGTCGCCGTGACGACGCCCTCGACCTTGGCCAGCGAGCGCACCGAGACCGCGACCAACACCCGGGAAGCGCTGAGCACGGCGGTGACGAGTTCGTCGGCATCGGTGGCCAGGGTGGGGCGTCTGGCACCGGAACGGGACGTACCGGGTCTGCTCACCTGTCGTCTCCCTCCGCTCGTCCCTTCGCGGCAAGGGCAGAGCAATTATTGCATACTACAAGTGTATCTACGCCCGAGCCAGGCTTCGTGGTGCAGCGTTCGAGGTGGATCAGCCCAGCGTGTCGGGTGGATCAGGCCCAGCGGGTCGGACGGATTTGCGTTCGGGTGGATCAGACCCAGCGTGTCGGACGGATTTGCGTTCGGGTGGGCCGGTAGAGCGCCACCCCGGACACCAACGCGGCCGATTACGGTGCTTCGGCCCGGGCCTGTCGGCGTCGCACCTGGACCTGCTCGGCGAACACCCGCCGGCGCAACTCGGCGGCCTCCCGCTCGTCGATGGCGAAGGTGAGCACGCACTCGCTGACCTGCTCGTCCCGGCGGGTCGGCTCGATTCGCAGGAGGGTGGCCGGCATCGTGAACCGGTCGCTGTCGAGGCTGAAGCTGGCCAGCAGGGTGGCGGCCGCGCGCAGCGCTTCGGCGTCCGGCGTCCGCAGGGCACAGCGCAGCGCCGCTTCGCTGAGGTCGAGCAGGTGGCCGGCCACGTGCGGGAACGGCGCGCCGACCTCGCCGCCGACGTCGCCGCTGCCGACCAGCTCGATCGGGCCGAGCGTAGGCACCCGCACGAAATGGCGTCGCTGCTGCCGGTGTAGGTCGTGGATCCGGGTCAGCCACAGGCCGAGGTGTTCGCGGGTGCGGGTGCCGACCAGTTCGACGGTGGCCAGCGTCAGGCCCTGCGGATCCGGCCAGCTGACGAACAGCGTCCGGCCGAGCCCGCACTCGTGCTCCACCGGCAGGGTGAGCGGACGCGCCAGCTCCAGGAACCCGTCGCCGACATCCTCGATCCGGCTGGCGTATTCGCGGCCGTCGAGATCGGTGATGGTGACCAGCTGATGGATGTCGGGCAGCAGGAGCACGTCTGAGAACATCGGCAATCCCCGAACCCGGATGAGGTGCCAGGCCCAGGGCAGCCAGACCCGCCTAGGATCGACTGCCATGGCAGCCACTTACCAGACGGTGACCACCGGCGACGGCCGGCGGCTGGAGTACCTCACGAGCGGTGCGGCCGACGGCCGGCCACTGCTCTTCCACGTCGGCACGCCGAACTGCGCGACCGACTTCTCACTCATCCGGGAACCGGCCGAGGCGCTCGGGCTGCGCCTGATCTGCTATTCCCGGCCGGGCTACGGCGACTCCTCGGAGAAGCCCGGACGTACCGTCGCCGACGCGGTCTCCGATGCCACCACGGTGCTGGACGAGCTCGGCGTGGCCGAGTTCGTGACGCTCGGCTGGTCCGGCGGCGGCCCCCACGCGCTGGCCTGCGCCGCGCTGTTGCCGCAACGCTGCCGGGCCGCCGCGACGCTTGCCGGGGCCGCGCCGTACGGCGTGCCGGGCCTGGATTTCCTGGCCGGCATGGACGAGGCCAACGTGGAGGAGTTCACCGCCGCCACCGATGGCTTCGACCGGCTGGACGACTACCTCCGCTCGTTGCGCTCCCACTTCACCGAGGTGACCGCTGCTTCGGTGGTCGAGGGGCTGGCCGGCCTGCTCTCCGAGGTGGACAAGCAGGCGATGACCGGGCAACTGGCCGAGGAGATGGCGGCCACCTTCCGGCGCACGATGGCAGCCGGCATCGCCGGCTGGCGGGACGACGACCTCGCCTTCGTCAAGGACTGGGGCTTCGCGCTGACCGATATCACCGTTCCGGTCTCGGTGTGGCAGGGCCAGCAGGACCGGATGGTGCCCTTCGCGCACGGCCAGTGGCTGGCCGCCACGATCCCCGGCGCGCGGGCGCACCTGTTGCCCGACGAGGGGCACATCTCGCTGGCTAGCCAGGCCAAGATGATCCTGGCCGACCTGATCGAGCTCGCCGGCTGAGTCAGGCAGCTTGCTGGCTGAACCAGGGCAGCAGTTCGAACAGGGCGACCTGACACCGGCCGGCCCGAATACCGGGGCTAGGCCGCTTGGCCGGCCCGAATACCGGGGCTGGTGTCGTGACCTGACAGGTTGTTGATCAGGCAGCGAGTCGGCTGATGGGTGGTCGGCCGCCGAGGGCGGAGTGGCCGCGTCGAGTGTTGTAGTGGTTGAGGAATCGGTCAAGGCCGCGGCGG
>Ga0157372_10000056_pt1 | contig 125982 bp, 79 predicted proteins | sample C55metaG_FD_115307 | JGI IMG/M metagenome (GOLD analysis project Ga0157372, IMG submission 115307) | Corn rhizosphere microbial communities from Kellogg Biological Station, Michigan, USA - C5-5 metaG | ecosystem: Host-associated > Plants > Roots > Rhizosphere > Soil | place: USA: Michigan...
AAAGGAAAAAGAGCTTGGCCAGCTCAAAAGCCGTTTTGTTTCTATGGCGTCGCATGAATTTCGCACACCGTTAAGCGCGGTGCAACTTTCTGCCTCGCTCATCGAAAAATATGCCCAGCCTTACGACAATGCGAATATCCGGAAACATGTGGCTAAAATTAAGGGCTCGATAGGCATCTTAACCGGGATACTCAATGACTTTCTATCTCTAGAGAAACTGGAAGCTGGTAAAGTATCGGCTACCTGTACTCCATTCGACCTGATAAAATTTGCTGAAGAGGTAACAGAGGAACTCCAACTGGTTGCCAAACAAAATCAAAATATTATTTACCAGCACACCGGGACGGCGAGCATAGTTAACCTCGACCAAAATCTGCTCCGTCATTGCGTGACTAACCTGATCGCCAATGCCATCAAGTATTCGGGCGAGAACACCTTTATTGAATTCAGTACGGAGATCGGGCCTTCAGCCTGTGTGATCACCATCAAAGATAATGGCATCGGTATACCCGAAGCAGACCAGAAACACTTGTTTGAGGCTTTTTTCCGCGCCCATAATACCGGCAATATTCCCGGAACGGGGCTCGGCCTGAACATTGTCGCCCGCTATGCCGGGCTGATGAACGGCCACGTGATCTTTAAAAGCAATGTCAACCAGGGCACTTTATTCACTATGACATTCCCGACAACATGAAAAAGAAAGTACTCATCATTGAAGACAACGACGACATCCGTGAGAACGTGATGGAAATCCTGCAACTTGCCGGTTATGAAGCCATTGAAGCACCCAACGGCAAGACCGGTGTGGAACTGGCACAAGGCCAGTCGCCGGATATTATCCTCTGTGATATCATGATGCCCGAGCTTGATGGCTACGGCGTGTTATATATGCTGAATAAGAACCCGGAAATGGCAGCGATTCCTTTCATTTTCCTGACGGCCAAAGCAGAAAGGCTCGACCTGCGCAAAGGTATGGAAATGGGCGCCGATGACTACCTGACCAAACCGTTCGACGATATTGAACTACTGAACGCAATCGAGACCCGCTTTAAGAAACAAGAACAACAAAAGGAATTTTATAGCCGCTCACTTGACCGCTTGGGAACACTTATTGGCAAGAATGAAGGCTTGAATGAGTTGAAAAAGATCATCCAGGAACGCCGCAGCCGCGCATTCAAGAAGAACCAGGTCATCTATTACGACGGAGACCGCGCAAATGGGATCTACCTGGTCATTAGTGGCAAGATCAAAACGATCCGGCTGGCCGAGGACGGCCGGGAGCTAATGACCGGCATCGTGGGCGGGGAGGAATACCTGGGCGTAAACGCACTACTCGCCAATGAAGCATATACCGATACGGCGACCGCGTTGGAAGACAGCGTGGTGGTGCTGATTCCGAAGGACCAGCTGGAGCAGTTGCTGAACCTGTATCCGGAAGTAGCTCGCGAGTTCATCAAGCTGCTGGCCAACGACATCCGTGAAAAAGAGGATCAGCTGATGCAGTTAGCTTATCACTCCGTGCGCAAGCGGATGGCCGAGGCGATGATACGTCTGTACCGCCAGGGTGGCGCTGCCGCTGAAGGGTTTAAGATGACCCGCGAAGACTTGGCGGCGATGGCTGGCATGGCCACCGAGACCGTCAGCCGTACCTTATCCGATTTTAAGGATGAAGGCCTGATCGAAAAGAAAGGCAGCCTCATCACGCTGCTCAATCCGGACAAGCTTGAAAAGATGAAAAATTGATATCCATCATTATTTGAACTGACGCCGCTCATTCTGCAGGCGCTGCCGCAACGATAGCTTTGTAAATCAAATCTAACAAGAATGAAAGCGGTAGCTTATAGCATTAAGCCTTTTGAAAAGGAATACCTGGCGAAGGCCAACCGGAAAAAGCATGATATCACGCTAATTTCCAACGCACTGGGGCCAGATACAGCGATATTTGCCAAAGGCAAGGATGCTGTCATTGTATTTACGAACGATGATCTGTCGGCACCCGTAATTGCACAACTCGCTGACCTCGGCATTCGCTATATCGTCACCCGCTCTGCCGGGACCGACCACATCGACCGGCAGGCCGCAAACACTGCCGGCATCAAAATAGCCAACGTACCGTCGTATTCCCCCCAGGCGGTCGCTGAACATGCAGTCGGTATGGCCTTCGCCCTCAACCGGCAAATGATGAAAGCGGATCAGCATAGTCATAACTTCGATTTCCGGAACGATGACCTCGTCGGCTTTACCTTCTCTGGAAAAACGGTCGGCGTGATTGGCCTCGGCTATACTGGTCAGGCGGTCGCAGCCATTTATCATGGCATGGGCTGTAAAGTTATTGGCTATGATCTGGAGCATGCCCGCAACCTACGCTATATACGGCAGGTATCGCTGGAGCAGTTACTGGAAACTTCCGATATCATTTCCCTGCATATCCCACTGACGGAAGACACCCGCCACTTTATTAACGAGCAGAGCCTGGCACGGATGAAACCCGGCGTGATGCTGATTAACACTTCGCGCGGACTACTTATTGACACCGCCAGCATACTGCGGGCATTAGAGAACCATCGCGTAGGCTACCTGGGCCTCGATGTATATGAATTCGAAAAAGGACTCTTTTTTGAAGATCACCATGCAGATGTGGCCAAGGATACGCTGTTGGTAAAATTGATGAGCCATCCTAATGTGCTGATCACGCCGCATCAGGCTTATCTGACGCGCGAAGCACTTCAGGAGATTGCTGACCAAACGATTAAAAATCTTGATCTCTGGCAGGCCGGCAAGTGTGTGGGTAAAGCCTGTGCCTGTGCGAAGAACTGCCAACTACCTGAACCTGAAAAGATCGAACATACCTGATATGGAGCAACAACTCAAAGAACTGACCAGCAAATATAATATTGCCGTTCCGCGGTATACCAGCTATCCGACTATGCCCTATTGGGATGATCAGACCTATACGGAAACTGACTGGAAAAAAAGCCTCAAATCTGCTTTTGATGAAAGTAACGGCACATCCGGCATCAGCCTGTATGCCCATTTGCCTTTTTGTGAGAACTTATGCACCTATTGCGGCTGCAATAAGCGTATTACCAAAAACCACAGTGTGGAGGAACCCTATATTCAGGCTGTTTTAAAGGAGTGGGAAATGTATAACGTTGTACTTGACGAAAAGCCGGTCATCCGGGAGATCCACCTGGGCGGCGGTACACCCACATTTTTCAGCCCGGAGAACTTGCGTCGCCTAATCACTGGTTTGCTGAAAGGTGCCGAAGTACACGCACACGCGGAATTTAGCTTCGAAGCACATCCCGCCAATACGACACCGGCCCATTTGAAAACTTTATATGACCTCGGCTTCCGGCGCCTAAGCCTGGGCATCCAGGATTTTGATCCCAAGGTGCAGTTTATCATCAATCGCCACCAAACCTTTGAACAGGTATTGGCGGTAACCCAGGAGGCCCGACGCATCGGTTATACTTCCATCAACTATGACCTGATCTATGGCCTGCCGCTGCAAAGCATGGAGGGCCTGATCAATACCATGAATATCGTTAGCAGCTTGAAGCCGGACCGTATTGCCTTTTATAGCTATGCACATGTGCCCTGGATCAAACCCGGCCAGCGCCGTTTTACGGAAGCGGACCTGCCGGCACCCGAACTGAAAGCGAAGTTACACGATACAGGGCGCAGCTTGCTGAGCACCTACGGCTACCAGGAGATTGGTATGGACCACTTTGCGTTGCCTGGTGATGAATTACTGAGGGCGGCAGAAATTGGCACTCTGCACCGCAACTTTATGGGTTATACCCATCAACATACCCAATTGCTAATCGGGCTGGGTGTATCATCAATCAGCGATTCCTGGTACGGTTTTGCTCAAAATGTTAAAACGGTAGAAGAGTATCTGGCTAAAACAGCGGCCGGCGAATTACCTTTGCTGAAAGGCCATGTGCTTTCTGAAGAAGACCTCGTGCTGCGCCGGCATATCCTGGACATTATGTGTAAAGGCAAAGCAAACTGGAAACAACAACTAGAATTACCGGCTATAAAGGCTGCAGTGAAACGCTTGCGTGATCTGGAAGACGACGGCTTGGTGGAATTGTTTGCTGATGGGATGCGGGTGACTAGTTTGGGCGAGCGTTTTCTTCGCAACATCTGTCTTTGTCTGGATGCCCGACTCTGGGCAGCGCAACCCACCACCCAATTATTTAGCATGGCTGTTTAGCGAGCTGTTATTGATCGCGATATTGTTTAATAAACTATAGAGTGAGGTGTTCGATGGGCGGGTATTGATGATCCACGGACTTGTAAAAACGCAAAAGGGTGAATATCTTTCACCCTTTTTTTATTGATCCGAAATTCTGTTTTTAAGCTTTTGTTGCTTTTACGGCTGGGCGATCTCCAAAACCACCCGGCCATCAATTTGGCCTTTTTTCATTTGGTCGAATACCTCGTTAATATCTTCCAGCCTGGCCGCATGGACAGTGGCTTTGACTTTTCCTTCAACGGCGAAAGCCACCGCCTCCTGCATATCCTTACGGGTGCCGACAATTGAGCCACGCACAGTATAGCGGTTTAACACGGTGTCGAAAATAGAGAGGTCGAAATGGCCTTTAGGCAAGCCATTCAAGGCGATGGTACCCTTACGGCGCAAGGCAGAAATGCCCTGCTGGAAGGCGATCGGCGAAACGGCGGTAACCAGCACCCCGTGCATACCGCCAGTAGCTCTTTGCAGAAAGGCTCCTGGGTCTTCCTTGGCGGCATTTACCACCAATTGCGCGCCCAGCGTTTTAGCCAGCTCCAGTTTGTTATCGGCGATATCAATTGCGGCGACATGCATTCCCATTGCCTTAGCATATTGTACGGCCAGATGACCCAGGCCGCCGGCACCGGAAATGGCTACCCATTCACCCGGTTTCACCTCTGTTTCTTTGAGTCCCTTGTAAACGGTTACTCCGGCGCAGATGATCGGTGCCATCTCTGTAAAATTGATACCCTGGGGGAAATGTGCTACGTAGCGCGGATCGGCCAGTACATATTCAGCAAAACCGCCATCCACGCTATACCCGCCATTCTGTTGAGTTCCGCAAAGGGTTTCCCAGCCCGTGATGCAATATTCACAGCTGCCGCAGGCGCTGTGCAGCCAGGGCACGCCCACGATATCGCCTTCCTTTACACCCTGGACATCTGCGCTCAGCGCTACTACATAACCAATGGCTTCATGGCCTGGTATCAAAGGTAAGTTGGGTTTTATCGGCCAGTCGCCGTTGCAAGCATGTAAGTCGGTATGGCAAACACCACAGGCAATCACTTTCACCAGGATCTGTCCAGCATGTGGTGTTTTTACCGGCACAGTTTCGATTTGCAGCGGTGCGCCGAACTTCCGGATCACGGCTGCTTTCATGGTTTTAGGTATCATAACAAGCTGACCATCAATTTAAATAATAAATACCAGGATCATTAGCAGGTGGATCACTAAGCTTGTAGCAAACAGCCAGAGCAATGTTTTGATCCCGGCGCCGCCCATTCCGGCGATGATGTTGGCAAAGAAAAGGGTCAGCGTCACAGCCAGCACTGCGACCGGTGCATTAGCATAATAGATCAATGCTGCCGGAACAGGTAAGATCAAAATTCCCTGAAAGAGTAAGGAAACCAGGAACCACAGGGTAATGCGTTCTGCTTGGCTTTCCATGAGCAAGTTCCATTTAGCTAATAAAGTGTTGGTGTTGACTGGGGTGGCAGCTTTGGCGTCCCATGCGGTATTTGTAGTTATCGTTGTCATTTTTGAATACGTTTAATACCACAAATATCCGATAGCCGAAAAAAAGAGACCATGACCATTGTACGCTTTTAAAATGATATTGATCACATTTGAGCAGTCCTTCAACCGGCCAGGTCATGGAGAAAGCCCTATGAGTAAACCACAGCAGGCATAGAAGATTTTTTAATGACAAATAGCAATGCCTTGCTGCTGTTTAGCCGGGCTTAGGTAAGGAATATCGAGGCTCAGTCCGCGTAACAGGAACCAGCAGCCCAAAAAGATCATGAGGAATGGCATTCCTTTATTAATCCGGCGACGAAATACCGGGCTGATATAACCAGAACCAATCGTGGCGATCAGCATTAGCGGAAAGGTGCCCGCGCCAAACCAGAGCATATATTGAGCAGAGGCTATGGGAGAAGATGTATTGACGGCGCCGACCAGCGCCAGGTAAACAAAGCCACAAGGCAAAAAACCGTTCAAAATACCCACGATTAAATGGCCCAGTTGGTGGTTGAGCGCATAGCTGATCATTTTTTGGACCGGAGCGAGTACGATAGACAGCAGCCGGCTTTGGCCGAACCTGGATTTTAAGAGCCTGGATAGGCCTGCCGCTATGATGAGCAAGCCGCTGATAATACTGACGCTTTGCTGTAAACCAGCTAGCCAAAGCTGTTTGCCAAGCAGGCCTATCAGGTAGCCTAATAGCGTATAGCTTAATAAACGCCCGGTATTATAGAGCAGCTTATCTACCATTACCAGCCACCAGCGGCTATGAAAGCTCGGAATAGCGAAAGCCAGCGGGCCGCACATTCCGATACAATGTACGCTGCCGAACAGGCCGATATAAAAAGCGATCTGGTGGGCCGACATCATAACGTCACTTGCTGCTGATATAAATAATGCTTTTGTCCGCTTTTCCATTCTAGTAGCAAATTCCAGCGTCCCTTGGCTAATGCTGACACCGGTAGTGCGGTGATGGTTTGGTCGCCGGTTTCAATGGCGAAGCTTTTATCCTGCGCAGCGCTGGACGGCCTGATGAATTTGGCAGTGCCTTTGGCCGGCCTGGTAAACGTCACGGTCACGGCTGTCCCTGCTACGGTAATCTGCGGCTGAGCGTGGTCTGTGACTACCAGCCGTTCTTTAGCCAGATCGGCATTAAAGCTTAAGCCTTTTTCATAATATTGATGATCATACTCATCTGCCGGAACCCGGAACATATATATGCACATGCCCAGGATAAAGAGCATAAAGATGGCCATGCCGGTGATTAATCCTTTTCCCCAGTTCATAATTTTAATCGTTAACAGGTCCCACAAAGGTGGTACTGATGGTTTGTTTTAATTGCTTCCCGGTATAGAGTTGCAGGTTAATGTCCGTTTTTGCAGTGTGCAAATGTGCCGCCGGGATCTCAATGAAGAACATCGTTTTGACCATGCCGCCCTTTGCGACCATTCCCGGTGCCTGTATGTACTTGATCCTGATGGACGGGTCGTCTGAACAGATGACGATCTGCCGGTCCTCGTCGGTTTTATTGATGATCTCTGCATTGTAAATATTGCTGATATAACCGCCGGACTGTTCCTGATACAGGGTTCCGGCGCCGCGCATCACCGTCATATCCATGTCACTGCGGCTGAAAATGAAATAACACAATACAGCTAACATAACGGTAATTACCGCTGCGTAGCCTTTCATCCGCAGCGTAAAGGATGGTTTTTCTTTAACCCGGATCATGTTTTCTGAATAAAACCCGATCAGACTTTTCGGTTTGCCGATTTTGTCCATCACCTCATCACAAACATCGATACAGGCCGTGCAATTTACACACTCAAGCTGCGTGCCCTTGCGGATATCTATCCCGGTAGGGCATACGGATACACATAATCCGCAATCCACACAATCACCTTTCAAGTTAAACGGGTCAGCATTTTTCTGAAGCTTCCCTCTTGGTTCGCCGCGGACATCGTTGTAAGCCACCACCAGCGTATGTTCATCTATCAGCACGCTTTGCAGTCGGCCATAAGGACAAATCACCGTACAAACAATCTCGCGAACCTGGCTGTAGATCAGATAAAAAACCAGTGTGAACACCCAAATGCCGGTAAAGCCTACCCAATGTTGAGTAATGGGCTCGATAATAATCTTTAGCAGATTTTCGCTGCCGATCAGGTAAGCCAGGAAAGTATTAGCAATTAAGAAAGACACCGCAATAAAAGCAGTGTGTTTGGCGATTTTTTTTCCGATCTTAATGTTAGTCCACGGGCCTGCGTCCAGTTTTTTTTGTCGATGAGCATCGCCCTCAATCCATTCTTCGATCTTGCGGAAAACCATTTCCATAAAAATAGTTTGCGGGCAGATCCAGCCGCAGAAGATACGGCCAAAGGCGATGGTGAATAATACGATGCAAACCAGGAAAACCAGCGAGGCCAGCATAAAAAGGAAGATATCCTGGGGCCAGAAAACCTGGCCCAGGATTACGAAGTGCCGCTCCATAAAATTAAGCAGCAATAGGGGCTGGCCACCTATACGGATGAATGGCCCAGCAAAAAAGAAGACCAGGTATAGGTAACTGATGGCCGAACGCCATTTGTAATACACGCCTTTTCGAATAAGTGGATAGATCCATTTTCGCTCGCCAGTTTCCTTCACCGCCAGTAATTCACTCATTTCATTTTATTTTAGAGCCAGTTTCTGGCCGATTTCCACTTCCTTTTCACCCTGTGCTGCTTTCGGGTTCGCCGGGTTGCTGCCCTTCAAAGATTTGACATAGTTCGCTACGTCTGAGATTTGTTTTGGCGACAGCTGTTTTTCCCAGGTAGGCATCCCTTTTGCTGCCACGCCATATTTTATTGTTTTAAAAAGATCATTAATCTTACCGCCGTGCAGCCAATAATCATCGGTTAGGTTAGGGCCAACGTTGCCCTGGGCATTATCGCCGTGACAGGGAGCGCAATTTTGCTTGAAGATAGTCTTGCCGGATGCCAGAACAGCCGGCTCGATTACCAGTTTCACCGTGTTCTCATCCACACGGTTTGCAGCCTTGCTCAGGTACGCTTTTTTTGCGATATCGGCTTGGGCAATTTCTGTTTTGTATTCATCATACTGTAACTGGCCCACGCCGAAGACATGGTAAACCAGCAAATAGCAAAGGCCGAAGGTGATGGTGCCATAAAACAGCCACATAAACCAGGCCGGCGTCGGGTTATCTAGTTCCTGAATACCATCATAATCATGTTCAATCAGGATGCTTTTTTCTTCTGACATCGGCTTTAACGAAAGCAGTTTCAGTAGTTTTTTATTATCCTTCAAAACAGGAGCCGGTTTTTCCTTTTTGGCCGGGTGCTCCATTTCATAGATCTCCGCCTTTGAATAGCCCTGCAGCCGCAGTATAGTTTGGGTCATGATCCTGAATGTCCGCATTAAAACCAGCAGCACAATCACAAACAGCACCAGCATGAAAGCGATTACGCCATAACTTATATAGTTTTTCATTTCATCGCTGATCAGGCTGTCATCCTTTGCGCTGGCGCTTTGAATGAATAAAAAAAGGGTCGGTATAATTAATAACTTCTTCATGTTAAGAAATATTTGAAGGTTGGATCTCGCTGCCGTCTTCCAACGGCAGGTCACTCATGTATTTGATATGCGTTTTCCTGGTCCGTAACAGCAAGATGGCCACGATGATAAAAAAGACCAGGAAAATGCCTAGTGAAGACATCAGATATATCTGATGTCCCGATATGTTTTCTGTGAACTGTTTGAACATTGCGTTTTATTTTTGTGCGGTTTTATTGGCTTTGATGTCGGTACCCAGTCTTTGCAGATAAGCAATAATGGCTACAATCTCTTTATCCTTTTTAACCTTGATGTGGTCGATATATAAATTATCAGCTATCTCTTTGGCCTGTTTTTCCAGGTCTGTATTGGCTTGCCGGTCATATCCTTCCGGATAAGGCACGCCCAGGGTTTGCATCGCCCTGATCTTGGCGGCCGTCGTGCTGGTATCCAGTTTCTGAGTTAACAACCATCCATACTCTGGCATGATGCTGCCCGGCGACATGAGGCGCGGGTCCATCAGGTGATTATAGTGCCAGGCATTACCATACTTGCCACCTTCGCGGGCCAGATCCGGGCCTGTGCGTTTTGAGCCCCACAGGAACGGGTGATCGTAAACAAATTCGCCGGCCTTACTGTATTCGCCATAGCGTTCAGTCTCTGAGCGGAACGGCCGCACAGTTTGAGAGTGGCAGTTTGAACAACCCTCGCGGATGTACAGATCGCGGCCCTGCAATTCGAGCGGAGAATAAGGTTTTACGCTGGCGATGGTGGGGATATTTGCCGAAATAGTCAGCGTTGGCATGAGTTCGATCATCGAACCAATCAGAATAACGATTAGCGACAAGATCATAAATCGAATAGGCCTGCGTTCCAGCCTGCGGTGCCAGGCAGCTTCTTTAGCCATCGTATGGATAGGTTCAAGCGGTAAGGCCTGGGCAGGTTCATTGGCCACCAGACTGCCTTGCTTTGCTGTACGGATCAGGTTATAAGCCATCACGATCACGCCCGACAGGTAGATCCCGCCGCCTATTGAGCGTACAACGTGCATCGGTATGATGCGAAGCGTGGTCTCCAAAAAGTTAGGATATTTCAGCATACCTTCTGCGGTGAATTCCTTTAGCATCAGACTTTGGGTAAACCCGGCCCAATACATTGGTACTGCATAAAAGATGATGCCCAGCGTGCCGATCCAGAAGTGGAACGAAGCCAGCTTTTTAGAATATAATTCAGTTTTATAGATGCGAGGGATTAGCCAATAAAGGATAGCGAAGGTCAGAAAACCGTTCCAGCCTAATGCCCCTACGTGAACGTGGGCAATGATCCAGTCGCTGAAATGTGCTATACTGTTGATCTGTTTCAATGATAGCATCGGGCCCTCAAAAGTGGCCATACCATAGGCTGTCAGGCCAACTACCATAAATTTAAGGATCACGTCATCACGTACTTTATCCCAGGCGCCACGCAGCGTTAATAGGCCATTGATCATACCGCCCCAGCTAGGTGCAAGCAACATCACGGAAAAGGCCACGCCTAAAGATTGCGCCCAACCGGGTAAGGTGGTGTACAACAAATGGTGCGGACCGGCCCAAATATAAATGAAGATCAGTGCCCAGAAATGTAGGATACTCAACTTATAAGAATAGATAGGGCGATTGGCCATTTTTGGCAGGAAGTAATACATCATGCCTAAATAGGGTGTGGTCAGAAAAAATGCCACCGCATTATGGCCGTACCACCATTGTACCAGAGCATCCTGTACGCCGGCATAAACCATATAACTTTTAAAGGCTGAAACCGGCAATTCAAATGAATTAACGATGTGCAGCACAGCTATGGTAACGAAAGTTGCAATATAAAACCAGATTGCTACATATAAATGACGTTCCCGTCGTTTAAAAATGGTTCCGAACATATTCCAGCCAAAAATCACCCAAATAACTGTGATTGCGATATCGATCGGCCATTCCAGTTCGGCATATTCATGAGAGGTAGTTAATCCCAATGGGAGGGTAATTACTGCCGAAACGATAATGAGTTGCCATCCCCAAAAATGGATGTTGCTCAGCCAGTCGCTGAACATCCGGGCTTTTAACAGCCGTTGAAGGGAATAATAAACACCCATAAAAATAGCATTGCCTACAAAGGCAAAGATCACTGCATTCGTATGCAGTGGACGGATTCGCCCGAAGGTTGTAAATTGGTTGTGCATGTTGGCACCGGGATGGTACAACTGGATAGCGGCGATAAGGCCCACCGTCATGCCGATGATCCCCCAAACAACGGTAGCTATACCGAAATTGCGGACGATCTTGTTGTCGTAGTAAAATTTGTCAGGCTGCATAAAATCATATTGCTGTTAATGGGGTAAAACTATGGGGAAGCGCCAGCTTGCAGAATGATGACAATCGGCTGAAAAAGTGATGTCGATCATTTTTTTACAGCGGCCTCATCTTGATCGTCATCCAATAGCATGCGCATGCCGGGGGTATATAGATCGTCGTTCTGCCCGCTGCGCTGGGCCCAGAAAAAAGCGGCTAAAAAACATAATGCCAACAGCACGCTGCAGCCGATCAGGAAATAGATGATGGTCATAATAATGCCCTCCTTTTAGCCGCATAATGGGTGGCCAGGGTAGTGAATGAGATGATGGTTGCTGTACTGAGTGGCATCAACACAGCCGCAATCAGCGGCGATAAGGTGCCTGTCACTGCATAACTGAGCCCGATCAGGTTATAGGCTAGCGAGATACAAAACGACAGGTGGATGATCCTGACGGTATCCTTGGAAAACCCTAGGAACGCAGGCAGCTTATGAAAAGATCGTCCATCCATAATAGCGTCGCTGCCTGGCGAGAAGTTGTTAACATTGTCGGTCACGGCAATGCCCAGATCGCTTTGCTTAAGCGCACCGGAATCATTCAGCCCATCACCCAGCATCATCACTTTCAGGCCCTGTTGTTGCAGGCGCTGGATATGATCCAGCTTCTGTTGCGGCGATTGATTAAAATACATGTGCCTGTTGTTCGGAAAAAAGCGGAGCAGTTCTGCCCGCTCATGGTCCTGATCGCCGGATAATAGGTATAATTTATATGTCGGCGCTAGCCCAGCTACCTGTTCCAGTCCGGCCCGATAATGATGGTGAAAAGCGAAATAGCCGAGATACTGGCCATCGATCATCAGGTAAACCCGGGTCGTTAACGTTCCTATTTCGGCCTTACCAAAGATCAGATCATCGTTTCCGATCCGCACTTCATGACCGCCGATCAGGGCAGTAATACCTTTCCCCGGCATTTCCCGGTAATTTAGGGTTGAAAGCTTGTCCAGCTCACCGAAATACTGACAGATCATGCGACTCAACGGGTGGCTCGAATTGGCGCAGGCGCTGTAAATCAGTTGCCTTTGCTCCGGGCTTAAGCGGACATCCAGATCAATACGTTGACTGCTGCCGTCAGTGATTGTACCGGTCTTGTCCATTACCAGGGTGTCGATACGCGCCAGTTGTTCTACCACAGCGGTATTTTTGAGGTAGAACAGATTGCGGTCAAAGATGCTCAGCGCCGCAGACATTGTAAAAGGTGTGCTGAGGGCGAGGGCACATGGACAGGCAACGATTAGCACCGCAGTAAAAGCATTGATGCCGCGGCGAGGATCAAAAGGCAGCCAGGCTAGCAGGGCGATCAGGGCGATTAGGATCAAAACGATCGTGAAATATTTGCTTACCGTTTCGTTAAAGGTCTTCATCCGGTTATCCTGTTTGCGTGTGAACGCTTCATTGTTCCACAATTGCGTCAGGTAACTTTGAGAAACAGGCTTCACCACCTCCATCTCGATGGCTTCGCCCATCTGGCGGCCACCTGCATAAATGATCTCCCCCAGGGTCCGGCTGGCGGGGACTGCCTCGCCGGTTACGAAACTGAAATCTATCAGTGCCTCCCCTTTTAGCAGGATGGCATCGGCCGGGATAATTTCATTATGACGGATCACCATACGATGTCCAGTATGCAGCTCTGCCAGCGGTAGCGGTTTTTCCTTATAGTCGGTGATAATCTGGACGGCAACAGGGAAAAAAGAACGGTAGTCTCTTTCAAATGAAATATGGTGATAAGTCTTTTGCTGAACGAACTTGCCCACTAATAAGAAAAAAACCAGACCGCAAAGCGTGTCTGCAAAGCCGGCGCCCGAATGGGTCAATATTTCGGTGAGGGTACGGATAAACAGGACAGCAACGCCCAGTGCCAAAGGAAAATCGATATTTAAGATCTTATTGCGGATATTGTGCCAGGCAGAGACAAAGTACCCCCAGCCACTATAAAACACCACCGGGATACCGAACAGGATGTTCAGATAACCAAAGAAGCTTTTAAAATTTTGTTCAAAAGCCGACAATCCAAAGTACTCCGGGAAGCTCAGTAGCATAACATTGCCGAAGCAGAAGCCGGCAACGGCGATCCTTTGTACCAGGTTGCCCTTTTCCGCTTTATTTTGTTTCTTGATGATGTCCTGCAGGCTGATGAGCGGCTCGTAGCCGACATCGTTCAACAACTCGACCAATTGTTGCAGGCTGATCGCCTGCGGATCAAAACGAACCGTCAGTTGTTTTTTGAGAAAGTCTACACGGGAATAGTGGATCGCCGGGTTAAACCGGTTCAATTGCTCCAGGAGCCAAAGGCAGGAGCTACAATGGATCTGCGGTATATATAAGGTAATGACGGACAGGCGCTCATCAGAATAATCCAGTAGTTCGGTCATAATCGCCGGGTCGCTCAGGTAATCGTATCTTTTGTCATTCCGCAGCCGGGTCGTGCCGGGGTGGTCATTATAATTATAATAACTGCAAAGTCCGGTGCTGGAAAGAATCATATAAACACTTTGGCAACCCTGGCAGCAAAAATGTTTATCCTGGATTTGATAAGTATTCGTCAGGCATTCTTCGCCGCAATGGTAACAGCTGTGTTTAACAAGAGTAGTCGTTTCTAGCATGGCTTTAAATTTTAACAGCCCAAAAATGGGTTTATGCCTCCGGGCACAGAATGACCCCGGTTGCTGAAAAAACTGATCCCCGTCACTTTTTCTCCATTACAGGATACGACCACCTTTCATTCAGGGCTCTTTTCAAATTTCAACGCTACTACCGAGCTTTAATATAGCAGATCGGCAACTGATGCAATTGCACCTCAGGCCCGGCAGATAAATGACTACTGCGGGGTCCATAAATGATTTTTATCATTTATTTAGGAAGTCACGGCCGGTAATTTTGCAATTAACGCCATAATGAAATATCCTGAAGTTGCGGACTACGATTGTCTCAGCTTGTACCCGGCAGAAACTCATTAAATCGCGGCGAAAAATAAAAAGATGATCAAAACACAGGAAGAGACCAGAGACAGCATAGTCGGTCATATTATAGCACGAGATTATCGCAAGTCGAGGGCGCTATCCAGCCGTGGCATAGACTACAGCTGTGATGGGAACCGGACGCTAAGCGAGATTTTTGTCGGCAAAGAGGAGGACCTGGAAAAAGTATTGCATGAATGGCAGCAGATCGACCGCGAGACACCCCAGAAAGAGACTGATTTTTTGGGTTGGGACATAGCTTTCCTAACTAACTATATTATCCAACTGCACCACGGCTTTGTTAGCAGCCAGACAAAATTCATTACAGACCTGGCCTATAAGGTTGCAGAATCCAATCAAGCGAGAAACCCGATGATCCGGAGCATCGCTGAACTTTTCGATGTTACCGGCAAACGACTAGAAACAAAAGGCCGGCAGGAAGAGCAGGAGTTGTTTCCTTATCTGATTAGTCTGCATGAGGCCACAGCCAAGGGGGGCTGCCTGAAAGCTGCGGCATTTGGCCCTGTAGCCGGTCCGATCGGGCAGATCAAAACCGAAGGGGAGCAGATAGTCGCCGCTCTAGGCCAAATCCGGAAATTGACCAATAATTTCACGCCGTCTCCATATACCAGCAGTACCTGCGAGATCTTGTATAAGTTACTTGCGGAATATGAAGCCGACGCCCTGCTGCACCTGCACCTTGAAAATAATATTCTTTTTCCACGTGCCGTTCAAACAGAAGACTGTCTGAGGGCAAACCGACAGATTATCTGAATTCAATATTAATCATAAAGCATATACTAATGAGCCATACATTTCACATCCCCGTTTTGGGATTAGGCTATTCCATTGACACCCCTTTAAAAGTAGCCCGTTATGGCATCTCGTCCACGATGTCTATCGTGGATGATGAGCTTATCGAAAGGATGCGTCAATATCATGCGCAGCAAAATGGCGAAGCAGCTACTCCGATCTTTAAAAACGACGAGGATGCCCGGGCCGCGCGGATTACCGCCTACCTGAATCTAGTAGAAAGGCTGATCAGCAAACAATTTGAGGTGTTGAAATCGCTACCCTTTGAACCCGGTAATGATCTCTGCCGATACTTTGAACTGTTGCCGGAAGCCAGTCGCATGCGACAAGGCTATGAATTGATGCTGGAGTACCCCGAAGGCCCTGGGAAAACATTGTTTCAGGACAGGCTCAAAGCGGAAATGGCGCCAGGAGCCATTGACGTGAATATTATGTCTAAAGTGGACAAGATGAATTATACTGCTGCCGGTGACCCCAGCGGCGAACTGAATACGGACGCCTTGGCTGCGCTGCGTGGTTTTGCCCTGAGCAACTTAAATTCTTCGGTCATCATGTCCGCGGGACTCAACCCCAAGCTGTATAGTTATCTGGAATCCTTCCCGGATTTTTATCCCGATACACAAGGCATCCTCCGTAAGAAGGTGATCCTGAAAGTGAGTGATTTCCGCTCGGCCTTTATCCAAGCGAAATTTCTGGCGAAAAAAGGTATCTGGGTATCCGAATTCAGGATAGAATCAGGCTTGAACTGCGGTGGTCATGCCTTTGCGACAGAAGGTTTTTTATTAGGGCCGATCCTTGAAGAGTTTAAGCAAAAACGACGGGAAATGGCAGCGGACCTTTTTCAAAGCTATCAACACACCTTAACGGACAAAGGGTTGAACTGTGCTTCCGTCCCCGAGCAACGTTTGTCTGTACAAGGCGGGATCGGTACCGCCGCCGAAAACGTCTTTTTACTGGATCATTACCGCGTAAATACCACTGGCTGGGGAAGCCCCTTTCTGCTGGTTCCGGAAGTAACCAATGTCGATCAGGATACGCTGCAGGAACTGGAAAACGCTGTTCAGGAAGATTATTATGTCAGCGGCGCTTCGCCGCTGGGCATTCTGTTCAATAATTTTAAAAAGAGTACCGCCGAAGCACAGCGCCTGAAACGCCTTGAGCTCAATCGCCCGGGTAGCCCCTGCACAAAGAAGTATCTTTGTACCAATACCGAATTTACCGAAAGGCCAATCTGTACTGCCTCGCGCGAATATCAAAACCTAAAACTCAAACAGATAGCTGCGGCCGGTCTGTCCGAAGCTGAATATCAGCAGGCTTACCAGACGGTGGTGGAAAAGATTTGTCTTTGCGAAGGTCTTTGTGCGTCTACTTATATCAAATATGATATCCTGAAACCGCGGGAAAATAAAGCGGTCGCAATTTGTCCAGGACCCAACCTGGCCTATTTTTCGCGCAGTTATTCACTGGAGGAAATGGTACGGCATATTTATGGCACGACCGACCTATTGGACAAGATCAAGCGCCCGCACATGTTCATCAAAGAACTGAATCTCTATATTGAATACTTGCAAAAGGACCTACAGTCCCAATTGCAGGAATTGACCGATAAAAAACGGAAGCAACTCAATAAATTTAAGACCCAACTGGAAGAAGGTATTGAATATTACCAGAAGTTATTTTCTGAATCGGCCAGCCAGACCTCTAAACAGGTCAAGGACTGGATCAATGACCTATCGCATTCCGCCCGGTTATTACAGGGCATCGAGATATGAACTAAAACTCGGTAAAAACCCAACAGGCGGCCCCCAAAATATGCAGCCTGTCCCGGGTTTTAGGGTTAGCCTAAGGGCGTTTGGGTAAGATCAGAACCGGCAAAGTAAGATGATGAGTCACCGACTCGTTTTGTCCGCGCAGAAAAAACTTATTCATCTGCTCTCTGGGCTGCTGAACCACAGCCAACATTTCGGCATTTTTATTGGCTTTTAGCCAGTTCCAGTTCTTTTCACGGTCGAGGTCGGGGATACTACGGAAATAGACACCGCCGCTATTCAGTTGTTGATACAGGTCGCGGTTAAGTTGTGCTTCTTTTTGGCGCATCAGTTGATTTGAGGGGTCTGAATTGAGATGCGTAATCATCAGTTCGGCTGCGAAACATTCCATCAGATGGCCGAGTTCGGCAATAGAATTGATGTCTTCCTCATGTAACTGAGATGCAAAGGCAATCTTTTCCGGGTTACGCAAAGGCGCATTTTCAGGAACTACCAGCACGGGCACCCTCGCCCAGTCGACCATACGGTTACAGCTGTCACTGAGCATGTAGACCGCTAAATCATGTTCCTGACCTGCCGGGGTAACAATCAGGCAAATGTTCTCGTTTTCCATGATCGTGGTCATCACATCAACAATTTCGGTACTGGACCCCTCTGTCAGGATCTCCGGCTGATAGGCGCCATCAAAGGTGCGGGCTGCGGTTTCACTAATCAGACGTTGGCCGAATTCTTCAAGCAAGGACGCGTTTTCCGTTTCGTTAGCCAGCATGCCGGCAGCCACCAGTTTACGGGCTACCGGCACTTCGCTTACCTGGAACAATAATACATTGGCTTTCATTTTCCGGGCGATGTGTATAGCAAAACGTGCCGCATGCGGCGTGTTTTTTAAAAGATCGGTCAATACGGCAATAGTTCTCATATATATATTAAGTTTTAGGCCCATTGGCTATCCGCGGGCGACATGATTGACTCCGTATAATGGAATAATTCATTCTTAGTGTCGCGGATAATATTAAAAAGCGCGGTCAGTTCATTTTGGAGCAGGTTATAGCGGTTCAAGAAACCGAGGTCCATTACCTGGCTGTTATCACCAATGAAGGGCTCCAAAAAGCTGAGGAAAACCGGGATCTTAAATTTCAGTTCACTAAGTCTGTTTTCCTGTTCTGTGATTTTGGTCGAAAACTCGGCCGCACGGGAAACAACAGGATCAGCTGGGGGATAACGCAGGATGATATTCCTGAAAAATTGGGTCTCTGTTTCCAAAAATGAGATATCCTGCAGCCAGTGTGTGGCCTGCATGTACATTTCCTGCAATTCAGTTTGTAATTCGTTGTCAGCAATCGTTGTCATAATTTCTATCTTTTTAAAGTGAGTTCATTGTTACCGGAAATATCAATAGCGGTAGGTCCGATAGCTTGTTCATATGCTTAGTATGGCTGTGGTTGAAATATTCTGCAAAGATGTTCCGGGAACGGTGTGCCATCGCCAACATATCGACCTGGCCATGTTCACAAAGCCAGGCCAGACCGACTTCGGTTTTTTCATTATGAATAAGCCGGTAATAAATGTTTGGATAATTGGCCCTGTTAGAAAGCTCTATCAGGTATTCCGTCAGTGTTTTATTCAGTTGCTCCTTTTCTTCGTGCTTGTGACTCACATGAGCCAGCAAGATTTCAGCATTCAATAACTTAGCCAGCGGGATCAGAGAATAAATAATCTCCAGATCCTTCTCCGGATAATTAAAATCGGTTGCGAATGCAATCTTTTTGATCGCTTTAAAAGGCGTGTTCGGCTTGACGATCAGTATGGGACTGGTTGTCGCATCTATCAATTGTTCCGCATGGTTACCCAACAGGAATCGGCTCAGCAACCCACCCCCATGGGTGCCGATCACCACGAGCTCCGCCTGATTTTGTGCAGTAACCCGGGCGATGACATCGATAAACCGGCCCATCTCATTGATGCAGTGGATGGGTGGATGATAAGCGTCTGGGGCTAAGCTACTTTCCAGCTCGGTTTGGAAACGCTGCAATTCCTGTGTATAATCCTCCAAGAGGCCATCAAATTCTTCATCTGGCCAGGTGGTGAACCCCGGTTGCGGTACTTCTGCAGCAATGATCATCGCATTAACAAGTATAACTTTTGCTCTGGTCCGGCAAGCCAGCTCAAAGCCATACCGGGCGGCGTCATTTGCGCTTTTCGAGAAGTTCGTAGCCAGGAGAATTGTTTTCATCGCTTCGCTGATTTATTGAGTGTAAAATTCCAGAATTAGCGGGGACAAAAAAGTGAGCCCGGTCATCTTTGAATGTGATCCTCTGGCGCTAACCACGACTGAAAAAGTTAGGAAACTGCCTGCAGGATGACCGCGAACATTTTTTCAGTTAATCAGGTACTGCACCTTTGCTTTATACTTTTTTACTCTTTGCAGCTACTTAATATATAATGATGACCGTATATAAAGAATTTACATTTGATGCCGCCCATTTTTTACCCAATGTCCCTGAGGGTCATAGATGCCGCTCTCTACACGGCCATACCTATCAGGTCAAAATCTATGTGAAAGGTCCGCTCGACGACCGAGCAGGCTGGGTGATTGATTTTACGGATATCAAGGCCGTTTGCAAACCTGTGATCGACCGCCTGGATCATGCTTTGTTAAATGAGCTGCCCGGCCTGAAAAACCCAACGGCAGAAAATGTCGCCAATTGGATCTGGCTGCAGATCAAGGACCAAATGCCGGGCCTTCAGCGGATCGAGTTAAAAGAAACCCCCACTTCGGGGGTGATCTATGAAGGAGATTAATGATGAAAAAATAAACTTCTGGGCCTCAGGCTTAAAAGACTGTCCGCTCATCGAAATCGACAAATATACCTCATTATACCAGAACACCAGCAGCGCATCAATATTGTTCAGTTAACTCTGTTCAAAACGGCCGCTAAATTCGGTGAGTTTGATCCGATATACCACAAGTTCTACATCGGTTCCGATATCACTATCTTTTTCTGTGAACCCATGTGATGGGTGACCTTCTGGGCTAGTTACAAATGGCATAATGCGGTGGATGATCCCCTGCATGGCCTGTTGCTTTTCATCTAGGTCGGTGATTTCTTCAAATATGCCTTTGGCGATGACGGTCTGCCAACGGAATACGCTTTGGATATTTTCGACCTCAAAACAAACATTCGGATTTTCCCGCATCATTCTGATCTTTTTTCCAACTGAGGAATGGCCGTAGGCATAACCGTCTTTATAGACATAATTGATGGGAACAAGATAGATATCACCTTTGGTCTGGCAAGCGATCCTGCCGACTATCTGTTCTTTTAACAGTTGTTCGATTTGGGTTTCATTGAGTTTGCCTAACATGATCTTTGTGCTTAAAGTGTTTATCATACGCCGTTAATTGTTCGGCAGTTTGTAGTATCAAATTTAGGCTGAATGGCAGGTGTTTTAGATGACCTCGGTACTTAAATAAGATGATTTAAATCATGTTTTGAAATAACCATCATTGGTCGCGATCGGATGCTTCAAAATATCTTTGCTTTCCAATGAAACAAAGCTCTAGTTCGTCGGGTATGTTCATTTGCGCAGGGCCGGGCAGCGTTTGAACATCGCACAAAGAAACAAGGGTTGAATATCAGGACTCAAGATATTGGTCATTAGAATTAATTCAACTGTTCCACTTTAAAATCCGATTCGAGAAACACGCTGTTGCAATTCTAATATGGAGAGGTCTGCGTGATGGCCTTTCTGTTGCGTTAGCATTGTCATTAAGCGCGACCATGCACCGCGACGAATTTGTTTTGTTACCTATATGATCGTCGTTTTCTCTATTCTGGTGCAGGGGGTGACTATTGAAACATTCATTTTAGCCACACGAGAAATTGTCCTCAAAATAACGTTCGATTAATAAGCGAGGTAATTACATGAACTCATAAACCTTTACCTTTTTCTCACATTTCTTTTTGTTTTTAACGACTTCGACTTATTTTTAATTTGAGGGCTGACAGCGTTGGATACTATCTGAATTTTAGAATTGACAATTGGCTCAATTAGTTCAAAAATCGCCATAATTTGTTCAAAAAAACTCCCGCGCACGCTACGAGAAAACGCTGATTTCATACACGAAATCGGCGTTTTTTGCTTTATGAGTCGCGCAATAGGTAAAATTTGAATAAAGCGCAATGAAGCGGAATGAAGCTGAAATAAGATATAGGCCCTCATCAGAACCTTTCGTTAAATTCCTTCGACCGAATAACCGAACACTTAAAAAGGAGTTTTTATTACTCATTTGGCATCTAAAATAAACCAAGCTTACCCACCACCAAAAGGATAAAATTTCTTTGCGCTTCCATCGGAGCGGAACTAAATAATCTTTCCGAAAAGAAATCAAGCGATTTAACTGGCGAAATACCTTGATAGCGCAACGAACTACCCCAGACTTGGTAAAGCCTGACCGAACCCTTTTAAAGCGCGAGGTGAAAGAAAAATGAATAATAAAGCACCCGCGTTTTAAGTTTGCGAGTGCTCTATTATTAATATACTACCGAGTAACGTCCTGCCAGTTATCATTTGGATTACGATCCAACTGGTAAGCTTGTGGGTCAAGCACAACTGCCTTTGGTTTACCTTGTACAATCATACTGAGGTCGTGATCGCCGGTAGTTAGTTTGAATCGTTGCTGCTTCATAATATGGCCTATATTTCGACCATCTTTATCCTTGATATCATTACCATAAACGCCAACGTCAAAATAGTCGTTCATATTTAGCGCTGGCATTTCCTTGCCGTTATCGGCCAGCCAACTTTTTGACATATGTACTTTAAAACTAATTTCATATTCATTTGGACGGCCAGTTGGTTTGATATGATTAGAAAGCATTTTATTATCGTAAAGTGTGATCTTTTGCCACGTGTCATTAAGATAATATTGCAGCGAATCAGGTGTATATTTTTGCAAAACCTTGTATAGATCGGGTGCCCCGGCAAAAGGACCAGATCGTTTAAATGTATAGGTGTTTTTAAATTCAAGCAATGCTTGGTTCATCCGCTCCTGCCCAATTAGTTCACGCAGCCCATAAAGAACCGTTCCGGTTTTAAAGCCCCATTCAACAGATTGATTGGCTTTGATGATCGGCTGCTCGGGTTCATTCATACGGGTTCGGATAAATAAATAATACCATAGTGAATTGATAATATTGTTACGCAATGTACCCCGTCCATATCTTCGCTCATTCACTACCAAGGCGTCATAACAGGAGATACCCTCCGGGATCACAAGTGATCCCACAGTTGCATTAGGCGCTACCTGGAAACGCCACCATTGCTGAGCAGAATTGTATACCGCGTTGTTGTAAAGATAGTCCTGCTGGTTTGGATCGGTAAAGTTGGCATTCCATCCCGATAATTCATTATGAAAATCAACCGTAGTTGATGACCCTTCTTCGGGGCCGTAAACAGAACTCTGTACCATGCGTATTTCTTTAAAAGGATAATGCCCGTAAGTCTCACTCATGTATTTTAATCCGTCTTTATAACCGCGCACAAAGCGTTGAACATTTGTTCCTTGTGCAGGATTGTAATAGATCTCAATTGGTATTGATCTATCAAGTGTTATACTATCCCGGAGAACAGCATATTTAGCAGAGAATATCCCAAATGGCATATACATTCCGGGATTATCCTGCACATAATGAAAATAATTACGGCCATTTGCTTTCCACTGCTTTATTAAGTCTCCATTTGCGACTGCAGTTTGGTCGTTATCTGTGCTTACGGTAATATCCAGCGCCAGCAAATCAACAGCCGCACCAGCTTTTAGATTGAACAGGCCTTTTGGATCATTTTGAGCAGTTTCCTCTTCAATTCTTGGCGGCAGGCCTGCTTTCTTGCGCTCGTACGGGCTGGTTAGCTCATCATCATCGTCGTATCCTAAATTGGGAAGCCCTCCCTTTGAGAATGTACCATTATCAAGCATCGAGCCCGCATAGAAACCATTTTGGAAGCCTTTGAATACAATTCCCCAACGGATATGAAGTGTTGCCGAATCGCCGGGAGCCAGTGGTTTATCAAACGTATATAATCTAAAGGCGGCTGTATCCATTTTGAGTCTGAACCAGCTAAAGAATCCACGCTTATACAAAAGCGGAGATGTATACGCTATAGGTTTACCATTTAAACTCATTGAATAGCCGGTTAACATATCGCCGTCAACCAGCATCTCTTTTATAGGCTGACTGTTCTTATTAACAATAGTAACCATAGCATCCGTAAATGCCTTTTTTTCTTTAGGATATAAGTCTGTTTTTAGAACGATACGTGTTGCTTTAGGTAGCGGTAAATCACTGTAGCGCTTCAGTGTTTTTTCATAAAGAACGGCACGATCAATATTTTCTTGTTTAGTCAGGTACTCATTAACATAGCTGATATTATAGTATATGTAGCCACCAACTACAAAGAATAATGGTATAAGCACCGCCACCGCACGTTTGCTGCTGCTATTATATCTTTCAGCAACCAATTGCAAGCGTTCTTTATAGGAGACACTGACACCCCGGTTATAAAATAAAGCTGCCACGACGATTAATAAACCGGCAGCCAATAACCAATAGCAATCAAACCAAAGGATTGGGCGCATCATATGACTCATGCCGTCCATGTCATTTATCCCCGATTTTGGAGTATAAGAATACATTAATAAATGATAATCGAAAGTGCTTGTCGTGTCAAGAAAAAATAAGCCAACCCATAGCGTAATACCAAAAGCAAACGCTGCAAATTTGTTGTTAAATAACACTTGTATAACATAACAAAATACAGTAGCCGCAAAGAGTTTCGGCATTAACATCACAAAGATGTAACTTAAGTAGGCTGGTAAATTGAACTGTGTGTATCCCTTTAACAATTGAACAAAAACCCCTAATACAATCGGCACAAACGATAAACCGGTTGCGATGAGCAGGAGTGTGATTAATTTTGAAGCATTCATTACCCAGTTTGGTGGCGGTAATGAGTCGCTGATAAAGGCATAACGGCTTATTCGGTCGCGTTGTAAGATTTCCCCCGTGTAAAACATGAGGATGAAAAACAATAAGAACGGAAACGTTTCGGCGAATAGCCCCAGATAGATAACAGTGCGCGGAAGATCAGCCACATTATGGTGATTGTCGCCTAACCACATAATGAATCCCAACCATATGCTCCCGGCACCCAGTATAACTGTAAAATAGTTATCGCGTAGTACGTTGGTCAGCTCAAGGTTAATTAGATTCTTCAAGGTGTTGAGATTATAATTTCCTGAAAACCTTACCGCCGGACGGATAAGAATTTGATGAGTTCTATTGTTTGTTTCATCAATCATCGCTTTATCGCGCTTACCGGCAAAAAAACGCTCAAAATTGAAGCGCCAATAAGTAATGAATAAAATGATCAGACTTAGCCCTGGCCAAAGTATCCGATTAAATGCCAATAATCCCTTCATCAGAATTAAAGAATTATTATGCTGGTCGGTAGTAGAAACATTCATCTGAAAACGGATACCACCGAGTCCAAATGGATCGGCAATACTGATTACAGCTACATTTTGTGTATGATTTAAAAAATACACAGATAGCATGTAAAAAAGGAACAACATTAAGCCCCCGAAGTAAATCACCTTTACGTTTCGCATAACTGCGACCAGTCCAAAAAATAAAGCGGAGGAAAAGAAAATATTGGGCAAAGCGACCAGAAGAAACGGGTACCAATAATAAATGGGTTTATTTATACCGTACTGCGAGACCACAGTTTTCCCAATCATTGGCCCAACCAACGTGCCGAGGTAAATACCTAAAGGGATAGCCAGAGCGATGAGTAGCATAAAGGTAAATGACCCCAGGTATCTGCCCCAGAAATAACCGTTTTTGGTGATAGGGTAAGTAAGATAATAATCCTTGGTTTGGTATTCTATGTCTCGATACAAGGCTGTACCCATCACAGATGAGCTGACCAGCATCATTAACATACTCATGGCTGCGCACCAAAAAGTAATCATGTAGGGAGAATTAATGTGTTCTTTTTCGCCAAGGGGAAGTGAGCCAGTAGCAAACGAAGCGGTCGTAAATGCCAATGCAGCGAAAAAATACAGATATACGGCGGGCCTGCGGATCCGGTTTTGGACCTCGAACCAGAATATTTTAAAAAACATAAGCCATTGTTTAATAGATATTTATATGGTATTTACATCGACACGCCTGGCAATATTGCTGAAGTAAACATCTTCGAGATTTGGAGTCGTGACAACGAAGCCGTCTTTTGGGGTACCACTTTCCATTAGGATGCGTATATGCAACTTGCCTGATTTTAGTTGGGTGGATATGACACTATATACATCATTATAATACTTCAGCTCAGACTGGGTGATGGATTTTGAATAAATCTTACCCTCTAATGACTTGACGGCTGTTTCCGGATCGCCGGCATAAAGCACTTCACCCAAGCAAATAATAGCAAAATTAGAGCAAAGTGTACTTACATCCTCAACTATATGTGTCGATAAGATAACGACGGTGTTCTCACCCAACTGACTCAGTAAATTGTAAAAACGGTTTCGTTCTGCGGGGTCAAGGCCGGCAGTTGGTTCATCTACAATAATTAGCTTAGGGTCGCCGATGAGCGCCTGGGCAATTCCGAAACGTTGTTTCATGCCACCCGAATAAGTGCCGAGGTGTTTTTTGCGATCTTTGAACAGGTTTACCTTTTCCAACAACCCGTATACCAGTTCTTTTCGTTCACCGGCCTGGCCGACGCCTTTTAATTGAGCGATATGGTCCAGCATTCTTTCTGCTGAGATCTTAGGATATACACCAAATTCCTGAGGCAGATAACCTAATAGCTGTCTGACACGTGTTTTGTCTTTTAAAACATCAAGCTCGTCCAGCATAATACTGCCGCTGTCGGCCTCCTGCAAAGTGGCTATAGTACGCATTAATGACGATTTTCCGGCACCGTTGGGGCCAAGCAAACCAAACATGCCGTTGTTAAGTGTTAGCGATACATCCTTAAGTGCGTGTACCCCATTGGCGTAGGTTTTTGAGAGTGAATTGATTACTAATTTCATTGTTGTAAGGTTTTAGTAAATGCTTTTGCGGCGATGCCATCAATGTAAAGATGAGCACCGTCTGCAATGTGGTAATTACTTGTTCCATTAGTAGTTGCCTGCAAACGCAGTTGGCCATGGTTCCGAATATCAAAACTGGCTTTACCTATATTATTGCCATTACCAATGCTGATGGCGGAGCCCGCGTGTCGGCTTAAGCCAACCACCACATCGAGTTTATTGATTTGATTGTTTTCTAAGCGCACGTTTGCCGCATAATCTTCTTCAATTCGCAGACTATCAGTCTTAAAGCCGGTAATTAGTGTCGGCTTCCAATTAAGATCGCGAGCCAGGGTATCAGTAACAGGGTGACTGGCGAATGTATAACGGGCGTTAACTTTAAGCATTTTTAGATCTGGGCAACGTACATATATTGCAAAAGGTGCGTTGAGGCCTTGGTAACGCTCAGGGAACTCGGCAGCGATATACAGCGTGCCATTTTGTTGTTTTATTTTCAAAAAACCTGACGCCAGCGGATTTGAACGCACGTCGAATGGTCCCTGTTCTATTTTAAGATTTACAACTGTAGCGGCATCCAGTTCTATGTGGTCGAAAGACGTAAAGTTGCGACGTTCAAAGCTATAATACGGTTCTTTGTAGTCTCCTTTTAAATAGACCGCGCGTAAGTCGAAATCATATATCGCCAGGCTTACTAATAAAACTAATACTGCGGCGGTAAATATTTTGGTGCTTTTTTTCATGATTTAGTTCTTGTCTATCTCTCGTTCTTTTTTAAAAGCCTCGTATTGTCGGGTAATCTCTTCCATCGGTATACCCAATAGAAAAAGCTGTTTGAAAAATTCGGGCATGTATTGCGCTACAAATTCCTGTTTGCGATGTGCCTTCACTTTCTCCACAGCATCATCGGCGACAAAAAGCCCTACGCCACGCTTATTGTATAATACACCCAGCGTTTGTAAAAAATCATAAGCACGCATAACCGTATTAGGGTTTACTTCCAGTTCTACCCCTAAGTCGCGAACTGACAATATTCGCTGACCAGTAGGCCATTGGCCAATGATGATTTTCTCGCAGACCAGTACAGCTATTTGAACATAAATAGGTTCGTTATCTTTAAATTCCATACAACACCTCCTATACCTGCTGTTCTTTTAATTTATAGTAGGCCGACGTCCATAGTAAAAATGAAACTACTGTACTTACTAATATTACCGCTGCTTGAGGTGTCGGAGATTCTATCACATAGTAATTGCCATCAACCACAACACTTAATCCTTCAAAAGGGATATCAAAGTGTACAAGCTTAGCGCCGGTTATTTGACCCAAAAGCAGGCGGCTGGATAACATCATTATTGCGTAAGCCAGGAAAAATAAAAAAGCCGTTTTGATAAAATGTAATCGCTTAAAGCCGATAGCACCCAGTAAAGCGATGGCATGCAAGAAAGAATATAGCACAAGCGCGGTAACGACAACTTCCTTTCCTAAGCCAGATATAATGAAAGTCTGATCTCCCCAGCTCCTCAAACTCGACAGCCCGTATAGTGCAATAAAAAATACAGCGGTATAGGTGAGCATAAAAATGACATATGAATAAAGCCAGCCAGTCAGAAACTTTTCAAAAGAGGTAGCAGGTAAAATAATGGCTGCCGCAGCCTTGTTCTTTTCACCAAAATCGCTAAATATAGTGCTGGTAAATATAGCGCCCGACAAAAGCATTAACATTACAAAACAAGCATTCTGAAAGCCCGCGTCGGGCGGTTGCGGCATCAGAACAAAAATAAAACCTCCGCCAAAAAACAGAACTCCGACCAATACAGCTGTCGACATAATGTAAGTGCGGTAGTGTTCTGCCGTATGTTTGACAAAGAGACGCAGAAACCGCTGCAAAGAGAAATACTTAGACATGCGCACCTCCATCGTTTAAAATTTTCAATAAAGGCTCGTTGCCGGTAACGACCGCATTGAATAAAAGTTCAAGGTCAGTGCGGCTGTATTTGTTTGTAGTGTTGCGGGCAATAACATAGTGTCCTTTCAGCGTCTCTTCTGAGTATATGATGTCTAAACCTGTGATGTCATCAAAAAAGCCAAAAATCAATTTGTCACTTAATTGATCTACAGAAACGTTGACAACGATATACTCCTGATCTACCAACAGAAGTGTATCTATAAGATTATCCAAATCTCTAACCTGGTGTGTAGATATTACAATACAACGGTCATCAGTTACAGCCGAGGCAATAAGTTTGCGAAACTGAATTTTAGAAGGAATGTCTAAGCCGTTGGTGGGTTCATCCATGATCAACAACCGCGTATTCGAGGCAAGCCCGAACGCGATCAATGCTTTTTTTTGCTGCCCATATGACAGCTTATTCATAGCCCGTTTGGGATCAACCTCCAGCACGGTTAAATGCTGAAAGAACTGCTCAGTGTTAAAGCGTGGGTAAAATAGGGCTGTGTTTTTAACAAACTGCTCCGGACTTAACGCTGGCACATAAATATCCTCAGGAATAAAATAAAGCTCTTTCAGAACATCTATTGAACGCTGAGAGGTATCGTTGCCTTCAAGCAGACAGGTGCCAGATGTAGGAAACATCAATCCGGCAATGCACTTCAAAAGCGTCGATTTGCCCGAGCCGTTTTTACCCAGCAAACCGTAGATATGGCCGGGTTGGAGATTGAGATTGATATCACTCAATACTTTCTTGTCTCGGCGGTAAGCGAAATAAAGTTGATTAATTTGTACCATATTAGTGTATTAAGGCGATAATACACACCAAATGTAGTCATTCTTTTGACACTTGCAATTATTTGTGAAAGTTTTTTAAATGAGCAAGACAAGTCATCTATGGGTAGGCCCGTCCGGGAGAATCACGCGATTTAAGCACCAAATTCTTTGAGAGCGCAACGAAGTTCACTACGATAAAATAACGCACTACAGAGACTTGGAATTTACTCCAAATAAAAAACCCCCTACGGCAGTGAGAGACCGCAAGGGGGCATTATATATACTATAGACCAGTTTTTTAGAAGTTACCTTTGTTAACATCCCACCATAAACGGGTGCCGGCATTATCAGGGCCGCCAAGTAATTGTACAGCCGCACGTACTGCGGTACCGTTGGTACTGTATTCGTTTTGCGGATAATTCAGACGGCGTATCTGTATTTGGGTATCAATAGTCCCATTGCTTTTATTATTAACCACGGTAAACAATTTTGGATAACCTGTACGACGGAACTCTGTCCAGGCCTCTTGCCCTTCAGGGAACATAGCCAGCCATTTTTGGGTCATGATACGCTCAAGCTTTTGCTCGTTCGAAGCATTTGGATCCCATTTAATGGTGATTGACGACACAGCAGGCGAATTGTTAGCTGAGTTTTTAGGATCAATATATGGAGCCTGGGTGCTCACCGCATCGCTTAAATAAAGCCCAATGTTAGCACCCCATTGCTGCATAGAAACCTTTACACCCTGCTCATAGTTTGCCTGGGCATCACCGGCCCCAGCCCATCCGCGTAAAGCGGCTTCAGCTTTCAGGAACCAGCTTTCGGCTGCGCACATCAATTGCTCAGGTTTGGTTGGGATAAAAGTTGTATTAGTATTCAAGCTAGCATAATCTTCATAATCATTTTTAGAAGCTAATGCCGCACCGATACGGATACCGGTATAAGTACCTGCCACAACCGGATCGGCTGCAGGCTGCGCATAAATGCTGGTGCGCGGGTCTTTATATCCAACAAGGTAACTACCCATGGTAGCGTTAAGTCTGTTATCGCCCCAATCATGAGTAATCATGTACAAATCGCTGGTACCGCCGGTCACCATGATAGCTGCATCGTCAGCAGGGGTGCTCATAAGGCCACCCGGTGCCGACAAGGCTTTTTCGCCCTGTAACTTAGCCGTAGCCGGATCGATCTTTACAATATGCATCGCTAAACGCAGACGTAGCGAGTTGGCAAATTTGATCCACTTAGTATAATCGCCATTAAAAATCAAATCATAATTCTGGAATGGCGTTTTACCCGGGTTAGCAGCTACAAAAGCCTGCAGATTATTTACCGCTGTATCCAGTTGAAGGAAAAACTGGTTATAAACGCTCTGCTGGCTGTCGTAAGGCGTAGAAACCAAAGAGGTACCTACCTTGCTATAAGGGATCGGGCCGAATTTATCAGTCACCCTATGCATAGCTTCAACTTTAACAATCAGTGCTACTGCCCACAGGTCGGGGTGAGCAGTTCTTGCTCCTGATGCTGCTATTTTATTTACTGGTGCCATGATATAGGTATACATATCATTAAAGCCGTTTGAATCCCAGCCATCAATCAAAAAGTAGTTCAAATCGTAAGCGGCCTTAAAAGGCGTTGGCGACATCATGTAACCTGAAAAGCCATCGGCGCTCAGGTTCTGCGCTGTTTGGTAGTTGTGAAACAACTCGTGCTGCAGCGGTTTAAAAACTGAAGTTATATCCAGGTTGGCATTAGAGATGCCGGTTTGGTCAGTATTGTATTTTTTAAAATCCTTTGTACATCCCGCCAAAACAAAGGCAGCAAGCACAAAGCCCGATAACCGTAAGAATAAAGTCTTTGACCGGTTGTTTTGATTATATCTTTTCATTGTATCAGTGTTAAAAGATTAAAAGGTAACATTCAAATTCAGACCGATATTGCGTGTTGCAGGCTGTGTGAATATGTCAACACCTGACAAACCATTACCTGTTGACATGGTCATTTCAGGATCGTAAGGCGCTTTTTTGTAGAAATACAGCAGATTTCTGCCTACAACGGCCAAACGCAGGCTCTTAACTCCTTTTGAGTTAAGCGGGAAGGTGTAACCTAATGAAGCCTCACGCAAACGAACTGTGGTAGCGCTATACATATACATCTCTGAAATGCCCTGACGGCCGCCAATGCTGGTGTACCAGGTTTTAGCATCAACATTTGTAACCGGGGTACCGGTAGTAGCATTTACACCGTTAACTGTTGCGCCACCGTTAGCACGGGCATCGCCGGTAACTTTAGATACACCGTATTGATCCATGATAGCTTGGGTAAGTGATAATACCTGACCGCCAAATCTTCCGTCAACCAATAAATTAAGGTTGAAGTTTTTGTAGTTAAAGCTGTTGGCCCATCCCAATTGGAATTTAGGGTTAGGGTTACCAATGTAGTTGAACCCATTATTGGTTTGAGGGCTGCCATCAGCATTCAACAAGATACGGCCCTGCGCATCGCGTTTTACGGTGTAACCATAAATATCGCCATATGATCCGCCCGTTGCCAGGATAGATTTGTAGTTGGTGTTGTTATTGTTTGTAAGCGTAAACTGGTTGATACCATCTTTGCTGTCAACATCAATTACTTTGTTAACGTTACGGCTTCCGTTGAAAGACGTATTCCATTTGAAGTTGCTATTATGGATAACGTTATAGCCAATCACAAATTCAAAACCGCTGTTTTGCACGTTACCCGCGTTTACATAACCCACACTATAACCGGTGGTAGGCGACGGAGCAACCTGTACAAATTGATTGTAAGTGTTTGATTTGTAGTAGTTGGCAGAAATGCTCAGATCATCGTTAAAGAAACGCAGGTCGGCACCAATTTCCCAGGTTTTTGTTTTCTCTGGTTTTAGCGTACCAAATGGCGCTACAGTGCTCAATACCACAGAGCCTGTATTATCCAAATAGTTAACCGGATTGGTTACATATTGCGGAACACTGTTACCCACCTCTGCATAATTGCCCCGGATCTTAGCATAGGTGATAGCGCTTGGTAATTTAACCACATGGCTTAACAATACTGATAAACCTGCAGACGGATAAAAATAAGAACCATTAGGTGTGAAGGCCAGATTTGATGACCAATCATTTCTTCCGGTCACGTTCAGGAATACCCAATCATTGTAAGACAGGTTAACGTTACCGTAGATAGATTGAAGCTGGCTGTGATTCTCTGCAAGCGTAGCAGCATTGCTATTTGTGCCGCTTACAATGGTATTCTGCGCAATGAACAAGTCTGGAGTAGACAAGCCCTGGCCGCCACCTAAAGTAGTACCGGTACGTCTTGAATCAGTGATGCTGGCGCCTACTAAACCGTCAACTTTTACAGTGGTGGTATTTGGTACACGGAAGGTTAATAACGCATCTCCGTATTTTTGCTCAACCACCTGATTATTCAAAATAAACTGACCGTTTGCTTTTGATAAGGTAGATTGTGTACCAGAGTACAGATCTTGCTCATAGCTATCGGCAGTACGGTCAAGACTTCCTCTAACTTGCAAGTTCAACCAATCGGTAAAATCATACTTAACGCTACCGTTCATTAAAACGCGGTTACGGATAGAATAATTAGGGTTGCGGTTAACTACCCACCATGGGTTTTGTTGAATATCTTCGCTAACATCCCAGTTTTGTCTGGCATAACCGGTTTGGTCGCCTAACAAATATTGGTTTTTATATTGAGTGATGTCCGTGCCCCTAGGGAACAGGTATAAACCGGTTAACGGGTTAAAGTACAAGCCTAATGCCGGTGAATTGTCAATTTGCTGATTGATGTAGTTAATGCTACCATCAACAGTTAATTTTTGATCCAGGAATTTGGCTGTTTCGCGAAGATTGAAGTTATTTCTGTCAAGCTTATTGCCCGGCTCAACACCTGTAGCATGCGTGTTTGCATAAGAAACATAGGTCTGAGCTAACTCAGAGCCTGCTGACAGGTTGATGGAGTTTGTCCAGTTATAACCTGTTTGAAAAAACTGACCTAAATTGTCCTGACCTGCAGCACTGGTCCCCCAACTATCGTTAGATTTTGCAGTAGTACGACCATAGCTGTTTTGAAACTCTGGTTTGTACGCTACACTGCTGGCCATTGCAGATGAGTTAAAGTTGATTTGTGCTTTACCGGCTTTACCTTTTTTTGTGGTGATCAATATTACACCGTTTGCACCCTGACTACCATATAAGGCAGAAGCAGCTGCGCCTTTTAAAACGCTGATGCTTTCCACATCGTCAGGGTTCAGGTTACTGATACCGTCGCCGCCATCAACACTGGTTGAACCGCCGTAAGGGCTATTAGGTTGGCCGTTCGAATTAGAGCCGTTAGTCATCGGGATACCATCAACCACATATAAAGGTTGGTTAGTGCCAGAAAAAGACTTGTTACCACGCAAAACAACTTTTGCCGAACCGCCTACGCCCGATGCACTTGGAGCAATTGTTAAACCCGCAACCTTACCGCTAAGGCTGTTAATCAGGTTATCGCTCTTTGCGCGGGTAAGCTCGTCGCCGTTAATTTGCTGTGCGCTATATGTCAGTGATTTTTCTGAACGACGGATACCCAAAGCGGTTACCACCACTTGTTGTAATTGATCATTACTTTGTGCCAGCGTGATGTTTATAGTTTCAGCTGCACCAACAGTAGCCTCTTGAGACGAATAGCCGATGTAGCTGAATACCAGCACATCGCCGGTGTTACAATTGAGCGTAAATTGACCGTTGACATCAGTTTGTGTGCCATTGTTGGTTCCTTTTACTCTAACGCTCACGCCGATAAGCGTAGCACCGTTGCTATCACGTACGGTGCCCTTAACGGGCCGCTGAATAGTTTTTAATTGCTGTTTGCCTGCTATTACAGATCTGCCTGACAAGTTACCATTAACTGCCATGACAGGTGTAGGCGCTGCTGCATAAGTGCTTGCCGCAATGCACACCAGGAAACAGGATAGCTGTAGGGGTTTTCTCATACCTTTAAAAGTTAAAAGATTAATAATTCAAGTTATCCCGCAGGTACCGTGCGGGTGGTTTTGATGATAGAGAGCCGCAGATTTGAAAAATTGCCTACAAGCATTTAAAATATTTTTAACACGCTCTATATTTATTTTTAACATGGCTTATATTTCTTTACCTTGCTTGCCTGTATAATCCCAATAAACTGAACTGTTTAGGTGAATTCTGAAATAAAGACATATTGGACGGACACCTGCACAAAAGATGACACCGTTGCCTTTAAGCGACTGTATCATGCTATGTTCAATCGTCTGATGCGTTTTTCTATTTTTTATACAGGAGAGCGGGAAGCTGCCGAAGAAATTGTTTCGGAGGTATTTGTGCGTTGTTGGAATAACCGTAAGTCGCTTGTTGAGGTAGAGCATCCGCATACTTATCTGTTTGTTGCGGTAAAGAATGAATCGCTTAAATACCGAAAAAAAATATCGTCGGTGCATCTGGTTGAAATACCGGAGAGCGAGGAACTGAAACTGGTCGACATGAATGACCCGAGCTTGCGGCTCGAGCGCAAAGAACTTCGGCACAGGCTTGATCAGGCTATTGAAACTTTACCGAACCAGGCCCGCATGGTATTCAAACTGATCAAAGAAAACGGATTAAAGTATAAGGAAGTGGCCGAGATATTAGAAATATCGCCACGGACCGTACAAACCCAATTATTCAGGGCCATTGCAAAGCTTAGGGACGTGCTTGCGGCAGAAAAACCGGCAGGCACCCGGAAGAATAAGGGTAATGACTTGATAAATATTGTATTACTTATATCGATATCAGAAATTATTTTAAGAACTTGTAGGCATTTTCTATAAACAAAGGCTCTTTGTTATTGTATATCATACACCATGGTTGAAGATAGATTTACCGAATTACTGGCACAAAAGCTCTCAGGCGAAATTACTCTGAATGAATCAGAGGAATTTGACCGTCTGCTGGCCGGCAGTGCGCACTATCGCCATGAGTACGCTACCTTACAGCAATACTGGCAGGATGACGAGCAGCCGGCTGATAACGCTGCTGCTGTTTTTGAAAAGATCCTGCAACGTACCGATATACGGGAGCACGCTGACAATAAACAGGACAATATTCGCAGGCTCAAACCGCGCACTTACTGGTTACGTGGAGCGGCAGCAGTTATTATCGGTGCGATAGCCGCCGTGTTTATTTACGTGAAAGCCCATAATAGCAGCGCAGATGCAGTTGTTGCATTGAAGCAGTTTAACACCCCTGCCGGCACGCTTTCACATCTCACCCTGTCAGACGGTACGCAAATAACGCTTAATGCAGAATCGACGGTTAAATACCCGGCAGCGTTTAATAGCAAAACGCGCGAAGTATACCTTAGCGGCGAAGCTTATTTCGATGTGCAGCATGACCCGTCGCATCCATTCATAGTACATACCAGCCGGTCAGACATCCGGGTGCTTGGTACTGCGTTTAACATTAAATGTTATGATAACGATTCCCTATTTGCGGCAACACTTTTAAGGGGGAGTATACAGGCCTCGGTTAAAACCAAGGCAAATAATAAGGTTTTGCTTAAGCCATCAGATAAACTGGTTATCTCAAATACCGGGTTTTATTTGTCGAAGGTCTCACACCTTGATGCAGATACCGTAAATATTGAAACTGCCTGGATGCGCAATAAGCTGGTATTTAAAGATCAGCCTTTCGGATTGCTGGCTAATGATCTTTCCAGAAAATACGGAATAAACATTATATTTGGCAATAAAGATCTGAAAGGTGTGAAATTGAACGGTGAGTACGACCGTGAAAACATAAACCAGGTGCTGACCTCTTTAAAACGCGTTGCGGAATTTAATTATAGGATGACCGGCAAGCAGATCTATATTTATTGATCAGTTATAAACCATTACCAGCCGCGGCGGTAACCCAAATAATGTTTTTGTCAAGTAATGAAGCTGATCTGTACACTGATCATTGTTATCATTCTATTTAGCTCGGGCCGTGTATTTGCGCAAACCAAAGTTTCACTGAATTATAAGAATGCCCGTTTTGAACAGGTACTGACGGATATAGAAAAACAAACTGTCTACCGGTTTATCTACCGTTCGGGCGGTTTGCCCTCACAGCCTGTAAATATTCATGTCCGCAATGAAGAGGCATTGCCCGTACTTCGCAACATACTGAAAGGGACCAGCTACGCTTATTACATGGTTAGCAGCACACTTATCGCCATCAGTTCCGCAGGGGATTCGACCAGGAAAGTGCAACTACAAGGTATAATTACCGACGAAAATAATGAACCGCTCCAGGGCGCATCCATCAATATAAAAAATACCGGTAAGGGTATCGAGTCGGATGCACGGGGTCGATTCTCAATCACGTGCTCGCCTGACGAAGTAATCAGGATCTCAAGTATAGGCTTCGTTCCCCAGGAAATTACCGCAAATAGTACCAATGCAGATATCAATATCCAGCTTCAGCCTGAGATCAAGGGTCTTGATGAGGTGATTGTAACTGCACTAAATATAAAAAAAGCCGACCGTAAGGTTGGCTATTCCATATCTACCATCTCCGGCAGCGAATTCACCAAAGCGCGCGAAAGCAATATGGCTATGTCATTAGAAGGCCGCATAGCGGGGTTGAATGTGAGCGGCGTTAATGGCGGGCCCGCCTCATCGGCACGCTTGCTTTTGCGTGGAGCCACGAGCATGAACGCCGGTTCGCCTTTAATTGTATTAAATGGCATACCGATAGACAATTCACAGCGTGGCGTTGCAACAGAATATGGCGGTGCCGATTATGGCGACGGCCTTGCCAACATTAATCCTGACGATATAGACGCTATAACGGTACTCAAAGGTTCGGCAGCCTCAGCGCTTTATGGTGCGCGTGCTGCAAACGGAGTGATACTGATCACCACTAAAACCGGTAAAAAGAATGTCAACGCCTTGGTTGAGTATAATATGAATCTTTCGTACGATCACGCCATCAATAGCACCGACTTTCAATATGAGTACGGCCAGGGCTCGCAAAATATGCGCCCGCAGACGGTGGCCGGGGCAATAGCGTCGGGTTTATTGAGCTGGGGTGAAAGGCTTGACGGCGCACAAACCATACAGTTCGACCGTAATTATTACCCGTATTCGGCGGTAAAAAATAATATTAAGATGTTTTATCGAAATGCACCTGCCCTTACCAATACTATCTCAGTTAGCGGCGGCAATAACAAGACGACTTTCAGAGCATCGGCATCTAATGTTTATGACGAATCCATTGTGCCCAACAATTACATGGACCGCAAAACCTTCAATCTGAATACATCCTACGATATTAACAGCCACCTGGAATTGAATTTTAATGGCAATTACATTTATGAGAAGGCCGAAAATCGCTCATATCTGAGCGATGGCCCTATGAATGTAAACTACGGAATAAGCTTTCTGGCCACCAGTGCACGGCAATCAAGCCTGAAGCCGGGCTATGATCCAGGCACCGGCGATGAATCGCAATGGAACAGCAACGTTTACATTAGCAACCCATATTTTGTGGTAAATAAACAGGTCAACAACTCTTCGCGCAGCAGGTTTATCACATCTACAGTACTTAAATATAAATTCTCTGATAATGTTTACTTACAGGGCCGTTTGGGATATGATATCAGTACCGACGGCTTGCTCAATGTATTGCCCACAGGCACTGCTTTTACCGCCAACCAGCAAGGCGGGTTAAATGCGCTGAGCAAAGCACAAACCAGCGAATTGAATTCCGATTTATTATTTTCAGCCAGGAAATCGCTTTTACAAAAGCTTATCCTCGATTTTTCGGCTGGCGGCAACTTCCGAAAAAGACAATACAACTCCAGCAGCACCTCCGGGAATCAATTCATTATTCCCTATTTATATACGCCTTCAAACCTGGTTAGCACCGAGTCAACTTATAGCGTGTCTGAGATCATCAACCAATCAGCCTATTATTCAGCAGATTTCGACTTTAACCACCTGGTAAATCTGACAGCTACCGGCAGGTATGACGTGTTCTCTACTCTACCAGCAAATAACCGGGGCATTTTTGTGCCCGGTATATCAGGTAGCTTCTTGTTTTCCGATCTGATCCATTTGCCTGCACTTAGCTCCGGGAAATTCCGTGCAAGCTACGCTAAAACCAGCGGCGAACCTGTTCAGCCTTACACCACACAATTATATTTCACCTCAAATAATACCGTAAATGGCGTACCATTGGGCAGCTTTTCTGCCGAATTGCCTAATTACAATCTTAAACCTTTTACGCTTACAGAATTTGAAACCGGCCTGAACCTGAATTTCTTTAAAGACAGGTTGGTGTTTGATATTACCTATTTTAACCGGATAACGCATAACGAGATCACCCAGGCGCAACAATCCATAGCAACCGGTTTTACTTCGGCCTATGTTAATGTGGGTAAAACAAAAAATACAGGTGTGGAATTTTTACTGTCAGGAATACCGGTACAAACCAAAAACTTTGCCTGGAAAGCCGACATCAACTTTAGTCATATACATAATATTCTGCTGTCTATAGATGGCTCAAGCCAATATTTACTGACGGGGAGATACCGACCTTTGAATGCCAACACAGCATTGGTTGCAGGCAAATCCATAACGCAAATAATGGCATACGACTATAAAAAGGATGCATCAGGAAATATCGTTATTGGTAGCGACGGTGTTCCTGAACGTGGCGATTTAAAAGCTATGGGCGGCACCTTGCCAACCCATTACGGCGGCATAACCAATACATTTCGTTACAAGCGGTTTGATCTTTCTTTCCTGATCGACTATAAGTTTGGCAATAAGGTACTTTCCGGTACAGAAGATTATTCCTATTTATATGGTCTCAATAAGGCTACACTTCCTGGTCGCGAAACAGGCATTGTGGCAAAAGGAGTTAACGAAAGCGGCCGGCTAAATACAGTTAATGTGCCGGCTTATAACTATTATCCGGCGCTGGCTACCAATATTTCGGCGCTTTCAGTGTTGGACGGCGGCTTTATTAAATTCAGGCAATTGCGGTTAGGTTATATGTTTTCCCCACTGTTTATGCCGCGCATTTTCCAATCGGTTGCGGTTGATATTGTGGGTAGAAACCTATTCACTATCCTTAAATTTACAAAGAATATCGATCCGGAGTCTGAGTTTTCACCCGATTTAACCTACGCCGGCATCGAAGGTGAATCACTGCCTGCAACACGTACGCTGGGGCTTAATATCAATCTAAAGTTCAAATAAATGAAGAAGGCATATTGGATAGGACTCGGCTTGATATTCTGCATACTTAGTTGCAGCAAATCTCAGTTGGACAAGGCTAATACTGACCCTACCAAAGCTAACGGTGCAGATTTTGATCCAAATGGTTTACTGGCTTCTGCACAGATCAACTATGCCAATACCGGTTATTATCAATTAGTATATCACAGCACTATGATGCAGGTGTTGGCATCTACCTATTATTATTATAATAATGGCGATAAGTACATCAATGTAGCCAATTTTACTGATTATCAGGGAGCAATTTTCACTCAGAGTTATGGCGAAACATCCGCTATCAGGCAGATGCAAACGTTGTGCAGGCAACGCGACTCCACCCGCTACAATAATTTGATCGGGATCGGCGATATCATGTTCGTGCTTATTATGCAGCGGGTAACGGATATGTATGGCGATTGCCCATATTCGCAGGCTGATATGGCGCAACAGGGTGTAAAATATCCTGCTTATGACCGGCAGCAAGACATTTATAACAGAATGCTTATCGACCTGGACTATGCCGTAACGCGGCTTGATCCCAGTCAGCCAAAACCTTCAGCCGATCTTTTTTATAATGGGGATATCATAAAATGGAAAAAACTGGCTTATTCATTAATGCTCCGCATAGCTATGCGGCTAACAAAGGTTGACCCAGCCACCGCACAAATATGGGCCGAGAAGGCTGCGGCAGGCGGAACATTCGCAGGCATATCCGACAATGCCATTGTACAAACGGACGCCTCAAACTCCAAGAGTCAGAATGCCATATCGGTCGCACTGCGCACACTTACTGATTATGAACAGGTTAGGTGGAGTAAAACATTAATCGACTTTCTAAGGAAGACACACGATCCACGCTTGAGTGTAATCGGCGAAATCCCATCCTCCGGGCTAAAAAACAATGGTAATGAATCACTGTCGGGCAATCCTGATTCATCCCTGCAACGGGGTATGCCTAATGGGTATGATTTATTGGGCGGTGCAACAGATATCAGCAAATCTCCGGGTTATCCCGGCGGAACCGGAACGGGTGCCGATCTGGCTCCTCTTGGGAAATATTCAAGACCGCGGACCAGCATTTACCTTAAACTGGGCGGCCCAATATTTATCCTAACTTATGCAGAAACCGAATTGCTGCTTGCTGAAGCAGCCGTAAGAGGCTGGAATGTAGGTAAATCTGCACAGGAACATTATGTAAACGGGGTTACCGGAGCTTTGCAATCGCTGAACCAGCAGGATAGCCAGACATTTATCAGTCAGAATGATATCAATAACTACCTTAATGTGAACCCTCTTGACATGAGTTCGCAAAATAATGCGTTACAGATGATCAACACTCAATATTGGGTGGCTACCGGCACTAATTTTAACTTTATTGAGAACTGGTTCAACTGGCGGCGGTCGGGCTACCCGGTACTCACATCCGTGATCTATCCGGGTAATGTTACCAACGGTACCATACCGAGGCGCATGATCTATTTATCGACAGAAATACTGACCAACCCCGATAATTATAAAGCTGCTGTAGCAAGACTACCGGGGGGCGATGCGCTTACTTCGCGGGTTTGGTGGGACATCGATAAGTAAACCGGTAATGAATATGACAAGTCAGCTTGGGAAATAATCAAAAGCCTAATTAATTCTAAAAGATTTCGAACTAAGTTTTTTATCAAATTAAAAGTCCAGCACACTCACAATCAATTAATATGAGTAACAAAAAAGGAGACAGAGTCTGCCTATCCTAAGCCTGGCGGTACTTATACAATGGCAAGAGATGGACAGTTGCAAAAACCATTAAATGATCCAGATGGGGTTAAGTATATTAATTCAAAAACACAAGTGGGAGGAGCTGACGTCGCAATGCAGTTTATAAGCGACGCGTCCACTTACACAGGTACGGTTTGATCACCTAGGGTTATGCCGGCTCACCCTTAACAAGCGGTGGATCCTTAGCCTATAGGGGAGGCATTTGAAAACTTTGGTACGTTTATCTCTGTATCAAATGACTTTTCAAAAGGGAAGACTATGGATGGCTTGACCACATTGGGTATGTCATTCGGTTTTGGTGCTTTAGGAAAAAAAGTAGAAAGATTGGAAAAGGCAAGAACACTTACAAGCACTGCAAGTAATATACTTGTAATATACTTGGCGCAATAGTAAGGTGGCGGATATGCTTGTGATGGTATTAAAACAAGTCGCGAACAACACTTCGAAAAAAAATTAGCTCCGAAATTCTCGGAGAAAAGTCGCAAAGAAATGGCCCAGAAAGCTCAGAAGTTTTTTCTCAAAAAAAATAATTAAAAATAAATGGATACATTAAACATTATCATCGGTATAATTTTATTAGTGATAGGAACTTGGGTAACTATAGTGCAAATAAAAGTAAAGGGAAGAGCAGGGAAAACAAGGGTTTGATATAAAGTTATTGTTTGCAGGTATAACCGCATTAGTTGGTGGAATTATATTAATCTCGCAACATCTATAACAGCGATTACGAGTCATGTAAGTCGATAAATAAATTGAAAAAGCGGGCGGTGTTAAGGCATCACCCGCGTTATTTTTGTAGCTTAGAGCTAACCTAACAGCCTGAATCTTTATGTGATGCATTAAAATTGTTGATACTATAAATTGTACTTATTGCCAATATACAACAATAGAATATGGAAAAGTCGCTCGAGGTTGAGCGATATAGTTTTAGGGTAACGATATCATAGGACAACAAATGGGTAAAATTTAAATGACGCGAACGATGCTGACTTACTTAATTTTGATGCTGAATAAAGCGGAAACACTACAAAACCACCTCAAGGTAATTCTCGTCGGGGCTACGATAAACGCCGGTTTCATACACGAAATCGGCGTTTTTTGCTTGTGGGTCGCGCAGTGGGTAAAATTCAAATGAAGCGCAATGACGCGGAATGAAGCTGAAATAGACTTAGGTCTTTAGCAAAAGCCTTTCATCAAGCTCACCCTACCGAACAACAGAACACTTAAAAAGGAGTTTATAGTGAGGCTATATTCACTTTTGGGGTTGAAAAGAGGGTAAAATTCGCTACGCGCATGGTGATGGTTTGAGGAGTGCTAACCGGGCATTGTGCGAGCTCATAGATCAAAGACCAAATGAGATTGTCTAAAGCTTTGAACATCCTCAGAGTTTAAATTGCGAAATTATATTTGAAAGGATAAAATCCTAGTTTTTTCGGTTTTAGATGCAAAAACCTGACTATAAACAACTTATCCACTGGGCGTTTAGTGTTAAATAATTGTTAACAAAACGAATGATTTTATAATATCTTTATTTATTTTAGTCTTAATAAACCAATTAAACCGACTTTATTGCTCTTTCTCGACCTTATTATTTAATAATTACCAACAGGTTAATTAGATAACAAACTTATTAATACGTTAACAACCGTTTTATGTTTTAATAATAATATAACCATTGTTTTGCGTGCGATAATAAAGTGCCTTAATTAACAAATTAATAATTTATATACACTAATCCCTTATTATGAAACAGATCTATCAGCGATTATTAATTACTTGCTGTTTGATGTTGAGCATATTTGTTGCAGTTGCGCAGCAGACAGGCAGAAACATTAGCGGTAATGTAAAAGACGACAAGAATGAACCCATTCCGGGTGTTTCTGTGCTTGTTGCGGGTACCAGCAGCGGCGTTATGACCGATGCAAAAGGTAATTACAATATAAAAGTTAGCGGCAGCAATATCACATTAAAATTTAGCGCTATCGGCTATACTTCAAAAGATGTACCTGTTGGCTCAGAGAGCGTAATTAACGTAACCCTGGCTACTGACACTAAGCAATTAAAAGATGTGGTAGTTATTGGTTACGGTACGGCAAGTAAAAAGGAAGTTACGGGTGCCATAACCTCATTAAAATCAGAAGATTTTAACGTGGGGGTAACCAATACCCCGGCCGATCTGCTACAAGGTAAGGTTGCAGGTTTAAATATTACACGTAGTGATGACCCTAACAAACCGGCTTCTGTTACTTTAAGAGGGCCTTCAACCTATCGTGATGTGGGCGGCGCTCAAGAACCATTTTATGTAATTGACGGTGTCCCCGGAGCTTCATTGGATGTTGTGCCACCTGCCGACATTGAAAGCATAGATGTTTTGAAAGATGCAGCTTCTACAGCTATTTATGGTTCGCGCGCGGCTAACGGCGTAATCATTGTTACTACCAAAAAATCTAAAAGCGGGCAAGCACGTTTAAACTATAGTGGTTACACCGGCATGGCAAGTGTTTCAAAAAAGATACATACGTTAACCGGTGACCAATTACGTAAATATCTTGCGGACAATGGTGTGGCTCCCTTAGCTAAGCCGCTTGACGATGACGGATCAAATACCGACTGGCAAAGCTTGGTTGAACGTACCGGCTATTCGCAAAATCATAATTTGAGTTACAGCGGGGCATCGAATAATTCTGACTATGGTGCAAGCGCGAATTATTATAAAAACGATGGAGTGCTTAAACGTACTTCGTTAGAGCGCACAGTTTACAAAGGTTATATCAATTCAAGATTTTTTAAAGATCGTTTAAAATTAAGTTTGAATTTAACTAATACTAACTCTAATACAAATGATATCTATCAGGCTAACGTATTACCGGGTATGTTATTTTACCTGCCAACAGTTAGCCCTTTTAATCCAGACGGCAGCTATAAAGAAAACTACCAGCGCACAGGTAGCGGAACTTTAAATCCGCTGTCTTTATTAAACAATAATACTATTAAGACAAACAATAGCAAAACATTAGTTAACGGTATTGCCCAGGTTGATATAATAGATGGTTTAAAGTTTACTTTCAGTGGGTCTATACAGCGTGAGCAAAATAACTATAATAGTTATTTAAATAGTATGTCTGGCCTGGCTATCGGGCTGGGCGGTGTTGCTAAACGTACCTCGTATGTAAACACCAACAGTATATTTGAATCATATTTTAACTATGACAAAACATTTGGCAAACATGGCTTAAAATTATTGGCCGGTTATTCTTTCCAGCAAAACCGCATCAATGATGGTTTTGGTGTGCAAACCCAGAATTTTTCTGATGACGCTTTAACTTACAATAACCTTGTGTTATCAAACCCAAGCCAACTATCACAAATAGTATTTGATAATAATCCGATACAAACATTAAGATTTATCTCTTTTTACGGCCGTGTACAATATTCATTCCAAGACAAGTATATGCTACAGGCTTCATTAAGAGATGACGGATCATCGGCATTCGGCGTTAACAAACGTTGGGGGTTATTCCCTGCTGTATCTGCTGGATGGAGGATCATTGACGAAGATTTTATGAAAGATGTACCTACTATCAGTGATCTGAAATTAAGAGTAGGGTATGGTGTGTCAGGTAACAGCTTAGGCTTTAATATATTTACGCCGTTGGTGGTTTATGGATCGCCCGGCAATGGAAGCAAGTTTTTATACAACGGGAACATAACCAGCGCTATTGGCCCTATTCAGAACGAAAACCCTAACCTGCAATGGGAGAGTACTGCGACCACCAATATCGGTTTAGATTTTGGCTTGTTCCAAAACAAGCTTACCGGTGCTGTTGACTATTATGACAAGCGCACCTCTAATTTGATTTATACTCAATATCCGGTATCATTAACACAATATGCATATCCTCAAATTACAGCTAATGCCGGAAGTATTAAAAACTCAGGGGTAGAGTTAGCATTAACAGCAACGCCTGTTAGAACAAGTGCTTTTAGCTGGAAAACATCATTCAACCTGGCACATAATACCAATGTTGTAAAAAGCCTGTCAAAAGATATTTATAATTTGCCATCGTTCTATACTGCGCAATTAGGTGGTAAAGGCCAATCTGGTAACTATAGTCAAATTGTTCAGCCAGGGCAACCATTAGGTACATTTTACTTGTGGCACTATATGGGTAAAAATGCTACAGGCATAAGCACCTATCAAAACGCGGCAGGTGCTACTATTGCAACCCAACCCTTAACAACAGACCAGCGCATAGCGGGTAATGCCCAACCAAAAATGATCTATGGCTGGACCAACACATTTACTTACAAAAGCTTTGATCTCAACTTCCTGGTACGTGCTGTAACGGGTAACCAGATATTAAATGCTACGTTGGCTAATTTAAATAACCCTACAGATTCAAAACTGCAAAATATCCCAACTTTTACATTGGGCGAATCATTTAAAGATGTTAACGGTTATCTGATATCTGACCGTTTCCTTGAAAGCGGTTCTTATCTGCGTATGGATAATGCCACTTTGGGTTATACCTTTAAAACCAGGAGTACCGCGTTTAAATCTATCAGGGCCTATGTATCAGGTACCAACCTTTTTGTTATCACCAAGTACAGAGGTGTTGATCCTGAAGTTAATTTATCCGGTTTAACACCAGGTATTGACAACAACAACTTTTATCCAAAAACACGCACATTTTTATTAGGAGTTAACGCTTCTTTCTAATACAATAAAGACATAATTAACATGAAAAAGATATTTTTATTTTTAGCGGGTTGTGCAACTGTTGTCGCTGTAGGCTCGTGCACCAAGCTGGACGTACGGGTCGAGTCGCAGCTGGTAAAGTCAAATTTCCCTAACACCTCAGCCGATTATTCAGCCTTATTAGGTACTATCTATTCAAATCTCGCATCAAGCTATGCTGTACCCTATTGGCGCATGCAAGAATTATCAACCGATGAGGCTATACTACCAGCCCGTGACGGTAATTATGATGATGGTGGCCAGTACCGTCAGTTACACTATCATACCTGGACCGCTGATCACCCCAACGTTATCGGCGTTTGGCAATGGGGCTTCGGTGGTATTACTACCTGTAACCGTTTAATAGGTACTGTTGCTGAGTCGAATTCAACAGCTGCCATTAAGGCATCATATAACGCAGAGATCAGGGCTATGCGTGCTTTGTACTATTTCTTTATGATGGACCTTTATGGTAACATACCAATTGTTACCACCTTCCCGGTAAACGGTTTGCCGTCTACTAAGCCGAGGGCAGAGGTTGCCGCATTTATTGAAAGTGAGTTAAAAGCGATATTGCCAAACCTGCCTTCAAAAACAAGCAGTACGGCAACTAATACTATACAATATGGCCGCCCTACAAAAGCAATGGCGTTTGCTATACTGGCTAAGTTATACTTGAACAATCAAGTATATACCGGCGGCGCGGCACGCAACCAGGAAGTAGTTGCCATGGCAGATAGTATTGAGTCAAACACCAACTATTCTTTAGATAATAACTACCGCGATATCTTTTTACCAAACAATGGTCCGCAAATAAAAGAAACCATTTTTGCTATTCCTTACGATCAGCAAATTGGTACCAACCAGTTTACCCGTTTCGCGTTTTATCCGGCATTATATCAGGCTTATGGTTTAGCTACTCCAAACTTAAGCATAGCGATGAGTACCACACCTGAGTTTTATAACCGATTTAATATAGCTAATGACTTTCGTACCAAAACATGGTTAGTTGGCCCGCAGTTTGTTCCGGATGGTAACGGTGGTTTTACATCGCAGCCTGCTTATTACCCAGGTACTACCAACCAGATCGTAATTACCGCACCTATTATTTTAGTACCACCAAAACCTATGGATGTGGGAAATACCCAGGCTACACAAGCCGAGGGTGTTAGGTCGATCAAATTCTATCCTGATCCTACTATAACCACAGCAACCCGTTTAAATGGTAATGATATGCCGGTATTCCGTTTGGCTGATATCTACTTAATGAAAGCCGAAGCCATTTTACGTGGTGCTACTGCAACGTCGGTTAATAATGGTCCAATAGAAACTCCGTTGATCCTGGTTAACCGGCTTCGTACCCGGGCGGGTGCAGCACTTGCGGGAAGCATTGACCTGCAGGGATTATTGGACGAGCGTGCCCGCGAGTTATCATGGGAAGGCTGGCGCCGAAATGACCTGATCCGTTTTGGCCAGTTCGAAGTAGATTACCCGCTGGCAAATGATCCTTTGAGTATGAACAAAGACGTAACCAGAAGGTTATATCCTATACCATCAACAGAATTAAAAACAAATACAAACCTTACCCCTAATCCGGGGTATTAATAAACAACTATTTAAACAGCCGGTTTTGCCGGCTGTTTTTATTTAAAACCACTATGAAAACCTTTTTTGGGTGCCGGTTAGAATAATAAATGGGTAAATTCAATGACGCTGAAACAACGTATTTTGATTTCATATACTAAATCGACATTTTTTGCTTGATGAGTCGCGCAAGAGGTAAAATTTGAATGAAGCCGAATGAAGCGATTTGAAGTTGAATGACGACTTAGACCGTCGTCAAAACCTTCATGTAGCTACCGTCGCTTTTTCGGTCTCTGTCAGTCGGAATATCGACTGTGCCGGGCCAGTCGAGCTGTATTACATTTGTATCTGTAATTATCCCCAAGAGGAATCGAACCCAAAGTTTTATATGTTGTCTTTACGAACCGGCGATACGGGTATTTTACTTTCTCAGCAAAACACTATATTTGTTTTGTGAAAAGAGCTATCGCAATATTGTTTTCAATCGTCTACCTGCTCTCTGCTGTCGGGGTATCGGTTGAACATTTTTATTGTTGTGGCAAATTGGCCAGTACAACTTTCGTATTGGGCGATACCCATCACCCTGTTGTTAAAGGATTGGCCAAGACGGATGATTGTTGTAAAACCACCAAGCAATCATTTAGAGTAAAAGACAACCATGTAGGCGCTACCGGGTCATCTATCGTGCCAACTTGGGTAGCAGTTATGATGCAACCGGTACCGGCCTTGCCCGAGCCTGCGGTTCAAGAATACACGGGTATTACTTACCGTGTACATGGCCCACCGGAGCGACGACAAACTCCAATCTACATCCTGAACTGCACATACCGGATCTGATCCGACTATTCCTTTCGCCGTTGCCTGCGGCATTGATGAGCATTTGTCATCTTCATTATATCCTGTATGTGGTGTTGCCACATGCTATTCATTCATCTTTTAATTCTTTAACTCCATGAAAAAAATTATGCTGATGGCTATTGCCATCCTGTTTGCTACTGCAAGCGTTTTCGCAGTACCTGCCAATCACGGTAAAATAGCCGTTGACACTGCTAAAAAAACTAAACCAGCCAAAGTAGTGTACACCTGCACCATGCACCCAGATGTTATTGCCTACAAGCCAGGCAAGTGTCCGAAGCCCGGGTGTGGTATGACCCTGGTAAAAAAAGCTGACGCCAAAATAAAACCGGCTGCAAAAATGAAAATGTAGTATTTGGCCCGCCGTTGAATGGCGGCGGGCTTTTATTCAGTTGAAGATGATCAATCAACTTATTAGCCTGTCGTTAAAGAACAGGTATATCGTATTAGTACTGGCCATTGGGTTGCTCATGTGGGGAGCCTGGTCGGTTACACAAAACTCGATAGACGCTATTCCCGATTTGTCTGACAACCAGGTAATAGTTTTTACTGAATGGTCAGGTCGCAGCCCGCAGCTGATGGAAGATCAGATAACCTATCCATTGGTAAGTAACCTGCAAGGTATTCCTAAAGTAAAAAACATCAGAGCAACTTCGATGTTTGGGATGAGCTTTGTATATATTGTGTTTGAAGATAAAGCCGATATATATTGGGCGCGCAGTCGGGTATTAGAACGACTTAATTATGCACAACGCTTATTACCACAAGGGGTTACCCCCACTTTGGGCCCGGACGGTACCGGCGTGGGCCACATCCTATGGTATACCCTGGATGCCAAAAGTATGAATTTGGGCGAGCAGCGCGCCTTGCAGGACTGGTATATCAAGCTGGGGCTGCAAACTGTGGCTGGTGTAAGCGAAGTAGCCTCATTCGGCGGCTTTGAAAAGCAGTATCAGGTTAATATTGACCCTAACAAACTCAGCTATTATCGCATCCCGCTTTCGCAGGTTTTAAAATCGATTAAAAGTAATAACAACGATGTTGGCGGACGTAAATTTGAGATGAATGGCACAGGCTACATTGTCCGAGGGCTGGGCTATATCAAAACAGTAGCGGATGTCGAAAACATTGCTGTAGGCGTAAACAATACGGTGCCGGTTACCTTGAAAGACATTGCCAGCGTACAAATGGGCGGTGACGAACGCCTGGGCATCTTTGACAGGAATGGCGATGGCGAAGCAGTGGGTGGTATTGTGATGATGCGTTATGGCGAAAATGCCGATGAGGTCATCCGCAATGTAAAAGCTAAAATGGCCGATCTGCAAAAAGGTTTGCCCGGCGGTGTTCGCTTCCATATTGCATACGACCGTAGTGAAATTATTGAGAGTGCTGTTAGTTCGGTTAAGCATACCCTGATCGAGGAAATGATTACGGTTTCGTTGATTGTGATTCTGTTCCTGTTTAGCTGGCGCAGTGCGCTCAGCATCATCATTCAGATTCCCATTACCGTTGCCGCCAGCTTTATTTTGCTGAACGCTTTCAGCATCAGTTCCAATATCATGTCGCTAACAGGTATCGCCCTGGCTATCGGCGTAATTGTAGATAACGGTATCGTGATGGTCGAAAATGCACATCGCAGCCTGTCGCTTGCCGGGACGGTAAACAAAACAAATCGCATCAGCATCATCGAAAAAGCTTGTAAACAAGTGGGCCGTGGCGTGTTTTTTTCTACATTGATTATCGTTACTTCGTTCCTGCCGGTATTCCTACTGCATGGACAGGAAGGTAAACTGTTCGGCCCGCTTGCATGGACAAAGACATTCATTTTGGCTATAGATGCGATTTTAGCGGTGACGCTGGCTCCGGTGCTGATCTCCTTCTTTCTGAAAGGCAAATTGAGGAATGATGAGCAGAATCCACTGAACCGGGCATTGGAGCGCATTTACCGCCCTATACTAGACTGGTGTATACATTGGCGTAAAACAACGCTCGGCATTAATATTCTTGCGCTCGTCATCAGCATTCCTTTGCTCATTAGTCTTGGCAGCGAGTTTATGCCACCGCTAGACGAGGGTACTATCCTGTTTATGCCCGTAACCCAACCAGACGTTTCTAATGCCCAGGCCAAACAGTTGTTGCAAGTGCAAGACAAGATCATTAAAAGTGTGCCTGAGGTGGCCGATGTGTTGGGTAAAGCAGGCAGGGCGAATACAGCTACCGACAATTCGCCCATTAGCATGACCGAAACCATTATTCTGCTTAAACCCAAAGATCAATGGCGCAAAGGGATAGATAAAGCCGGCATTATCAATGAACTCAATGCTAAGTTGCAAATACCCGGTGTGGTAAATGGTTGGACACAGCCTATCATCAACCGTATCAATATGCTCTCAACAGGTATTCGTACCGATGTGGGGCTGAAAATATACGGGCAAAATCTCGATACCATCAATACACTGGCCAACCACATGAAGCAGGCCTTACAGGGTATCGATGGTGTAAAAGACCTCTATGTTGACCCCATTGCCGGCGGTAAATATCTGGATATAGAAGTGAATAAGGCAGCGATAGGTCGATATGGTTTAAGTGTGGATGACGTGAATGAGGTAGTAGAAAGTGCCCTGGGTGGTATGAATCTGACTACTACCGTTGAGGGCCGCCAACGCTTTGCCATTAACGCCCGGCTGGCACAGGAGTACCGGGATAATTTGGATGCCATTAAACGCACACTGGTACAAACGCCGAATTTCGGGCCGGTGCCTTTATCATCTGTAGCCGATATCCGCTTTAGCGACGGCCCGGCCATGATCCAGTCTGAAAATGCACTGCTGCGCGGCACCGTTCTGTTTAATGTGCGTGGGCGCGACCTGGGCAGTACGGTAAAAGAGGCACAAAATAAACTAAACACGATGGTGCAAAGCTTGCCCAAGGGTTATTATATAGAATGGAGCGGCCAATATGAAAACCTCATGCGGGCCGAAGGCACACTGAAACTGATTTTACCTATTGTGCTGATCATCATCTTTGCTTGCTTGTATTTCGCCTTTAAATCGGCAAGAGAAGCATTCTTTAGTTTGATCAGTATTCCCTTTGCGCTCATTGGCGGTGCTTATATGGTTTGGATATTCGGCGTCCACCTGTCGGTGGCAGTAGCCGTTGGGTTTATCGCTTTGTTTGGTATAGCGGTAGAGACAGGTATTGTGATGGTGATATACCTTAACGATGCTATGCAACAATTAGTAGCCGTTAAGGGCAATTCATCTGCCACGATAAGCCGCGACGATCTGCGACATTATGTAATGAACGGCGCAGTAAAAAGATTACGACCTAAACTCATGACCGTATGCGTAGCGCTATTTGGATTAGTGCCGGTGCTATGGGCTACAGGTACCGGCAGCGACGTGATGCGACCCATTGTATTGCCGATGATAGGTGGTGTGCTTACGTCGTCCACCCACATTTTACTGGTAACGCCGCTCATCTTTTTGATGGTAAAAGAATATGAATTGAAAAAGTATGGCCGGTTGGACATACTGGAGGCAAAGGAGTAGTCAAAATGAGAACAAAAAGTATATTATACGGGCTGCTGCTTATAGGAGGTACTGCCAAAGCCCAGGTACTGACGCTAAATAACGTATTGACAAAAGTGAGCCAAAACCCGGCATTACTCGCTTATGATGCCAGGATAGATGCACAGAAAGCCTATGCGGAAGGGGCGGGAAATCTGGATGCTCCAAAAATCAGTGCCGGACAATATCAAACGCCATACTCGCTGAAGCCTGATATGGGCTCTTTTATGATACAGGCAGAGCAGATGTTTACCAATCCTGCCAAACTGAAGGCTAAAGCGGCCTATCAGCAAGGTTTATCAAAAGTAACAGCCGAGGATAAAACCTACCTGAAGAATCAGCTTTTCGCACAGGCCCGACAATATTATTATGAGCGGGTGGTGCTTGAAAAAAAACTTACCCTGCTGCAAAATACAGAAGGCTTGCTTAACTATATGCTGAAAGATGCTAATATCCGGCTTACTTATGGCAAGGAGAAGCTAAGTAATATCTACAAGGCCAAAGCGCAGTTATTTGAGCTGACAAACACGCGCGAACAACTCAACAGCGAGATTGGCCAGCGTAATATTATGCTCAATACACTGATGAATCAGGCTCAGCAAACCGCATTTGCTGTAGATACCAATCTGATATCCTACACCAATGCCGGTACCCTGACTGACACCGCAAGCCTAGCCGGATCGCGCAGTGATATCCGGAGCATAGACCGCAATATCGAACTGCAAAAGCTCAATGCCCAAATGGAATACAGCCAGCGCAAGTCTGATTTCGGCGTGCAGGCGGGGCACATGCTGAGTTACGGCGGTTATCCCAATCAATATCTGCTGATGGCATCAGTAACTATACCCATTGTTCCCTGGGCATTAAAAGCCTATAAAGCTAATTTGAAAGGCATTCGTTATGAAACTGAAGAATTGCAACAGAAAAGAAAAGATCTGCTAAACCAGGCGACTGGCCAGCTTGCATCGCTTCAGAGTCAGCTCATAAGCAAACAAAAACAGTTAGACAATTATAATCGTAACATCATTCCTGCTTTGCAGAATAGCTATAAAACGGCGCTCTTGGCCTACGATCAGAATACGGGCGACCTGCCCACCGTGCTCAGCAGCATCAACGACTTACAGGATGCCCGCGTAGCAGCTTTGGATCGCTTTCAGGACATTTTAAACTTACAGGTAGCGTATGAAAAAGAACTGGAAAAGTATTAGTCTTTTACTGATGCTGGCACTTGCCGCCTGCGAGGAACGGCCAAAACAGGCGACTGTACAACAGCAGGACAAGCAGCAAGTATTCTATACCTGCCCGATGCACTCGCAGGTACACGAAAATTATCCGGGCAATTGTCCGATTTGTGGAATGACACTGATAAAAAAAGCTGCACAGGCCAGCGAGGGCGCGGGTATCAACCTTCAAACAGTCTTGCAGCCGGTTAGTGCCTCGGTTATTTCCGGGATTGCAGTCACAAGCCCGGTTGAACAAAATATAATAGATACCGTTCATGCTTCCGGTTATCTGGCTTTCGACACACGTACCTATAACAACATAGCGGCGCGTTTTTCGGGACGCATTGAAAAGCTGTATATCCGCTATGCTTTTCAGGACATTCACAAAGGTCAGCATGTGATGGATGTGTACAGCCCCGAGATGGTTACTGCACAACAAGACCTGCTTTTTCTCTTAAAGCAGTCGCCTGATGAAACGGCTTTGATAGGCGCGGCGAAACAAAAACTGTTATTGCTGGGGATGACAGAAATGCAAATCAATCAGCTTATCAAAACCGGGAAGGCTTTTTACAGCCTGCCTGTATACAGTACTTATGCTGGCCATGTACACGACGTTGCGCATAGTCAGATGGCTGGTTCAACTAACAATGAGGTTACCGATTACTCGCAGAATATGCCGCTGGCGATTAAAGAAGGGATGTTCATCCAAAAAGGACAAACCTTGTTCAATGTCGTTGATCCGCACCGGCTTTGTGCAGTATTGAAAATCAGGCAGGCCGATGCCGGAAAGATTAGGCTTAACCAGCCGGTAAGTTTATCTATCCCCGATCAGGAAATGGAAATGGATGGTAAGGTAGATTTTATCGAGCCGATATTGCAGGCCGATGACCGCTCTACCAGCATCCGGGTTTACCTGAATAATCGTGAACATGGCATGAAAGTAGGAAGCCTGGTGCGCGGCGAAGTTATTGCCGGGTCCAAAGCCGGACAGTGGCTGCCGCAAACGGCAGTGGTGAATCTGGGGCAAACCCGTTTGGTATGGTTAAAAGAAGGAGTCGCATTCCGCGCACGTGCCGTGAAAACAGGTATACAAACCGCAGAACAAATACAGGTTATCAGTGGGCTTAATAAACAGGATAGTGTAGCAGTCAACGCCGAATACTTATCGGACAGTGATAGTTTTATAAAAGTACAAGGTCATGAATAGAAAACACATAGATATCAGGATAGCAGGTCTTTTACTACTTGTCTTATCATTGCTGTTTAGCTCTTGCGGTCGGCAGGAAAAAAAGACACAACCGCAGGAGACCGTAAAAACCAGCTTTTACTACACTTGTTCTATGCACCCACAGGTACACGAAGATCATCCCGGTAGTTGCCCTATTTGCGGCATGAAACTGATTAAGGTAGAAATGACCGATGCTAATGGCAGCCAAACTAATCGTATCACACTTACCGCTGCACAAATACAGTTGGCGGGTATTCAGACTGACACGGTCAGGGAAGCCTACACCGGCGAAGAGAAGATCATTAACGGAACTGTAACAGCTGACCAAAGTGCGACGGGAGAACTGAGTGCCAGACTTGCCGGACGAATTCAACGCTTGTTTATTCGTACTACGGGTGAACAGGTAACTATCGGAGAGCCCGTCTATAGTTTGTATAGCGAGGATTTGCAGGAAGCTGAAAAAGAATATTTACTGGCCCGAGAGCAGCAACAAAAGTTGCGGAACCCGGACGTGGATTATCAGGCTTTGATCAACGCGGCGCAAAACAAGCTCAGGTTGTGGGGAATGACGAACGCGCAGATTGCCGGACTTGCTAAGTCCGCAAAAATATCGCCGACGACAACCATTGTAAGTACGATAAGCAGCACTGTAAGCGAACTCAATGTTCATGAGGGCGATTATGTGACGGAAGGAATGACCATCCTCAAGACGCAAGGTATAAGCAACTTATGGATTGAAGCGCAACTGTATGCAAACGAAACCGGTGGGTTGCGCGTTGGCCAACCTGTAACTGTATCTTTTCCTGACCTGAATGGGCAAACTGTGCCCGGCAAGGTTTCTTTTATCAATCCTGAATTGTCAGATGCTTCAAAAGTCGATTTGGTTCGGATCAATGTTTCTAATCCGCAAGGCTTGCTACGGCCGGGCATGCAGGCTAATGTTTCGATAGGCGCGGGTAGTCGTTCGCTGGCTGTACCTGCATCTGCGGTAATTACCGACGCAAAGGGCAGTTCGATTTGGCTAAAAAATCATGACGGTAGTTTTTCAGCACGTATGGTTGAGCTGGGTAACGGAAATCGCAGCTACGTACAGGTACTCTCTGGCGTGAACCCTGGCGATGTTGTTATAACTAATGGTGCATACCTGCTCCATAGCGAAGCGATTTTTAGAAATGGTGGTAATTAAGGGGCGAATTTAAGGTAAAATTCAAATACGAAAATACCCGTCGCACTTTGTCTTTGGCAGTATCATTATTGCTTGATAATAATAAAAATTTAGTTACTGTCTCGTCCTGAAAAACTACCAATATGCAGCGCCTAAAACAGAACAAGCCTGGCAATAATTACCAAGCTTGTTTTCCGTGCGGACTGTCCGCAAATTATTTAAACTGTATTAATTCTCACCAGCCAATGCCTCGGCTAACGTAGCATAAGGGGGCTGATTCTGTCCGTACCCCGAATAGCCAAAGTTTTGATTCACCCGGCCATTGCTGTTGGCATCAATATCCTTTTGCGGTACCGGCCAAAACAGATGATAAGGACTGATGGTAAACGTGGTACCATAGGTGGTTGTTACATGGTCGCGGTAGAAATTATTGTAAGTAATTACGCGGTTATACCAGTAGCTGTCTTTAGAAAGATTTTCCACGGTATAGACCTTGCCAAACTCGTCCGACTTGTGGGTAATTGCGTAAATGTAAGACACCCTACTCAGTTCCATATGGCGCAGCTCTTCATAATAAAGTTCTCGCGCGCGCTCGTCCATGATTTTACCCATGGTCATTTCGTCGGGGGTATACAGTTTGGTACACTTGGCACGCCTGCGTATGGTGTTTACATCATTCGCTGCTGATGCCACATCGCCTTTCCACATGTAAGCTTCGGCACGTAACAGATAGGTTTCGGCCAGACGGTAAATATACCAGTCGCCGGCGCCGCCGTTATAGTTATCCTGGGTCTCTGCACGCGGCGTTTCAATAAACAGCTTATAGTGCGGCCAGTCAAACCAGGTACGTACGGTATCGGTTACCAGCATTTTTCCGGCGCTGTTTCTGAGCTGCAGGTTTTTGCCATAATAAGGATCAGTTGATATGCTTGGGTTGTTATAAACCAAATCTTCCATACGCATCCAGTTGCCGGTGGCCTCGCTATGGCGCAGGTCGTTAGGGTCGTCCCAGATAGCTTTGGTGCTGTACCAGGTACCACGCGTGTGGGCTACCCCTCTACCATAGGTTTTACGGATATCTATCTTGCCGTTGGTAGCATTATAACTTGAGCTCATACCGGCTTTGCCGCTTGGCGTAGTGATCAGCTGAAGACCTGTACCAGAATAATATGGCATAGCATTACGCATAGTGAACATATCCTGGCGGGTGTCGGCGTCATCCTCGCGGTTAACGAAGGTATAGATAGATTCCTTATTGGCACCGATGGATTTATTTTGCCAACGATGCAGATCCCAAATCACGTTACGGGTTATCGGGTGCAATGTTGGCGCCGGATTTATAAAGGTGCCAAAGGTATTGGTCATCAACGAATAACCTGAGCTATTGATCAGATCATTTGCGGTGCTGATGGCCTTGTCAAACTGCCCGGTGGCCAGGTAGCATTTAATCAGCAATTGCTGGCAGGCCCCCTTAGTTACGGTGCCAAAGTCGCCCGTGGCCGGAACGTGTGCTACTGCAAATTCCATATCACTGGTGATCTTTTCCAGCACAACCGACATTTTGGTCGATTTAAAATTAACTTTTGGTGTCGTCACCTCTTTTGTAAGCAATGGTATATCGCCAAAATCAAACACCAGCCACATATAACGGAAGGCGCGATGGAAATAAGCCATACCCAGCATCTGATCGCGCAGCTTTGGATCCAATCCTGGTACCTTGTCTACGTTTGATACAATCGTATTGGCATATTTAACACCCTTATAACCTTCATTCCAAAAATAGTTGATATGGTTGGTGTTGACATTATCATTGTCGGAAGTTGGGGTGATCACCGCGTTCAGATCCTGTGCCGGGCCCGATTTATCGGTGATACCGCTTACAGCAACCTCGCTAAAAAGCAAATCGGTTAGTATGGGTGGGTTTTCTCCCGCCCAGGTATGCGACAGGTTACGGTTACACGATGTCACCGCTGCCAACAAACCTTCTTTGGTTTTAAAGGTGACAGAGGGCTCGTAGAATGATAACGGATCGGGTTTTAAGAAATCCCTTTTACAGCCGTATGAGCACTGCAGCAAAATGGCTGCCATGCTAATCTTTAATATATTATATGATCTTGTTTTCATGTTTTAATCGGTTTAAAAAATGATTAAAAGGTAACATTTACACCCAAAGTAAAAGTGCGTTGCAGTAACGATCCTGTTTCAGGATCCCAATAATGCCAGTCATTATTATATACAGCCAGGTTACGTACGCTGCCATTTACTCGTAACTGACTGATATTTAGTTTTTTGGTGATATCAGTCGGAATCAAGTAAGACAGTGCGACATTATCCAAACGAATGAATGATCTATTGATCACCTGAACTGGTGTAATATTTTGCACATTGGTTGAATTTAAGCGTGCAAAGCTATTGGTTGGATTATCGGGTGTCCAATACTGTCTGATATACGAGTTACTTCTGTCAACCAGCGCACCGGTATTGTTTAGGTACTCGGATGATGTTCCTTTTTGGCCCATGTACGAATAGAAGGTTAAAGACAGGTCAAAATTCCGGTAGAATGTAAAGTCATGACGCATGGTCCAGCGGAAGGGGGGTCTGGTTGAGCCCTGGTATTGCTTATCGGCGTTGCTGTATTTACCATCGCCATCCACATCAAGCACCTTAACATCGCCGGGTATCTCGCCATATTTGGCAGCTTGTGCTTCTTCTCCCTTTTGCCATATACCTAACACCTTGTAGGTCCATATAGCATTTATATCATGACCGATGTGCCAATTATTGGCGTTGTCATCATTCTCTATGGAAACTGTGTTACCATTGGCATCAACAGTGGTAGTGTAGGTGCCATACAAGTGTTTAATGGTGTTCTTATTATAATAGAAACCTACATTGGCCGACCAGTTGAAATTTGATGATCGCATTACAGTGGCATTCAGATTGATCTCCAGACCATCGTTAACAACCTCGCCCAAATTGGAAGTCACGACGCTGAAACCGGTAAAGCCAGACAAGTTACGATCCATCAACAGGTCGGTAGTAGGCATGTGGTATACATCTATACTACCGTTAATGCGATTATTAAAGAATCCGAAATCAAGGCCAGCGTTCCATGAAGCGGTCGACTCCCATTTCAGGTCGGTATTAGCCATACGGTCCACATATAACTGCCCTACGTCGTAAAGCGTGCCTGTAGGAGTTGAGTAGGTGAATTTGCCACTACCTATTGTCAGGTTTGACAGGGCCTGGTAAATACCGATAGAACGGTTACCACCTTTGCCCCATGACAGTCTTAGTTTACCGGTACTCATCGGCTCCCATTGCATGAACTTCTCATTGCTGAAGTTCCAGGCCAAACCTAAAGACGGGAACGTAGCTCTGGGGTTCGATGCACCAAATGCCGAGTAACCATCGCGTCTGATGGTTGCGGTAAGCATATACTTGTTATCGAAAGCGTAGAATAAACGAGCCATCAAGGCATCGCCCGTACTGTGGGTATCGTTAGTTGAAATCGTACTTTTTAATGGGTTGGCCGCGCCAATATTATGGAAACCCAGGGCATCGGTAGGCGAAAAATCGGTACCGGTCATGCTGTCGTTCCAGGTTTTATGCTCCTCTGCATTTTGCAGTAAGGTTACTTTTATACGGTGCTTTTGAGCAAATACGCCCTCCCAGTTAAGCGTGTTGTCTATCTGCCAATCAAAGTTTTTTTGGGTCTCCCGCACCACTTTGCCATTATCGCTCCACAATGGGTTTTGTGACGATTCCCAGTAACGCCTGAAATACCACTGATAGCGTGGAGAATAATTACTGTTGAATGTAATGTTGAACGGCAATTTAACCGTAGCAAATAAGATAGTATTTAAAACAGAGGTGCCCTTTTCCAGCTTTTTAAACTGGTTGTTATAAGCTGTGTTGGTACCCTGATTATTACTTGAAGCCATCGGCTGACCTACCAGCACGCCATTATCATCAACCGGCGTAGCGTACGGCGAGTTATTGATGATCTGCGCAGCCCAGTCAACCGCGTAGCTACCATCGCTGCGATCCTGGTTCATATCACGGCGATCCTGAAAGTTAAGGTCGAAGCCGGTAGTTAACCAGTTGTTTATCTTTTGGGTTAATTTGGCATTACCGCGGTAGGCATTGTAAGTATCGCCCACCACAATGCCGTTATTATTAATATAACCTAATGACATGTAATAGTTGGTACTATTATCGGGGGTTTTACCAGAAGCACTTACCGTATAATCCTGCTGAAGACCTTTTTGGAACGAGTTTTTATACCAATCGTAAGTTTTGCCTTTGGCATAATTAGCGCGCTCACGGTCAAACAGACCTATACGTTGCAGCCATATTTCGGTATCGGTGCCGGTAAGAGCATCATAAGCTTTCCATTGGTCGTAAGTAATACCAGCCGCTGCCAGGTTTTCGGGTGTTGGGTTAATAAATTTGCCTGGATTAGCAAACCGTGTAGTACTGTTAAACAGATCCTGGCGATATTTCAGGTAGCCGGCCGCATCATAAACATAACGGTTGGCACCCATAGTGGCTAAACCAGTATTGGCTGTAAAGCGGATAGTAGGTTTATCAGTCTTTCCTTTTTTAGTAGTGATAATAATAACACCGTTACCCGCCTTGGCGCCGTATATGGCTGCAGCTGAAGCATCCTTCAGTACATCAACCTGTTCGATATCCAAAGGATTGATCTCCGAAAGTTCACCGAAAAATATCACACCATCCACTACCAGTAGCGGCGAATTATCGGCCTTTAGTGAATGCTGACCGCGTAATTGAATGTCGCCGCCGCCCTTAGCCGAACTGGTTTGCCCAACTACCAGGCCCGGGACACCACTACGCAGCAATTCCTGTACAGAGCGCGGGTCCTCCTTTTCCAGTTTTTCTGTCTTCAGGGTAGATATAGATCCGGTCAGGTCCTTTTTTTGCGCTGTACCGTAACCTATTACCACCACCTCGTTCAGGTCCTTGTGCACACCACTCAATTTGATTTGCATAGGTTTTGAATCATCGGCTTTTACAGTGATCGGTGTATATCCGATGCTGTTAAATTGCAACATACTGTTTGCAGGCACACTGATTTTAAAATCGCCATCGATGTTTGCGGAGACACCAATTGTGGTGCCGACTACTGTTACCGTAGCTCCAATAAGAGGATCGCCGGTGTTTGCATCCGTTATCTTACCGGTAACGATCTGCGATTGTGCCATAGCTTGCTGAAAGCACAACATAGACAGCATGGCGACTAAAAGCACATGTAGCCGCTTTAACTTTTTTGTAAAAAAAATCATAAAGTTTTTTAGGTCTAAAAATTGGTTTACTATTGATTTGGATCCGTTTAGTCTCGCACTTTCGGATTCGCAATATTAAAATATTCTCACATCTAATGTTGTTTTAATATTGGATTACAATATTTTTGTTACACAATGGTGTAAGTAATTCAATTTTTCAGCAAAATATAACCTCAGGCGGAGGTTGATTATTATATAATATAAACGAAAAATCGAGAAGGCCTAAAAGCAAATCCAAAAGTGTTTTTTCGTTCCTCATTTTGTATGCGATGGCGAAAAAGAAAAGTATTGTCTGTTAAAACACAAATGCTTAAAAAAGGGGTAACGAATGGGTATAATTCGAATCACGCTGAATAAAGCGAAAATACTGCAAACATCTTCAAAACTAATTCCCCTATAAGTATTAAAATAGCTTTTCGCACCGGCCCTAGCTTAAGTATTCTTATCTTTAACTCCGCATCGATTTGTTTAAAAGCTAATATTTAGAATATGTCAAGATTAAGATTCAGTGCAGCATGTATCGGACTATTTATGAGTTCATTAATGGCAAATGCACAAAAAACTTCAGTAACCAGCTACGTTAATCCCTTTATTGGCTCTGAAGATCATGGGCATGTATTTGTGGGGGCAAATGTACCGTTTGGCGCCGTGCAACTGGGCCCAACGCAAATTGGTCGCACCTGGGATAAGTTTAACGGCTGGGATTGGTGTTCCGGTTACAATTATATCAGTAAAGAGATCCTGGGTTTTACGCACACCCATCTCAGCGGTACGGGCATTGGCGACCTTAATGATATCATGATTGTTCCGGCGAACGGACCGGTGCAACTTTATCCGATGAAGTTTGATAAGCCCGAAACCGGTTACGGGTCTTATTTTTCTAAAAGCACAGAACAATGTCACCCGGGTTATTATGCAGTGCATCTAGATAAGTATGATGTTGACGCTCGACTAACTGCGACCGCCCGCGTCGGCATACACCATTATCATTATCAAAAGACCGATAACGCTCATTTGCTCATAGACCTTGGTTTTGCCATGAACTGGGATAAACCGGTTAAGACTTTCCTGAAAAAAGTTAATGATTCTACCTTTACCGGTTACCGTTATTCAACAGGCTGGTCAAAAGATCAAAGAATTTACTTTGCTATAAGAACGTCGCAACCAATAACTAAAGCGTCATTTTATAGCGACAGTACGCTACAGCGAGGGAGCCAGGTTGAAGGATCGCATGCTAAAGCAGCTTTGTATTTCAATGCTGCCCGCAATCCGGATATGTTGCTGAAAGTTGCAATTTCTCCGGTTAGTGAAGAAAATGCCCTAATGAATCTTAAGACAGAGGCGGCCGGTAATTCATTTGAGCGCTATCGCGTGCTGGCAGATAAAGCCTGGGAAAAAACTTTGAGCGCTGTAAATATCGAAACCACCAATAAGCAAAACAGAGAAGTATTTTATACGGCATTGTATCACATGAGTTTTGGCCCATTCTTATTTAACGATGCCAACAGAGATTACCGCGGCACAGATAAACGGGTTTATCATAAAGTGGCGTTTGATAATTATACAACCATGTCTTTGTGGGATATATATCGGGGATGGAGCCCTTTTATGACCATCACGCATCCGGATTTGGTTAGAAATATCACAAAATCCATGCTGGCTATTTATCAGCAACAAGGGCGCTTGCCGGTTTGGCCATTGGTTGGGAGTGAAACCGACTGTATGGTTGGTAGCCCGTCAATTATCATTCTGGCGGATGCGTTTGGAAAAGGACTGATTGATGACAGTCAAAAGGAACAGTTTTGGCAGGCGATGAAACATACTGCCATGCGCGATACTTTAGGGCTTCAGTATCTTAATAAACTGACCTACATTCCGGCCGACAAAATGCACGAATCCGTAGCCTGGGCCCTGGAATATGCCGTTGCTGACGCCGGCCTGGCAAAGGTGGCCAAATTGTTAGGCAAAAAAGCGGATGCTGAATATTTCACCAAAAGAAGCCAGCTTTATAAGCTTTATTACGATAAACAGGTTGGCTTTTTCAACGGGCGTTTTGCAAACGGGCAATTCCGTCGTCCTTTTGACCCGGTTTATTCAAAGCCCGAAACTTCCGATTTTACCGAGGGAAATGCGTGGCAGTACCTTTTCATGGTTCCTGAAGATGTGCATAATTTGATCGGACTAATCGGTGGAGAGCAGCGATTTACAAAACGTTTGGACAGCTTATTCACCATTTCCTCCAAACAACAAGAAGGTGCGACTCCCGATATCGCAGGTTTGATCGGTCAGTATGCACATGGTAATGAGCCGAGCCACCATATTACCTACCTCTACAATTATCTGGGCGAGCCCTGGAAAACGGCAGATTTGGTACGTGAAGTGATGCACAAATTTTATAGCGATAAACCGGACGGCCTAAGCGGTAATGAAGACGTTGGGCAAATGAGCGCCTGGTACGCCTTTAGTGCGCTAGGTATGTATTCTGTTAATCCTATTGAAGGGAAATATGTTTTTGGTTCGCCACTCTTTGAAAAAGCGACACTGCAACTGGAAAACCGTAAAAAATTCATTATCGAATCAAAGAATAACAGTGACCGCAATAAATATATACAGCGCATAACGCTGAACGGGAAACCTTATCCATACACCTATATTATGCATAAAGAGCTGCTGAAGGGCGGTACACTTGTCTTTTATATGGGAGAGAAACCTAACAAAGCTTATGGAGCATTAGCGTCAGCACGGCCTTAAAAGGCCTATTCTATTTACGTATAGGGGCGCAAGTGAGGCAAATAATTAACATAAACTTAATCATTTCTTTTGGTTGAAAACAAGCCAAACTGTTCTTTTTGTAGCGATGCCCCGCAAATAATTAAATGATATACTGAATACATTTTATGAAAAATTTTAAGGGCTGTCTTCTATTATTTTGTACCACATTGTGCCTTTGGGGCTGCAGCAAATCGAAAGATGATCAGCAGATTGATGTATCTGCGCAGGAGTTTCACGCTGGTAGCTATATACAAAGCGGTGATACACTCAATTCTAAAAATAAGTCAAACGGTCGGGCCATCAAGGGTACGCTCAAAGCCGGCCAAACCTATTATATCTGCAGCGACTATGCATCGGCCACCATTAACAAGGGCGACACGCTCATGATCCAAAGTGGGGTAAAGGTGTATATTGTCGGTCCGGCCTCGGGCACTACTGCCATCGGCACACAAGACCACGCTCCGGGTATCATAGTTAACGGCACACTGCTCTCGTTGGGTACTAAGGACAATCCCAACCTGTTTACTTTGCAAAACACTGCCCTCAAATCAGATCCGGCCAAAGATCCGCAAGACCCTAACACTGACCCCGCATTTAAAGGTTACTGGGGCGGTATTCAAGGCGGCAGCGGCTCGGGTGACATCATTCTTAAATGGACCCGCTTCGAATACCTGGGCGGTTTAAATGCGTCAAATGCGCCAAGCCGCGCGGGGCAGGCTACCTATGGCATTTTCATTCAGAACCCTAATTGTAATTTTGTGTTGGAAGACTGCTGGCTGTACGGTTCGCTTAATGATATGGTGCGTGTAGCCGGCGGCAAGTTTGAAATTATGCGTAACACCTTCGAAAAGGTAGGCCTTATTGCCGGCGAATGTGTCAACATTAAAAGCGGCAGCGTGGGCGATATTGCATACAATCTTGCTGTAGGCGGCACCGGCAACTGTTTCAAAGTGGCTAATGCCGGTGGCTTGTCGCCGCAAGCCAACATGACCTGCTATAACAACACTATTATCACCGCAGGTTACCGTCAGCAAAAGGCAGGCGAGGGGGGCTCGCTCGATTTTGAAAATGGCGGCCGCGGGTTGGCTTACAATAACTTTATCATTAACAGCGCTTACGGCCTTAGCGTGTTGGGCGGCGGCGGCGCTACTGCGGCGGCCGATACGGCAAACATCAAATACGGTTACACCTACAATTATGGCGACAACACGAGTATTACCAGCCAATTTTTACCACTGGGCTTTATCACCAAGGTGCAAACGGGCGATATCAATGGAGGCAACAGTACTACGCCGGGCGCCAATAACCCATTGTTTGTTAATTACCCGCTGCCGGCTTCGGCAATAGTGCAGGCTAATTTGGCACGGGCTGATTATGTGGGCAGCTATAATTTCAGGCTGCAAAGCAGCTCGCCGGCCGTGGGTAAGGGTTATACCGGGTTTAGTCCGTATGCAGTAGTGAAGGTAGATAAAACCCTTGGTGCTACAGAAATTACGCCTCCGGGCAAAGACATTGGCGCTTATCAGACCAACGGTACCGGCAATAAGCATTAATGCGTTTAAATTGAGGAGTATTTTAATAGTTATTCTGTCTTGTTGCATTGGTTTCGCCACACAGGCTGCAGGCATCCGAATCAAGGTCAGCGATCAATTAACGAGTAAGCCCGTCGCCTATGCGCAGGTCAGGATCAATAATACAGCCATCACAGTTTTAACGGATAGTGATGGCTTTTGCTATTTAAGGGCTCTGCATCGTGGTAGTATCACTATTGTCGTTTCTGCCAGAAATTATCATGAGCGGGCGATAAGAATGATTATGGGTGATGTAGATACCACAATCCAGATCAACCTGAAACCACTTAAGGTTGAGCTGCAGGAAGTAACCGTAGCCGCGCGGCCCAACCCGCGATCTGATCATCAAGCTCGTATTACCGAGCGCGAAGCTGTACAGCTGTTAGACATCGCTTCGGGAGACATGATTGTCCATACGGGTAGCATCAGTGCGGGCGACGTGGTGCAGCAGTTGCAGGGCTTGTCAGTAACCCATACCAATACAGGCAACAGCGACAAAGCCATTATCAGGGGTATGGAAGCTAAATACAGTTATACGCTCATCAACGGGTTTAAAATACCCAGTCCTGACGATAAGAGCCGCTATATATCGCTCGATATCTTTCCTGCCGGCTTGCTTCAAAATGTGCAGGTGTACAAAACGCTGACAGCTGAAATGGAAGGCGACGCCATTGGCGGTGCGGTTAACCTGGTATTGCGCCAGCCTGAAGATGCGCCCTTATTACAGATTGATCTGAGCACAGGATACAGCAGCCGGTACTTTGATAACAAATATCGGGGTTTTAATACGGGGGCAGTGCAAAATCAGTCGCCGTATGAGCGTTTCGGGGCGGGCTATTATGCCAAAGGCGAAGATTTCTCAAAGGATAATCTTGTTTTTCACAATAAGCAACCCGCGCCGGATATTAATTTTAATGTTTTTACCGGCCACAGCTGGCTTAACAACAGGTTTGGGCTGATAGCGGCAGTCAATTATAAAAATATCCGCAGCGGGTCGACCGGCTTTTTTATCCCGCTTAATGTACAACCCAATCTTAACAATGCGCCGGCTTTTTCTGATTTCTATCTGCAAACGTATAATAATAAAAAAATAACGATAAGCAACTATGAGCAGCTTTGGTTCAGGCCCGATAGCGCGAACAGCTTCACGTTCAGTTACCTTTATCTGGATCAGAAAGATGCAGAAACGCGCAGTTTGGTAGATACCAGCCTGGTGTTGGGCCGCTCGCAAGCGGGCACAGGGCGCATTTACATGAGCAACCGGTCGCGGGTTCATGAGCAGCAGATAAACAACCTGAATCTGAAGGGCGACCATCGCTTAAGGCAATTCAGCGTCGATTGGGTTGGCGTTTACTCGCAAGCCAACGGCCGCTACCCCGACTGGTCGCAACTAACAGCCAACACCGGTAGATTGGTGATGCCCGACGGCACCATACAACAGACGCCGTTACTATTGGCTCCGCTTAATCGGGTATGGCTTAGTAATAAAGAGCGTGACCTCGATGCCTACGTCGATTTGCATTACAAACCGCAGTTTTTTAATAATGAGCTGACACTAAGTACCGGTGGCGTGCTGCGCGATAAAAAACGTGACAACTTTTATAATAGCTACACCTTTGTACCGCTGGTGAATGAATCTTTTGCCGGCATTGAAAATGCGGTGTGGAATAATGATAATGGTGCGCAAAACCCGTTGGGTAGTGTAAATAATCCAAATACTTATACCGCTACCGAGTACATCAGTGCCTTTTATATTATGGCCGACTGGCAGCATGGCCGCACTGAGCTGACCGGTGGCCTGCGTCGCGAGCAAACCCGTCAAAATTTTGTCTCTGCGCTTGACCCAAGCCAAAGTTTCGGTAAAACGGTGAACATTAGCTATAAAGATCTGTTGCCTGATCTGCATTGGCGATATACGCTGAATGACAATGCGCAACTCAAAGCGAGCTATTTTAAAGGCATCTCTCGTCCGGCTTTGTATGATATTACTTTTCAAACTATTTCTTTCGAGGATTATAATGTGGCCGGTAACCCTTTTTTAAAACGTACCCAAGCCGACAATTTTGATTTGAGCTATAATTGGTACCGGAATCGCAACGTGCATTTTAAAACGTCGCTGTTTTATAAACATATTGTGGATGCATATGAGCGCACACTCATTAACGGTAATGATGAGCTCTACCCCATTCCGCAAAGCGGATTGAGTTATACGCCCGCTCTCACCCTTACCGAGCAGCTGAAAAACACGGGCACCGCTACCAATTACGGGGCCGAGCTTTCCTGCAGCTATGCCTGGCCGGGCTTCGTGCTTACCGGCAGCTATACCTATACTTCGTCGGCCATTACGCGAATGAAAAAGCTGCTTACCCGCGAAGATCCGGCCGACCCCTCCAGTAATCAGGTGACGATAACCCGGATGGAGACCGGCCCGCTACAGGGGCAGTCAAAACAGCTGGCCTATCTTAACCTGCTTTGCCCGCAATTGCCCGGCAACTGGCTGGTTGACGGCACGCTCATTTACACCGGCCGGCGTATTGATTTGGTATCGCCCTGGTACGGGCTTGACTATTGGCAGCGGGCTAATATTACAGTTAATTTGTCTGTCGAAAAACGGTTGGGACAGCACTTTAAGCTGAGTATGAGCGCCGCTAACCTATTCAATAATGGTTTTACAGACGACATTTTAACACCCAATCCTGATAATGGTAGTAATTTACTACCTGCACAAACCGGGCGAGATCGAATCACCATCCTGAAGGAACAATTTTCGGCCTGCTACAGGATGGGACTAACCTATATGCTTCGATAATATGCGCCGGACGTTAAACCGGCTTTTTTGCTTTTGTAAGTCACAAAATAGGTAAAATCTGAACAGTTGAATACAAGCAGAATATTACTGAAACGATATTATTTTTTATAAAATAAGCCATCTTAATAAAACTAACTTGCTGAAATTGAGTTATCAATCTTGAGGTGTTTTTGTAAATGACTTCCTAAATGTATTTTAGCTTATTATCGTTATAATTAAAATTTAATGCCTTCTAAAACTTTAAAAAACAACAAACGCTCACTAACTACTCTTGCAAAAACGCCGACTGGTATCTCCGGCCTTGATGAGGTTACCATGGGAGGCTTGCCAAAAGGCCGGCCATCACTTATTTGCGGCGGCCCCGGTTGCGGGAAAACCTTGTTCTCACTTGAATTTATAGTTCGGGGTGCACAAGAATTTGGTGAGCCCGGCGTCTTTATCGCCTTCGAAGAAAAAGCCGACGAATTGGCTACTAATGTTGCATCCCTCGGATTTGATCTGGAAAGACTGCAGCAGGAAAAAAAATTAAAAATTGATTACATCCACATTGACAAAAGCGAGATTGAAGAAACCGGCGAATACGATCTGGAAGGATTGTTCATTCGTCTGGGACATGCTATCGACACTATTGGCGCAAAACGCGTGGTATTAGATACTATTGAAAATTTATTTGCAGGCCTGTCAAACCAAGCCATCTTGCGTGCAGAGCTGCGGCGCTTGTTCCAATTTCTGAAAGATAAAAATGTTACCGCCATCATTACCGGCGAGCGCGGCGAAAGCAGCCTTACCAGGCAAGGTCTGGAAGAGTACGTATCAGACTGCGTTATACTGCTTGACCACAGGATTATCGAACAGGTATCTACCCGCCGTTTACGTATTGTTAAATATCGCGGTTCTTTGCATGGTACCAATGAGTATCCGTTTTTGATAGACGAAGATGGTATTGCCGTATTACCGGTTACCTCTTTATTGCTTGACAAAGAGGTGTCATCTGACGTTGTACCTTCCGGCATCGATGCTTTAGACAAGATGTTGGGTAGGGGCGGATTTTTTAAAGGCAGCAGCATATTAATATCGGGCACCGCCGGAACAGGTAAAACATCGGTTGCTGCAACATTTGCCGATGCAGCCTGCAAACGTAAAGAACATTGCCTGTACTTTGCTTTTGAAGAATCGCCACAGCAAATAGTAAGAAATATGCGTTCTATAGGGTTGGATTTGCAGCGCCATGTCGATAAAGGATATCTGCAGTTTCATGCCTCAAGGCCAACTCTATTCGGATTGGAAATGCACCTGGTGGCTATTCATAAAGCTATCCGGAATTTTAAGCCTTCGGTTGTTGTGCTTGACCCGATAACCAATTTAATAACCGTAAGCACTATCAGTGAAGTAAAATCGATGCTGATACGCTTGATCGATTTCTTGCAGCAGGAACAAATCACCGTTATGTTTACAGCGTTGTCGCTAAATAATGTTATTGATCAACAAACTGATGAAGGTGTATCTTCGCTGGTAGACGCCTGGCTAATGATTAAAGATATTGAGATGAACGGCGAGCGCAACCGCGGTTTATACATCATGAAATCTCGCGGAATGAAGCATTCAAATCAAGTTCGTGAATTTGTTATTACTGATCAGGGCCTGGATTTGATAGAAGTTTATGTGGGCCCTGAAGGTGTGCTCACCGGCTCCGCTCGCGAAACGCAAATGCTGCTTGAAGAAACCGGCGAGGTGTTGCATACCCATGCTGTTGGACGTAAAGACAGGGAAATAGTACGTAAGCGAAAAGTGCTAGAGGCCAAAATTGAAAGCCTTCGTAGTGAATTTGAATCTACAGAAGAAGAGTTAAACAAGGTATATATTGAAGAAGAGATAAAAAGAGATGTACAGCAGCAAAATCGCCGGAAAATGTCAGACATACGTACCGGGAAAAGGTTGCTGAAAACGAAAGATCTCAAAGCTTACAAAAAAAGAAGAAATAGTGGCGAAAGAAATTTATGAACTAAGATTGTATATTGCAGGCCAAACCGCAAAATCTGCGACTGCACTGCGTAATCTGAAAAAATATTGCGAAGAACATTTGTTAGATCAGTACTCAATTGAGATTATTGATCTTTTAAAGAACCCACAACTAGCAGAGGGCGACCAGATATTGGCCATACCTACGCTGGTAAAAAAGGTTCCGGAGCCGGTACGAAAAATTATCGGCGATTTGTCCAATGAAGAAAAAGTACTGGTAGGACTTGACATACGTCCACGCCCGAGTGTAAATTAAGAACATAAGATGAGTGACGATCAGTTCGATTTTTATGCGGAGCCCGTTAATGAGGATCTCTATGAACTGAGACTCTTTGTCGCCGGTTCTTCGCCGGCTTCCCTCCGGGCAATCAACAATTTGCGCATTGTACTTGAACAGCAATTGCAGGGCCGTTATGAGCTGGATATTGTAGATATCCATCAACAACCCGAACTGGCACAGCAGGAAAATATAACAGCTGTGCCCATGCTGTTAAAGAAAATGCCCAACCCTAAACGATTGCTGGTGGGCGATATGTCAAATACCCAAAAAGTATTACGCGGGCTTGGCCTGACAACGATTCAGGAGCGTGAATGATCAACTAATATATCAACAACTATTGCATGAACTGGCCCAATTAAAGGCCGAGTTGCATGAAATGAAGTATCAGCTGGAGGAAGCTAATGATACTATTGAAGCTATCCGTAACGGCGAAGTTGACGCATTGGTGGTGAAAGCAGAAGATGGCCATCAATTATATACATTACGCAGCTCTGATCAGGCTTACCGCATATTTGTCGAGCAAATGACCACCGGAGCCTTGACCTTAAACCACGATGGAGTCATTCTTTTCAGTAATTCGCGGTTTGCCAAATTGGTGGATTTACCATTAGAGAAGGTTGTTGGAAAACTATTTAGTGATTTTTTTGGGGCTGATGAACGCGAACGTTGTATAAAGCTGATTGATAGCGCCTGGAATGGGGGCTGCAAGGAGGAATTTGACCTTATTGTCAATGAAACACAAATGCCCGTTTTGCTATCATTACAAACAATAACGCTGGAAGACGGGGTGGCAATGAGCGTAATCATTACAGACCTTAGTATTCAAAAAACACAGCAACGGCTCCTGGAAGAAAAAAATAATGCATTGGAAGCCGCCCGTCGGCACGCAGATGAATTAAATGCAAACCTGGAAAAAACAGTGCGCGAACGCACCGCCGAATTATATGCAAATCAGGAAAGGTTAAGTCGGGTACTTGAAACCATGGCCGAAGGGGTATGCATTGTGGATATCAACGGTGAGTTAACCTATGCTAACCCCATGGCGAAAAAAATATTGGGGCTAACATATAGCCAAATTAAGGATAAGGTTTATGATGATCCAAGATGGGCAAACCTTAGTCTGGATGGCACACCATTACATCGTGACGAGCGCCCGATGGCCATTGCGATGTCCAAAGGTGAGCCGGTTTATGATTATGAGATAGCGGTGCAACCGCCAGATAGCGAGCGCTTTTATATTTCTATTAATGCCGCACCCTTACGCGACGAGCTGGGTTCAATTGTTGGCGGTATAGGTACATTTATGGATGTGACCCACCGTCGTAAAGTTATCCAGCAAAAAGATGAATTTATAAGTGTTGCCAGCCATGAACTTAAAACGCCTATCACCAGTTTAAAAGGCGCGTTACAACTATTAGACCGGATCAAAGAAAACCCAAACCCGTCCACTTTTGTAAGATTTATTGATCAGGCTAACAAAAGCTTGAATAAGGTTAGTGTATTGGTTGATGATTTATTAAACGGAACAAAAGTCACCGAAGGGCAGCTGCAGTTACATAAGCAGATATTTAATTTAAAATCCCTTATTGACGACTGCTGCCCGCATGTGCGTGCCGGAGGAATTTATAAGCTGGTAAGCCAGGGCGAAACGCAATTGCGTGTGGAGGCAGACCTGCATAAAATAGACCAGGTTTTGGTAAACTTGGTTAATAATGCAGTAAAATATGCGGGTTCCTCACAAGTTATTCTTATTGATGTAGAAAAAGCGGGTGAGTTTGCGAAAATATCTGTTACTGATCATGGCCCGGGGATTTCGCCCGAACAATTACCGCACCTTTTTGAACGATATTATCGGGTAGACGGTAGCAGCCGACAGCTTTCCGGTTTAGGCCTCGGACTTTATATCTGCGCTGAAATTATTAAGAAGCACGGGGGCGAGATCGGCGTGGAAAGTACAATTGGAAAAGGAAGCACTTTTTGGTTTACTGTGCCGCTCGCCAAATAATAACAGTTGCATAAATTTAACTCGCCTGCCGTACCAATAACTCCGTCACACCTGATTGCATTTTGAATTTGGCATATTCATACTGTAGCTGCTTATAAAGTTGCGATAACTCACCCCCACCGTTTGCAGACCTTTTCTTTAACATTAATGATATTAAGTAAAACTTTTCGAATTTTAGATCTTGCTTATCAGCCAGCTGAACAAAACATTTGTACTCGGCGCTTATAGATTCGAAGTCGTTTTTGAAAAATGCCACTTTGATGTTTAAAGCGTGATTAAATATGTTGATATAAGGTGCATAGCTACCGCTATGACTGGTATCCAACTTTAAAATAGACTTATGGGTATCCAGCAAATTCTTTTTATCATCCAGTAAAAAGTAGGTGTCGGCTAAAATGTTTTTCAAGAAAAACGTATAGCAAGTTTTAGTGTCTGATAGCCTTTTATAATGCTTATTTAATATTTGAATGAAGCGAATTATCTTTTGCGGATTTCCGGCTATTTGTAGAGTACGCGCTGCCAGGATATAGATGATATCGTTGGTGATATTGTGTTCCAAGCCGGATATTTGTACTAACGGGTTAAAGCAAAATTTGGTGATTTCTGAAAGTGCCTCTTTTTTGACAATGCCATATTTAAGGTAATGATATATCGTGTCCAGGCAGCCGAGTGGATCTATCGGATACTGAAAGAAATCAATTTGTGGTATCGCTCTAAGACTCGTAAGCTGTCTATTTACGGCGGTTAAATCCATTTTTAGTATTGATATCATCGCCAGACAGCACCTTACCAGGATTTGTTTTTCATTGGTAAGCTCAAACTTTAGCAGCGTTTGTAAGGTTTTTTCGTACTGCAGCGATATATATTCCAATCCAAAAAAGTAATTGAACAGATCATTATTTAAAGCAAATCCATTTAAATTTTCTTCTTGTTTTAACGCCGAGGTATTCAATATTTCACTTATGAAGTTTATAAGCTCGGCTTTTTTATTTAACGGCAAATCAATGTTCACCAGGTAGTTTAAGTTATAATCTGCATCGGTTTTGATAGCGTAAACCACAAACCATTTGATAACGTTTAATTTTAAGTCGGCATTTAAAAGTTCATCTGCATCTTGAATTAGCTTTGGGTTAAACAGATTGTCATTTTTAGCTAATAATTTTTGAGCAATGATATACTCCATGAAATCTCTATTGCCAAACTTAACATAGGCGTTGTAAACCAGGTCGGCACTTTCGTTATATTCAGTTAAAAATTCGATGCATAACAGTTCACGGTATACGTAATTGTATTTGTCGAGGAGTGCGCCTGCTTTTATTTTGTTAACATAATAAATACCATTTTTAAGACACATCATATCAATGAGCTCAAAAAGGAACAACATCTTTTCTGAAGAATATTTATCCAGAGAAATTTGATTAAGTATTAAAGATGATGTGATCTCATACCTGTATAATCCTCCGATATTGTTTAACGAAAAATTGTTCTTATGCAGTTTATAATATACCTGAAAATATAGCGGGTTATTTAAAAGGTTGATGGTTTCCGGATCGATATTAACCGGAGATAACGGATTTAAGCCCTGAGAAAGCTCATATAACTCGCTATAAGTAAACAGCGGCACATTGCCAAAAGTGTCATGATATGTTTTAAAGCCCGTAAACCACGGATGTGCATTCTCCAAAAGATGTTTGTTGTTTATCCATGTATCTGAGCGCATGGTGAATATAAATTTGAATATATCACTTGACTCATATAATGAAAAGATATCCAATATCTGGTTCAGTATAAGATCAAATTGATCACGACTAAGTGGATATTCATCAAAGCCGTCAATAATCAAAAAGAACCGGCCCGGACTCTTTTTCTTGTTATTCAAAAGCATGTTTAATACTTCAGCGCTATTATATCCCAGCAAAGTCAGCAGCCAGGTATGTATATCCTGACCACTGGAAAGCACTGACATAAGCGATGATGTGCTGAAGAACAGTATAATATCATTAATATTATTTTGCTCATTATAGGCGATTCTTTCTTCAACCCAATGTAGTAAGGCTATGGTCTTGCCGTATCCTGTTGGTGCAATTAAAGCTGTTGCAATTTGATCTGAAGAAAGAAAGTTTTCCAGATGCTCATCAATGAACTGCCTTTTTATGGTTTTAATATAACGTACCCCAGAGCGTTTTTGCAGCGCGCGGCGGGTAAGGTTAGTAACTCTTAGCGCATCATTGCTCAGGTTTGTCCAGTCGGCGGTTTTGCTTGACCGGGGCTGTATAGTATTTTCACTTAAAAACGCTGCCCAGTTTTCGTATCCGCAATAATCCAATAAAGTATCGATGGTAAACTGGGAAGACTTGAATTGGCTATGTGCAAATCCATACACGCGCTTTAAAGTGGTTTCACTTAGACGTTTCTTGGTTTTTTGAAAAATCAGGGCGCTTAATGTCTTACAGTCGGACGATGTAAAATTGGTGAACTTCGCTATATCCAGAACGGTTTTCTTCAATAAATTAAAATGATGCGATAGCATAGGCGGTTCAAGTAGTGTTTATAGAGGAACGGATAAGATTATACAGGTAACAAGATAACAATCAATTGCCAAATTAATTAATGGTTTAACGATTATTGTCTGACAATCCAAAATAAGCTTTTGCGAATAAAAAATAATTCCCTGAACAAGAATGAACGGTGTAAAAAATCTGTGAATGGTGCATTTGGTGAAAGCTGAGGGCAATTTTGCTACATCAGAGACTGTCAGGTAGTCATTTTATGATAAAATATTTGATGATAAAATTTAATAGTAGCCATTATCCAAAATTATCCAAGACGACATTTTTTATATTATTTATAAATAAAACATCTCTCTTGCAATAGTAATTAGAAATAAACCGTTACGCTGCAATTTCTGAAATATTTACAACGAAGGGTTGTAGCGCCGTTTTTTAATTAATGCTGATAGAAATTGAATCAGTATTTGATAACGGATGCTTTTAATTTAATCATTAAACAAAAAAATTAAAATCAAAGTGTGAATAAGATGATGTGGTTGCATTGTGAATAGCAATGAACAGCCTGCTTAAAAATGGCTTTTTGAAGGATTTGTTCATTTCAAATGAATAAACTGTAGCATACGTACTCGGTAGGGCCGGTAGTAATTTTAGCCAGCGTTAAACTTTATTTCACATGAAAATAAACCCTACCTTTTATCACCGCTTTTTGCTGTTATTCATTTTTTGCTTATCGCCATTTTTGAGCCGCGCTCAAGTGACATATGCTACCAGCCAGCAAACAGGCGACAACGGATTGCTTTGCGTTGGCTGTATTGTTAATAACGCGCCAAACGCAGCAGACGCCAATCTTCAAACGTATTCAACATTAAATGTAATTGTAGGGGTTGCGGCGGCGGTTCACCAGGATCTCATCTTTTCGTCTCAGATTGCCGCAAATACGCCGGTTTCAGTCAAAATGGGTAGTGGCGACAATTTGCTTGATCTGACGGTCCTTGGACGCATTTCCCTTCAAGCGTATAACGGAAGCACGGCCATAGGGTCGGCAATTGCTGCAAATACATTACTCAGTGCAGTTAGCAATAATAATCAGGTCGAGTTAAAGTTTGCACCTTCGGCGGCCTACGATAGAATTAGGGTTACCCTTAATGGTGGTGTTTTAGGGGCATTAAGCAGCATGTATTTATATGGAGCCTTCTACTTTGGCTCCAGTACTGCGCCGTGTAATACAGCAGTTGATGAAATACACGGTATGTCGTCCAATTTATTGGGTTTAGGCATTAGTATCAACGTTGGAGGCGTACAGAATCCGACGTATGCATTCGACGGAAACCTTACTACAGCCTCAACGCTTAACGCGGGTGTTGGTGTTGTAGGTGCTTATACTCAACAAACATTAATATTCCAGTCACTTTCAGTTATAGGCGACTCTGTGCGTGTGACTATGTCTGCACCTACTTCGCTTATTGCAGCAGGTGTGTTATCTAATATTTCGGTGGGTACTTATAACGGTAACGTAAGTAATAATGATAAGCAATCGGCTAATTCGGGTTTGCTCAATTTACAATTGCTTGGTCTGATTAATAATAATAACGACCAGGTATTTACCATAACCTATGCCCCAGCGCAAATATTTGATAGAGTAGAAGTTACACTGGGTGGCGGTATCGCCAACGTGCTGTCATCAGCAAATTTGTACGAGGTTGAACGGGTAATACCCCGGCCGGTTATCAGCTATAATAATATAGCTACAAATAATGTGCAGTTATGCGCCGGCAGCACAGCTACTTTAGTGGCAACATCAGCCCCCAATACCACTTTTAAATGGTATTCGGCAGCTACCGGCGGGGCAGCCTTTTTTTCCGGCGCCAGTTATACTACGCCTGTACTAAATGCAACGACAACATATTATGTATCTGCAAGCCGGACCGGATGCACTGAAGAGTCGGCCAGAACGCCTGTTACTATAACCGTGAGCCAAATACCTGCAGCCCCTGTTGTTAATAACAGCGCGGTGACGGTTTGTACGGGGCAGACGGCAACTTTCGCTGTCACCCCCATTACCGGTATTACAATTAATTGGTATACTGCTGCCACAGGTGGTACCCCTGTTTTTACCGGCAATAGCTTTACAACCGCCCCGCTAAACGCAAATGCAACTTATTATGCTGAAGCGGTTGCAGGCGGAACTTGCGTAAGTAATTCACGTACCGCCGTAACTGCAACTCTAAGCGCGTTGCCCGATGTGCCGATATTAAGTGCCCCAAACACTACTATTTGTGATGGCGATGTAGCCGTGTTGTCGGTTAATGCAGTAACTGGTGTTACCTATAACTGGTACACTGCAGCTAGCGGCGGGGTGCCAATATATACAGGCATAAATTATACAACGCCGGCTTTACATGCTAACATTACTTATTATGTCGAAGCTGTAAATGCTAACGGGTGTAACAGCACCTCGCGTGCACAAGCAACGGTTACGGTGCAGCCAAAACCGGCCGATCCGACACTTGCGGCTAACAATTCAACCATAACTGCTGGACAAACTGCGACTATATTAATAACAAACTCACAAACCGGTATCGTTTATAATTGGTATACATCTGCTACGGCTGCTACTCCGGTTTATACAGGGGTATCCTATACAACTCCGGCTTTGTATGCCAATACTACCTATTATGTAAGTGCAACCAACTCAGGCGGCTGTCAGTCTACAAACCGCACAGCTATTACTATCAATGTAAATATCAATAATAACTCGCCGTGTACATTTGCCAACCAGCAAAGCAGTAGTACCAGTGGCATATTATGTGTTGGATGCGGCGTTACCAATGATGCCCTGGCAACCGATGCCGATACAACAACGGCATCATCCATACACGTGCCGCTTGGGATTCTGAATGGCTATACTGAACAGACACTTCAATTTCAGCAAGCCGGTTTTGCCGGCGATACAGTTAAGCTAGTGTTTCAATCGCCGGTTAATTTAACTGACGTGACCTTGTTGGGTAATATCACAGTAACATTGTATAATGGTGCTACGGCGTTAACTCCTTACACGCTCGATAATTCAACTATAAAATTAAGGCTGTTAAACAGTGCTAATAACCGTTACGCTGTTTACATACCCGCAACGGGAGCTTATGATAGGATTTCGATAAGATTGAATTCAGGTGTGGCAACATTGCTTACTGCGTTGGATGTTTATTATGCGGTGCAACAATATCCTAAAGTAGTTTTTGCTAACGCGAACCCTGAAATCTGCAAAGGCAGTCCGGCAACATTAAGCATCACCGCTCCATCAAACGGAACCTTTACGTGGTATGACCAGCCGACCGGCGGTATGGCGTTAACCACCGGAAGCAGCTATACAACCGGCCCGTTAAATGCCATTACAACTTATTATGTAGAATATAGCCGCAGCGCTTGCGTTAGCCCGGTGCGTTATCCAATACAAGTACTAGTTAATGATCCGCCTGTGAAGCCGGCAGTGGCGCCAACGGCAACAACTATTTATGCCGGACAGACGGCTACATTTACAGCCACTTCTGTTAACAACGCTGTGATTAATTGGTACGATGCGCCTACCGGTGGAAATCTGTTATATACGGGTACCACATTCACCACTCCGGCTTTAAACGCCAATCAAAGTTATTATGCCGAGGCTGTTACGGGTACCTGTCCGTCGCCGGATAGAACAAAGGTGGATGTTACGGTAAATCCGGTTGTGATTCCGGATGTGACCGTTACGCCGCCAACACAAGCCATTGATGCAGGCACTTCGGCCACTTTAACGGCATCGTCAACAACTGCAGGCGTTAAATTTAATTGGTACACTACCCCAACCGGTGGTACCCCTGTATTTACAGGGGCAACTTTTAATACGCCAAACGTATTCGCCAATACAACATATTATGCCGAGGCTGTTGTGATAGCGACAGGCGCAACGTCAACAACACGTGCAAGCGGTGTGATTACGGTTAATAACTCAAGCGTCGACCCGGTGCCTTGCGATGCAGCAATCGATCAAGCATCGGCAACCACCGGCGTGCTTTGCGTGGGCTGTGCAGTTAATAATGCACAGTCCGCTGTTGACGCAGATAGAAATACTTTTTCACAAATCAGTGTACCGGTAAGTGTGGTGGGTAACTATGCACAACAAACTTTGCGCTTTGCAAGCACGGGCCGTGCAGGCGATAGCGTGGTGGTTGATCTGGGCATCCCGGCTTCACTAATAAACGCGGGCGTGCTGTCGCAGGTAAGCCTGGCCACTTATAATGGTACCACTTATAATAATGACCGTTTCAATGTGAACGGCGCGTTGATAACACTTAACTTATTAAACGGTGTAAACCGTTTCAGGGTAGCATTCAAAGCCGGCAGTGATTTTGACAGAGTCGAAATCAGGTTAAACGCAGCAGTGGCCAATGTGCTAAGCACTTTAAATGTTTACGATGCTTACCAGGAAGTTGCCGCACCGGTTATAGCAGTACCTGCAGTAACCGCATGTACGGGATCGCAGGTTACGCTGAGTGCTGCTGTGCCCGGCCATGTAACGGTAAAATGGTATACGTCGGCGACGGGCGGATCGCCTGTATTTACCGGAGCGACATTCACTACGCCGGTTTTATCAAGCACCATAACTTATTATGCCGAGGCCAGCAGAACAGCCGACGGCTGCGCACAAGGTGTGCGTACACCGGCAACAGTCACCGTTACACCGGTACCTAACGCACCGGTCGTAACCACACCAAATGTAACTGTATGTTCAGGTCAGACAGCTTCGTTTACTGCTCAAGCGGTAAGTGGGGTGACTTTTAACTGGTATACATTGCCAACAGGCGGCACGCCCATATTTACCGGTGCAACTTTTACTACTGATCCGCTAAATGCTACCACTTCATATTATGTTGAAGCAAACAATGCAGGTCAATGCACAAGTTCAGTCCGCACACAGGTAATAGCCAATGTTACCGCAACGCCGGGGGTACCGGTTGTGCCCGCAAGCTCTGTGCCGATCTGTGCAAATAACGTGGCTATATTAACGGCTACTTCGCCACAATCGGGCGTAACCTTTAATTGGTATACTACCGCAACAGGTGGTACACCAGTATTCACAGGTGCGCAGTTTACAACACCTATACTAAATGCTAATACAACTTATTATGTAGAGGCAGTTTCAGGTACCTGTACCAGTCCGACAAGAGCCCAGATTGATGTAGTTGTTAACCCGGCTCCGGTTGCTCCTGTAGTTACAGTTACTGATGCCGGCGGACGTGTAACGTCTGGCCAGGCGGCACACCTTACCGCCACATCAATTACGCCGGGCGTGGTATTTAACTGGTACACATCGGCAACCGGTGGTTCATCTATCTTTACCGGGGCGTCTTATTCCACTCCAATTTTAACATCAAACACCACCTATTATGTTGAAGCCGCACTTACCGCCACAGGCTGTACCAGCGCTACACGTACTAAGGTTACTATAACGGTAGATCCTATATTTGCTACCTGCGACTTTGCTTCAACAGAAACTAACTCCACCAACGGGTTATGTGTTGGCTGTTCTGTGGCTAATTCTGGTTTTGCTATTGATGCAGATACCGCTACCTTCAGCCAGTTGAATATGACTGTCGCTTTGTTGGGAGCAACCGTATCGCAAAAATTAACATTCCCGGCAGCGGGTATCGTTGGTGATTCCGTTACTGTAAAAATAGCTTTGCCGGTAAGCCTGTTATCAGCAGGAGTGTTAGATCAACTACAAATTCAATCTTATAATGGTGCAACAGCTAACACTGATCAGATTTTATTGAGCAGTGGCCTGATACGCTTACAACTATTAGCAGGCGGCAAAACTGCATTCGTGAAATTTGGGCCAAAGGCCGCATTTGACGGCATACAAATAACACTGAATTCGGGCGCCGTAGCCGCACTAACTTCAGCTGATATCTATTATGCCAGCATGCAGGTAGAGGCACCACAACTGCCAAACGCAACCGTAAATATCTGCGCAAATAACATTGCTACGTTTACACTAGCCAATACACGTGCGGGTGTTACTTATACCTGGTATGATGCTCCGGTGGGAGGCAATGTACTCGGCACAGGGACCGCTTACACAACTGCGCCGTTAAGTGCAACTACTACTATTTATGTTGAAAGCAGCCGTACGGCGACGGGTTGTGTTAACCCTAACCGGATAGCAGCAACTGTTAACGTAAGTCCGGCACCTCAAAACCCTACATTAACCCAAAACAACTTGCAAATCTGTTCCGGCGATAACGTTATCTTATCGGTAACCAACGGAAGCGGAGCAACCATTAACTGGTATGATGCGCCTACAGGCGGTACGCTGCTGCATGTTGGTAATAATTTCCAGGTGTCGCCAATAGCTAATACAAATTACTATGTCGAGTTTACCAACGGAATGTGTTCCAGCTCTGCACGCACACATGGCACTGTACAGGTAAATCAGCGTCCTTCAAAACCGGGTGCGCTTTCTACCAATGTGCAGACTTGTATAGGTAGCCCGGCAACACTAAATGTAGCCAATGCCGAAACCGGCGTAACCTATAATTGGTACGATGCCGCAGTTGGCGGCAACCTGAAGTTTACCGGTACAACTGTTGCAACAGGAAACATCACCCAAAACACAGCTTATTATATTGAGGCTGTTAATGCGACTTCGGGTTGTATAAATAATGGTGGCCGTACAGCGGTGAACATCGGGGTGTCTACCCATATTGATGCTCCAACGCTAAACGCTACTCAAACAGCGGTTTGTAGTGGCGGCGGTGCCGCGCTGAGTGTAGTAAATCCGGTAACCGGCTTACAATATAAATGGTATACCGATGCCACCGGCGGAACAGCTGTATTTACCGGAACAACCTTTAATGTCGTAAATGTTACTGCTAATGTTTCTTATTACGTTGAGGCGGTAAATAGCTTAGGTTGTGTAAGCGATACCCGTACCGGGACAAACATCACCGTAAACCCAATACCATCTTCGCCGGTTGTGGTGAGCGCAACGGGTAGCTTAAGTGTTTGCATAGGCAGCAGCGCTACGCTTAATATCAGCAATCCACAGCCAAACCAGGTTTACAGGTGGTTTGATGCACCTACTAACGGAACCTTGTTATATGTAGGTACCCAGTTTGTTACCCCTGCACTAACATCAACCACTAAATACTATGTTCAGGCTTCTGATGCAGGTATGTGTAGTTCGTCTACACCTGCCGAGGTTGATATTACCATTAATCCAATCCCGGCAGATCCTACTGTAACTAATAACAACCCGATAGTATGTATCGGCAGCCCGGCGACATTGACCGTATCCTCGCCGCAAACAGGCGTGGTTTATAATTGGTATGATTCGCCGGCCCGTACAAACCTGTTGTTTAGCGGTACAACCTTTATAACCAGTCCTATAATAGCAACTACTAATTTTTATGTAAGCTCAGCAAATGCATCGGGTTGTACCAGCGGTAACCTGGTGCAAATACAGGTAACAACCCAAGACTTGCCACCATCGCCGGTAATTGCGAACGGCACTTCGGTACAAACTTGTAATGGTTCATCATTAAGTTTAAGTATTAGTAATCCGCAATCCGGCTATACTTATAAATGGTATACGATATCGACGGGCGGTACAGCCGCATTCACCGGCACAAGCTTTACAGTAAATAATGTGACTTCAAACGTTACTTACTATGTTGAGGCTATAAACAGTACCGGCTGTAGCAGCTCAGCACGTACGGCGGTAGGTGTGACAGTCGTGCCTCTGCCAACGGCACCCCAGTTAGCTGCGAATAACGTTACTGTATGTCCGGGAGGAACGGCTACATTATCGGCCGCGAACAATGACCCTAACATCACTATAAAATGGTATAGCGATGCTGCGGCCACAGCCCTGCTGGCTACCGGTAATAGCTTTACCACACCTGCATTAAATGCAGATGCTACATACTATGTTCAGGCGTCAAACAGTACCGGTTGCACATCGGCAATAACCAGCGCGACGGTAACCATTGCTCAACCACTTAACGCACCTGTTGTAACGGTTGGAGCAATTACCGGCACTAGCATAACCTTCCAATGGAATGCTATAAGCGGAGCCATTGAGTACCAGTATAGCCTGGACAACGGGGCCACCTTTAAAACTGCAGGCACGGCAACCAGCTATACAGCTGCTAGCCTTCAGCCAAATCAGAGTGTAAGTATCATAGTCAGGGCGGTGAGCCAATGCCAGCCTGGAATTAATTCGCAGGCGGTTACCGGTAAATCAAGCAATCCGCTTGGTGACGGGATTTTTGTGCCGAATGCCTTCACTCCAAATGCCGACGGCAAAAATGATATTCTGTATGTATATGGCACCAATATTAAAAAGACGAGCCTGTGGGTATATAACCAATGGGGCGAGCTGCTATTTAAATCGGATACACAAGGCAGCGGATGGGACGGCACTTACAAAAGCACGGCCCAGCCGGTAGGCGTTTACGTCTACTACGTTGAAGCAACCATGAATGATGGTCAAGTAATCACTAAAAAAGGAACTGTTACACTACTACGATGAGAACAAGAATAATCATAATAACGGCAATACTGCAATTAACGGTTGCCGGTGCACTAAAAGCGCAGGTTGATCCGCATTTTTCGCAGTACTATGCATACCCTATGTGGCTTAACCCGGCCCTTACAGGGGTAATAAATGGCGACGCCCGTATTACTGCAAATTATAAGAACCAGTATGCCAACCTGAATAATGCTTATAAAACTACTGCCATATCTGCCGATATGCGTACCGACCAAAATGTAGGCCTGGGTTTGAATGTGCTTAACCAGGCAGCCGGCGACGTTGGCTTTAATTACTTTTCGGCTTACGCGAATTTTGCTTATGGCATAACCGTATCTGATGATGGCAACCAGCGCATAACGTTTGGTATACAGGCCGGGGTGCTTAACCGCAGTTTTAACCCAGGTAAATTGCAGCTAGGCAGCCAGTACGATCCATTAATGGGCTATAATCCCAGCATGCCGTCAAATGAAACATTCGGAACTACATCAACAACGGTTTTTGATGCGGGCTCCGGAGTGTTTTACTACAACGGCGACCCGTTAGCCGTAGCTAACTTTTTCGGCGGGGTAAGCGTTGGCCACCTGTCGCGGCCTAAAGACCCGTTGGCTGTACAGAGCGGCGGTAGTCGCATCCCGTTGCGCTACACTGCGCAGGCAGGGCTGCGTATAAAAATGGGCGAAATGGTCGACCTTACGCCGCATGCTATTTACGTCAGGCAGCAAAATGCACAGGAAAAACTGGTGGGCGCCTATACAGAATTGAAGATGCCCAATAACGACGGTTTAATAGCAGGAGCAATGTATCGTTTTGGCGACGCCGCAATAGCTAACATCGGGTACGATGTCAAGGGCCTTATTATTGGCGCCAGTTATGATTTTAATACGTCGTCCCTTAACAGGGCAACCAACTCTATGGGAGGTATTGAATTATCTTTAAGCTACGTATTCCATAAGCGCATTAATCAACCAGAACCTATCTGTCCAAGACTTTAAATTTCATCAATGAAAAAGCTAATACTGACAGCCTTTGCACTTTTTGTTGTTGCTGCTGCCTACGCGCAACTGAGCGTTTCAAATAAAACTTTGGCCGATAATTCTTTTAAAAACAAAGATTATTATGCGGCTGCTTACTACTATAAAAAAGCTACTGAAAGCCTGCCGGGTGCGCACGAAAAAGCTTTGCCTTACCGGTCGCAGTTAAAAGAGCAGGTAGCGGCGAAAGATGCTGCCAGAATAGATATATATTACAAGTTAGGCGAGTCTTACCGTATGTACGAAAATTATCTGGAGGCTGAACCCTGGTATTATAAAGTGCTAACGGAAAATTTTGAATCAAAATATCCGCTTGTGCGTCTGTGGTATGGTGTATGCCTTCGTGCCGATCAGCATTTTGATGAAGCATCAAAACAGCTGCAACAGTTTTTAGACAGCTATAAAGGCGAAGCCCAATATATTGGCCTGGCAAAAAAAGAATTGCACAGTTGCGAGTTCGCCAAAGATCAATATGCAAACCCTGCCGCCATTGAGCAGATAAAAATGAAGGGCGTGTGGAACTCAGACGGGTCAAACTATGCTATTATCAAAAAAGACGAAAAATATGTTTTCACGTCGTCGAGAATGGTAAAGGGCGATAAAAAACATCTTAATCGTATTTATACCATCAAGGATGAAAGCGTGGTCATGCCGACCATGATTGCATTTAAGGATGAAAACAAAAAGGATCTGGAATATGGCACACCATCAATGAATCCGGGTGGAAATCGTATGTATTTTAGCCGCTGGTACAAAGATGGGGCAAAGACTATTTATGGTATATACTCAAGCGAACTTATCAATGGCGAATGGGGGACGCCGGTTAAGTTAAACAGCAACGTCAATGCCGACGGGTTTAAATCAATACAACCGTTTATTACTGCAGATGGTAAACGCCTATTCTTTGTATCTGATAAACCCGGCGGCCAGGGCGGGGATGATATTTGGGTAAGTAATCTGGATGATAGCGGAATGCCCATCAACTCAACCAATTTGGGTACCACCATCAATACGCCTTATGATGAACAGGCGCCATATTTTGACGAATCCTCGAAGCATTTGATCTACAGCTCAAAAGGTTTTACCGGTTTAGGCGGATTTGATTTTTTTGAAAGTACGGATAACACAAGCAATTGGTCTGAACCGAAGAATATGGGTTATCCGATTAACTCAGCTAAAGACGATATCTATTACTTTCCGGATAAAAATGATAAGGGGAAGTTCTATGTCAGCTCTGACCGCGAATCTGATTGCTGCCTTGACCTGTTCGAAATGCGCGACAAAAAGCGCGAGCTTAGCGGCCTAGTTGTTGATTGCGAAACAAACCGGCCTTTGGATGGTGTAATGGCCACTTTCATAGATTCTTTAACCCAGCGTGTTTTAAAAGAAGAGATAGTGGGTACCAATGGTAAATATACATTCATCGTTAAAACCGCAAAGCCATCCAATTTGAAGTTAAAGCTGGAAAAGAAGGGCTATTTCACCAAAGTAGTTTCCGTTCCGCAGACTGGCCAAATGGTAGGTAATACACTACTTAATCCAGACATCTGCTTGCAGGCATTCCTGGTTAATAAACCAATCGTCATTAAAAATATATTGTATGACTTTAACAAGTCTACGCTGCGCGAGGAATCGAAAACAGTATTGAATGATATTGTTAAGATACTTAAAGACAATCCCAAAATTAAAGTAGAGCTGGCATCGCATACTGACTCAATAGGTAGCGATGCATACAATATAAAGCTGTCGCAAGCCAGGGCGCAATCATGTGTGGATTATATTATACAAAGCGGAGTTGAAGAAAGCAGGATTTTTGCCAAAGGCTATGGGAAATCAAAACCTATAGCGCCAAATTCATTGCCAAACGGGAAGGATAATCCGGACGGCAGGCAGCTAAATCGTCGTACCGAATTTACAGTGCTAAAATCAGAGTAGTAAGTAATTGAACAAAAGCCGGGGTAAAGGCTCTTTTTGTTCATGTGAGCGGGTAGACTAGTACTATCCGCTTTACTTAAAGTCTGATAAATAATGACTTTGTTTGCCGGTTATTTTTTGCTGGCCATTACCGGGTGGCTTTGTTTGATGTAGTCTGATGCTGTCTTATCGTTTTTGTCTTTAATGTCTGCTTCTGCGCCATAAGCCAACAGTATTTTTACTGCAGCGGTATTGCCGATAGTGGCAGATTTGATTAAGGCAGTTGCACCGTCATTGTCCTGAACGTCGAGATTTGGGTAATGACTAACCATGTAGTACAGCTCTTCGTCGTGTTTGCCGGTGCAGGCATACATTAGTGCAGTGTTGCCGGTGTTGTCTTTGATGTCAATATTGGCATCTTTTTCCAATAACAGTTTTACAATTCTGTCCTGGCCGGTTTTTACTGCGTTAATTAAGGCCGTGCTGCCATTTGCATCTTTGGCATTAACATCAATATGGCCTTTGTTGAGTAGAAATTTTACCGCCCGGGGCATCTTTTGATTCAATTGCGGTAAACACATTTTGCGCTTTAAGGGATAGGCTCGTCAACGCCATGGCGCTTAGAAAAAATAACTTTTTTTTCATCGTTTTTAAATTAGGGGGAGGCTTTCGCCAGTTAAAAATTGCTGCGATTTAAGAAATTTTTTTACAATCTATCTTAAAAGCTTACAACTCAGGGGCGTATAATGGGGATGCGCCTTTGTAAAGGTATAAAAACGATGATTTTGTTGCTAGAGATTCAAAAATTCCTTTTTATAATCTGATGGCTTTTTCCGCATTTCTTCTTTAAACATCTTATTAAAATTCGACAACGTTGGGAAGCCGGATCTTTCTGCTACCGTTGAAATGCTCAAATCGGTATCGGTAAGCAGCTTGCAGGCGTACTTGATTCTTAATTCGGTTATAAATTTATTAAACCCCTTGTTGTTTACCGTAGCGAAATACCGGCTGAACGAGGTTGGTGTCATACAAATGAGGTCGGCTAATTCATTTAATCGAATCTTAGTGCGATAATTTTTCAGGATATATTCATAGACACTCTGTATACGGTCGGTTTCGGTTTTTTTAAAAGGCTCGATGTACTCATTGTGCGAGATATAATGGTAGTCTTTTGTAGTCGCCAAAACGTTCAATATTTTCAATAATTGAATGAACGCTTCCAAACCCTTCATATCAATGAGCTCTTTCATCATCTTAATGACTTTTGGTTTTGTCGGCCCATGAAATTCTAAACCGCGCGATGCTCGTTGAAATAATTTTTTTAATTGAATTATTTCATCCTTTCCCATCAAATGCTCACCCAACAGATGTTCCTGCATATAAATGACGAGGCCACGCACCCGCAAACTGCTGTTCTTTTCAAAATAGGCCTCATCGCTGCGCCACAAGTGCGGTAGGTTTGATCCGGTAAGGATTAACTCATTCGGGCCGAAGCTTTTAATACTATCGCCAATAAATCTGGTTCCTGTTCCTTCTAAAGGTACAAATAGCTGGAATTCTGAGTGAGAGTGCCATATCGGATCAAAGAATTGATCGTCCAGATGCTTTATCATAAATATCTGTGAATCAGGGATTGAAGATTTGTGTACGGCTACTCTCATAACTTATTGTTTGCGATGGATCAGGTAAAAATATGAAATTAATGATAAAATACAGTCAGATATAGATAAAAAACAAATGGTATTGATCAGCATATTTGTATAGAGTCCTTTGATGGCCATATAAACCCAATTACCGTTTTTTATGAAAAGATATATTGTCCTGGTCGCAATTTGCGTGGCGGCCTTCTTGAGTTTGAACAACACGTTCATAAAGCCACAACCGCCCCATCGGCTGGAAATATTGTTTCTGGGACACACAGCAACGCATCATCTGTCAGAAAAGTTAGCCGAGATTGTACAACAATATTTCTTCAAAGACGGGATTAACATAACATACACTACCAATCCTGACGATCTTAACGAAGCTAATCTTTCTAAATATGATGGATTAATGTTATACGCCAATTACGACACCATCTCAGCTTCGCAGGAAAAAGCATTACTGAGTTTTGTGAAAAGCGGCAAGGGATTTATTCCTATTCATTGCGCGTCTTTTTGTTTTCGCAATTCGGATGAATATGTTAAAATGGTGGGCGGTCAGTTCAGCACCCACAAAACCGACACATTCACCACCGTTATTGTTGACAAAAAACACCCGATCATGAAAGGTATCGAACCATTCAATACCTGGGACGAAACCTATGTTCATACAAAAATCAATAAGGATATTCATGTATTGACTGAGCGAGTAGAGGGCAATCATCATGAGCCATATACCTGGACAAACAGCTACGGCAAGGGCCGCGTATTTTATACGGCTTACGGGCATGATGAACATACCTGGAAAAATCCGATGTTTTTAAAGCTGTTGGAAAACGGCACCATTTGGGCGGTAGGTAAGAAAGCCGAAAAGGATTTGGATAAACTTTCAAAACCTGCCCCCGCATACACGGAAGCAGATATCCCAAACTACGAAAACCGAAATCCGGCACCCAAGCTTCAGGCACCACTTTCTCCAGCACAATCGCAGCTTATAACGCAGATTCCGGTAGGCTTTAAAATGGAACTGTTTGCTTCTGAGCCGGATATCGAAAAACCTATCGCAATGGCTTGGGATGAGCGCGGCCGCCTTTGGATATTAGAGACTATTGATTATCCGAATACCATAATTAGTAATCCGGCAGAAGCGCATGACCGCATTAAAATTTGCGAGGATACAAATGGCGACGGTAAGGCTGATAAGTTTACCATTTTCGCAGATAAACTGAATATACCAACCAGTATTGCTTTTGCTAATGGTGGCGTGATTGTAGCGCAGGCCCCCGACTTTATTTTTCTGAAAGATACCAATGGCGATGACAAGGCCGATATCCGCGAAAAGTTGATTTCAGGTTGGGGCAAGTTCGATACGCACGCGGGACCATCTAATCTTCATTACGGCTTTGACAATAAAATTTGGGGAACCGTTGGCTATTCAGGCTTTAAAGGCGAAGTTGGTGGCGAACACTTTGATTTCTCGCAGGCGGCTTATCGCTTTACGCCTGATGGCAAGCATCTGGAACACATGGGCGCAACCAGTAATAACACCTGGGGCCTGGGATTTTCTGAGAACAACGATGTGTTTATATCGACTGCTAATAATTCGCACAGCGATTATCTGGGCATTCCTCTATCATACATTAATAAAATTGGTATGCCGCCTATGACCTCTGTGTTAAAGATTGACGGGCATTATAATATGCACGTGGTAACCAAAAATTTAAGACAGGTGGATGTGCACGATGGTTTTACCGCTGCCGCGGGACATAATTTATACACCGCCCGTAATTTTCCGCAAGAGTATTGGAACCGTATTGCTTTTGTGAACGAGCCGACAGGTCGCGTAATACATCGGGCTATTTTGGAACCGGACGGATCGGGTTTTAAGGAAAAAGATGGTTGGAATTTTTTAGCGAGTGCGGATGAATGGTTGGCCCCGGTACAGTCTGAGGTGGGTCCTGACGGCGCCATATGGGTGGCCGACTGGTATAACTTCATCATTCAGCACAATCCGACGCCAAAGGGTTTTGAGAACGGAAAAGGTAATGCCTACATAAACCCTTTACGCGACCGGACACATGGTCGTATTTACCGCATAGTTTATGACAATGCAAAGCCATCGACCATAAAAAAATTGGATAAAAGCAACCCCGGCCAATTGGTAGCAGCGCTGCAAAATGACAACATGTTTTGGCGAATGACTGCACAACGGCTAATTGTAGAAGGCGGATATAAACAATTAGCGCCAAAGCTATATGCACTTATTCAAAATAAAGATATTGATGCAATCGGTATCAATGCAGCCGCCATACATGCTTTGTGGACGCTGAAGGGCTTGGGCATGCTTGATGGCTCCGATCAACAAGCTATAAGCGTAGTTGAAGGCGCATTGACACATCCGTCAGCAGGCGTAAGAAAGGCTGCTTTGCAGGTGTTACCATCAACCACCAAGTCAATGTCGGCTATTCAAAACGCGGGGCTTTTAAACGACGTTAACCTAAATACACGCTTGGCCGCTATTTTGGCAATTGCCGATATGCCGCAATCGGACAGCATGGGAATAACCTTGCAAGCCATGCAGAAAATGCCGCAGAATATGAACGATTATTGGATCAGCAAGGCTTTGCAAGCTGCTATTGCAACGCACGTAAAAGGCGCAGCGGATGAGATTAAAGCCGCTAACATCGCAGCCAACAACAGGTCAAGGATGTCTAACGCCAAACCAGATCAGGTGGTTAAAATAAATGTGGTTCAAAATGCAATGAAGTTTGATACCAAAGCTTTCACTGTTAAGACAGGCAGTTTGGTTGAGGTTGATTTTTCAAATCCTGATTTTATGCAGCATAACTTCCTGATCCTTCAAAAAGGGAGCCTCGAAAAAGTAGGTGCTGCGGCAGATAAACTGGCACAAGATCCAAAAGGATTAGAACAAAGCTATATCCCGAAAATGCCCGAGGTGTTATGGTCGACTAAATTAATTGATCCACAGCAGCATACGACTTTGAAGTTTCGGGTACCCGCCGATGCGGGCGACTATCCTTTTATTTGTTCGTTCCCGGGCCATTGGCGTATAATGAACGGCTTAATGCATGTTGTAAAATAAACCTGTAAACCATGATCAATCAAACTTTGAGTAAGAATGCGGAAAATTCCGCGCCAGACATGAAGCTTTTTTATGCCTGCTTCATTTCATTAGTAACAACCGCCTTCGGTTTTATTTTGCGTGCCATTGTGTTACCTCAATGGGGCGTCGATTTCAAGCTAACTCAAACCCAGTTAGGAGAAATAGCCGGGGTTGGCTTATGGCCATTTGCTATTAGTATAGTATTGTTTAGTCTGGTCATTGATCGCATTGGTTATAAAACGGCCATGTTCTTTGCCGTATTCTGTCATATTGCTTCTGCTATCATCACCATTTTCGCCACAGGGTATTGGATGCTTTATATTGGTTCGTTTATCTGCGCCATAGGTAACGGCACAGTAGAAGCGGTGGCTAATCCTGTTGTCGCCACCATGTTCCCGAAACAAAAAATTAAATGGTTAAGCAGGCTACACGCCGGCTGGGCCGGTGGTTTGGTTTTGGGCGGGTTAATGGCCTTGTTGCTTGGGGTCAATACCCAATGGGAATATAAAATAGCTTTGATACTTATCCCTACCCTAATATATGGGGTGATGACTATATCAAGAAAATTCCCGGTAAATGAACGTGTACAGGCAGGAGTATCCTACAAAGAAATGCTCCAGGAGGTAGGTGCAGGCGGCGCATTAATTATAGTGGCGTTGATAGTATTTCAGTTAGGCGCAGTATTTGCCTGGCCCACCGCCGCTAATATCGTCATCACTTTACTGATAACAGCGGGGTTTGGCTATTACACCCGTAGTTTCGGGCAGCCCCTGTTCATTATATTGTTGTTGATCATGATTCCGCTGGCAACAACTGAGTTAGGTACCGATAGCTGGATAACCGACTTGATGACACCCGAAATGAATAAGATTGGCTTTCAAGCCGGATGGGTATTGATATATACATCGGCCATTATGTTTGCGCTGCGATTTTTTGCCGGGCCAATATCGCATCGATTCTCGTCGCCGGGGTTATTGGCCATATGTTCGGCAATTGCAGCTGTTGGTTTATATGTCATGTCTTTTTCGGCAGGAAGTCTGATCCTGATTGCGGCAACTATTTATGGACTGGGCAAATCCTTTTTCTGGCCAACTATGTTGGGTATGGTATCTGAACGATTTCCAAAAGGCGGCGCATTAACATTAAATATTACCGGTGGATTGGGTATGATAGCTGCCGGCGTTATTGGCGCCGGTATATTAGGCTTTATCCAGGACAAATCTGTCGACCAAAAAATAACAGCTTATGATCGTACACATCAAACGGCTATCCATAATACCTACGTAACAGAGCAAAAAACAAGTCTTTTTGGAGACTATAAGGCGCTTGATCAAACTAAACTGGCTACCGCAAATGCAAACGAACAATTAACGGTTACAACTATTCGCGACGGGGCAAAAAAAGAAGCATTACGGTACATCGTAATTTTTCCGCTGATTATGCTGGCCAGCTATCTGCTGCTGATCCTCTATTTCAAATCAAAAGGCGGATATAAGGCAATAGCACTGAACCAAACGGAAGAACTGGAAGCTACGCCTTATTAAACATAATAACATGCCACTACCAATAAAATTCGGTGTTAGTACATGGCTTTTTACTTCGCCATTTCAAACATCATCTATTGAGGAACTATTTCCTAAAATTGCCGAAATGGGCTTTGATGCTGTTGAAATATCGGTCGAAGATCCGGCATTGATAGACGGAGAAGCAGTAAAATCTGCACTGCAAAAATATAATTTAAAAGCCATCGTCTGCGGTGCTTTCGGCCCTACCCGCGACCTGACAAACAATGATCCGGCTATTCATCAGATCTGCTTTAAATACATTGAAGAATGTTTGGATTTATGTGTTATGTGGGATACCGGCTTTTTTGCCGGCCCTATGTATTCGGCAGTCGGTAAGGCGCGTATGTTACCGCCGGCGAAACGGAAAGCGGAGTGGGACCTTGCTGTTACCAACTTGCGCAGGGTTTGCGACATGGCACAACAGCGCGGTTTAGAAATAGCGCTCGAACCGCTCAACCGTTTTGAGTCAGACCTGGTAAATACGGCAAGCGATGTGATCAGATTAGTAAATGACATTGATCATCCTTCAGCTAAAGTGATCCTTGACGGGTTTCATATGGGCATTGAAGAACCAAATGTTGAAGACGCCATCAAGTTAGTTGGCGACAAGCTGATTCATTTACAGGTTGCCGAAAATTACCGCGGAACTCCCGGTACCGGCCAAACAAACTGGGATGCATACAGGCGAGGTCTTGAAGCTATCAATTATAAGGGAACTGTATCTATTGAAAGTTTTACGCCCAACAATCAAGAATTGGCAGAAGCGGTTTGCATTTGGCACCCCTTGGCTTTGAGCCAGGAAAACTTTGCCATTGAGGGCCTTAATTTTTTAAAACAATGGGCACAATAGCCCGAAACTTTATTATATATGGAAAATAAAAAAATTAACATTGCAATTATAGGTTTAGGTTTTGGTGCCGAGTTTATTCCCATTTATCAACACCATCCTAATGCAAATATGTATGCCATTTGCCAGCGCGATCACAAAAAGCTGCACGAAGTGGGCGATGCTTTCGGCGTAGAAAAACGTTATACAGATTATGATGAATTACTGCGTGACCCCGACATTGACGCGGTACATATTAACACGCCTATTCAAAACCACGCCGAGCAATCTATAAAAGCATTACGTGCAGGTAAACATGTTGCTTGTACAGTGCCCATGGCAACAACGGTTGAAGAATGCCGTCAGATTGTAGAGGCTGTAAAAGAAACCGGTTTAACTTATATGATGATGGAAACAGTGATATACAGCCGGGAGTTTTTGTTTGTAAAAGAATTATATGAAAAAGGCGAGTTGGGGCGTCTGCAATTTTTAAGGGCGTCGCATCAACAAGAAATGGCAGGTTGGCCCGGCTATTGGGAAGGTTTGCCTCCTATGCATTATGCAACCCATTGTGTTGGGCCGGTCCTGGCTTTGGCCAAAGCAGATGCCGAGTATGTTTCATGCTTTGGCTCTGGCCGTATTGATGAAAATTTGATCAACAAATATGGTTCGCCATTTGCAATAGAAAGCTGCCATATTAAGTTCAAAGACTCTGATCTTGCTGCCGAGGTAACCCGTTCGCTATTTAACACAGCAAGGCAATATCGCGAAAGTTTTGATGTGTATGGCTCTAAGAAAACATTCGAGTGGACACTAATAGAGCATGAGCCATCTGTTATTCACACGGGCGAAACACCTGAGAGAGTGACGATACCTGATTATGCACATTTATTACCCGAAGAAATTCAAGCATTTACTACAGGTGGTGTGTATGATGCAAATAGCAATCAGCACTTGTCGTTTATACAAGGCTCTGGCCACGGTGGTTCACATCCGCACCTGGTTAATGAATTTGTTTCGGCATTGGTTAATAAAAGGCAGCCTTTCCCTAATGCCAGACAGTCGGCAAATATTACCTGCGTGGGCATTTTGGCGCATGAATCGGCAATGGATGGCGGTAAAAAAATAAATCTTCCTGATTTTACCTTAATTGATTAGTGATATGGAAAGAAGAACATTACTTAAAGGGATTGCCGCAAGCATTTCATCCTTGTATATTTCAAAAAGTTATGCCGGCAGGTTATTAAAAGCACCGTATGCGGCACCTGCCTTTCAACCCACTTGGGATTCGTTGGCACAATACCAGGTGCCTAACTGGTTTCGTGATGCTAAATTTGGCATGTGGGCGCATTGGGGGCCACAATGTCAACCTGAACGCGGCGACTGGTATGCTCGTGGCATGTATCAGGAGGGTAGTGATCAATACAAGTTTCATTGTCAAAAATATGGACACCCGTCGAAATTCGGCTTTAAGGACGTTATCAATGAATGGAAAGCCGAAAACTGGAATCCCGATGAATTAGTTGGCCTTTACAAACGGGCGGGAGCAAAATACTTTATGGCGCTTGCCAACCACCACGACAATTTCGATCTGTATCACAGTACCCATCAGCCATGGAACTCAACCCGAATGGGCCCGAAAAAAGATTTGATTCGCGGTTGGGCAAATGCAGCTAAGAAACATGATCTGCCATTTGGTGTCAGTATCCATGCAGCACATGCCTGGAGTTGGATGGAGCCGTCGCAAAGATCAGACAGGAATGGGCAGCTTACGGGTGTCCCTTATGACGGGAAGCTGACTAAAGCAGATGGCGATGGTAAATGGTGGCATGGAGAAGACCCTCAGGAACTTTATGCACAAAATCACCCGCTAAGTAAGGACAGCTTAAATAACGGGACTATTCACAGCCAGTGGAACTGGGGCAACGGTGTTACTCCTCCATCTACGGAATACTGTGAAAAATTCTATAAGCGAACGTTGGAGCTTATTGATAAATATGGTGTTGAAATGTTGTATTTTGACGATACTGCCCTACCCTTATGGCCGGTTAGCGACGCCGGACTCCGTATTGCAGCGCATATGTATAATACCAGTATTAAAAAGCATGGTAAATTAAACGCGGTGATCTTTGGTAAGATATTGAATGAGCAACAGCGTAAATGCATGGTTTGGGATATTGAACGTGGACAGAGCAATCAAATAGAGTCATTCCCGTGGCAAACCGACACTTGTATCGGCGGCTGGCATTATGATCGTCGTATATATGAGAATGGTCATTATAAGAGTGCCAAAACTATTATACAAACCCTGGTTGACATTGTCAGTAAGAACGGAAACCTGTTGTTAAATATTCCTGTCCGCGGAGACGGAACTATTGACGATAAAGAAAGGATGGTTGTAGAGGGAATTGCAGACTGGATGCATATAAATAGTGAAAGCATCTATGGTACGCGGCCCTGGAAAATCTTTGGTGAAGGCCCGGCTATTGCGGCAAGTGCGCCGCTTAGCGCACAAGGTTTCAATGAAGGTAAGGGAAAACCATTTGGGCCGGAAGATATCCGTTTTGCGACAAAGGGGAAAGTGCTATATGCTACAATGTTTGGCTGGCCCGCAAACCAAAAGGCTACGATAAAAGCACTTAATGCAAATGCCGGACGGGTAGACAGAGTTACATTGCTGAGTAACGGTCAAAAACTGAACACTGAGCAAACCGCAGATGGCCTCGTGGTCAATTTGCCTGATCAACAGATTGGCGAGAATGCTTTTGTGTTTAAGATTGAAGGATCAATAATATAGTTTGGTTAAAATGGATTAGGCCAAAGTGAAGTTTCACATCCTCCTTAGGAGGATGTGAATTCTATTTTATTGCACAGATTGAGTTGACACTCTCTTTGATGATGAACTGCTAACTAATGTTGACTGGCCCCTCGCTGTCAGATTTGGTATGTACAACTTATTTGAATTTATTCAACCAGTTTGAAATTAATTGAATAACTTGTATCAGTATGATGGTACAGCAAATTAAAAGAAGAAAGTTCATTAAAACCTTATCGGTTATAGCTGCTGTTTTTCCGTTTAAAAGCTTCGCCTTGCGCCTAACAGCTGACGTTGATAACGCCTTTAGTTTTATGTTTTTGGGCGATTTGCATTTTGACAAGCTGATGCACCATGACATGAATTATCTGAAGGAAAAATATCCGAATGATATTAGTCAGATCAACAATTATTCGCGCATCACCCGCGATAATCTTACCGCGCTGATGCAATCGTCAAAAGAACGCGCAAAGGCTATTGATGCAGCTTTTTATTTACAGATAGGCGACTTTGTAGAAGGCCTTTGCGGTTCAAAAGAATTGGCAAACACACAAACTACCGAGCTGATTAACTATGTAGACCAGCAGCAATTGGGCATGCCTTTCATCGCCATAAAAGGTAATCATGATATTACCGGCACCGGGGCTAAAGAAGTTTATGCAGAGACAGTATTACCATGGCAGGCTAAACAGATGAAGCAGCCGGTAACATCGGCTAACAACGTTTACGTTTATAAGAAAACCCGCTTTATCCTTTTCGATTGCTTTAACGAGAAAGAAGGCTTTGAATGGCTGAAAACCGTGATCAAAGATCATAAGCCAGACGAGACTTTATTCTTCTGTACGCATATCCCCGTTATCCCGTATAATGCGCGATCAAATTGGCAGATCTATGTTCACCCTAACCAGGTTGAGCAACGTGAGGAACTGCTGAATTTGCTGGCATCGCATAAAGCGATTGTTCTGAGCGGACATTTGCATAAAACCAGTATAACGGTACGCAGTACTCCTTCAGGCAATTTGGTGCAGGCGGCTATCGGCAGCGTTGTTACGTCATTACATGAACCAATCAAAGATCATTTAAAAGGGCTGGATGCTTATCAGACCAACCTTGTCAACCTCGAGCCTGATTTTTCGCCGGACACTTTACAGCTCAGAAAAGACATCCTGGCCAAAGAAAAGCCTTTTATGCGCTATTTTGAGTATGCCGATTTCTGCGGATATAGTTCCATAGAGATTAACGATAAGAACGAGGCCAATTTAACCATCTTTGCCAATGCTGATAAACACCCCTGGGCGACGGTTAATCTTACCCAGCTTATAAATGTATAGATGTTTACTTGCCAATACCGCGGCTTAAAAGATCGCTTTGGCGATTTAATAATAAAATAATCATCAGGTATTTTAAATCCTCGTTGTATCAATACATTTCAAAGAGTTGTAGAAAAATTTACCCAAATAGCAGAATCATGTCATCGATTGTTGAAAAAAATCCACACAATAAATGTGGCATTAGGCATCTGGCTCAATGAAGATAAAAAGAACATTAATTTTTGTGCCAGTGCGGCGTATAAACTCCAACTGGTGAAAATTAACTCTAATGAAAGAGTAGCGATGAAAACTTTCCAATTTGTTTAAGTCGATTTGACTAAGTAGAAAAATTGCAATATCCCAGTTAAAACAAAAGTGATTTAAACTATGTGTCGTAATTGATACAGAGTTGTTATTGCTCAATGTGAAGTTAATTCACGATCAGGCGGCATAAAATTAGCTATTGAATCCATACTACGATATGAGTGCGGCGCTCATAAAAAATAGTTTGGAAGATGAAAAAAATATTATTTGCATTTTGTTTTATAGCTTTAATAACGTCATGCAAAAAAGAACAGCAACCACAGCCAACGTCTAAACCTGCAATTGAGGGCGGTTTAAGCGTCACCATTGAAAAAGGCCAGTTATCTAATGATGGCATAGTATATAACCAAACGCCCGCTTGGTTATCTGTATGGAACACTCACGGACATGTATTAGATATATGGCCAACAGATGCTCTTCAAGGAATTACCAACGATAAAACAGCAAACACTACGATTACTGCAGATTATCATAATACTCAAGCAAATGGCAGTTACCATTTAAAGCTGGCGCCGGGTACTTATATGGTATTTGTGATATTAAGCCTACCTGCCGGCGCGACAGGGCAATTTGCATATTCATATAAAACCTTTACCGTAACATCAACCAGCGGTTATGTAGCAGCCAATAAGAAATTTGGCTGTAACGTTGCAAACGCTGCTTTTGAGAGTTGGAACTAAATAGCCATAGCTTATTATCACAGGACTATGGCTACCGTGCCGGCGTCTAAACAATGCTCATTAAGGTTTCAGGCCCACGGATCTTCCAGCATATTAACTAATAACTTTCTTGCCACCGGAGCATTTAATTGCCGGCACTTTCGAACAACCCTTTTCCGAAATATTCCGGGCGATGAAAATCAGGTTCTAAACTATCGATCGCATTCCATGCCAGATAGTGCGGAACGGGGAGATCATCACCACATTTAAAAAAGTTTAGCCGGCAGCTCATCTCCGCTAAGTTGTTGATGTGATGAAACTGAAATACCGCAGCAGGTATAGCTATAATTAACTCCCATTCAAATACTTGATCCAGCGTATTGAACTTCATAGCTTTCTCGGTACGAATAAGCTCGAGCACCTGCCGGTTAAGAAACCGTCGGCTGGTTCTATTATTTCCATAACCGCCTAACACGGTGCCGGCACTGTTAAACTCGAGGTTGTAATAGGTTAACTCATTTTCAAAACCAATAAAAAATTCAACGCAGCTGTCTTTATACACCGGCTCATTAATATTCTGGTACACTGCCGACATATATTTTTCGCTGACGTAATACTTTAAAAAGATTACATCACGGCTATACGCTATAGTAAAATAAACCATCGGTTTTTGCGGCACGTCCAACCAAAGAGAATGCTCAATGCGTTGTTTGTTCAACCCGTCGAGTTTAGCGCCAACCTTAGTAAGGGTATCCGTACTTGACGCATAAGTTATAAATGCGATGCTTAAATTATTATTGGTTTGATTCATCTATATTATTTGAGCAACCCTATCTACCGTGATTAAAATATCCACCTTTTAAACGCCTCAATGGCTTCATAATTGGCCAGGCCCAGCTCGTCATAAGCATTTGCGGTTTCGCTGGTACGTTGCTCGGCTCTCACCCAAAACTCGCGGGCGTCCTCCCCCGGAAATACCGGCACATCTTTTTGCGATTGATGTTTGAAAATAGCCTCGCGTTTGCGCTTCACTTCTTCGGGTGACAGCGGTACGGCCATCTCGATCTCGTGTATCTCAAACTCATGCCATGCACCGCGATACAACCATAGCCAGCAATCTTTCACCCATTCTTCTGTTTTCTTCAAGCGGGTCAATGCTTCAAGTATAATGTCGAAACAAACTTTATGCGTACCATGCGGATCGGCAAAGTCGCCGGCAGCAAACACCTGGTGTGGTTTTATGGTTTGTAGCAGTTCCGCAGTTTGTACGATATCGTCTTCAAAGCTTACTTGTTTGCTGGTCTTCATTCTGTCGTAAAAAGGCAGGTCCTGGAAGTGGATACGGTTATCCGGCAAACCGGCGAAGCGTGCACCGGCAATGGCTTCTCCTTTACGAATCAAACCTTTAATAGTCTGCACGGGTTTGGGGTCGGTCTGGTTAGGGTGCTTGGTTTTAAAGAAGGCACGCATATCATCGTACAAAACCTTTAACGCATCGACATTGCGGCCCTGACTTTGTTCAAAATCTAGCGTAAACTCTACATATCGCAGTACATCATCGTCCCATACCGCCGTATTGCCTGATGTTTGGTAAGCTACGTGCACTTCATGCCCCTGATCGGCCAGGCGAATAAAAGTTCCACCCATTGAGATCACGTCATCGTCTGGATGCGGCGAGAAAACAATGGAGCGTTTCTTTGCAGGCTGTGCGCGCTCGGGACGTTCGCTGTCGTCGGCATTAGGTTTGCCACCCGGCCAGCCGGTGATGGTGTGTTGTACTTTGTTGAAAATATCGATGTTGATATCATATACCGGCCCCTGTTCTGTGGCTAGTTGTGCCATGCCATGAGTGTTATAATCTTCTTCGGTAAGTTTCAGTATAGGTTTTTTAAGCGTTTGTGCCAGCCAGATCACCGCTTTTTTGATCAGTGGCGCATCCCAAACACAATCTTTCACCAACCATGGGGTATCAAAGCGTGTCAGTTCGCTTGCTGCACCTTTGTCTACAATAAATTCTACATTGTCAGACAATTGCAGGAAAGTCGCCGGAACGTCGGCAGAAATCTCGCCTTCAACTGCTTTTTTAATAATGCTGGCTTTCTTGGCGTTCCAGGCCATCAGGATGATTTCGCGCGCCTTAAAAATAGTGCCCACACCCATGGTGATGGCCTTTGTGGGCACATTCTCCTTGCCGCCAAAATCGCGGGATGCATCGCTACGGGTCAAATCATTCAAAGTTACCAGCCGTGTGCCCGAGTTAGGTGCCGAGCCCGGCTCGTTAAAACCAATGTGTCCTGTACGACCGATACCCAATATTTGTATATCTAACCCGTTGTATGCGCTTATTTTTTGTTCATAAGCAAGGCAAAATCTTTCGACTTCATCTTTTGAAAGTGCACCGTCAGGGATGTGTACGTTTGCTTTATCAATATCCACGTGGTCAAACAGATGCATGTTCATGAAGCTTACGTAGCTTTGCTCAGCATCGGGCTGCATGGGGTAATATTCGTCGAGATTAAAAGTGACCACATTTTTAAAGCTCAGCCCTTCCTCACGGTGCATGCGCACCAGCTCCTGATAAACTTGTATAGGGGTAACACCTGTAGCCAAACCCAGCACTGCCTGTTCATTGCTTTGCTGTTTGGCCAGTATCAGGTTGGCAATTCGGCGGGCGACAGCCTTGCTGGCTTCAAATTGGTTGGTAAATACGGTTACTGGTAATTTTTCGTATCTGGTTTCTTCTAAGAGATTTAATCGTGACATATTTATAAGTATTCAATAAGACTGAATTTGGTTGGCCATTAAAGGCAAGGTATATTCAGGAGTTAAAGGATCGAAAAGCGACACCTTTAACTCCATAGGTTAATTAAGGCTGCTTATAAAGCGCTATCGTTGAAATCGCCGGATTCAGCCTCGATGATTCTATTTTTAACCGAACCTTTTGGGCTGTAACTGCAGGGAAACGCAGCAAGCGCTTATAGCCGATGGTGGTGCCCTCTGTTGCTTGTTTCCAGGCCTCACCGTCCCAATACTCAAATACAAATTTTTCTATCCGTTGGCCGATGGCGATATTCTCCTGTAACGATAAAACATCAAAAGTTGCAGGTTTTTTCAACTGCATGGTAATAGTTGCCGTGCTGTCTTTATCGCGGGTAGTAAAATAGGTGGCGTATTTGTCATCCAGGGCCTCTTGCATATTTACACCATTATTGCACTCAGCCGAGGCGCCTTTTAGCAGGTTGGTCCCAAATGTGTCATCACGAAGCTTTTTCCAGCCGTTTAAAGATTTAATATCGTTTTCATTAATCAGTCCATCTTTATCCGGCGGAATATTTAACAGCAATACGCAGTTTTTGCCCACCGAACTATAATAGATATCCATCAGTTTTTCCGGCGATTTAACCTTGTCGTTCTGACTATCATGAAAGAACCATCCGGGTCTGATAGAAACATCAGCCTCTGCCGGATACCAAACCAATCCTTTTGCATTTCTGATTCTTTCTCTGCCGCCCAGATTACTGCCGGTCATATCCCCCTGTGGTTTAAATGCAAGGTCATGCTGCGAGCCGGCTTCTATTTGTTCCTGGTTCAGATTATTTGCAGGCACAACACTCCATTCGGTTTCACGGCCATAGCCACTTTCAGTACCAACCCAACGTACATCAGGCCCCATGATGGCTATTACTGCCGAGGGCTGTAACTTCCTGATCAGTTTATACCATCTGTCAAAATCATATACTTGTTTTTTGCCATTAGGGCCCTCGCCGTTTGCTCCATCAAACCAAACTTCATCTACCCGGCCGTACTGGGTAAGTAATTCTGTAAGCTGATTGACGAAATAATTGTTATAATCATCGCCACTACCATATAACGGCGAATTCCTATCCCAGGGCGACAGATATACGCCAAACCCAATATGAAATTCCTTACAGGCGTCGGCAACTTCTTTTACAACGTCGCCTTTACCATTTTTCCAGGGGCTGTTTTTAACGGAGTGTTCGGTATACTTACTTGGCCATAAACAAAAGCCATCATGATGTTTTGCGGTGATGATTACCTGTTTGATACCGGCATCTTTAACCGAACGCACCCATTGGCGGGCATCAAGTCGTGTTGGATTGAAAAGCTTTGTATCCTCTTTACCTGTGCCCCACTCATTACCTGTAAATGTGTTTATCCCGAAGTGAAAGAACGCCGTAAGTTCCAATTGCTGCCAGCGCAGCTGGCGGGGCGAAGGGGTAATATTTGCCGCTTTAGCAATTATCGCCTGTTCTGATTCGCCCGGACTTATGGTCACATAATTATGTGCACTTTGGCCAAGGGCTAAAGTGGAAATGCCTGTCATCAGACATAATAGAGTTTTTCTCATGGTTGCAATTTTAAACTGATATAATGTTTAGTTGCTTTATGGGTTATCTACCTTGACGGTATATTCGGCGCTTGCTCTGTTGCCCGGGGTCACCACAATATATTTCAACAGCGCGGGTTGCCCTGCGTTCATTTTTGGCAAAGTTACCGGGCCGTTGTACAGGTTAGCGGTATTATCGACTTTATGCCCGTCTATTGTATAATAGATCCGGCTTTGTGAAACCAGCGAGATTAGCGTGACCTGTTTCTTATGACTCTTAGGGTCGATGTTGATAACTGTATCTGCCTCAGGTACCCTGAAGTTGATACCCATTTGCTCGATATCTTTCAGCATAACAGGCAATCTTGACTGTTTAAAGTTATTAAGGTCTTTCAACTCAAATTTTGTCCAGCCCACTTCGGCTACAGCTATTGCCCGTGGGAACAGCATATACTCCAGTTTGCTATTGGTAGCTATATACTCAGTCCACAGATTGCCCTGTACACCCAAGATGTATTTTTGCTGATCGGCAGTTAGAGCAGCCGGAACAGGATTATAATCATACACTGTTTTTAAAGGTAAAAAGCCGCCAATACTCAAAGGCTCGATACTCTTGTCGGTTGACTGGGCATGGTCAAGGTACATAGGGCCGCCAGGCGACATGATCACGTCGTGGTTTTCTTGTGCAGCTTGTATACCGCCTTTTTCGCCGCGCCAGCTCATTACTGTAGCATTAGGCGATAATCCGCCTTCTAATATTTCATCCCAACCAATAAGGTTGCGGTTATGAGCATTCAGGAACTTCTCCATTCTTTTAATGAACCAGCTTTGCAGCTCGTCTTCATTTTTCAGGTTATTGTCTTTGATAAGTTGCTGAGCAAGTGGCGAAGTCTTCCATTCATCTTTTGGTACCTCGTCGCCACCAACGTGTATGTATTTTGAAGGGAATATATCCATTACTTCGGTCAGCACATCTTGAAGGAATTTAAAAGTTGGCTCACCGGGATTATAAATGGTTTTATGCACGCCCCAGTAACCAACTACAGAGTAAGGGGTTGCGTCATTGCCCAACTCAGGGTAGGCCGCTAGTACTGCTGTGCTATGGCCCGGCATTTCTATTTCAGGAATTACCTCGATATTTCTGGCAGCGGCATATTTTACTATGTCGCGCGCTTGCTCCTGCGTGTAAAAGCCACCGGTTCTTTGTACATCATATACAAATGGTTTATTATCGCCATATGAGCCAATAATGGTCGAATCGCGCCAGGCGCTTATGGTAGTTAGTTTAGGATATTTTTTTATTTCCAGACGCCAGCCCTGATCATCGGTTAAATGCCAGTGCAGACGGTTTAGTTTCAGATAAGCCATCATATCCAACACCCGCTTAATTTCGTCTATACTAAAAAAGTGTCTGGCGGCATCCAGCATCAATCCGCGATAAGCAAAACGGGGCTGGTCATTAACAGTGATGGCTGGTACACTAAATGCACGGCCGGATTGATGCATTAATTGCAGGAATGATTGGCAGCCATAGAACACTCCGCCCTTGTCGCCAGATATCTTTACCGAATGACTGCTTACATCAAGCCGGTAACCTTCTTTGCCAGCTGTATTGGTAGGCGCAACGTTTAACACAATTGCATTGGTTGCTGCAGGCTTGCTTAAAACCTTTAATGTGAAACCGTATTTTTTTTCCAGGAAATAATTGAATAGCCTGGCCACGTTTTCTGCATCAGCATTGCTAGCGATTATAGGCGTTTGCCTGGTGACGGTAAAAGTGCCTTGCCCGATGCTTTGTGAAGCTGGTCGCGGGATGATAACAGATGGATCAGGTTGCTGTGCAAATGCGCCGGTACCCGCCAATAATAAAACAGCTGTAATGAGTTTTTTCATAAAAAATAAATAACACAAGGGTTTAATCTTGCCATAAAATAAAAATAATAATACAAAAATTTAAAAAAGAGCCCTCACTATGAAGGGCTCTTACCAGCTAAACCAATCCGGCATACTACCGTATTACCGGATAATCTTTAATATTTTTACTGTCGTTAATAGACAAAGTCAATTACAAAGCTTTAATAATACCCGGGGGAGTTGACCCTCCCCGGTATATATTTATCAATTAAACCTAATGTCGGTACATATTACCAACCAGGGTTTTGTTTTATGGCAGGATTCAATGTGATCTCCTGTGTTGGAATAGGGCTCAAATATAGTTTATCGTTCCATGTTCGGGTTGTGATACTTGGGTACACCCTTACATAATAATTGCCGTCCACCACAACAGAGCCTACTTGCGATGCTGGATACTCAGCCCTTACCTTAGGCAGTAGTTTTATACCCAAAATAGTCTCCGGATTATTAATTAGTGACCCCGCGTGCCATCTGAGCAAATCGTCAAACCTGAAACCATCCGATGCTAACTCTACCCTTCGTTCTCTGCGTATCTCATCTATCAGTACAGGTAACGACGGGAAATTTGATTGAGGGTCTTTTACCAGGCTGGCAATAATCATATGAGGCATGCCAACCCTATCTCTCAATTTATTTATGGTTAAATCCAACACACTTTGCGTGCACAGTCCCAGTTCTGCTTTTGCCTCGGCTTCAATTAATAAGGTTTCTGCATATCTGAAAATAAAGAAATTAAGCGTTGAGGCATTGGCATTCCAGTCAGCCAGTCGCGAAGAACGTCCTTTTATAGGTTGATAGCCTGTTGATGTCACGCTGGTACCAATGCGAGGTAAGGTTATAAGATCACCATTTAAGAAGTCAAATCCTCTGGTAGCGATTGATTGAGCCATACGCGGATCGCGGTTTGTAACTTCAGCATCAAGCGAGTCGTCGCCTTTATATAAAGGACTTAACGCAGTAGGTAAGCCATCGGTACATAAATACGATCTTACAAAATTCTTGCTGTAGCCGTCTCCTGCCTCTCCCATTGTGCGGTCATTATTATTCATGAGCACAGTAGGTGCATAATACATGCACATAATGGCTTCAGGATTACTTCTTAAATCATATTGGATAAAGAGGTTATAATAGTCAGTTTTGGGGTTCCCGGTGGTATATAAGCTAAACTTACCCGAACTCATGATCTGCTCTGCCGCAGTTGATGCTGCCTGCAAATAGTTTGTTTCGTCTCCGGCTCCGGCGTACCTTCTGTAGGTACCTTCCCACAAGCATACCCGAGCCATAAGGGCAAGGGCGTCATATTTGTTTAAACGGCCGTTGGGCGTAGTAACAGGTATATTTGCAACGGCAAAACTCAAGTCTTTAAACACTGAATCCATCACTTGTTTGTGCGGTAAACGCGGCCCGTATAAAGCACTTTTGGATGTATCAACAATATATTTATTGATATAAGGGACATCGCCAAATCTTTTTACCAGGTTCCAATAAGTCATTGCTCTGAAAAAGAGTGTTTCGCCAACATAGATGTTTTTTGTAGCGTCGCTTAAGTTTGCTTTAGAGTAATTAGCTAAAAAGTAATTGCATGTGCGTATAAAAGTGAAGCTCCAGCCGCCACCGGTTACAGGTATTGTGGTGGTCCCCGCCAGATATTGATTGATGGAGTTATTTGCTTTATCGTCTGATTGATCGTCAGCGTTTGCAAAAACTTGCACTGGCAATTGGCTGTAATATTGGTTACAATACAATTGTAAGTCTGTTTCACTCTTGAAAAAAGTTTGCGGACTAATGTCACTCAATGGAGTCCGGTTAAGGAAACTATCTTTTTTACAGGCGGCAAAAATCATAATTACAGCCAGAGTTGTATATATAAGATATTTAGTTTTCATTTTAATAGTTATTTAATTACTAATAAATTATAAAGTAGCCTGTATACCAAACGATACCGCCTTGTCAATCGGGTAAGTTTGATAGCTACCTCCATTCTGAATTATTTCAGGATCAAAGCCTTTAAATAATGATGTAATGGTTATCAGATTAGATCCGGTTACATAGACTCTTAGTTTTTTCAGACTAACCTTGTTAAGCCAGGCGGGTTGAAAACTATAGCCCAATGTCAGTTGTTTTACCCTGGCATAAGCTGCATTTTGCAAATACTTAGTTTGAGTTTGCTCATTACCAGAGCCTGCAAATCTTGCCCTTGCAAAGTATGCATTGGTGTTTGTAGGTGTCCAGCTGTCAGCGCCATAAGCATACGGAATGCCATATTCATCAGACGGAAATGGGTTAAATACTCTGCTACCTGTAGGATCAAAATCAGCTTTTAATACGCCTTGTACAAAAGCTGTAAAATCGAACGCTTTATAATCAAGGTTTAAATTGAAATTAAACCTATACCGTGGGGTACTATTGCCTATTATTTTCTTGTCGCCATGGTTGGATACGGTGTTATTGCCGAAGTCAATTTTACCATCATGGTTTAAATCAGCATATTTAACATCGCCCGCCAGCCAGGTGTATCCTGCCAATGCGGAATTATTTACAGCAGCGGCTTCGGCATTGGTTTTATAGAATCCTTCTGTAGTATAGCCCCAGATAGTGCCTAACCTTTCGCCCTGGTAATGGCTTGATAAGCTTAAAATGGTATTATTGGGGTCGCTGATTATTGTATTAATATAGTTTGCCATGCCAACGCGTACGTTATATGACAGCTGGTTATTAAACAACCGGTCTCTCCAGCTTAAGCTTATTTCCCAACCTTTTGTTCTTAAATCGCCCGCATTAAGTACCGGAGGTGTTGTTCCTAAAACAGCCGGCAGTACCTGGCTGCCAATAAGCATATTTTTGGTATCAGTAATATAATAATCAAAACTACCTGATAAGCGGGTATCCAAAAGTGAATAATCCAAGCCAATATTTTTGGTTTGAACCTTTTCCCATGTAAAAGTTGGGCTTACCAAGCCCGGCGCTCCTACATACTGCCCTAGTTGCCCGTTAAATAAATAGTTAACTGAGCCATAAGGCATAGTGGCTATATAAGGATATTGAAAAGCTGAAGAAGCGGCATCTGTTGTTTTTTGATTTGGCAATACGCCATAAGATGCCCGTAATTTCAACTCATTCAGGTCATTTGCAAGCCCGCTCATAAATCCTTCTTTGGCTATATTCCAGCCGACAGAAACAGATGGCGAAAACGCGAAACGGCTTCCCGGCGCAAAACGCGAGGTGCCGTCATAGCGCCCGTTGAATTCAAGCAGGTATTTTTCATCGTAAATGTAATTTAACCTATAAAATGTACCGGCCAGCGCGTATTCTGTTTCTGTTCCGTTTACCACAGGTTTTGTGGCGTTGTTTTGCCCGATAGAGGCTAATGACGGATCAATCAAGTTATTAGCGAAGGCATAACCTGTTTGATAGTGCTTGTATTCCTGGTTATAACCAATTAGAGCTCTTAGGTAGTGCTTCTTATTAACGGTATTTTCATAGGTAGCAAAGGCATTGAATGCGCTATAGTTATTGTTTAGCCTGTTTTCTGTTACCTGAGATGGGTTTGTCCACGGAAATACATCGAGGAACGTACCATTTACGCCATATTCATTAAAAGGCACAAGGTTGGCTCTGTCATAATCTGATAAGGCATTATAAGTAAAATCAGACACGATATTAAAATGATCTGCCGGCTTAATGGTTATTTTAGCGGTTGTCCAAAAATCGTTCTGCTTATTAACATCTCTGCCGCCGCTGTTTATAATAGCTACAGGGTTAGAATAGCTACCTTGTCCTGAATAATTTCCGTCGGGATTATAAACTGGTTGTAAAGGACGTAAATCGCCCGGTATCCATGACCCGTTTGTAGGGCCACCTTGACCAATGCGGCTAGAAGCACTATTATTGTTTTTGGTGTTTGTTAACGACATTGACAGGTTTAAAGTCAACCATCGGGTAACATCGGTATTTAACTTTAAACTAGGAGTAAAGCGTTGATAAACCTGGTTAGCCAGTTTTTCAAGGCCTTCTTGCTTAAAATATCCAAAGTTAACCGCATAGGTAGTTTTATCGTCTCCGCCTGTCAGCGACAGGTTATGCTGCTGTTGAGGCGCCCATCCAGGATATAAGACTTTTATCCAGTCTGTATTTCCTACATAACGGTATTTATTGGGATTTCCCGGGTCGGGATATGCATCTGGGTTATGTGCAGGGTCTGCAAAATAGGCGAACGCCTTTATAGAGTCAAGCGCTGTTAACGGACTACTTGAAGTGTAGCCGCCCGAAGCTGCACCCGTTCTTTGTGCCTGGTTAAAAAGGTTGATATATTGTTCAGAGTTAACATATTTCGGTAATAGTGTAGGGCGGGTTGTGGTATAAGATCCTGAGTAGTTAAACTGAGTCTTGCCTTTTTTTCCCTGTTTAGTGGTGATTAATATCACACCATAAGCAGCCCGGCCGCCGTATATAGCTGAAGAGGCCGCATCTTTTAATATGGATATACTTTCAATGTCGTACGGATCAATCAGGTTGGGGTCTCTTGCAACACCATCAACCAATACCAGCGGTGAATTATTTGAATTAGCACCAATTGAGGTAACACCACGTATGCTAAAAGATGCTCCGATACCTGGTTGTCCATTCTGTACATTTACATTTAGTCCGGGAACTAAGCCGTTTAGCCCGTCGCCCAGATTGGTGATAGGCCGGCTTTCCAGATCTTTACTGCTTACTGAAGCAACGGCACCGGTAAGGTTTACTTTCTTCTGAGTGCCGTAACCTACCACAACAAGCTCGTTCAATGCATTAGCTTGCGGCTGCATTTTAATGATCATAGTCTGGCCGGCACTTACAGAAACCTCCTGGGTTGCATAACCAATAAATGAAAACACCAAAACGGCATTATTACTCGGTGCAGTAATGGCAAAACTGCCATCAGAACCAGAAGCGGTTACCATATTTTCGCCTTTTACCTTGATAGTAACACCTGGAAGCGGCTCGCCTTTTTCATCTAATATCTTGCCGGTTACCTTTACAGGCTTCAATTGTTCTTTTTCCTGATTAGCAGGGCTTTGTTCCTGCAGGATAATAGTGTTGCCAACCACTTTATAGATCAACAGTTGATTTTGAAGACAATTGTCTAATGCCTGATTTACGCTTACATCTTTTAACTTTACAGTAACAGTCTTATCTTTTACTTCTTTAGTATCATAAAAGAATACATAGCCAGACTGTTTGCCAATTTTTTGAAGCACCTTTTTCAACGGCGCATTCGTTTCGTTAAGATTAATTTTTTGACTATAGCTTTTTGCGCTAACGTGAAAAAGCGCAACTAACATAATTATTGTGGTCAATTTCATAACCAAGAGGGTCTTTTTTAGCCATGAAAAGTTCATGCCTATGGAAAAAGTATTAAATTTCATACTTTTGAAAAATTAGGGTGAATAACTGTTTAGAGACAATAAATTGTGTCCCCGATCCGGGACGGTTACCCTGATGATTTTATCGCATGTCGATTGCAGTCGGCATGCGTTTTTTTATGGGGTAACGATTAATGATAATTTCAGGATCGTTGTAGTGTTTTTTTCATGCTCTCTTAATTTAAGGGTTAATAACTAATTGGTTTTAGTGAATTATTATAAGTTGGTTGTCGGTGGTTTTATAATGTATCTTCTTAAAAGACAGGATATCTAATATTTGAGAAATGTTAGCATTCCGGGCAATCTCTCCAGAAAACCGGCGTTCAGGAATATCGGCTTCGTAGTTTACATCGATATCGTACCATCGCGATATTTGCCTCATGAAGGCTCTCAGGTCATCATCCTTGAAGCTGAAGTATCCATTTTTCCAAGCCACAGCATCGTTAACGTCAACTTCGCTCACGCCTAATTTTCCATTTTTTAACTCTGATTGTTCTCCCGGCTTAATGACTTTACTTGCACCTTGCGCAGATACTTTCACGCTTCCTTCAAGCAAAGTTGTTTTAACGGATGACTCATCCTCATAAGCGTTTATGTTAAAATGTGTACCCAATACTTCAACGGTTTGCCCATGCGCTTCAACTCTGAAAGGCATAGCGGCATTATGGGCTACCTCAAAATAAGCCTCGCCCGTAATTTGCACTCTTCTTTCATTGCCCCTGAAAGTAACCGGAAATTTAATTGAAGATGACGCATTTAGCCAAACCTTAGTACCGTCTGAAAGTACAAATTCATATTGCCCACCTCTTGGTGTTGTAGCGGTATTATACAAAAGTTCGCCTGATGATTTAGCATCGGCTTTGGAATAACTTATCTGGCCATTTTGAGTTTGGCTTATCTGGGTATTACCCTGCATGGCAAGCTTGCCTATATGGGTGCCATTTAATACAACCGTGGTGCCATTGCTTAATGTAATAGTGGCTTTGTTACCACCGGGGATGATATGTTTGGCAAAAACAGCGTTAGTTACGTAGTGCTTTTCAGGCGACCTTTTATTCAGCACAAAAAACCACATACTCACGCCCACAAATATTAAAACTGAGGCGGCAGCAGCTAGCTTTGGCCAAAGCGGCTTTCGACGATGGACTTTCGATAACAGATAATTCAAGCTTTCTTCCTGATCGGCCTCTATTTGGCCGGGCAGTGGCGCCGCACCTTTACCCTTGTATGTCAGATACCAGGTTTCTACCATGGCCTGTTCTTCAGGTGTGGCTTCGCTATTGACATATCGTTCAAATAAGCTTTCGATATCTTTTGAATTCATGATTGGCATGACGCATTTGCGCTAATTATGTAGGAGACAATTGATAAGCAGGGAGGGAGTAGAAGAAAAATAAAAATTTATAAAAAAAGCATATAGAGGTGTGCTTTCAATTTAAGGCGGAGTATTTTAAGGGAGTTGTTAATCTGTTTTTTTACTGTCAGGGGGCTGATATTTAGTTCATCTGCTATCTCACGATGGGTCAGATGCCCGTTTCTGCTCATTTGGAAAATTAAACGCATTTGGGGAGGCAATAATTCCACCTCTTTCTCGATAAGCCCCACAAGTTGTTTTGTTCTGATCAGCTCGTCCGGCAAAACAGAGTCGTTTTCCAGAAATTTTTCAAAAGATTCAATATAACCCGACTTAACCTTTTCGTGCTTTAAGATATTGAGGATTTTATTTCGGACGGCAGTACACAGGTAGGCGGATAAACAACTGTTGAAATTTAAATCTTCCCTATTATTCCACAAAAAAAGAAATATTTCCTGCAGTATATCTTTTACATCTTCACGTTCAGAAACTCTTGCATAAGCATGCCGGTAAAGAATACCATAGTAACGCTTGTGTATAGTCGTAAATGCCTCTAAGTCACTGTCTTTGAGTAGGGCAACTAACTGGTTGTCGTTATATGAATCATAAACGGACACGGCTACAGGGGTATTTAACTGTTATTTAGATATGTTTTGCTAATAAGATATATTTTGAGCAATATTAATTTATTTTTTAATATAACTTCTATTTTAAGTAACGTTTTTTTTACAAATTGATATTGTATTTATAACACACTGAAGCATGCATTTTTGGAGAATTGACTATATACGGGCGGTTTTTTTAATTAATTTTTTTATTCTCTACCACCAAGCCACACCTGAGTTGTCATTGTTCATAACTAACCCCATATAAACCACAAGTAACCTGATGAAATTAAAAACCCTGATCTGCTGCGCCCTTTTTCTCCAGCTGTTTTTTATAGGCTTGAGTGCAAGTGCGCAAAACGCCCACACTTTCTCACTATCGAAAGATAACTTTTTGCTTGACGGCAAACCCTTTCAGATAATCAGCGGCGAAATGCACCCGGCACGGATACCCAGAATGTATTGGAGAAACCGGATACATATGGCTAAAGCAATGGGTTGCAATACCATAGCTGTTTATCTGTTTTGGAATTATTTTGAACAGGAGCCCGGTAAATTTGATTTTTCGGACAACCGCGACTTTAGCGAATTTATAAAAATTTGCAATGAAGAGCACATGTGGGTTTTGTTGCGCCCGGGCCCATATGTTTGCGCCGAGTGGGATTTTGGCGGCTTACCGCCTTATCTGCTCAGCATACCTGATATCAAGGTGCGCTGTTCTGACCCACGCTATATTAAAGCCGTAAACCGGTATGTAAATACCGTTAGTAAGCGTGTCAAACCACTGTTGTGCACCAATGGCGGCCCTATCATTATGGTGCAGGTTGAAAATGAATATGGTAGTTATGCAAACGATAAAAACTACACTGCGCAATTAAAAAACATGTGGGTGCAAAACGGCATAAACGTGCCTTTTTATACCGCCGATGGTGCAGCCAGATCTATGTTAGATGCAGGGACAGTAGAAGGAGCAGCTATCGGCCTGGACCCGGGGCTAAGCGATGCAGACTTTGAGCAAGCGCACTCATATAACCCCAATGTACCAGCTTTTAGCAGCGAAACTTACCCCGGTTGGTTAACTCATTGGAAAGAAAGCTGGCAAAACGTAAAAACAGAAAATATTGTAAAACAGGTGACTTACCTGCTTGAACACCATCGCTCATTTAATTTATATGTTATTCATGGTGGTACTAACTTTGGATATACTGCGGGAGCTAACGCATTTAGTCCGACACAATTTCAACCTGATGTAACCAGCTATGATTACGATGCGCCAATAACTGAGCAGGGCCAGCCGACGCCAAAATATTTTGCCCTGCGTCAATTGATCAGTAAGTATACCGGGCAAGAGCCTCCAAAAGTTCCGGAGCCTATAAAAGCGATTGATGTTAAGCCATTCCAGGTAAAGGCTGTTACATCTGTCTGGCAGCAACTACCGAAGCCGGTCCAATCTCCCCAACCCGTACCTATGGAAGCACTTGGCCAATACCATGGCTTTGTGCTTTATCGCACCAAACTGGTGGGTCACAAAAGCGGAAGCCTAACCATTACCGAACCACACGATTTTGCATTAGTGTTACTAAATGGTAAGCTTGTTGACACAGTGTACCGAGACGGTGGCAAATGGACAGTAAAACTGCCGCAAACTAACCTGGCCGAGCCAGCGCTGGATATTTTGGTTGAAAATATGGGGCATATCAACTTCGCGCAATACATGATTGATCGTAAAGGCATCACCGACAGGGTGACACTTAATGGCATGACGCTCATGAACTGGGAGATATATAAACTACCTATGGACGAATCTTTCATACGGTCGTTAAAAGCGACGTCTGAAGGCTCCTTGCATGATGGCATCTATTATAAAGGTAGTTTTGATGTAAATGAAGTCGCCGATACTTATTTGGATATCAGTACCGGTAAAAAAGGGTTGATTTGGGTAAACGGGCATAACCTTGGCCGTTACTGGAACACCGGCCCCCAGAAACGTTTGTATTGCCCGGCCAATTGGCTAAAAAAAGGGAATAATGAAGTTGTTGTTTTTGATACACGGTCGATCGAATCTTCCATCACACTTTCAGGTTTTAAAACGCTTAAGGATAATTGAGGTATCTGCCAAACCAGGGTTACTAATAGAAGCCGGTCTTTATAAGAGATTGGCTTTTTTATTTGCGGAATTCTTAAAACCTCTATAAATAATAAGCGGGAGAATATTTATCTTATACCATGGAATAACCTATTTTTAATAAAATAAGGGGAGATATTGCTTGCCAATATAACTTACTTATATGCCAACATAGTAAAATATAAAATGCAAGCATATCGCTTATTTACCAATGTATGATGATGTGTCAAAAAAGGTTTTGTTCACCGAGTGGTTTGCAAGTTTCAAGCCCTGTACAATTTATCGACCCTAAATTATAACCTATATGTTTTATTCTTCCAATTTCGAACGGAATTTAAAGAGCGCTAAAAGGCTGAGTTTATTATTGCTGATTTTATTGTGCTGTAACTATTCGCTTTTTGCGGATAACATTAAGGCAGCTTCTATTGAGGCTCTCAAAAAAGCAATTGCCGGTGCCAGGCCAGGAGATGTGTTGATATTGGCCAATGGCACTTATACCACAACCGAAGATATTATTATTGACAAAAAAGGTACCTCGGCACAGCCAATCATTATTTGCGCTGAAACCATAGGTAAGGCAGAAATTGGCGGTGCAGGGGGCTTCCGTTTAGAGAGTCCGGCTGCTTATATTGTTATTAAAGGGTTTAAGTTCACACATAAATCGTCAAGAGCTAAAACAGCAGGCGGCACCAGCTTTTGTCGCTGGACACAAAATATCTTTGAAAATACAGGCGACGGTGAAGACTTGACCATAGCCGGCAGTGATCATGAAGTTGATTATAATACCTTTCAAAACAAGAATGCTATGGGGCGTTTTCTGGCCATCAGGGGTACAGGAAGCCAGATCGCAGAACGGCTGCATATCCACCACAATTATTTTAATAATTACGTGAACCAGGGGGATAAAAATGGTGCTGAAACCTTGCAGTTTGGGTTAAGCGGTTATAGCTTATCGTCAAGTAACAGTATTGTAGAATATAATTTGTTTGAACGGTGCGCGGGCGAAAACGAGCTGATTTCGGTAAAAGCTTCGGCTGTGGTTTTAAGGTATAATACTATTCGCGATTGTCCTGCCCAGTTTACGCTGCGTCACGGAAACAAATGCAAGGTGTACAACAACTATTTTTTTAATACACCCGGCCTTCGCATTTTTGGGGATGACCACCTGGTAAGCAGTAATTATTTCGAGAATTGTAAACCCGCAATTACCATAGGCAATGGCGATGGCGAGGTGGCAGACGGCGCAAAACTTACGTCGCATGACCGCCCTGACCGGGTAGTTATTGTTTATAACACCATGGTTAATAATAAAGAAAACTATGTAATGACCCCGCGTAAGGATGGCATGGGAGCTACTTATATCACGTTTTCAAACAATATTATTGTGGGTGGCGATAAAGCTGCGCTGATAACAGGTCCGTATCCCAATGCAAAATGGGAGGGCAACATTTTATCTGGCGTAAAAAATGCAGGCGACATGCCTTCTGCCGGGTATGTGATGACCGATCCAAAATTAATGAAAGCCACCTGGGGTTATTATATGGGAAATAGCGGCAGCGTTAAAAACAGTAACTTTTATTATCCGGCCGTCAGGGCTGATTTAGATAACCAGGCTAACTATGGGCCTGGTGCAAATTATGTATTGAAGCCCCAGGATGTAGGCTATAATGCTGTTAAAAAATAGTTAAGTGTTGATGCCTTAAATAGCGATGGGTTTAAACCCATCGCTATGGCGAAATGGCTTGCACTGATCCACGCGCAAATATGTATCACTTTGGATCAGTTGGATCACTATTGAATTATAATTATATCATAATCAATTATTTAAGAAATTAGCCCTGCAAAAGTGGATCACTTTGGATCGCCTTTTGCCGACTTTTACGTCATTTTTTGGATCACCTCCGTAAAGTTGGCCCCGGGATTATAAATCCAGACTGACGCGAGTTACAAACTCCCAATAACGAAACGCGGTACACGTCTCATTTTTTCGGTATCCCGATCTTTACTCCTCAACGCGGCTTATATTTCATATTTAGTGCATTCCCGTCTTTAAGTCAATAGCACTGAATGATTAGCCAATAGCATTAATGATATCTAATTAAATAATTGATTACTTGCATTTACCAATTATTTATTAAACCACTATCCGCAAGGCGTCTCGGGAAATCGGTGATGCTAGTTTTATTAACCAGTAATTAAATTATATTATGAATTAATATTATGGTCAAATTATTTACCCCAAATTTCTTAAAAGCAACTAAACCGAAGTCCCGGTTACTTTTGTTGCTACTGATGTTTTTAATACAGATATCAACATCGTACGGACAAGGCACAATTAAAGTTAACGGCACAATTACCGATGCTAAAGGCGAAACGTTAGTGGGCGTTTCGGTAAGTATAAAAGGTACGACAGCCGGTACCACTACTGATGCTAATGGTAAATTCAGTTTAACAGCGCCTAACGAACAGGCCATACTAGTATTTAACTACATAGGTTATGTTAAACAAGAGCTGGTTGTGGGCAGCCGGCGCACGTTTGATTTAAAATTAATTGAAAGTACCAATGGCCTTGATGAGGTGGTGGTAACCGGTTACGGGCAAACCGTCAAAAAGCGCGATCTGACCGGGTCGATCTCTAATATTGATGCGAAGCAAATAGCAGAACGACAGCCGGTTACACTGTTCGATGCGTTGGAGGGCCAGGCCGCCGGTGTTTTAGTAGCGAATGACAATGGCGACCCGGCCGGCCAGGGAACCATTACGATACGCGGTACGGGTACATTAAACTCCGGAACAGGCCCGCTGTATGTGATTGACGGTGTTATTAATACTGATGCCAATTTTCTGAACCCTGCCGATATCCAATCGATAGAGATTTTGAAAGATGCAGCTTCAGCGGCTATCTATGGTTCTCGTGGCGCCAACGGTGTAATTATTATCACCACAAAACACGGTGTTGAAGGTAAACCGCGGATTAATGCAACGTATTCGCACTTATTTGGACAGCTTGCGCATAAGCTCCCAACTGTTTCGGCTAATGATTTGCGTTATTACAGAAAAAACCGTGGTGATGGCAATAATGGTATAAACGTAGACTCGGTAAACCATTACCTGAATGCAGATAATGACTATCAGAACTTGCTATTCAGAACAGCAAATAAAAACACTTATGATTTGAGTATCAGTGGTGGCCAGAAAGGTTTGACTTATTACGCAGGTTTAAATTATATCGACGACCGCTCGATAGTTTTAAACAGTTATATTAACAGAGTACAGACTACCATCAACGTTGATTATAAGGCAAACGATAATTTTAAGATCAGCAATAATTTATCATTCGCCTATCAAACAGGCAATAATATTCCGGTTGGGACATCCATTCAGCAGATTTTTGAGCGAAACCCATGGACAACCATATATACGCCTGATGGGGCATTGGCCGGTTATGTTGAATCGAAAAGGAATCCTATAGCTTATGCTTTGGAATCAACCAATTTGGCCACCAGCTATCTTGCTCAATACAATACGGCAGCTGATTATTTTATAACCAAAGATCTGAAGTGGACCACAAGTTTTAACGTAAAATTCTATAATCCAACCAGCCAAAGCTTTACCCCCAATGCATTGTTTAGTGGCGGACTGGGCCCGGACGTAGGTTTGACCACCAACGACAGACAATTTTCATATGATCTGCAATCCTTTTTAAACTACAACAAAACTTTCGGAAAAGATCATAATGTAACTGCCACCGTGGGATTTAGCCGCGAGTATTTCAGGGACGATAGCTTTAAAATAGGTGATAACAATTATTTGAATGAATCAGTTTTTACCTCTAATGTTGGTACGGTTGATCTTACTAAAACCGGTACAGATGCAACTGCATATTCTACCGAATCGCTTTTTGGGCGTTTGGGCTATAACTATAAGGGAAAATATATAGTGACAGCAACCTACAGGCGTGATGGTTCATCAAGGTTCGGTCCTGATAATAAATGGGGCGACTTTTATTCAGGCGGCTTTGCCTGGCGCTTTACAGACGAGTCTTTTATGTCATGGACAAAAAAAGTGCTTGAAGATGGTAAGTTAAGATATAGTATCGGTCAATTAGGTAATGACCAGCTAAGCGACAACTATTTGTTTTCAACGCTAATGGATTTCGGCAGTTCAAATACAAGCGCATCTTATAACGGTAACAGCTCAGCTGCTTTATCTAATACCTTAGGTAATCCTATTATTCATTGGGAAACAGTTACTACCCAAAACTTTGGTATGGACCTTACCTTCTTAAAGGGGCGTTTAACCTTCACTCCGGAATATTATATTAAAAAGACAAATGGGTTGCTTTATACTGCTGCTCTGCCCGAAGAAACCGGATACAGAAACGTATCAGTTAACGTCGGAAACATAAAAAATACAGGATGGGAGTTTACCGTATCAGGCACTCCGGTTGTAAGCAAAAATTTTAGCTGGAACGTTAGCGCCAACATCAGCTTTCAAGATGCCGGTTTAATTGAACAACTGTCAGCCCATACCCCTTTTATAACAGGTTCATACATTGTACAGGAAGGCGGCCACGTTGGCGATTTTTATTTGTATAAAAACTTAGGCGTCTACCCGTATGATGTATCAAACGCGTATGCGGCTAACGGAGATAGATTAACCCCTGTTGGCGTTGGAAATAAAGGTACTACAGCAACAGGTTATCTGGATAATGGCCAGCCTTACACCGGTGTTGTGCATCAACTTTCAAGAAATGGAATCGTACTTAAAGGCGGTAATGTTATTTGGCAGGATGTGAATAACGACGGCGTAATAGATGCCCGCGACAAACAGATTTTGGGTAACGGTATACCTAAATATTATTTCGGGCTTACTAACTTTTTCAGTTACAAACATTTTACCCTTAACGTAACCTTGAATGGTCAGGTTGGTAATAAGGTTTATAACCAGACTGCAAACAGTCAAAATGCAAATAGTTCAACCTATTCGCCGCCAACGGTTGATGCCATTTATCATTCATGGCTAAATCAGGGCGATGTGGTAAGATATCCTAATTTTAAAAATAAAGATACCGAAGGAGATATCAGCAGCGGAACAAACAGCCTTTACCTGCAGGATGGTTCATTTATCAGGTTAGCTAACGTTAAGCTTACTTATACGCTTGATCCGAAAATAGCTAACAAGCTTAAAACCCGGAACATATCTATTTATGCATTCGGCTCAAATTTGCTCACATGGACCAATTATACCTGGTTTGACCCCGAATTTAGTTCAGGCAATCCGCTTACACCGGGCATGGACAATGGAAAATATCCGAAAAGAAGAGAAGTCGGATTCGGTATTAATGTTGGATTTTAAAATAAAGAGATTATCATGAAAAAATATATAGGTATCATTGCTTTTATTAGTATTGCCGCAATAATAAGCAGTTGTAAAAAAGATGTAACACAGACACCGCTTTCTGCCGTACCTGTCACTTCTTACTATAGAAATACCAAAGATATTACGGCTGCCTTAGCCGGCATATACGGTTCTTTTCAGGAAGAAATGACAGGCGATGGAACTGGGAAAGACGAGGGATTTGGCGGAAGGTATCATTACTGGGGCGAATGCCGGTCTGATAACTTTGACCGCAGCCAGTATGTAAACTCCATTGAAACAGAATTGGCATTTAATTCGCTCACCGTTAATAACAAGACAACTGATTGGGGCGGCCTGTATGCCACCATTGCAAACGCCAATATGGCGCTTAAATATTTCCCTCTGATCCCGAAATATGACCCCAATGCCACCCCGGTGATAGTTAATAATGCCATGGCGCAATGCTATGCTATGCGCGCAGAAAGCTATTTTTATATTGTGAGGCTTTGGGGTGCCGCCCCTGTATGGACTGAACCATATCTGGATGCTACCAAACCCAGCGCCCGGCCAAGAACACCGGCAGCTAAAATCATTGATTCACTGATTATTCCTGATTTGCAAAAGGCTTACTCGCTTATACAAAAAAATCAGACTCCAACCATATGGTATATTAACGAAGGCGCTATTTGCGCCATACTGGCCGACGTTTATATGTGGAGGGCTGGCCAGCCTAATGGCGATCCATCTGATTATCAAAGTGCGATTGATTGGACAAAAAAATTATTTCAGGCAAAAAATGCCCTGGGTAACCCGTATGGTGGGGCCGCGGGCAATTTGGAAACCATGACTAACTGGAAAAATATATTCCTTACGCCAACAACTTCGGTCGAGCCTATATGGAGCATACACTGGGATAATACAGTAAACGGATGTGCCTGTATACCTGTTTCAATTCAGGAAAGCAACAATCCTATAAAGGTAGATTCAGTGGTGTACTTCACCTGGAAGGCAAATAATTCAAAAGACAAGCGGTTTGCTAAAACCCTGGATACCACCGCAACGCCAAGTGCCATATTGGGTCGCGCCGATAAATTATTAAAATATTATAATGCAACCTTAGGCAGCCAGCTGGGTGCTGTGGGCGTTGGGGCACTTAACTACAATGTTTACCTGGTAATGTACAGGCTTAGCGATGTGTATTTAACTTATGCTGAGGCTTTGAATCAGACCAACGATTTACCTAATGCGCTTATTTACTTAAATTATATACATACAAGAGCCGGCTTACCAGCTTATACGGCAGCTCAATTGTCGACCAAAAGCGCTATGCAGGATGCTATTTTGCAAGAACGTCAATATGAATTATTTGGAGAGGGTAAACGTTGGTTCGACCTGGTGCGTACCAACCATGTGCAAACCATTATGGACCCTGTGGTTTCCAGACGACAAAAAGCTTACGGCACAGCGCCAACCGGATTTTCTGACTTAAATAAAATATTATGGCCAATAAGCCAAAGCGCGCTTAATGCAAATGCTGCTCTGATTCAAAATCCGTCTTACAACTAATTTTTCATTATAATTTGAAATACTAAAAAATATTCAGATGAAAAAAATAAAATATCTTCCGGCAATACTTCTTGTATTCCTGGTTACAGCGGTTACCATATTGCCTGGTTGCCTTAAACTGCAAACTGACTTTCACCGGAGCACCACCGACACTCTTGATGCGCATTTGAATAAAACCGCATGGCAATATTTAAAATCACGTGCTTATGGTAGCAGTAAAGACACCATTTTCAGAAGGATGTATGATGCCATTATTTACTCAGGCATTGATACCAATTTGTATATGCAAAGCGGAAAAACATATATATATTTCACAAACTCCATGGTTACTACCTCAAAAACAGGTTTGTGGGCCCTTGTCCTTACTTCGGCAAAAAAAGCTGGCACAAGTTGGGCGAGTTATAGCAAGAACGACGTGAAAAATTATCTGTCGTATTTAATACTTAACGGCACCTATACGCACTACAATTTACCTACGCACGACGTTGTCGCTCAAACAGCGGCGCCGGCCGGCGTTTTTGCCACCAATCCAACAGGATTTACTATGCCAGGTGTTATCGCAAATCCAAATTCAACCATGTATATCCAGGTGCTAAATGCTTCGCCAAGTAATACGTCAAATTACCCTATCACCATCAATGATCTGTATTATGTCTCAACCAGCGACCTGTTAGCAACAAACGCAGTGGTTGATGTTATCAATGCGCCAATATTTCCTAATTTACCCTATTAACTTTATAAACATTCAGGAACTGAGCAGTGTTCATGCTGCTTAGTTCCTTTAAAATCTTTAAATCATCAGTACTGATATTTCATCAATCTGCCGATTTAAAATGAGCGGATCTCGCTCAATTATTTACCCGCTATTCTTTAGCTTTTAGTACCTGTATTCTTTCGTACCGTGAAATATCTTAAAATTATAATAATCGCCTGTGTTGTATTATACAGCTATCATGCACATGCACAGCAAACAACACGCTTAAATAGTAATTGGGAATTTATAAAGCAGGACCTGGGCGGAATATGGGAAGCCGTTAGGCCGGTTGTTGCAGGTAATCCCGAAAGCGTCCCTGTGTGGACACCGGTAACCCTGCCGCATTGTTTCAATGAACGCGACGCGGTTGATCCGGCAGGTAACTATTATCAGGGACCGGGTTGGTATCGCACCAAACTGGATATCAGCAACCCCTATAACAATGGCCGCACCATATTACATTTCGAGGGTGCCGGGCAAAAAACAGATGTGTATGTATACACCACCAAAGTGGGGTCGCATGTAGGCGGATATGACGAATGGAGCGTCGACATTACCAAAGCGGTCGAAGACTTTAAAAAGACCGATGTATTTAAAAAGCAGTTCAAGGGTGAAGTACCGGTAGAAATTCGTTGTGATAACTCGCGCGATGTTGAACGCATTCCTTCAAGTCTGTCTGATTTTTGTATCTATGGTGGCATTTACCGTTATCTGAATCTGGTTTATGTTCCGGCTATATCGGTAGATAAAGTTTTCGCATCTGCGGATGTGGATAAAGAAGGTAAACAAGGCAAATTGAATGTTAAGGTGCGGTTTTATAACCCACTATCAGAGGCCGGGGCAACCGTAACCGTAAATGTTACTGATCCTGAAGGTAAAAAGATAAACGGCATTACCGTTACACCTGATAAGTTGACAGACGATGTTCAGGTAGGGGCATTTACTATTAAAAAGCCGGCGCTATGGTCGCCATCGCTCCCGCAATTGTATACTGTTGAAGTAACGGTCAATAGTAAATACGGTACTGATAAAAGGACAACCAAAGTAGGCTTCCGCAATTTTGAGTTTGTTGATCACGGGCCATTTATGCTGAATGGAAAACGTTTGCTATTAAAAGGCACCCAAAGCCATGAAGATCAGGCTGGTGTGGCGGCAGCGGTTACTGAAAGCATGATGAATGACGAAATGCGGTTAATTAAAAGCATGGGCGCCAACTTTATCCGTTTAGGGCATTATCAGCAATCTGATATTATATTGAAATTATGCGACAGCCTGGGCATTTTAGTTTGGGAAGAAGTGCCCTGGTGCAGAGGCGGTTTGGGCGGAGATGTTTATAAAGATCAAGCCCGCAATATGCTTACCAACATGATTGAACAACATTACAACCATCCCGCGGCTATTATATGGGGATTAGGTAATGAAAACGATTGGCAGGGCGATTTTCCTGAATTTGATAAACAAAAGATCCGTGCGTTTATGCAGGAGCAGAATGACAGGGCACATCGTCTCGATCCGTCGCGTAAAACTGCTATCAGAAGATGCGACTTTTGCAAGGATATCCCTGATATCTATTCACCCTCTATATGGGCCGGCTGGTATCGCGGCGATTACCACGAATATAAGACGGTTTCAGAGACAGAGTTTAAAGCAGTTAAGCACTTCTTACATATTGAATGGGGCGGCGATAGCCATGCTATGCGCCATTCAGAAAACCCGTACACTTTTAAGGTACAGAAAGGCAAAGGCGCCGACGAACGCCTTGGAGATGCAAACCTAAAGAGTGGCGAAGCTAACGTTGCCAAAGACAGCGAATGGACCGAAACTTACATTTGCGACCTGTTTGACTGGACACTAAAAGAACAGGAAACCATGCCCTGGCTTACCGGGTCGGCGTTTTGGACGTTTAAGGACTTTGCTACGCCGTTAAGGCCCGATAACCCTGTTCCATTTATTAATCAGAAAGGCGTTGTTGAGCATGACCTTACCCCTAAAGAATCGTATTATGTGTTCCAGTCGTATTGGAGCGATAAGCCAATGGTGCATATTTACGGCCATACCTGGCCCGTAAGATGGGGAGATGCGGGCGAACAGAAAACCATAAAGGTTTACTCAAATTGTACCGAAGCTGAATTGTTTTTAAACGGCAAAAGTTGCGGAGTTAAAAAACGTAACAGCCAGGATTTTCCGGCGGCAGGCTTGCGTTGGACGGTAACTTTCAATAAGGGAAACAATAACATTAAGGTCATAGCCAAAAAAGGAGCGGCTACAGTGACGGATGAAATAAACCAGGCTTACCAGACCGATAAATGGGGTAGTCCGGCGAAAGTAATACTTGAAAAAATAGCAGACGATAACGGCATTGCCACCATACAGGCCAAACTGCTGGATAGCAATAACGTCCCATGTCTTGATGCAAAAAATTATATCGAATTTTCACTCGCCGGAGATGGCAGCCTGATGGATGATCTGGGAACTTCAAGCGGCTCGCGCAGGGTGCAGGCTTATAACGGACGGGCCGTCATCCGCATAAAAACAAATAAGGGCAGTAGTGTAGCCGGAGCTAATTCGCCGGGATTACCGGGCGCATTTATAAATTTGTAATAATAGGATGACGGAATAAAAACAGCAACAAATGATCATGAAAAAGACGCTTATCTGCCTGCTCTTATTGACAACTGGCGGTATCTATATGAGCTACGCGCAAAAAACGGATGCGGCTGAGTTTAAAAAAGAGATAACAGCAACCCTGCGCACAAACATCATAACCGAGGCCGACTGGGCAATGCAGCAGCAGCCCATAACCGTTACTGAGCAAACCTGCAGCCGCAGTGCCGGTGGCAAGCATGATTTTTATTCGGAAGGCGATTATTGGTGGCCCGACCCTAAAAACCCGAATGGTCCGTACATACAAAAGGATGGGCTTACCAATCCTGATAATTTTGTAGCTCACCGCCTGGCTATGATTCGCTTTAGCCGTATTATGGGCGCCTTAGCATCAGCATATAAACTTACACACGATGCCAAATATGTTAAACAGGCCATGATCCACCTGCTCGCGTGGTTTATTGATCCTGAAACTTTAATGAACCCTAACCTGCAATTTGCACAGGCAATAAAAGGCATTTCCACCGGCAGGGGTATCGGTATCATTGATACCATTCAGTTAATGGAAGTGATTCAGGGCTTAATGACTTTAGAGAACGCCCCGGCTATGGATAAAACGGTAGTTAAAGGCGTGCGTAACTGGTTTCAGCAATACCTGGTTTGGCTAAATACCAGCAAAAACGGACAACAGGAAAAGGCTGCTAAAAATAACCACGGCACCTGCTGGATTATGCAGGTTGCCTGTTTCGCCAGATTCACGCACAACGCACCTTTAATGGATACCTGTGCTAATTATTACAAAAATGTTTTATTGCCTAACCAAATGGCTGCCAATGGCAGTTTCCCCCTTGAATTAAAGCGCACTAAGCCTTATGGCTATTCTATATTTGACCTGGATGCCATGACTACCATTTGCCAGATATTATCGACACCAAAAGATAATTTATGGGAATATAAAACAGCTGACGGTCGCTCCATAAAAATGGGTATCAGTTATTTATATCCTTATCTTGACGATAAAAGTAAATGGCCGTTTGCGCACGATGTGATGTATTGGAACGACTGGCCGGTTGCGCAGCCTTCGTTGGTTTTTGGGGCGATGGCCTATCAAAACAAAGAATGGCTAAATACCTGGAAACGCCTGGATCATGATCCTAAAACAGAAGAGATTATACGCAACTTGCCGGTAAGGCATCCATTAATATGGATAGATTAAAAAAATATTTATGCTAAAAAAAAAATCAATCATAAGTGGGTGTTTGCTGATAATGTTATGCAGCACCGTTGCTGCCTTTGCACAGAATAAAGGTGACGAGGATAAGACGATGGCAAACAAAGTAAATCCCCGCGATGAAAAGGCCATTGACGACGCTGTACATGGCTGGTGGGCAACCAGTATGAAAACTCAC